>Ga0307990_1000009_pt1:0-40000 | contig 170039 bp, 153 predicted proteins | sample EllFjometagen129_FD_203168 | JGI IMG/M metagenome (GOLD analysis project Ga0307990, IMG submission 203168) | Marine microbial communities from Ellis Fjord, Antarctic Ocean - #129 | ecosystem: Environmental > Aquatic > Marine > Unclassified | place: Southern Ocean | collected 2014-10-08 | reverse complement strand
CAAGAAACTCACCAAAACGCCCTTTTTTGATAACCATTGGTCGACCGCACAGGTCACATATTTTATCAGTACGGATTTCTCTGTCCTGGATTTGAATTTGGCCTTTCTCATCTCTTTTAAAATCTTTGGTATTCTTACATTCAGGGTATCCTGAGCAGGCAAGAAACTCTCCACTCCTACCGTATTTAATAACCATAGGCGCACCACACTTATCGCACTTGATATCAGTGGAAACGCCTTTTATTTTGATGGACTTCATTTCATCCTGAGCAAGATTAAGACTTTTGCTGAATGGGCCGTAAAATTTTTCAAGTACCTTTATCCAGGAATTGGAACCATCCTCCACTCCATCAAGATTTTTTTCCATGGCAGCAGTAAATTTTAAATCGAGGATTTCCGGAAAATGTGCAACAAGCAGGTCTGTCACTACGAAGCCAAGTGCAGACGGACAAAAGTAACGTTTTTCAAGACGCACGTATTCTTTTCCCTGGATAGTAGAAAGTATGTTAGCGTAAGTGCTAGGTCTTCCTATTCCCTTTTCCTCCAAAATTTTTATAAGGCTTGCCTCGGAATACCTGGGTAGAGGTTGGGTAAAATGTTGTTTAGGTCCAATTCCCAGAAGTTTCAAAGGATCATCTTTTGCCAGAGCAGGAAGATCTGTCTTGTCCTTATCCGAATTATTTCGTCCCTTCTCCTGGGACTCATCTTTTGTTTCTGAATACAGGATGGTAAAACCTGGAAAACGGACAACGGTTCCGACAACTCTGAGCAGATACTGACCGGCCTCTATGTCCACACGGGTCTGGTCCAATATTGCCGGACTCATCTGGGAGGCAATAAAGCGTTTCCAAATAAGGTTGTACAGAGCCAAAGAGGCCTTATCCAGATAGGATGCAACATCTTCAGGAGTCCTGGCAACCGAGGTAGGCCTGATTGCCTCATGGGCATCCTGGGCCATCTTGCCCCGTTTATAAACCGGTGCCCTTTGTGGCACGAAATCTTTGCCAAACCTCGCATCAATAAGGGTTCTGGCCTCCTTTACCGCCTCCTTGGCTATCCGGGTAGAGTCGGTCCTCATATAAGTTATGAGCCCAACAGGGCCTTCATCTCCCAAATCAACACCCTCGTAAAGTCTCTGGGCCTGCATCATGGTTTTTTTAGCAGAAAATCTAAGCTTACGGGCTGCTTCTTGCTGCATTGTGCTGGTGATAAATGGAGGTGAGGGGTATCTCTTTCTCTCTTTAGTCTCAACCTTTTTAACATTAAAATCAGCCGTTTTGAGGTCTCTAACTATCTCCTGGGCCTTTTCCCCGTCAGGAATTGAGAGTTTTTTACCTTTAAGGGCAATTACCTTTGCCAAAAAGGGAGGCGGGTTGGGGCCTTCCAGTTGAGCGGTAACAGTCCAGTACTCTTCTGCCACAAAGGCCTGAATCTCCCTCTCTCTGTCACATATTATGCGAACTGCAACCGACTGGACACGTCCTGCTGAAAGGCCTCTTTTTACCTTACTCCAGAGCAGAGGAGATATTTTATATCCAACCAGCCTGTCCAGGATCCGCCTTGCCTGTTGAGACTCGTACTTGTTTCTGTCCAGTTTCCCCGGGGATTTGATAGCGTTTCTTATCGCCTGTTCAGTCAATTCGTGGAACAGCACACGATAGAACTGTCTGGCTTTTCCCCGCTTGGTCTGGAGTTCCTCTGCTATATGCCATGCTATAGCCTCTCCCTCCCGGTCCGGGTCAGGGGCCAGATATATGTTATCCACTTTGGATGCCGCAGACTTAAGCTCTTTAATTATTTTGCTCTTGCCACGGATTATCTCATACTCAGGCGTAAAGTTATCTTCGACATTAACTCCCAAACGTTTCTTAGGGAGATCCTTCACATGGCCTACAGATGCCCTGATATCGAAGTCCTTGCCCAGATATCGCTTGATGGTCCGCACTTTGGTTGGGGATTCTACAATTACCAAACCTTTTTTCATGAAATCACTCTCACTTAGTAATTATACGTCTCGAGAATTCTACAACCCATTGAATTTACATAGGGTTATTGAGGCACGGTTACCTCACTTAAGTTGATATATTTGGCCTGGAAAAGCCTGAATCAGGTCTTTTAGCTCCATTTGAAGTAAAAGTCCACTGACTTGGCCGACAGACTGCCCGCATAGATTAGCAATATTGTCTATATGTTGCGGATAGGGCTCAAGTTTGTCAAAGATATTTTGTTCCTCAGGAGAAAGATCAGGTCGCTCTTTGGAAACGCCTGGCACAAGGTCTTTATCATGCCCTTGTTTTTCTGCACCAAGCTCCTCCATTATGTCCGTACAATTCTCTACCAACCGTGCTCCCTGCTTTATAAGCCAGTGTGTACCACTACTCCTGTAGGAATAAATACTCCCTGGAACCGCCATTACCTCCCTACCCTGGTCAAGGGCGCAGGAAGCAGTGATCAAAGACCCACTTTTCATATTTGCTTCGACTATTACGACTCCATAAGAAAGACCGCTGATGATCCTGTTACGAATTGGAAAATTTCTTGCCTCCGGAGATGAACCAGGTGGTAATTCGGTAATCACTGCCCCATGATCTGCTATGCGACGTACAAGATCTGTATTTTGTCTGGGGTAAGCCACGTCTATACCGCATCCCTTTACAGCTATTGTGTTGCCACCCGATCTGAGAGCCGCCTCGTGAGAAGCGGTATCTATTCCAAGGGCCAGGCCGGAGACTACTGTATAGCCGTGTTGCACAAGTTCAGACGAAAGCATCCGAGCTACATCCAGCCCATAGGAACTGGGATATCTTGAGCCGACAACAGCAACCGCTCTCTTTTTTAGAGAAGAGGGATCACCGATGCCATGAAGTAGTGCCGGCGGATTTTGTATCTCATTCAAAAGCGACGGATAGTCCTTGCTCAAAAAAGTCATGGTCCATGCACCGACCCTGTCAAGGACATCGATGCTGCGCTCAAGAGCTTTTTCATCAGGACCTTTTGCCAGGGCGTCTCGAACCTGGGTAGGCAATCGTACTATCTCTGAAAAATCAGCAGGCTCGGCCTCCCATACCGCTTTAGCGGAGCCGAAGTGTCCTACAAGCCGTCTCAGGGTTATGTTCCCGACGCCGGGCACCAACTGTAGCCCGATCCATGCTTTAAGCTCCTCAATTTTCATGGGTGTCCTCACCTTCCTATCTAAGTCGAGCGATTAGCCGTTAGCCATTAGCGTTTAGTTTTGAAAAATTAGGGCATTACGTTAATGTCGAAATAACACCTTCGAAATTCTGCGGTTCCTTGTTCTGCGGTTCGATATTCAAAATAAATAATTAAAGAACTAACCTCTAAAAGTGTAAACTACAAAATGAAGGATGCCCAAGAGCCCATATAAATTCTTCGTTCTTTTTCTTATTAATCATGAGTAAATAAATCTCATCTAACATCCATGACGATGAGATCATTATTGAATTATAAGGGATGTGTGGTATAAACCTTACTTCATTTCTTGCCCTCGGGCAGAGTGTGGTTATGGTTAATGAAATTAAGACATTTATGGATTTTCTCAAAGTTGAGAGAAATGCTTCTCCTAACACGATAGTAGCCTATCGAAGAGACCTTGAGGAACTTAGTAGATTTATAGGCTCTGGGAAAAATCCAGTCTCTATCACCACAAAAGGAATAAGGATATGGCTTGCTTCAATGCTGAGGGGAGGGGCAAGCAGGAGCACAGTAGCCCGTAAACTTGCTTCCATTCGAAGCTTTTTCCGGTTTCTGCTCAGGCAGGGGATAGTTGAAAAGAGTCCTGCTGATGGCATAAGGACGCCTCAAACAAAAAAAAACCTCCCGACTTATCTCTCTGTGGATGAGGCCTTTTCCATGGTAGAAACCGGTGATGATAAAGGATTCCAGGATCTAAGGAACCGGGCCATCCTTGAGTTGCTATACAGCTCGGGAATGAGGGTTGGCGAGCTTTCAGGTCTGGATGTTTCAAGTGTTTCCCTCTCACCTGAGATGGTGCGTGTGAGAGGCAAAGGCAATAAAGAGCGGGTAATTCCTTTTGGCAGCAAGGCAGGCAAGGCATTGAATGCCTATTTGCCTTTCAGGGCTGCATTGCTGGAAAGGCTACATTGCAAAGACGAAAAAGCCTTCTTCGTTAATCGAAGGGGCACCAGGTTAAGCCCTCGAAGTGTAGAGCGATTGGTTGCTAAGAGAAGGTTAGAGATTGGGCTAAACTCGCCTGTCACTCCTCATACTTTTCGTCACTCCATGGCGACCCATTTACTTGAATCAGGTGCAGGCCTCAGACCGATCCAGGAAATGCTGGGTCATGTGAGTCTTGCGACTACGCAGCTTTATACGCACCTGGATCTGAGTCATTTGGCCGAGGTATATGACAACGCCCACCCCAGGGCAAAAAAGGCAAAGGAAAAAATCAAAAAAATAGTGAATGGGAAAAATCAAAAAAATAAGGATATGGAGTAAAACGTGTATAATAATAAAGTGAAGAGCCGAGCAGAGGATAATATTCGTAGTACTACTGTCCTGGCTATTCGTTATAATGGCGAAGCGGTGCTTGCAGGCGACGGGCAGGTAACAATGGGAAACACGGTCATCAAACACAATGCCAGAAAGATAAGGACACTTTATAACGGAAAAGTCCTTACTGGTTTCTCCGGCGCAACCGCCGATGCCTTTACCCTGTTTGAAAAACTTGAGCAGAAGCTCGATCAATATAAGGGTAACTTAGTGCGTGCAGCAGTTGAGCTTGCCAAGGATTGGCGCACAGACAAAATTTTAAGGCGGCTTGAGGCCCTGTTGATTGCAGTTGACGAGAAAAATTCTCTCCTCATCTCAGGCTCCGGCGACGTAATAGAACCTGATGACAACATATTGGCCATAGGTTCAGGAGGGCCTTACGCCCTTTCTGCGGCAAGGGCCCTTGTGGCCCACAGTAATCTTTCAGCCAGGGAGATAGCCGAGGCTTCCCTGAAAATTGCGGCCTCTATCTGTATTTACACTAACGAAAATATAATAGTTGAAAGTCTGGAATCTCAGGAGGAATAATAAATTCAGTGGAAATTGCGAGAATCAAACCTTTAACACCAAAAGAGATAGAAATCGAGCTGGACAAGTATATCATCGGCCAGTCCCAGGCCAAGCGCTCAGTGGCCATAGCGCTCAGGAATCGATGGAGAAGACAGCAGGTCCCCGAGCCGCTCCGAGATGAAATCGCCCCTAAAAACATCATTATGATCGGACCCACAGGAGTGGGCAAGACTGAGATTGCAAGACGCCTTGCCAAATTGGCGAAATCTCCTTTTCTCAAGATTGAGGCGAGCAAATTCACTGAAGTCGGATATGTGGGCCGTGATGTCGAGTCCATGATTAGGGACCTCACCCACCTTGCGGTGGACATGGTAAAATCCGAAGAAAAGGAAAAGGTGGAGGTAAAGGCTAAAGACCTTGCTGAAGACCAGCTCCTGGACATCTTGTTACCGAGTCCTAAGGGCGAGCAAAAGGCAGGAGAAACCTCTACCAGGGAACGCTTCCGTCAGATGTTGAGAGATGGAAAGCTGAACGATCGCTTCGTGGAGCTGGAGGTTGCCCAGAGGCCCGCTTCACCAATGATTGAAATTTTTGCTGCCGCGGGCATGGAAGAAATGCAGAGTGGCATCCAGGATATGCTATCCAACGTGATGCCTGACAAGCGGAAGCGTCGTCATGTAAAGGTCTCTGAAGCCAAAAAAATCCTTGAACAAGAAGCAGCAGGAAAATTAATAGACATGGACAAGGTGGTAAAAAAGGCCATTGCCCGTATTGAGCAATCAGGGATCATCTTCCTGGACGAGATTGACAAAATTGCTACCAGGGGGAGTGGAGTCGGCGGCCCGGACGTTTCAAGGGAGGGAGTTCAGCGGGATCTCCTGCCTATAGTGGAAGGTACTTCTGTCCACACCAAGTATGGCATCGTGCTGACGGATCACATACTATTCATTGCAAGCGGTGCTTTCCATGTCTCAAAACCCTCTGATTTACTGCCTGAGCTTCAGGGAAGGTTCCCAATCAGGGTCGAGCTGGATGCATTAACTCAGGAAGACTTTGTAAGGATACTTACAGAGCCGGAAAATGCCCTTGTTACTCAATATAAGGCACTGCTCGACACAGAAAACATAGAATTGATATTTGATACAGAGTCAATCGAAGAGATAGCCAAGATTTCCTTTGAAGTGAACGAGCGCACGGAAAATATAGGGGCCAGAAGACTCCATACCGTAATGGAAAAACTGGTTGAGGAAATCTCTTTTGAGGCCCCGGACGTTGCCCCTCAGCAAATTCAGATAACCGCTGCTTATGTGCAGGAGAAGTTGATGGATATAGCTAAGGACGTGGATTTGAGCAGGTTTATCCTGTAATCTCTAAACACTTGATGACTACACTGCAAAAAGCCTGATATAGACAATGCTGAATGTTAAATGTTGAATGCTAAATTGTGGAAAAAAATTTAAAAGATATATACCTTAATTCAAAATTCAGCATTCAACATTTATTTGTATGCCGCAGATTGGGTTTTTTCAGCGGAATCAGTTGATTGGATAATTTATGGACAATATATCAAGGGCCCGGATTCTTATTGAGGCCCTTCCCTATATTCGGCAGTTTGCCAACAAAAATATTGTCATAAAATACGGCGGCCACGCCATGGCGGAACAATCCCTCAAGGAGCAGTTCGTGCTGGACGTCATCCTGATGAAGTACGTGGGTATCAATCCGATCATTGTCCACGGAGGCGGGCCTCAGATAAGCCGAATAATGGAGAGAATGGGGATACAGTCTACCTTTGTCGAGGGCCAGCGGGTCACTGATGATGAGACCATGAATGTCGTGGAGATGGTACTGGTTGGTACTGTCAACAAGGAGATAGTAGGTCTTATCAATGGCTATGAAGGACGGGCAGTGGGTCTGTCCGGCAGGGATGGTAATCTTATACAGGCAGATCCTATGAAAATTTACAAATATACCGGGGATGAACGTCCGCCTGAAATTATAGATATTGGAAGAGTGGGAAAGGTCTCAAGTGTCAATGTCGAGGTGCTTAAGGCCCTTGAGGACTCAGGGTTTATACCTGTTATAGCCCCAGTTGGTGTCGGGCCTGAGGGACAGGCATACAACATAAACGCTGACCTTGTTGCCGGGGCTATAGCAGGTAAGCTTAAAGCTGAAAAACTTATACTCCTGACAGATGTCCCCGGGGTAATGAATTCGAAGAAAGAGCTGATTCCATCCATGACGGCAGATGAGGCAAGAAAGGCCATGGAGGATCGTATCGCAACCGGCGGGATGATCCCAAAACTTAAGTCGTGTCTTAAGGCCCTTGGCAGTGGGGTTGATAAGGCCCACATTATCGATGGAAGGAAGGAACACGCCATTTTATTGGAACTGTTGACAGATACAGGGGTCGGAACGGAGATAGTCCAGTGACAATTCAATCACTCAGCTCCTCTGTTGCAAATACATACAGCCGTTTTCCTGTAACTCTGGTGCGGGGAAAAGGCTGCAAAGTCTGGGACGACAAAGGAAAAGAATATCTGGACTTTGCCGCCGGCATTGCTGTCTGCAGCCTGGGACATTGTTATCCGGCAGTCACAGAAGCAATAGCCCGCCAGGCCGGGACCCTAGTCCATGTTTCAAATCTGTACTGGACCATGCCCCAGTTGGAAGTGGCACATCTACTCACTGAAAATTCTTGTGCCGACAGGGCATTTTTTTGTAACTCAGGAGCGGAAGCTGTAGAGGGGGCACTTAAGCTTGCCCGTCGCCACGGCCATGTAAATCGCGGTCCTGATTGTTATGAGGTTATCTGTCTGGAGGGCTCATTCCATGGCCGCACCCTGGCAACAATAGCTGCAACAGGACAACCTGTATTCCAGCAGGGCTTCGAGCCCATGCCATCAGGCTTCATCCACGTCCCACCCAACAGCATAACCGCCCTTAAATTGGCTGCCGGTCCGAGGACAGCCGCGGTCCTGATCGAGCCCATCCAGGGAGAAGGAGGAGTGCGGCCTGTCAGTGATGAGTTTTTGCTTGCGGCCAGGGAAATCTGTAATCGTCTGGGTGCCCTGCTTATGTTTGATGAGGTCCAGGTGGGAATGGGAAGAACAGGGACACTCTTTGCCTATGAGCAGACCCCTGTGATACCTGACGTGATATGCCTTGCAAAGGCCCTGGGAAACGGATTCCCCATAGGGGCTATGCTTGCGAAAGAAGAGGTGATGTCCCACCTCCCCCCTGGGAGCCACGCATCAACCTTTGGTGGAAATCCGGTGGCCTGCGCTGCTGCAAAGGTGGTTATTGAAACCATGACGTCACCCGGTTTTCTAGACAGGGTGAAGGAGACAGGTACATACCTGAAAACAGGTCTCAAATCCCTGACCGGCAAACATTCGGAAAAAATCCTTGAAGTGCGCGGCAGAGGGCTTATCCAGGCCATTGAATTCAGGAAACCTGTGCCTGAGTTGGCCAATAAGCTCATAGAAGAGGGGTTTTTGGTGCTGCTGAGTCAGGGGAAGATACTCCGTTTGGTTCCGCCTTTGATTGTTAGCACAGCGGAAATCGATGCCATGCTAAATGCGATTAAGAACAATATATGAACAAATCACCAAATCCAAGACATTATCTAACTGTTTCTGATCTGGCCTCTGATGAAATCCTCTTTCTTATCAACCGGGCCTTAAAGCTTAAAAATCACTACAAATCCGGTCAACCTTACAGACCTGCCATAGGTAAGGTCATAGGGTTACTCTTTGATAAACCATCTACAAGGACCCGGGTCTCATTTGAAGCCGCAATGTCACAACTGGGCGGCAACGTGACTTTTTTGTCTTCAAGGGACCTTCAGTTGAGGAGAGGAGAGCCCCTTAAGGATACGGCCAGGGTTCTCTCCAGGTATCTGGACTGTCTCGTGGTCCGCACCTTTGGCCAGGAGGTGGTTGATGAGCTTTCCGAGTGGTCGGATATTCCTGTTATCAATGGACTTACCGATCAGCATCATCCATGTCAGGTCCTCTCTGACATCATGACTGTCATGGAGCACAAGCATGAAGACATGAAAGCCCTAAAAGTTGCCTGGGTAGGGGATGGAAACAATGTGGCCCACTCCTGGATCCAGGCTGCAAGCAGGCTTGGATTTGCCTTGGCCCTAGCCTGCCCGGAGGGATACGAGCCGGACAAAAAGATTTTGAGCAAGGCCCAAACTGAGTCCACAGCATCCATCACACTTGTGACTGATCCTAAAGAGGCAGTAGAAAGTGCTGACGTAATCAACGCAGACGTATGGGCCAGTATGGGCCAGGAAAAAGAGGCCTCGAAACGTAGAGAGATATTTGCCACTTATCAGATCAACAAGGCACTTCTTTCCAAGGCAAAATCAGATGCCATTGTCCTCCACTGCCTACCAGCCCATCGAGGAGAGGAAATAAGCGAGGAGGTGCTGGAAGGGCCGCATTCAGTAGTATGGGACCAGGCGGAAAACAAAATGCATCTTCACAAGGCCGTGCTGGAATGGGCCATGGAATTATAGGGCCTTATCAGGGACAGTCATGGGATTAATCCAGCCTGTATTCGGCGGGACTCATTCCATGTCTGAACACCCCCCTGAAAAAATCATAACCGTTCACGGGGTTACAACGCCCGTTTTACCGCAACCCACCGAACTGTAAGCGTTTACAGGATGCTGCAAATGCGAGGCGGAGGGTATGCAAACGTACTCCCTGTACTTCAAATGCCCGACAACAAAGCAGATGCGGTGCCCTGTGAACGCTTACAAAAAATCACAGTACTTGTCGGCTGACATTTTGAATCGCTCAGGAAGCGGTTTATTTTGAACGACTTGCTTCTATGGCTCGCGGGTCAAGCCATTCAAGCGGATCCTCTTGTTGTTCTTCATGCCTTATTTCAAAGTATATGCCCTCCCGGATCCATGGACCACCACCAGTCAGACCTATAATATCTCCCTCTGTGACCTTCTGTCCAACGGTCTTAAAGAACTGTGCCCCCTGACTTACCAGGCTAAAATATTCGTTTCCGTGATCGATTATCAAGACCTTTCCATAACCAGGTACAATATCATTGTATTCAACTGTACCGTCAAAAATTGCTCTGATTTCACTGCCCCAGGGTGTTGAAAAAATTACACCGGGGCATTCTTTATCATTCCTCCAGCCATTATCATCGGTACTGGATAGCCGTCCTACTACAGGTAGGCTTAGGTGGCCTTTCTGTGACCTAAAGTCGTACATTTCCGGTGAAATGGGACCTGGAATGAGTCCCCCGGCACTTTTTCTGCTAAGACATTTTATAATATCCTGAAGCGATTGCTTAGCAGATTCAAGCTCTTTTAACATCACCTCATACAGCCTTCCTTGTTGTTTAAGTTCTTCAAAAAAAGCATATTTTTCCTGTTTCCGTTCTTCAAAAAGAATGGCATGAGTTTCAATTTCATCAGCAACCGCTTTAAGAGTTTCTCTTTGTTGTTCCAGCTTGGTTTTTTTCCCGACAAGCTTCTCGATACGTAATCTGTAAAGGCGTCTCTGCTCTCTATCATGATCCAGTATAAGCCTGAAATAGGTCTCTCTTGACAAAAGTTCCGACAGGGTCTCTGCAGCGAATAATACGTTTAAACTACCCACTTCGCCCATTTCTCTGAATGCCCTGAGCCTACTTTCTACCTGGCCTTTCAGTGCGTTAAGATCCTGATTCTGGCTGATATAATCCTTTTGGGTCTCAATAAGTGCGAGTTCTTTTATTGTCCACTCCTGACGAGTTTTTTGAAGACCTTCCCACTCCTGAGCTATTTTTTCGTCCAGTTCTGTCAGTTCTTTGAGTAATGAGCGTTTACTCGATTCTATGTCAGATGCTTTTTCCTGGTGAGTTGTTATCTCTTTTTGCAGGGATTTGAGCCTTTGCTGTTGGGCTTCAAGTTCTTTTTTGACTAGACCCTCTTCGCCAAATGCATAAGCGTGTATTGATAATATTACCAGAGCAATAAGCCACAACCGGTTTCGCTTTATCACAAACGCAAGGACCTCCGCATGGCCAAAACAGTACCCAGTACACAGAGCAATACGCTGCTTGCTATTATAGCGACGGTATATTGCCAAGGGATAAAACAGATATTCACACCCCTGAGCAGCTCGGACTTGGCCTCAAGTCCTTGAAAAAACCTGTAACACGCAAAAACGACTCCTAACGCAAGGCTTGAGCCCAAAAGGCCCTGCAAAAAGGCCTCGACAAGGAAAGGACCTTGTATGAAAATATTTGTCGCTCCAACGAGGCGAATTATCTTCAGTTCTTCTTGTCTGGCATAAACAGTGAGCTTTATGGTATTTGTTACCACGAAAGCAGCGGTGAACAATAAAAGAACGCCGCTTATTGCCACAATAGTTCGAACAAGACCTGAAAAAACATACAGTCTGTCTATCCACTCCTGCCCAAACTGGACCTTGGATACTTCAGGCCACTTGTCTATTTCTCCGGCCAGTTGCTTAATTCTCTTCAACTGGAACGTAGCCCTGTTGACCTGGATTTCAAAAGAAGGGGGCAGGAACTGGGGATCAACTCCTTCAAGTACTTCTTCCTCATCCTTTAGTAATTTTTCCAGTCTTCCAAAGGCTTCTTCAGAAGATATGTAAGTTACTTTCTCCACTTCTGACAGTCCTGTGAGCTTTTGATGGAGTGATGGAATCCGATCTTTTGGTGTATCTTCAGTGAGGAAAACCACCAGGCCAAGCTCTGCACCAAATCTATCAACAAAGTGCTGGAGGTTAAAGTAGAGCAAGATAAAAAAGGCAAAAATCAGGATGGAAAGGCTGACCACCATTGTAGTTATAAGCTGTGTACAAAAATTTTGTCTAAAGTCAGAAAATGCCCTACGGCAAAGGATAACCAAAGTCATTATCATATCCTGATTACACTGCAAAAAACCCGAGACATGATTCCGCTCAAAAAGCCCGAGATGCAAAGCGCGAAATTTTCCAGGCATGAGACGTACTTAGCGTACGTCGCAGTAACTGGAAAATTGAAGCAACGCCGCAGATTGGATTTTTTCAGCGGAATCATATCCTGATTTTTCCGTTAAGGAGTCTCAGCACTCTGCGATGGGTATTTTCAAATAGTCTTTCATCGTGGGTTGCAAAGATAATAGTTGTACCCCTGGCATTCAGTTCTTCCATAAGCATCATTACTTCTTCAGTCCGTTGCAGATCCAGGTTTCCTGTGGGTTCGTCAGCGAGAATTATGGAAGGTCTATTGACCACCGCCCTGGAAATAGCTACACGCTGTTGTTCACCTCCTGATAGCTGCAACGGATAGTTACTCGTTTTTCCTGCAAGCCCGACTCCTTCCAACACTTGCATTACTCTTTGTTCTGCCTGTTTCTTTCCCAGGCCGATCACTTCCAGGCTCAGGGCAACATTATCAAATATGGTGCGATTTGAAAGAAGCTTGAAATCTTGAAAAATTACACCGATTTTTCTCCGCAGATATGGCACTTGGGCATTTGAAAGGGATGAAAGTGCCACACCGTCCACCCAGATCCCTCCTGATGTAGGCCGTTCAGCACAAAAAAGGATATGTAGAATAGTGCTTTTCCCTGCACCGCTGGGACCGGTAAGGAAAACGAATTCACCCTTTTCGATCTCCAGATCAATGCCGGAAAAGACAACATTATCCGGGGGATATCTTTTGGAAACATCTTTAAGTCGAATAATGGATGATTCAATAAAAATCATATTGTTAATCTTGTATTTTGGCAGTGAAACTTGAAATTGGAAATTGGAAAAGATACAAAGATATGGATGCGTTACCTAGTGTCTGATTTCTAATTTCCAGTTTCGATAAAAACAGTATAGCTTCCAAGGGACAGACGATCAAGGGTTACCTTTCATTTAAGTCTTTTAACACATTAGGCCGATAAAGTAGTCAAAGCCTCAGATAAATAAGCTTGTAATATTTCGCCGGGAGGTACACTTGTTACTATGGCCAAGATAGACGCTTTTTTCAAATTAATGCATGAACAAGGGGCATCTGATCTCCATCTGACATCGGGTTCTCCTCCCATTCTTCGCATTAGAGGCGACCTTCAACGTATAAAATACAAAATAATGGAAAATGATGAATTAAAGGCAATGCTCTATGAAATTACCCCTGAGAATAAAATCAAGGTCTTTGAAGAAACCGGAGATGTTGACTTTGGATATGAAATTCCAGGCCTTGCCAGATACAGGGTCAACTTTTTCATGCAAAAAAACGGCATCGGCGCTGTATTCAGGGAAATCCCAAATAAGATATTGACCGCTGAACAGCTAGAACTCCCGAATATCATGACAAAGCTATCGATGCTTCCTAGGGGTCTGGTCCTGGTTACAGGGCCAACCGGAAGTGGAAAATCCACCACCCTTGCCGCAATCATAGATCATGCCAACCGCAATCGTAAGGATCACATTATCACCGTAGAAGACCCTATTGAGTTTGTCCACCAAAGCAAAGGGTGTCTTGTAAATCACAGAGAGGTGGGTTCCCATACCAAATCCTTTAGTGCAGCTCTGAGAGGGGCACTTCGTGAGGACCCTGACATAATTATGGTGGGTGAATTAAGAGATCTGGAAACAATTTCTCTGGCCATTGAGGCGGCAATGACAGGTCACCTGGTCATGGGCACTTTGCACACCATCAGCGCACCAAAGACTGTTGACAGAATCATTGAGATCTTTCCTAGCCAGCAGCAGCCCCAGATCAGGGCGACCCTTGCTGATGCCTTGAGGGCTGTGATATCGCAAACCATGTTCAAGCGGATTGATATAAAGGGGAGATGTGTTGCCTTTGAGATTTTAGTTGCCACTCCGGCTGTGAGAAATCTTATCCGCGAGGGAAAGACCTATCAGATCCCTTCATCCATGCAGACAGGCAAAAAATTTGGCATGAAGACCTTGGACGATGCCATAATGGAACTGATGCAAAAGGGATGGATAGATCCGGACGAGGCCTATAACAAGTGTGTTGACAAGGCGAAGTTTAAACCTTTTGCCAAAAACGCGCCTGCAGACTTCACAGAGGTTAGTTGAGATGAAACGGGCAGACCTGGTTCGAATTCTAATCGGTATGCTTGATGCCCATCCAAGGATATCTGATTTGAATTTTACAGTCGGTAGGCCATGTCAAGTAGCAGCAGATGGTAAGCTTCAGACTGTTGTGATGGATTTTGCCACCAATCATCTGATTCCCTTTCAGACAGAGCAGCTCGCCCTGGGTCTAATAAATGATGACAGGCGCCTTTTGGCAGACCTGTTTCGTCACGGCTCATGCGACCTTTCCTACGATTTGCGTGACGGCCCGAGGTTTCGTGTAAATGTGTTTTCCCAACGAGGGGTCTATAGCATTGTAATGCGCAAGTTGGAGAGCAAGGTCCCTACTGTTGAGGATCTTAAATTGCCGGATTGCTTCAAGGCAATGGCCAAAGAAAAAAATGGAATAATATTCTTTACCGGCGCCACCGGAACCGGCAAGACCACGTCAATTGCCGCCGTTTTGGATGAGGTTAACAGGACAGAGCAACTCCATGTAATTACCCTGGAGGACCCTATTGAATTTGTCCATATTCACAAAAAAGCCACTTTTAATCAGAGGGAACTTGGCAAAGACTTTGATGCATTCGCCAGCGGATTGAGAGCGGCCCTGCGCCAAGCACCACACATAATACTGGTTGGAGAAATTCGTGACAGAGAGACAGTGGATGTGGCCCTCAACGCAGCAGAGACAGGTCATCTTGTATTCAGTACTCTCCACACGACAAGTGCAGGCCACACCATTAATCGTATCCTGGGAATGTACTCAACACAGGAAGAACGCCAAGTCAGGTCCCGCCTGGCAAATTCTTTGCGCTGGGTGGTTGGGCAAAGACTGCCGCCCAAAATAAAGGGAGGAAGGGTAGCCATCTTTGAGATAATGCAGAATAACATTCGTGTTAAGGACTCTATCATAAATGGAGAAAGCGAGGACAAGACATTTTACGAGATCATAAAAAATGGTCAGGCGTATAATATGCAGACTTTCGAACAGCATATTGTTCGACTTTTCGAACAAGGCCTTATCGACGAAGAGATATCATTGGCATATGCCAGCAGTCGGGCAAGCGTGCGTCAGGGAATAGATCAGGTCAAGAGCAGGAGAGGTGAGAAGACATCAGATATCGATGGATTGAGCATAAATTCTGATTGGGAATAAAAACCCAAGGATCTTTTTTGAGCATAGGAGATCGTGAGGTGGATGTAATTTGTACCGGCTGTAACAAACATTACAAAATAGCTGAAGAAAAGTTGCCGTCAGATGGCGTAGCGTATTTTACCTGTCCAAATTGTAAAGAGCGAATAAAGATCGAGGCCCCTTCCAAGGAAATTCCCTTGTTGACAGGTAGAGGGTCAGTTACTACCGAATCTCAAGGCTTTGAATCTTTTGAGCCAGGCACCAAAACAGCACTTGTCTATTGTCCTGAGTCCAGGGAAAGGGAACTATTGCAGAATGAACTGACCGGCTTGGGGTATGAGGTGAGGCTGATCAATCAACAGTATGATATCAGGTCCAAATTTAGATATCACATATATAACCTGATTATTTTATACCAAAATGGGCCTGAGCCAGAAGACGATCTTGCCAATATTCAGGAATATATAAACTCTCTTCTGATGGATATGCGTAGAAAAATCCTCGTGGTTTATGTCCATCCGAAAGGAAATCGCCTTGACTCCATGCAGGCCTTTTCAATGGGAGCGGATTTAACAATAAGTCCTTCTGACCTAGGAAATCTTCCCGAAATTCTCTCCCCGGCTCTTGACGCCAAAAAAATAGTTTACAAGGTCTTTTTTGAGTGCAAGGCCAAGGTGGAGAAGGAGGTATAGGCACTTCAACAAGTACCTGCTCTTGAATTTGTGGCTTCTTCAGTTAAACTAATTGGCATCCTTCATTTTGTAGTTTACACTTTTTCAACATAGACGGATGCCAGCTATTAGCTATTAGCTATTAGGTAAAATTTTGTATAAAAATGGACTGTTAAGCTAAAGCCTAACGGCTAATAGCTAATCGCACAAGTCATAAAAAAAGGTACATAATGGACGAACATAACCTTGACCGTCGTAGCTTTTTACAAGGATTAGCCGGTGCCGCCATCATGGTAACCGGCCTTTCAGAAGCCACAGCCGAAGGGCCGTCAGCGGGGATAGCAAAGGTTGGGCAAAAAGTAGCTATTCCGGATATCAAAAAATACAGGGGTTTGATTGGAGCACTTGAGGGATTCTCGGCAACGATTATTCGGGAACATCTGGCCCTTTTTGAAAGATATCGCCAGGAATTGTCCGAAGTGGAATCACAAAATCGGACAATTGATCTTGCTTTGGCAGATCCCCTTGCCGGCAAATGGCGCAACCATGTCCTGTCCTGGATCGAGTTACACAACGCAGTCAGACTTCATGAATTGTATTTCGACGCATTGACACCCAAGAGCATTAAGCCTGGCCAAAAAATCGGTAAGGCCCTGGAAAAATCATTTGGTTCTTTTGATCAGTGGTGGGTAAAATTCAGGGCCACTGCTATGGCAGTGAGGGCTTGGGGTATACTTGGGTGGGATAATCAATCAAAGCGACTGGTAATTTTTGGACTGGACAATGACTCAGAATGGCCCTTGGGGCTTGAACCATTGCTGGTTGTGGATATGGCTGAGCATGCATACGTACTGGATTTTATAGGGCAACCTCTGGCCTATCTGGATGCGTGGCTGGCAAGAGTTAACTGGGTGGTTGTAAATTCCAGGCTGGCCATGGCCTCAGAAAAATAACAGCAGTTACTATCACGTTGAATACCTCGGGAGAATAATGATGGATGTTAGAAAGGCCGTGGTCCCGGTGGCGGGCCTTGGAACAAGATTTTTGCCTGCCACAAAGGCCATTCCCAAAGAAATGCTGACCGTAGTGGATCGGCCAACCATTCAGTATATTGTGGAAGAGATAGTTGCATCCGGCATAAATGAAATAGTTCTGGTAACTGCCTCCGGGAAGTCAGCCATTGAAAATCATTTTGATTACTCCTTTGAACTCGAGACTTTTTTAGCCCAGAAGGGTAAGATGGATCTTCTCAGGGAGATTCGTCACATATCCAATTTAATCGAGATAGTTTCAGTCCGCCAGAAAGAACCTCTAGGCCTTGGACACGCTGTAAAAGTCACAGAACCGGTAATCTGCAATGAGCCATTTGTAGTTGTGCTTGGCGACGACATGGTAGATGCCAAGGTCCCGTGTGTTTTCCAGATGCTAAAGGTCTTTAAAGAATTCCAGGAATCCGTTGTCGCAGTACAAAAGGTCCCTTTGGAGGAAACTCACAGATATGGGATCATAGAGGGTGAAGAAGTGGCAGAAGGAATTTACAAGGTACACAGACTTATTGAAAAGCCTGCGCCTGGTACTTCTAAGTCCAATCTTGCCATAATTGGCCGGTATGTATTAAGGCCTGAGATATATGGTTGCCTTCACAGGACCCTTCCAGGGGTAGGCGGTGAAATCCAGCTGACAGACGCCCTGGACTGTCTACGAAAAGAACAGGGACTCTATGCTTATGAGTTCAAAGGCAACAGATATGACGCCGGAGACAAAATGGGATACCTCCAGGCTACTGTGAATTACGCCCTTGCACATCCGGATCTTGGTGGAAAATTTAAGGAATACCTGAAGAAACTGGTCGCTAATCTGGATGATTGAGGAATGTTCTTCTCAGGCGAGAGACGAAACACCTGTTGAGCTTAATTCCCCCGGCTGCAATCAACTGTTAGATGTTGTAGTACCTCTGCCCATATACACGGCCCTTACCTACATCTTGTCAGGACATACTTTTCCCCCCGCTAAAGGTTCCAGGGTCCTGGTTCCTGTAGGTCGCAGGAACATGGTCGGGGTGGCATGGGGGACCCCTGCAAAAAAGCCACCCTCTGTGAATTTAAAAAAGGTCACAAGGATACTTGACCAAGGATCCCTCTTACCTGAATCCCTTATCAGTTTTCTTGAATGGACCTCATCATATTATTTTTATCCCATAGGACAGGTAATGGCAGAGGCCTTGCCACCGGGGCTTTTATCCGCCCGGAATCGACGCATATCCCAAATTAGTAACGGTTTGCCAAAGAGCAGGGACTGCCGGCCGGAGTTTTCGCCCTGGTCAACCGAGGTTCCCTTGCAGCTCACCGAAGAGCAGGGAATAGTATTTAATGCCATTTGTGATGCCCTTGCTACCAGGGCCTATCACCCAATACTTGTGCACGGAGTAACCGGCAGCGGAAAGACGGAGGTCTATCTTCGGGCCGCTAAAGAGTGTGTCAGACAAGGCCGCAACGTGTTGGTGCTGGTGCCTGAGATCGCCATGACTACCCAGGCCGTGGGGTGGTTTGTCTCCAGGTTCGGTGAGGAGGTGACAGTGCTTCACAGCGGCCTGACAGAGGCCCAGAGGCGTAATCAGTGGTTCAGGATAAAAAAAGGAAAGAGCAAAATAGTTATTGGGACCCGATCCGCCATTTTTGCCCCCTTATCTGATATTGGTCTTATTGTAGTGGACGAGGAGCACGATCCCTCGTACAAGCAGTCTGAAAAATTCCGGTATCAGGCAAGGGATATGGCCCTGTTACGTGGCCGGATGTCAGAGGCAACAGTGATTCTGGGATCTGCCACTCCGTCTATATCAAGTTTCAAGAACTCCCTCTCGGGCAAATATCAGTTGGTTACTATGAAAAAACGAGTGGCCGAGCGATCTCTTCCCGAGGTGGTAGTGGTAGATCGCAGAAAAAAAGAGAAAAAGGATCAACATCATAAACTGGAGTCAGCAAGACCTGAATGGCTCTCTAAAGAACTTGAAAAGGCGACAAGGGATACATTAGCAAGAGGAGAGCAGGTCCTGCTGTTTCTTAACAGGCGGGGTTTTGCAACCTATATTTTTTGTCCTGATTGCGGGCATGTGTTCAGGTGCCCCCACTGTGAAGTCACGCTTACGTGGCATCGTGGAGATAAAAGGTCGAAAAGCAAAAAAGACGGAGTGCTTCGCTGCCACTACTGCGGGATGGAATTGGCTGCCCTGCCTGTCTGCCCGCAATGCAAGGGGCAGGCGGTCAAAACTTTTGGTTATGGCACTGAAAGAATTGCAGCCGACCTTGAGGAAATCTTCCCCGGTGCCAGAATCGCACGGCTGGACCGGGATACAGCACGAGTCCGAAAGCACATGGAGGAGGTTATACTTGATTTCCGGAAAGGGCGTCTTGACATACTTGTGGGTACCCAGATGATCACCAAAGGTCATGACTTCCCCGGCCTTACCCTAGTAGGCATATTGTGCGCGGATTTATCCCTGAATTTTCCCGAATATCATGCAACTGAGAGGACTTTCCAGCTCCTTGCCCAGGTGGCTGGCAGGGCAGGACGCGGAGAACGGCCCGGCCGGGTCTTAATTCAGACGTGGTTGCCTGATCACTATGTCCTGGACTGCGCGACTACCCATGACTTTAATGCCTTTTATGAAAAGGAATCGAAGTTTAGAAAGGCCTTGGGATATCCGCCTTTTGGACGATTGATTAATCTTCGCTTCTCAGGCCGGAAAAAGACCCAAGTCTGCGACACTACCGGCAATATGGCAAGATTGGCAAAAAATCTCGCAAAAGGTATCAAGAGTACCGGTGGATCTCAAGTTGAGGTCCTGGGGCCCGCTCCGGCACCCAGAGCAAAGATCAAAGACCGTTATCGATGGCAGATACTCTTAAAGTCCTCATCGCTTTCAAATCTAAGGACGCTTTGCACCGATCTTCTATCAAGAAAAGCAGACATGGTACCATCCGGTGTAAGAATGGAAGTGGATGTAGATCCGTACAGTCTGCTTTGATTTCATCTCTGGGGGCCATTAACCTGTATCACTACCCCACCCTGCTTCTGGGCCCGTTACAGGATCCTCCTGCTGTATGGGCCGCAGTTAAAGAGAAGATCCATGGCCGACAGATCCTTGATGAATTCTCCCCAGAGCTGGGGATAAACAGGCCTCTGATAGTCCAGCCACTGGACAGTAACCCCTGCCTCCTTCAGCAGGGCGGTGTCAATCCTCCCCTTCCCTGCCCTGGGGACCACGAGTTCATTTGCGCCCAGTCTTTCGGCAATGGCAATCAGCAGGCCCGTTCCCTTGGCCTTGGCGCCTATCTCTGACTGAAACAAGTAAGAGCCGGGCAGGTCAAATGAGCCAAAAATATGATCAATGCCAGCCAGGTTCCAGTGAAGCAACTTTTCAGGCGCTCTGGTGTAGAGCTGCTCGAAAAAGGCAAAGTGTTCCTGGAAGAACGGGGCGTTCTTGTAGCAATGCTCCAGGGTCATGAGGTGTTTGCGCCGCCAGCGTGGGTCATTCAGGACACGAACCTGGTCAATGGACTGGAGGCCCTGTCCCTTTTTGATCACCGGGATGGTGAACCAAACCGGTCCGCTCATGCCCTTTAAGCGATTCCGGTTAATCCATGAAAATCCCCTTGGATACTGGACCTGATCCAGGAACACCAATGTGTCCACTTGCAGGGCCTTGTGAATCAGGCCTGGCCATGGCATAAAAGTCAGTTGGTGGACTGCAAATCTCATTGCTTAATCGGCTCGACCGAATCTAATCTAAGCGCAATATTTTCCAACTTATTTCAACCTGTGCGTTTAGCTTTGAAAAATCAAGGCATTACGTTAATTAGAAATAGCACCCAACGGGTTCACCCTGTTGAATGCAGCTTCGCTGCCCCCTTTGGGGATTCAACAGGGTGAAAATTTGTAATAGTAAAACATCCTGTAATCATTAAACTAATCGCTAACCGCTAAAGGCTAATCGCTCAATTTAGGATATATTTGGCTCCTCGCTGTTTCAGGTGGGTAACCTAAAATTAAGTTTTCCACCAATGAGGTAAATCAAGCTTTACCCACTTAAAACAGCGAGGAGCCAAATATATCTTTTGTCAATATCCCGTTTTTGTAGCTTTTTTCAGTTCCCCAATGAATTCTCCCACCTTTTTGACCAGGTCAGGCCCGGCCTTAAGATCATTGCCCTTTTTGATAGTGTGGGCCTCAATCAGTTTTACAATGGCGCTTCCAACAATAATCCCGTCTGTTACAGCGGAGAGCATGGATACCTGGTCAGGTCTGGAGATCCCGAAGCCCACTGCCACCGGTTTGTTGGTGAGCTGTTTGATTCCGTTAAGGCCCTGAGACAGCTCAGTGGGGAGTTCGGTCCTTGCACCGGTAATACCGGTTACGGAAACATAGTACAAGAAGCCCTGGGTGGCCCTGGCAATCTTCCTGACTCGATCTGCCGGGGTGTTCGGGGCCACAAGCAGGATATTGGCAAGCCCCTGGGGTTTTGCGGCTGCCATCCAGTCTTTGGCCTCCTCCAGGGGCAGGTCAGGGACTATGGTACCGTCAAGACCGGCGGTTGCCGCGTCTTTTGCAAAGGCAGAAAGGCCATATTGGAGTAAAGGGTTGTAGTAGCCCATAAGGACCAATGGGATATCTGTCTTTTTTCGGACCTTTTCAACCAGCCCAAATAAATCCTTTGCGTTTATGTTGTGGCGAAGGGCCCTCTGGCTTGAAGCCTGGATAGTCGGGCCGTCTGCCAGGGGATCTGAGAAAGGGAGACCAAGCTCTATAAGGTCTGCACCCTGTCGGTCCATCTCCAGTATCAACGCCTCTGTGATGGCAATGTCCGGATCTCCGGTGGTTATGAACGGGATAAGCGCTGCTTCTTTCCTTTTTTTGAGCTGTGAAAACATACGGTCTATTAGGTTCATTTGTCTGCCCTCCCCTTGATCAATTCCGCAACTATTGAGACATCTTTGTCTCCCCTTCCTGAGAGATTAATCACCACAATGCTCCCTTTGGGAAGAGAGGGGGCAAGCTCCTTCAGGTAAGCAACGGCATGAGCGCTTTCCAGGGCAGGTATGATTCCATCCGTCTCTGAAAGCAGCCTGAATGCCTCAAGTGCCTGTTCATCATCAACTGCTACATACTCGACCCTGCCTGAATCCTTAAAGACGCTGTGCTCCGGCCCCACACCGGGATAGTCAAGGCCGGGGGCCAGTGAGTGGGCACCCTTTATCTGGCCCCAATGGTCCTGCAATAGATAGCTCATAGCGCCGTGGAGCACGCCGGGGCTGCCGACAGACAGGGTGGCAGAGTGAAAATCTGTTTCAACACCTTTTCCTGCTGCTTCAACTCCTATCAGTCGTATTCCCTGATCCTTAATGAATGGATAGAATATCCCCATGGCGTTGCTCCCGCCGCCAACGCAGGCCATCACCACGTCCGGCAGGCATCCGGCAAGCTGCCTGATCTGCCTCCGTGTCTCCCTTCCGATTACGCACTGAAAATTCCGGACCATCATTGGATATGGGTGGGGACCCACCACAGAGCCTATGACATAGTATGTGTTCCCAACATTAGTGACCCAGTCCCGTATTGTCTCATTTATTGCGTCCTTAAGGGTCTGTGTCCCTGAGAGCACAGGGATGACCTTTGCCCCGGTGAGTTCCATGCGAAAGACGTTCATGGACTGGCGAACCATGTCCTTGCGGCCCATGTAAACTTCACACTCCAGGCCCATCAAGGCAGCCGCAGTTGCAGTTGCCACACCGTGTTGTCCTGCGCCGGTCTCCGCTATGATCCTTGTCTTCCCCATGCGTTTTGCCAGGAGCACTTGGGCGATAGTGTTGTTGATCTTATGCGCCCCGGTGTGGGCGAGATCTTCCCGCTTAAGAAACACCCTTATGTCGCCGCCTACGGCCTCTTGCAGACCTTTTGCCTCGTAAAGCGGTGTAGGACGGCCCACGTAATGCTTGAGGATATGATTGAGTTCCTTCTTAAAACCGGCATCCTGTCTGGCCTCCCTGTATGCGGAATCCAGCTCCATAATGGCAGGCATAAGTGTCTCCGGCACAAAGCGGCCTCCATAGAGACCAAAGCGGCCTGAATTATCTGGTGATTTAAGAATTTGGTGATTTGGTGATTGGGTGATTTGGTGATTGGTTGATTTATTCACTATTCCTCCCGTGACAATGACTGAATGATTCTAATCCACCATGGCTCTGCGTATGAAATCAGCTACCAGGTCTATATTTTTTTTCCCGGGGGCATTCTCTACACCCGAGCTTACATCCACTCCCCAGGGCCGGACCTGTTTTACTGCCTGGGCAACGTTTTCCGGTTTCAGGCCACCTGCGAGAATAATAGGCCTTGAGAGGACTTTTTTCGCCTCAATCGCTATGGACCAGTCAAAGGTCTCACCTGTTCCGCCATGGGCGCCCGGGGACCACGCATCAAGCAGGAAGGCTTTCACAACCTCCTGATATGGCAAAAGGGCCTGAATATCGGCCATGGTCCTTATTTGCCATGCCTTTATGGCCCTGGGGGCAAGGTCCTTGCAAGCCTCCGGGGTCTCCTCACCATGCAATTGCACCAGGTCCAGGCCACAATAATCCACTATCTGCCTTATTTTTTCAGAAGACTCATCGACAAAGACCCCGACTGTCTGGACCATTGGCGGCAGATTTTGAATAATCTCTCTGGCCATGTTCGGATCTATTTTTCTGGGACTCTTGGCAAAGACCAGTCCTATGGCGTCGGCTCCGGCCTCCGCCACTGCTTTCGCCTCCAAAGGATCAGTAAGACCGCAAACTTTTATTTTTACCATAAATCACCAAATCACCAAATCACCCAATTCCTAGGCCCTCCCTGCTTCAACGAGGGCGGCAAGAGAAGTGATGCGATCTTCGGCCTTTACCAGGGCCTCTCCTATGAGTGCCGCAGTAATCCCTGCATCAAGGAGCCTCTTTATATCATCAGGGGTTGAGATCCCGCTTTCACTTATCAAGGGTACTTCCGAGGGCAGGGCCTTTCTTATCCGGAAAGTGGTTTCAAGAGATACGCTAAAATCCTCAAGATTACGATTATTCACCCCGACAAGATCAGCGTTTGCAGCAAGTGCCCTTTCCATCTCATGTTCGTTATGGACTTCCATCAGAGTATCAATTCCATTTTCTCTTGTGTGGGCCATGAGTTCTGAAAGCATGCTGTCATCAAGGACGGCTACAATAAGGAGTACTGCATCCGCCCCCCAGAGCCTGGCCTCTTCAACCTGAAGATGGTCTATGATAAAATCTTTTCTGAGGAGTGGAAGGTCAATCTCCCTACGTATTTGAGGAAGAAATTCCAGCTTTCCCTGAAAGAATTTTTCGTCGGTCAGTACTGATACAGCCCTTGCCCCTCCTGCCTGGTAATCTTCTGCAATGCTTACCTGATCGAAATTTGGGCACAAAAGCCCTTTTGAAGGAGATGCCTTTTTGACCTCTGCGATTATCGAGACCCCCGGATCGGAAACCAGGGCCTTTCGAAATCCCCTCGGAGAAGAAACTTCATGTTCCGGAGGGATAAGCCCTTTTCGATGCCTTTCTTTTAATTCCGCCCTCTTGTGGGCGATTATTGTATCCAAAATGCTCATTGTATTATCTCATACTGAAGGCTTTCAGGGCCTCAAGTTTTTTCATGGCTTCCATTGAATCTATGCTCTCGGCAGCCAGGGGCACTCCTTCTCTCAGAGATTTCGCCCTGTCTGCAAGAAATATGGCTGCCCCGGCGTTAAGGAGTACCATGTCCCTTTTTGGCCCTGTTTTCCCTGAGAGAATTCCTTTTAATATTTCGGCGTTTTCTCCTGCGTCTCCGCCTTTCAGATCTTCGATTTTGCATGGCTTAAGCCCTGCATCTTTCGGTCTGATCACGAATTCACTTACTTCATTCTTGTCCCACTGGGCCACAACACTCTTACCCATAAGGCTGAGTTCGTCCAGCCCTCCTTCTCCGTGTACTACCCAGGCCCTTTTACTGCCGAGGCGCCCGAGGACCTCTGCAAGAGGCCTTGTAAGCATGGGGTCGTAGACCCCGAGCACCTGCACATTTGCCCATGCGGGATTTGTAAGTGGCCCCAGCACATTGAATATAGTGCGGATGCCTATCTCCCGTCTCGGTCCTATGGCGTATTTCATGGCAGGATGAAGGGCAGGAGCGAACATAAAACCCATACCTATGGTCTCTACTGCCCTTGCCACGTCCTCCGATGACAGGGCCAGGTTTACACCCAAGGCCTCAAGCACATCCGCACTCCCTGACCTGCTGGACACGGAACGGTTGCCGTGCTTTGCGACTTTGACGCCGGCCCCTGCGATCACAAAAGCGGCTGTTGTTGACACATTGAAGGTCTGGGCCCCATCGCCTCCGGTCCCGCAGGTATCAACAAGCGGTTCTCCATGGAATAAGTTTATATGGATATGAAGGGCCTTTTTCCTCATGACCTCGGCCGCGCCAGCTATTTCATCTACAGTCTCGCCCTTCATCCTCAGGCCCGTGAGGAGAGCGCCGATCTGGGCAGGTGTCGCCTCACCCTCCATAATTATTTCCATAACTGACGATATCTCAGCCTGGCTGAGATCTTTCCTGCTGACAACATCAGAAATGGCCTTTTTTAATATATCCATGCCCCTATAATCCCCATAAGCGCTTTATTATAAAAGATGAACGTCCAACATCGAATAAAAAAACAACCACCCAATATTCAACATTTGATGTTTATTCTTTTCTTGAACCCTGAACCTCTGAACTCATGTTCTGTTTCTTTATTTTTTCCCATTCAACGTTCGATGTTCGATGTTCATTTTTTTATTTAGTCCCTCTGGACAAAAATAACTTAGCGTTTACTCTAATCCTTTAATCCTGTACTCTGGTTTCCAGAAAATTCCTGAGAAGATTGTTCCCTTCTGGAGTCATGATGGATTCCGGGTGAAATTGCACTCCCTCCACCGAAAATTTTCTGTGCCTGAAACCCATGAGCTCGTCCTGCTCCGACCGTGCAGTAACTACGAGACAGTCCGGAAGGGTTGCCTCATCTACAAGGAGAGAATGATACCTCATTGCCTCGAATGGATTCGGCAGACCGCGATATACACCCTTTCCATCGTGTGTGATCATTGATGTCTTGCCGTGCATAAGCCTTCCCGCCCTGACCATCTTGCCTCCAAAGGCAACACCGATGGATTGGTGGCCGAGGCACACACCCAGGACCGGGATCTTTCCGGCAAAGTGACGTATGGCAGCCACTGAGATGCCTGCCTCATTGGGTGTGCAAGGACCGGGAGAGACAAGGAGGTGGTTTGGTTTCCAGGAGGCTATCTCTTCCACAGTGGCCTTATCATTTCTTACCACCTTAATATCCGCCCCCAGCATTCCCAGGGCCTGAACCAAGTTGTAAGTAAAGGAGTCGTAGTTGTCGATAACTATAAGCATTGTGATAATTCCTCATGGGCGACGTGGATGGCCCGCATAAGAGCCTGCCCCTTGCTGATGGTCTCCTCCCATTCAAAAGTGGGATCTGAGTCAGCAACTATACCGGCTCCAGCCTGGAGGTAAAGCATATCCTTTTTCTGGCAGAGCGTGCGAATGGTGATGGCCAAATCCATATTGCCTGAAAAACCGAAGTAGCCTACAGCACCGGCATACGGTCCCCGCCGGGCATGTTCAAGCTCCTCTATTATTTCCATGGCCCTGATCTTGGGCGCGCCTGACACAGTACCTGCGGGAAAACAGGCCTGTAGTACGTCAAACATGTCTTTTCCATCCATTAATTCCCCTGTAACACCTGTGACAATATGCATGACGTGGGAATAACGTTCCACAGTCATCAGATCCTCAATCTTTACGCTCCCCATCTTGGAAACTCTGCCGGCATCATTTCTCCCAAGGTCAAGCAGCATCAGGTGTTCCGCCCTTTCTTTCGGGTCAGCGAGAAGTTCCTTTTCAAAGCGTATGTCCCCCTCTTGATCTTTACCCCTTGGTCTGGTGCCTGCAATAGGCCTCACATCAATTTTGTTGCCTGTCAGCCTGACTAAAATCTCAGGTGAAGAACCAATGAGCACCTCGTCTTCCAGATGCAGGTAATAAAGATAAGGTGATGGATTTATCCTTCTAAGGGCACGGTACAGATTAAACGTAGGGATAGAATTTTTCCCGGAGAACCGTTGAGAAAGCACTACCTGGATTATGTCTCCGGCCCGGATGTATTCCTTTGCCCTGCGGACAATGTCCTCAAATCGCTCCTGGGGGACCTCCGGGCTGAGGCTGGTGGCGGGGACAGGATTTGCAGGCGGGGCGGGGTAACCCAATCCGTGTCGAATGCGATGGGTCACGTCTTCTATAGCTTTTTTCCCTCTTATATATACGGATTCTGCGTTGTCTTCAGGTTCTACCCGGAGGCAGACAATGATCTTAAGAGTCTGCTTGATATTGTCATAGGCAAGTAGGATCTCTGGAAACATAAATATTGCGTCATTAAACCCTGCAGAGTCTGAAAGATTCTCCGGCAGACGTTCCATGAAGCGAACCATGTCATATCCCATATATCCAACAGCCCCTCCGTAGAATCGAGGAAGACCAGGGACCTCTGCCGGTGAAAAGCGTGCCATTATTTCTCTGAGGGCAGCAAGCGGATCAGCGGCAGTAATATTTTCACGCTTGCCTTCAATCTCCGTAAAAATATCATTCCCCTTACAACCGAAGATCAGAAAGGGTTTGAATCCGATAAAGCTGTATCTTCCCCACTTCTCTCCGCCTTCAAGGCTTTCCAGCAGGAATGAATAACTATTTTCTCCAAGCTTTGCGAACAGAGATACAGGCGTATCAAAGTCAACTGCTATTTCTTTCCATATTGGTATGATATTCGCATCTTTAGCCAACGATTTGAACTGGGTCAGATCCGGAGTAATCATGATATCTTGTCCTTTTTTTCCATTCAACATTCGATGTTGGACGTTCGATGTTCGATGTTTATTTTTCTTGACCCTTGAACGGTTACCTATAATTTATTTTAATCCCATGAGCCAAAATAAAAAAAGCCGTGAACACCTTTGCGTGTCCACGGCCTTTTGAGTTTGCCTTTAAAATTTAGCCTAAAAGGAGTAGACGCACACCATTCCTCTGTACCACAGCCACCACCATAGAACTAAATCAGCAGTTTGTTTTATGGCAAAAGGTTGATGCATGTTTTGTTTTTCCTTCAGGCAAATATGTCGCATCCATTCACGGGATTACAACGCCCATTTACCGCACCTATCGAACTGTAAGCTACAGGGTGCTGCAGATGCGAGGCGACGGGTACGCAGACGTACTCCCTGTACTTCAAGTGCCCGGCAACAAAGCAGATGCGGTGCCCTGTGAACGGTTACAAAAAAAGTTAGATAGAAATTATGTAACCTACAGATATTTATACTTATGACCTGCTTCACGGTAATTGTCAAGATTCATTTTTTTGACAAAAAATCCACAGCACGATTTAGGAAAAGGAGACGAATTGCCGAAGCAAAGAATGATGATTTCGTCCGAACCACGCCTTGCATTTGACGGCTATTCCTCCAGCGCTATATAGCCGCAAGTGAGGGCCACATGTCAGAGGACCGGAAGTCCTGGAAAAATGTACCTTATAATATCCGTAATCACTAATCCAGAAATAATCGGCATCCTTCTCAATAATCCGTTATAATCAAAAAAATGGATACCGCACAAATAAATATTAAAAAAAAACAATCTATTACCGTTACTGTTGATTCAGTGGCTTATGGCGGGAGAGGAATTGCCCGACTTGATAATTTTGTAATTTTTGTCAGAGATGCGCTTCCCGGTCAGCATCTGAAAGTAAAAATTATTAAAAAAAAGCCTTCATTTGCTGAAGCGATTATTGAAGAAATTATTACTCAAAGTCCGGATTATATAGATCCCAAATGTATATATTTTAATGATTGCGGTGGTTGTACTTTTCAAAATCTTCAATATTCAGCACAGTTAAAAATAAAAAAACAGCAAATTGAAGATATTTACACACATTTAACAAACTTGACACCCGTAAAGATTTTGGAACCTTTAGCGTCGCCGGAAATCTGGGGCTACAGAAATAAAATGGAATTTTCCGCCGGAGATAATCGATGGTTGATGAAAGAGAATGATCCTGAAACGCCAAAAGATTTTGCAATTGGTCTGCATGCTCCCAGGCGATTTGATAAAATTTTAGACGTGGAAAAATGCCTTTTACAAAATGATACTCGAAATAAAATATTTGCGGATATCCGTAAATGGATGCTGGAAAATAAAATTACTTTGGATAATCCGAGACATCACACAGGATTTCTTCGCAACATTATGATCCGCGAAGGGGCTCATACCAATGAGATAATGGTCAATTTTATTACTCGAGAGAATGGAAAAGAAATATTAAAACCTTTGATTGATGATCTGGCTGCACATTATCCGGAAATTACTTCCGTAGTAAATAATATTACAAAATCAAAAGGTCAAACTTCCCAGGGCGGCAAAGAAATTCTACTTTACGGAAATTCTGTTATTCACGATACAATCGGCGGCATTCAGTATGAAATTTCTGCCAATGCATTTTTCCAGACAAATACAAAAGGTGCGGAACAATTGTATGGTGTTGTCAGAGATTTCGCCTTGGGAACGAATAAACCGGTTATTTGGGACTTTTATTCAGGAACAGGGTCAATTGCCTTGTTCCTGGCAGATGTTGCTAAAAAGGTCTATGGCTTTGAAGTTATTTCTGCAGCAGTAAAAAATGCTAATAAAAATACAAAAAAAAATAACATTAATAACTGCGAATTTTTTGAAGCAAATTTAGATAAATTTCTTCAAACGAATCAGGAATTGATTCAATCCTTACCGCCTCCCGATATTGTTGTGATTGATCCGCCGAGAGCTGGAATCCATCCGAAATTTCTCAAGGAGATGGTGAACTTGGGCGCTCCAAAGATTATTTATGTTTCCTGCAATCCATCCACTCAAGCCAGAGATATTGAACAGCTTGTGGCACATGGTTACAAAATCGAAAAGATTCAGCCCGTGGATATGTTTCCCCACACCTGGCATATTGAATCTGTGGCATTACTGACGAAATGAAAACCGTTCACGGAGTTACAACGCTCGTTTTACCGCAACCCACCGAATTGTAAGCGTTTACAGGGTGCTGCAGAATGCCCTTACTCCTCAGACTTTTGCAAAACTCATGAATTTTGCGTGAAGCTCTCTTGACTGTCCCTATGTCTATTGGTAAAAAACGACCGGCTCTCATGTCAGAGATAACCGATAAATTGTATCTGAACGAAAAAACCGTTCAGACACAATTTTGAATTCTAAATTTTGAAAATGAACTACCCCGCCGCAAGCGGACGGGGTATCCCTCAAAGGACAGTTTTTTATCGCCGCAAGCGGCTGGGAATAAAACCCCAAGGGATTTAAAAAAGGAAGTGAGTTGAAGTACTTCAGTCTTCAACCTGAATAGTTAAGTTGTTTTTAAATTGAGTTTTAATAGATTAGTCGGTAAGGTCATTAGAATTTAAGATTAGAGTTCTATCTTACCACTTTTGAGGAAGAGTGTAATTTCAAGTGCTTACTGTTTTTCGGCCAAATAGTGAAGGTGTAGAGCGTTGCTCTGATATCAACAAGGGCAGCTGGATAAATCTGGTAGCTCCTACCCCTGAGGAACTGGACAGGGTCCAGAAGGAACTGGGGATACTCCCGGAGTTCTTGAAATATCCGCTCGATGAGGAAGAGACCTCCCGGATAGAACGGGAGGAAAGTCATTTTTTAATCATCATCAAGATACCGGACCCACGCCATGAGGGGGATATGGTCCGCTACGAGGCCATTCCATTGGGTATTATTGTTACAGGCCAAACCGTAATAACGATTTGCCTAAAGGAAACTCCGGTCTTTGAAGGACTCATGGAATCCAAATGGGCCAAACGTCTACTTGAAGATCATGTCCGGTTTGTATTTAATATTTTTCTCAGGGTGGCAAATGCCTATTTAAGACATCTTCGGTTAATAGACAAATTGACCAATGAATACGAGGCAGAGCTTCACAGATCGCTCCGTAACATAGAGCTTCTGAAACTCTTAAACCTTGAAAAAAGTTTGGTTTATTTCAATACCGGTCTTAGGGCCAATGACGTAGTAATGGCCAGGCTTCAGGGCGGTCGTTACTTACCTGTAGACGAAGAAAACGAAGATATCCTGGAAGATGCCCAAATCGAAAACCAGCAGGCTATAGAAATGGCAAAAATCTTCAGTGATATCCTGAGTGGAATGATGAATGCGTACGCCTCTGTAATTTCCAACAATCTTAATATAGTAATGAAATTCTTGACTGCTGTGACTATGGTTCTAATGTTACCCACACTGGTTGCAAGTATCTATGGCATGAACATCGCCCTTCCTTTTCAAGACTCATCTTTTGCTTTTGTACTCACAATGGGGCTGTCCTTCTTATTATCCGGGTCAGTGGTATTTATCTTTATCAAAAAAAGAATGTTTTAAGGAGGCACTTAATACCGACCCATGGACCCTACCTATGAGTCCTTCTCTGGTTTAGATCCTGAAAAAGACGCCTGGATTGCGAATTTTTATACTGAAAACCACCTTGCCTACGAAGTATTTCCCAAGGAAGTCGCTTCACCAGAGCAGTTGAGGTTTATGGTATTATTGGATGAAGAGCCTTACTACTACCCTTGTTCTGATAAAGTTTTCAAGACTATCATAGAAAAAAAGGGGGAAGATCTCCTTACTTTTGCCTATATAAAGGTGTGGGAACGTGTCGAGCCGCTTGTACGCTCGGTGGTGAAAGATACCTACAAGCAAAAGTTTCTGCTCAGCCTTCTGGGAATGAAGTTCAGGCGTGAGACCGCCTCGCTGGTGATGCTCCCATTAAGACTTGAAAAAAGGCTGCTCCAGATATTCATCCGGGTTAGCGAAATTGATCGCCCGCTGGCCCAAATCAAGGAAACCAAAAATCGCAGAATATGCGAACTCCTTAAGTTAGAGGACTTTAAGGAGGCATTCAATGACCCCAAAGGGCTGGAATTGCGGGAAGACACCCCGCTGGACGATGTAAACTTTGGAATACACCTTTTGCAAATTCGCCGTCTCATAGCCTTGTCCGGCTACTCAGAGCTTTGGACCAGTGAAAAACAAGTCACATCAGACACACTCCGTTCTATGATGAAGGCCCCAATAGAAGGCTCCGGCTGGATATGGCTGAAAAATACACTCCAAAAATGGATCCATTCCGGGGAAAAACGGTATCTGTTATGGATGGGAGTCTCTGCCGGTGAGATACTGCTTGATCTTGCCATGATACGGATCTTGATCTGTATAGGGATTAACGTCATATTATCTGTCAAAAAGGCCTTCTACTATGATTCAATCACATTAGATGACGTACTCGAAGACCCTTATCTCCAGGAGATGCTGTCAGGGGCTGAGATTATCGCTAATCCAAACATCTCGAAAAAAGAACTTTTGGAAAAGCTTAAAAGCGACAAAACATTATATGTTATCTCAGATGGGACCCAAGAGCACTTTAATCCACTTCTTACGTCAGTAACATTTGCCAGGGCCTTCAAAGAAGCTGACGCGGTAGTCAGTCGCAGTGCGGAAGATGCCGATTGCTTTATCAAGTCACGCTTTCAGTTCACTAGAGATGCCCTGTCCATGGTTTGTAAAAAACCCGGCACACTCACGCTCAGGGAGAAACTGCGTCATCCAAAGGTCATACGTTTTTCAGAGGCAGCCCTGAGGGCCAAGGCCAAAGCCCTGGTCATTGATCTGAAAATAAAAAAGAGTCAAGGTAAGAAAATCCTGTTCTACAGCGCTATTGTTGGGAGCATACCGCATCAGTTGGAGACCGCGAAGAAAATACTAAATGTGTTTGTGGATTACCTTCGCAAAAAACAGGAGGCGGTAGTAGTGATAAACCCGGCAGAACACTTCGAGCCGGGCATGGACGCCGATGATATAATGTATATGTGGGAAATTGTACAGAGGAGCGGGCTGATAGACATGTGGAGGTTCCAGACAGTGGACGATATTGAAAAGGCCTTTGAACTTATGGATAAAAAAATACCGCCCGAGTGGATAGGAAAAGATGCCACCTACAGCACCGGTTGTACAATGGAGATGAAGATAGCCCTTGAAGTCCAAAAGGAACGCCCTGAGATGCATATCATAGGCCCGCTATGGGAGAAATTCCTGAGGAGAAAAGAATATGGTGTGGGGAAATTGTATGACAGGGCACTTGGGGATATATGAAAAAAGTTTCCAATCAGCAACAGCAATTATACTTTGATGACAATTCCCTGGCCTTGAGCCTTTATGGTGAACAGGGAAAAAATCTCAAGATCATTGAAGATTTCCTAAAAGTTACTATACACGTCAAAGGAAACCAGATCACTATCACCGGTGACTCCATAGGAGTGGACCTTGCGAGCCGCACATGTTCCCAGCTCTATGAACTCCTCAAACAAAGCTACCCACTCCATCCAAATGACGTGGAATTTGCTATCCAAATTCTCAGTTCAGATCCACGGGCCCATCTCAAAGATATCTTTTTTGACAAGCTGAGCGTAAGTTCCGGGAAGAGGCTCATTACGCCGAAGAGCCTTGCACAAAAGCTTTATGTTGAGGCCATACGGACCAACGACATAGTCTTTGGAATTGGCCCTGCAGGAACCGGCAAAACCTATCTTGCCATGGCCATGGCCGTCTCAGCCCTTATCAAGGAAAAGGTGGCCAGAATTATTCTGGCAAGGCCGGCTGTTGAAGCCGGAGAAAAGCTTGGCTTCTTGCCGGGCGACCTTGCAGAAAAGGTAAATCCTTACCTGAGACCACTCTATGACGCCCTGTATGACATGCTCTCTTTTGAAAAGGTCTCGCGGCTATTGGAACGTGGAGTTATTGAAGTCGCTCCGCTTGCCTTCATGCGGGGCAGGACCTTGAATGATGCCTTTACCATCCTGGATGAGGCCCAAAATACCACGTCTGAACAGATGAAGATGTTTCTTACCAGGTTGGGCTACGACTCAAAGGCCGTAATTACAGGAGATATTACACAGATTGACCTTCCGGAAAAACGTGGATCAGGTCTCCTCGAGGCCAGAAATATCCTGCAAGGCATAGAGGGCATAGCTTTTATCAATTTCTCCAAACAGGATGTGGTAAGGCACAGACTTGTGCGACGGATCATCCAGGCCTATGAGGACGAAGAGCATAGGGGGAAGGTAGAAGGCTGAAGTGGGAAGGTTTTTTGAGAAATAGGGAGCAAAAGACAGCGTGCCGGTCCTGATCAGATCAACTCACTCAAAATCCCTGCCGCTTCTCCGCCTCAGACGCGCGGCTGAAATACTCTTAAGGTCTATTGGACGACCTGATGCAGAACTCAGTATCCTTCTTGTAGATGATGCCGAGATGACGCGTCTCAACAAGCTCTGGTTAAAAAGGCCCTACCCTACCAATGTTATTTCATTCGGGCAGCAAGGAGATAATTTCCCGCAACCGGAAAATAATCTGCTTGGTGATGTGGTAATATCAATAGATACTGCAAGACGCGAGGCGGCGAATGCGGGCATGAACCTGGAGCAGAGGCTTGAGGCGTTATTGGTCCATGGTGTTGTTCATCTTCTGGGAGAAGATCACGAATTGGGCCAGGTTGAAGCAGAACGTATGACACGTAAAGAGCAAGCATTATTAAATGCTTTGTATAAGGAGCAGACAATGGCGGATCTCTGTATCAATGTTGACCACGTAGCTACAGTCAGGCAGGCAAGGGGGATCACAGAACCGGACCCTGTTACGGCTGCAGGAATAGTTGAAATCGCAGGCGCTGACGGTATTGTCGTCCACCTGCGGGAAGATCGCCGTCATATCCAGGACAGGGATGTCAAGTTGCTCAGGCAGACAGTAAAGACAAGGCTCACCCTGGAAATGGCCGCGACAGATGAAATGATAGGGATAGCGTCTGATATAAAACCCGACGTAGTCACCCTCGTGCCGGAAGGTCGTGAAGAGCTTACGACAGAGGGAGGACTGGATGTGGTTAATCTTGAAAAACACGTAAGTAAAGCTGTAACACGGCTACACGATGCAGGCATACCAGTGAGTCTTTTTGTCGATCCGGAGCAAAATCAGATTGAGGCTGCAAAACAGACAGGAGCAGATTGCATAGAAATCCATACCGGGCTATATGCAGATGCCCCTTCTTCAGATACTGAAGACAAGGAATTCGAACAAATAGTAACTATGGCAAGAACAGCCAGAGATTTAGGTCTGCGTGTCCACGTAGGTCACGGGCTCAATTATCGCAATACTGCAAGGCTTGCGGCAGTGAGTGAGATACAGGAATTCAGTATAGGACACGCCATAGTAGCCCGGGCCGTTTTTGTTGGAATAGAGAGGGCTGTAAAGGAGATGCTTTCTCTCGTCCAAAAAGGTTATTTAGAGTAATTTAATGATCCTGGGCCTCGGCATAGACCTGGTTTACATCCCAAGGGTTGAAAAGGCCGTTAACCGTTGGGGTGAGAAATTTCTATCCAGGGTATTCACCAGTGAAGAATGCGCCTACTGTATGAAGCATAAACAACCGGCTCAGGGACTTGCCCTCCGTTTTGCAGCAAAGGAGGCATGCTCCAAGGCCCTGGGTACAGGTATGAGACTCGGAGTAACCTGGCGTCAGATGGCCATTGCCCATGAGCCTTCCGGAAAGCCTGTGCTGCACCTTTCCGGCTCTGCATTGAAAAAGGCAACGGACATGGGAGCCGGCGCATGGCATGTAAGCCTTTCCCATGAGGGGGAATATGCCACTGCGGTAGTGATTATGAGCGGCTAATTAGTGTCTGAACTGGAAGGCCGTTCAGACACAATTTTGAATTCTAAATTCTAAATTTTGAATTAAAAAAGTAAATAACCTTAATATGTTAATTGTTCTTGACCTAAACGTTCATGATGGGGCCTTTCGTCACCCCCGAGCATGAAAATTTGCCACCCGCTCGCTATGCTCGCTCGACACACACAGACGAACACAGACAAAAGACCTTATCCACTGGTGAACACACCAGCGGATGAATTGTCTGTGTGTGTCCGTGTGGGTCTGTGGCTAATTTAAGTTAACGCAGCAAACACATCGGGCAAATTCCCTACTACTTCAGAAAACTCGGCCTGATTTCCTGTTTTGATATAATCTTTAACAAAGGCAAATTTCATCTGAACCGCCTCAGTCAGGCCAAAAGTCAGAGAAGCCAGCAAAAAGCTCAAATCCAAAAAATAGCTGTGGCGGAATGATTCATGCCATGGGGCCAACTGCTTGGACAATATTTCGATTTTATCTGCGGCATGAGGGAGTGTTTCATCATCTAAGAACATACCAGCATCCGGCTTTACATGGGGACAATATGGAACATGAAAATCCACAACCTCCTGCGGGAGAGAGATGCCAAGATTTTGCCACTGTTCCTGGTTATACCGTTTCATCTGGTGGCTGCATGCTGCAAGTTCATTGTAGTAATGCTTTGGCCAGAGTCCATAGGCTCTACAGCCAAAAAATCGATTCTCGTAAATGAGACAATTCCTGTCAACCAGGAATGGACACGAGGTTATACGCACTGAATTCAAAAAAAAGTACCGGACAAGACCTCTGGTTAGCTGCAGCCGTGTAATAGGATCCATCTCTGAAAGGCATTGAATGGCAGCAAGAGCTTCGATCAAGGACATCTCGGGCAACAAAGTACAGCAGAGAGCTTTGCGCCGGCAGTGGCTTGACGGAACCAGGGCATATGCCTCTCTGAGTTCACCCCTTTGTTTTTTCGACTTGTCTAGCAAGTCTTGTATTATCCGGAGCGAAATTTTCACTTTATCGTGGTGGAGATGGGGGGACTCGAACCCCCGACTTCCACGTTGCGAACGTGGCGCTCTCCCGACTGAGCTACATCCCCATCTGTGTTCTATTGGAAGTAGGCAAAGGTCTTGATACTACCGCTTACAATCTTCCCACAACTGCCTCGTATTTCCCGATAAATGCGGTACAGTAGCGGCACAACATTAACGGTTTGATTTCATGAAAAACGTATCCTTGTCCAAATACCCCTAAAAATCTAATTGGACGAGAGAATGGTCATAATTCGATAAACATAATCATAAAACACGCTCTAACAAATATCAATAAAGGAAATTCCTTAATGGCTGTTCAGGTTTGGCATAAAAAAACCAAAATAAAAATTGGTTGTGAGTATTCAGGTGCTCTGGTGTAGGCGCGTTATGCACATTCTGCACGAATGTCCCCCTTTCTCGTCCCTAAAAGAGAATGATATTAAACTATTAAATTAACTCCGTCTCCTATACCGTCCCCATGGCCCGGTTGATCGAGTGAATAGGCTGAAGCAGGTTGAAAAACTCTATCAGGAAAAATCGGAAATCCAGGGCAAACTGAAGAAAGAGAAGAACCTGGGCACGCAGGTACAACTGAACACTCGAATAAAGATGATAAAGGATCGCATTGAGGCGATCAAGGCGGACTTATGAACCACGAAAAACAATAGAAAACGGCTGGAGTCGTGATGTTTTATCCTTTCAGATCGAAACGCAGCTTCACAAACGATTGGGTAAGTGTTTGACAAGGACAACTAGATGTCATTGGTGATGAGATTTAATAAAAGAACATATGTCAGTCTCAAGGACTTTCTTAGGGACTTAATTTTCCCATTCCGAAAGAGAAAACAACTAAGGGAAGTTAAAAATAAGAGACTGCTATCACCAGCTTTTCGGGAAAGGCTTATGCTGGCTGTAACTGCAGTCGAGCGTTGCCGTTATTGTTCCTATTTTCATTCGAAATTGGCATTGAAAGGTGGTATCCCCCAAGAGGAAATTGGAAAGCTCCTATCAGGGGACGTTCAGGATTGCCCCGAAGAGGAAATCATAGCCATTCTCTATGCACAGCACTGGGCTGAATCTGATGCTCACCCTGACCCCGAAGCAGTCCAGAAATTACAAGAGATATATGGTTCCGAAAAGGCTGAAGCCATTCATTTGATGCTTCATATGATTCGGCTTGGCAATCTATTGGGTAATACCTGGGACTACTTATTATTCCGTTTATCATTCGGTAAGTGGCGACGATAGACACAAAGTGACACCCTTTTGTGCCTTTACCCGTATTCTCACAGTTGTTTTTGCACCAATCAAGACACATGCATTGCTTTTTTTTCGAGAAAGACAATTCTGAGCCAATTGAATTTTTTTTGAAAAGCAATTTTTCAAGGGAGAATTTGCCCGAAATTTTCTCAAAATTCTTTCACGGCATAGCATCGGCATAGCACCATAAAAAAAGCACTCACAGCAAAATGCCATAAGTGCTTGATTTCCTTGGAGCCGGCATTCGGACTTGAACCGAAGACCTGCTGATTACGAATCAGCTGCTCTGCCACTGAGCTATGCCGGCCCGATTGACGCACTGCTTTTTATCATGCTACTTTACGGCTGGTCAAGGACAAAAACGAACAGGGTAATTTTTTACGGCTGGGAGGACTGGGAGACACGATGAGCCAATTTACACCTATTGAACATGTCTAAATGGTTTAAAAGACAACTGGACAAAATCAAGAGTCCAACCCTGGATTGGGTTCAGGTAGAAGTAACGACCCTTTGCAATGGAGCCTGCATCTATTGTCCCCGTAGCCTGATGGGAAAACGTTGGACAAACAGACAGATGCCGATAGATCTCTTTCATAAATTGATCCCTTTTCTCAAATATACGGACATGGTTTACCTGCAGGGGTGGGGAGAACCTCTTCTTAACAGCGATATTTTTGAAATGATCCGGATTTGCAAGAATCGAGGCAAACGCACAGGATTTACTACAAATGGCATGCTTCTTACTGAAGATACCATCCGAAAGTTGGTTGATTTGGAGTTGGACATCATCGGTATCAGTCTCGCCGGCACTACGGCACCAACCCACAACCAGATCCGTAAAGGGACCGACTTTAATAAACTCGTTTCCAATCTTGAACTACTATGCAAGATCAAGGCTGAAAGAAAAACCCATCTCCCCGCGGTGCATCTGGCCTATCTCATGCTCAGATCCAATTTTCATGAACTCAAGGAGATTCTCCCCCTTGCAAAAAGGGTGGGAGCAAAACAGATAGTAGCCAGCAACCTGACTCTGATCATTGATCCTGAACTCACCGCAGAAGCGATCTTCAACGATACGGGGCGTATGGACTATTATAGCATTGCGCTGGAGGAGATTAGAGACAAGGCAGCTAGTGAAAACATCATCTTTGATTATCACGGCCCCGGCCTTGACGATACCTCTCTGCACTGCCGCGAAAATGTCCGCCATGCGTGTGTCATCAATGTTGAAGGTGAAGTCGTCCCATGCGTTCTAACCGATCCGATTCTATGTAAAACCCACGAACCCGGTGACCGCAATCCCCCCTGTTACATCTTCAAAGGTCAGACTTTCCCGATAAAAGGAATCTCCTTTGGCAACATACAAAACGAAAGTTTGACCCATATCTGGGATAAGAAGGAATACTCCGGATTCAGAGGGCACTTCAAGCCAAAGACAACAAAAAGCCCTGAGCAAATCCTGTCAGAAATGCCTCAATGCTGCGTAAAATGTTATAAGAGGCTGGGAGCGTAATAAAATCAGGTCCCCATTTCCCATGAAGATAGATACTTCTTTTGCTCCTGAGTAAGTGTGTCTATCCGGATGCCCATGCTCGACAATTTCAGCCTTGCAATTTCACTGTCTATCTCTTCCGGTACACCATAGACCTTTTTCTCCAGCCCTATATCCTTTCTCAACATATATTCCGAGCATAGGGCCTGGTTGGCAAAGCTCATATCCATGACGCTTGAAGGATGCCCCTCAGCGGCAGCCAGGTTAATAAGCCTCCCCTCTCCCAGGACATATATACATCTTTCATTTATCAGCGCATGTTCTTCTACATAATCACGAATTGTACGCTTTTCTTTGGTTATCTTCTCAAGGG
>Ga0307990_1000008_pt1 | contig 178351 bp, 93 predicted proteins | sample EllFjometagen129_FD_203168 | JGI IMG/M metagenome (GOLD analysis project Ga0307990, IMG submission 203168) | Marine microbial communities from Ellis Fjord, Antarctic Ocean - #129 | ecosystem: Environmental > Aquatic > Marine > Unclassified | place: Southern Ocean | collected 2014-10-08 | reverse complement strand
TTTAAGAACTTTTTCTTTCAATATTTTAAGCCCAACGTGTCAACTCCCGAAAATTAGCAAATTTCCAATTTGCGTAAATTTTCGTGGATACTCGAAAAATTATGAAATCATAGATTTCTGATTTTTCGGTACAATTCCACCATCCGGGCATTACTACCTGCCGATAGCCCCGATGGCTATCGGGGTCGAGACAGGCATTATCTTTAAGAACTTTTTCTTTCAATATTTTAAGCCCAACGTGTCAACTCCCGAAAATTAGCAAATTTCCAATTTGCGTAAATTTTCGTGGATACTCGAAAAATTATGAAATCATAGATTTCTGATTTTTCCGTACAATTCCACCATCCGGGCATTACTACCAGCCGCTAACTTTCGAAACAGGCATTATCTTTAAGAACTTTTTATTTAAAATCCCGACCCAAACTTGTTCGGACCGGGATTTCTTTTGAGCGAAAGACGGGATTCGAACCCGCGACCCCGACCTTGGCAAGGTCGTGCTCTACCAGCTGAGCTACTTTCGCATTACTAACGGGCGGCAAAAATAGAATCCTTTTTCTTTCTGACAAAATTTTTTATCAAATATTTTTCTTTAAACACATTTAAAACCCATCATTTTTTCATAAACCCCACAAGCTCAACACAATCTCAAACTCAAATCACTCAGTCCGCTTTCTTCGCCTCGTTCACCTACTTCGCTTAAGTCGCTTAGTTCTCTAAAGTCGCTAAGTTCGCTAAATTCTCTTCATTCTCTCAAGTCTCTTCGTTCGCCTACTTCGCTAAAGTCGATAAGGTCGCTAAAGTCGCCTTTTTATCTCAAGTCGCTTCGTTCTCCCTCTTCACTCAAGTCTCTTCGTTCGCTTCGTTCGCCTACTTCGCTAAAGTCGCTCAGTTCTCTTTATTCTCCTACTTCTCTCAAGTCGCTCAGTTCGCCTCGTTCACCTACTTCGCCTACTTCGCCTACTTCGCTTAAGTCTCTCCAGTCGCTTCTTTCTCTCCAGTCGCTCAGTTCTCCTACTTCGCTTAAGTCGCTTTGTTCGCTTCGTTCGCTTCGTTCTCCTACTTCGCTAAAAGTTCGGCTTAATTTCATACTTCGCATAAAACTTCTCAATATGTTCCACGGCCTCTTCAGCAGATTCAACAACCCTGAACAGCTTCATGTCGCCACCGGCAATCATCCCTTCGCTCACCAACTGTTCCTCAATCCATTTTATCAATCCACCCCAATACGACTTCTTTACCAGGACAATAGGAAACCGCACCATTTTATGTGTTTGAATCAATGTTATGGCCTCAAACATTTCGTCCAAGGTACCAAAGCCTCCCGGCAAAACAATGTATCCCTGCGAGTACTTCATAAACATCACCTTACGGATGTAGAAATAATCGAAGTTTAGCAGCTTATCATTATCAATAAAGGGATTTGCCCTTTGCTCGCGGGGCAGTACTATATTCAAGCCCACCGATTTTCCCCCGGCAATATGTGCGCCTTTGTTGGCCGCTTCCATAATTCCGGGTCCACCGCCTGTAATAATGCCGAATCCACTTTTTGTTAACAGGTAAGCAATCTCTTCGGCCAGACGGTAGTTTTGATGCTGCTCTTTTGTACGTGCAGAACCAAAAATCGAAACGCATGGCCCAATTCGTCCAAGCTTTTCAAATCCATCCACCATTTCCGACATCACTTTGAAAACAGTCCAGGAGTCGTTGGTTTTAATTTCGTTCCAGTTTTTTGGTGCCAGGGCATTTTTCACCTGTTCATCCAGCTTTTCATAAAAAGCATCTTTTTCTACTTCGCTCATAGTTTATCAACTTAAAAATATTGTCACTCTTTTATACCAATCCTATTTATTCTCAAAATAGTACTCGTCATTTTAGTAATTTTTCCCGCAGACCTGCCTGCCGGCCCGCTTCGCCAGAGCTACAGCGAGGCGAGCAAGGCTGGTTTCGCTGATTAGCGCAGATAAAATCTACAGGGTGCTTTTTCATTATTGAAAACATCGATCTTGTAGATGAACTCTTATTAATGCGTGTCCATAAAGTCAATGTTTTTCACTAGCTTCGGACTCCCGCTTCGCAGCCCGCTTCGCCAGCGAGGCGAGCGAGGCGAGTTAGCCCGGGGAAAAATGTTTAAAAAAAAACCTCCCCCGCCTTTTCGCTGTCAATGCCTTCGGCATTGACAGCGAAAAGGCGGGGGCATTCATCACATCAATTTAATCCACACCCTAAAGGATGTGGCAATTGATATTTCAAAAAAAACTTACTCTAAAGACCGACACAAATTACCCTGTTTTTCCATTCAACTCAAGTTTCAAAAACGGGGCTGTAAAACCCTTATTCATTTTCACTACCTCTTCGGGGGTTCCCTCACAAATTATTTTCCCACCCCTGTTCCCGCCTTCCGGACCCAAATCTATAATATGATCTGCAACTTTTATAACATCCATGTTATGCTCAATAATCAAAACCGAATTCCCTTTATCCACCAATTTATTCAACACATCCAACAGCACCTTTACATCTTCAAAATGAAGCCCTGTGGTTGGCTCGTCCAAAATATATAGTGTTTGCCCGGTATCCCGTTTCGAGAGTTCGGCGGCCAGCTTCACGCGCTGTGCCTCACCTCCCGAAAGTGTAGTAGATTGCTGCCCCAGCGTAATATACCCAAGGCCAACATCCTTTAGTGTTTTTATTTTTTGGATGATTGATGGAATATTCTCGAAAAAGTCCACGGCCTGATTAATGGTGAGATTCAACACATCGTTGATGGATTTCCCTTTAAAACGAACTTCGAGGGTTTCGCGGTTGTATCTCATGCCGTAACAATCTTCGCAGGGCACCTGCACATCGGGCAAAAAGTTCATCTCTATCACTTTTACACCGGCGCCTTTGCAGGTTTCACACCGGCCTCCCTTAACATTGAACGAGAAACGCCCGGGTTTATAGCCCCTGATTTGGGACTCGGGCAAGGTTCCAAACAATTTTCTGATCTCATCAAAAACCTTGGTGTAGGTAGCAGGGTTCGATCGTGGAGTACGGCCAATGGGCGACTGATCGATCTCAATTACTTTATCAATAAGCTGCAATCCTTTTATGGTTTTGTAGGGTAAAGCCTTTTTCTCAGAACGGTAAAAATGGGTACTTAGAATAGGATACAATGTTTCGTTGATGAGTGTTGACTTTCCGCTACCTGAAACACCTGTAATGCAAACCAATTTCCCCAAAGGTACTTTTAAGTTCACATTTTTCAGGTTGTTTCCTTCGGCGCCTTTCAGCTCGATAAATTGCCCATTGCCTTCGCGGCGGGAAGAAGGAACGGAAATTTCCTTTTCACCACTCAAATACTGGCAGGTGATGGTTTTGCAGTTCATCATATCGCCAGGCACACCCAGACCCACGATATGCCCGCCCCGCCGTCCGGCACCGGGGCCAATATCCACAATATAATCCGCCGACATAATCATTCCCTTGTCGTGCTCCACCACTATCACCGAGTTACCCACATCGCGTAATTCCTTCAAAGCTTCAATCAGGCGCTGGTTGTCGCGCTGGTGGAGGCCAATGCTGGGCTCATCCAAAATATAGAGTACACCTGTAAGCTGCGATCCGATTTGTGTAGCAAGCCTTATGCGCTGCGACTCGCCCCCCGAAAGGCTCCGTGAAGGACGATTGAGGGTTATGTAATCCAGCCCTACCTCCAGTAAAAAACCGATCCTGGTGCTAATTTCCCGAATGATCTCTTTTGCAATTTTCAGGCTGCGCTCGTTAAGTTTCGCCGGCAGTTGATCAATCCACTCGCGCAAGCCAATCAAATCGGTATTGGCAAGATCGGCAATACTTTTATCCAAAATTTTAAAATGCCGCGATTCTGTTTTCAACCTTGTACCATTACACTCAGGGCAGGAAATTTTATTCATAAAACCACCAACCCACTTTTTAATCGACCTTGTGGCACTTTCGTCATCCTGGTTTTGAATAAAGTTGATGATGCCCTCGAAGTTGAGCGCATAGGAGTTGGTAACACCGAGGTATTCATTTTTAACATGAATTACTTCATTTGAACCATAAAGAATAGTTGACATACCCTCCTTCGAAATATTCTTAATGGCGGTATCGAGGGTAAATCCATATTTCTCGCCAATGGCTTCGATTTGCTTAAAAATCCAGTTGTTTTTGTAATCGCCAAGTGGTGCCAGGCCACCTTTTCTAATGCTTTTTTTATCATCCGGAATCACCTTTTTAAAATCGATTTCCGAAACTTCACCCAGTCCATTGCAATTTTTACATGCACCGTAGGGTGAGTTAAACGAAAAAGCATTGGGTTCGGGCTCGTCATACGAAATACCGGAGCTAGGACACATCAGCAACTTACTGAAATGCCTGACGCTATTTTCGGAAGGATCGTTGATCATTATCACACCCTTACCAACTTTCAATGCATTTTGTACCGATTTGGAAAGCCTTTCCAGATTATCATGGTCAACCTTTAAGCGATCAACAACAATTTCGATATCGTGGGTTTTGTAACGATCTACCTTCATCCCAAAACTGAGATCAAGTATTTCACCATCCACGCGCACTTTTAGGTAGCCTTGCTTGCGCACCTGCTCAAAGAGTTCCCGGTAATGCCCTTTCCGTGCCTTGACAACAGGAGACAAAATGTTGATGGCTTTTTCGTTGTACTTTTCGGTAATGAGTTCGATAATCTGATTTTCGGTATAACGAACCATTTTTTCACCGGTTTTCCAGGAGTATGCTTCGCCAATTCTGGCATAGAGCAATCTCAAAAAATCATAAACCTCAGTGATTGTACCTACTGTTGAGCGTGGGTTTTTATTTACCGTCTTTTGTTCGATGGAAATCACAGGGCTGAGGCCATCAATTTTATCCACATCGGGACGCTCCATATTACCGATAAACTGGCGTGAGTAGGCCGAGAAAGTCTCCATGTACCTGCGCTGGCCTTCGGCATAAATGGTATCGAAAGCCAACGAAGATTTCCCACTGCCGCTCAGTCCGGTAATCACCACGAGCTTGTTTCGCGGAATGGTAACATCGATATTTTTCAAATTATGCACTCGTGCTCCGAATACTTCCAGTAGGCCGGGTTCATCCTCAGTTTCAGTAAGTGATTCAATTAAGTCGGTATTATTTATTGTCATTTAGTTTGAGTCATTTTTAGTCATTTGCTTCGCGTAATTTATCCGCCAGCGGGCAGATGTCATTGGTTGTCATTTGACTTCGCGTAATTTGTCAGCCTGTCGGCGGATGTCATTTATTGTTATCCCGAAAAGTAGAAAATTTTTAATTTTCGTAACTTTTCGAGGATGCACGAAAAAATATGAAATCAGATCCCGAACCTTCGGGATGTTTTTTCGGCATTTGCTTCGCGGCATTTGCTTCGCGTATTTTATCCGCCAGCAGGCAGACATCATTGGTTGTCATTTGACTTCGCGTCATTGATTGTTATTTTTAAAATCAGAATTTATCAAAAACTAAATCCATCCAACTTAACAACCGAGATAAAAAAAATATTGCAATGATAGGGAAAATATAGTCCAATGAAAGCAAAGTATCATGTATAAGTTTAGTCTAAAAACCCCAATACTACTGATTTTTAGTCCTTTTTACCCCAATCCGTCAGATGACGGAAGAAGCACTAAAAATCAGTAGTTTGGGAAAGTCCCCTTTAGGGGATTTAGGGGTTTTGCCGCTTTTTAGACTGGTTCCTTGTATCATTATGGGACAAATTTAAAATATGGATACACTTTTGAATAAATCCTGTTTATCTATAAAATCAGTCATTTTCAATATACTGAAAAAAAATTCCTGATGATTCGACAAAAGTCGGACAAGTAATGCTTGTTTGCGTGGATTTTATCTTCGAAATCAAACTCTTTGCAATTAAGAGCTTTATTATTTCTCTTCCTTTCATATTAACGACAATGCATTTTAAATTTTGCTTGGGTATCTTATCTCTAATATTCTGCCATTTTTTGGCAGAATATTAGAGATAAGGTACTGATAATCGCCTCCCCAGGGTTTACAACACGTATTTTGACTGCTCTACCCCAATCATCGTAAACTGAATTCTTTTTCTTTCCAGGTCAATACTTTCAACTTTTACTTTAACCCGCTGGTTTAGTTTTAGATGTTCGGAAGGGTCGCTGACATATTGATCCTTAATTTTACTTTTATGAACCAATCCATCCTGGTGAACCCCAACATCTACAAAAGCGCCGAATGCAGTAATATTGGTAACAAGCCCCGGTAGTTCCATCCCACCACGCAGGTCGTTGATGGAGTTGATGCCTTCGGCAAACTGAAACACTCCGAATTTTTCGCGGGGATCGCGTCCGGGTTTGGCAAGCTCATCCATAATATCTTTCAATGTGGGAAGCCCGGCATTGGCAGTAACAAAGTTATGGACATCAATTTGTTTTCTCAGCGCCTCATCATTTATCAAATCTCCCACAGAAACCTTGAGGCTTTTGGCCATATTTTTTACAATAGGATAGCTTTCGGGATGCACAGCACTTTTATCCAAAGGGTTTTTGCTGTTGCGGATGCGAAGAAAACCTGCCGCCTGCTCAAAAGCTTTCGGGCCAAAGCGGCTTACCTTTATTAATTCTTCTCTCGATTTAAAAGCGCCATGCTCGTTTCGGTGTTCGATTATGTTTTGCGCCAATCCTGCACCAATGCCCGACACAAACGACAGCAATTGCTTACTGGCTGTATTTACTTCTACGCCAACAGCATTTACACTGCTCATCACCGTATCTTCGAGACTTCGGGCAAGCCTTTTCTGATCCACATCATGCTGGTATTGCCCAACGCCAATTGCTTTGGGATCTATTTTTACAAGTTCGGCCAATGGATCCATCAGGCGGCGACCTATCGAAACTGCCCCCCGCACCGTTACATCATAATCAGGAAATTCCTCCCTGGCAACCGATGATGCCGAATACACCGATGCCCCGCTCTCGTTTACCATCACCGCTGTTACCTCACGGTTGAAACGCAGATATTTCACCATCCGTTCTGTTTCGCGGCCTGCTGTTCCGTTTCCAATGGCAATGGCGTCAATTTTATAGGCACCCACCAAATGCTCAATTTTATTGATGGATTGTTTTACTTCGTTTTGTGGCGGGTGGGGATAAATGGTTTCGTTGTGCAGGAGTTTTCCTTGTTTATCGAGGCATACAATTTTGCATCCGCTCCGAAAACCCGGATCAATAGCGAGGGTATTCTTTTGTCCGAGCGGTGCTGCCATAAGCAATTGCCGCAGGTTATCCACAAAAACAGCAATAGCTTTTTCGTCAGCTTTTTCCTTTGTCAGGTTCCTGAATTCTGTTTCAAGGGTGGGTTGCAAAAGTCTTTTGTACGAATCTTTAACCGCCAGACCGACCTGCCCGGTTACTTCACCATTATTCTTAAGATATTTTCTTTCAATAATTTTAAGGGCTGCTTCTTCATGCGGGGCTAATTTTACACGAAGAAAGCCTTCGTTTTCTCCCCTTAAAATGGCCAGCACCCTGTGTGATGGCGAACTTTTGACCGGTTCTTCAAAATCGAAATAATTCCTGAATTTTGCAGCGTCTTCGTCCTTCCCTTTTATGATCTCTGATTTGATGGTAGCCTGGCATTGAAACAATCTGCGCAGGCTGTCGCGGATTTGCCTGTTTTCGTTAATCCATTCGGCAATAATATCCCTGGCTCCGGCAATGGCATCCTCAAAGGTTTCAACTCCTTTTTCAGGGTTGATAAACTTTTCTGCCGCCCCTTTCACATCTCGTGTATGCTGAGCCATGAGTATTTTGGCCAGCGGTTCGAGGCCTTTTTCAAAGGCGATGCTCGCGCGGGTTTTTCGCTTTGGCCTGTACGGAAGGTAAATATCCTCCAGCTCCGATAAAGATTGAGCAGCTTCGAGTTGGGTTTTTAATTCGGGTGTCAGCAGTTCGTTCTCCTTCAAAGTCCCCAAAATACTTTCCCTGCGCTTGTCGATTTCTTCCAGTTTTTCTTTGCGGTCGCGAATGGCGGCAAGCTGCACTTCGTCAAGCCCGCCTGTTATTTCTTTACGGTAACGTGCCACAAAAGGAATGGTAGCCCCCTGGGCAAAAAGCATAAGAGTGCTTTTGATTTGCTGCACTGAAATGCTGAGTTCTTTTGAAATGATTTGGATGTGCTTGTCTTCCATTTATTGATGTATTTTATTGACGTTTGGTATTCATTCTTGTCCATGTATTAAAAACCATGTGGCCATCCTGGACATCAATTTTTTTTAATATCATTAATCGAAATTGCTTTATTTAGTTTGATGAATCTCGACAAATCTCCAAATATCATGGTATCTCGTGTAATACCAGATGGCGTTAATATGTCTGTATTCTGGCGTTATTGGCGCTATTCTGGCGTTATTAGTTTATACTAAGAAGTAAAAAGACCCCGCCCCTTTAACTTTTGAATTTTTTAAAATATTATTTTCTATTAACCCATACAAGTCTCTTGTAGCTGTTCTTTCACTTGTATGGTTTAATTCCTGATATTCTTTATTTGTAATCCTGCTGTATTTTTTAACAAATACAATTGCATTAATCTGTCTATCATTTAATCCCATTTTTTTTAGCTGCTCACTATTTAAGTAATCTTTGTACAGCGTTACCAATACGCCGCCATCCATGGGGTGAATTTCAGGTTCAGGTAATTCTGCTTCCCTGCAGGAATTAAAAATCTTTAAGGTGCCTCTTCCCCATGTATCAATATACCCGGTTTTAAAGCAAACATCAGCAATTATTGGATTTCGTGGCAGGGAGCTGTGCGTTCTTTTCAGCGACTCATAATCCAGCCCTTCAGGAAGATTACCTTCATTCCAGATGGTTATTTTATTATCGTACACCCGAAACTGAATGGTACTTCCCATATAAGTTTTATGAACCAGTGCATTCAGAAGCATCTCGCGTATGGCTGCTACCGGATATTCTCCTGTTTCAATTCTTTGAAATCCTTTAAAGTCAATCTGTTTGGTCAAAAATGTGCGGTTAAGTTGTTTTGGGACATTTTCTAACAATTGTACCAAATTGCCTTCTTCTACTTCCTGAAATTTCAAATCCTCATCCTTACCTGTAAACCTGCCAATTTTGACCTGTACGTTTGGATAAAAGCGATTGGGGTCTTTACCGAACAAAATGATGGCGGCTCTCTTTAATTTGCCGTCTTTTACTACCCTGAGTTTGTCCAATACTTCCAGCGTGGATAAGCCTTTAACATCAGGCATTCGGCCGCTTTCATTACCATCTTTAATACACTCATTCACGCTTTGTTCATCAATATCCGAGAGTGATGCGTCTTCTTCAATCACATCATCCCATGTTCTGCCCGCCTTTTTGAGTAAATACTCATTCAATGCTGCACCAGTTAATTCTTGTTTGATGCTACCGCTTCTATAATAATACCTTCTTCTTAGTGAAATAGGCACAGAATAAGGCAGTGTGATAATTTCAATAAAGTGATTTCCTTTTTCTTCGTGAAGGTTCACTTCAACGGTTATGCCCATCGAATTACGGACTTTATTCGGAATGTCGTCCATCAGCTTTTTAAAATCAACCACATTCACAACATTTCCGTTATCGTCTTTCCCGATAAAGATTACACCACCCTGAGCGTTGGCAAAACCACAAACCCATTTCAGGTAATCATCGTGCCAACTTTGTTTATATTCTAAGTTTTGTTGTTCAGGCATATTCTTTACTGTTTACAATTCCCATTTAAAATCCTACCAATTAACAACTTCCGCAGTATGCTTTTCAATATCAAGGTAAATAAGATATTTGTTCAGGTTTTTGTATCCCATCTCGCTTAAAGCATTGGCATAGTTTTCCACCTGGTCTTTGTGCTTGTTGTCTTGTTTCCCTGTTTTGTAATCTATCACGGCAGTTTCGCCGGTATCCACAACAATCCTGTCGGGACGAAGAAGTTGCCCATTGGCGAGGATGATTTCTTTTTCGTTGATGATTTTTTTATGCTTATCAAAAAATGGACTGATTTCAGGTGATGAGATAATTTTAGAAATGTCAGCTTTGAGGCTCTCTTTTTCATTTTCCTCGATCAATCCCTCAATAATGGCACGGCTTATGGCGCTTTCAACATCAGCTTCAGTTTTTATCCCGGCCATAATATTATGAATAAGAATACCCCGGTCTTTCATTGTTTCGGTGCTGTTGGTATCCCAATTTTTTGAGGAAGCAAAATTTAGGTTGGCCTTGCTTCTCCAACTTCCTTTGTCCAGTTTTATAGTATAAAATTTGGAAGCAGTTTTTTTAGCTTCCTCTTTTTGTTTTTTAATCCTCCGGCCTTCATAGCCAAAGTTGTAAACGCCTTGTTCGTTTTGCCACAAATCATTGCTTTGCAAAAATTGATGGAATAAATCAGCGACATCCAAAAAATTGTTGGCATATTTCCATTCTCCCTGGGCATTGGTCTTATCATGCAAAATAACATACATTCGCTCCGATGGCCTTGTCATGGCAACATAGAGCACATTTAAAAGGTCAAGAAAAGATTTTTCGATTTCTTCCTGACGCACGTGGGCAAATTTTGTTTCGCCTAAGGCCTTTGTTGCTTTTACCAATGCGGTTTTTAATTGTGGAATGGCAGAAATTTCCGGTTCAATCCAAAATTCATTTACCCCGATTCTATCATTGCCATTGGCAAATGGATAGATTACCACGGGAAATTCCAGTCCCTTGGCCTTATGAATGGTCATCACTTTTACAGCATCCGTTTCTTCAGGAATTACAATTGAATTATAGCATCCTTTTTCATCCCAGTATTCAAGGAAATCAGCAATTGATTCTTCATTTTTTAATGTGAATTCTAAAATGGTATCCATGAAAAAACGGATAAAGGGATCACTGCCCGATTCGTTAAGATTGAACAAGCGTACCAGCTTTTCAGCAGTTTCATATAGGTTCAGGGCTTTGATCTGCTTGGTTTTGAATGGAAAACTAAAAACATCCTGAATGATATTTTCGAAGTATTTTGTGCCGGTTTTCCCGGGATGGATTTCCTTTGTTTCAAGCAAGAGATCATGAATTTCTTCGGGTACACGATTGGTTTTTTCCAACAGGAAAATCAAAATGTCAGCGATCACTGTGCTGTTGACCGGATCGTTAAGAAAGCGCATCAAATTAATGATGAAGTGTATATTGCTGTTCGCCGACAACTGGAGGGCTTCGTTAGTAACCACGCTAATACCATGTTCGATGAGATAGCGTGCCACATTTCCCGCATCCTTGTTGGTGCGGGTTAGGATGGTAATTTCATTTAATCGAAAAGAAGAAACCAACAGATCCTCTTCGATTATTGACCGGATACGGTCAAGCTCCAATTCAAGTGCTTGTTCCTTGCCAGGGTCTTCCTCATTTTCCAAATGCTTCAATTTTAAGAACTCCAGATGTACCGAACCCCCAAGGTCGTCTGCATCAACTTCCTGCTTTTGAAATTGCATTTCTTGTTCAGGATTATCAGGCTTGGAAGCAAAATAAATCTTCTGTAAACGTTCAGGAAGATTTTGTGAGGCTTGTTCGAAAAAAGCATTGTTGAATTCCACCACCTCTTTTCGGGTGCGGTAATTTCTATTCAGGCTTTTTTCGTGATAATGATTGATTAATGCTTGTTCGCGGATATCTGCTGTTGTACCCTCAGGCTTGTTGTAAATTTTTGGTAGTGCAGCAAATTGTTCTACCTCTCCACTTCGCCACCTGTAAATAGCCTGTTTGCCATCCCCAACAATCATATTAAAGTTGTTGTTGGAGAGTGAATTTTCGTAAAGCGGTAGCAGGTTTTGCCATTGCAGCAGCGAAGTATCCTGAAATTCGTCCACCATGTAATGGCGGTATTTTTCTCCAATACGCTCATAAATAAACGGGATGGGTTCGCTGTTTACAATGCTTGCAATCCGTTTGTTGAATTCTGATATGTGAACCATATTTTCGTTTTCACGGAATTCCTCCATCACTTTTTCAATTTCACTAAAAACAGCCGTTGGATAAATATTTTGATGTATCAGCCTATACAGATTATATTCCGGCACCAAATCCATGGCCTGTAAACTTGCTGTTTCCAAAAGCACAGTGAGTTGTGGGCTGAGATTTTCCAGGATAATTTTCTTGCTGACATCGCATTTCCCGGAGGCCCAATTTCCGCTTTCCAGCATTTTCCTGATATTTGTATTTGGCTCAGGTTTGCTGAAGTCCTTCTCTGCAAACCGTTTAAAGAAAAGGTAAATTCCTCCGGTTCCATAAGCAGTGTCGCCCCGGACAATATTGTTTTGGCGAAAAAGGTTCATGGCTTCAACACCCGGCTTAATTAAGGATTCTTCGTGTGATTTGATAAGGCCGGTAAGTTGTTTACTTATCTTAATGTAATCGGAAGTTTCGAGTTTTTTAATTTCCCCGATGGCATCCACACTGCTTTCGCGAAGGAGAATTTTAGCAAAGGATTTTAGTTCCTTTTCAATATCCCAGCTTTTTTCGTCTTCAATTTTACTTTCAACAAATTGAACCAGGGTGCGGGTCAGGTTTTGATCTGAACCCACTTTTCCCAACAACAATTCAATCGATTTTCTGATGAGGGTATTTTCATCGATCTCAACATCAAAGTTTATTGGAAGCCTTAATTCGCGGGTAAAACTTCGCACCAGAAGCATCACAAATTTATCAATGGTACTCACGGCAAAGTTTGAATATCCATGCAAAATATTCGCTAAAGCATGCCTTGCTCTTTCGGTAATGGCAGGGGCATCAAGGTTTAAAACTTCATGAATTTCAGATTCCAGCAAAGCGATCATCTTCTGATGTTTGTCGTCCTTTCCATAAGCCATCCCCGAAAGGTAAGCCAGTATGCGGCTTTTCATTTCGTTGGCGGCTTTGTTGGTGAAAGTGATGGCAAGAATATGCTTGTAATTGTCGGGATTATCGATTACAAGTTTGATGTATTCTTTTACAAGGGTGAAAGTTTTGCCCGAACCTGCCGAAGATTTATATACTGCAAGACTCATATCAGGGTGTGTTTGATTTTAAGCTTTAACGCGTGAAAAGTAAATAAAAGTTTGAGTATTAAATATCATGAATTTGTATTTAAAAACAGCAACTTCGGACTATTACTATTGGATGATAAGCTTTTGTGTAAAAACTCCCGATGGGGTTTTTAACTGCACCATGTAAATTCCGTTTTGGAGATTTAAAGCGCTTCGGTTGATTGTAAACTTATGTTCACCTTTTACCATTTTTCCCGAAAAAATTCGCTTAACCATAACACCGCTTAGGTTATAAATACAAATTTCTGCATCTGAGTTTTTATTTAGATAGATAGAAATATTCCCTTCGGATGACAGGGGGTTTGGTGAAATGGACATTTTATCGTTTAAAAAATATTGTTCCGCAATGGCGGTACTTGGGTTAAATACCGAGTCGGTCCAAACAACAGTTACCAGCACTCCTTCTTCGGTAACCTGCAGCAAGGGCGTTTCGTATCCGTTGGCCAGCCACTTGTATTCGGTATAAATCCTGTCGAGGGTATAGCCAAAGCTTACCGAATCGATGTAAATAGTGTCGGTTTCATAAACTTTAGATTTTATTCTGAGAACTTCAAAACTACCGTAGGAAGTAGCAAGTGTGCCCCAGCCATCCACTTCGTTTACACGCTTGCGGTCGATGCCTATAAATCCCAGGTCGGGAACCCCGAAGTTAATACCTGAAAAACTGGAATCGCTGTTGCCATAATTTAAGGGGAAATCGTAAATTACATCGGGGCTGTCGAATTTTAATGGCAGGGGAATGTCTCTTACCGTAACTGCAAAACCGACATCAGTAAATGATGAACTTGTATTTTTGAAAAAACGATATGGGTCGGCAATGGGAAGCCCAAGTGTATCTACTTCCGGATATTTTTGTGCCAGGTTAGCAACTAACGAAGGAATAAAAACAAGTTGATATAAAAAGGGAACGGAGCTCACGCTTTCGTACTCATCAACAGTTTGGTACAAGGGGAATAAATCAGAAAAATCCCAGGCATAGTTTTCGCCGGTTAAAGTATAATCGATGGAGCCGGTGGCGATGGCATTGCTTTTTCTAATGGTATCGCCGGGTTGAGGCATGTCAGATGAAGTAATGCTTATCTGACTTACAGCAGCATTATAACTCATCAATATTATAACTAAAAGTAGCCCTGATACTCTTATTACCAAGGAAAAATGTAAAGAGGTTTTCATAATAAAATGTTTTATATTATTGGATTAAATCAATTAATTTATCTGCGAATTTACTTAAAACAAATCATATTTTTGCAAATTCCCGTTTTATAATAGTTTGAAGAATTTTTGCGGGCTTATTTTCAGTTTATTAATCATTTAAATTGGATATCTATTTTAAAGAGAATTTTCCATATTGCCGTTTACCTTGTTTCATTCATCATTTCGTTGCAGGTGATTGTTATTTTGCTTTTGCAAAACCCACAGGCACAAACGCTTGCAACGAGGATGGTAGCTGTTTATGTAAATGATAAATTTGGAACCGATATTAGTATTGGTGAAATTAAAGCCGGCTTTTTTGGAACCTTTTATCTTAACGAATTGAATGTTTACGACCGCAAAGGAAATCAAATGGTTGGTGTTGAAAAACTTGACGTAAGCATCGGGGGAGTTAACCGCTTCGAAAAGTCGGTAGTATTCAATCATATTCGCCTCAAAAGGGTAGAATTTATCTTACGCAATTATTCGCCTGAACAGCCTGTTAACTTCGAATATTTCTTAAGTCATTTCATTTCGGAACCGGGCGATACCTCGAAAACCACACCCACAGAAAAACCATGGAAGTTGCTCTGCAATAACCTGTCGATCAGGAACAGCCATTTCGTTTACGAAAACCAATTTCGAAAGTCAGCCACAAAATCAATCGATTTTGAAAATATGGAGCTTAGGGATGTTGATTTACTTGCCAAGGGTATCATAATTGATGGGAATACTATTTCGATGAATTTCAGGAATCTTGCCTTTATCGAAAAAAGCGGTTTTGAACTTAAGGAATTTTCGGGGCGAGCCAGGTTTAGTCCTGTGAATCTAAAGGTCGATCAACTTATTATTACAACAAACAATTCAAACCTCGACCTTGACCTGGAGTTTAAATATGATAGCCTGGGTGCATTTAACGATTTTATCAACCTTGTTCGTTTCCAGGGAAACTTCCGCAACAGTGAGCTCGACATGAGTGATATCGGTTTTTTTGCCGAAACCATGTTCGATATGACCGACAGTTTAAATTTCCACGGCCATATCAAGGGCACTGTAAATAATATTTCAGGTACCAACCTGGATATTAAATATGCTGATAATACGCACTTTGCCGGAGATGTGAGCATGAATGGACTCCCCGATATTTACGAGACATTTATTCATGCTGATATTGATGATTTCACTACCAATGCCGGGGATGTTGAGTCGTTTGCGCTTCCGGGGGGACAGGAGCGGATAGTGATTCCTGCCTTGCTTTACAAAATGGGGATTGTAAATATAAAAGGTAAGTTCACCGGATTTTACAACGACTTTGTGTCGAATGCTGTTTTTAGGACAAAATTAGGAAATCTAAGGACAGACATTGTACTTAAAACCCTGGAGAGTGATAACAGCCTGTTGTACAGCGGATCCCTGAAAGCCACCAAGCTCAATGCAGGCGCTTTACTTTCGCTCGATCCAAAGCTGGGTAAAATGAACTTTTCGCTGAAGGTGGATGGTAAAGGTGTTACGCTCGATTCGCTCGATATTAAGGCAAAGGGGGAAATTCAATCATTGAATTATAATGGATATACCTACCAAAATATAGCTTTGGATGGCAGTTTCGATAACAAGGTTTTTGAAGGTGAAGCAGCCATCAGGGATCAAAATTTAGATTTTTCATTTAATGGCCTGATCGATTTTAAGGATAAGATGCCCCGCTTCGATTTTCATTCGACCATTAGTCAGATGAATTTAAATGCCCTTAAATTATCACAACGTGATTCTATTGGTTTGTTGTCAACAAAAATGGAATGTGATTTTGTTGCCACAAGTATCGATGATATCAAGGGCATGGTAAGGTTCGACAGTACAATTTACACCGAAGGGAACAAAACCTACATCCTGGATAGCCTTATCGTTAAATCGGTGCAGCGCGATAGTGGCAAAAACGGTTTAACCCTCTCTTCCGATTTGATCGATCTTAGCGTTGATGGTAATTATGCTTTCAGTCAAATTGTTCCTGCAATTAAAAACTTTGTTAAGAATTTTTCGGGCAACCTTGCAGCAAAAATTCCGGGGTCGGACAATGCAAAGCTTCAGCAGCAAATAGATTTTAATTTGCTGTTAAAAAATTTGGATCCACTCACCGAACTTTTTGTGCCCAACATTACACTTGCTCCAAATACAACACTTTCAGGAAGTGTTGATCTGTTGGATATGAAAACCCAAATCGAAGCTAAAGCATCTTTTTTAAAGTTTCCAAGCTTTAAAACTTATAATGTAAAAATGAATGCTTTATCCGACTCCTCAATTTTTAATACCACCTTTTTCTTTAACAAAATAATGCTGCGCGAACCCAATGATTCAGACAGCCTTGGTGTGGGAATTGACAGCCTCAGTATAACTTCGGGCTTTCAAAATAATACCCTGAATTTTGGAATATCATGGAATGATTTGTCGAACAGACAAGCAAATATTGGTGATGTAAATGGGTATTTTGAATTTGGAAAAGGAAAGTATTATTCAGCGGGTATCAACGAAGCAAAAATGTTGTTCAACAGCGCCGTGTGGTATGTTCAGCCGGATAACAAAATTGTTTCTGATTCAAGTGGGTGGTTTTTTACCGATGTAAATTTTATTAACGACACCTCCATGCTTTCCATTTCCGGTGGTGTTTCGATGAGCCCGCTCGACAGCCTGAAACTAAGCTTTAAGAAACTGGATATCTCTCGTATGGATCGCCTTATTAGAAATAGAAATTTTGATGTGGATGGAGTGATAAACGGAGATTTAACACTTGTCAATCTTAATGAAACTCCAAACTTTTTGGCCGATATTCAACTTAACAATTTGGTTTTTAATAATGAAAAAATGGGGACACTTCAGTTGAATACCAATTGGATAGATACCCTTTCGAGATTAGATGTAAAACTTTTGGTGTTTCGTAAAGGAAACATTGGAATTAATGAGGTGCTTTCGGCAGCCGGTGAATACTATCCATCAGATGCAAACAAGAATTTTGATGTGGAAATAAAACTCGAAAATCTTGGCACACAAATGTTTAATCCGTTTATCAGCGAATATGCCGACATAAACAGCGAAAGCATTGCCAGCGGAAAGCTCCAATTATCAGGTTCTTATCTGGAGCCGGTACTGAAGGGTAAAATAAAGATAGATAGAACCCAGGTACTTGTAAAGTATCTGAACACCTTTTATTCTGCTGCCGGAACTGTGGATATTGGTGAGAATTATATAGATGTTGCGGATTTAAAAATTTTAGATAAAAGGGGAAATTCGGCGGATTGTTCAGGACGTATCAACCATAATTATTTTCGGGATTTTTATTTTGATTTAAAAATAGACCAGGAAAATTTCCGGGCGCTCAATACCACTTTCCGCGACAATGATTTGTTTTATGGTACGGCTTATGCCTCCGGTTCGGTTAGCATTACCGGCCCATTAAACAATATTGTTATGGCCATCAGGGCGAGAACTGATGAAGGTACACAGGTAACAATTCCCATATCATCGGCAATGAGTGTTTCGGAAAGTGATTTCATTATTTTTCTTAATACTGTTGATACCCTTGTAAAAGAACAGAAAGAGTATAACCTGAATGTTGAAGGCTTTACGGTAAATATGGAGCTGGACGTTACACCCAATGCAGAAATTGCGCTTTTTCTGCCATACAATATGGGCGACATCAATGGTACAGGATCAGGTAATATTGGGCTTGGTGTGAACTCCCGTGGCGATTTTTCGATCAATGGTGAATACGTTATTGATGATGGGAAGTTTAATTTTAGTTTTGAGAGCTTATTAAAAAAGCAATTCGACATTAAGAAAGGAAGCAAAATTACCTGGTATGGCGATCCTTACGATGCCATTGTAAATATTACAGCCACACATAAAGTGAATACATCCCTGGCGGGCTTGCGCTTGCAGACGGATTCAACTGCCATCAGAAATAAGTGGATTGATGTGGATTGTAATATTATGCTTAAAAATTCACTTTTCAATCCTGACATTTCATTTTCGTTCGATTTGAAGAATGTGGATGACGACACTCGGCAAATCATTTTTGCAGCCCTCGATACCACCGACCAATCTGTAATGAGTCAGCAGATTGTTTCGCTTATTTTTATCGGGAGTTTTAGCTATGCTTCTGCCGGGCCGGGCATTGGAGCTTCTGGATTTAAATTGCTGTCGAACCAGGTAAGCAACTGGCTTTCGAAAATTAGTAAGGATTTTGATATTGGCGTGAAATACCAGCCCGGTACCGAACTTACCGAAGACGAACTTGAAGTGGCACTAAGAACCCAACTCTTCAACGATCGCCTTTCGATTGATGGTAATTTTGGCGTTAGAGGCGCTTCTCAGGAACAAAATACCAGTAATGTTGTAGGCGATATTAATGTTGAATACCAGATAACAAAAGATGGCAGATTTAGAATAAAGGCATTTAACCGTACCAACGACATTAGTTTTCTTGAAGATAATGCACCCTACACACAAGGGGTAGGGATTTTTTATCGCAAAGAATTCGATAATTTAAAGGATCTTTTCAGGCGCGACCGCGATAAAAAGAAAAACAAAAAACAAAAAAGGCCTAATCAGGAAGCCATAATAAATAAAAACGACATTAAAAAAACTGATTAAATGAGAAAGATAATCCTATACAGCGCCGCGAGCATAGATAATTTTATTGCCAGGCAAGATGGAAATATAGAATGGCTGCATGCATCGGAATACATTACCCCGGGCGAAGATTACGGATACAAAGATTTTTACAATTCTGTGGATACCACGCTAATGGGGAATAATACCTTTAAAATAATCAAGGGGTTTGAAATGCCATTTCCCTATCCCGACAAAGAAAATTATGTGTTTTCACGGCAAAGCAAAAACGAGGCAAACAATCATGTAAGCTTTGTTAATAATGAAATCATTAATTTTGTCAGGTCGCTGAAAGAAAAGGAAAAGATTGGTTAGTGTCAGTCTTTTTAATACGTTTTTTGAAATATCAATAGCCACATCCTCCCGCTTCGCAGCAAAGCGAGTTAGGGTGTGGATTGAATTTAAGGGGTGTATGACCCCCATCTTTTAGCTGGCAATGCCTTTGGCATTGCCAGCTAAAAGATGGGGAGATTATGGTAAATTTATTATTCCCCGTCCCACAGCTGGCGGATGGGGCTATTGAAAAGTACCGACTTTTTGAACATGCAATAGTTAATTGAAAAGACCCTGGTTTAAAGGGTTTTTTGTTAAATTATTAACTTTCAAAAAACAGATGAAGTTATACTCTTCAAAAATTTTAACAATTCAAAAGTCAATTAAAGAAGCCAGTTTTATAAATTTGTGGCCTTAAAAATAAAATCAAATATTCACCATATAAAAAGAAATTATGAAAGGTTTTTCAACATTTACATTAATTATTTTATCCCTTGTATTGTTTAGTTCCTGCGCATCAATTACCTCAGGAGGTAGCGAAGATTCAGCTAACAAAGCAATTGCTGAAGAAAATGGATTTTACCAGGTGGCCGCTAAAGCCGAAACTGCAGCCGTTGAAAGTACAGGTGATGCTGCCGATGATATTGCTGTTTGGTATAATTCAAGCAAGCCCGAAGCCAGCACAATCATTGCCACCAACAAGAAAAAAGGATTGGTAGTTTACAACCTGGAAGGCGAAGAACTTTACAATTATCCTGTTGGCGAGGTAAACAATGTGGATATCCATACCAAGTTTAGTTTTAACGGCGATTCGATTACTTTGGTCGGGGCCACCAACCGCACCGATAATACCATAAATCTTTGGAAAGTTAATACTGAAAACGGCGAATTGGAGCAGCTTTCTTTATCGAAGGAATTAAAACCAAAATCAAGCGATATTTATGGTTTTACTTTTTTCAGGAGTTTAACTGCTCCACGGCCTGAGTTCAAAAACCTGTTTTATGCGATTACGGTTGGTACTGATGGAAGGTTGGACCAATGGGAACTCCACGATGACAATGGTAAAATTCGTCCCCGATATTCCAGAGTCCTTAAATTTAACACGAAATGCGAAGGTCTGGTAGCCGATGATGAAACAGGGAATCTTTTTGTGGGTGAAGAAGGCGTTGGAATATGGAAAATGCCTGCATTACCTGCATTAGGCGATAAAAAAGTGTTGATCGCGGATATTACAAAAATGAAAATAGAGGCCGATGTTGAAGGATTGGCCATATATTATGGTGTCGGCAATAAAGGCTACCTAATAGCTTCGAGCCAGGGAAATAACTCTTTTGCCGTTTTTACGCGTAAAGATAAAAACAGGTATTTGGGCAGCTTTATGCTTACTTCAGGAAATGGCATCGATGGCACATCCGATACCGATGGTATTGAAGTTATCAACCTGTCGCTGGGCTCAGATTTCCCCGATGGTATGTTTGTGGCGCAGGATGGTTACAATTATGAGGGCGAAAATTTAGCAAATCAAAATTTTAAATTAGTCGATTGGAAAGAGATTGCCATAAAGTTTAAGCCCTGGCTGCTTATCGACAATAATTATGTTGCCAAGAAAAATGTAAAATAAGGCTCTTTAATTTATTCACTCCCTGAGAGTTTTAACCTGAAAAATTCATTGGCTTGGCAGGGTGATATATTCAGTTTCTGAAACCAGATTTATTCTGATTTGACCTGTACAATTTTGCTGGTGTCGTTGATCCTGATAATTTCGGCGTACCCACGATTCGAGACCTGCATCCTGTAAACCGATCCCGGCATTCCGGGGGCTTCAATCCGTTCCTTACACTTTTTGGAACATCGGTGGTTTCGATTTATTGCCGGTAATTTTTTGCTGTTTGGCCATAAAAACTTATCCCAACAACCAGCAAAGTGAATAACATCAGTATTTTCTTCATCGTCTTGATTTTAATATTTTTTCAAAAGCATCTAAATCATTTGATTGTAGCCAACCCTGAGTATTTTGATTTATAAATAGTTATTATCTAAAATTAAACCCTTAATTTTGTAACCATTGTGTAAGGTTTAATAATGTGGTTATGGATGATTATTTATCATTAGCGGAAACATCAAAACTTATTGGAAAGAGCAAAGAAACTCTTAGACGCTGGGATAAAGAGGGTATTTTAAATGCTGTTAGAGAGCCTGTTTCAAACTATCGGGTTTATAGAAAAAATGATGTCCAATTATTATTGGGCTTGTTGTTTGATGAAATCGAAAAAGATGAGGTTTCAAATTATGTAGAACCAAAGCAGGAATGTTCGGTCATAGAGCTTTTTGCAGGTGCAGGTGGCCTGGCAATTGGAATGGAGAAAGCCGGATTAAAATGTGTCGCGCTTAATGAAATTGACAAATGGGCCTGCCAGACATTACGAAAAAACCGGCCTAAGTGGAATGTATTAGAGGGTGATATAAAAGATTTTAATTTTTCGGAGTATGATAAAAAAGTTGATGTTGTTACGGGAGGATTTCCCTGCCAGGCTTTTAGTTATGCTGGTAAAAAATTAGGCTTAAATGATGCTCGTGGCACTTTGTTTTATGAGTTTGCAAGAGTTGTTCAGGAAGTTCAGCCTTTGATTTGTATTGGCGAAAACGTTCGTGGATTGTTGAGTCATGAAAACGGAAGGACTTTACAGGGTATGATTTCTATTCTTGATGAAATTGGGTATAAAGTTATTCCTGTAAAAGTGCTGAAAGCAATACACTATAGGGTTCCGCAAAAGAGGGAAAGGCTAATTTTGGTTGGTGTAAGAAAAGATATAGATATTGAATATGAATATCCTGTCCCGCATCACAAAGTCTATAATTTAAAAGATGCACTTTTAAAAGGGGAACTATTTGATACAGATGTGCCAAAATCAGAAGGGGCAAGCTACCCGACCTACAAAAAAGAAGTCCTTAGCTTAGTTCCTCCCAAGGGGTATTGGCGTGATTTGCCTCTTGAAATTCAAAAGGAATATATGGCAGGGAGTTTCCATCTTAGCGGAGGGAAAACGGGTATGGCTCGCAGAATAGGCTGGGATGAACCGAGCTTAACATTAACTTGTAGTCCTGCACAAAAACAAACCGAAAGATGCCACCCTGATGAAACCCGACCTTTCACAATTAGAGAATATGCAAGAATCCAAACTTTCCCGGATAATTGGACATTCGCAGGCTCAATTGCCCAACAGTATAAACAAATCGGAAATGCAGTGCCTGTAAACCTGGGGCAAGAAGTTGCTTACTCGATTGTTAAATTCCTCAATCAATATTATAGCTTATCAAAACCCAAATAGTAACTATAATTTTCAAAGCTTATCTGGTCAAAAACAGTCCTATTGGTTTTTATTGATTCCTTTTTGATTTCAGCAAGAGCAGAATTTCCAGATCCTTTTTTATCAATTCCATTACCCTTTAGAAAGTCAGATATAGCAAGAGGAAGAACCTTGTAAAGTTTATAAAAAGCATCTTCTTTTCCGGTTAGTAGGGCATAAAATTGATCGCCCGAAATTTTATATACCCTGCTATGACTGTATTCTTTTCCATTAATCTCTCCAAACCATTTTTCATTAAAACTGCTCTTTGCCAAAATTTGTACCCAATAGCATTTCGCTTGTTTATAGGTATCAGCATATCTTGCCAATTTCTGAAACAGACTCTCGGCAGCGCTGCTATTCATTGTATTGTGCTTATTCTTTATATCTGCAAATAAGGTATTGTCGTTTGCCTTAATATCAAATCCACTTAGATTTCCAATCTCAAAGCCCTGTACTCCACCCAAAATCTGCTCGTGGAAAATTCCAATGGAATTGTTTATCGACTTATCAATTTGCCGTAGAATCGAGGTAGGCGACTCAAGCGAGGTAGGCGACAGGGCTAACTAAGCGAGGTAGGCGAAGTAGGCGACTTAAGCGAACTAAGCGAATTTTGTCACCTCATTCTCTTCGTTCTCTCCAGTCTCTTCGTTCGCTAATTTCTCTCAAGTCGCTCAAGTCTCTCCGTTCGCTTCGTTCGCTAAAGTCTCTCCAGTCGCTAAGTTCTCTTAAGTCTCTTCTATCACCACTCACCACGACCAATTTTCCGGGCGGGAAATCATGTTCACGATCATTGATATTATGTGTTCGTATTTATCAGTTAATCCATGATGGGTTTCCTTTTCAATATATCCACATTCTAAAGCATAATCCAGCCAAACCTGGGATTCGGCAGCTTCCCCTTCGGAATCTGAAAGTTTTGCTATAAAGGATTTGGGGTATCTTCTTTTCCGAAAAGCTTCTGCATTGTTCCCTGATACTGACCTTGAAGATCTGCGAATCTGATCAGTCAATGAATATTTTTCTTCTTTTGGAAATTTTTTAGTCAGCCGGAAAATTTCCATCCCTGCTTCAAATGACAACTGAAATACTTTTAACTCACGATGTGATTTAATTTTCTCACTCATAGTTGAAAAGATTAATGATTATTTGTCCAACAAAAGTAAGTATTTACATGAAGATGATATACCAGAGTTTACGAACTAAGCGAAGTAGGCAACAGGGCGAATTAAGCGAAGTAGGCGACAGGGCTAACTAAGCGAGGTAGGCGACTTAAGCGAACTAAGCGAATTTTGTCACCTCATTCTCTTCGTTCTCTTAAGTCGCTTAGTTCTCTCAAGTCGCTAAAGTCTCTTCGCTCTCTTCGTTCGCTAAAGTCTCTCCAGTCGCTAAAGTCTCTTAAGTCGCTTCGTTCTCTTCGGTCTCTTCGTTCGCTAAAGTCTCTTAAGTCGCTTCGTTCGCTTCGTTCGCTAATTTCTCTCAAGTCGCTAAAGTCTCTTCGTTCGCTAAGTTCTCTAAATTCTCACCACTCGCTAAATCTTCTCAAATACCAAAGCACTTCTATTCGGAATATATACCTTAAGATAGGGCTTCCCGCTTTCTTTGTCGATTTGGGTATGGTAAACCAACGACTGATCCACACGATTGTGCCCTCCAAATTCAGGAGCATCCGAGTTAAGAACGATCTTGTATTCTCCTTCTTCAGGAACGAAGAATTCGTAATCGGGTAAAGATTGGTTGATATGGAAATTAAATGCAAATGTCAATCCGGCTTTTTCAAAAACCAGTGTTTTGTTCCAGTCGTCCGATTTGATCAAATCGCCATACCCTGCTGTAAGTACTTTATTGTCGGCAATAAGTTTTATCATGGCTTTGTCCCACTCAGCAAGGAATTGATATTTAAGGTCTGGGTTATCCCTGAGCGACCATTGACGTCGGGCATGTTGGTGGCTCCATCCGTTGCCTTCGCGGGGGAAGTCGATCCACTCGGGATGGCCAAACTCATTGCCCATAAAATTCAGGTAAGCTTGTCCGCCAAGTGCAACAGTAACAAACCTGATCATTTTATGCAGCGCCATACCCCTGTCGATTGCCAGGTCTCCATCGTCCTTGTGCATGTGGAAGTACATTTCCTTATCCATCAACCAAAAAGCGATGGTTTTATCACCAACCAAAGCCTGGTCGTGCGATTCGGCATAAGCTATGGTACCCACGCCATACATACGGTCGGTGAGGGTATTCCAAATCTCATCCATGTTCCAGTCCTCGTCCTGTTTTTCCTTGAGGGTTCTTATCCAGAAATCAGGGATGCCCATAGCCAAACGATAATCGAAACCAATGCCACCTTCATCAATCGGGCGGCACAAGCCGGGCATTCCACTCACATCTTCGGCTATCGAAACAGCATCTTTTTTCACGTGGTGAATCAGGGTGTTGGCCAATTGCAGGTAGATGATGGCATCCCACTCCACACCGTCAGTAAAGAATTTTTCGCGGCTGTCGAAGGCCGTCATGCCATGGTGGAGATACATCATCGAAGTTACACCATCAAACCTGAAACCATCAAAATGATACTCCTTCAACCAATATTTCAGGTTGGAGAGTAAAAAGCGGAGGACTTCGTTTTTTCCGTAATCGAAAAGTTTGGAATCCCAGGCCGGGTGATTTCCACGTTCGCCGGGATGCATATAGAGGCTGTCGGTACCATCAAACTCGTTGATACCCTCGTGTATATTTTTAACAGTGTGAGAATGTACAATGTCCATAATTACCGCTATGCCCATTCCGTGCGCTTTTTTGATGAGGTATTTCAATTCCTCGGGTGTGCCAAAACGGCTTGACGGGGCAAAGAAATTGGCCACATGGTAGCCAAAGGAGCCATAGTAAGGATGCTCGGCAACGGCCATCACCTGTATGGCATTGTAACCGGCATCTTTGATTCGTGGCAGTATATGATCGGCAAATTCAAGATAAGTACCCACGCCGTACCTCTCGGTTGACATGCCCACATGGGTTTCGTAAATGAGCAACTGATCAAGTTCTCCGGTTTTAAAAGTATCGCCTTTCCACGAGAATGATTTTTCGGGGAACCAAAGCTGGCCCGAGAAATCCTTGGTGTGGTCGTCCTGAACAACACGTGTTGCCCAAACCGGAATGCGTTCTTTCCAGCCATTGGGAGCATCTATCAAAACCTTTATTTTGCTGTTGTGCACAAAACTGTCCTTGTAGGTTTCCTCATCCAGAAATATTTCCCAGATACCGTATTCTTTTTTTTGTAAAGGATGCGATGTCCGGTTCCAGTCGTTAAATTCTCCGAAAAGGAATATTTGATACGCTGCCGGTGCCCATTCGCGGTAATACCATCCTTTGGCCTTCTTATCATAATGAATCCCAAAATAATTGTAGGCATCTGCAAATTTGTCAAGACTGCCGAAATCATGCTCGATTTGGCTCAGTCTGTTTTTGTACCTGTCAACTCGGGCTACAATTTCGTGTTCTACCGGCTCAAGCCATGGATCCTGCTCTACGAGCGCGATGTGTTTCTGAATATTCTCTTTAGCTTTTTTGGCCATATCTTTAAAAGTTAAAAGTTAATCGTTATAAGTTAATAGTTAAAAGTTTAGAGTTGAAAGTTTAGAGTTGAAAGTTATTGGTTTCATCTCTAAAATCTTTATTGGTAAGGGTAACTTTAGAGACAACGCATGCGTTGTCTGTACCTAATAAATACCCCATCTCTAAGCCTCTCAGTCCCTTCGTCTCTTCGTCTCTCCCTCTTTATATCTAAAATCTTCAATCGCTAATCTTCAATCTCTAATCTCTTCCCTCTAATTTCTATCTTCTAATCTCTTCCCTCTAATTTCTATCTTCTAATCTCTATCCTCTAATTTCTAATTTCTAATCTCCAATCTCCAATCTCTAATCTCTTCCCTCTCACTTCTCACTGCCGTGCTTTGCCCGTGCATCCTCGAAAAATTACGAAAATTGTCCGAAGGACTCCTTTGGAGAAAATTTTCTATTTTTCGGGACTCTCATTTCTCAACTCTCCCTTCTATCCTCTATCATCTATCATCTATCCTCTAATTTCTAATACTGCTCCGGCACTTGCTCAGCGAGAATGAGGGCTGAGGTAGGAGGGACAGCTATTTTGTCGTGTTTAAATGTGCGATAGCCATTTCGGTTCAAACCGTTTTCGTTGAATACTTCCGTCCATTTCCCGAAAGGGATATTCACCATTTGCTTTTTATCGCTGGCATTAAATACAATGATGATGTTTTTCCATACATCACCATTGGCAAAATTTTTCAATTCGTAAGCCACAACATTCGGGGTGTCCACTTTTAGAAATTCAAGATTTTCCTGAATATCTTTTGTACTGCTCATGCGGAATGCAGGGTGATTCTTGCGGAGTGTTATCAAATCACGATAGTAATCAAATATTTTCCTGTACTTCGCTTTTCGTGGCCAGTCGAGCTGGTTGATGCTGTCGGGCCAGTTGTACGAATTTTCCACGCCCTGCTTTGTGCGTAGAAAATCAACACCTGCATAAAGGAAAGGAATTCCCTGTGAAGTCATTACGATAGTATTAGCCAGTTTGTGTTTTTTAATCAACTCAGCCTCCGAATCATTCGGATTCGAAATTTTTAATTTGTCGAATAAAGTGTGATTGTCGTGGCATGAAACGTATGTCATTGTTTGAAAGGGTTCAGCAGCCCACGGTTTGGCCGAGTAGTTCACCTTTGTATAATCCACCTGCGGGTGCTGCGTTGAAGCCACAATGCCAAATTTAATGGACTCCTCCAGGTCAGGAGCACCACTCACAAAGCCCTTACTTTCGTGATCGCTCCACGATCCTTTAATGGCATCGCGGATGTCATCGCTGAAAGCAGCCACGCTGTCAAGTCGGTAAGTAAAACGCTTTAGCGCTTGCTGATCTTCGGGGAGCGGACTACCGCCTGCAGTCCATCCTTCGCCATAAATAAAAATAGTAGGATCGATTTTGTGCATCTCTTCGCTGAGCATGTTCATGGTTTCGATGTCGTGGATGCCCATCAAATCAAAACGAAATCCATCAATGTGGTATTCATTGGCCCAATGCTTCAGCGATTCGATAATATATTTGCGCATCATGGGTCTTTCCGAAGCTGTTTCGTTGCCACAGCCCGAAGCATTGGAGTAAGAACCGTCTTCGTTGTGGCGGTAATAATATCCAGGTACTAAAAGGCTAAAGTTTGAATCATCACCTTTGCCGGTATGATTGTAAACCACATCCATAATTACACGGATACCCTTATCGTGAAAAGCTTTCACCATGGCCTTAAATTCCCTGATGCGGGATTCGGGATTATAAGGATTAGTGGAATAAGAACCTTCGGGAACGTTATAATTTTCAGGATCGTAGCCCCAGTTATAAACATTGTCTTCGAGGCGGGTTTCGTCCATCGACCTAAAATCGAAGGCCGGCAAAATATGCACATGCGTTACCCCAAGTTCTTCAATATGGTCAATCCCGGTCTTTTCGCCTTGCGGACTTACAGTTCCTGTTTCGGTAAGGCCAAGAAATTTGCCCTTATTTTTGATCCCCGATCCGGGATGCATCGACATATCACGCACATGGATTTCGTAAATGATGATGTCGTTGTAATTTTGCAAAGGAGGTTTTTGGTCATTTTCCCAACCGGCAGGGTTGGTAGTTTTCATATCCACTATGGCTCCACGTATTCCATTTACACCAAGGGCTGTAGCGTATATTCCGGGAGTTTCCTGCAGCCATTCATCCTTAAATTTAATTTGGAAAGTATAGAATTTACCCGAAAGGTTTTCCTTGAATTCGGCTATCCAGATTCCTTCCACATCTTTCTTCATATCCTTTTCCTTGATGGATTCGCCATCAAGGCCTTCGTTATAAATTTTCACCTTGGCAGCCTCAGCCGTCGGGGCATAAATCCTAAAATTTGTTTTTTCAGGAGTCCATTTTACTTCCAGGTCCTTGCCATCGTAAACAGGAAATTTGTCGTAGTCGCTGTGATCAAAAGCCGGTTGTTGCTTGCATGAAATCATTGCCATAATCAGCACGAAAAATAAAACGAAATAAGTACTCTTCATAATTTTCAAATCATTAAAATTAAATCACTTGCAAAAGTATATGAAAAATCAATGGCAATAAAAAGTCATCTTTAATCTCTTGCATTTTAACGTAGAATTAACCTTGCTTTCATGTTTATAATCGGGGCTTAACATGATGTTTACAGTCAGGGCTTGACTTCAAGTCAAGCCCTGACTAATTGGAGTTCATCCATAGACTTGACGATTTCTAATAGAGCACGAAAAACCTCCCGCAAATTTCGCTGGCTTAATCCAACAAACTCACCCTCACCTTTTTCTTTTTCAATCTGCTGTTGTTTAACTGCCCAATCAATTCAACCGATTTTATGGCAGGCACTGCCACGAAAGCACAATCCTGTTTTAATTCGATGGTTCCCAGTTCATCCTTGTCAAGATTTCCCTGCTTGAAAAATAATCCGGCAATGTCGCCTTTAGAAATCTTGTCCTTCTTGCCACCCGAAACGAAAAGCGTTGCCCATTTACTTTTGCCTGGCGCATGGCTGGCTTCAATTTCTTGCTCCTCCGATCCTTTGATGAAATCGGGGAGATCCTCATTTTCCCATTTCAAAACGTAGGCTGTGCCATTGCTGTGCATCCGTGCAGTTCGTCCATTGCGGTGAATAAATTCATGCTCCTTTAGTGGAAGCTGATAATGGATGATGAAATCCATTTTGGGAACATCGATGCCCCGGGCAGCTAAATCGGTGGCGACCAATAAACGATGGGTGCCGTTTCTGAATTTTATCAATGCACGTTCGCGGTCAATTTGCTCGAGCCCACCATAAAAACAAGCATGGCTGATGTGGTTTTCGCTGAGAAAGTCGCTTACATATTGAATGGTATCTTTGAAATTACAAAAAACGATTCCGCTTGCATCTCCAATATACGCCAACAATTTCACCAGGGTATCCAGCTTATCTTTTGATGGAGAAACAATGGTTTTAAGTTTGAGCAGTTTTGGTGCTTCATGCAGGTAATCCAGTCTTTCGGCATTTTGGATTCCAACAAATTCAGGAATTTCAATGTTTTGCGTAGCAGAGGTGAGAATCTTTTTTTCGATAGAGGGCAAGGCTGCAACGATTTCCATCATTTCTTTTTCAAAGCCAACTTCCAGGGATTTATCAAACTCGTCCAACACCAAAGTTTTTATACTTTTCGTCGAAACGGTTTGTCGCCGTAAATGATCGGCAATTCTGCCCGGTGTCCCAATTAAAATAGCCGGAGGGTGCGCCAGTTCAATTTTATCTTTCGACCCAACCCTTCCGCCATACACAGCATTGGTTTTAAACCCACTGCCCATTTCACGGGTTACTTGTTCTATCTGGATGGCTAATTCGCGTGAAGGCACCAAAATCAAAACCTGGACTTCCTTACAGTCAGGATCAAGATCAGCAATAATGGGCAAAAGGAAACCCAGCGTTTTTCCTGTACCCGTGGGTGATAAAAGCACTATTTCGGAATGCGTTCGGATGGCATTGTGCGCATCCTGCTGCATCTGATTGAGTTGTTGGATGCCCAATTTATCCAATATGGATTGCTGATCTTTGTTTCTAGCTGTCATTTCGCAAAACTATACATATAAAATCAAAGCATCTCTTTCGGATGAAGATTTGGATAAGCTGTTTAAAATGGCAGGACTATAAAGTCAGGGTTTGACTTAAAGTCAAGCCCTGACTATCCCAAGATTAAAAATTACTCCGCCGAAAGCCCCCACAAGCATCTTCAAAGCTTTCTCCATGTCTTCCATATAAATGTGCTCGTCGAGGGCATGTTCATTGCGGGCACCAATACCTACAACGGCCATTTCTGGTGCTTGTGAACATGATAATCAATCCGTACCAGATGGATAAAAATGGGGCGAACTGCAAATAATTTCTTGTATTTTTGTAAAAACTTTTTTGAAAAGTAATATGTTAAATATCAGAATTTGAACAGGCATAAGCCTCTAAATACCATGATTATGAAACAAGTGGTTTTAAATATCCCGGACAATAAATACCCATTTTTTATGGAGCTGATTAATAGCCTGAGATTTGTAAAATTGCCTGACGAAGTTAAGCTTACCCAAGAGCAAAAGGATTTTGTTGAGGGAACTAAAAAATCTTTGGAGCAGGATGAAAAGCACCTGAGTGGGGAAATCAAGTTAAAAACTGCTGATCAACTTCTCGATGAGCTTTAATGTTTATACCACCGATTTTTTTGACAAGGAACTGGATAAGCTGCTTAAAATGGAAGGACTATAAAGTCAGGGTTTGACTTAAAGTCAAGCCCTGACTACCCCAAGATTAAAAATTACTCACCTACTCCGCAGAAAGCCGCAGCAACTCAACAATCATCTTCAAAGCTTTCTCCATATCTTCCACATAAATGTGCTCGTCGAGGGCGTGTTCGTTTCGGGCACCAATGCCCACCACGGCCATTTCGATACCCATATTATTGTAGATGGAAGCATCGGTAAAGCCGGTCATGAAAGTTGCCTTGGCATCAATGCCCACAGTTTTTAATGCCTTTTTAGATAAGTCCACCGTGAAGGAACTTTCGGGGATATCAACTGCTTTGCATAAATTATTTTCGTCGATTTCTATTTTAGCACCGGCGGCTTCCACTTCACGGGTCATGATGGCTTTCATTTCGTTGGCCAGCTTTTCGGCTTTTTCGTGGGTAAGACTGCGGCATTCGGCTTTAAAAACAACCTTGTCGGGAACGCCGTTGCGCACAATTCCACCTTCGATAATCCCAACATTGGCCGTGGTTTCGTGATCCAGCCTTCCGAGTTTTAAAGCTGTAATGGCTTTGGAAGCTGCCACAATAGCGTTAATGCCTTTTTCGGGTTCCATGCCGGCATGTGCCGATTTCCCTTTTACGGTTACATCAAAAGTAAAATAGGATGGCCCACCAATGATGATGGTATCCAAAGTATCGTTGTCCAACAAGAAACCTCTTTTAGCGGTAAGCTTTGAATAATCAAGGTTCTTAACGCCAAACAGCCCGATTTCTTCTTCGCGCGAAATGGCTACCTCGATGGGTGGGCGAACCTCCGCAATACGCAAAGCTTCCAGCATTTCGGCAATGCCGGCTTTATCGTCGGCCCCTAAAATAGTATCTCCGCCCGAGCGGATAACACCGTTTTCGAGCACAGGCTTTATTCCAACACCGGGTTTTACGGTATCGGCGTGGCACGACAACAAGATGGGTTCTTTGCCCTCGCATCCTTTGGCGGGTAATTTTGCAATCAGGTTACCGTAGCTGTCTTGCAGGGTTTCGGCATCCAATTTTTGGTATTCTTTTTCGAGGTAGTTGATGAAATTGGCTTCGTTGCTTGATTCGCTATCAATCTGAACCATCTCCATGAATTGCTTGATCATTCTTTCCGACATCTGTATTTCTCCTTTTGGATTTTAAAATTAATATTGAATTGAATGCCCAAAAATAATCTTTTTGAGGTGTATAACTAAACACTAAATTTATTCACCAGTAAATAAATTCAATGCTAAATGATTTTCAAGATTTATCTGTAGTTAACTTTCTTGCCATTTATTTAAGCGACAATTGAATTTTATCAAACGCCTTTAATTACAATAGAACACAGATAACACAGATGGCACAGATTTACACTGATCAGTGAAAATCAGTTGAATCCGCGCCTGCCCCGTTTTTTCGGGGGTTATCTGTGTTCAAATTATTTAAAAAATAAAAATGGAACAAATAAGTAAATCAAAACTCAAATTCCCTTTTTGTACTGGGCGTGGGTGGTGGGATGAATTAAATCATGCAATTCCTTTTCAGCATCGGTTTTAACCTCTAATAAATTTTTGAAATGCTGAATTAGCTGAATTTTATCCATTGCAAATTCAGTCTCCGTTTTCACGTCCGCAAGATCAATCATAAACCCGGAAAAGAAATCCGGGAGGTCAGTCACAATATCCGTATTTAGGTAATGCTTGCTGCCATATACGCGATGATAGTTTCCTTTTGATTTTTGGATAAGGAAAGTGTCCTTTTTTAAATTGGTGATGGACGAAGACTTTTCACATTTTTGAATGCAGCTTTGATCCAATACATGCTTTTCGCATCCGGTGACTTGCTGAAATAAACATTGCCTGCTGGTCATTAAAACTAATGGGTGAAAAATACTGAAGTAGCATTCAAAATCCTCAGGACATTTTATTCCCCTAATTTGCTCCAGATTCAATTCGTTGGAAATGAATGCGCCGGAGCATTTGAAATTTTCCTTGAGTGCCCTTAGGCTAAAAGAATTGGTGATATTCAGATAGGGACCGGCAATCCAGGGAATATCATATTGCCAGGCTTCCCAGGCAATCCCGGTATTGTTGGTAACAATCAGTTGGGGTTTTACCTTTTTGAGAAACTGCACTGCCGCCGAGTAATCTTCACCAATCAGCACCGAAGGAAACCAGGGGATCAGTTGAGTATGGGTTTTAAAAGTTTCGATCAGATGGGCAGATTCGTGGTTCATCCCCTCCGGTAACTGGAAGAAAATTTGTGCGTCTGTTTCATCACAGAGATATATATCGTTTATCGATGAGATTAAAACGGACAATGAGGGTTTGGTTTTTACAAAATTCCTCCTTTTTAAAACGGGAACATCAAGGGGTTCAATGAGTGCTTTGGAATTATTTAAGCGGAAGAGTATTTCTTTTCTTATGGAATTTAACTCCCGGTAGGGAATGGAAACATTACCTTCAAGCCTGTCCATGTCGAGCTGTTGAATATAATACTCCGTTTCGTTGATAGCCTTCAGTTTTTTTTCAACCATCCTGCGGTTTAAATCCTGTGTGCCAACATTTACAAGATTCTCTTCCGACAGGATCACATAAGTTATGTCGGGTGTTTTTACGGATATTTCCATCGGGAAACCTGATTTCCCTATTACTGTGATGGATAGTGGGATTTTAGCAATCTCAATTTTTTCAACCTCACCTTTAACCAAATCTCTGATGTCAGCTTTTTCCTGGTACAATTCCTTTTGACCATCCAGTAACTTTTCTTTGGTGGAGTAATCATTCACTTCGGCAAGCCGCTTGGTGGAATAGCTCATCGGATCATCGATAAACATATCCCTGTTTATTTTTCCTTTTAAAAACCCGTTTGTAAAATCCCTGTTAAAAACCCTGTACAAGTCGCTGTTGTCGGAGTTTTGGTTATTTTCACCCAACAAACTCCGAAGCTGATTTTTGTATGTTTTTACAACGGTATAAACGTATTCATACTCTTTTATCCGGCCTTCAATTTTTAATGAAGCTACCCCGGCATCGTACAAATCCTTTAAATCAAAAAATGCGGAATTGTCTTTGAGGTTAAGGGGATAATCTAAACCGGCGGCAGTAGTTTTGTACCTGTCGCGGCAGGGCTGACTGCATCTGCCACGATTTCCGGATTTCCCACTTTGTGCAGAACTCATATAGCATATTCCTGAAAAGGAAATGCAATATGAGCCGTGAATAAATACTTCGGTGAGCACATTGTTTTCGTGTGCAACTTCAGATAAATGTTTTATTTCATCAAGGCTCAGCTCCCGTGAAAGATTAACTCTGCTTGCATTGAGCTTAGCCAAAAATTTTATCTGCCCGGCATTGTGCGTGGTGGCCTGCGTTGAAACATGAATTTTTAGTGTTTTAAAATATTTGGAGAGCAGGTAAAACATCGCCAAATCCTGAACAATCACACCATCAATGCTTGTGTTCACCAGCTTATTCAATAAAGCAAAAAGGGATGGGATTTCACTTTCGATGATGAGGATATTCAGTGTGAGGAAAATTTCACAATTGCTGTTGTGGGCAAGCCGAAGTATGCCCTGCAAATTTTCGAAGGTAATATTTGCCGCACGGTTGCGGGCATTAAACCTATCGAGGCCACAATACACGGCATCGGCCCCGGCCAAAATTGCAGCCTTTATAGAATCCACATCTCCACCCGGGGCGAGCAATTCAATTTTTCTATTCATCTGTAAAATTCAACAAAGCCCTAATCAGAGCCCGTCTTTTATTAATGTTTCCCGCAGATTTCGCTGATCGGCGCAGAATAAATCTGCGCCAATCAGCGAAATCTGCGGGATATTTTTCTCTCCTCTAAAAAGGCTGACTTTATGGACTGACTCAAATTACTGGCTTTATTTTTCCCGGTTGGGCTCATCGAAACTTACCATCCAGTTTATGCCGAACTGGTCAGTAAAACTGCCAAAATACGAATTCCAAAATGTAAAACTCATGGGCATTGTAACCTTCCCGTTTTTTGAAAGACCGTCAAATAGTCTATCAGCTTCTTCTTTTGAAGATGCCGCTATCGAGATTGAAAAATTATTTCCCTGTAAGTATTTTGGAGCCCATTCCCCGCCGGTATCGCTTCCCATAAGGATGGTTTCTTTGCTTATTGGAAATGAAACATGCATAATTTTTTCTTTATCCTTATCCGACAATGTAAATTCAGGATTTTCGGGCATGTCTTTAAATTTGCTTATGTATGAAAACTCACCTCCAAAAACTGATTTATAAAAATCGAAGGCTTCCATGCAATTTCCATTGAAAGTTAAATACGTGTTTATTGTTGTCATAATTTTACGATTAAATATTTGAAACTAATTAGTTTTTTATCCTACCAATGACATGTTTGCGTAAAGGGCTGAAAAACTTACTATTAAACAGACCTCTCAATCCCCGAAGGGTCGGGGCAGGCTGCTTCGCTCTTTCGAGGTGACAAAGCTCCCGGTATGGTTGTGGGAGGAGGGGAATTGGGCGCAAAGCGCCCGATTCCCCTCCTCCCAACTCAACCCGTTGACGGGGTCATTTCGACCAAAAAACGCAGCGGAGCAAGTTTTGCCGGGAGAAATCTATTTTATAAAGTTCCCGCAAGGGCGGGATTTTGCTTCACTCAACATTACCTCATTATACCCAAAAATTTTGGGTGAACTCTTGAAATAATGCTACATTTATTTCATTATGATTTTTCGAGGATAACCTTCAAATTATCAAGCCCGGTTTGTAAATCATCGCCAAGCATTTTATCGAAATCCATGAACAGAAACATCAAATTCATGGGGTATTTCATTTTACCATTAAAGCCCCATTTTACCAATGTTTCATTGCCCGAAACGCTTTCAGTTGTCATGTAAGCCTTTTCGGTTGATTCGAAGGGTTCGAGGAAGCGGAGTTCAAAATCAACTCTTTCGCCTTCGGTGATTTTGAGAATTTCCTGTTCTCCTTTGCCAACATCCTTATCATCGCTATCCCATGCCGAAACAAAACCTACTGTAGCATCCACACCAGTAAAGATCTTTCTCATATTTGGATCCATGTTTGCCCATTTGCTGTAATAGTCCTGGTTTTTCAAATGTTTGATGTAGTCAAAAACTTCCTGGTTAGGTTTATCGATGGTTATCTGCCGCTCAACATCATATTTTTGTTTAACCAAAAGCGCTACAACCAATGGGATGGCAATTACTATGGCCAGGCCAATTAATACTCTTTTTACAATTTTCATTTTGATAAAATTTTAAGTGATACAATATTATTTATAGCCAGTCTTTTATTAATGTTTCCCGCAGATTTCGCTGATAGGCGCAGATTTATTCTGTGCCTATCAGCGAAATCTGCGGGAAATTTTTTTTAGCATATTGATATTGGCCGACTTTATGGACGGACAATATTTATGGTTATTGCTCAAAAATGGCTTTGTCCCCGGGGTGAGGAGAATTACAACAAACTTTGTATTTCAGGATCATTTACCAAATGATAAGTGTAAAATACTGCAAATCTGAAAAACCAATACAATTAAACAATTATTTACAATTATAGTTTGCCATACATCAGAAAACCTCAGCAAAAATTCTCAAGTAATTAATAAAAAAACCTCCGGAATAAAAGTAATCCCGGAGGTTTTCAAAATATTTATTCTACAATTTATTTAATTACAAGTTTCCTGGTAACATCAGCATCATCACTTTGAATGTGGATGAAATACAGCCCCTGGGTAAGCCCTGACAAGTTGATTTCATTCGATGATAATTTATCGAAAGTTAAAACTACCTGGCCTTTGATATCCAGAATTTCAACATTCACAGGATAATTATTTATCCCGGAAATACTGATTTTGTCGGTAGCCGGATTTGGTGAAACCTGAATTTTTTGGGCATAGTTTTCTTCAACACCGGTATATACCAACATGTAGGTAAGTTTTGAAATGCCTTCGTTAGCATAGTTCCAAGTGTTCGGAAAATTATTATCCCAATCTGGCCAAATCGGATATCCACCTGGCATCAGTTCGAGAATTATATCTTCACCATTCTCAAACCCGTCCTTTAGGGTTGTTAGGGTGTCGTTCCCAAAAACAACCAGTGCATAATCCATCAAGGGATCAGTAATTTCGATGCTGCCACAATAGTTACCATAAATATCCAATGCATTAATTATATCACCACTTTGAATGGTAAGATTGCAGGTAGCCAGGGTTTCGGCAGGTATGGAAATAATGTGTGAATTTCCTGTCATTGTGCAGTCCCTGCTCCCGGATTTGAGTTTGAGAGTGTTACTTTTTGTTCCCGTTTCCGGGAAAGTAATACTTCCGGGTGCATCCATTTTTACCATGTACGATTTCCCGGAGGTAAGATGATCGAGTGTCATTACATTTTCGCCGGGCCAGTAAATTTCAGTTCCGGCAACTTCTTTCACAACTTTCAGATCATTGCCAAGTGGTCCGAACAAATCCGTACAAACCACATCGCCATTACAAATCACAGGAATCAGGTTCCAGCCGGCATCCAAAGACAAATTGTGGCTTACCATGTCATAGCCTGTAAAATTAAAGGATGCCTCTTCCGAAAGCTTGATTTTGTAACCATCATGGGCATTCCAAAGGCCAATTGTATTCATTCCTGCTTCAGGCCAGTAAGCGCCCTCCATATCCTGAAGAATGATAAGTTCATTTTCGAGGCTTCCGAAAATATGCGATAAGCTGGCATCGGAGGGTAACAAGTAACTCGAAATTCCACTCCAGCCTGCCGGCAGAACAATGCTTTGCTGCACAAGCGGCGGCATTTGTCCTCCCATTGGTGGGAAAGTAATGTAGTCGATCCATCCGCAATCATCGCCACTGCCAACCGAATAATCTTTCACATAAGACCATGTAAAGGTTCGTGATCCCTGATCCACCGAATAGGAAACTTCTGACCAGGCCACTTCACCGGACCATTCTTCCATTAAAGTTCCATCGATATAAAATTCAAGGAAATCGTAGGTTGCTTCGGAAGACACCTTGCGGTAGAAAGAAATTTCTCCATCAGCAGTAACATCCACAGTAATTTCCAGGTTACTTTCTTGTTGGTCTCCGATAGATCCCGATTTTACCGAGTATGTTCCTTCATAAGCTTCGGTGTTGGTAACCGCCCAGTTTGCATTTCCGGAGGTTTCCCAATCGAACTGACTTAGATCGCCGCTTTCAAAACCCTCAACTTGAATCCCTACCGAAAGGTTCAGATCGAAGTTATAGATGAAATCGTTTCCATTGGAGTTGCAGTTTATTTCCAGCAAACCCATAATAGAATAACCTTCAGGAGTTGCTGCATCAACGGTAACATTAATAGTTCCTGAAGCTTCGCCGCCCGGAACAATGGTACCAAAATCAAGATCTGCTGAATTAACGATGATATATGGATCGGTGGTAATGTATTCTCCAAGCACATCAGTAATATCATATAAACCCGAGTTTTTGATGGTCACTATTACATCCACAGTTTCACCCGGATCTATCATTCCATTGTTATTTCCTGAGGGATCAAGAATTTCGATGTTGCCCATGTTCATTGCATAAGCCGTTTGTGCCAGGGCTTTAATGCAGAAGTTGCCAGTATGGTCGAATCCCGAAGGATCGTCATAATTGTAAAAATCAACCCAGTCTCCAGCGGTTTTATAGTAACTTTCGCCTTCGTTGGCAGCAGATTCCACGATGGTTTTTGTTCCACCACCGAGAAGTACGGGAACATCGGAGGTGCGATCGTAAGGCTGGCCGCCATCTGAAAGACTAAGATAAATATAGAAATCATCCCCTGTTTCCAGTTCAACGGGCGTGGTTAAATCTACTGTATGTAATCCCTGATGCTCGTAAAATCCTGTAGCTTCGGCCAGAACATTCTGCAATTCTCCATCCACAAAGTCGTCATAAATGGTAACATTATAAGTAACATCATCGGCAGCAGCAAAGAAATTTACGGCTGAGATCACATCGTTTGATTCGGCGGTAAAAGCATTAAAAGCTTCGGTAGCATCCACCTCATCTCTCCAGCCATGGTAATCATGGTAATAAATTTTGGTGTATTCCATCAGGTCAACATCGATAAATGAGATGGCTCCCATTTGTGGTTCCTGCCCTGCCCATTTGTCGTAATACGAAATCCAGAAGTAACCGCTTTCGCCCCAACTTGCGCCCCAACTGTTCTTGCAAAGCCATGCACCATTCTCGGGAGCCTGGGTATTTTTATCATCATCCCAGCCAACAATGGCAATGGAGTGGTTGGGCAATTCACTGCTTGTGGGTGGCTGGTAATGGATAGTTCCCTGGATATACGAACTGCTGTAGCACATACATGTAGCCATTACACCGTATTCCATAATCTTCATTTTCACCTCATCAATATTTTCGAGGCCTTCACCAACGGTGTACCATTCCACATCGTGCGGATAATATTTGTGATAAGAATCCTGGAATCTGTCAGGAGCTGAGGCATAGCTATTTCCATCTACTTCGCGGGTTGAGCCTTCTCCACGCGACAGGTAAGCCGTGGTTACGCGATAGTCGCCACCCTGGTGAACTTCGAGTCCGCTTCCCGAGGGAGGATCCATATCATCATTATTATGATCGTTGAAACCATTCCACCAATCTAAATGATACTCAGCAAGTGCCGGTTCACCGGTTTCGCCGGCAGCGTCCCAATTTCCGGTCATCATCATATTGCCTTCCATCGAGGCCAGTGAACCATGTGTCCAGCAGGTGCCACCCTGTTGGCTTTTAACAGAGGTAACATAGTTTACACCATTCACATCGCGCAGGTCGTAAGATGAAGGAACTGAAACCTGGCCATCATCAGTCAAAACTTTAATACAAAAATTTCCTGTATTTTGAAATCCTGAAGGATCGACATAATTATAAAAATCGAGCCAATTGCCGCTTTCCATGTAATAGCTTTCGCCAGCATTTGCTGCAGATTCCACAATGGTTTTTGAACCACCTCCCAGTAAAACGGGAACGTCAGAAGTGCGATCGTAAGGATGGCCACCATCAGATAAACTGAGGTAAACGTAAAAGTCATCGCCTTCGCTCAGGTTAACCGATGAAGAGAGATCAACAGTGTGAAAACCTGAATAGTCTATAGTTCCGGTTTGAGTTCCCAACAGGTTTTGAAGTTCGCCACCTGTAAAGTCGTTGTATATTTTAATTGTATAATCCACATTGTGTACAGCTGTGAAAAAACTGACAGCCTTAAGCATTTCGGCTCCATTTGCTGTAAAGCTATTGAAGGCTTCGGAAAGATCGGTTTTGGTATCGCGCCATCCATGATAATCGTAATAATAAGTATGCTGATACTGCAAGGGTTCAACATCCTGGAATGAGATGGCTCCCATTTCAGGATTGCGGCATGAGTGCTTATCATAATATGAAATCCAGAAATAGCCACCATAGCCCCAGCCATCGCCCCATGAGTTTTTCACCAGCCATGCACCGGGTTGTGGAGCCTGTGTATCTTTGTTGTCGTCCCAGCCAATAATAGCCACAGCATGATTGGGGTCTAAAGTATTTGTGGGTGGTTGATAATGGATGTAATTAGAAATAAATGCGCCATCGTAACACATGCAGGTACCCAGCACACCATATTCCATTATTTTTTCTTTAATGAGGTCGATACCATTGAGGTTTTCATCCATACTGTACCACTCGATGTGGCGGGGATAATAGTAATGATAGCTTTCGAGCCAGCGCTCAGGAGGTGAGCTGTATGACTGCCCATCCTCTTCTCTTACTGCACCTTCGTTACGGGCAAGGTAAGCAGAAGTAACACGGTAGTCACCACCCTGATGTACTTCGAGGCCGCTGCCTGAGGGTGGGTCGATGTCGTCGTTGTTGTGTTGGTTAAAGCCATTCCACCAGTCGAGGTGGTATTCGGCCAGGGCAGGTTCGCCGGTTTCGCCGGCGGCAGCCCATGCACCGGTCATGAGCATATTGCCCTCCATGGCAGCGTAGGCACCATGTGTCCAGCAGGTTCCACCTTGCTGACTTTTAACGGAAGTTACATAGTTTACGCCGTTTACATCGCGCAGGTCATAGGTTTCTGGAAGTTGTGCAAAGCTGGCAAAAGCAAACATTGCGAGTAAAATAGTCAAATAGAGTTTTCTCATTTTGTAAAGTTGTTTTGTGATTAAATTAAATTTTTACATTGAGCCACAAATGTAATAAACTTCTCTTTGTTGTTTTATGTTTTTTTAAGATTCGGGTTATTTTGTGTTGATACGCTTGGGCAATTTGAACCACATAAATCACATAAGCCCATTGAAGGTTTCATTATGTGAACTCATGTGAGCTTCTTTGGTTAAAACCTGTTGGCTTTGTTGTTGATTCTCTCGGGATAATTGAACCACATAAGTCACTTCCTTCAAGCAAATAAACCCGGAAAAAATCAACAATCAAAATCTCCCTGCCATGATTTTAATATTTTTGCAAAAGACCTACATCAATTTTGATAGAAAAGAATACCATACAGGAAATTTTAGATGCTACCCGCATTGAGGAGGTGGTGGGCGATTTTGTTACCCTCAAAAAACGTGGCGCCCGTTACCTTGGGCTGTGCCCTTTCCACAACGAAAAAACGCCTTCATTTACCGTAACTCCCAGGCTGGGCATCTACAAATGTTTTGGTTGTAGCAAAGGCGGCGATTCGGTAAATTTCCTGATGGAACACGAAAAACTCTCCTATCCTGAAGCACTGAAATACTTAGCGAAAAAATACAATATCGAAGTTCAGGAAAAGGAAAAAACTCCCGAACAGGTTGAGGTGGAAAAAGTGGAGGAGAGCCTGCTGGTGGTAACAGATTTTGCCTCCAAGTATTTTAGCCACAACCTCTTTAGCACGGAACAGGGCAAAGCTATTGGTTTAAGCTATTTTAAAGAAAGAGGATTCAGGGAAGACATTATTAAAAAGTTCGGTTTGGGTTATGCCATGGATCAATCCACTGCACTTACCGATCATGCCCTGCGCATGGGCTACAACCTGGATTTCCTTAAACAAACCGGGCTTACCAAAGAAAGCGCACGCGGCCTTTACGATGGATACAGGGGCAGGGTGATCTTTCCTATTTATAATCATTTGGGAAGGGTTATTGCATTTGGCGGACGCACACTGTCCTCAGATAAGAAAATAGCCAAATACGTCAATTCGCCTGAATCTCCCATTTATCATAAAAGCCAGGAACTCTACGGCATTCATTTGGCGAAAAACTCCATAAAGAATAAGGATACCTGTTTTCTTGTGGAAGGCTATACCGATGTGATCTCCATGTTCCAGGCAGGGTTCGAAAATGTTGTTGCATCTTCGGGAACGGCGCTCACCACCGATCAAATCAGGTTAATAAAGCGCTATACCAAAAACATAACTATTTTGTACGATGGGGATGCTGCCGGCATTAAAGCAGCATTTCGGGGGATAGATATGATTTTGGAAGAAGGCATGGATGTGAAAATTGTCCTCTTCCCGGATGGCCAGGATCCTGATTCTTTCGCGAGGTCGTATCGTTCGAGTGAAGTGGAGGACTTTCTTAAAAACAATTCCAAAAATTTCATCTTCTTCAAAACCGGGCTTTTACTTGAAGAATCGCAGGGCGATCCCATGAAAATGTCAACGCTCACCCGCGAAATCGTTACCACCATTTCCATCATCCCCGATCGAATATTACAGGCTTACTACATAAAAGAATGTGCTGCCCTGCTCAAAATCGATGAAGATATGTTGATGAGCGAGCTGAACAAGATCAGGCGACAGAAGTACGATAAGAGAGTAAAGGATGTTGAAAAGGAAGCCCAACAGGAACCTATTCCGATGCCACTGCCAGGGATTACAACACCTCCTCAAAAAGAAGTTGATTTTCTATCAAGCGAATACCAGGAAAAAGACCTGATTAGACTGCTATTTAAATTCTCCTCACATATTTTAGAGTTTTTGGTGGAAACGGACAATAAGGTTGAAAAATGGGAATTTACGGTTGCACAATACATTGTTGACGACCTTATCCGCGATGAGATTAAATGCAGTATTCCGCTATACCAAAAAGTACTTGATATTACCGCCCATCAATTGGCTAACGAATCGGTGCCCGGCGAAAAGTTCTATATCAGCCATCCTGACAAGGAAATTGCAAACCTTGCAGTGACTTTACTTTCGGAAAAACATGGGCTGAGTAACTGGGAAAAAGTGAAAATTAATGTGAAGGGCGAAGATCAAAAATTGGAGACAGCCATTTTGGGGGCATTGCTTTCGATGAAATTGCGTTACCTTGAACGACAATATGACCGTGGCCTGAAAGCTATGGAAAACAAGAGCCCTGACGACCAATTTTTACTGTTGGTAAAACAGAGAAAAGTTCAACAAAAAATAGAATTGATTTCCGAAAAGTTGGGAAGGATTGTGTTGAGGTAATGGTTTTTTAGGGTTTCGTATGGCCAATAATCCCATCATTGTATTGCAGGTTGTCCATCCGCTTTGCTTACTTTGTTTCCTTCATTCTTTTTGATTCGATTTAATCTCTATATCCCTTTAGTTGGTTCTACTACCATTTTTGTGAATATAAATAATGGTTATCACTGTAAAAAGATTCCAGCCTTGCCGGCGAGGCAGGTCTCCTTTCAAAACTTCCCCGAAGGGTCAGGGCAGGCTACATCGCTGCGTTTTTTAGTACTAATGACATGTTTGTGCAAGAAGTTTGAGTACAGGTTGCCATAGAGACCTCTCAATCGCCCCGATAGCTATCGGGGCTCCTTCGAGGTGACAAGGCTTTGGGAGGAGGGGGGTGGTTGAAAGTGGGCGCTTCGCGCCCACTTTCAACCACCCCAAATAAATCCCCGCGCTTTGTCATTTCAATGCCGCACGTGCGGCAGGAGAAATCTATTCCCCAATGTCATCTCCTCATTATGCCCAAAAATTTTGGGTGAACTCTCGAAATGACCCCTCCCCAACCCTCCTCAAACCAAGTTGTCACCTCGAAGGAGCTTGCGACTGAGACCTACCTCGCCTGCACCATTGCATACACCAGCGGCAAGGCGGGGGTCTGTTTAATAGTTAGTTTCTCAACATTTTACAAAAAGTTGTCATTAGTAAGGAGTGCAGTAGCCTGCCCCGTTTTTTCGGGGACTGAGACCCGCTTCGCAGCGAGGCGAGCCTGCCTGGCCGGCAAGCCTGACAAGGCCGGAATCTATTAACAAATTTTTATCACCAACAACTATGAAATCATTAATATTTTACTTTCCACTAAATTCGCAGTAGTACCCTTTTGTTCAACCTTTCGCTTCAGTTATATTTTTATCCTTTCTAAATTACTCTATCCCAACATTAAACATACTAAGATATGTACATATTTGTTTTATTCTGTACTTACATTGTTTTGATTTCATTACTAATTTAAATTTAAATATCTATGAAACGTAGTTACTTATTGTTACTCCTAAGCTTGTTTTCGCTGCAGATATTTGCTGCCGACTTAATCCTCATCCCAACCAAAAATCTCGATGAAACCAAATTCCTGTTCAAAAATCCGGCCTTGACCGTGAATTTGTATAAGGATGAATTTGTAATTGCCACCCTTGATGGGAATTTTAAAAATGAATATGTGCTGCTGGACGAAAATCCCTGGCAGGATAATTTGAGTTATTATCTTGTTTATGTAGATGCTTCTGTTGACAAAGAAGCCTATTTAAAAAAAATAAATTGGTATGCAGATGTATTGTATGATAATGGTAACAGCTTGATCATCCGCATAAACGAAAGCATTTTCGGGCAGTTGCCTCCTGCCAAAAATGACGGAATAGTTAAGATTTCGAATAAACCTTCATTTTTGCCGCAAGCCCTCTTGCTCAACAATATAACCCGCCTCGATCCTGATCCGTTTATTGTGGATTTACTCGAAGAAGTTTCGGCCACTAATATTGTCGCCACAGTTCAGCAGTTGCAGGATTACGGCACACGCGATGCTTACACACCTACAAGTATTGATGCCCAAAACTGGATAAAGCAGCAGTTTGAAAATTTGGGACTACCTGTTGAATTGCAGGATTTTAATATGCCCAGCGGGCCAGCCAGCGATAATGTGATTGCAACTTTTGAAGGAACAAAATATCCTGATGAGTACATCGTGATGGGTTGCCATTATGATTCGTACAGCTATTCGGGACTGGCTCCGGGTGCCGATAATAATGCTACCGGTGTTGCCGGTGTACTTGAAATTGCCCGTATTATGACCCAATACGAATATGACCGCACTATTATTTTTTGTACTTTCTCGGGCGAAGAATATGGTTTGTATGGCAGCGAAGCTTATGCCGACCGCCGTGCCCAGCAGGGCATGAACATCCACGGATACCTCAACATGGATATGACCGGATACCTTGAAGATGGGAGCTACATTCATACCGATCTTATACGCCCAACCTCAGCTGCGGAATTGGGCGACTTTTATACACAGGTTTGTGCTACTTATCTGCCCGACTTCCCCGTAGAACCCGGAACTCTGGTAGGCGGCGACAGCGACCACACCTCTTTCAATAACGCTGGTTTTATGGGTATTTTCCCCTTTGAAGATGGCTCTGATTACAGTCCGTATATCCACACATCAAACGACATCATTGGACTAAGTTTGAACAACGAAGCACAGGCCGCCATTTTTACCCAGGCCATTCTTGCTACTGCCGTTTCGATGGCCAATCGTGTTACCCCGCCACAAAACCTGTTTGCCATACCCGGCGATGGTGAAGTGGAACTGCAGTGGGGCGAAATGTTCGACATCGACAATTACAATGTTTACCGTGATGGGGAATTGATAGCCAGCCCGCTCGAAAATTCTTACCTCGATGAAGATGTTGAAAACGGTACCATGTACGAATATTATGTAACCGCAATATATACCAGCTCTGGTGAAGAATCCGATCCTTCAAATGTTGTTTATGCCACGCCCATGCCACCCATGGGATTGCCACTTTCTCTTGATTTTGAAAATGGCGCCCCTTACTGGGATTTTGAAGATACCTGGGGTTTGTCATCACAGGCAAGCCACTCACCATCACATTCAATTACGGAAAGTCCGAGTGGGAACTATACAGACCAAAAAGAGATTTATGCTTCATTGAGTGCCTTCAGCCTTGAAGGATATACAGAAGCCTCTGTTTCGTTTTGGACAAAATGGGATTTGGAATCGGGATATGATTATATGTGGTTCGAAATTTCGACCAATGGATCATCCTGGGCAGAGCTTGAAGAATTTAACGGAACACAAAGTAGTTGGCTTGAAAAAACATATTCGCTTAATGCTTATCTTGGCGAACCATACATTTTGCTTCGCTTCCATTTTTACAGCGACTATTCAGTTACCAAAGATGGTATGTACATCGACGATTTCCAAATCAACGCCGAAGGTGGGATGATGATGCAGAGTATTCAGCTTAACGAAGGCTGGACAAGCCTTTCGAGCTATATCATTCCTGAGGCGGAGCAAATTGAAGATGTTTTATCATCCATCGAAAATGATATTGTAATTGTACAAAATATGAGCGAGGTTTGGTGGCCGGGACAAGGTGTTAATACCATCGGAATGTGGGATAATCACACGGGTTATAAAATCAAACTATCAAATAATACAAGCCTTCAGATTGCCGGCTATTCCGAAGCTGAAAAAACGATGATGCTTGCCACGGGCTGGAATCTGATGCCGGTTTTGTCGTCGGAAGTGGTGAGTTGTGCTGAGCTTTTTGAAGGGCAAATGGATGATTTGATCATCGTAAAAGAACTTGCCGGTGTAGGAATATATTGGCCTGGCGAGGAGATTATCACACTTCAAAATTTATCACCATCCAAAGCTTATTTGGTAAAAGTTGCCAACGACATCACCATTTCGTTTGAAGGGCTTGCCGGAGCTACACTTGAAAAACCCGTAAATAGCACCCGCGAAGGTTGGGATTTACTTCCCCCAACCGGAAATTCGCATGTGATTTCTTTGCCGGCATCTTTGCTTAATACTTTTGAAGTTGGTGATCAGATTGGAGTTATTACCGGTGAGGGTGGCTGTGCAGGATATGTTGAAATTGAAAACTATGATGACAACCTGGCGCTGGTTGCTTGTGGCAACGATAGTACCACCACTGAACACGATGGCATGAATGCCGATGAAATGTTTAGTTTTAAATTGTACCGTTCATCCACCAACCTTGAATATTCACTTATTGCCGGTTTTGATCAATCCATGCCAAACCAGGGCTATTATATTCACGAAGGTTTGTCAAAATTTGAGTCTTTGGTTTTCGACAATACGGGGATCTCAGAAAATACTATTCGGGCATTTGTATATCCCAATCCTGCTAAAGAACAGATTCATGTTTTTATCCCGGAAGGGAACAATGCACAACTCGATATTTTTAACATGAATGGCCAACTGGTTTTGCAAATGCCTGTTGAAGGCAATACTTCAATTCAAACCGGAGAAATACCCAAAGGGATTTATACTTTCCGGATTACCGGTGAGTCGTTTACTGAAACACACAAAGTGATTATCCGATAAAAGTATTGATCAACAATTATTTGCAAAACAGCGTTTTTGTGGTCAATTTGGGTGGGGAAGGATTTTAAATTGCTTTTTTCTCCTCAGGATTTATCACAAAAACGCTATTTTTATGTATAGTTGAATCGAGGAATTATTTTAATTTGTGAACTTTTTCAGCACACTTCAATAAAAATACAGGTTTATTGTTCCAACTATGAGCAAGTTTTTTAGAAATACTATTTTGCTTTCGATTGTTTTGATCAGTCTCCTGATGCCTTTAGGCCTGAGTGTGCTAGTGCTGGTATATTTCTTTTTCGAGATCAATGCCATTGACAAGGTTCATGATTATTATCTCTTCCTTTTCTACCCATTGCTATTTTCGTTGGTGGCTTATGGTGCTTATCATTTATTGGCAACAATTAATTCACACTGAATGAACAATCTACTTTTTGGTATACTGACCGTTTCTATTTGCACCATTGGTTACTACTACTCTTGGAAATATCAGATACGGAACAACTTTAAAATTGCTGTTCTGCTTTTACTCGCTTGCGGGCTGATATTGTGCATTTACACTTCAACTGACTTTTTCTTACACACTTGGGACGAAAGGTATCATGCTCTTGTTGCAAAAAATCTTATTCAGCATCCACTAACACCAACACTTTACGACAATCCAATACTTCCCTATGACTACAAGAACTGGACAGCAAATAATGTTTGGGTTCATAAACAGCCCTTACCACTTTGGACTATTGCTTTTAGTATGTGGCTGTTTGGTGTCAACGAAATTGCTTTACGACTTCCATCAATACTCTTAACAACAATTGGAATTTGGCTGACCTTTTATATTGCCTCATATTTCTTTAACAAAAAGATTGGCTATCTGACAGCATTTTTATACTCCATCAACGGACTCATAATTGAATTGACTGCCGGCAGAGTTGCGACCGACCACATTGATATCTTCTTTTTATTTTTTGTTGAGGTGGCAATTTTTTTCAGCATCATTTTCGCACAGAAACAGAAAACTATTTACAACATTCTTGCAGGAGTATGCATAGGTGCTGCGATTTTATCAAAGTGGTTGCCTGCATTAATTGTTCTTCCGATCTGGTTGTTAATAGTCACCCATTCCGGAAACTTAAAACCGAAAAAAATATTTTATCATTTTCTCATTTTACTTGCGACTTGTGTTTTAGTTTTTCTTCCCTGGCAACTTTATATTTTCAAAGCATTTCCGACAGAAGCATACTGGGAAGCAAGTTTCAATTTAAAACACATCACCGATGTTCTTGAAGAGCGGACGGGGCCTTTTTATTATTTTATAGACAAAATCAGAATAAACTACGGAGAACTTGTTTATCTGCCGTTGTTTTGGTTTTCGTGGAAAACATTTAAAAACTTTAAAGACAAAAAACGATTAGCAATTTTAATTTGGTTTTTGATTCCACTTCTTTTTTTCTCAGTCGCAAAAACAAAAATGCAAGCGTATATTTTATTTACATGTCCTGCATTGTTTATGATGACAGCAGAATTTTGGTATATGCTTTCTGCTTACAGGGACAATCACAAATTAAAGTGGCTATTCAATTTGATTTTAATCCTGCTTATTGCTTTACCAATTCGTTACTCAATAGAGAGAATAAAGCCTTTTGAAAAATCAGATAGAAATCCACAATGGGTGACAGACCTTAAAAAACTTAACGACAGACAAATTACAAATGGAGTGTTGCTTAATTATGACAAACCAATTGAAGCAATGTTTTACACAAACTTGACCGCATATCCTTACATCCCTGACAAAAAAGTAATTACCGATTTGATTTCGCAAGGATATAGTGTAATCATTAATGACAATGGGAAAATTCCACCAGATATTAAATCAATAAACGGAGTGATAACTGAAAATTTAACTGCTGCCAACAACACCTATAGGCAATAGCAGGGTCTCCGTTTCATGGACAGTTACGATTTTAATCAGACCATCTGTCCTTCGGACAGATGCCCAGACCAAAAGCCGCTACTGCCCATAGCCAACACGTTCCAATTACAAAAACCATTATTCAGGTATTTAACCTTGATACTACTCATCATTCTTCCTCTTGCCTGCTATCTGCGAATGGAGGTTAGGTGGAACCCCGAATCACCCGGATTTAACAAAGATTTACTTGTTTATAAAAATGATCTTCAGGATGCCGTGCCCAATGATGCGCTTGTGGTGGCCGGAAATGATAAATCCCATTACATTTTCTTTTATTACATTGATAAAAAAGGTTGGGGCTTTCAAGACGACAATCTTTCAGCAACTGAGCTTGCAAACAACATCCGGAAAGGCGCTCAGTATTTATACACTGATTCAAGAAAAATTGACAATAATCCCACCATTCAGCCATTTCTTGAAAAGTTGGTTTTGGAGAAGGGAAGCATCAGAATTTACAAATTAAAGAAGGCTGGTTAGCTTTGATGAAAGGAGTTTTAATAATTATTTTGATAAAAGGTTTCACTACTTTTTTTATGGAAAAAAAGGCTACCACAAATAAAAAAAGAAAGCCCGGAAAAAGAATTTTCCCGGGCTAATAAAAGAAAAAAGGGGGGGGGGTTATCTTATTACAATTTTCTTTATTATCATTTGATTATGATTGTAAATCCTGACATAAACCATACCCGAGCTGCAATCTGAAAGATCAACATCCAGCAGGTTTTTCTCTACTGATGAATTGCAATTTACCTCCCTGAGCATTTGCCCTTCGCTGTTCCACACTTCAACAATACTACCATCGCTTAACCCGCTTATCATTATTTTCCCAAACGTTGGGTTGGGGAAGATGCTGATTATGGAAGCTACCGATTCATCATTACCAATCCCGTTTACTGATGCCTTGATCAGGCGAGACATTCCATTATTTACATATACACCATCATTTTGCGGATAGTCGCTACTAAATTCAGGATAGAAATCGACTTCCCGGCCTAACCCAGCATTGTAAATTCTGAAATGAATGGGTTCATTTTCCACAAAACCATCAGCAATTTCGGTCAAAGGATCATCTCCAAACAGCACAATTACATTATCATCTATATTTATTTCAAGATATCCGGCGCACCGTCCATTGCTTGTAAAAGCACCGATTATATCACCAATTTGCAGTTCATCCAGCAAGAGCTGATCGATGGCAATGGTATGTGTTGATGGTGAATAATGCAGGTTGTTCCAATTGGAATGATTTTCCGGCCTTGAAATGCCCGGGATGTAAGCTGATTTTGTTGACCCACAAGCCTCATAAGTTACCTCAAAAGTTTCGGAGACTCTCATGCAGTATGATCTTCCCGGGATAAAATTGCCAATTGTATTTATTCCGATAGCAGGCCAATAAACCCCTACACCGGCAATTTCTTTAATAATATTAATTTTTGAAGTATGGCCATCAAATAACTGATCGATATTAACCGGACAACTACTGATGACAGGTATAATATTCCACCCCTGGTTTATTGTAATGGTTCGGCTTTCATTAACCATTCCTTTCATTATAAACTCAACCGGCTGGTCGAAATTTGCCTCATATCCTACCATGTTGTTCCAGTTTACCAATGTATTTACGCCAATGGATGGATTGTAAATACCACTGAAATTCTTTATCATTACCAGGTCGTCCATATAATCGCTGAAAACATCAACCATTAACGAATTGGCCGGGGTGATGTAGGAGGATAAGCCACTCCAGCCTGCCGGAATCGATATGGGTTGTTGCTCATATACGCTCACTTTGGCTTGGTTTGAAATAGAAATCCCGCAATCATTGGTTAACTCGCAGTAGTAATATCCGGCATCGTCAAAATCAACTTCCCACATTAGGAGTATGGGTAAAGTTTCTCCATCCAGTAAGCCATCAGGTCCATACCACTGGTAACTTTTAGCGTATCTTGAAAGCACAATTAAATGGGCATCTTGTCCTATCTCTGCTTCAAAATCTTCAACATCGAATTGTAGCTCAGGCAATTTATCGATAGTTAGTTTGAGGGTTTTCGATACAGTTACCTGGCATGGCTGCAACGAGAGCGCTGAAATGGTTAAGAATACCGTTCCATCAGCAAAATCCTGTACCCCGGGGGTGTATTGCGTCTCAATATTACTTATCTCACTAAAAGTGCCATCTCCCGAAGTACTCCATTCTACAGAACTGAAATTAGTAACCGTAGCCTGATCAGTAGTAAAAACTTCTCCTTCACAAATGGTTTGATTGAGCCCGGCATCCACTTGAGGCATAATCGATGGAGAAACCATCACACTGTCGATTGCAGGAGAACAATTGCCGAATGATTCAGCATAAAAGTATAGCATAAGCTCTCCTGATATTTTATCGCCCTGGCCTAAGGTATATATTGGTGATGCTGAGTTTGCAAAGTCAAATGTACCATCACCACCAGTAGTCCAGGATAAGCCCGAGAAATTAGCAGCATATCCCTGAAGCTGGATGATGGAATCGTTGGCGCAGATGATGATATTTTCGCCTGCATCGGCAATAGCATTATTGCACGATCCTGTAAAATTGAGCATCAAGGCATCTGTAACCGCAACTGTACATGGAGAATTGGAAATTGCAGTCATGTTTAACTGAACCGTAAACAAAGTATCGATCAATGTTGGGAAATATGTAGGGTGAATCTGATCTCCATTTTCCAACTCACCTGTTCCCCCGGTAACCGTCCACTGAACAAGTGAAGCATATTCTGCATAAGAATCAGTAATTGTATAGCTTTGGCTATAAGGAATAGTGTTGTCGTTTCCGGCTGAAGCAATTACATTATGCTGAATTGATAATTCCATCATATCCAAATCATCATTACACGATTCCTGTCCAAAACCATTAATTTTAAGTATTACATTACCGCTTGCAATATCTGATTCGCCCGGTGTGTAAACAGTGTACAATTCTGTGGGATCATCAAATGTGCCATCACCAGTTGTTGTCCACAACAAATCGGTTGCAAAATATACTGTGGCTTCAACAGGAGTAAAGGATACGTTTTCACATAAGGTTTGATCTTCACCGGCATACACCTCTACATCAATACAATTATTTGTGTAAACATGAAGATAGAGCGTATCGCTTGCAGTATCCTGACATGGTTGATAAGCGACAGCATGAAGTATAAGTTGGATGTCCAGATTCAAATCCTGATTATTCGGAATATAGTTGGTATTGAGTAAATTTGGATTCTCAAAATAACCCAGTCCTGTTGAGGTCCAGAAAATAGAATCGGAATTTTCTGCTATAGCCTCCGACAATTCGAAAACCGTATCAAGTGCAACGCTGCCATTATTACCTGCATAAGCATAAGGAAGGGCAGTGAAATTGATGGCCATACATTCGGTTATTTCTCCGCATCCTGAATTACCTGTAAGTGTCAGGCAAATTTCGGCTTGCATGTTTGCGATGTCTTGTTCACCGGGATAATAATTTGTATTTATCATGCCTGCATCTTCAAAAGTACCATCACCCATGGTTTGCCATGATGACAATTGATAGTTTTGTGCATCTACAGAAACCGGAATACTCTCAGCCAAACACATTTCCAAATCATCGAAGGAGACTGTAGGATTTTTGTAAATATTAAGTGTAATGCAATCAGAACTTCCACTACATGGGAATAAACCATCTGCAAGCAAACAAAGATTTACCAGCCCTGTTTCAAGGTCGTTCAATCCCGGGTAGTAATTAGTTCCGGGGTCTTGTGTATCTTCAAAGGTTCCGTCACCGTTGGTATTCCAATAGATATTAATATAGTTTTCTCCGCTACCGTTGAGTGTTGCAAACTCATTTTCGCACACCGATATATCTTCGCCGGCATTAATGATTGGTTCCTTATTGATAGTAAGCGTTAAACAATCATTTATAGTGCCGCATCCATTTACGCTGAATGCATATAGACAGAGTGTTACAGATCCATTTTCAATATCAGCTGTGCTGGGCATATAAAATGGATTGAGCAATTGTGGGTTGTTAAAATTACCGGTTCCGTTTGTCGTCCATATTAGGCCTGAATTGCCTGTAACCGTGCCCGAAAGGTATGCGTTTTCTCCTTTGCAGATGGAAATATCTTCGCCGGCATACGATGTTGCTCCGGGCATAAATACTACGCTGATGCAATCATATCCTGACTGGCAATAATTCGACCCATAAGAATTAAGGCAAAGTTCAACATTCATATTCAAGTTATCTTGATCGCCGGGATAATAGCTTGTATTGAGGTTTGAAGCATTCCCAAAGGTTCCGTCACCTGTTGTTTCCCACAGATGAGATGTGGCATTGGAAACACTGCCGGATAGTTGGATGGTTTGGCTTTGGCAGATGGTTTGGTCGTTGCCTGCATTTGCTGTTGGTGTAGTAATAATGGTAACTTCCACGCAATCTTCCTGGTTTGTACAGCCGTTAATACCAGTAGCTGTTATACAAAGATCAACAAATCCTGATTCAATATCTGATGGTCCTGGTTGGTAATTTCCAATTAATGTTTCAGGACTACTGAATGTTCCATCTCCTGTACTTGACCAGATTATCGCATCATAGGAAGTTGCATCAGCGGTCAATTCTACATTGTCATTTTCGCAAATTGTTTGATTCTCACCGGCTATTACCTCTGGCAATTGTTGTATGCCAACCGTAAGGCATGAAAACACATCTTCACAACCTGAAATTCCTGATGCTGAAAGACAAAGATTGACAGATTCATTTTGAATATCAGTTGTACCCGGCGAATAAATTACATTTAACTGATTGTTGAAATCGAAAGTTCCATCACCATCAGATGTCCATAATAATAAAGAATAATTCTCTGCTGCTGCAACGATATCAATATTTTCACCTTCACAAACAGTGAAATTTTCAGGAAGTATAACTTCTGGTTGTTGCTGTATGGATAATGTAAGGCAATCACTGGCAGAATTACAACTTCCGAGGCCTGTTGCTAACAGGCACAACTCAACAACACCGTTAGCAATATCTGTTTCACCCGGATAATATATAGCTGTAACTGAAGTTTTATCATCAAAATCTCCATCACCATCACTTTCCCAATACACCTCATTAGTATTTTCCACAAAACCGTTAAGTTGAGCGAAAGCGGTTTCACAAATCCCCAGATCATCCCCTGCGACAACCACCGGAGATTTTTCAATCGACAGTATCATGTTGTCGATAGCTTCCTGGCAGAGCCCATCAGCGAAAGCTGTAAATACCAATTCGGCAAAACCATTTATTGCATCTTCCACACCGGGATAATAAACAGCAGTAAGGCTGGCAGGATTATCAAAAGTGCCATCACCATTGGTTTGCCAGTTAACAGAGGCAAAATTTTCGGCAGCACCGTTTAACTGGTAGCTATCAGTTTCGCAAATTACATCATCCAAACCAGCATTTGCCGAAGGCGCATATTCTATATTCACCACCATGCAATCCTGCACATCCTGGCAAGAGCCATCGGCAAAAGCTGTAAGACAAAGGCTCACATTTCCATTAGCAATATCTGCTTCGCCCGGATAATATTTAGCTGTAACTGAAGTTTTATCATCAAAATCTCCATCGCCGGCACTTTCCCAAAGCACCTCATTAGTATTTTCCACAAAACCGTTAAGTTGAGCGAAACTTGTTTCACATATTTCCTGGTCGAGGCCTGCATTAGCCTCGGGGTTGTCGATAATTACAACTGTTGTTTGGCTTATAGCATCCCCACAACTTGTAGAAGAATAAGCAGTGAGTTGGAGGGAGAACTGGTTATTTACAATATCATCAATTCCCGGGAAATAGATTGTACTAAGTTCATTTTGGTTTTCGAAAGTACCATCGCCAAAAGTTTCCCAAAGAACGGTTTCAAAATCTTCGGCCTGACCCAAAAGTTGCAGGCTGTCATCTTCGCAAATCGGCTGATAATTACCGGCATTTGCAAAAGCAGAAGGATTCAGGGTAAGCGTGAGGCATTCAGAAATATCATCACAGCCATCAAAAGCCACAGCAGTAAGGCAGAGCTGGACAGAACCGTTTTGTATGTCCTGCAAACCTGGGTAATAAGTAGCAATTATTTGAGCCATATTATCAAAAGTACCATCTCCCCCGGAAGACCAGTACAATGTAGTGTAGTTTGTGGCATATCCGTTGGTAACAAACGGTTCGTTTCCACAAATTGTAGCTCCCGGGTTAACAAAAATATACGGAGCACTGTTGATGGTAACTTTCAGGGTGTCGCTTACCGGACCACAATCATCATTGGAGGCAGTAAGTATCAAATATATTTCACCCAAAGCTTTATCCTGAGGGCTGAGAATATAGTATGAAGAAAGGGAATTTGGAGCTATAAAAGTTCCCGATCCGCTTGTAGTCCATTGTAATGATGAAAAGTTGAATGCAGAACCACTTAGAGGTATAGCGGATTCGGAATCGCAGGTAATTATATCTTCGCCGGCATCAGCACTGGCAGGTTCATAAAGTGTAATAATCATATCATCGGTGTTGTCGTTACAATCCTCATCGGCAAAAGCAGTAAGATGGATTTCCACGATGCCTGATTGAAGGTCGTTAGTGCCGGGATAATAGCTTGTCAAAAGATCATTGGCATTATCAAAAACACCATCTCCATCAGTTGTCCAAAGCACTCCAAACTCATTTTGAGCAGAACCGAATAATTGAATTTCATCCTGATTACACGAATAAATATCCTCGCCGGCATCGGCCACAGCATCCTGACAAATTTCAATAATAGTGATGGTTATTTCATCGCTACTTGAAACAGAGCAAGGCTCAAGGGGCAAAGCGCTTAGGGTAAGTGTAACTCCCGGATAATCATCTTCGGCAGGATAGTAAGTTGTGTTTATTTCGGTATTATCCTGAAAAGTTCCCAATCCTGACGATTCCCAAAGCAGGGAAAATGCATTTTCGGCTGAAGCATCCTGCAACTGGTAATTTTCACCCAGATTAATTGTAGCATCCACACCGGCAAAAGCTAAGGGCTCGTCAATAATGGTAAGCACCAAAGTACCTGAAATATCACCACATTCGCCCATGCCATAGGCGTTAAGTATTAATATTACACTACCTGATTCTATATCATTACTGCCCGGAGTATAAACCGGGTTTAGGATTTGATTACTGTTAAAAGTACCGTCACCATTAGTACTCCAGAGTAAGGCAGAATAATCAGAGGCGGTAGCGTTGAGTTGATAAGATTCGCCCGCGCAAATTGCATCATCATTACCGGGGTTAACTGTGGTAAGCGGAATAATGGTAAGGTTCATGCAATCGGAAACCGGAGGGCAATTACCAATACCTGAGGCCAGGAGGCAGAGTTCGACAGCACCATTTTCCAGGTCATTATTGCCCGGGTAGTAAATGGGGTTCAGTCCCGATGCGTCAATAAAGGCACCATCACCGTTTGTAGTCCATTCCAGGCTGGTGTATTCTGAGGCAGAACCAAAGAGTGGAATGCCGGCAATACCACAAACAGTGATATCAATACCTGCGTTGGCAACAGGAGCAGGTGATGTTTGGATAATCAACTGATCTGTTGCATTACTACATTCTCCCCAGCCTTCGGCAAACAGCGAAAGTTCTGCATTACCACTGCTTACATCATTGCTGCCGAGGGTATAAACCGGGTTGAGGGCATTGCTAAAGTTAAATGTGCCATCGCCGGAAGTGCTCCACAACAATGATTTAAAATTAGAGGCAAAAGCATTTTCGAGCGAAACTTCGCTTATAATATTGCCTTCGCATATATTAATATCCTCACCGGCATCAACAATAGCATTGGCGCATTCTTCGATAAAAGTAAGCACCAGTACATCGTAAATGGCCACTGTACATGGTGAGTTTGAATATGCCTGAAGGGTAAACTGTATATCATAAGTTAAATCCCAGGAGGATGGGTAATACGTTGGGTGAATTGTGTTTTCGTTTATAAAGTCACCAATTCCCCCAACATTTGTCCATTGGATTAACGATGCATTTTCGGCAAAAGCATCCGGAAAGGTATAGGGTTCATAATACCAGACCGTATTGCTACTTCCTGCCGATGCAATAACAGGCTGCACAAAAGTAAGGGTCATGCAATCGGTAGCGTCTTCACAATCATCATTGGCAAAAGCAGTAAGGCAAAGTTCAACCTGTGCGTTGGTAATATCTTCTTCACCTGGTGTGTATATTGCATCCAGGGCATAAGCATTATCAAAAGTACCCGTTCCTGCAGAAGTCCACAGCACCGAGCTATATTCTGAAGCTTCACCGTTTAATTGGTAATCAGAGCCACCACAAACGGCTGCGTCATCACCGGCATTGGCAATTGCGTTGAAACAGTCTAAGAAATATTCCACAACTAAATCATCGTTTTTGGTAAGCGTACAAGGCGATTCTGGTAAAGCAAATATACTTAGCGTGATGATGGCCGGATTTTGATAATCTTCCATGCTTGGTGTGTAGGTTGTAATTATTGTGTTGCTAGTATCAAATGTACCTGAACCTGATGTTTCCCAATAAACTGATGAAGAATTATATGCATAAGCATCATTTGTTGTAACCGGCTGCGGTGCATAAAATGTTAAATTTTCTCCGGCATAAACTTCAGGAGTTTTCTGAATTTTCAGGATAAGGCAATCAGAAGTATTATCACAAAATGCAATACTCAGAGCTTCCATACAAATCGATACTTCTCCTGTTTCGATATCTGATGGGCCCGGGAAATATTTGGCATCCGCCACAGCGCTATTATTAAAAGTTCCGTCACCCTGGCTAATCCACAGGATAGAGCTATAATTTTCAGCTATTCCCATGAGTGAGGCTGGCTGTCCTTCACATATTGTAAAATCGATTCCCGCGTATGCTGTGGGGGCATCTTCAAAATTAATAACTTTACATATTTGCTGATTTTCGCAAGCCCCTATTCCGAATACTTCAATACAAACTTCAACAAACCCTTGCTGAACATCCTGAGTACTTGGGAAATAAGTTGTGCTAATATTATCAGGATTTGAAAAGGTACCGCTTCCATTGGTTGACCACTGTAATCCATCAATAAAATCAACTTCCGCATTTAATTGGATTGTTGAATTAGAACAAACGGTTATATCATTGCCTATAAAAACATAAGGTAACTTTTGTATTGTAACATTAAGACAGCTTTCATCTGTTGTACAACCTTCGTTACCAAAAGCAGATAAACAAAGCTGAACATACCCATCGATTATAGCCTGTGCGCACGGGATATAAGTAGTTTGAAGGTGCTCGGGATTTCCAAAGGTACCCGTTCCGCTTGATTGCCATAAAGAACTTGTGTTGTTTGTAGCATATCCGTTTAGGTAAACAATGTCGCCCCCGCAGATTGTTATATCACTACCCGCGATGGCCGTTGGGTTTGGGACAATAGAAATTAACAAGCAATCTGATGTGGCCTGGCAATTTCCTAAACCAACTCCACTGAGGCAAAGTTGGATGTTCCCGAAAGAATTATCCTCAGATCCCGGGGTATATTCTGCATTCAATATATCCGGGTTATCAAAAGTACCATCTCCTGATGTGCTCCACGTAACGGAGGTAGTGAAAGATGAAATGCCATTAAGAACAACAACCTGGTTTTCACACACAGTAATATTATTTCCTGCTTCAACAACCGGGATTCTGAAAATATCCAACGCCATGCAGGAAGTAACAGATTCGCATCCGGCCAATCCTGAAGCTGTCAGGCAGATTTCAACACTCCCAATTTCTGTATCCCCGTTCCCGGGGAAATATATTGGTGTTAATGTGGTGGTGGTGTTGAAAGTACCATCTCCTGACGCTTCCCACAATAATTGATCGTAATTTTCTGCAAAAGCTGATAGCTGAATACTTTCTCCTTCACAGATAGTTTCGTTAGCACCGGCGTTTACAAGGGGTGGATTAAAAATGCTAATATTCATACAATCCGACATAGTTCCACAATTATTGCTTCCCTCAGCCTGAATACAAAGTTCCACCGTTCCTGATTGAATATCGTTTTCTCCAGGGAAATAAGTAGCGTATAATGAAAATTCATCATCGAAGCTCCCGTCTCCATCACTTTCCCATAAAATGGCAGAAGCATTTTCAGCTTCCGCTGATAAGAAAACAGGATTCCCCTCGCAAATTGTCTGATCATTTCCCGCTTCCACACTTGGGAGTTTATTTATTAAAATATTAATACAGGATGAAACATTTCCACAATCTCCAATTCCAAAGGCCTCAAGACATAACTCAACACCTCCGTTTTGTATATCACTAATTCCGGGAATATATTTTGTTTCCGGACTTAGGTAATTTTCAAAGTAACCATCACCTTCTGAAGTCCAAATTGTATTTGCAGCATTGTTGGCTAGTCCTGTAAGATTTACCATATCTCCCTGACATATACTTTGGTCGCTACCTGCATTAGCAGTTGGTGGTGCTTGCAGGATTAAAGTCAAGCAATCTTCATCATTTTCACAAGTTCCATAAGCATTTGCTGTAAGGCATAGTTCAACTGAGCCATTTTGCTTATCTCCCACACCGGCAATATAAACGGGTTGCAATAATGTGTTGTTTGTGAATACCCCGTCACCATTTGTTGACCAAAGAACAGTTTCAGCATTTTCTGCATGCGCATCTGATAAAATCAAAACATTATATTGACTTACACAGAAGGTCGCATCGATGCCGGCATAAGCATAAGCATCCACACAATCCTGAATTACAGATAATACAAAACTATCAGATTCAGCAGTCATGCAAGGGTTAATAGCTTGTGCAGTTAAGGTAAGATTTATCGGGCTGTTTTCCAGATCTGATTGGCTTGGTGTATAATGGTTACTGATGAAGTTCGGGTTACCAAAGGTCCCGGTTCCACTCGTAGTCCAAAGTACAGAAGAGTAATAATATGCTTCGGATTCTTCTGTATAATATGGGGTGTTTACTGGCGAGGTGGCATCATTGCCGGCATTTACAACAGGAACATATTCCATATACACATTCATACAACTGGTAACACTTTCACAAAAAGCACTGCCGGTTACAGTCAAACAAAGTTCAATATCTCTGTTAATTATGTCATTTGGTCCGGGTTGGTATATAGTATTTAGTGTGGATGGGTTCTCAAATGTTCCATCACCATTGCTATTCCATAAAACGGTTTGATAGTTTTGAGCCATCCCTGATAAGTCAACAAAATCAGTTGCGCAAATTGTAATATCTGCTCCTGCATTTACTGTTGCTAAAGATTCTATTGTAAGATCCAGATTATCCTGTGCCGGGATAGAACAGGGACTTTGGGCTGTACTAGTTAAGGTGAGCGTTACCGGCACACCTCCTATATCTGATTGCCCGGGGTAATAACTTGCATTTAGGTCATTTATATCCGAAAATGAACCATCTCCGGTACTTTCCCAATAAACACTTTGGTAAACACTTGCACTACCTGAAAGCTCAAGGTTGTTGCCTTCGCATATAGTTTTATCGTTACCTGCATTGCAGGTTGGGTTTGCAATGATATAAAGGATTAATTCATCCTGATCGGAAACTTCGCATGGTAACACAGGGAAGGCATGAAATGTAAGTGTAACATTTGCTTGTTGCAAATCATAATTACCGGGGTGATATACTGTTTCAGTGGCAAAAGGATTTTCGAAATAACCATCTCCTGCTGTCATCCATTCGCTTTCATCACCATAAAGAATTGTACCATTAACGGTAAATTCACCTCCTTCACAAACAGAGCCATTATTTCCTGCAGATGCAACGGTGTTCTTATAAATACTCAATTCAACCTCCACATTAAGCAAATCCGTGCAAGGTTGTATTGAAGATATTGAAATTTCCAATGTAGCAATTCCGGCTTGAATATCCTGCAGGCCGGGAATATATACCGGTGAAAGTGAATGTATGTCATCAAATTCCCCATTGCCGGAGCTTGTCCAGGTAATATTGCTAAAGTTTGTTGCAGTTGCGTACAAGTATGCTTTGTCATTTTCACAGATTTCTATCTCGGTATTTGTAACAGAAAGAGTTGCAGATGGAATTATTGAAAGGGACATTACATCACTCATGCCACTTGTGCATGGTGGTATGCCTTCAGGATTAATTGTAAGACTTACTTCACCATTCATAATATCTTCCGATCCGGGTGTATAAATTGTAACCGGGCTGTTTGGATCACTAAAATCTCCATCGCCTGATGTTGTCCAGAGTAAACTTTGATAATTTATCGCCCAGCCTTGAATATTGGCACTTTCATTATAGCAAACCGCCATATCAGGTCCGGCTGATGCTGTTGCGCCGCCTTCAAAATTGACAGTAAGTATGTCATAAGAACTTTCTGTGCAGGGAGGCAGGGCAAAAGCCTGGATGGTCAATTCAACAGTCCCGTTGCTTAAATCTTGTTCGCTGGCTGTATATATGGTTGATAGCTCACCGCTATCTTCAAAAGTACCGCTACCTGAAGTGCTCCATTCCACTGATGAAAACATGTCGGCAGTTGCATTAAGCTGAATAATAGGATTACCACAAGCACCTATATCTGGTCCGGCATAAACTGTCGGGCCATCGTATATGCTCAAGGTCATTTCTGAGTAAGGGGCGGCTGTACACGGGGGTGCTGAAGTTACATGAATTGTCAAGTCAACGGATTCATTGCTTATATCTCCAGTGCCTGGATAGTATAGTGATTTAAGTAAGGTATTATCCTCAAAAGTCCCGTCACCATCTGTTGTCCACCAGATACTATCGGCATAAGCTGCTCCACCACAGGTTAAAAATGGTCCAATACCACAAATTGTTGCATCCGAACCGGAAAAACAAAATGCATTTTTGTTTATGTAGAGTTCGGTTTGCTCTATAACGGTAAAGTTGCAAGGGTCAATACCATGGCCTGTCAGGGTAAGTGTAACGCTATTATGTGAACTTCCGTAAGAGCCGTGTTGATAGGTAGTTGTTAATAATGTTGGATCGCTAAATGTTCCGTTTCCCTCAGTTTCCCATAAAACCTCAGACAAGTTACCCCCTTCAGCAACCAATAGGACAGGTTGGTTTTTGCAAGTGCTGAAACTTTCGGGTAAAATGATGTAAGGTGTAGGGTATATCTCAACTACCATCTCGTCAGAGCCCTGAATTTGACATGGAGCAACAGGTAGGCCAATTAAGTTGAATAGTATTGTATTGCTTTGAAAATCATCATATCCAAAATAGTAATCTGTAATTAATGATGTGGGATTGGAAAACGTTCCATCTCCTGAAGATGTCCAGTAATAGGAGGAGACAAAATTAGCCGTACCCGAGAGCGTTATCAATTCAACTCCACAGGTAGCAATATCATCACCGGCAAATACTACCGGATCATTAGAAACATATATTTCTTTCATTGCTGTAAACTGATTGATTCCGTCATTGGCCTCAACCGAAAAAAGTGTGGCTTCGCTCACGTTAAATACCGGGTTTGGCAATGTTGATGAAAAACCCGGAGGTATCGAAGCCCAACTATAGGTGATGTTACCGATTCCTTCAATGATCTCTATATCAAACGAAACCAGGGCTTCGTTGCATAATGAGTCCTTATCAGCTACTGCTTTTATCCAAAGATCCTCATAGCAAGTCATGTCCAGTAATCTTAGAATGTTCATTTTGATCCAAACATTATTAAGATTAAAGTCAGGATCCAATACTATTGCGTCAACATCAAATTCAGCAAAGTATTCCCATGAAAATATTTTATAGTTTATATATTCTCCGTATGAAAAGCCATCTTTTTCCGGTGTGGCATAGTTATCTCCAAAAACAGTCATAACAATTCCATTGGTGTCGGGCCAATGTGTTACCCCTGCACATTGCATTTCTCCATCATCATTAATAAAAAATGCACCAATAGCATCGCCAAGGTCAATAGAAATGTCATTGATTTTTGGGTCAGCTTCAAGTGCAATTATTACGCCGGCGCCATTTCCGGTATTCACCGGTGCATCCCATCCCGGAGGCAACGCGTAGGCTATTTTACCACCATCTCTATTTAAAAGTGTATCATAAATCAACTTATCCTGAGTTATGAATTTCGTTGAAATCCCTTGAGACCCATTTGTGGAATAAGTTGTGTTTTGCTCTGAAATTATTTCAGCACCTAAATTTTGTCCGATAAATAATAGGGCTGCGACTAAATAGCCCTTCCAATTACATAAGTAATAATAGTTCATGTTTTTTCCCCTTTTATTAATTTTTCTTTTATTGTTGCAGATGAATCCCCATTCGTCTGTAATTTTTACTAAAACTGGCGTTTAACTGGCTTAAAAATTAAATCCCCCCCTTGAGATGTTAATTTTTATTAAATGTTTTACTTTGCTAAATTAAAGTTTATCGGGGAAAGAAAAAGCCGATGTTTTTAGATTAGTTAACTAATGTTAATTAGCAATTATTAAATATTTGAAATATAAATATATAATCAGCTTATTTTTACTCATTCCAAATTATGAAATGGAATTTTTTGTTGGTATTTAAAATTTATTAATAAATATCAACAATAAGACCATGATCATTTTTTTTGTCCGGGGTTACAAAATGTAAACGGCGAAAATAATGACATCTGAAGATTGAAAGTCAAGAATATAAAGGGATTGGGGGAATTCATAATGATTTTTTTTCGGTGAAAAACAAAAAAAAGGCTACCCGGAATAACCGGACAACCCTTTTCAGAAGTTTAAAATCCTCGTTGATTATAAAAGAGGTCTCCAATTAGGGCTTGTTGAAAAACACAAAACCATATCGTTAACTTTTAATACACCAGTAGATTAGGAGTTTTTCAGTAGACCCCAATTAGTCAATTAGGGACTGGTAAGAGAATGAAAAAGATTATTTAGTTTAATCCATTTACGTGCATTCACAAAGGCCTCCAGCCACGGTGTAATCTCATCCTTATTACGATCGCCGGGATAATGTGCCCATTGCCATGGATAAACTGCTCTTTCAAGATGGGGCATCATGGCCAGGTGGCGTCCATCTGTTGATACAATTCCTGCTGCCCGATAAGGAGAGCCATTTGGGTTACCCGGATATTCTTCATGGGAGTATTTCACAGGGATTAAATACTCGGATTCATTATACGGAAAATCGAATTTTCCTTCGCCATGTGCTACCCAAATTCCCATTCGCGATCCGGCCAATGTTTTTAGCATTACCGAATTATTTTTTTCAATTTCCACATTAAGGAATGCGGATTCAAATTTGCCCGAATCGTTATGCAGCATTTTCGGGTGTCTATTATGTTCGGGGTAAATCAACCCCAATTCAGTCATTACCTGGCACCCGTTGCAAATTCCAAGGCTCAGGGTATTTTCTCGTGCGTAAAAATTATCAAGTACTTTTTTGGCTTTGTCGTTGTATAGAAATGCTCCTGCCCAACCTTTGCCCGATCCCAGAACATCGCTGTTTGAAAATCCTCCAACAAAAACGATGAAATTGATATCTTCAAGATTTTCCCTGCCTGCGATCAAATCCGTTATATGAACATCCTTTACATCGAAACCCGCGAGGTGCATGCTCCATGCCATTTCGCGGTCGCCATTAACACCTTTTTCGCGAATTATTGCAGCCCTGATCCCGGTTGATGTTCTGCGATTGGGGTCTATTCCAAATTGAGAGTATTTGCCTGTGAAATTTTCAGGGAAGTTGAATTTTAAAGCTTGGGTTTTGTAGTTTTTATATCTCGCCAATGCCAGCGATATTTTATTTTGATTTATCTCGAAAAGATAAGAAGTTTTATACCAAACATCCCTTAAGGAATCAATATCAAAATCAAATAATTGCCCACGGTGTTCAATTGTAAGTTTTCTTTCAGCACTATATTTCCCGATAACTTCAGCATTAATCCCTAAAGAATTGAGCTTACCTGATACATTATCAGCAATATTTGTTTGGATTAAAATTCCCGGGTTTTCGCTAAAAAGTAATTTAACAATATCTGTATTTTCAAGTTTATCAAAGTTCACTTTGAGACCCCCGGTTTTATTCGCAAAATTCATTTCAATCAAGGTAGTAATTAGTCCACCTGCTGAAATATCGTGCCCGGCCAACACCATATTTTTCTCTATCAATTCCTGAATAGCATTAAATGCCTTTTTAAAATATGCAGGATCAGGAACATTAGGGGCAATTTCTCCGGGTTGATTCAGTACCTGCGACAGGCTGCTGCCGCCAAGTTCAAATTCCGAATTTGAAAAACTCACATAAATTATCTCTGCTTTTTCGCTTTTAAGCAGAACGGGTGAAACTGCTTTGGTAATATCGGTAACTTCACCGGTAGCGGAGATAATAACAGTTCCCGGAGCATAAACTTTTTCACCGTCAGGATACTTCTGGGTCATCGAAAGCGAATCTTTTCCTGTTGGGATATTAATGCCGAGCGCAATGGCAAAATTACTGACCGCTTCCACAGCCCGGTAAAGGCGGGCATTTTCACCTTCGTTTTTAGCAGGCCACATCCAGTTGGCCGAAAGAGAAACGCCGTCGAGTTGCCCCTTGATGGGAGCCCAAACAAGATTGGTCAATGCTTCAGCAACTGAAAGAAGTGATCCTTTGGCGGGATCCAATAATCCTGCAACCGGTGCATGTCCTATAGAAGTTGCAACTCCCTTTTTTCCGCGGTAATCCAATGCTACCACACCCGCGTTATTCAGCGGAAGCTGTATTTCACCGGCGCATTGTTGCATGGCAATTTTTCCTGTTACCGAGCGATCCACTTTGTTTGTTAGCCAATCTTTACAGGCTACTGCTTCAAGCTGAAGAACGGCTTCGAGGTATTCGTGAATTTTATCTGTATCATATTCGAGTGCTGAAAAAGTATTTTTGGATGATTTATCCTCAAGAATAGTTTTTGGGGGTTTACCAAAAAAATCGGTAAGGTCGAGATCGATAGGATGAACTGTCGCATTTTTTCGTTGGAAGGTAAACCTGTGATCGCCTGTGGTTTTTCCAACCTTATAAAATGGTGCCCGCTCGCGTTTCGAAACTGCTTTCATTAATACAGCATCCGATGCTTTTAAAATCAATCCCATTCTTTCCTGCGATTCATTTCCAATGATTTCTTTATCAGATAAAGTAGGGTCGCCAACAGGCAATTTTTCCATTTCAATTATAGCCCCGGTTTTTTCAACCAATTCCGAAAGGCTGTTTAGATGTCCTCCGGCACCATGATCGTGGATGGAGACAATGGGGTTTTTATCCAACTCAACCATAGCACGGATTGCGTTATAAACGCGCTTCTGCATTTCAGGGTTTGATCGCTGCACGGCATTGATCTCGATTTTATTTGCGAATTGCCCGGTTTCAACCGATGAAACTGCGCCACCGCCCATGCCAATGCGGTAGTTGTCGCCACCCATTACAATTACTGAATCTCCCTTTTCGGGCCGGTCTTTTTGGGCCTCATTTTTTTTACCAAAGCCAACGCCACCAGCCAACATGATTACTTTATCGAAACCAAATTTCTTATCCTTTTCAAAATGTTCGAAGGTTAACAAACTGCCACATATTAGTGGTTGCCCAAACTTATTCCCAAAGTCGCTTGCACCGTTTGATGCTTTGATTAAAATATCGAGGGGAGTTTGATAGAGCCATTTTCGTTCTTCACTTTTTTGTTCCCAGGTGCGCGTGGGCTCAAGGCGTGGATATGAAGTCATGTAAACCGCCGTGCCTGCCAACGGAATACTTCCTTTACCTCCTGCCAGCCGGTCGCGTATTTCGCCTCCCGAACCTGTAGCTGCCCCGTTAAAGGGTTCAACAGTTGTGGGAAAGTTGTGGGTTTCAGCTTTGAGTGAAATGACGGATTCGATTTCGGTAACCTTAAAAAAATCTGAGGTATCCTGCCGGCCGGGGGCGAATTGCTCCATGGTTGGTCCTTCGATAAAAGCCACATTATCTTTATATGCCGAGACGATTTTGTTTGGATTTTCACTGGAAGTTTTTCTGATCATCGAAAATAAAGTCCCGGGCATTTCCTTTCCATCGATAATAAATGTACCATTAAAAATTTTGTGCCGGCAATGTTCCGAGTTTACCTGGGCAAAACCATAAACCTCTCCATCTGTTAATTTCCTGCCTAATCTCTTACTCAGGTCTTCAAGGTATGATACTTCTTCGTTGCTTAATGCAAGACCTTCTTTAATATTATACTCCGGTATATTTTCGATAAATAAAATAGGATCAGGCTTTTTTTCGATAGTGAAAACATGCTGATCCAGTTTATTATAAATGGCTGAAAGCATGGGATCGAATTCGTTATTATTACCGGCAGTTTCAACAAATTCTTCAATTCTTTCTATCCCGTCAATACCCATATTCTGCGTAATTTCCACAGCATTTGTACTCCAGGGAGTAATCATTTCTTTGCGGGGACCTACAAAAGTTCCTTCGATGATTTGCTTGTTGATGTGTGTTGCATTACCAAAGAGCCACAGTAACTTTTGGATATCATTATCAATAAGGACAGCTTTACATTTGAGTCCAAATATCTTTTGAGCCGAACGAAAAAAATAAATCATTTTTCTATTTTTTAATACCATGAAAATTAACGCAGGCAAAAATAGGAAATGATTATGATTTTCAGATCAAACAAGTTATCAGGGATTTTTAACAAAACAGTAACACCAATCAATCTGTTGTATTAGAATGTTGAATTGGATACATGAGTTTGGGAAAGTCCCCTTTAGGCCAGCCTCGCCGGCTAGGCGGGGGATTTAGGGGTTTTGAGGTTTTTTAGGCTGGTCTCATACATTGCTTAACAATAATTTAACCAATCCGCTTACTTGCTCAAAATATCAAATACATTACCATAATTTCGCGAAATACTTTGTTGATTGAGGTGTTGCTGTGGGATAGGGTATGATTTCTTTTTGATGGTGTCGTTACTGTATGTGTCGATTACCACCGATTGATTAATAGTAAAAGGTAGTGTAAACTGTCCACCATTGCTCCAGGTAACTGATGATGAAGAACCTGCAACATAAGCCCTGATCAGGGTATTGGCTAATGCATGGTAATAGCCGACAGGTATAGGGTTGGAACTTTGGTAAATAAAAATATTTTCAAGAAACTCATAAGGTGTTCCGGCATTAACAAAAAGCGGATTTAACACCTGGTTGTTGTTGGTAATCGAAAGGTGGAAATATGCTTTGGATACATCGAGAAAAAGGCGGGGTGTTTGCAGGCCGCCCAAAACCTTTTGACCTTCCCAAATCATTTTTAAGCCAAGTTGGGTGCTGTCAGTGTATCTTCCCGAGGTTTGGGCAAAGTATGTTACCAATTCGGGAGGTGAAAAGAACCCAAACTGGGCACTGTCGTTTTTCCCGATATTTTTTGCATACAAATTTGTATCAGCAGAAAATAAAACAGTATCGATTTTTAACGCTATGGTTGTAAATACAGGATTGATGAAGGTTACAAGATACATATCAACCATCAGGTAAACATCGATGGTGAAATCGCCATTATTTGTGTAGAGATATAGTTTGCCGGAATAATTATTTTTTGACAAACCCGTACGGTTTACTTTGCAGATAATGTCCACATCGCTTCTGCCGGCTAACTCACCCATCGGGTTTGTAATTTCGAGCCAGTCTATTTGTTCGTCAACCTGGTAGCTCAAGGTTTTTTGGCCGGTATTCGATAAGGTGAATTCATTATAAATCCGGTCGTTTGCAAAGTTTACTGCAATTTTATCGAGCACTGCAAAAGCTTCGGTGTCTGAAGTTTTTTTACGACATGAATATGTCATTGCAAACAGGCAAAATGCAGAAAAAATTATCGTGGTATTTAAAATGATATTTCTGTTCATAACATAATTTTGAAACCATAAAATTAAGCTTTATCTGAGAATTGTTTCATGGTTTTTTATCCATCCCTGCTTAATGCATCCCCAAAAGCCGATCAGGATGGCTTCGGCGGTATCATTGTTTAGTGGCCCTGTTTTTTTTTCGGAGAGTTTGTTAATCACTTTTTCTGCGTAAAAAATTGCTTTTTCCTTGGCCTTTTTCCCTTTTCGCTGCTCCCTTTCCAAGAGGATGTCTTTCCGCCAATCTTCGGCCATGATATGAAATACTTCAATATTTCTTTTTTCGAGGTGGGCATCCCAAATTTTGCGAAGAGGGCCACCACCTTCAATAATCAGGAAATTCACATCCTCTTCAATGTTTAAAATCCATGGAATTGCTTTTTTGAGGCGCATTTTATTGCCAAAATTTTGCGATCGGTACCAAAGTAGTTTACCCTCGGAACTGTACATGGCAAGGCCTGTTTTGATTCCAAGATCAACAGCAAGCAGGAAATCTGTTTCGGTATTTAAAGGTTTTGTGTTGATGGGTGCTGAGGCGTTTTGTCCCGAAAAGTAGAAAATTTCCTCCAAAGGAGTCCTTCGGACAACTTATATTACTTTTCGGGGATGCTCGGGCTTTGCCCGGCATTGTCGGTTTTAATATTTCAGTATTATTTGTTTATGCTGGCAACAGTGATAATTAGTGTCCGTCTTTAAAGTCAATGTTTTTCACTAGCCCCGGGCTCCCGCTTCGCAGCGAGGCGAGTTAACCCGGGGATTAATGTATTTAGCAGTGAGTTCCCCACCTTTTCGCTGTCAATGCCTTCGGCATTGGCAGCGAAAAGGTGGGGGCATTCATCACATCAATTTAATCCACACCCTAAAGAATGTGGCAATTTATGTTTCAACAAAGCTTACTTTAAAGACAGTCACTAATTAACAACCTTCGCACGATGAAATTCCTTATTGCGATCGAAAAGGTAACGGTATGTAATATGTGTTTTCAATATTTTGGCGCCAATTTGTTCAGCTACTTTCATCATCGAAGGGTTAAAATCTCCAATCCAGTTCATCTGCAATTCTTTATAATGGAAGTTTGGTTTTAGAGCAATTTTTTCAAAAGCTTTTATTAATCCGGCCTCCAGCCCCTTTCCCTGGTGTTCGGGGACAATACCAAATATTCTTCCAATAATTCGGGTGCAGGTTTTTTTATACCGGAGGTTAAATAGGAGTCTTAGCTTGTTTAATGTATTGAATTTCCCATTAAATTTTCGAATGATCTGATACAAGTCGGGCATCATGATTAAAAATGCGATGGGCTCATTTTTATAGTAGGCATAATGAACTAATCGGGTATCCATAATCGGTTTCATTTTTTTTAGGAGCGCGATAGCATGTGTCTTGGTGATTTTTTTTACACCCGGGAAGCTTGCCCATCCCTTATTGAATATAATCATGAAATCCTCGGCAAACTTTTCATTATTTTTCCATGAAATTGTTTTAAAAGTGTAATCAGGATTTCTGGCTATTCTATTCGCTTTTTCCTGAATTACGGGATCCACATCACCAGGCATAAGGTCGCGGCCATAGGTGTATTGGTTGATGTAATTTTTAAACCCATAATTTTCAAAAAGGGTTTTGTAATACGGGAAGTTATAAGGCATGTTGTAAATGGGGTCGGCAAACCCATCGGCAAGACAGCCCCAAAAACTGTCGCGTTCGCCGAAGTTTACAGGGCCATCCATAGCTTCCATACCCTTTTCAGCAAGCCAATTGCGGCATGACTCAAAAAGTATAGTTGCAGCCTGCTGATTATCGATACAATCAAAAAAGCCCATTGCACCGGTGGGCTGTTGGTTCTTTTTTGCAGTTTTCTCGTTGTAAAAGGCAGCAACCCGACCTACAATTTTTTGCTTTTCATCTTTAAGTAGCCAGCGTATGGCATCACCATGCCTGAAATTTTTATTCTTACTTTTATCGAAAACAGCCTCAATGTCTTCATCAAGTGGCCTTATCCAGTGTTTATCTGATTTGTAAAGTTTGGATGGGAAGTCTAAAAACTCCTTAATGGAAGTCTTATCAACTACTTCAATTAATCGATATAAACCTATTTCTTTCATTTTACTGATCATAAAAAACGAAAGTAGAATATTTTTTTAATTTTTAAATCAACAATTTATCACATTACTTCACAAAGAAAAATGTTGTACTGTTGATTGTTATAGCTGATCGCTTTGAAGGAGCTTGTGTTCCCAAAAAAATATCCGGATTATTTTTAAAGTAAAACAGCCGGAAATATGTCCATTTGATCAAACTTAAGCCAAACGCGAATTAAAAATCCCTGGTTGTTTTGGTCAGCATCGATCGGGTTAATATAGTTTTGTCCATTTTAAAATATTCAACACTTCTCAAAAGGTCATCAGCCATATCATCCAGTTCATGGGCATTTGATGAAAGTTCTTCGGAGGCCGAAGCATTTTGCTGGGTTACCTGGTTGAGTTGTTGTACACCATTATTAATTTGGTTTGCACCAATACTTTGTTCGTTATTGGCGGCTGTGATTTCCTGCACAAACCTTGAGGTTGAAATGATGTCAGGAACGATGCGCTGTAACATGGCTCCGGCATTTTCGGAAATTTTCACACTGTTAGTGGCAAGCTGATCAATCTCGGTAGCCGACACCTTGCTGCGTTCGGCAAGTTTGCCAACCTCCGAGGCTACAACACCAAATCCTTTTCCATGCTTCCCTGCCCTGGCCGCTTCAATGGCAGCATTTAACGCAAGAATATGTGTTTGAAATGAAATTGAGCCAATCATCGAAATTTTTTCGGCAATCATTTTTATACTTTTCATACTCTCGATTGATGATTGTTTCACGGCAGAAACTTCGTTTGCAGCCTTGGTAGAGATTTGCTCCGACCTTTGGGCATTGGAAAGATTCTGTTGGATATTTGAGGTCATCTCTTCAATTGAGGCCGAAATTTCCTCGATGGAAGAGGCTTGTTCAGAAGCCCCTTGCGCAATTTGGTTGGAGGCAGCATTCAATTCAGTGCTCGCCTTTTTTACCATTATTGCTCCCGCCGAAATATCAGATACTACAGCCTTAATTCTGGCAAGCATCCTGGCCATATTATTCAGTAATGTGCTTATTTCGTCCTTTCCCCCTCTTTTAATAGTAATGTCCAGGTTTCCACTTGCAATTTCCGAAATTACATCGTTAGCATATTTTATCGATTTACGTGTTGTTGAAATTACGAAAAGCGAAATTGCAAGAATGATTATCAATCCCGAAAAAATGGTTAATCCCAAGTTCAGCACTGCATTATTATAAGTGCTTTCCGATTCGTTATAAACTTTATCGGCAATGGTAAGCTGAACGTTCATCAGTTTTGTAATTTGAGCAATAAAAGGGTCGATATGTGTATAAAGCTGTGTTTCGATAAAGGTGTTGAGTTCTGATGCAGTGGCTTCATTTTTTACAGTTGTAATTTTTAATAAATCCTCAACAGCCTGTATTGCTTTTGCCCTGAGCTTTTCTGCCTCATCTTTCAAAATTAGCTCATCGCCTTCTATTTTTGTTGTAAGGAAATTATCCCAGTTTTCCTTGATTTCGGCAAGAGACTTTTCAATAAGGGTATTGCCCTCCTGCCAATCCATGGTGTTGTGATTCATTTCATAAGTAGTATTTACAATATCCAATGCCAGGCGATCAGAAACTATTTTGAGCTTTTGTAATGGGATAATACGATCGAAATACATGGTAGTGGAAGCCTGATGAATTTTATTAAGGCTACTGTAAGATATTATTGCGCTCAACGCTGTGAATATAGAAAATAGAACGATTATTGCATAAAGCGCACTTGATATTTTAATATTTTCCGTTTTCATACCCCATTATTGTTTTTGATGTTTTGCTTTTCCAAATTGAAGAAATGCTGATTAAACCTCAATAAAACCTGACCCCCGGTTTAATTTTATTTTGCTAAGATATTCCATCTTTTTTACTAATCAACTAATTAGGAAAAAATACTTTTGGGAATGACTAAAAATACAAACTTGGATAATAGAAGGAAAAAGGCACGAGGTTAGCACTGGAAATAGTTGACGGTGAAAAATTATTATAGCATATATTATTGAATTGATGTTTGTGTTTCGTTTTTTTGATGTTTGTTTTGAGACCCCGTGCAATTATTGCCGGGTTTTTTTTGTCAACATTTTCATTCACACAATTTTTTAAATGTTAACTATGCTAATGAGTGTTGATAAGTGATGCTTATTTTAAGGTTTTATCTTATCTTTGAAAAAATAAGTAAAAGGGAAATTTAATCATGACTGCAATAGCTGAACAAATACATAAATACAAGCAATCCACTGATAAGCTAAGCCGTTCACCCATCCGGTTTAATACCAGCGATGAGGAACAAACCGACCATTTTTTAGATGAAATAAACGATGTGAGGCTCCCACTGGACGAGATACGTTCACAGCTCAAAGCAATTAATGAACTTTTGCTTACAAACTTCAATCAGTTACTTAATGAGGAAGTCGATTTTTTGCTAAACCTGGCCCCTGATTTAATCGACAAAACAAAGTCTGTAATAAATAATCTTGGTAAGGATGTGCGATTTAACCTCTTTAAAAATTGCCTTTCGGAACTCACGGGCGAAATAAACCATTTTGAAGAAATCATGCAGGATATAGAAAAACGATACCGCCCGGACACTGTAAGCGAACAGTTAATAGATTTGCTTACCCGGATTAGCAAAAGGAAATGAAGATATTCTTAACCAGCGATTTTTTCAGCCAGGCAACCCGGTTAATTAAAAAACCAAAAGACGGCTATCAATCCTGCCTCGAAGACATTATTTCAAGCATCAGCAACAAAAACATCAATGATTTAATAATCGGAAATCCTGTTTTATTTGAGCAAGACCCAATCAATCTTGTTAAAATCAGGCTTCCAAACTCCTTTCAAAAACTCAGCAAAAGGGACGGTTTTCGGTTAATTTCTGTAATTGATAAAGAATCTGAATCCTTCACCCTGGTTTACATTTTCCCGAAAACCGGTAAGTATGGTCAGGATAACATCAGCAAAAAGGATGAAATCAATCTACTAAACAACTACCTGGACGAAGAGGAAGCTGAAAAGTTAAAATCCTTTGATCTCGAATTACCCGATTTCCTTGAATTATTCCAAAAGTAACATCTTCAAAAAAGTAAGAATTACCTTACAGAATTTGCAGGCATTTTTATAAAAAGCTGTAATTTTTTTTGAATCAAGCGGGAAAATTTTTTGGCAATTGCTTAGTAAACAAATTGCGAAAGTTTTATTTTCGCAAAATTCATTCAAACATACATGCTACAATAAAAAATATGATGAAACATCTCTTGACTCTTCTTTACACAACATGCTTCTTAGCGCTTTCAACTCAATTGTTTTCGCAGCAAAGCGAAAATGTGCTGACCCTTGACAAGGTAATGAATTCACGGGAATTTTCACCACAATCCGTTCGGGGTATTCGCCCTATGCTCGATGGTGAAAATTTCACACAATTAAAACCAGATTCGATAAATGCATACAATTATGCCACAGGCAAACTCTCAAAAGTCATTGTAAGTTCCGATGAGCTGATTCCTGAGGGTAAGGACGAATCTATCCCGATTTACAATTACAAGTTTAATTCGGATGAAACAAAAATCATTTTCGCCACCGAAACAGAAGCCATTTACCGTAGGTCATCAAAGTCAGAATACTTCATTTTCGATTTAGCCAGCCGGAAGTTGCAGGCGCTTTCGCCTAATGGTAAGCAGCAATTAGCCGACTTTTCACCCAATTCAAAAAAGGTGGCTTTCGTGCGTGAGAACAATATTTTTATTACAGACCTCGAATCAGGAACTGAACTACAAATAACCCACGATGGTAAACTGAACGCTATAATTAATGGTACCACCGATTGGGTTTACGAGGAGGAGTTTTCTGTTGTTAAAGGATTTCACTGGTCGCCCGATGGCCGGAAGATCGCCTACATGCGTTTTGACGAATCAGAAGTAAAAGAATGGACACTCACATATTACGGTGATTTGTATCCCGAGTTGTATAAATATAAATACCCGAAAGCCGGCGAAGATAATTCCATAGTTTCTGTTCGTCTGTATGATATCGAATCAGCAAAAACACTTCCTGTAGATGTTGGGCTTGAAACTGACCAATATATTCCGCGGATAAAATTTACACATAATCCGGGCAAGCTGGCTATTTTAAGAACCAACAGGCTGCAAAACAAATTTGAAATACTTTTTGCAGATGTTAATACCGGCGCTTCAGAGCTTATTTACGAAGAAACAAACAAGTATTATATTGAAGACGGGAATTATGACAATATTAATTTTCTGGATAATGAAAAACAAATTATCCTTACCAGCGAACAGTCAGGCTTCAATCATATTTATCTTTATGATATTGAAACAAAGGAGTCGATTCCAATTACTTCGGGCAGTTGGGACGTTACCGATTTAATTGGTGTTGATGAAAAAAAGGAAAAGGTATATTATGCTTCCGCCGAAATTTCGCCGCTCGACAGGAATATTTATGTGATTGATTTTAATGGGAAAAATAAAAAAACGCTAACTCCGGAAACCGGAACAAGCAGCGCAAGTTTTAGTACCGGGTATAAATATTTTATCAAAACATGGTCGGATGCAAATACTCCTTCGGTAACTACCGTGAATAAAGGGAAAAACGGGAATTTGATTCGTGTGCTTGAAGACAATGCTGATCTTGTGGAAGTACGGACGGGCTATGGATTACAAAACAAGGAGTTTTTTACCATTACAACTTCCGAAGGTGTTGATCTGAATGCCTCCAAAATTTTACCTTATGATTTTGATGCAAATAAACAGTATCCCGTTTTTTTTGAGATTTACAACGGGCCGGGCTCACAAACCGTGAGGAATAATTTTGGACGTGGCGATATGTGGCATCAATACCTGGCACAAGAAGGTATTATTGTAGTTTCGGTAGATACACGTGGAACTGGTGCCCGGGGTGAGGAATTTAAAAAGATGACCTACCAGGAGCTTGGAAAATATGAAACCATCGATATGATTGAGGCTGCAAAGTATCTTGCTTCGCTTGATTATGTGGATGAAGATAAAATCGGGATTTTTGGATGGAGTTATGGCGGCTACATGTCGGCGCTTTGCATGACCAAAGGCGCTGAAATTTTTGATGCCGGTATTGCCGTGGCCCCGGTTACCAACTGGCGTTACTACGACAATATTTATACCGAGCGCTTTATGCGTACACCGCAGGAGAACCCTGATGGTTACGATGATAATTCACCCATCAACCATGTCGAAAAACTCGAAGGCCCCTTTTTGCTGATTCATGGCATGGCCGATGATAATGTGCATCCTCAAAACAGCATCGACCTGATAACTGCCCTGGTAGCTGCCGACAAAGATTTTGAAATGATGCTTTATCCCAACTCAAACCACGGGATTTATACCGGGAAAAATACAAGGTTTCATTTGTATAAAAAAATGACCGGCTTCCTGATGGAAAACCTAACTTGGACAAGCCAAAACCAAACAAGGTAATCATGTAAAATTTATGGTGTATTCCTATTTTGGTTTGCCCAAGTTAGTCGGCAAAATTTATAAATGCATATTTAACAATTAGGAGCTTTATTATTCATCTTCCTTTCATATTAACGACAATGCATTTTAAATTTTGCATTAGTACCTAATGCAAGTTTATAATAAACTGATGCTTGCAAATAGTTTTACCTTTGCAGCTACAAACTTTTTAGCTTAATATTATGTGTTTAAGTGTACCCGCGCAAGTAATAAAAATTGAAGGCGAAAATGCAGATGTTTCCGTTGGTGGCACCATCATGAATGCCAATTTGAGCATGGTTGATGATGTAAATGTTGGCGACTACATTCTTTTACATACCGGATTTGCCTTGCAAAAAATTGATGCCGAAGAAGCCGCAGAAACCCTTAGGACTTTTAGCGAGTTTGATACATTGAATCAAGCTTTGGATGAGGAGGAGCGGCAAACCGGACAAAGGATTGTGTGAATTTGAACAGGGTTATTCTGCTTTTTTAGCGATGTATTTTTGGAAATAATAAACTCAGAACTCCCAACGTAGCGTTATTGTTCTGTCGCATTAAAATCACTTCGTGAAACTTTAAGCCTTAGAGTCTTTGTGGCAAATTATTGATAAGTAGCCACGAAGACACAAAGACACAAAGAAACACTAAGTATTCTTCGAGATGGATTTTGTGACATGTGGCTTACGATAATATTGCTGTAACTATTTGATTTCTAATAGATGGGTTTGGAGGTCTGAAACTCTGACAGCCCCGAAAGCTTTCGGGGTAACCCTGTCAGAGTTTTATGTTTGGCTAATATTTCACTTCCATTTTCGCATCTTTCTTAATCACATACTCTTTACCCAAAATATCATACGAAACTTCATTGGAAGTTCCGGTATAGTTCAACGAAACACTTGTTGAAGAAACTTCAATAGCAAAGTGGTCGTTTTGCAATCCTAATTTAAAACTAATTTTTCTCCAACCTTTTGGCAAATGCGGATTGATTGATAATTTTCCATCCCTAACATCAACGCCGGCATAGCTTTGCAAGGCCACTAAAATTGTTCCTGCCATTACCCCGGCATGTATGCCTTCGGCGGTGGTGCCTCCCTGGATATCGTTGAAGTCGCTTGAAAGTGCATCGCTGTAAAGTTCCCAACTTAAATTTTCATCTCCAATCATATTGGCCAGTTGGGAATGAACAACCCTTGAAAGCGTGGAACCGTGGGATGTGCGCTGGAGGTAATATTCCATGTTGTCTTTCAGATATCCTGACTTTAGCTTGTAGCCCAATTTTTCGAGGATGGAGGTAACTTCCTTTTCGGGGAGGTTGTAAAAGGTCATCAGCGTATCGGCTTGTTTGGCCACTTTATAGTCATCGGCAGATTTGTCCTCGGCTTTCAGCAGGCGATCCATACGGTAAACATTGCCATATTTATTTCTGAAAAAGTCCCAATCCAGTTCTTTCAGTTCAAAGTAGCCATCGTATTGTGCAAGAATGTTGTTTTGAATAACAATGTTAAGCTGATGGGAGATTTCTTTCCATCGCTTAATTTCAACTTCTGTCAAATGTATTTTTAATTTGATTTTCGCTTGCTGATCTTTATCAAAAATTGCAAGGATATCTATGGCACGTTCCATGACCCAGGCCACCATAAGGTTGGTGTAGGCGTTGTCTTTCAGTCCGCCTTCGGTGGATTCGGGATAAGATTCGTGGAATTCATCAGGCCCCATTACATTTTTGATGGAAATACGTCCGGTATTTTCATCCATGTAGGTTTTGCTTGCCCAAAAACGACAGATTTCAAAGAACATCTCAGCACCATAATTTTGAATGAATTCTTTGTCGCCGGTAATTTTCAGGTACTCCCAGATATTGTAGGCGATGGCCAATGAAACATGCCGTTGTAGTGAACTGTAATCATCGCCCCATTCGCCGGTGAGTGGATTGAGGTGGATCACCTGCGTTTCTTCGCGTCCATCGCTGCCGCTTTGCCAGGGAAACATGGCGCCTTCAAATCCATATTCTTTGGCATAAGCACGGGCATTTTCAAGCCGATTGTAACGATACATCAGCATCGACCTGGCGGCTTCGGGAAAATGCATGGCATAAAACGGGAGGATGAAAAGCTCATCCCAGAAAATGTGACCGCGATAGGCTTCACCATGCAATCCGCGAGCTGTGATACTTGCATCGATATTTTTGTTGTGAGACGAAAATGATACCATCAGGTGATACAAATGCATGCGCATGAGTTTTTGTGAAAGCCTGTCGCCTTCAATCTGCACATCTATTTCCTTCCATATTTTCTCCCATTCTGCTTTACTTTCGTCAAACAGCCAATCAAAAGATTCGACAAGCATAGCGCTGACTTTGGCTTTCGCCAGGGGTTTTTCAACATCGTCGGGCTTTGAAGTGAATATGGAAACGCATTTCTCGATCTTTAAAACCTGGAACTTTTTTAGCTCCATCTCAAAAACAGATTCCACTTTTGCAGGAGTAGTTGAGGATTTTATTTCTGTTTCCAGAAACTCATTATCAAGAAATACTTTGAGTTTTGCCGCTTCGGCAATCTCTATTCCTGATTGAGTGGTTTCTACAGCTATCCAACTCAAATTGCCCTCAAAACCTTCTTCTTTTGGTTTGAGATGTTGCTGATTGAGTTGACGGTATCGTGCCACCCCATCGTTGATAATATCGCCGTTGAGCGAGGATTTAACGGTAATTTTCCCACTGTAATTTATCGGGGAAATACTGTATTCCATTGAGGCCAGATGTGGATCGGCCATTGAAGCTATGCGGCGGGATTGGATAAGGGTTTCTTTTCCATCCGCTGCACGAACTGTCAGTACTTTCGTGAGTACCCCTGTTTTAAAGTCGAGATTTCGATACACATCAAGTATTTCAGCAGCATTCAGATCAAACCATAATCCATCATCAATTTTAAAGGTAATGGGAAGCCAGTTTGGGGCATTTACAAAATCTTCGTTTTCAAGATCCCGGCCTGAAACTTTTGAGGTGAGCCGGTTGTATAGTCCTGCAACATAAGTCCCTGGATAGTTCGAATCAGTGGCAATTACCTCTTCCATCGCCCCACGGGTTCCAAAATAGCCATTACCAACGGCCAGCAAAGCCTCCCTCGATTTTTCCTTTTTAGGATCGTAATCTATAAAACTCACCGACCAGTTGTCCTCATTCAGACCTTCGTTAAACCAATCTTCAATTCCCTCAAGCCCAAGATCACCGATGTCACTCACTACAATGTCAGCACCGTTTTGACGCAGTTCTTTATGGTTTTCCTCGCGGGCAATTCCCAGCACCAGACCAAAGTTGCCTTTTTTTCCGGCCTGAACTCCTGAAACCGCATCTTCGACCACCACTGATTTATCGTAGCTTACGCCTAAATTATCGGCAGCAACTGTAAAAATATCCGGCCCGGGTTTGCCAAGCAATCCCATTTCGGCCGAAACAACACCGTCAACACGGATTTCGAAAAGATCCAGAATGCCGGCTGCTTCAAGCACTACTTTACAATTTTTACTCGATGATGCAACGCCAACTTTAATGTTTTTGGCCAGCAGCTCTTTTATCAATGCTACTGTGGTGGGATATACCTCCACGCCATCGCAGTCGAGCACCTCGTTGAAAACCTGGTTTTTGCGGTTGCCTAATCCACAAACTGTTTCCATTTCAGGGCTATCCCCGGGATCGCCAAAAGGGATGCCTATGCCTCGATGTTCAAGAAACGACTGCACTCCTTTGTAGCGTGGCTTGCCATCAACATAAGGAAGGTAGTCGCGTTCGTGCATAAATTCCCGAAAGGGAGTATTTGTTTTTTCTGACCATGCTAGCAGGAAGTCGTCAAACATTTTTTTCCATGCGGCACTGTGTACCAGGGCGGTTTGTGTGATTACGCCATCGAGATCGAATATTACTGCGGAGATTGTGTTCGTTGTCATTGAAATTTTTATTTATTTTTAAGTTTTTCGGATTTTGTCTGTTATCGAATAATGATAGTATGCGAATTTAATTCTTTATAATTAATGTTGTCCGGTTAATTTTAATAGATTCTTCGCTACGCTCAGAATGACAATGTCTTATATAAATTGGTGAATGGGTGGGTGAAAGTGGGCGCTTCGCACCCACTTTCACCCACCCCAAATCTCCCAAATCCATGTCACCTCGATAGGAGCGCAGCGACTGAGAGGTCTGTCTCACAAAATGCACCCCAACTCCATTTAAATACTTGTCATTGATACCGTAGGGAGTAATCTATTATTAGTCTTTATTTTTTCGAGCATGCTCGACCGAAGGTCGGCATCCGAAAACTCCTTACAGCTTAATCCACAAATACTCATACCCTTTCATAGTGAGTTGTTGATGTAAATCATCATAATCGGCTTTGATGCCAAACAGGTCGATCCAGGAAATTTCAGGTAAAAGGTTCAGTTTAAAAGTTTGAGTTTGGTCTGACAGGTTTTGAATAATTAAAATGCGCTGGGAATCCCATTTACGGATATAGACCAGAATACTATCTTCAGGCTTTCCATTCAATTTTTTGGCATCAACCCAAAAAATACTTCCACGCCCAAAGGCCTTATACTTTTTACGCTGTTGTATTTGTTTGGAGATTTTACTGTAAATCTTCGATGACAGACTATCCTCGTCGTTCAAATCCCCTTCCAGTTGTGCCCAGTCTATTTTGCCACGCACCAAAAAGCGTGTGTCATCTTTTCCGGTTTCCTTGATTTTTTCTTCGTAATATGCTTCATCATTTAACTTTCCAAATTCATCACCATAATAAATAATAGGTGTTCCCGGCAGGGTGAGCATAATTGAATAGGCCAGAGCAATTTTATCGGGATTGCGATCCATCAGTTCAGATAATCTTGCTGAGATACCTTCTCCAACACGAAAGTTCCACTGAGGTTTGTGGCAATAATTTTTATGTATGTAGGCCCTGTCTTCTTCCGAAACATAAACCAGTTCCAGGCTTAGTTCATCGTGACAACGCAAGAAAGTGAACCACTGTGCAGATTCCGGAATCTCAGGAGTTACTTTTTTACCCAAAGTCCGGCGAATGGGCTCATTACTTTGCATGGCCACGGCCTTAAACATTTGCGGCATCAACGGGAAATGATAACCGGCATGACATTCATCGCCATCGCCAAAATATTTCACTACTTCAACAGGTTTTTGACAGGCTTCGGCAAGCAGCAAGGTATTGGGTTTAATGTAATCGAGAACTGCTCTGAAGAATTTTACAATGGTGTGGGTTAGTGGCAGATTTTCGCAATCAGTACCTTCCTCTTTCCAGAGATAGGGAATGGCATCAGCACGAAAACCATCCACACCTTCGCCCAACCAGAAAAGTAAATTCTTCGACATCTCGGTCAGCACCTTAGGATTACGGTAATTCAAATCGGGCTGGAAACCAAAGAAGCGATGGAAATAATACCATTCGCCGTCCTTTTCCCAATTGCTGTCTTCCATGCCTTTAAATAGCAAGCGTGTTTCGGTGTAACGGTTGGTATCTTTATTCCAGATATAATAATCACGGTAGGGATTGTCAGGCCCTTTGCGGGATTCCAGGAACCAGGGGTGCTGGTCGGAAGTATGGTTCATGGCAATGTCAAAAATTACCCGGAGCCCTCTTTTGTGAGCTTCCTCCAAAAATTCACTGAACACCTCTCTTTTATCGCTGTCGGAAGCTTCATCCGGAAGACCCAGCAGCTCATCCCGTACTTTGGTATATTGTCTGATGTCGAAGCCGGCATCGCGCATGGGCGAATCCAAAATGGGTAAAAGCCAGAGGCAATTCACACCCAGTTTTTGAATGTGATCGAGTTTTTCAGTTAAGCCCTTAAAATCTTTGTTAAACAAATTAACATACAAAGAATACACAATGGCATCTTTATACCATTCGGGCTCCCCGGGTTTGATGATGCGGCTTTTTGCAAATTCGTCCAGGTAGGCGATAAATTCATTAAAATGTTCATTAAACTTCGCTCCGTAGAGCTGCTGCCAGTTTTGCTGCAAAGTGTTGAGTGTTTTCATTTTATGTTTATTGATTCGTATTTATTTATTAAATGGCCACGATATTCTTTTCGGTAATCGAAGTCGTCAGGAAGATTAACGACTCCGCTCAGGCTCTCAACCAAAGGAGTAATTGTGATTTCCTTGTTTTTGTTGGTGGTTAAGCTATCCAGGTAGGATTCAATCATTTTCGACAAACTAATTTCATGATTTTTGGCATATATTTTTGCCTTATCGATGATCTCGTTGTTTAGGCTTAATGCTAATTTTGTGTTCATAATATATTAGTTTACGTGCAAAGATACAATTTCCGCACGTCCATATCAAAACAAAAAAACAATGCACTACGATCCAAAAAAACATCATCGCCATTTTAAATGATGCCGGCCTCATGGTGGAAAAATGGTATTACGAATTGGAAATGGTTTGTTAAAAAATTATTGCATTTTAATCTGCACCATGGTTTTGGGTGTATCCCAATCGAATTTAATTCGCATTATTCCGGTGGCGGTATCATATTTTAAAAATTGCGCACCGATTTTTGATACATTGTCAATTTGTACCCCGACAATTTGCTGTTTCATCCCATGAATGATTAACTCAATGTTTCTGCTTTCCGGCATCGCTTCATACCCACCCTTCACATCTCTGCCAAAAGAAAACATCAATAAATCATCAAAACTACGGGCTTTAAACTCCAATAACTCATAGAGATTTTTGGAAATGGCGTCTTTGGTTTTACCATCGTCTTCATACATTGTAAATTCCGATTCCTTTATTTCATTATCCATATAATAATGAATAATCAGGTTTTCGGAAGAATAAGCTTCTGTATTTTGTATGGGCTCAATCATGGGAATGAATGAGCCCCCGCGGGCATAAGCCGGAATCGATTTGATGGTTACAGGCTTTTTAATCCATTGGCCTCCTTCAAACTTTGCATCCGAAAATAAATCGTACCAGATTCCTTTTGGTAAATATAGTTTCCGAACTGTCTGGCCTTTTTCAAGAACCGGTGCAACCAGGATATTTGGGCCCCAGAGGTAGGTATCGTCAATACCTGAAATTTCTTCATTGTTTGGTTCTTCAAAAAACAAGGGCCTGGTGAGTGGAGCGCCTTTGGTGGTATTTTGCCAGGCCAGGGTGTAATTGTAGGGCAGCATTTGGTAGCGCAACCTGATGAACTTTTTCAGGATTTTCTGTGCTTCCGGGCTGTAATGGTATGGCTCAACAGGAATCCTGAAATCGCCATGCACACGAAAAACAGGGTTGAATGTTCCATATTGTAACCAGCGCACATACATTTCTTCATCCTTTTCGCCCATGGCAAAACCTCCCAAATCGGAGTGCATGTACGAAAACCCGCTCAGGGTCATCCCCAATACCGCGGTGGGTTGTGCCTGCAATCCTTCCCAGCTCCGCGATACATCGCCCGACCAGGGATAGATGGAATAGCGCTGGGAACCGGCAAATCCGGAGCGATTCAGGTTGAACAGGCGCACATCAGGGTAATCTTCAGCATAGCGATCCCAAAGCATTTTATGCCAGTAATGGCCATAAATATTGTGGACTTCTTCAGCGGTACCATTTACATGCACCATTGCAGCCGGATGGGTTTCGGGTTCACCAAGATCACCCCACCAACCCGTAACTCCAATATCAATCTGATCTTTGTATTTTCCCCAAAACCAATCTTGTGCTGCGGGTTTGAAAATGTCGAGCAAAGCACTCGGGCCAAACCAAAACTCTTCGATTAAGTAGGTGCTGTCGGTATTTGTTTTTCCCAACAAGCCTTTTTTGCTCAACTCATTATAATGCTTTGATTCCTTCATTACGAAAGGTTCAGTAATCAACACCGTTTTGATATTTTTCTTTTTGAACCTGCTAATCATTTCTTCCGGTGCGGGCCAGTTTTTTTTGTACCACTCCAGGTTGCCCATGTAAAAGCTATCGTGTACGCCTTCGCCAAACCAATACAGGTCGATCACGAGGGCATCAAGCGGAAAGCCTGCTTCCAGCATTTTGTCAACCACTTCTTCGGCTTCTGCTTGTGTTTCGTAGCCAAAACGCGACTGGATATTACCCAATACCCAGCGGGCAGGCATGGGCTGAAATCCAGTTAGTTTGCCATAATTGTTAAGGATGGAATCGTAGCTGTTGCCGGTAATTACATAATATGCCATTTTTCCGCCTATGCTGCTAAATTCCATCATATTTTGCCGGGTGCTTTCGATATCTAAAAAACCTTTTTGGGCATTGTCGAAAAGAAGCCCGTAGCGCTCGGAGGAGAGGACAAAAGGAACTGAGAAATTCAAATCGGGAGCGTTCAAACTGTACCCGTAACGTGGTTGGTTATATAGCTTGAAACGCTGGCCGCGGCGGTTAGTGGGTGTGGTACGGAATCCTGCGCCGTAGATTTTTTCATCTTCTGTGATTTTAAATCGAAAGCCTTTAAGTGTATCATGATCGAAAAATCCATAGGGTTCATTAAGCAAGGTATCTCCGGATTTAATGTAGGAAATAGTAAATGGCTTTTTTCCAATCAGGACTTCAAAATTGTTTCTTATAAATGAAAGATGGTCGGGGTGATTGTTGAAAGAAATGGGATGGTCGTCCGCTTCAAGAATTACAGCAAAGGACGTGTCGGTTTTGGGTATTGAATCATTGTAAAAGCAAAGCGCTGCAATATCATCGTTTACGAATGTGATGTCGTAGAATCCATTGGCTGTTTTAACGGTGAGGCGATTATCATTTATGGAGTGAGAAAGGTAAATATCAGGCGAGCCAAGACTACCTTCCACGAAAGTGCCTGCATATTTAAAAATCAGGTAAATGGCAACAAGAAAAATCAGGAGAAAAAGGTATGGTTGAAGTTTTTTATTCATTTTTTGTATGGTTATATGATTTTCTTTTGCACGAAATTCAAATGGATATTTACTTGGGAGCCTCATTATTATTATTCCACTATTTCCCAAAATCCACCAAGCTTAGGGCCTCTACGAATTATAATGTCATTATCTTTAAGTTTCTTCAAATAATTTTCAACTGTTCTTGTGGTTTTACCGGTTTCTTTTGAAATCTCTTCGGTAGTTATATATGGATTTGAGGCAATGAGTTGAAATGTAAGTGCAACATCTTTTCCGAAATCTTTCCGAAATCTTTCCGAAATCTTTCCGAAATCTTTCCGAAATTCAGAGTTTTTATCAGTTACACCATCAGACGTTTCCCATGGCTTTATCCCAGAGGTCTTTATGAAAATAACGGCAAGGCCGCCCCATTTGCCTTCAAAGACTGGTGCAGGCAATCCGGCTTGCACGCAATACTCCCCAATATTTATTGTTCCACGCCCCCAGGCTTCGATATACCCGGCTCTAAAAAATGATCTGGCAATATCAGGATTTGCTGGTTCTGAAGTATGCTTATGTTTTAATGTTTCAGTAGTCCAACCAGGTGGTAACTCGCCATTGTTGTAAATCATCAACCAATCTTCATAGACACTGATTTGAATTGGGTTGCCGCTCGAATAATCTTTGTGGATCAAGGCATTTAACAGTGCCTCGCGTAATGCATTTTCCGGAAAATTAAAGGTCTCTACACGGGTGAGCCCCTCATAAGAAATATGTGCCTTCATGTATTTGGTTAAAAGCAATTCCATGGTTTTTTCAACCTGATGAAAAAGATTTCCATAAATTTCATCCTGATACAATAAATTTGTATGGGTTTGAAAAAAGCCGATTTTTACATAAGCTCCGGTAACCAGTTGCTCTGGATTATTTCCAAAGGCAATAACAGCAGCTCTTTTTAAATTATTTCCCTTTAATAAACCTAACGATTTCAAAAGAAGCTCATCCGAATTGTTCAAATCTTGAACAGGAACTCTTTTGCTTTTTCCAGCTCTTTTCCGAAAAATTTCGAAAGCGGATGGTGATAAATCTTTAAAAGAAAAATCAGTTGCAACAGCGCCATCCCATTTTTTACCTATCTTCTCCAAAAGGAATTTTTCCAGGGATGGCCCTTTCAAATCCTGAATAGTGCTTCCTGAACGAAAATAATAATGCCCCCGATAGGAAATGGGTGTTGTATAGGGTTCAACAATAATTTCAACAACTTGTTTTTCGTCTTTTGAAATTAGATTTACCTTTGTAATAATTCCCAATACATCACGTATCTTATTGGGTAAATCTTCAAGCAATTTTTTTACATTTTCTACTCCAACTACCTGTCCATTGTCGTCAACTCCAATAAAGATCGTTCCTCCATCAGCATTAGCAAATCCGCATACCAACTTATAATACTCGTCCTTCCAAATACTTTTCCATTCAATATGCTGACTTTCTTTTTTCATCTAATAAAGCAATTAGTCAAATTATATAACTATTTAATGCCTGCAAGAAAACCCCGACAAATAGATTTTCAACAGTTTTTTCACCCCATCCCTAAAGGGAGCAAACTGTTGAAAATCAGAACTCCCTTTAGGGTCGGGGTAAATTCTGATTTTCAACAATAATAGTTTTCTTGCAGATACTATTTAATGATGCCCGCCTTTCATCGGCGCTCCGGGCTGCTCGACTTCATGGGCACTTTTTTCTTTTACCAAAATCCACAATACTGCCGAGATGGCCAACGAAATAGCGCTGATCAGGTAAATGACAGATTTATCTTCGGCTTTGAAAATAAAATACCCCAAAGCAAAACTTGCCGCCAATTGCGGAATAACAACGGAGAGGTTGAAAATCCCCATAAAAAAGCCCATTTTCTTCTTGTTTACTTTTTCAGTCATAATAGCGAATGGTAAGCTCACCACCGCAGCCCATCCCAAACTTAATAACACAAAAATAGCATACATTGTAATGGTATCTTTCACAAACAATACAATTAAAAAATACCCCAACGACATAGACGCAACGGCAATAACCAGGGTTTTAACTTTCCCAATTTTTTTGGACAAGGGTTCGAGTAAAACGATGGGGAAAATAGCACCTACGGCATTCAGGATAAAAAAGGACCATCCAATAATACTCCCCAAAAAGGCTGCGTCGTTGGTATGAAAACGCTGTTCGAAAAAAGCAATGGAATAGATAAACATGGTTTGAATGCCCAACCATGAAAATGAGTGAGCAAAATAGATTTTGAAAAGCTGATTCCAGTCGGTGTGAGTGGCCTGGACTTCACCTTCTTCAACGGAAGTAAGATCGCGAGGTTCTTCGATAAAGAACAAGGGAAGCACAGAGAATAAAAACACAACACCAACGCCAACATAAACGAGTTCGATATTCCCGATAAGGGCAGCGATAAGATAGGCACCGGCTCCAAAGAAATTGGAAATAGCCTGCATCCATGTGTAGCCTTTGGTTCGCGGGTCACCATCAGGTGTAACATCGGCAATGATGGCACGTGTAGGATTAAAACTAATATTGATGGATAAATCGAGGGTAAGTGCTACGGTAATGGCCACCGCCATAATGCTGCCAACACCCAAAGATTCGCTTATGAGCCCAATATTAGGAAGGGCAAAAATGGAAAGTGCAGCTAAAACCCCACCGATAAAAATAAAAGGCCGCCGGCGTCCACCCCAAAACCAAACACCATCGCTGATGAGCCCCACGATGGGCTGCCCTATAATTCCGGCTATTGGGCCGGCTGCCCATACAATGCCAATTTCGTGAATATCGAGATTGTACTGGGTACGTAAAATCCAACTCAATACTGCTATTTGAATTGAAAGCCCAAAACCCATGGCAGTGGCCGGAAGGCCAAGTACCACATAAAAACTATCCGTTAACTTCTTTTGAAATGGTAACATACGCTCAGATGTATTATATTTTGATTATTGTTTTATAAATTTGATGACTTCTCCTTTGTTGGTTTTGATGAAATACAATCCTGCCGGCAAAATCTCGATGGAAATTTGTTTTGTCTGACTCTGATCAACAAGCACTTGTCCGGCGATGGAGTAGATTTTAATATCTGATATTTTATTCAGACGCAAGGTGTTTCCAACAACTGGATTGGGATATGCTGACAAAACCTTCTCCTGTTTAATATTTTCGACTGTAGCGCTTAACAGGTTGCTAATGCCCGGTGTTGGATCCTCGTAAAAAATCCAGTTATCACCTGCATCGGGGTCACGCCCAAAGGAAATGTCGGTTTGTTGCTCATCAAAAATAATTTGATCAATCACAGCATAGCCCGTGGCTTCGCTATCGAAAAGGCCAAGTTCCTCTCCGCTTGCCGAAATTTTAAAGTTGGTATGAAATGAGCCCTGATCCTGATCTTCATCGCACCACACCAGCAGATATTCATCCGGTTGAATAGTGTAATCGGGGAACTGCCATTTGTCAGGATTACCCAGGTTATCTGATAAATATTTGTCGCCCAGCCAAACCGGATCGGCGCCAGCATTATAAACTTCGAGCCAGTCATCGTATTCGCCGGCTTCATCAACATTGGTGGTAGCATTGCTGGCCAAAAACTCGTTGATGTAAAGCAGATAATTTTCTCCCGGGGCAAAATTAATTTCTATGGGCTCGCATGGGTAGATTGTCGAATTTCCCGAAAAGTCGTTTGCTTCAACCTGGTAAAGCACATTGGATTCGCCTGCCGGAATTTGAAACTGCCCGGCAAATTTACCACCTTCAAAAGCAGACATCGCAATACTTTCCCATCCTGCATCATTAATGTTGAATAATAAACCGGCAGATATATTTTCTTCATCATCAAATACATAAACCTGGACTTCCATCATGCTGCCCGGGCCACTATGTTCAGCTTTTAAATAATTTACAATAGGCTGAATATTGTTAAGGTCGAGTTGATTGTTTGCAGCATTGTAACGAGCGGTGATGTATTCTTTTAATCCATAAGGAACATGCGATCCAAGCCCGGTTTCGTAGGAATCCAGAAAATCCTGAGGGGTGAACCCGTAATCATAAGTGTAATAATCATCATTTTGGATGTATGGGTAAATCTGATCCCTGATTTGGTTGATGCGGGAAAAATAAGTATCCGGATTCATCAATTCCATAATTTGTGAAAAATACCATGAATACCAATCGCGGTATTTTTGAACCTCCATCAACCGCTCGTACAATGGGCGGTATTCATTATCGTGGCCCCAATTGTAAATATCTCTCGTGCCCCAATCAATGCTAAACCAATCAATACCAAGAGTATTGTCGAGGTCGTAGGGCAAAAATTCAATTTTGTCAGTCTCCGGATTATGGTAGAGGTAAAAGTTGTTTTTGTTATAAATGTAGCCGTCCCAGTTGGCAGTAAACACGTCCATAGCCATCACTTTCAAATAATCCTGCACATTAAATATTTTCTCCAATTCGCAGGGCAGGTCATCGAGTGGTGTATTATTCAGCACATCAATAAAATGGGCAATATCAGCGTAATCATCTACTTCTGTGTTGGTTTTCAGGTCGTAGGTACGGCGGCTGCCCATAGTAAACTTATACAGATCGGGGTCACTGCCAAGATAGTTTAAATCGGCCGGCCAAAGACATTTGTAAAGATTGCCATCCTGATTGTTAAAACGCTTGTCCACAAATTCTTCGTCCACATGCTCAACATTAATGTAAACTCCGTAAAAGTCGCCGTTGATGTAAACTCTCATGTAATTTGAACGAGAAGCAGGAATTTCGAAACTGCGGCAAAGATCCCAGCATATTTTCGACCGTGCAACGGATGGATCGTTGTGTTCGCCATTGAGGTTCATTTTTTCTACACCATGGTATTTACGGCCACTCTCGAAAGTGTTGAACGAAACCTTAAAGGATTTTTTTGCAGATTCCCGTGAAGTATTTCCCCGTAGCCTGAAACCAATATTTTCGATGGTGTCGTGGATGGTTCCATTATCGAAAATAAAAATAGCATGCCATTCTAAATTACTTTCTACATTTTCATAAATCCATTGTAAGGTATCGGGATTGATTAGGATGTCAACCCTACCCACCACATCATCACGGAAAATTTCTTCATCGTCCGGGAAATTGAGTTGCGAAAAAAGGCTTGCCGGCCAAATAATAATGGCAATGAGTAAAGTAAAAAAGCTGATTGTGTTTTTCATGCTTTTATTTGAGATTGAGGACAAAGCTGTTTTTGGCGGGGATTAGCAAATTCACTAAATCAACCATCTCTCCGTCCAGGATGTTTTTCCCTGAGCTGATGCCTTCCAGCATTTCTATATATTTTTGTGTTTTCAATTTTTGATCCTGATCCGAATTATTCAGGATTACCATCACCAAATCATCATCGTTATACCTGAAATAAACGTACATATTATTTTCGGGGATAAAATGTTTGAGTTTCCCATTTTGCATTACTTCATTGCTGTTGCGCCATTTTGTGAGTGTGGTAATATGATCAAACACTTCATTTTCATCATCAGTTCGTCCTGATGCTTCAAATTTATTGGCCTCATCGTTACCCCATCCTCCCGGAAAATCCTTCCTCATAATTCCATGTCCCTTGCTGTCATCGCCGGTCATTAATATTTCGGTACCATAATAAATTTGGGGAACTCCACGGCTGGTGAGCAAAAATGTCATGGCCAGTTTTTGGCTGGCAAGATTTTCTTTCAGGTTCGTGAAAAGCCTGTTTCCATCGTGGTTGTCGGCAAAGGTTACAATATTTACTTCATCGCCGTAAAGGAAATCGTGGCTCAACACATCGTACAATTTTATCAGTCCGCCATTCCAGCCTGATTGCTCATTGAAAGCCACTTTAAAAGCATCATACATCGGGAAATCGAAAACATAATTGAGGTTGGAGCTGTACCCGGTTTTTACGGCCGGTGTGCTTTCCCAGGGAGCTACAAATGCAGGCTGCCCCATCCATACTTCGCCAACAATCGAAAAATCGGGATACTCGTTCATTACTCTTCCTGCCCACTCCGCCATTTCTTCTTTGAAAGGATAAGGGTAGGTGTCCATCCTGATCCCGTCCAGTCCGGCATATTCAATCCACCAAATACTATTTTGGATCAGGTAATTCATCAAAAATTTGTTGTGCTGGTTGAGGTCGGGCATATTTTTATCAAACCAGCCTCTTTGAAACTGATCCCGGTCGTAATCGGAAGCATAAGGGTCGAATACTGTTCCGCCCCTAAAGTTCGACTTCGTATATTCCGGCCATTGATTAATCCAGTCCTGCGAAGGGAGGTCGTTCATCCACCGGTGTCCTATGCCACAATGGTTAAACACCATGTCCATCACCGCTTTCATCCCGCGTTGGTGAAGTTGGCCATTTAACTTTTTAAAATCCTGGTTGGTTCCCAGCCTCGGGTCAACACGGTAAAAATCAGATATGGCATAACCATGATACGAGTATGTTTCCTGATTATTTTCGAGCACCGGATTGAGCCACAATGTCGTAATTCCTAAATTTTGCAGATAGTCCAGTTTATCCATCGCACCTTGCAAGTCGCCGCCATGCCTGGAATCAGGAATGGATCGGTCAGCCTTTTCAAGCATATCGGGTTGGGAATCGTTGGATGGGTCGCCATTTGCAAATCTGTCGGGAAAGGCAAGGTAAATAATGTCGCTTTCGTTAAATCCCGTACGCTGTGCAGAACCGGGTTCTCTTTCCAAAAGTTCGTAGGTGTAGGTTGTAGATGTTTTTTCCCCGGTTTTAAACTCAATTTCAAATTTTCCCGGCTTGGTGTTTTTGGCTATAAGCAAATCAATGAAAAGATAATTTGGGCTTTCAACTTTGGAAGTTTTAGTTAGTGAAAGACCCTCATAAGAAATCTCAGGTTTGGTGGCAGATATGTTTTCGCCATAAACCATAAGTTGGAGTTCTGTATTTTTCATTCCTGTCCACCAAAACGGTGGTTCAACTCTTTCAGGGTTTGTTTTTTGAGCAGAAATATTTTGACTAAAAATGATTATTAAAACTACAATTGAATAACGGAAATTCATATCTTAAAAAGGTTTTTGGGTTATTTTGATTTCTTCTGCATGAGCAGCCATTCATAAACTTCAGGATTGTTATAGGTTTCAGACCATGAGTCATGGTTGGCTTCGGGGTAAATTGTAAATTGGATATTCCCGTTTATTTTAGTCAGGGCATCCACCATTTTTTGGCTGTATTCAATCGGGACTACATTGTCTTTTCGTCCGTGAAAAGCCCAGATGGGCAGGTCTTTGATCACTTCAAGGCGGAAAGGATAGCCTACCCCGCAAACCGGAATGGCAGCGGCAAAAACATCAGGGTATTTAACAATCATATCCCAGGTGGCAAATCCGCCCATACTCAGCCCGGTGATGTAAATACGATCCTTATCAACAGGATAATTTGCTATAATTTCATCCAGCAAAACCTTAACATCATCAACATTCCACCAAACAACTTCGGGGCATTGGGGCGAAAGGATTATAAAAGGAAGTTCCATGGCCTCAGCCACTTTTGGGGGGCCATTTTTCTTCACCAATTCCAGATCGGTGCCGCGTTCGCCGGAACCATGAAGGAAAAGTATTAAAGGGAATTCTGTGCTGCCATCAGCTTCGTACCCGGGGGGCAAATAGAGCAAATATCCAAACGAAACAGTCCGTGTCTCCACTTTCGAAAAATGTAATCCTTCCTGCTTAAGCTGGGAAAATGTATTTCCGCAAAGTGCGAGAAACAATAAAACAAACGCTTGAAATTTTAATGTCTTCATTTGTAAAAGTCTGGAAACAAAAATATTGTATTTTGATCTGATATTTTCAGAAATATGAAATAGTATTTGTTAAATATAGAAAATAATACAGCCTGATTGGCTGAGGCGTATTGTGATTTAATTTAATTAGCGTAAAAACAACATGTTATCATTTTTCTAATCTTTTTTCAAAACTTTTAAATCAAAATTGAACTGCTTAACTTTTACTGTCATTTCGAGAGTTACCCCAAAGTTTTTGGGCATAATGAGGAGATGACATTGTGGAATAGATTTCTTGCCGCACGTGCGGCATCGAAATGACAAAGCCCCGGGCTGTGAATGGGGTGGGTGAAAGCGGGCGCTTCGCGCCCGCCTATACCCACTCCAACAAACCCGCCAAAGCCATGTCATTTCGAGACTTCACTCAAATTTTTTGAGCATAATGAGGTAATGACATTGGGGAATAGATTTCTCCCGGCAATACTCCGCTTCGCTTTGTATTTTGGTCGAAATGACCCCGTCCGCGGTTTTGGATTTGGGAGAGGGGAATCGGGCGCTTCGCGCCCGATTCCCCTCTCCCCTCTGCCCGCGTTGGTCGTGTCATTTCGATGCCGCACGTGCGGCAAGAAATCTCTTGAGAACCAGACGCTTGCAAAAACATGTCATTTGTAGGAGTGCAGTCCCGCACGTGCGGGATCCCGACCCTTCGGGGACTGAGACCCGCTTCGCAGCGAGGCAAGTCTGCCTCGCCCTTAGGTTAGGCCACCTGCGGACGGCAAGGCGGGAATCTGCTGACAAATTTTTATCACCAATAACTATGAAATTATTAATATTTTACTTTCCACTAAATTCGCAGTAGTACCTTATTTTTTAATGTAGCTGATGGATAAGTCGCATGAATTTGATTTTTCTATTCAACTTTTCAGCGATTATTTTCATCGAATAAAAACCGTAGAAGGCCTTAGCTATTCATTACAAAATATTTACCTTTGCGCAAATTTTTCAAAACCGATACAAATGGCTCAATATCAGGATAAATTTACTGGCGAAGGTTTAACCTACGATGATGTACTTCTCTTACCAAACTATAGCGAAGTTCTTCCCCGTGAGGTTGATCTATCCACACAGTTTACTTCCGGTATTACCATGAAGATTCCCATAGTTTCGGCAGCTATGGATACCGTTACAGAGCATAAACTTGCCATTGCCATTGCCCAGGAAGGCGGTATTGGGGTACTACACAAAAACATGAGTGTAGAAAAGCAGGCCAATGAAGTGAGAAGGGTGAAGCGTGCCGAAAACGGAATGATACTCGAACCCATAACCCTGGATAAAACAGCTAAGGTTGCCGATGCCCTGGCTTTGATGAAAGAGTATAGCATTGGTGGTATTCCGGTGGTAAGCAAGGCCAATAAATTAGTAGGAATAGTTACTAACCGCGACCTGCGCTTCGAGCGAAATCTGGAAAGGCCTGTTTACGAAGTGATGACTAAAGAGAACCTGATCACTACCACCGAATTCACCGATTTTGAAAAAGCAGCCGACATTCTCCAGGAGTTTAAAATTGAAAAACTTCCGGTGGTGGATAAGGATTTCAAACTCGTAGGACTGATTACCTACAAGGACATCATTAAAATTAAAGCCAGTCCAAACGCCTGCAAAGATGAGCGGGGAAGGTTGCGTGTTGCCGCCGCCGTTAGTGTTGGTGCCGATGCCATGGAACGCGTTGATGAACTGGTGAAATACCAGGTTGATGCCATTGTAATTGATACAGCCCATGGCCATTCCAAAGGCGTAATTGATGTTACCAGGAATATCAGGAGAAAATACCCTGACCTTCAACTTGTTGTTGGAAATATTGGCACTGCCGATGCCGCCCGAAAGCTGGTAGAAGTTGGAGCCAACGCGGTGAAAGTTGGCATAGGGCCGGGTTCGATTTGCACTACACGTATTATTGCCGGCATTGGAATACCGCAACTTACTGCCGTTTATAATGTTGCCAAGGCCATTAATGACAGCAACGTGCCTGTAATTGCTGATGGTGGGATAAGATACACCGGTGATATTGTAAAGGCCATTGCCGCCGGCGCCCATTCAATTATGGCCGGATCGCTGTTTGCAGGCGTGGATGAATCGCCTGGCGATACCATTATTTTTGAAGGCCGGAAATATAAAACCTATCGCGGCATGGGTTCAATCGAAGCTATGCAACTGGGTTCTAAAGACCGCTATTTTCAGGATATGGAAGAAGATATTCAGAAACTTGTCCCCGAAGGAATTGTTGGCAGGGTTCCCTACAAAGGTTCACTTTCCGAAATTATTCATCAGATGGTGGGCGGGCTAAGAGCAGGGATGGGCTACACCGGTTCTGCAAATATCAGTGAATTACAAAGGGCAAAATTCATAAAAATAAGTCCGGCAGGAATCGCCGAAAGTCATCCCCACGATATTACCATTACCCGCGAAGCACCAAATTACAGCAAACATTAATTGTTGAAAAACTTTAAAAAGAAAATAATTAGCAAATTTATACGTAACTGATATCACTTTGATTCATCGAAAAACACATAATCGTTAAAACTAATAAACAGGATATGACAAAATTTACCATTTCCAAAGTCAAAATTGAAAGCCTTCTCATGGCAATGTTGCTGGTTTTCGTTTTCTCTTCTTTTAATTTGAATGCACAGAAATCTAAATCACAAGTATTGCTTACCATAGGTGATGAGCAGGTTACTACCGATGAGTTTCTTGCCGTGTATCAAAAAAACAATGTTGAAGGTGAAGTACTCGATAAAAAATCTGTTGGGGAATATCTTGAACTTTTTATCAATTTTAAATTAAAAGTAAAAGAAGCTGAAGCTTTAGGGCTCGACACCGTTAAATCATTTATCAACGAACTAAAGGGCTATCGCGATCAACTGGCAAAGCCCTATTTTGTTGACGAAGAAGTAAATGCGCAGTTGTTGCAGGATGCCTACAAACGCAAGCAAAAAGATTTGAGGGTGAGTCATATTCTTATTCGCCTCGACCAGTATGCTTCGCCCAATGATACACTTGCTGCTTATAACAAAACCATGGAAATAAGAAAAAGGATTGTTGAAGGTGGTGAAGATTTTAATGCAGTGGCCGAAGAAGTTTCAGAAGATCCTTCAGCACGCGATATGCCATCAAAGGGATTTCAACCAGCCCGCAAAGGCAACAGGGGTGATATAGGTTATTTTACTGTTTTTGATATGGTTCTGCCTTTTGAAGATGCATCATACAGCCTCAAAGAAGGTGAAATTTCAATGCCCGTAAGAACTGAATTTGGATACCATCTCATCGACTTAAGTAGCCTAAGGCCTGCTCTTGGCAAAGTTCAGGTAGCACACTTTTTCCTGAAAATGCCCCAGGATGCCACAGCAGAAGATTCGGCCAACCTCAAAGTGAGGATTGACTCCGTTTATACCGCTCTTGAGAACAGAGCTGATTGGACCGATATGGTCGCAACACGCTCCGATGATAAAAGTTCATCGAACAATGGCGGAAAATTGCCCTGGTTTGGCTGCAACCGCATGGTTCCCGACTTTATTGACGGCATAAGAACAATTGCCGATACCGGGATGATTTCAAAGCCAATCCTTACCACTTACGGCTGGCACATCATAAAACTTATAGAAACTAAACCTGTTGGATCTTTCGATACTGAAAAAGCCGACCTTAAGCAGAGCCTGTCGAAAGATAAGAGATCAGACAAGAGTAAAAATTCCATCATCAGGAAAATTAAAGAAGATGCAGGCTACAAAAAATACGATAAAGCTATTAAAGCATTTTACAGTATTGTAGATTCGTCAGTTTACAAGCGGAAATGGGATGTTAGCAAAGCCGATGGCTTGAATAGTAAAATCTTTACCCTTGGTGGTAAAAACTACAAACAAGACGAATTTGCTCAGTACCTTTCAAAGCATCAGTCCATCAATTCAAAAGAAACCATCGAATTTTTTGTTGATAAGGTTTTTAATGACTTTGTTGATGCTAAAGTTATCGAGTTTGAAGATGCTCGTCTCGAAGATCAGTATCCCGAGTTTAAGTCTCTGGTAAAAGAATACCACGATGGTATTCTGCTTTTCGAACTTACCGATCAACTGGTGTGGAGTAAAGCCATAAAAGATACTACCGGGCTCAAATTATTTTATGAAGATCATAAGGGCGATTATAAATGGGGCAACAGGGTTGATGCTGTATTAATCACCTCACTGAATGAGGCTGATGTTACAAAATCGTACGATCTGCTAAAAGACGGGATGACTGTTGAAAACCTGGAAACAATTTTAGTGAATGAAAAACCACTGGAAATTAAAATCAAGGAGAAAAAATACTCGAAGGGTGAAAACGAATTTGTTGATAATGTGGAATGGGTAAAAGGTGTTTTACCGGTTACTTACGATATCAACGGCAAAGCGGGATTGGTGATTATTAAAGAGTTGGTAGCCCCTGAACCCAAGTCATTATCGCAAGCACGTGGCCTTATTACCGCCGATTATCAAAATTATCTCGAAAAAAATTGGATAAAAGAATTAAGAGAGAAATATACAGTAATTGTTAATGAAGACGTTTTATCCGAGTTAAAATAACCGGACTTTGATTTGAAAAAAAATTGTCTTTCAGTTTTTATTCTGGTACTCATTGTAGGCTCATGCAACAATGCAACTTTCAACAATTCTGATCGTGTAATTGCAAGGGTTTATGATGAGTATCTTTATTTTTCCGATATCCGGGATTTGGTTCCACACGCCACCTTACCCTCAGACAGCCTTTCGATAACTCAGAACTACATTAATAATTGGGTAAAAACACAGCTTTTGGTTTATCAGGCAAACAAAAACCTGGCAGATGAGCAGAAAGATTTTTCAAGACAACTGGATAATTACCGGAACTCATTAATCATTTATAATTACGAAACTGAATTTATCAGGCAAAACCTCGACACCGTGGTTAGTGGTGAAGAAATAGAAGAATACTACAATAAATTCTCCGGTAATTTTAAACTCAGCGAAAATATTATACAAGTCGTTTATGCTAAAGTAAATGAAAATTCTCCTTATCGGAAAAAAATCAGGGAACTTGTCAATTCCGACAGTGAGGCCGACAGGGATTCACTGGAGTTTTATTGCATCAGATATGCCATTGATTATGGCCTGATTGACAACGAATGGATTACATTTGATGAATTATTGGACATGATCCCCTTAATGGTGGAAAATCCGGAAGTATTTCTTGTTAATAATCAACAAATTAAAAGATATCAAAAACCTGGTTGGTTTTATGCAAATATTTTGGCTTATGGCCTAAAAGACAGTATTTCACCCTTGTCGCTTGAAACAAATAATATTTCTTCGATTATACTCAACAAACGAAAAAAGCAGTTGATTAAAAAAATGCACGAGGAGGTTTACGAACAAGCTGTAAGGGAAAATAAATTTGAGTTTTTTTAATGTAATTTTAAACAGATGAAATGCTTATTATTAATAACACCCACAGGCATGAATAAAAACATCATTCAATATCATCCGTGCATCAGTGGCTAATTTTATACAGATGAAAAATATTAAATTTCAATTGGCGATCATTATTTGCCTGATACAGATTTTACCTGTCGCAGCCCAGGTTCAGTCCGATACTATTATTATTGATGAAGTTGTGGCTGTTGTAGGTAAAAATTTCATCCTCAACTCTGATATCGAAAATCAATACCTCCAAATGAGGATGCAAGGTGGAATAAAAGGAACTGAACCTAAAGTAAAATGCCAGATTCTTGAGAACCTTCTTTTCGAAAAATTACTGCTCCACAAGGCCGCCTTCGATAGTATTGAAATAACTCCCGACCAGGTAAGTTCGGAGCTCGACCGAAGAATGCGTTATTTTATAACACAATTCGGCTCACAGGAAAAGCTGGAGGAATATTATGGCAAGTCAATACTCGAATTTAAAGATGAGCTGAGAGATGTTATTGGCGACCAGTTGCTCGTAAACAAAGTTCAGGAAGAAATAACCATGAATACCCAGGTTACACCTTCGGAGGTGAAGCGGTTTTTTAAAGATATTCCAAAAGACAGTATTCCATTGATAAGCTCGGTGGTTGAGGTGGCTCAAATCGTTAAAAAGCCGCCCATTTCCTACGAAGAAAAATTTGAGGTAAAAGAGCGTTTGAAAAAACTACGCGAAAGAGTGCTGAATGGTGAAAGCTTTGAAGCGCTTGCCGTGTTGTATTCCGAAGATCCCGGTTCGGCCAAGCAAGGCGGGGATATTGGCCTTCATGGCCGGGGCGAACTTTATCCCGAGTTTGAGGCAGTTGCTTTTAAACTAAAACCCGGTGATATTTCGGAAATTGTTGAAACAGAAGCCGGTTACCATGTTATCCAGGGTATCGAGCGCAGGGGAGAATTTATGAGGGTACGCCATATCCTCATCAGGCCAAAAGTGTCGCCCGTTGCATTGGCTCATGCCCGTACTTTCCTCGACAGTATTGGAAACCAAATTAAAATTGATTCGTTAACCTTTGAAGAAGCGGTTACAAGATTTTCTACCGATCCATCTAAAAATAATGGCGGTCTGCTCATCAATCCTATGACTGGCGCTGCACAATGGCCGGTTGATCAGCTCGATCCGAAGGTGTTTTTTGTTATCGACAGACTGGAAGTTGGACAAATTTCCACACCGGTTTTGATGACTGATGAAAAAGGTGAAGAAGCATACCGCTTGTTGCTGCTAAAAAGGCGAACACAGCCACACCGTGCAAACCTTGAGGAAGATTACAACGAAATTCAGGAATGGGCACTGGGGCAAAAAAGACAAAAAGACATGGTTGACTGGATATCAAAAAATTCCAAAAAAACTTACATTAAAATTAATGGTAAATTTTCGGAGTGTGATTTTGAACAAACATGGAATTAAGCGCTAATAATCAAAACCCCCTCATTAATTAAAACTAAAAAGAAAGTAAAATAAATTATGAAAACATATAAATCGGATGTTGAGGCCATAGATGCCTTTGGTGAAAAGGTAAAAATACTACGTCAGGAAATTGCAAAGGTGATTGTTGGGCAGGACGAGGTTGTTAAAAATGTACTCATTTCGATATTCAGCAATGGCCATGTTTTGCTGGTAGGTGTGCCGGGATTGGCAAAAACTTTGCTCGTGAACACCATATCGCAGGTTTTGGGATTAAGCTACAGCCGCATACAGTTTACCCCCGACCTTATGCCTTCAGATATTATTGGTACCGAAATTTTAGATCAAAACAGGAATTTTAAATTTAACAAAGGCCCTGTATTTGCAAACATTATCCTTGCCGATGAAATAAATCGTACCCCTCCCAAAACCCAATCGGCACTGCTGGAAGCCATGCAGGAAAAGTCGATTACCGTGGCCGGAACCGCCTACAAACTTGACGAACCATTTTTTGTGCTTGCCACGCAAAATCCCATCGAGCAAGAGGGAACCTATCCCTTGCCCGAAGCCCAGTTAGACCGTTTTATGTTCAACATCTGGCTCGATTACCCTTCGTTTGAAGAAGAGATAAATGTGGTAAAAACCACCACTACAACATACCAGGGAAACCCTTTGGAAGTGATTACTGCCGAGGAGATTCTTTATTTTCAAAACCTGATTAAGAAAATTCCGGTACCTGAAAATGTGTATGAATACGCGGTAAGGCTGGCAACAAAAACCCGCGCCAACCGCAAGGATTCCCACCCCTGGGCAAACCAATACCTTACCTGGGGTGCCGGCCCAAGGGCATCGCAATACCTGATTGTTGGCGCTAAATGCCACGCGGCAATCAACGGAAAATACTCGCCCGATATCGAAGATGTCAGGAAAGTAGCTATTTCCATTTTGCGTCACCGTATTGTTAGAAACTATAAAGCCGAGGCCGCCGGAATTTCGATTGAGGATATTATTGATGAATTGCTGAAAGATAATTAAACAACTAATTAACGAAAACCGAGGGAAACGTTAATTAAAAAACAGCGTACTATTTAGTTTGCTGAAAAGATTTTTATAAATATGAAATATTCACATTAATTATTAACACCCACGCTTGCCCCGATTGTTCGGGGTGCATGAATGTCCGAAGGACTCCTATGGAGAAACATAATTTTATTTTATCCGTGCATCCGTGGCAAATCTTATATAGATGAAAAGGAAATTGTATATCACCCTTGCTTTAGCGCTCGTATTAATTTTGGCAGCCTGGTATTTTGCAGGTTCCGATGGCTATCGGAGTGGGCGGGCTGTTCAATATATTAAAGCGCCTGCAAAGTACGGACTCTTCCAGGTGGATGTGGTAACAACGGGTGAGCTGGAAGCCAAAAGCTCCGAAAACATTTATGGTCCCGAAAACTTACGTTCCATCCAAATTTGGGGAGATATTAAAGTTAACGAACTTATCCCGGAAGGTACTATTGTCGATTCCGGCGATTTTGTAGCCTCCTTGGATCAAACCGAGGTGGTAAGTAAGCTCAAAGATCTGGAAACTGAATTGGAGAAACTCGAATCGCAATACACCAAAACCATGCTCGACACTTCGCTCAATTTGCGTAGTACAAGAGACGAATTGGTAAATCTGCATTTTGCTATGGAAGAAGCACAAATTACGGTTGACCAGTCGAAATTTGAACCTCCCGCCACACAAAGGCAGGCAAAAATTTCGCGGGATAGAGCCGAAAGAAATTACAACCAGGCAGTTGAAAACTATGTGTTGAAATACGAAAAAGCCAAGGCCGAAATGCAGGAGGTTTCGGCAACCCTTGAGCAAGCCAGGCGAAAGAAGCAGCGAATGATCGATATTTTGGGAACATTCAGGGTATTTGCCCCCAAACCCGGGATGTTGATTTATAAACGCGACTGGCGGGGGCGAAAAACACAAACCGGGTCATCCATCAGTCCCTGGGACAATGTTGTGGCACAGCTTCCCGACCTTTCAAAGATGATCTCAAAAACCTACGTCAACGAAATTGACATTTCCAAAGTGCGCACCGGGCAAATTGTAAAAATCAATATCGATGCCTTTCCCGATCGTGAATATTCAGGAGTTGTAGATGAAGTTGCCAACATCGGGCAACAAAATCAAGGCTCGGATGCCAAGGTATTTGAGGTAATTATTTCTGTAAATGAATCCGACTCCATTATGCGCCCATCGATGACCACAAAAAATGAAATCATCACCGCATCTTTTCAGGACGTGATATATGTTCCACTCGAAGCCATTCATAGCAACGATTCGCTTACTTTCGTTTTTATGGAACATGGCTCGCGCACGGTAAAGCAAGAGGTAATTATCGGGCAAAGCAACGAAAATGAAGTGATCATCGAAAAAGGAGTTTCCGAAGGGGATGAAGTTTACCTTTCCATACCCGAGAACGCCAATAATCTTAGCTTGAATATCCTTGAAAAATAAAATTGAACTCCGGTTTTGAAAAGACATATACATAACATCAATTCTGCAGTTGAGGCTGTTTTTGCAAATAAATTCAGATCCATATTAACTGCGCTCGGAATCATTTTTGGCGTGGCTGCTGTTATTGCCATGATGGCCATCGGAAAAGGTGCACAACAGGAAATTCTTGAGCAGATAAAGATGGTAGGTGTAAATAATATTGTAATCACACCCAAACTCCCTGACCAGGAAGACGAATCCACCACGGGAGATGGAGAAGATGCCTCATCAGGTAATGCAACAAACAAAGCAAAGAATTTTTCGCCAGGGTTGACCCTGAATGATGTGGAGAGTTTTTATGAAATAATTCCCGGGATAGAACTGATTAGCTCAGAGGTGGTTTTTAATGCCCCCGTGGTAAAATCAGGAACCCGGCGTACCGCGAAGTTTTCGGGTGTTACGCCTGCGTTTTTCAAAGTGTTTAATATCGAGCTGCAACAGGGTGAGATGTTCACCCAGCACCAGCTTGAAAATGGTAATCCGGTATGTATCATAGGGCCGGAAATCAGGGCCCGGTTTTTCAAACAGGAAAATCCCATTGGTAAGCGTCTAAAATGTGGAAATATATGGCTGGAAGTAATTGGTGTACTCAAAAGCAGGATTGTAAGCGAAAAGGCAAACGAAAATCTTGGCGTGAGCGAATTTAACAACACCGTGTTCGTTCCCATCAAAACAATACTGATGCGCTACAAGGACAGATCGTTGATCACCAAGTCAAGCCTTAATAATAATGATGATGAAAGCCAATCGAAAACTAAAAACTTCAATCAATTGGATAAAATAATAATCCAGGTAGAAGAAAGTGAGCGCCTGATTGAAACAGCTAATTTAGTAAAGCGTATGCTCATCAGGCGGCACGCTGGCCAGGAAGATTTTGAGATTAAAATTCCGGAGTTGCTGCTCAAGCAACAGCAACGTACCAAAGATATTTTCAACATTGTGCTGGGGGCCATTGCCAGTATTTCGCTCATTGTAGGGGGTATTGGCATTATGAATATTATGCTGGCCTCAGTTATGGAACGCATAAGGGAGATTGGCGTAAGAATGGCCATGGGTGCCCGTAAGTCCGACATTATTTTTCAGTTTGTTGCCGAAGCAACTTTAATCAGTATTTCAGGAGGGTTTATCGGTGTGATCCTGGGCCTAGTGCTTGCAAAAGTTATCATGCAGGTTACCGGAATTTTAACCATTGTTTCCCTGCTTTCCATTGTGATTTCATTTGGCGTTTCGGCCACGGTAGGAATTGTTTTTGGATTGATGCCGGCACGAATGGCTTCAAAACAGGATCCTGTTACTTCGCTCAGGCATGACTAAGGAATTTGGAGGTTAGAGGTTAGAGGTTAGAGGTTAGAGGTTAGAGGGGAGAGGGGAGAGGGGAGAGGGGAGAGGTTAGAGGTTAGAGGTTAGAGGGGAGAGAGTTGAGAGCCCCGAAAAATAGAAAATTTTCAATTTTCGTAATTTTTCGAGGGTGCACGGGCAAAGCCCGGCATTTAGAGTTTAGAGTTTGGAGTTTAGAGTTCATAGAGTTATTGAGTTATTGGGTTATTAAGTTATTGAATTGTAAGATTTAAACGATTAACAAATAACCAATAACGATTAACGATTCTCAGTTTAGAGTTTAGAGTTCATAGAGTTATTGGGTTATAGAGTTACTGGTTTATTGAGTTGGGAGGTATTAAGTTATTGATTTTTAGTTACAAACGATTAACTAAGGGCTTGTTATGAAATAAGGTGACTCATTGCAATAGATGTCTCTCCGCCGGCTGGCGGATCGACATGACCTTGTTCATGCGTTAATATGGGAGGGGGGAATCGGGCGCTTCGCGCCCGATTCCCCCCTCCCACAACCCTCATGGAAGCATTGTCACCTCGAAGGAGCTTGCGACTGAGAGGTCTGTTAATAGATAGGTTTTAATCGTCTTACAAAAAGCTGTTATTAGTATCCATCGGTTGACTGAGGGGAATCTATGTTCATTGATGAAAAGATATAATAGAACCTCTATAACATCAAGTTATTTAATAACGAATCCTAAATAACAATTAACGATTAATGCCGAGCTTCGCTCGGGCATCCTCGAAAAGTTACGAAAATCAAAGATTTTCTACTTTTCGGGACAATTAACCAATATCCAACATCGCATCGATCATGATAAAAACTAAAATATTTATTTTAACATTGCTCCTTTTTGGCGCTATGGCCGGGAATGGGCAGGTTTTAAAAAGTCAGCTTTCGCTGGAGGAGGTCATCAGTCTTGCCGAGCAGCAATCACCGGATGCATTATCTGCAAAAAACCGCTTTCTGAAAGCCTTTTGGGAAATGCGTACTTCCAAAGCATTGTTGCTGCCAAAGCTTAGCCTTGATGCCATTCTGCCAAATTTTCAGCGGCAAATTTCAAAGCAAACCCTCGGTGGGAATGATTACTTTTTTGAAACAGCACAGATAAATACTTCTGCCGGATTATCTCTTAGCAAAAACATCGGGTTTACCGGCGGGCAGGTATTTTTGGGATCAAACCTTCAGCGCATCGATTACCTGGATACTGCCCAAACTTCCTACCTCTCAAGCCCGCTCATTGTAGGTTACCAGCAAAATATCTTCACCTTTAATCCTTTTAAATGGTCGAAAAAAATTGACCCGATAAAGTACAACGAAGCCAAACGTCAGTACTTAGAGGATGTGGAACAAATAGCCATCACGGCAACGAATTATTTTTTCAACTTACTCATTTCTCAAATCAGGCAAAATATCCAGGAATTAAATGTTGCCAATTACGACACCCTTTATAAAATTGGTGTCGGAAGATTTAACCTCGGTAAAATTCCTGAAAATGAGTTGTTGCAGCTTGAACTGAGTTTGCTCCAGGCGCAGGCTTCGGTTGAGAGCAACCTGGTTGAAATGGAAGATAGGATGTTTAAGCTCAAATCGTTTTTGCGCATGCAGGACGATACCCCCATCGAACTGATACTACCGGTAAGTGAAATTTCATTTTTCGAAATTGCGGTGGAGGAAGCAACCACTTTGGCTCAACTCAACAGCTCTACTTCACTTACCTTCGAACGCCGGATACTCGAAGCCGACCGCGAAGTAAACCGCGCACAAACCACCGATCGGTTTAGTGCCCAGCTCTATGCACAATATGGCCTTACACAAAGTGCCCAACAATTTGACCAGGCATATCAAAGTCCACAAAATCAGCAACAAATTTCGTTGGGATTATCAATCCCAATTTTGGATTGGGGGCTGGCAAAGGGCAGGATTAAAATGGCAGAGTCGGACAGGGAGATCGTGAGAACGGCAGTTGAGCAGGAGCAAATAGATTTCGACCAAAGCATTTACCTGCAAGTACAAAATTTCAGGATGCAGCAACGCCAGCTTGCCATTGCCGCCAAAGCTGACACCGTTGCCCAAAAAGGCTTCGATATTTCCAAGCAGCGCTACCTTATCGGCAATGTGGATATTATTAACCTCCGCGATGCCCAATCGAGCAGCGACAATGCAAGGATTAATTTCATTAGCAGCCTCCGAACCTACTGGGTAAATTATTACGAGCTACGCAAGCTTACCCTTTTCGACTTCAAAAACAAACAGGAAATTTCAATTGATTTTGAAAAGCTGAGGTAAGCGGTAAATTGCTTCGTGAGTATCCATCATACTCTTCGTTATTCGTTAATCGAAAATAGTTAATTGAAAATAGTTAATCGTTAATCGTTAATCGTATAATGGTTATTTGTTAATCGTTAATCGAAAATTGTTAATCGTTTATACCAATCACTACATAGCTAAAGTCTCTTCGTTCTCTCAAGTCTCTTCGTTCGCTTAGTTCTCTTAAGTCTTTTCGTTCTCTCAAGTCGCTAAAGTCGCTTCGTTCACCTACCTCGCTAAAGTCTCTTAAGTCGCTAAAGTCGCTTCGGTATCTCAAGTCTCTAAAGTCTCTTCGTTCGCCTACTTCGCTCAAATTGCTTCGTTCTCTCAAGTCGTCCTTTTCTGTCATTCTATCATTCAAATGTTTCATTCAATCATTCTCACCGATGATGGAGATGTGGGCATAAGTACTGAAAGTCCTAGCGAAAAACTCGAAGTTGCCGGGAATATTCTCCAGCCTTCCGGGTTTCATACCGCTACACCCCGTATCAAAGCACTCGACCTCAACGGACTTTGGCTTACCGACAAAGACAATACAGGAATCATTCAAACTGAATGTTCAACTATACTAAAAAAGTTTTTTCGAAAGAAGGGGCTTTAATCATAGGGCATTTTTGTTAAGTTATAAGCGTAGCCCATACTCATTTTCAGCTATTTTTGTAGTGGTTTTCTGCTATTTTTTTTTATAGCGGTTTTCTGCTATGGATTAATAATAAAATAGCCGTTTCTTTGGGCATGAAAATTTCAGGTACTTTTTTTCTAACTAAATATCTTTTTATCATGAAACATTTCAAACTTTTTCCAACATTTTTGGCTGCCGTGTTGATTTCGAGCGCAGCAATCTTTAATGCCTGCAGCAAGCAGGACACACCCGAGCAACTAAGCTTCGGCGAACAACCCGAGATGAGCAGTGCAGATCAATTGATTCTTACGAAAATCAAGAACTTCAAACAAAAAATGACCTATGTTCATGAACACCCTGCCTACAAAAGCGGTGAGAGCATGAGTATGGATTCTGCCAAATGGTATTTGGATGCCGTGTTTAATTATTCCTATGCCTATACCGAAGAGTCATTCGATTTATTTAATCGCGGAACTTTTGCATTAACTTTAACAAAAACGAATGGCCGAATAGATTTTGAAGATATCTGTGAGGCATTTAATAAACTCAAGGAGCAAACACTTCTGATTTATTACAATACCACAGGAGATGAAAAAGAACTTTATGTTTCCAATATGGAAATAGCAAGCGAAACTGATGATGAAGTAACATTATCCGTTACAGCAACCATAGGTGCAAACACCGATGGTACACCACCGGAATTCAGCCAGTGGAAGCCTTTTGTGGAGGGCGACGACTGGATGTATGGTGAGTTCCTTGGTAATTGCAACGGAAACTTCCAATGGTACAGCGACGCTGCAATAGAAATCGATACCGCTATTAATAAGTACCGTTATAAATACATACATGATGAAGGCCCGGGTTGGTATGCTTATTATACCGGACCAAGTGCTGACGTTGAAGTTACAGTTTATTTCGACCAACAAAACCAAATACTGTTTCGTAATCCAAACGATGCAACAATAGATAACGACAGGGATTACCTGATACACTACCAAAAGAAAGATATTGCTAACAACCTGCTTATTGAAACATGCATACCCTGGGAAGATATGAACTTTTATTACCATGGAACCCGAAAGGTCATTTACGAAATAATACAGGATAACTATAGTGTTTTTGGAGTATCTGATGGCTTAACTTTTTACAACTGCGAAATGGAAGGTAAAGGAGTGGGTGATGAACTGGACCCGGATTTTACATATCATGTTGTATCTCCGTTATACAAAACCCGCCACATTAGTGTGATTGACGAAAGAACATCCATTGGTAATGATCAATAATTCTGTTGTTATGAAAATAATGTCTGTTTTCCTATTGGTTTTGCTAATAATTACCAGCAAACCACTTTATCCACAAAGAGAGCTGGTGATCAACACTGATGATGAATTTTATCTTAAAAATGTAAGAATGGATAATAAGGGAGACTTTGTTGCGGTGTTTTCGAGGGATAGTGCCGATTATAATTTTACGGGTGGTGTTGTAAAGTTTAACGAATCTTTGGAATATCAAATGTATTCGCTGCCTTTTGATAGTGCATACTATTTGTTAAAGGATATTGTGGTAACCAACGACAACAATTATTTAATAGCAGGAACCATTGGCGAAAATATTGGTTTATGGGTACAAAACCACACTATTTATTTGCTGCTTATGGATGAAAACCTGAACATAATTGCAGAAAATTTTTATGAGCTCCCGGAACAATATACCAATCCATACCTCAAGATGTTGAAAAATACGGACGGCAAAATTTATGTTACCATCGACGAACCGTCCAATTTTTTAAAAGGCACACTCGAAGTGTCAGCCAATGCTGAAGTATTAAAGGATAAAATGAATTATAATATGGGGCATGGAACAATAAACCTTTTCCCAAACCCTAATGGTGGATTCTATATTTTTCGTGACAATCCGGTTCCGTGGGCACGTGGTGGAATTACAGCAGTGGATACCAACTTGAATTTCGACACAACCTATCTTTTCCCGATGACCATAAATGGGATTAGCTATGATCTGGGACATCGTGGCAGTTGCAAATGGTTGAATGATACAAGCTATATGTTGTGCTCTTATGGTTCAACGGAATCACCAACCGATGATATTTATATTTATAAAATCAATGACAAACACGAGTTTTTGACAGAACCTTTTATTATTGGTAATGAATATGAAGATGATCTTATTCCGCAATACCAGAGCATAAGCTGGGTTGACCCTCAAAAGATATATGTTGCCGGGTTTGTGCCACCTTCCATGGGTTTTCAAACAACGTATTATGTTGCGGTAATTAACGAAGACCTTGAATTGCTTGGTTACAAAATATGTGGCGGTGATTACAATACCTACATAAAATCAGTTCTAGCATTGGAAGATGGCGGATGTGTAATGGTTGGGTTACAGCGCGACTATCATGCCGGCAATCCTTTGGATGGAGATGGCTATTTCGCCATCTTTAGTCCTGACGACATCATCACCTCTGCCGCCGAAACCACCAATCCCTACGACAGCGATTACATGCTTTACCCAAACCCGGGTAGTAATCAAATGAACATCCAGACTGCCCGAAAGGGTGTAACAATAGAAATGTTCGATCAAAGCGGCAGGATGGTATTGCAACAAAAGCTGAGGGATGAATTCCGAAATCTAATTATTACAGATAATTTACCTGCAGGTCTTTACTTATGCAAGCTCACGGATAAGGAAGGATTTGTTGAAAATATAAAATGGCTTAAACAATAAAAACAAAATACCATGAAAAAACTACTATTTATTATTTTCCTTGTTGTTGGTACGGCCACGTTGTTCAGCCAATCCAACGAAATGCCTTGTATTACCTGCGATGGAAATAAGATTGATTTCACCAAAGGAGCCTCAGCTATTGGCACACAAAACGAATCATCAGGTGTCAATTCATTGTCGACAGGATTTCAAAATAACGCATTGGGCAATTATTCGTTGTCTGCGGGCTACAAAAGCAATGCCTTCGGAGACTATTCAATGGCATTTGGAAAAACAGCTGTTTCCAATGGCATTCAATCATTTGCATTTGGATTATTATCAGAAGCTTCGGGAAATGCCTCCATGGCAATAGGGTCATATACACTTACAACTGAATCGGCTTTGCTTTCTATAGCCCTCGGATCAAAAGTCTCCTCTCTTGCCGAACGGAATATTGCTCTTGGCTTTGGCTTGTACAATGATCCAATAGAAAACAATATCAGTAACTCGTTAATGGCCGGCTTCAACAGCAATCTCCCATCATTTTTTATTAGTTCATCGGATGGTATCGGTACTACAGGTAAAGTTGGCATTGGAAATGTTACCAATCCCATAGCCAAGCTTCACATTCGAGCAGATGCAAACGAAAATGCTACCTTAAAACTCGAAGCACCCGGAACAAACAAAGTGGCGAAAATCATCCTCGCCGATGATGATAATACAATCACATCCTCATCAGAAGGTAATATAGTTTTTCATGCCAATAATAATGGTCATTTCAAATTTAACAATGGCTATGTTGGAATAGGATTAACAATTTCAAACCCCCTTCACCCTCTCCAGGTTAAGGGCAACATAATGCTTGACGGAGATGAATCCAGCCTGTTGTTTGCCGGCGACAGCAAAACCGACTGGGGCGAGTGGGGCATCGAATACCAAAGTGGTGGCCTCAACTTTATGAAGCCAACCGGCAGCAATATGCCTGGCAACTACTACCTCTTCCTGGCCGATGATGGAAATGTGGGCATAGGTACTGAAAGCCCCACCGAAAAACTCGAAGTAGCAGGGAATATAATAGCCGAGGAAATAAGTGTAACCGGTTTTCGACTTTCAACAGGTGCAGGCGAAAATAAAGTCCTTCAGTCGAATACCACAGGTATTGCTACTTGGGCTAATCCCGCCTGGACTCCATCTGATGTAAATATATACCGGGAAACTGGCAATGTTGGAATTGGCACTACGGATTTTGGCAATAACAAACTTGCCGTAGCCGGAAACATTAAAGCCGAAGAAATAAGTGTAACCGGGTTTCAACTATCCCAAGGCGCAGGAGCAAACAAATTTCTGCAATCCGATGCTAGTGGAATTGCAAGCTGGCAGCTCCTCCCGGAAAGTGGTGATGATGATTGGATTATAATCCAAGGTAATAGCAATATTTACAGGGAAAACGGCAATGTTGGTATTGGTACCAGTGACCCAACCGCCCAATTAACACTAAGTGATATCTATGAGGCAGGTGGTATGAACCTTCTCGTTGGAAATGATGCTTACCTATCGGATATTGACCAGACACATACCCTTGGCATTCTAAGCAATACTGATAGTAATCTCGGAGCCATCAAACTTGGGCTTCAAGGACCAAAACTTTATGGTAATGAAGGTTGTCTTGGCATCGGCACTACCCAAACTGATGGATACATGCTTGCTGTTGCCGGAAAAATTATAGCCACCGAAATAAATGTTGCTGAAGTGAGCGATTGGTACGATTGCGTATTTGAAGATGATTATAATCTTCCCAGCTTGCAGGAGGTGGAAAAGTATATCACCACCAACAAACACCTGCCTGATGTACCCTCCGAAAATGAAGTGAAAGAAAATGGCATTAACCTGGGTCAAATGGATGCCCTCCTGCTCAAGAAAATTGAAGAGCTCACACTTTATGTGCTCGAACAACAAAAAACGCTCAAAAGCCAGCAAGGTGAAATTGAGCAGTTTAAAGCCAGGCTACCAAAATAACATTCATACAAAGCAATTTTCTTATGAAAACAAAAAAACATTTTCTGATGGCCTTTGTTTTTTGCCTGTTCCTGTCCCAGGGATTTTCGCAAAAACCAATCTCATCCGAATGGCTCATCAACTCAATGGGCAAAAGTTAGGATGTAATTGCTGATCAGCTTGTCGATAGCGATGGGACAATTTACCTGTGCGGCAACTTTACTTCTTCGTTCCAGTTAAGCAACCACGGCCGCGAGTTAGCCGGAACAAACAGCATGTTTGTACTTAAAGCCTCACCTCAGGGTACCATTGTTTGGATGGAGGAAATCTCTGCTACGCGGTATTGCTACGCGAGCTCAATTGCCACGAACAACCTGGGCGAAGTTTTTGTTTGTGGAAACTACCTGGGCGAAATCCAAGGCGATGATTTTACGCTGAAATCCGGCAATCGAAAACAGGGGTTTTTAATAAAACTGGGCCAGGATGGCGAAGCGCTGTGGGGCAACAATCTAAACGCATCATTCCAATCTACACACATGCACCTCGCTACAAGCCACGCGGGCGATGTTTATTTTGGTGGCTCGTTCACCGGAAAGCTCGTGATGGGTGGGGTGAATTTCGACAGCAAGTACTACAGCGATATTGTTGTTGCACGGTATGATAATAAGGGCACCCTTACCTGTTCAAAAATGCTAAGCGGAGCCGGTCATGATTACATTAACGATTTGACTACGGATGCCGGGGGCGAATTAATATTGACGGGTTCCTTCGAAAAAAAGTTGGTAGTCGATAAAAACAAGCTGTTATCGAAAGGGCAAAAAGATATGTTCGTGGTGGAGATGGACGAAAACCTTCGCCCGATAACAGTAGAACAATTTGGCGGAATTTACAATGATGCCGGGAGGGAAATCGCGATTGATGCAAGCGGCAATATGTATTTGTCGGGGACATTCACAGGCCGGGTGGAATTCGACAAATTCAACAGGCTCGAATCTTTGGGCACAAGTGATGTGTTTCTTTTAAAATTTGGCAGCGATGGGCATTGTGTTTGGAGCACAAGTTTTGGGGGCCCCGGAAGTGATTACGTTTCCGGCCTCGAAATTAATATCCGGGGCGACGTTTACCTGGTTGGAACCTTTAGGGGAAATATTAGCGCGAATGAACTTACCGTGCTTTCGGAGTCGTTTGCGAACGATGCTTTCCTGGCCAAGTACAATGCCTCGGGGCAATGCCGGTTTATCGAGAACTTCGGGGGCGAAAGCCATGACTTTGGGAAGACCATCGGCATAGATGCCAGCAACAATATTTATGTCGGCGGAAACTTTTCGGGGCAGTTGAATTTTCTGGAAGACAGGACGATATATGCCGAAAACGAAGATATTTTTATCTCGCGGCTCCACGATTGTGAAGCGGCGCCGGGGGTAAGGCTGCCTGCCGATACCGTGGTTTGCGGAACGGATTTTATGATTACTGTAAACGATGAATATGAAAGCTACTTCTGGAACGGAATAGCCGGTAAGAATGAGTTTATTGCCGATTCATCCGGCCCGGTAATCCTTGAAGCCATCGACAAGTATGGCTGCAACACTTTCGATACGATGAACCTGATACTGAACAAACCACCCGAAATTGAACTGCCCGATACCATCAGGGTGCAGCAGGGCGAAACCATCACGCTCTATGCTCCGGCAGGGATGGAGCAATACTTGTGGAGTGATCAATCAACACTTTCATATTTGGATATTAACACCACAGTATTACCTACAGGAGCCACCACTTATTGGCTTACGGTAATTAATGAAAATGGCTGTCTAGCTTACGATGAAGTTTGCCTAAAGGTTACAGCATTTAAAGATTTCACTGCTGTAGATATTGCTGAGCAAAAAGATGATACTGATCTTGGTTTTGAAGTAAGTGTTTTCCCCAATCCCGCAAAAGAAAATATTACAATTGATATTAATGGATTATATCCAGGAAGCATAATAAAGGCTGAACTCTTTACTCAGGAAGGTGATTTATTGATAAAAAAAATGCATGAAGTAAATAAAAAACATCTCAGGATGGTATTTATAATCAACACTCTTCCTCCGGGGATTTACCTATTGTGTTTAACGAGTGAAGACATAGTTGTGAATAAAAAAGTTGTTGTTCTTTAATTTTCATACAAACATAACAAGGATGAATAGGTATTTACAGAGGATTAAAAAGCTAATTCTGGTTTTTACAACTATAATTATTTTTGGAATTATCACCAAAGAATGCATAGCACAGGATAATTATCATGATGACTATTTCAACCTCCCACATCATACAATTGTTCCTTCATTTGCATCTCCTAATATTGAGGGGCTTGGCAAATATGTAGACATGCCTGTTAGCCTATATACTGGAGTTCCACAAATCTCCATTCCAATTTATACAATTGAGTGTAAGGACTTAACAATTCCTATCTCATTATCCTATCATTCCTCAGGAATTAAGGTAGAAGAAATAGCTTCCTGGGTTGGTTTAGGATGGTCTTTAAATGCAGGTGGTGCAATATCGCGGAGTGTTAAAGGGCTTGCTGATGATTTGTATGAAGTGGATAATTTAAAAAACGAACTTGGTGTATTTGTAAATTGTACAGATGCAGGTTACCTATACTCAGGTGATATAATAACCAATTTTTGTGATAATACCGGTGATTTAACAGAAAATAAATTTTGGAAATTGAGCCATGGTGGTTTAGATGGTGAACCAGATGTCTTTTATTATAATTTTTTAGGATACTCTGGTAAATTTGTCTTTGATGAACAAGGTAATGTTCATAATTTTGAACAAAACAACTTAAAGATATCATATTCTAAAGAACCGCAAGGAGAGATTGAGAGTTTTGAAATAGTTACCGAAGAGGGTGTTATACTAGTATTCGCAACAACCGAAGCAACTAATGTAATAGGTGATAATATTCAACATGGAAAACTGTTTGGATTTAATGCTGCTCCGCCGTATGAATGGCAAACATATGTATCATCTTGGTATTTGTCTAAGGTCATACTAGCTTATTCCAACGATTCTATAATATTTCATTATGAAAATGACCAAATTGCATCAGTAAGAAAAGGCAGGGAAGAGTTCAGAAAGTGGGAGAGTTATTCTCCTGATTGGTATGCAAAGGTTATAAATAGCGGTAGCTATTTTCCTGAGAAAAAAAGACTAAAAAAAATCATTTGGAATATGGGTGAAGTACACTTAAATGCTGATCACTCAAGGCAAGATTATAATGTATTGGTTACTGACCCAAGTTATGATGCTAAAGCACTAACTGAAGTTATAATAAAAGATCACGAGCAAAATACCGTTTATTCTTACACCCTTGATTATTCTTATTTTCAATCACCTCTGATTGATATAAACGAGGATGACTCCAAGGAAGGTTATTACAAGCGCCTCAGATTAGATAAAGTCTATCAGAAAGATGCTTCTGGTAATTTTGAAGGAGCCTATATTTTTGAATATGACGAAACTCCACTACCTCATAGATTTTCCTATGAGCAAGGTTACTGGGGATATTACAATGCCAACTACACCAATGGTAATAATCCTGATAAAACAACAATCCCTAACTATTACGAATATCCCTGGGATAGTGGTGGGGTGAATGATATATACAACGATAAATACCTTGGACCATACTCCATTTTTCAAAGAAATTATTATTCCTCTGAAATATACCGTGATGGTTTTGCAAACCGAGATCCAAATCCTGAAGTAATTCAAGCCTGCATTTTAAAGAAGATTACCTATCCAACCGGCGGAACCCACGAGCTTTATTATGAGCCGAATGATTTCTATCTATATGATCAAAATATTACAGGAGGTGGTCTGCGCATTTCAAAGATTATAATTAATGACAATTTGAACCCAGAAAATAATATTACAAAAGAGTATTTCTACACGAGTTCTGAAAACCCTGGCAATTCTTCCGGTAGAATTATCAACCTGCCTCAATATGTTAAGGGTCATAAAATAGGTTCCAACGGCCAAGCAGATAACAGTGTCATTTACTCAACAAGTTTGGCAGGTCTTGGCAATACACACGGCTCATTTGTTGGTTATGAAGAAGTTATCGTAAAATTATCCGGTAATGGGGAAAAATATTGTAAGTATAACATTCCAGCTACCTTTGGTATTGACACTTCAAACTGCACCAATCAAACGAATTGCATTTACAACCGGACTATTTCTGAAACAAGGGATTACATGAATACGTTTATTGATTATGTTGAAAGTAACTTCCCCTACCCTCCAGACCCTAATTTTGATTGGAATAGAGGCTTGCTTTTGGAAGAAAAAACATTTAATGAGGACGAGCTTCTTGTAAAACATACTTCAAACAAATATGATATAAAAAACTACAAGAAAGTTAATGCGTTATTTGTTAAAGATTTATCATGGATGTCCTGGGGTTCATATTTCTATTACTGGCACAAGTATGGGAGATATTATTATTTATCAGGTTGGTTGTCATTGGTGGAATCCACAAAAACTATTTATGACAATAACGGCGAAAATGGAGTTACTCAAACAACTGAGTTTTATTATGAAAACCCGTCTCATAAGCAAGTAACTAAAAAGCAAAGGAGCAAAAGCACAGGACAAATTGATAAAGTTGAGTACTATTATCCTGCAGACATAAGTAATTATGCTGAGGTTTTTACAACGAGTAATATTATTGATAGCTTGATTAGTCATAACCTAGTAAGTAAATTAATCAAAGCTGAGAGATATAATGGAGCAGATCGTATTGCTGGGGCATTAAATAGCTTTAATGTCTACAATGGAAACTACGATATTGTTCGTGCTTCAGCATCCTATAACCTGCAGGGTAACACCTATACATTAAATAGCCAAATAGATGATTATGATGAGTTTAGTAATGTACTTCAACATCATGAAGATCAGGGGAATTTGATATCCTATTATTGGGCATATAATAATCAATACCCTGTGGTCAAAGCTGAAAATGTTTCCTATCCTGATTTGGAGACTGAAATTCTAAGCATCCAATCCAATATGGAAACCTTCCTTGCGGATCTTGATGATCTATCTGATGAAACCGACCGTCAAGCCTGGAAATCGTTTAATACCTCGCTGCGCCAACAATTACCCGAAGCATTCATCAACACTTACACCTATAAGCCCTTAGTGGGACTTTCATCCGAAACTGATATAAATAGCAATACAACATATTACTTTTATAATGATTTTGGAAGACCCGAAACAATCAAGGATAAGAACAACAAAGTTGTAAAGCATTTTGATTACAACTATAAAAACTTCTATCTGGATGCTTCGCCAGAAACATTTGATATGAGCCATTTGGCAAATTATTCTGTGGTGAATATAAGTTCCAATATGGATTGGTCTGTTGCAGAGAATGAAGATTGGCTAACCATAAGTGCACCAGGTACTGGAAATGGAGATGGGAGTTTTACATTTTATAACTCTGCCCTATCCGGCCAAAATGATCGTACTGGTATTATCACTTTAACATCATCAAGAAATACAATTGATATTTCAATTATTCAACATGCAGCTCCATACTTAAATACTTCTCACTCCTCTTTATATTTTTTGCACCCAGGATCAAAAGAGGTTACTGTAACATCAAACGTAGTATGGACTGCCAATAGCAACGAATCCTGGATAAGTGTAACTATTTTACCAGGAGAAATAGCTGTTACATGTTCGGACAATGATACAGATGCCCAAAGAACAGGGTCAGTTACTGTTTCAGGTAGTAATGTTCCTGATGTTGAAATTACGGTTACTCAAGTTACGGATTAATAAATTAATTAGTGTGAGAAAATGTTTTTAGAAAACTCAAAAATAATGGTAATGAGAATTTTAATATGCACAATAGCCCTATTTGCATCACTGTCTCTAATTTCCCAAACTGGCGATGATGGCTGGAACGACATCGAGCTTTCCGAATATAATAATAACACGGAGGTCGCAAGAGAGTCCATTCGGCTGTTACCGGGATTTAGTACTGCCGGTCATGCCACCTTCAGGGCCTATATCGATCCCGATCTTCCCTACAATAATGGCATAGCAGTTAGCGATGGCGAGTTTAATATGAACTACATCCGAACCTTTACACCCATTCATGATAATACCACCACCACTCCACCCGAGCACAATGGCCTGGATTACGACCAGTGGAACGAAACCATTCAGTATTTCGATGGGCTTGGAAGGCTGAGTCAAACGCTTGCCGTAAAAGCATCAGCGGCGGGTACCGATATTGTTCAGCCTGTGGTTTACGATGACTTTGGCAGGCAAAAACAAGCATACCTGCCATACACCATTGCCCAGGAAGGTACCAATGGCCCGGGTGGTTACCGCGCTGACCCTATTGCCGAACTGGAGGATTTTTATGGCTTCTACCATCCTGGTGATGCTGCCTTTGCCTTTGCCGAAAAGGACTATGATGGCTCACCTTTAAACCGTGTAGTGGAACAATATCCGCCGGGTGCCGACTGGAGGGCAGGCAATGGCCATCCTGTAAGCTTTGATTATGGCACCAATGCCAGCAACGAAATTCCGATATTAGGCGTACAAAGCGACCATGATCTTGAAAAAACAGGCTTTTACCTTGCGGCTACATTATTCAAGAATACAATAGCCGATGAAAACGGAGTGCAAAGTATTGAGTATAAAGATAAACAAGGGCAAGTGCTTGTAAAAAATACTTATCGGCCAGGTCTTCCAAGTCCACTCACAACATACTATGTGTACGACGATTTTGGCGATTTGAGATATGTTATCCCCCCTGAAGCTGCCCTTTGGGTGAAAAATCATGGTCCCGGTACAATAGGACATATATCAACAAACCCCACCATCCAGCAGCTTTGCTATTATTACCAATACGACGATCGCAGGCAAATGGCCATTAAAAAATTGCCGGGAGCTGAACCGGTTTACCTGGTGTATAATAAACGCGATCAGCTTGTGTTAAGCCAGGATGGAAACATGAGGGAAAACGACGAGTGGCTCTTTACAAAATATGATGTATTTAACCGCCCGGTGATGACAGGTATTTTTGTATCGCAGGCTTCACTTACCCAATATGGGATGCAGGTTTTTGTGGATACTGATACTGACTACTACGAAACTTTTAACGGTACTGGCGATAATGGCTATTCAAACAATGCCTTTCCTGATATTACCACAACAGGATGCCAAATCCACACCCTTATCTGGTACGATAACTATGATTTCCTTGAGTTGAATGGTATAACATCCGGAGCTTATGCTTTCGATGCAAGCCAAATTACTTTCAACTACCTCGAAGACGAGCAAGAATCAACACATACCAAAGGCATGGTAACCGGCACCATGACAAGCATACTCCCCAACCCTGAAATTACCTTGCCTGCAGGCACTGATCCGCTTTATTCGGTTTTTTATTACGATGACTATGGCCGGGTGGTGCAAACCATTAGCGATAATCATTTGGGCGGGCAGGATGTGGTGTCGCAGCTCTTAAACTTTACAGGCGATATTTTGCTCACTAAGGAAGCACATTCAAATGGTGTTGATAATATTGTAATATTGAACCAGTATGAGTATGATAATGGCAAACGCCTTACAACTACCACCCACCAGGTGAATAGCCAAAGTCCCGTAACCCTGAGCCACCAGAAATATGACGAGCTGGGGCGGCTCCGGCGCAGGTATTTGCATGGTAACAGCGGCAACGCCCTGCAAACCCTCAACTACGCCTACAACATTCGCAGTTGGCTCACCAATATTAACGATGTTTCAGCGTTAGGGGATGATATGTTTGCAATGCAACTCAATTATAAAAGTGCTGCTCACCCACAGTTTAACGGAAACATTGCCTCCATGCAATGGAATACCGAAAGGTTTGGGTCGCATACCTACCAGTTTTTTTATGATGGCGCAAACCGGATTACAAATGCATACACTGCAAACCACACCACCAGCTACAGTTACGACAAAAACGGGAACATTATGACTTTGTCGTGCGAAGGCCGCTATGGTGAAAGTACTTCGTACGGAAACATTGATGCATTAACCTACGCCTACAACGGCAACCAGCTACAAAGCGTACACGATCTAACCGACTACAACCACCAAAACAACGGTTTTTCCGATAACGGTTCTTTTAGTGGCACCGAATACCAGTACGACCTAAACGGCAACATGATCTCAGATTTGAACAAACGAATTGATACGATTCATTACAACCACCTTAACCTGCCGGATCAGATCGATATCACTCCAACCTCCGCCACCCAGGAAGTTAATTACCTGTACAATGCCGTGGGGCAAAAGTTACACAAAGCCACCCGCATTAACTCCACCCCGGCCACCACCACCGATTATGTGGGTAGCTTTATCTACGAAGATGGTGTACTACAATCCATCCTCACCCCCGAAGGCCGTGTGGTAGTGGATGGCAGCAGCTACGAGTACCAGTATTTTCTTAAAGACCACCTGGGGAATACGCGCATCACTTTTAACGAAAACAAAAAGATAATCCAGGAGGATAGCTACTATCCCTACGGGATGTCAATGACTGGGCTAAGTCATAGCTCTGGCGAGGATTTGCCAAATAAGTATCTCTATAATGGCAAGGAGCTGCAGGATGATTACGGGCTGGGGTGGTATGATTACGGGGCACGGTTTTATGATGCGCAAATAGGACGCTTCCATACATTAGATCCACTCGCTGAAAATTACTATTTGCACTCGCCTTTTATATACGCATTAGACAATCCTGTTCGGTTTATTGACTGGCTAGGTTTAGGTCCTGAAGATAGAATTAAAATTGCTAATAGTATGCTGGGAATCCCTTATAAACAAGAAACAACAAAAACGCTAAGAACAGGATTAGATGCCACTGCTTTAGCTAATATGGATTGTTCGGAATATGTAAGCCGAGTACTTGCTGGAGATGGAATTACAGATGGTGTTCAATGGAAGACATCAGAACAAATGGTTAAAATGTTCAGTGATAAAGAAAAATTTATTAAAAGCATCACTCCTCAGTCCGGTGATATAGTGGCATGGAATGGTCATGTCGGAGTAGTTGAAGGTTATAATGAGGAAACTAATGAAGTAACCGTATTACACGAAACTAGCTATACCAAAAAAGATGGTACTAAAGTGGAAAGTGCTGTTCGTGAAGAGTATTCAACTAGTTATTATGAAAAGAAAGGAGCAGGATTTTATCATCCTAAGGAAGAAACACCAGATGTAATTGGAAAAACATATAATGGCGGAGAATTGGAACAAGTTGTAATTGAGGGGCAAAGTATGTCGCAGATTAATACTATTAAACCACAAACAATTCAAATAACCCGAGAAAATGAATTTTATTAATGTCATAAAGAAGGTATTTATATGTTTTTTGCTCACGCACATTCAAGTTGCGGCTTTTAGTCAGTCTTATTTTTTAGAAGAAAATGTTAATTGGCTAAAAGACGAGGCGAAATATGAAAAAGCATATATGCATGGTGAGATTGGAAAAATTAAAGATGATTTGATGATATATCTTGAAGCCAGTGAGAGTCTCGAAAAAAATTTCAAAAACTTTCATTTTTTTGATTATAATTTTGATGGCTATATCGATATTATTTACTCAGGTGATGCAGGAACAGAATCTAAGCGGACTTTAATATTTGAACCTAACGAAAATGGTTATTCTAAAACTTTTGACAAATACGGTGCTTTAATCAGTTTATATCCACTAACGAGAATAGGTCAGCCACTTTCTCTTGTTCTAAAAGAGCAAATATGTTGTGGAGGCTTTTCTATTGTTTATGAAATTTATCAACCCATCTTTGATAATGGTAAATTAGAATTGAAACCATCAACAAAATATTCTTTTATTGTTGGCACCGAACTTCCTGATAGTTTTTATGATGCCCCAATATTATTTGAGGTTCAGAATGAAAAGTATTTATTAAGGTTGAATCCTATGATTGATAATCAAATTGAAAATGAAGAACTTCATATTGTAGGCAATGTAATCGCTGAATATACAGTTGGATCAAAAGGATATGCTATTGCAGAAAATCAAGAAAATTCTGATAGAATTTGGTGGTTTGTTATCATGATTAATAATAATCCACCTTCAAAAAGTATTTTTGATACCGGAAGTAATAATAAAAACCATTATTATTCGATTGGTTGGATGAGTAATAGATATTTGAAGCAAATAAAATAAAATCTAACAAGTTTGCATTTGTTACTTAAATTAAAAATTTGAGATTTATGTTCCACCAATATCAACATCTGCAAAGCGTAAACGATATTAACGATGGGTATGGCACTCATCAGGGCAACGGCTTCACCGACCAAGGTTCATTTACAGGTATCGAATATCAGTACGACCTAAACGGCAACATGATCTCAGATTTGAACAAACGAATTGATACGATTCATTACAACCACCTTAACCTGCCGGATCAGATCGATATCACTCCAACCTCCGCCACCCAGGAAGTTAATTACCTGTACAATGCCGTGGGGCAAAAATTGCGCAAAGCCACCCGAATTAACTCTACCCCGGCCACCACCACCGATTATGTGGGTAGTTTCATTTACCAGGACGGCCAGTTGCAAACCATCCTTACCCCCGAAGGCCGCGTGGTAGTGGATGGTAACAATTACGAATATCAGTATTTTCTAAAGGATCATTTAGGCAATACCCGCATTACTTTTAACGAAAGTGGCACCATTATTCAGGAAGACAGCTATTACCCCTTTGGCATGGCTATGGCGGGGCTAAGTCATAGCTCTGGCGAGAATTTGCCCAATAAATATTTGTACAATGGCAAGGAGCTGCAAGATGATTTTGGGCTGGATTGGTATGATTACGGAGCACGGTTTTATGATCCCACAGGAGTGCATTGGACTACAATGGATCCTCTTGCTGAGAAATATTATAGTTGGACTCCATATAATTATGTATTAAACAATCCTATTAAGTCGATTGACCTTGATGGATGTGAGCCTCTTACCCTAAGTGTTTTGGCTGCAAGAGCCGTAATTGGAGCATCATTAGGGATTGGAATTGATATCGCAGTACAAATGACAGTGAGCATGTCATTAGGAAATCAAAGTTTTGGGGAAGCGTTTAATAACCTTGATTGGACAAGCGTAGGAGCATCAGCGGTCACAGGAGCTTTTGGAGCTCCTGGAGTAAATTTAGTTTCCAATACTGCTAAGATCGCTATTGTTGCAACTGCACTTACCACTGATGCAGCGTTTGACATTTCTATTGCTGGTGGTAATAAAAACATTATTAATGGTGAAAAATCTTTAGCATCAGCTACCATCGATGCCGCAGGTTCACTAATCGGGGGTAAGTCTTCGGGTGATATCATCAACAGTGCAAAAAATTCGATAAGTAAGGATATTAGTTCCGGAACATTCGCAACATTGAATAAAGCAGAAAAGGCTTTACTTAAACAAACAGAATCTGTTGTAAATAGTCAAGGATTTGAAGCAGGGACAAAGCTTGTTGTTGGCATCGGTGCAGGAGGAGGCAAAGCAGGTATGAAAAGTATTTTGGATGGTAAAGATTTACATAGTACCGGAAAAATCGAATTGCAGCAATATGTTCCGCCAGCCGATAATACAAACGTATTAATAAGGCATCCAAGAGAATTTGACCCAAGCCAAGGTGGCTTTTATTAACAAATAGGTTTATGGTTTGACTGTAGAATTTAAATAATCATAATTATATTTCAAAACTAATGAAAATGCTATATGGAACAAAAAAATAAGAGAACCATTATTACAATGGTTGTTCTTTTAATAATAGTTTTTGGCTTTATTATCTTTGGTTTAATATATTCAAGCATAAGATCAAATGAATTGGAAAAAAACCCGGAATATAGTATTGCAGTAATAGTGGATACGTATGTTGGGGCAAAAGCCATTGATTATGTGAGGTACAAGTTTTGGGCGGATGGAAAGGTTTATATTGGGAACCAACAATACATGGCACACAAGCAGATTGTAAATATTGGTGATAGCTGTGAAGTAGTTTATGCCTGGACTAATCCTAATATCAGTAGACTATTAACTGATAGCGACAAGTTTCTGAAGATAAAAAATCATTAAACATTAGCTAATGCCGCTGGCTAACCAATATCAACGATGTTTCAGCGTTAGGGGATGATATGTTTGCGCTTAGCTTAGGATACACCACTGGGGAAGAAGAACAGTATAATGCCGAAAAACCATCCCGAAACTTCGGGATTGATTTCATAGTTTTTCGAGCATCCACGGAAAATCACAAAAATCAAAGATTTTTTATTTTCCGGGATGGCAACATTGCCTCCATGCAATGGAATACCGCAATGTTCGGTTCGCATACCTACCAGTTTTTTTATGATGGCGCAAATAGAATTACTAACGCTTACACCGAAAATCACACCACCAGTTACAGTTATGACAAAAATGGGAACATTATGTCTTTATCGCGTGAAGGCCTGCTTGGCGCGAGCCCAAATTATGGCTCCATCGACAGCTTAACTTATACTTATTCAGGTAATCAACTGCAAAGCGTATATGACCTAACTGACCCGAACCACCAAAACAACGGCTTTTCCGATGATGACTCTTTTGTTACCACCGAGTATCAGTACGACCTATATGGCAACATGATCTCAGATTTGAACAAACGAATTGATACGATTCATTACAACCACCTTAACCTGCCGGATCAGATCGATATCACTCCAACCTCCGCCACCCAGGAAATCGATTACCTGTACAGTGCCGTGGGACAAAAATTGCAAAAGGCCACCCGCATTAACTCCACCCCGGCCACCACCACCGATTACATTGGCAGCTTTATTTACCAGGACGGCCTCTTGCAAGCCATCCTCACCGCCGAAGGCCGTGTAGTGGTGGATGGCAGCAGCTACGAGTACCAGTATTTTCTTAAAGACCACCTGGGGAATACGCGCATCACTTTTAACGAAAACAAAAAGATAATCCAGGAAGATTCATACTACCCCTTTGGCATGGCCATGAGTGGTTTGTCTGAATCCTCAGGAACAGATTTGCCCAATAAGTATTTGTATAATGGGAAAGAGTTACAAAATGATTTTGGGCTGGGGTGGTATGATTATGGGGCGAGGTTTTATGATGCTGCTTTAGGGTGCTGGCATTGTCCTGACCCATTAGCTGAAGTTAATAGAAGATGGAGTCCTTATAGATATGCTTACAACAATCCTTTAAGGTTTATTGACCCAGATGGTATGTTAGAGGATTGGTGGGTTGATGAAGATAATGGCCAACTTATAAATACAGCTGATAGTGAAGCTCCGGAAGGCGATAATATAGCTTATTTAGGCGAAGATGGTATGTTTGGTGCTCTTGGTGAGAAAATAGAAAAAGGCATCCAAAAAATGGGCTCAGATGCTCGTCTTTCTTTAGGTCTGTCAGAGTATGTAGCTGAAAGTGCAGGATTTACGCAAATTGAAATAACAGAAACAAAACAGACAACTCAGACATCTACACATCCTGATGCTATGACATCTCCAGTTGTAATTACTCAAACTTTATCAGAAAGTACTGATAATAAGGTAACATATATGCCCCAAGAAACAGCAAGTAAGCTCAATGGCAGCGTTGATGTCAGTTATGGTGACAGAAAACAAATTACTCCGAACTGGTCATTTAGCGCTATCACAAGAGAAACAAAGACCACCACCACTTATAGTACTGATGGGAAAACAAATGCACCAAAGGATCATGGGACTGCAATTACAATAGGTAAACTTTTATATGATGTGTATGATAATGTCATAAAACCTGCAATTAAAAATAAGTAATGAAAAAAGGATTATTTATGTTCATCGCATTGACTCCATTTTTTATCCTAAGCTGTGGAAATAAGCCAAGTGTGCCATTATATGATTTTGAAAAATGGAAACAGGTTTTTCCTGATAGCTTAACAAAACATTTTCCTGATAGTATTGGTGAAAATTGCATTTCTTATGGTTCAAGTCATCGTAATACTCCTAAAAAAATGCTTTATCTAACATTGCTTAAAAAATTATCAGAAGATGAAATAGTTTTTTTTAAAGACCATATATGTGCACCTGATTCCTGTTTGATTAAAATATATCTGAATAGAAATACTTACGGATTTAATAAAGAGGGGCTTGGAGAATGCAATTCATTTATCCCAATACCTGATTATAGCCTAATAAATGATGAAAGGGAAGCACCAAACGACACTAAATATTTTGTGCTTGAAACGAGTAAAAAGTCATCGATAAACCATGATGGATATTTAAGTTACTATTTACCTGAAGAATGGAAAAATGGAATGTCACGAGGTATTGGGATAAGTGAAAAAGAAAATATCATTTTCTATTGGTTAATTTTATGGTAACTGTTAACTACCTAAGTTGCCATTATATTATAAAAAATAAATATTGAGATATTAAGTATGTAAATGAAGTCCACGTGTTTGGCTTAACTCCCGCTCGCTTGGATTTGCAATCCATACCAAAAATTAACTTCAATCATCCTTTTCAAAATAAACTTGACCAGCTTAAAACGCAAGCTTTTGCACAACACAGCAACTTCGGCTTTGCAAACCATAAATTACGCCTACAACATTCGCAGTTGGCTAACCAATATCAACGATGTTTCAGCGTTACGGGATGATATGTTTGCACTTAGCTTAGGATACACCACCGGAGATAACCCGCAGTTTAATGGCAACATTGCTTCTATGCAATGGACAACCGTACAATTTGGTGTAAACACGTACAACTTCGATTACGACGGTGCCAACCGCATTAGCGAAGCCGAATTTACAGGCACCGGCAGCCACAACACCAGTTATACTTATGATAAAAACGGCAATATCATGGGTCTTACACGCGAAGGCCGTTATGGCGAAAGCACTTCGTATGGGGACATTGATGACCTTACCTACTCCTACAGCGGCAACCAGCTACAAAGCGTACACGATCTAACCGACTACATGCACCAAAACAACGGCTTCACCGACGATGGCTCCTTTGTTGATACCGAGTATCAGTATGACGCCAACGGCAACATGACGCAGGACCTAAACAAAACCCTGCTGCTTACTAAGTACAACCACCTGAACCTGCCGGTAAAAATCAGCATCTTCGATGAGTTTCTCAACGATATTCTTTACCTGTACAGTGCCTCCGGCCAAAAGCTCCGCAAAGCCACACACCGGAATTACAAAAACACCAACAATACCGACTACTGCGGCAGTTTTATTTACCAGGACGGCCAGCTGCAAACCATCCTCACCCCCGAAGGCCGCATGGTAGTGTATGGCAACAGCTACGAGTATCAGTATTTTTTGAAAGACCACCTGGGTAATACGCGCATTACTTTTAACGAAAACAAAAAATTCATCCAGGAAGATAGCTACTATCCCTATGGAATGACCATGAGCGGCCTAAGCCATGAAAGTGGAACAGATTTGCCCAACAAATACCTTTATAATGGGAAAGAACTACAGGATGATTTTGGTTTGGGGTGGTATGATTACGGGGCGAGGTTTTATGATCCCACTGCAGTGCATTGGACTAGTCCGGATTTAATGGCCGAGAGCTATTACGCATGGTCGCCTTACAATTATGTCAGGGGAAATCCCATCACACGGTTCGATCCCAATGGTATGTGGGATGATGAGTTCAACGACAGAAGCCGGGATTGGGTTGAAGCCGCGAATGGGAATATTTATTGGGATGATAATGCAACTTCACAGGAAAGCACAAAATCTGGCGAAAAATATCTTGGTAAAAATGTACTGGTAGGAACACATAACAGGGATCAAAATGGAAATGAAGAAATCAACAGTGCTCGATTTGATTTATATTTGGAGGCAGATAAAACCGGATCATCAGCAACGATTTATGGCAATACTGTGCCAGGTGATATTACCAAATATGGTACACTTGCAGAAGGCCTTTTTTCTGCACGTTTTCAAGGAAGAGCAAGTAAGATTGCAAAAGGCATCGATGACTTGGCTTTAATTATAAATGAAGGAAATGACTTGCCAACCACGAACGGTAATCCCAATAAAGCGAACTCTGATATGTTATCTGAGGTTTTCTTCCATGCTGGTAATTATGGTAGCGAAAGACTTACTTACGCAACAAAGGATGGTGGTGTAGGGTACATATCCAAGGGTTGTCAAACATCTGGTTGTGGTGCAGAAACCAGGCCAATACACAATTCATTCATGGGAAATGTAGGTCGAAATTTTAATGGTTTTTACTATTTAAGGACTAAACCAAATCCATTTGCTATGCCGGCATTTGTTATGCCCATCGATAACACCTATGTTGCACCTATTTTTCATATAAACCTTTAAGAACTGATAATGAGAAATATTTTACATTTAACATACTTCTTTTTTATTGTTTCTTGTGGTCAAGGACAAAGTAATAAATGCGATAGCCTCCACTCGAAAAATCTAATTCAGAGCCAATTCGAGGATACCAAATGGGAAAGAAAACTCAATGAGAGCTGTATTAACTATTTGGAATTTGAAAAAGGAGGTGTCTATGTTGAATTTAATTGTGAATTAGGAGAAACATGGGAGGGGGAGTATAAAATACAGTCGGATACTATAATACTAATTGAAAAAATTTACACTAGTGATGTTCCTGATAGAGGAACATATGTTAAAAATGAATATAAATATTTTTTATCACCTAAAGGTTTATACATAATAAGCTCACACACCTATGAAGATGGTGTTTGGCATGAACACATCATAGATGAACCATCTGTTTTTTATATTAAGACAAAAGATTGAAAACAGTATTAATATGAATATCAAATACATATACGCTGCCTCCGGCCAAAAGCTCCGCAAAGCCACGCACCGGAATTACAAAAGCACCAACAACACCGATTATGTTGGCAGCTTCATCTACCAGGACGGCCAGTTGCAAACCATCCTCACCCCCGAAGGCCGTGTGGTAGTATATGGCAGCAGCTACGAGTACCAGTACTTTTTGAAAGACCACCTGGGGAATACAAGAATTAATTTTAATGAAAACAAAAAGATCATCCAAGAGGATAGCTATTATCCTTATGGAATGAATATGAGCGGGCTAAGCCATAGTTCTGGCGAAGATTTACCAAACAAGTATTTGTACAATGGCAAAGAGTTACAAGATGATTTTGGGCTGGGCTGGTATGATTACGGGGCGCGGTTTTACGACCCCACAGGAGTGCATTGGACTACACCGGATTTAATGGCCGAGAGCTATTACGCATGGTCGCCATATAATTATGCCTTAAATAATCCTATTTCATTTATTGATCCTAATGGTATGTATGTAGATAACTATGACATTTACTCAAATGGCAATATCGTAAAATATGAAACAAATGATAAATCTAATACTTATGCTTATATTAAAGAAGATGGTACAAAACACGTCGTTGGAACCTATAATAAGAATGATAAAGGTTTAGTTCAGCTTGGTAATATTGATGATAGTGGTGGAAGTGGAGCAAATATTAGTGTAAAATCTGAAAATAGCGATAGAATGTATGCTTCAGGAGATGCTGTTGCAAGCCTTATAGGAGCATCAGCGAGCTCCGGTCAAGAAATATCCGTAATCAGTATTAGTAAGTCTGATGGTTCTTCACCCTCGCCAAGTGTTTCACATAAGGACGGTAAAAATATGGATACAAGGTACGCAGGGAAGAACGGTTCTCGTGATGCCATTAACTATAAAGACAATAAAGCTAATTTTGATAAAATTGACCAAACTGCATCTGGTAGTATGAATACAGGGTTGAAGAAGTTTGGATGGAAAGACATTCGGTCGTCTACATTAACTATTTCAAATACAGCATCAGTTGGTGGGAAAGAAGTAACAACTTCTACAAATTATTCAATTTCTGGAACAACCCATTTGAAGGATCACTATAACCATCAACATATTCAAGGATATAGACCTAATGTTGTGACTAGAATTCAAGCACCTAATCCAATCCCAATGAGACCATTTAAAGGTTTTTAAATAAAAGCAATCTAAATATGAAAAATATGATGTTTATCGGTTTGGTATTTAGCATTTTAAATATGTGTTGTATTCATCAAGAATTAACATCATCTCCTCAAGATAAAAAGATAGAGAATAGGCCAATAGGTTTCGTTTTTATTGATTTATCAAGAATAAATAATTGTCAAGGATATGTTTTTATTTTAGACCAAAATAAAGATACAATACTGCAGTTGCAAAATCAAACTATATCACTAAATGGGGTTAAGTATGCGTTATTTGAAGAAGAATATTTATATAAGGATTTAATTAATGCTGAGGTTTTTGAACCCGAATATGGATTGTTTATACTAAAATGTTACGAAGTAACAGATAAGTTTTATAAAGTTGAGTTTAATGAAAAAATCACATTTGTAAGCAATAATGTAATAAACAAGTGTATTCAGTTTAAAGACTTAGAAAAATATATTTTGGAGTCTTATCCTGTTCCTACTCAACAAAATCCAATGAGAGAGAATCCAGATGAAAATTCAGGTATTGTAAATAATTTTGACAAATGGACATATTTACCTGTTGAAATTGATGGAGATTGGATTAAAGTAGTTGATGACAAAGATTGCTATAGCGGAGAAGCTCCTTCATCGGTTGAAATAAAAGGCTGGATTAGGTGGCGTAAGGATGGGGATTTTATTCTAAATGTTGCTCATTCATGTTAATCACCATCACTGAAATACCCACCTGCAACATTCGCAGTTGGCTAACCAATATCAACGACGTTTCAGCGTTAGGGGATGATATGTTTGCAATGCAACTCAATTACAAAAGTGCAGCTCACCCGCAGTTTAATGCCGAAAAACCATCCCGAAACTTCGGGATCGATTTCATAGTTTTTCGTGCATCCACGGAAACATTGCTTCCATGCAATGGAATACCGCGATGTTTGGGTCGCATACCTACCAGTTTTTTTATGATGGCGCAAACCGGATTACAAATGCTTACGAGACTCATTATACCACCAGTTACTCTTACGACAAAAACGGAAACATCTCAAGCCTCACCCGCCAGGGTAGTTTGGCAGGTAGCGAAGATTACGGGGCGATTGACGAACTGACCTACACCTACCAGGGAAACCAGCTGCAAAGCGTAAACGATGTTAACAACCCAGATTATCAAAACAACGGCTATTCGGATAACGGGATCTCTGAGCCCATCGAATTTACCTACGATGATAACGGCAACATGATCTCAGATTTGAACAAGCACCTCGTGGTTGCAAACTACAACCACCTAAACTTACCTCAGCAACTCAACCTTAACCCGCCGCAGCACTACCATGAAATAAGCTACCTATACACCGCTCTGGGCCAAAAGCTCTGCAAAGCCACCCACATCGACTACACCCTGGCCACCACCACCGATTACATTGGCAGCTTTGTTTACAAGGATGGTGTACTACAAACCATCCTCACCCCCGAAGGGCGCGTGGTGGTGGACGGCAGCAACTACGAGTACCAATATTTTTTGAAAGACCATTTGGGCAACACAAGAATTACTTTTAACGAATGTGGAATAATTCAAGAGGACAGCTACTATCCCTTTGGCATGGCCATGGCGGGTCTAAGCCATAGCTCTGGGGAGGATTTGCCAAACAAAAACCTTTACAATGCCGAAAAACCCGAAATCTTCGATTTCATAGTTTTTCGAGCATCCACGAAAAATTACAAAAATCGAAGATTTTTTATTTTTCGGGACGGAAAGGAGCTGCAGGATGATTACGGGCTGGGGTGGTATGATTACGGGGCACGGTTTTATGATGCGACAATAGGGAGGTGGCATGTGGTGGATAATAAAACGGAAAAATACTATTGGATTTCTCAGTATGCTTATGCTGTCGATAATCCATTAAGGTTTCTCGACCCCGATGGAAATGAAATTGTTGACGCAACAGGCAAGCCAATTACGTATGATGCCAAAAATGGGTGGTCTCCTAATGCAACAAGTTCTGTGAAAATAATTCATCAATCGTTGATACTTACTGAAACCGGATCCCAACAATGGGAAAAGGCTTATACTTCAGAAAGCAAAATTGAAATGAATATTGTAGAGGAAAAACTTTATAGCCAAAAATCTCCAGGTAAATTGAGTCTGGGTCAAACGGATCAGGCACTAGGCTTTAATGCAAAAACAGTAAAATATGTAAAGACAGAGAGTGTGATGAAAATTAATATATCAACAGGAACTATCAACGAATCATTTGATGGGAAAAATAAAGGATTAACGCTCAGGCAGGCTATTGGAGCAACAGCCGGGCATGAAATAGAACATACCACAGAAGAAAATAGAGATATTGGCATTCAGAATTTGGATTATCCAACTTTGAGTAAAGATGATAAAGGTAGAGACAGGATAGAAATAAAACCTAGAGAAATGGGAAGAAAAATCCGAGAAGAAAGCCGGAATAGTTTAAAAAGATTAGCCCCTATTATACCTAAGGTATTGGATAATAGGAGTTTTGATCCTTCACAAGGAGGCTTTTACTAAAATAAAAATAATTCAAACGTATTTAAAGGATGAAATATAATAGACTATTATTAATACTTGTTTTGTCGTGTTATTATGTGACTGGCATTGAAGCACAAAATACGTGCAATATCGTGGACTCCTTAGGCTATAAGCAAGGTATGTGGATGGAGTTCAAAATCCCATTTGGAATAGTGACCGAATATGTTGGGATCAAAATACCCGATATTACTTCTGAATACTATTATTTAACTAAAGACAGAGATAGAAAATATTTTCCAATTATTGAATGTGTGGGAAAATATGAAAACGGACATAGAACAGGTGTATGGTACGAATATTATGGGAATGATACAATAAAAAGCAGGGTATTCTATGAAGAAGGAATTCCTACCGGATATTGTAAAACATTTTGGGGAACTGGGACTCTGAAAGAAGAATTTACAATAAACTCCAGCGACAGTATTCCTTATAAAGCTTATAATCTTAATGGTGAATTAATAATTGAGAAGGTAATTCCAAAAGCTATAGTAATAAAGTCAATTTATGAAAATTGATACTATATTGTAGTTTGGGTTTTTACGAAGCCAACGGCAACATGATCTCAGATTTGAACAAGAAAATTGATACGATTCATTACAACCACCTTAACCTGCCGGATAAGATCGACATTACCCCAACCTCCGCCACCCAGGAAATTAATTACCTGTACAATGCCGTGGGGCAAAAATTGCGCAAAGCAACTCGTTCTAACTACACCCCGGCCACCACCACCGGAAACCTGCTACCCACCGATTAAGGAAAGCGCCTGACTACAAATAGAACTCTTGCTTCCCCGGAATACATTTTCCTTTAAAATAATTTATTTAAAAATAAGTTCCCTTATTTGGTAACTTCTATTACTTTTGTAATGTATGAGAATTAAAATATTAAAAACAGAAATAGAATATAACGAAGCATGCGCGAGGATTTATAGTCTAATCAATAGCTCTGCAGGTGCTATAGAACCTGATAGTCCGGAAGGTGAAGAAATGGAGCTTTTATCGTTGCTTGTTGAGAAATATGAGCAGGAAAATTACCAAATGAATGCTCCAGACCCGGTAGAAGCCATTAAGTTTAGAATGGAACAAATGAGCTTAAAACAAGTTGATATCGCACCACTTTTTGGAGGAAAAACAAGGGTGTCGGAAGTGCTAAATAGGAAAAGAACCCTAACACTAAAAATGATAACCCTACTGAACAGATACTTAGGAATTCCACTGGAATCGCTTATGAGCGGAAATAAGGAAGTAAAATTAGAGGATGAAAAGAAAGAAAAGCTTCTAAGAGTTTCTTCAATTAAGGATTATTTAAGCGGAAGCAGGGCGGCCAGGAAAACCTGTGTGTTGCCAAGGGAATTTCAGGTAGCCTTGTTCTGGGCTGTTTAGCATGCTTTTTAAAACCATCGGTAACAACAACATTAAAGCTCATTGATAAAATCTCGTGCAGTTTGAAGTTTTATTTCTCCTTTTAAATGTTGCTCCACCTGTTCAAGAGATTTTTTAGTTCCTTCCACGAACTCCTGTTGCTCTTGCGTAAGCTTAGCTTCGTCAGGCAATTTTACAAATTTTAGACTTTTAATCAGTTCCATAAAAAATGGGTATTTATTATCCGGGATATTCAAAACTACTTGTTTCATCTTTCTTAAAATTTATACCAGGGAATTGGCCTTTAGTAAATTCATTACAAAAGGTAACTATTTAGGTGCTTTTTATCAGATCTCATTAAAATGGCCACTTCCTTAGACCCCCTCTAACTCCCCCTCAAGGGGGAGGATGCCAGCGCACTGGCCGCTGCTGCAGCTTGTGCGGCAGGTCTCCCTTTCCGCCAGCTGGCGGAGAAGGGTTGGGCCTGCCTCGCCGGCCCGCTTCGCCGGAGCTACAGCGAGGCGAGCAAGGCGGGGATGGGGTCAAGATGACGAGGAATTAGATTCAGCCACCTAAATAGGGACTACAAAAGTATGAATTTTATTCCCTTATCACCACCCTGATCCTTTTCATAAGTAAGCTTGAAGAACCACAACGAAAATTTTCTGGTGAAGAATATTTATTACGAAAGGTAATTCTTCCTCTACGTCTGAAAATGTTAAAACCACCCTGTTTATCATCAAAAATAAAAGACTAATTTTGCCCTCCAAATCATTGAGAAAAATAAGTTTAACACATAAAAACACATTTAAAAATGAAAAGAGACACCGAGGTTTTTGACATTATCAGGCAGGAAAGAGAACGCCAAATGAAGGGTATCGAATTGATAGCCTCCGAAAACTTTGTAAGCGATCAGGTGCTTGAAGCGATGGGTTCGGTTATGACCAACAAATACGCCGAAGGCTATCCCGGCAAACGTTATTATGGCGGTTGCGAATTTGTTGACCAAACCGAACAATTAGCCATCGACCGTGCCAAAGAGTTATTCAATGCCGCGTATGCCAATGTTCAGCCCCACTCAGGAGCGCAGGCAAACATGGCAGTATTTCTGGCCTGTCTTAAACCCGGCGATACTTTTATGGGTTTGGATTTATCACATGGTGGGCATCTATCGCACGGTTCGCCCGTTAATTCTTCAGGAATTCTTTATCACCAGGTTTCGTATGGCGTGAAGAAGGAAACAGGAACCATCGATTACGATCAAATGGAAAAAACAGCATTGGCCGAAAAACCAAAATTGATTATTGCCGGTGCTTCTGCATATTCGCGCGATTGGGATTTTGAACGCATGCGTGCCATTGCCGATGAAATCGGAGCCCTGCTCATGGCTGATATTGCCCATCCTGCCGGACTAATTGCAAAAGGCCTGCTCAACGATCCGCTTCCCCATTGCCATATTGTTACAACCACAACACACAAAACCTTAAGAGGCCCTCGTGGTGGTATGATTTTGATGGGAGAAAATTTTGATAACCCCTGGGGTAATACAACCAAAAAAGGTATGGTGAAAAAAATGTCGATGATACTCAATTCAGCAGTATTCCCCGGAATTCAGGGTGGCCCGCTGGAGCATGTTATCGCATCTAAAGCTGTTGCTTATGGTGAAGCACTTACCGATGGATTTATGGATTATACCCTGCAGGTTAAAAAGAATGCAAATGTAATGGCCAAAGCTTTTGTGGAAAGAGGATACCACGTAATTAGCGATGGCACCGACAACCACCTGATGTTGATCGACCTGAGGTCGAAGTTTCCGAATATTACAGGACGAATTGTGGAAGACACACTGGTGAGGGCAGATATTACTGTAAATAAAAATATGGTTCCCTTCGATGACAGAAGCCCCTTCCAGACATCCGGGCTTAGAATCGGAACTCCGGCAATCACCACAAGGGGTTTAAAAGAAGAACAGATGGAACCAATCGTTGATTTAATCGACAGGGTAATTAGCGATATCGAAAACGAAAAAACTATAAATGCGGTTAAAGAAGAAGTAAACAAGATGATGGGTGGCTTCCCACTTTTTGCAGGCTAAATTTTAACTTAAAACTTATGAAAGGCTGAAACTTATTGATGAGTTTCAGCCTTTTTTCATTTACACTTACGGTTAAAATCATTACAAATGATGCTGTTTTTGCAACAGATACTATTTTGCTTTTTGTAAAGCAGTTTGTATGTATTACCTTTGAAGATCGTTGAAATTTTATTATCAAGATAAATGGATTATCAGAACCAAACCAGGGGACAATATATGAGAACCTACAAATTATTATTTTTTATCATCTTTGTTTTTATTAGTTCCATTTCCTGCAGGCGCAACCTGAGCGAAGTCAATACAAACAATGATAATGTTGAAAACATGCAGGATTTGAAAGTGCCAATTGATTTCAATTGGGAAACAAACATTGAGGTTGAAGTAATCGTAAGTCTGCATTCTACCAAAGAATATCATCCAAAGTACAAAATTTCTGTCATGAAAAATGGGTCCGAGCCAGGCAGCGGACTTCTATCCTCGGGTTCCATTACGGCGGGTAAGGCCTTTAGCAATAAACTCAGCCTGCCGGCTTATACCCAGAATTTAACTTTGGTTTGCGAAAGCCCGTTTGGTTCAGTCCTTTCCGAAACTGTTCCGCTTGAGGCAGGGATTGTGGCTCATACATTTTCCTTTGATAATTCGGAACCACAAAAGAGTACTCCCCATTTTAAAAATACAGAAGATGGCCCGGATTGCAACGAAGGCTGCGATGAATACATCAGTGGTGGAGGAACAGTTAATATTTCAGGAGGGCTTACCTACTGCATTGCCGATGATTTTGATGGGAAAATTAATTTTCAAAACTGGAATGGCGGAGGTACGCTTCGTGTATGCGGAACTGCCAAAATAACCAATAACCAATTTCTTGAGGGTAATTCACATATAATTGTTGCAGAAGGCGGATACCTCGACCTGAATAAAAATGTGGATATGGAAGGGGCTTCAGTTACGGTTTATAGTGGAGGCGAAGCTATTTTCGGTAAAGTAGATTTGGGCAATGATGTGGAGTTTACCGTATATGAGAATGCTACGGTGCAGGTAAAAAAATTCCAGGGATGGGGTAATAACTCCCCATTGGAAAATTATGGCGAAATTACTGTGTTGCAGGATTCATACCACTATAGCTCAATAAATAATTTTGGGACACTGACCTACAACGGTAAATTTGAACTGGACGAATCCACCCTTTATAATGGAAATGTGATGAATGTTGGCAAAAAAATTTATTGCTACGGTTCCGGTTCTTCAATAGAAAATGACGGGGAGCTTTTTGTTGAAAAAGATATTGAATATGGGGACAATGTTTTATTTACTAATAATGGGATTGTGCAAACCGATGATGCATTTAAAGTTTATGATAATGCAAGCCTGCTAAACAACGGAACCATTATTGCCGCTGACGATTGCGATATAAATACAAATGGCAATTTTACAAACAATTGCTACTTCGAATCATCAAAGGACCTTGATTTTTCCGAAGGCGTAATAATTGTTCTTAACACGGGGTATTTAAAGGTTGGTCAAGGAATTAATTTCTGGAATAACAACACTGTCGAACTTCACGGCAACTGTATGATATATGCTGAAGATTGTGAGTTGGAGTGCGATGTTGAAGGTACAGGAGCCCTTTCTTCTTTCATTATTGAGGAGGATCTGAGTATTTGGAATAATGGAGATAAGTTTAGTGGAAGTATTGAAGTTGCTACTCAAAACGGTGAACTGAATGCAGGTGGCGATCAGAATTTTATAAATGGCGCTTACTATACAAGCATTGCAGAGGCAGTAAATTACCTCCCGATAACGGCCTGCAACCCCGATGGTTTTGGAACGCCAACTGTTGTGGATATGGATTTTGACGGTGTGATTGACGATCTCGACGAATTTCCAAATGACCCACAACGCGCTTTTATTTCGTACTTTCCAAACGATATCGAATACGCAACCGTGGCTTTCGAAGATCTTTGGCCTTCGAAAGGAGATTATGATTTTAACGACCTTGTGGTGGCCGTTTATGGCAGTGAAGTTACAAATGCCGATGACATGTTGGTTGATATTAATATTAATTTTATTGTTTTGGCAGTAGGAGCTTCCCTCGACAATGGCTTTGCTTTCCAAATCGAAACACTAACACCCGAAATGGTGGGGTCTGTTAGTGGAATGGTATTGGGCAGAGGATATGTTAACCTGGCCTCAAACGGGCTTGAAGCTGATCAAAATAAAGCAGTAGTTATAGTTACCGAAAGTGTAAATGATGTTATAAATCGGCCCGGCGGGTCATTCTTTAATACAGTGGTTGATAATCCACAAGGTACCTCCGACACTGTGAGTATTACCATCACATTATCCCAACCTATCGACAGTCAATTATTTGGGCTGGATGTATTTAATCCTTTTATCATTAAAAATCAGGATAGAAATATTGAAATTCATCTTGCCGGTTTTCCACCTACCGATCTGATGGATCTGGATTTATTTGGAACCGGCGATGATGCTTCAAATCCGGTTGCCGGCATTTATTATACAACCACCACCAACCTACCCTGGGGTCTGTTCCTGCTCGAACCTTTTGATTATCCAAAGGAAGAAGCGCAGATAATACAGGCATACAATCATTTCCATACATGGGCACAAACCGGTGGAAACACTTATAGTGATTGGTATCTCGATTATTCAGGATACCGGAATAGTAATGATATTTATTAATCGGTTTACTCCCAAAAAAACATATTTTAACTTTTCCAAAAAAGTATATGTATAAATTAGCACCATAAAAAACCATTTTCTATTGCATTTTAATTCATCACAGATATATTTGAAATCGACCTTTTATATTTAGTTAAATAATCCAAAATTTAAATCCCTATGACCATTTGGCACGAAAACTTTTAAGATTTATTAGTTTCTTTGCAAAATATTTGAAAACACCATACTAAATTACATTATTACAAAACTTCTTTCCCCAATTTGCCAAACAATCATTTTTTTTAAATCGAATTTAAATCATTTAATAATAATAAATTTTAAGAATGAAAAAATCACTTTTATTAATTTTACTTTTTGCAACATTTACAGCATTTGCTCAAAATGATGCCGATACCACAAAACCATGGAAAACCAGTGGTTTGATTAGCTTAACAATAAATCAGGCAAGTTTTAGTAACTGGTCGCCTGGTGGTGAAAACTCTATCTCCGGAACAGGATTGTTCAAATATTTTGCCGACTACACTAAAGGAGATTTCTCAATCAACAATAGTGTAAACCTGAAATATGGCATTTTGAAATCGGAAAGCGAATCACTCAAAAAGAGTGAAGACCTAATAGAGTTAAATTCACAGTTTAATCAGAAATTTTCAAAGTACTGGAGTGGTAGTGCGCTATTAAATTTCACCTCACAGTTTGCCAATGGTTATAATTATCCCGATGATAAAACGGTAATATCCACATTCATGGCTCCTGGTTATCTTACCATTGCACCAGGCCTTACCTACAAACCTGCCGATTATTTTAGTATTTTAATTTCGCCGGCAACAATGAAAACAGTTTTTGTTTTTGATCAGGATTTGGCCGATATAGGTGCCTTTGGTGTTGATAAAGCTGATACACTTACAACTGGTGGGATCGACAAAGGAACTGGTAAAAACTCAAAGGTGAAAGTTGGTGCTTTTGTTGAGTTTTATTTTAAGAAAGATCTTAAAACTGACCTTTCTTTGGAATCAAAGCTAAACGTATTTTACAATTATCTGAGTGATAATAACCTCCCGGATAACACAGCCCCCATTGATTTAAACTGGCAAACATTTGTTAATTACAAAATTAGCAAATTGTTCTCGGCCAATCTTTTTGTAAACCTTGTTTACAAACCCACCGATGTTATAATATCGAACAACGAAGCAGGTGAAACTGTTTCAACACCAAACGATAAAATGCAGGTTAATCAAACTTTCGGAATTGGTCTCGCCTATAATTTCTAAATTTACAGATCACTAACTAAATACATAAAATTATGGAAAAATCTCAATCCTTATTAGAATCCTATTATCCCATCGCTACACAGTGGGGCTTAAATCTTTTGTTGGCCTTAGTTACACTGGTAATTGGCTTATGGATCATTAAAATGATTATGAGTGGCATTAAAAAAGCCATGGAAAAAAGAGACGTTGATGCTACGCTTAGGCCTTTCCTAATCTCAATTCTGGGTATTGTGCTTAAGATTATGCTGCTCATCAGCGTTATTTCAATGGTTGGTATCGAAATGACATCATTCGTGGCTATTCTTGCAGCGGCAGGTTTGGCCGTGGGCATGGCTCTTTCAGGCACTTTGCAAAATTTTGCAGGTGGTGTGATGATTATGATTTTTAAACCTTTTAAAGTTGGTGATTTTATTTCTGCACAAGGTTTTACAGGTGGGGTAAAAGAAATCCAGATTTTCAATACCATCCTTAAAACTCCGGATAACAAAACCATCATTATTCCTAATGGCGGGCTTTCGACCGGAGCTATGACCAACTTCTCAACCGAGCCACAGCGCAGGGTTGACTTTACCTTTGGCATAGGCTACAGCGATGATATTGATAAAGCAAAAAGCGTTATAAACGGCCTGATTGCTGCTGATGAAAGAATTCTCAAAGACCCTGCACCTTTTATTGCCGTTTCTGAACTTGCTGATAGTTCAGTGAATTTTGCTGTTCGCGTTTGGGCTGAAGCTACCAATTATTGGGGAATATTCTTCGATATGACCGAGAGTGTGAAGAAAGCTTTTGATAAAGAAGGAATTTCAATTCCATTCCCACAAACCGATGTTCACGTTCATCAGGTAAAATAATTTGTGCATTTATAATGATATTTGAAAAAAGCGGCGCTGAAATCAGCGCCGCTTTTTTATTTGTTTTTCTATATCTTTGTTTTGTAATAAATTTCACAACTAAAACTTAGAAGACTATGAAACCATTAAAAAGATTGATTATCGCCACGCTTGGTGGCTTATTGTTTGGATTGGTATGTTATTTTTTTGCATCCAGCGGGCCAGAGGCACTGCCTTACCCAGTGGCGGCACAAATTATTTCGAGCCGCATTATGATGGGCTTTGCCATTGGCCTCAGTAGGTTTAATTTCGGGCACTGGTCAATTCACGGCCTTGTATTAGGCATCCTGTTCAGTTTGCCGCTGGCTTATTCAGGATTAATGGCTCCCGAAAATCCGGAGTTTACACCAATGATGATGTTTGTCTCAACCATCGTAATGGGCGCGATTTATGGTTTGTTAATCGAGGTAATCACTTCGGCGTTGTTCAAAGCGAAGGCTGTGGCAAAAAAGTAATGGTCTTTAAAGGTTCATTTAGAAAAATATAAGATTTCAGATTAACGATTTCAGATGTTGGTGATATTCAGCGAAATCTAAAATCTCCTCCAAAGGAGTCCTTCGGACGATTCCCGCACGTGTAGGATTAATCTAAAATCAATAAAGTCGGTACTTTTCAATAGCCCCGGGTTTTAACCCGGGGAATAATTAAGTTGGTGATACGACCCCCGCATTTTCGCCACGCCTTTGGCGTGGCGAAAATGCGGGGGTTTTCTACTCTCATAATTCAATCCCCGCCCTTCCCGTAGGGATGCCAATGGCAAAAGGACGGGGCTATTGAAATTTCAAAAAACCAGACTTTATGGATAGATACTATATGGTGATTTTAAACCTAACTACTGCTTTGTTCGATGTATTCGATCAGGCTTTGTCCCATTTCGGAATAGGCCACAATTTGTGAAAAATCAATTTCCTGATTGTTGAGAAATTGCAGTACCAGCATGTAATTGTTATCATCGGGCATGATGCCACAAAATATATATCCCATAGCTTCCAGGTGATCCGATGCCTGTGGAGTCATTGGATGACTCAGGTTGAGATGAATATAAATTGTTTCGCATCGTTCGACACACAATGATTTATGCTGTTGTGCAATGCGTTCATAAAAATCATGGCCATAATTATCCACAAAAATTTTGGCAATATTAATACCGGTTGTCCTATTAATTCGTATGGATGACCGTGAGATAACGGGAACAACATTTTGCTCATTTAAATCTCCTAAAATTAGTTTTACACCCATATTATTAAAAATCATCGAAATAGCTTCCCTATGACACTGGGGTGGGAATATTGTTTCCACTTTTGACTTATCATAAACTTTAATGCATATTAAAAAACTTTCCCTTTGCGACCCTTTTTGTTTTATGTCCTTAAAGGTAAGGCTTTCGGTTATGGCGAGCATTAACGCACATTCAGTCATACCAAATTTCAAAGCTGCTTTTTGCGAAAACGGATGGGCCGTAACACATGATGCATAAACCGCTTTTATTTTTCGGGCAACAGCCACATCGTTCAAAAGGAAGTCCCACAAATGATTTATTGTTCCGTGCCCACGATAATTGGGGTTTGTAAATGCCACGCCTATTTCAGCAATACTTGTCGGGTTACTCGAAAGTTCAAGCGCTGAATGCGAAATTATTTCCCCACTTTCATCCAACCCCGCCACTGCCGAAATTAGTCCCCCTGATTTGTTCATCTCTTTCACCCTGGCTGGAATATAAATATGTTCAAACGGGTAGGTATGATGATAGGCAATGTAGGCCAGTTTAGAAACACCAAGGGCATCTTTGGGGTCGAATAATCGAATGGTAAAATTTACATCATTGGCAGCCTTCACCGGTTCTTCCGACTCCATTCGTTTATCATTAGTGTGAATATGTGCCTTAGCACTAATATGTTTCTCAAGTGTGGTAAGATTGCCTTTTTGACCAATGGTTTCAAAGGCTGATTTTTCAAATAACTTATGAATTAAAAAAATCCCCAGCCCTGACTCTGGTATTTCTTCAGGTAAGACATTAATATTTAGTGAATGGAAGCTATCAGAATCAATGGGAGCTCCATCATCCAATATACGAATTCGTAATCCCGAATCAATGTCTTCAAGCGTGATTTTTATTGTGCCTTCATCCTTTTCAGGATAGGCGTGCCTGATAATGTTGGCAATAGCTTCTTCAAGGCCAACCATGGCTTTGCTGCAATCGACATGACTAAAACCCAGCATTTGTGTGTATGATTCCAATGCTGATGTTGCTATTTCGATATAATCGATATGGTTGGGAATCTCAAAATTTACCGGCCTGAACTTTTTCATCTGTTTATATTTTTGTTTTCATTTCGTGATAAAGGTAAGGAATTATTCAACAATAACTTTTTCGGAAAAGACATTTTGATGATTATGGGTGAACAGGTTGTAGGGCCGCGATGCATCACGCCCTACCCTATGTATCGCGGCTGCCCAGGCCGATGTTATCAAATTGTTGAGTTGATGAATTGCAATGTATTTCTATTTAAATCCATGAAAATCTGTTAAATCCGTGCCTGCCCCGTTTTTTCGGGGTCATCTGTGTTCAAAATTTATCAGATGCTGAATTTTGGGTGGGGATGTCCCAAAAAAATTAAAATCATCGGAAGGCTTTGGGAGAGATATTTGAAGATAATCAGTTTCGGGATTAATTTCCAAAAGTTAATCTGAATGTGGATTCATCCAGCACAAAAATGGTGAATCCTCCAATTTCGATAGTTTCATTTTATGCACATGTAACAATGTAGCCTTTATTCAAATTAAATTTTGAAAGCGCATTCATCAGCCCCTTAATTTCCCTGTTTCGGTTTCGATCATTTAATTCAAAACATAATTGTAAATATTTCGCTGCTATCCATTTTTTCCGGGTTAATTTTACAAATGTATGAAAATTCGGAATTGATTCCGAAAATATTAATCTTGCCATTTACGATAGCAAGACGATTGTTTTCAGGGTTTTTAGATTTGCAAGCATTTCTGTTTCTATTATAACACTTGGGAATATTACCTATTATTATGGTTTCCCGAAAGATTTAATATTGGTTGAAATAAGTTCTATAATCATCAATCACTAATGTTAGTGCAAAGGTCAATAAAAATAATAAACAAGGTTTTTACTTATCGTGAATTTCTTCATGATTTTAGGTTTGAAATAAAGCCAGTAGATTGTTGACAACTGATTATTGTTTATGCTCCTGCATCAAAGAAAATATTAATTTTATGACTTAAAAAAGTTTTATGAAATACTCCCGTCATGAGGGCGGGCTAATTATTAACACCCGCTGACATGAATAATTAATTCTTCAATTTTATCCGTGCATCAGTGGCTAATTTTTATAAAGATGAAAATTGCAATCATCGGGTTTGGGGCTGCAGCCATTGGGCTGATCGACAGAATAAAAAAAACAGATCACGAAATACATGTTTTTGAACGCAGCAAAGACATTTATTCGTCAAGTATTTCAGGTATCAGGGCTGACGGGAAACTTTTCGTGTCGAAAGAAATGGGTGGCGACCTTGATGTGGATACTGAACTGCAAAAAAAGCTTGTTGATTTTTGGATAGAGAAAACCGGAAATGGAGATTGTGAAACAGGGAGCTCTTTCAGAAACCTTGATTATTACAAAGCATTTTATCAAAAAGGCTTCCAGCCCATACTTTCTGATTTTTACCACCTCGGTACCGACCAGCTGAAAGAAGTGCTTTTTAATATCTATGAAGAATTTAGCGCCCTTAAAAATGTAAGGTTTCATTTTAAAAATCCTGTAAATGAAATCAAAATTGAAGGCGACAAAATAAGACTCGATGATTATGGTGTTTTCGATAAAGTGTTTGTTGCCGTTGGGCGAAGTGGCCATAAATTGGTTAAAACAATCATTAAAGATTATCCCGAAATTGTACTCGACAGCACTAAAGTGGATATTGGCATCCGCTTCGAGTTGCCCAATCATATTGTGGAAGACCTGAACCTGGAAATGTACGAGTTCAAGGTGAAATATAAAAGCAAGACCGGTTACATGGTGCGTACCTTTTGCAACAATCCCTCCGGCTATGTGGTGCCCGAAAACTATGGCGATTTTATCACAGTAAACGGGCACTCCAAAATCAAACAAAAAAGCAAGAACACAAACTTCGCCATTCTAACCACGGTTCAACTCACCGAGCCCTTCAACGATCCCATCGGGTACGGCTCCAACATTGCCAAGCTTTCGAATATGCTTGGTGGCGACAGGGTAATTTTGCAAACTTACAGCCATTTCAAAAACTCGAAACGAACCAAAAACCTCTACCGCGTGGAGCCAACCCTCGACCCAAAATATTTTATTCTGGGCGATATTAACCTGGCTTACCCGCGCCGCCTTATCGAAAGCATCATCGATTTTGTTGAAAACCTCGATCATGTAATTCCCGGCGTGGCCAATGCCGATAATCTGGTGTATGCACCCGAAATTAAGTTTTACTCCAATTTATTGAATAACGAGACCTTCGATAATCTGAAATTTATAGGTGATTGTTCGGGTTCCACACGGTCGATTATTTATGCTACGGCACACGGCCATATTATGGGAGATGAGATATTGAATGTATAGGAAAATCAAAAAGAGTAGTTTTGATTGATTATTAAAAATGATACTACTGCTATTTTTGTGGATGTAAATAATGGTGATCACTTTAAATAGATTTCTCCTTTCAAAACTTCGCTTCGCTGCGTTTTTTGGTCGAAATGACAAATCACGGGGATTTATTTGGGGTGGTTGAAAGTGGGCGCTTTGCGCCCACTTTCAACCACCCCCCACCTCCCAAAGCCATGTCACCTCGAAGGAGCTTGCGACTGAGACCTGCCTCGCTTGCAACATTGCATACACCAGCGGCAAGGCGGGGGTCTGTCTAATAGTAAGTTTTTCAGTTTCTTACACAAACCTGTTATTGGTAGTCCCGAAATTTCGGGAAAGAATCTATCAAAATTAACCGGACTCAAATAATTAAAAATAAACAAACGATGAATTTAGACGAATTTCGTAAGCATGGCCATGAGTTGATCGAATGGATGGCCGCCTATTTTGAAACGATTGAAAACCTTCCTGTAAAATCGAAAAGCCTCCCCGGGGAAATCATTGCTCAGTTGCCTGAGAATGCCCCTGATGAACCCGAGGGTTTTGAAGATATCATGGAAGATTTCAACCGGGTGATTATGCCCGGGATGACCCACTGGCAGCATCCCGGCTGGCACGGCTATTTTACCGCCAACAACAGCTACCCTTCCATTTTGGCCGAGATGCTCACCTCCACCATTGGGGCACAATGCATGAGCTGGATTACCTCACCGGCGGCTACCGAGCTTGAAGAGCGCGTTATGGAATGGTTGCGTGATATGACCGGGCTGCCCAAATCTTTTACAGGAGTAATCCAGGATACCGCTTCAACGGCAACCCTGGTTTCGCTGTTGTCGGCACGGGAAAAATACACCAATTACCGGATCAACAACGATGGCTTTTATGGCCGGGAAGTATTTACAATTTATTGTTCAACAGAGGCACATTCGTCCATTGAACGAGCGGTGAAAATTGCCGGATTCGGGAAAGAAAATCTTCGTAAAATTGAGGTTGATGAAAATTTCGCCTTGAAACCCGATGCATTGGAAGCTGCCATAAGGCATGATTTGGATCATGGTTTTATCCCGCTTGCGGTGGTTGCTGCCATTGGAACTACCGGCTCAACCGCGGTTGATCCTTTGTATGAGATTAGCAATATATGTAAAAAATATCAGCTTTGGCTGCACGTGGATGCTGCCTGGGCCGGTACCGCAATGCTTTTGCCCGAAATGCGCTACATGATAAAGGGCATCGAAAATGCGGATAGCTATGTATTTAATCCGCACAAATGGATGTTTACCAATTTTGACGCAAGTGCGTATTTTGTTAAAGATAAGGAGGCATTGATTCGCACATTTGAAATTTTGCCCGAATACCTGAAAACCGGGGAAGGTACTTCCGTAAATAATTATCGAGATTGGGGAATACAGCTTGGCCGCCGATTCAGGGCCTTAAAGTTGTGGTTTGTAATTCGCAGTTTTGGCGTAAAAGGATTGCAGGAAAAAATCAGGAATCACCTGGCCTGGGCCGGCGATTTTGCAAACCGGATTGAAAGCGATCCTGATTTTGAACTGCTGGCGCCGGCTCCGTTGGCTACGGTTTGCTTTAGAATGAATCAGGGGAACATGGATAATGACAAGCTGAACAGCCTGAATAAGCAGTTGCTCGAAATAATAAACAACACCTATAAAGTTTTCCTTACGCACACCACCCTCAACGGGAACTATACCATCCGTTTTGTGGTTGGGCAAACACGAAGCGAAAAGCAGCATATCGAAGAAGCATGGCAGATTATTAAACAAGCTTCAGAAAATCTTTAAGCTGTTTTTTTCAAGGTTCACCATGAAAAATCCTACATTCAACGAAAATATTTTGAATGGTTTGCTGGTCACTTTTTCTTTGCATAATAAACTTTAAAATTAAAAATTATGAAAGCTAAAAATGCATTGATTACAACAGGGTTCATTTTATTATTTCTATCTGGATGTATTCCGTCCATCCAAAGTTTGTATCATGACGAAGACCTGGTTTACAAAAGCGAATTGTTGGGAAATTGGAAAGACGATGATGGAAATTTCTGGAATTTCAAAGCTGGGGGCGAGAAAAGTTACGACCTCACTTTTTATGAAAATCCCGGAATAATTAACGACACCACTACCAAGGGTGAGTTTGAAACCCACCTTGTACAACTGGGCGACTATTATTTTCTTGACCTTTATCCCGGTGAAAATAATCAGTTGGAAATGCCATCCTTGCTCATTGCCTCACTTTTGCCCGTTCATATTTTTGCAAAAGTCGATTTTATTGATAATCAGGTGCAGGTTAGTTTTTTTGATCCTGGCTGGCTGGAAAGCCTGATGGAAGAAAACCGTATCAGGATTTCGTATGAGAAAACTGAGGAATTATTCGTGCTCACGGCCTCAACCGATGAATTGCAGCGTTTTGTGGTAAAATATGCCGAAACCGAGAAAGCTTTCGTGAATACACTATTTTTGGAAAAGAGTGAATAAACACAGGAAAATATATTGGCAGTTTGTGGGACACCTTGGTTTTTGGGCGCTTTCGTTTTTCGTACTCTTCCTGGTTTTTAGTACTTCAGGAAAAATCGGTGCCATCGACATAATTTATACTGTAATTTTTCATTTCACCTTAATTCCTCTTGTCTATCTGAATTATTATTTTGGTACGCCCAAATTTTTCCTTCAAAAAAAAACACTCCTCTATCTTTTGGTATTGATACCAGCCATTGTATGTTTTTCTGTAATCAACGAAATGTTGTTCAGCCGTTATGCTGATATTTTGTTTCCGGGCTATTATTTTGTTTCTTATTTTTCGCTGCGCGATGTTATCATCATTCATTTAATTTATGTCATCATTTCCACCCTCGTTGTGCTTTCGGGGAGTTGGTTCAGGGAAATGGAACAAAAGAAAAAGATGATTGAACTTGAAAAAGAAAAAATTAATACCGAATTACAGATGCTGAAAAACCAGGTTAATCCTCATTTCTTTTTCAATACATTGCAAAATTTATACGCGCTTTCGCTGAAAAAATCAGATCAATTACCTGAAATGATAATAAAGTTATCGGAGTTGATGCGCTACGTAATTTATGAGGCCAATGCACCTACAATAAAAATCGATAAGGAAATCAGGTTCATCAACAACTATCTTGAACTTCAAAAATTAAGACTTCCCGGGAATCCAAATATTAAATTTGAAATTATGGGAGACCCCGGCGAAATTGAGATACCTCCGCTTTTGTTTATTCATTTAATCGAAAATTGTTTTAAGCACGGGCTGAAGGGTGAAGTAAAAAACACCTTTACCAATATCAGCCTCGAAATAGATAGAAATTATCTCGTATTCAAAACCGGGAATAATGTTAAGCTTAAGCCAAAGGATGAAGTGGAGAAAGATTCGGGGATGGGTATCGAAAATCTGAAACGCCGGCTGGAATTGAATTATCCACATAAATATGATTTTTCAATTACAGAGGGCGAAGCTACTTTCGAGGTTTATTTAAAAATTGATCTATCATGAACTTGCATTGCATTATTGTAGATGACGAACCATTGTCGCATGAGATTCTGGAAAATTACATTGCGAAAGTTCCCGGGCTTGATTTGGCAGCTTCATTTTATAATGCCATCGATGCCCTGGCCTACCTTAACGAAAATAGTACTGATCTGATTTTTTTGGATATCAACATGCCCGAACTTTCGGGAATCGGTTTGCTGAAAAGTCTTCAAAATCCTCCTGCAGTAGTTTTCACGTCAGCCTACCCCGAATATGCTGTCGATGGTTTTGAGTTGGAGATTGTTGATTTCTTACTCAAACCCTTTTCTTTCGAAAGATTTTTGAAAGCATTGAACAAAGTAATCCATTCCAAAAAAAATGTTGCTGATCCAGGCGCTGATAACTTCCTGATTTTAAAAAGCGAAAAAAAAATTTATCGCATCAGGCATGATGAAATACACTATTTTGAATCGGCAGGAGATTATGTAAAAGTGCATACGGCACAAAAGGTACACGTGGTGAACGAGACCCTGAAGCAATTTGAAGGCTCGCTTCCCGCAAATAATTTTCTCAGGATTCACCGGTCCTTTATTGTTTCAATTTCTAAAATTGATTACATAGAGGGAAATCAGGTTTACATTTCGAAGCTGCCAATTCCCATCGGTAGTAGTTACAAAGAGGGTTTACTTGAAAGGATGCGGTAGGCAGACTTCAGCCGGCAGTAGGCAGTCCTCAGTCATCAGTCGGCAGTCCTCAGTCGGCAGTCCTCAGTCCTCAGTAGGCAGTCCTCAGTCCTCAGTCCCGATCCCGAAAGCTATCAATGATTTTATTAAACCTCTTTGATTTAGTAAAAAGAAATTTAGACATCACATAAAGAAAGCACTAAGATGAATGTTTTGGAAATTAAATATGGCGGTAGTGAAATTCAAATAGCGAAAGCTCCCGCATAGGCGGGGCGGACTGTACCGGGTTGCAAAAACTCAGTATAGCCTGTTCCGACACTTCGGAAAGTTTAGGTATTGTAGTAAATCAATATCCCTAAAGAAAAACTGCCACGTAGTGGTTGCGCTATATGAATGAAAAAAACCCGAAAGCTTTCGGCATTTGATAAAGGTAATCATTGGGCATATAAACCACATCATTTAGCGCTTCTGCCAAAATTGATTTTAGAAAAACACTGACAAAGTACCTAACTTGGACAAGCCAAAACCAAACAAGGTGATCATGTAAAACTTATGGTGTATTCCTGTTTTGGTTTGTCCAAGTTAGTCGGCAAAATTTATAAATGCATATTTTGCAATTTAGAGCTTTATTATTCACCTACCTTTCATATTATCGACAATGCATTTTAAATTTTGCTTGAGTACCTTTTCTCTAATATTTATTCTGCCAAAAAATGGCAGAATATTAGAGAAAAGGTACTAATAAGTTCACACTTACAAGTTTTATTGATACGCTTGCTAATTTCCACTTGAATTAATGGTTTTGATAGCGGTATATTTGAGGAATAATATAAATAAACCTTCTTCAGGGTTTGATACCTGGAGGATAGAAAAAATGAAATAAATGGAATCAGAAAAAAAATTTCAGCTTATCACACACGAGATAAAAAACTTAAATATGAACCATATAACCAATTTAAAAACCATGAAACCAGATAGAGAATTTGCTAAACTTGAAATTGAAAGATTGAAAGGTATGTTCTTGAAAATTATAATTCAGGAACTTAGATCGCCGGTTAGTGCAATACTTGGCTTTGCCGATATGCTAAAAGTTGAGGATGACAATCAAAAAGATAAAATTGCTGATTTGGTTACTAATGCATCCAGGAAAAGTCAGGAACTTTTGGATATTGCACTGGTAGTTTCAGAAATTGATGCTGAAAAAGGACCCGCCAATGTTCGTCCCTATAAAGTTAGCAACCTTTTTGATTACGCTTTAAAGGATCATTCAGATAATATCTTAGAAAAGAATCTTGAAATTCAAATGCCGGCCGAACGTGAAATTACCGAAGTGGTCATCAATCCAACATTGATAAAAGAGGTGGTAAGGATTTTTATTCAAAATGCTGTTTTTCACTCAGAGCCTGGAGGTACTATTGTTCTGGAAATTAATGAGTCGATCGATAGGATAGTTTTAAATATTTCCGATTCGGGAAATGGCTTTGATTTAGAGTTCCTTAATAATGCGTCACTATTTCTCAAAAGCAAAAATTTAACAGACAGATCTAAATGGCCGGGTTTGAAATTTGCAATAGCCAAATATATTATGGACATACATTTTGCAGAAATAATTATAGAAAACAATGCTGGTGGAGGAGCCTCGGTAAAATTGATTTTCCCGGTTAACAATGCACAGTTGGAAGAGATCCACCAGTCGTTGTCGCAGCTAAATTGATATGATTATCTCTCCTTTTTTCTTAATAATGACAACCTCCCCCAAATTTTGGGTTGTCATTTTTTTTATTAAAAAGGCCACCAATTTTTTTGGTGGCCTTAAATTTAAAAAATACATTATAATTTCAGTGGCTACTTCTTAATAAACCTTTCGGTTTTCATTATGTTTTCACCTTCAAGTTTGATAAGATAAACACCACCTCTCAGCGTTGAAATATCCAGTTGATTCCTGAGTTCTGTCAAACTTTGCTCAAGAACCACCTGTCCTTTCACATCATACAAAACAACATCAACGGCTTGTGGTCTGTCAAAGTCGATAAACAATTTGTCGGTGGCCGGATTTGGATAAATCAATACATCAAACACATTAAGTTCTGTAACATTTACAGCGCTAAGCTTAAGATCATCAATCAACGAAAGGCCATTTGTAACAAAGAGTCCATCGTTATTCGGTAACTCAACATTAAACACAACATTAAGGTCATATTCTTTACTTGTGGTTGATACAAAAGCCCTGAAGTTCAATTTTTCACCTTCAACAAAGCCATCCTTACTTTCAGTAAATGCATCATCACCGATAATGGTAATGGTTGTATTAGTTTCATCCCAAAGGGCAACACCATAGCAAGCGCCTGATTGATCAAATACACCGATCAGGTCGCCTTTTTTAAGTATGCTTTCGCTGATGGCATTGTTTGTAACACCAACAATATGTGTGTTTGGAGAGGATTCGAATTTGCTCCATGGCATAAATTGCAGCTCATCAAAAATATTGCTGCTTTGTGTTGATCCCTTCAATGATTCTGGTACACATTCAGGGAAAGTGATTCCACCCTGGCTGTTCATCAACACATAATATGATTTGCCCGATTGCAAATTCACAAGGCTATTGATGTTGAGGCCAGGCCAGTAAACCTTCCATCCGGCAACTTCTTTTACTATGGTAAGATCAGTTCCCTGGAACAAAGCTTCAACATCCACATCACATGCACTAAGCACCGGAAGGATTGTCCAGCCGTTGCCAAGATTAAGTGTATAAACACCTGACCTTGATCCTGTCATTGTTAAACCGGAACTATTTCCCATCTTTATGCTGTATCCCTGCAAAGTATTCCACAGGCCAATGGTATTGATGTTTTGCCCGGGCCAGTAAATGCCTGTTTGCGATTGCATAATGATAAGATCATTCATCACCTTGTCGAAAACTGAATCGGGTTCAGCATTAACAGGTTCAACATAACTTGAAATTCCTGACCAGCCTTGTGGGATGGTAATATCCTGACAGTAATTGATTATCAGGGTCAATCCATCACTTGATGATGACAAACACGGCGCAATTGGAGCTGCCGTGAGTGAAAGGATGGCCTCTCCATTTGCTATATCGTTAGTGCCGGGATAATAAACTGTATTTGCATCAGCAATATTATCAAAAGTACCATCACCTGATGTTGACCAAATTGATCCATCTGCATTTTCAGGCAATCCTGATAATTGCACACTTTCGGTATGACAAATCGATTGATCGTCACCAGCACTAACCATTGGTAGCTTTTGAATTGCAACTTCAATATTAGATGTTGTTGTTGAAACACAAGGTGATTCAGGAACAGCTGTCAGTGATATTTCAACCGTGCCATTTGCGATGTCGCTTGCTCCTGGTGAATAAACCGGATTGATCAGTTGGAAATCGTCGAACAAACCGTCACCGGAAGTTTCCCAATAGAAAGTGCTTTGATTTGCCACAATGCCCGAAAGCTCTTGTGTTTGATTTTCGCAAATCGTGGCATCCTCGCCGGCATTGGCTATTGGCAGGTGTTGAATTTCCAACGTTACTATTGAAATATCGGATAGAGCGCAGGGGCTTATCGGCTGGGCAGTAAGGCTTACATTTACCGTTCCGGCCTGGATGTCGGCAGATCCCGGAGAATAAACCGGGCTTAGAATTTGGTCATCATCAAAACTACCATCGCCCTGGCTTTCCCACACAAAACTGCTTTGATTTGCCACAATGCCCATAAGCTCGTGTGTTTGATTTTCGCAAATCGTGGCATCCTCGCCGGCATTGGCTATTGGCAGGAGTTGAATTTCCAACGTTATTGTTGAAACATCAGATAGAGCGCAAGGGCTTATCGGCTGGGCAGTAAGGCTTACATTTACCGTTCCGGCCTGGATGTCGGCAGATCCCGGAGAATAAACCGGGCTTAAAATTTGGTCATCATCAAAAGTACCATCGCCCTGGCTTTCCCACACAAAACTGCTTTGATTTGCCACAATGCCCATAAGCTCGTGTGTTTGATTTTCGCATATCGTGGCATCTTCGCCGGCATTGGCCTGTGGCAGGTGTTGAATTTCCAACGTTATTGTTGAAACATTAGATAGAGCGCAAGGGCTAATCGGCTGGGTAGTAAGACTTACATTTACCGTTCCGGCCTGGATGTCGGCAGATCCCGGAGAATAAACCGGACTTAGAATTTGGTCATCATCAAAAGTACCATCTCCCTGGCTTTCCCACACAAAACTGCTTTGATTTGCCACAATGCCCGAAAGCTCATGTGTTTGATTTTCGCATATCGTGGCATCTTCGCCGGCATTGGCCTGTGGCAGGCGTTGAATTTCCAACGTTATTGTTGAAACATCAGATAGAGCGCAAGGGCTTATCGGCTGGGCAGTAAGGCTTACATTTACCATTCCGGCCTGGATGTCTGCAAATCCCGGAGAATAAACCGGACTTAGAATTTGGTCATCATCAAAACTACCATCTCCCTGGCTTTCCCACACAAAACTGCTTTGATTTGCCACAATGCCCGAAAGCTCGTGTGTTTGATTTTCGCAAATCGTAGCATCCTCGCCAGCATCAGCCGTAGCTAAAGGTGTGATTTGCAAGAGCATTTCGGAAGATGTTTCAAGCTCGCATGGGCTCAGAGCTTGAACCGTAAGTGTAAGCGTAGCTATGGCATTTTGAATATCCATAATTCCTGGTGAATAAATGGCAGAAAGGCTTCCAGCGTTGTCGAAAGTACCGTCTCCTGATGATGTCCATTGGAAGGATGTTGCATTATCCACACTACCTGATAATTGATAGCTTTGGTTTTCACAAATCACTGCGTCAACACCGGCATTGGAAACTGGCAATGCCTGAATTACCAATGTGATTGTAGAAATATCATCAGTTACACACGGACTCACCGCGAGGGCATTCAAGCTTAGGGTTACAGAACCATTTTGAATATCCATAGCTCCGGGGGAATATTCCGGGTTGAGTGCCTGGTTATCAGTAAAAGTTCCATCGCCAGATGTCTGCCATAAAATGGATTGTGCGTTTTGTACACTACCTGATAACTGATGCGATTCATTTTCGCATATTGTTGCATCCTCGCCCGCATTAGCCTCGGGAGGATACTGAATGCTCAATGTCATTGTTGAAAATTCTGCAAGTGTACATGGGTTTTGGGCTTGGCCGGTGAGAGTAATTTGCATTGACCCATTGGAAATATCCTCTGCTCCCGGTGTGTAAGTAGTATTCAAATGCTGTGTATTTCCAAATTCTCCATCACCATTAGTGCTCCACAAGAATGAACTAACGTAAAGCGCTGATCCTTTGAGCGTGTATTGCCCGTTTTCACAAACCATTCCATCATCTCCTGCAAAGGCAAATGGTGCTCTGCCAACTTCAACCGAAAGATTGGCAAAGGCCGGAAGGAAACAAGGACTATTAGGTAATGCAATGAGATATATATTGAGCGATCCTCCATTGATATCTTCATTACCAAAAGTGTAAACCGGATTCAATGTAGTTTGTGAGCTAAATGTACCATCACCAATTGCAATCCAGGTAAGTGAACTGTAATGATGGGCTACGGCAGTTAGCATCAATGATTGATCTTCACAAACAATGGTATCACTACCGGCACTCGCCGCCGGCGCTTGTTGAATGCTTATCAATACCGAGGATGTATCGGCAAGTGAACAAGGGCTTATGGGCTGAGCCACCAACGAAATTTCTACCATTCCATTAATAGCATCCTGTACTCCGGGTGTGTAGCTTGGCGTTAAAATTTTGCTGTTGGTAAAGGCTCCATCACCCGAACTTAACCATGTAAAATCGTTAGCATTCAACACTGTGCCAAATAGTGACTGGCTAAAGTTTTCACAAATCAAGGCATCCTCACCGGCATTTGCTGTTGGAGATTCAAGAATTGTGAGTGTTAGCGTTGAGGTAACCGGCGCAGCACATTCGTTGAGTGCTTCAGCAGTTAAACTTAGCTCAACCGTTCCATTATCTAAATCCTGAACACCGGGAGTGTAGATAGCTGTTAAGCTTTGCGCATCGTTAAATGTTCCATCTCCGGCAGTTGACCATAGAATAGAACCTGCATTTTCAACTGTTCCTGACAACTGATGGGGTTCTCCATCGCAAACCGAAGTATTGCTACCGGCATTGGCAACAGGCAGTGGAATCTGACAAACAATCCATTCCACACTCTGATCCTGAACACCAACCTGACCGTTTTCACCCTGAATTTCGGTGAGTTTAAATGTGAGCTCGTAAGTGCCGTCTCCGGCGGTAAGCGGTGCAAGCCCACTAATTTTAAACAATACATCATTAAAACTCTCCGAAGTAATTACAAGAGAAGCTGTTGAAAGTGGATTGCCATCCGGATCTGTTAAAGTCAATTTATCATTTGTAAAAGTAGCTGTATTGATAGGCATATTGAATAATACAAGCAAGGTATCGATGGGCGCTCCGGGTACTTCGGGCAATCCGAAGAAATAATCGATGGCCGGGGTAGCAATGGTTTGCAACCATCCAACCTGAATACCATATTGTCCGTAGTTTCCTACAAGGTCAGTTACTCCGGCAGCCTGAACAGTTAGTGTGTAGTAACCATTCGGACTGGTTTTATCAGAGATATCCACGTTGTAAGTCGAATCATTTATCGATGAAATGATAACAAGAGTATCCATCAGGTTAGGACCTGCCTGGTTTTTCAGTGTCATATCTTCGTATGTGAATGTTGTGGATTCGATGGGTTCGCTAAAAACAACTTCTACATTTTGAACCGGCGTATCTGTTGGCCCTTCGGGCACACCATTAATGGCAATAACTTCAGGCACATCCTGATCGATGGGTTCGAAAACTATTGTGTAAGTCGAGGCCGTTAATTCGGCAAAATCATCAACAAAGTGCAACTTATTTTCATAAATCGGTTCGCCGCCATCGGGGATGGTACTATAAGTTAACCAAACATTCTTGAGGGGAATTATCTGTCCGTCATCGCGGGTAATGCTGATAATACGGTAGAGGCCGTTGCCCGGGTCATCAATTTTTGCATAATTCCATCCCGATAACGAAGGCGTTACCGTGAGATCAACGATTGTATCGTTGAGGGTTACAGCACCATCAGTTTGCGCATCGTTAGCCTCAACAACCTGGGCAATTGCCCCGTTGGAGTAGTGAATGGCATCCGGGATGTCGTCGGTATCAGGAATGTCGTTTACAAGGAAATCGTGAATCGTATCATCCAATGGTCCGTAAACGCAGATACTCTTTATCAATTCATGAATTTCTATTCCGCTCACAAGGCTCAAATCAGGATTGCCATAGCTATCCAAATGGTTTACTGAAGCCTCATAAGAAATAAAATGCCCCAGCAGCGTACTGGTAAACCACCATTGACCCACGGCAATCTCGCCACCTGGAATATCTCCAAAGTCAACGTCCATAATTCCTAATTGAACAGGCTGTCCGCCTAAATTAGATCCGACTATCGCAAAATCTATCAACAATCCCTTTTCATTTTCTATGATCTCGGGTTGAGCCGACTCAAGGTTTACACTCATTGCAGTTCCGGCGCCCTGGTTATCAATCATCACAGCCAATTCGGCAGGAATCATGGGTTCGATGGGTTCGGTAAGTGCATCATCACCAAAAATATCCCTTTGCATGAAATATTTCAGGTAGAGGTTCGGACTTGGATTTACCTGTAAAGTTACAGGGAACAGCGGTTGTTCGAATATTTCACCTGTAAAAGGATCGAGATAAGATAAAGTTCCACCGAATGAATAGTACTTTGGAACATCAGGTGCAGCGCTACGTTCCGGAATAAACAGGATTACTGCTGTGCCATCGGTAAGTGCATTCAAAATTCCGGAGCCATCAATGCCACTGATTTGATCCAATGATTGGGTGTTGATTTGGAAAAGATCATTTCGCAGCACTCCGTCTTCATCTCTTACTTCGAGGTTGAGTGAGATATTTTCCATGGCATCTGTTTCGTGTCCGTTGAAGACGGTTAACGTTCCTTCAAATGCTTCACGGGTCATGGTGAGGGTTTGTGAGAACTGAACAGTTACAGTAGCACAAACTGAAGATGATTTATCATCAAGAATGCTTCCACCAAGAGCGGCACTAACATTAAACAATGAGTCCATCGAAGGATAACCTCTGCCATGTACATATTGAATTACGCTATCCAAAACCAACTCGTAGTGATGTAACAATAAGGTATCGATGATATCAGGATATTCGGGAGTTGGAGAGTAAATCCCATTACCCCTTGCCTCCAGCGTGGTATTCCAGTAAGTTACAAAGTCGAGGATTTCCATTTCGGAAATATCAGTATCGTCAAAAGCAGCTATGAGGTCATCCTGTGATGAAGGATCAATTGGAATTTCATTATCTGTAAATCCGGCTACTGCCTGATTAAATGTTCCAAAAAATTCCTTGCCAACAAGTTCATCATTTCCGGCTTGTTCTTTCGACCAGTTTTCGATGGCCACGAATCCTTTATCAAGCATCACCATATCTTCGAAAACCTGTTCGGCTTCGGTGGTGTTTTTACCTTGGGCACCCTGCATGGGTGAAGTGTTGCCAATGGCCTGGTTAATGAAACAACCAATTGTTGTACCAACGCACCATGCACAGCCGAAGGATCCGCCGGTAAAGGTATCAACTACACCCCATGCACAGGATATACCGTTACTCCAATTCAGGCCGTTTGAATATATGTCAGCGCCACAATCAAGAACAGGAGGTAATGGATTTATGCAATCGATGAAACAGTTTAGCGCTTCAGCAACACAAGGATCACATCCGGCATTGCTACTTTGGTAGGGTGTTCCGGGACCTATGCTACTGCCACCACCAGGGCCGCCACCGCCGGGGCCACCAGGGCCATATCCGCCACCCCAGTACCATGGAATGCTTCCACCGCTGCTCGTGCAAATCCTTCCAAGGTAAATGCTCCATGCCGATACAACCCTTAATTGGTCGTCGGGACCACACTCAAATTTATACTTGGTAATGGTGATATCCGAGCAATTGAGGGATCTTGTACCAGAAGACTTGTCAGGTGGTCGTCGTTCCATAATTACGGGTATCTGCACAGCCTGCTGGGGAAGAATGTCCAATTGATCCACATTGGCCGTAAACATGTATTCCTCATCTTCTGGTAACTCAACTTCAACATCCCGGGCCGTGATCAGTCCTACATTGGTTAAGGTAAGAATGAAGGGGAAATATTCTCCCTGTTCTAAATGAGGTAAGGTATCCGGCATATTCATAAGAACTACCGGAGCAGGTACATTGGTTTCAAATTCTACAACAAGGGTTATCTCATATTCGTCCTCTATTACGGTTGGGATAACATCCCATGAATAGGTAATGGCCTGGAAGGCAATAAATACAACCTTTTCATTAACTACCCCTTTTTCAATAAAGATATAATCCTGGAAATTGCCGTGCATAGATGCCTGAACTTTGAGTGTATAATACCCTTCGTTGACATCCTCAACCAGAAAATGACCATTTGCATCTGTTAAACCCTGGGCGATAATTTGGCCTGTATAAGGATGTAATAAAATCACCATCGCACTGTCGAGGTGTGGTGCAGCCTGGGTATTGTAGGTGTATTCGTCAACCACATCCACAAGCAAATCACCCGTTTCTATCGAAATGGGTTCGAAGGTAAATGGGAGACTTACACTGTTTGAATTGGTACCTGATAGGCCAATCGATCCTGTAATAGGATTGTTTAGTTGCAAGTCATCACCGGGGATAAGCTTTATTGTAGCAGTGGCACTTTCACCGGGCTGTAGTGAGGAAATAGTATCCGGGCTTGCCATCGATAGCCAATAAGCTTCGGGTAAGTCAATAGTGATAAGTCCGGTTTCATCCAGTCCGTTGTTGGTAACTTCAAATTCAACATAATTTGTCTGGTTCTTAACCATCGATTCGCTCAAAACCACAGGATTGAGTTTTAGGTTCCCCTTAGTTGCCGAGCAATAGAACCATGCACTGAAGTTAAATTTTGTTCCTTCGGAAGATGTTAGTCTTAGCTCGACCTCCTCGTAAAGGCTACCATCAGTTACTTCAGTAGCATTAACGCTATAGCTCATTGTAGCATAGGAATTTCCCTGAAGCTCGGCTAATGGAACAAAATTTAGATTACATCCGGAAGGTGAAGAAATGACCTGGATATCTACAATACTTAAAGGAAGACTGCTCAAATTCTTTATCTCCAAGAATTTTTGCTGGGTTTCGCCCTGATAAAGTTCCCAGATGATATAACTTGTAGCCGTTTGTTTAGCTCCCAATAAAACAAAGCTGTCCTGAGCATTAGTCAATCCCTGGTTAGGGTAGCAAGCGCCAACCTGATAATCACCGGCCTCTCCATTCAAAGGAGAAAACGTAACACTAAAGTCACCATTTTCATTGCTGGTAACAGGGTACACACGTCTTACTCCTCCAACTATTACATAAACATCCACAGGTTTATTCACAGCTGATGCTTTTGCTGCCATTTCCGCAGAACCGGTAATGGTAATTGGTGAGCTTCCGTTAAAGATATCGCCCTCAACATTAACAGTAGCAGTATAATCAGGTAAAACTGACAAAGCCTTTGCTTCGGAGGTATTATTGATTCCGATAAGTTCGTTTAGAATGCCCTCTTTATTTACCGTGGCAAACAAGTGGTAGTCCCCAACGTCGCCAGTAAGCGTCAGAGTTTTGTTCATGATAAGCGAATCGCCAATGGGAAGTGTTGACGGGGTAAATATGGTCGACATCACAACATCATTTGCATCCAGCACATTATTTGTCGATTTATAGATTTTTACTTTTGCACCCTCGGGTGCCGGAGCAAATCCATTATTCTTTATTTTAATACTAACATCAACGGTTTCATTAATCAGAAGCGCGCTTTGCGATAATTCCATTCCTGAAAGCACATAATCGGGAAGGTTACGGTCACTAACCATCACCCAACAACCGCCAGAACTATATTCGTTGGCTGTAACGGTTACCGAAACAATCTGATCACCATCTTCAATGCCATCGTCAAGGGTATTGAAAGGTACTTCCACCACATCCACACCTTCAGGAATAGTGGCTGTTGTTGGTAAATCAATTTCATCAGCACCATTATGCGACAGGCTTAGCTCAACCGCTGCGCCTCCAAGCGTATTTCTTGTAATTACAAGTTTCCCTGCGTTAGCAATTCCTTCAGGAACAATAATGGGATCGGAGACAAGGGACAATGAAGGCCCATCGTTATCAATGATGGTTACATCGGCAGTGGTTGTTCCACCACTTTCTTCAGGAACTCCACATCCACAGGATGAAAGATAAATTGCGCCGGTTACTTCAATGGTTCGATCTCCATCAAGAACTCCATTATCAACAACGCCAACATTAAACTGTTTTTCCATCATACCGGCAGGGATTGTTACCTGGGCAGGGAAGAAAAGTTGCCCTGAGGGTGAAGATGATAAAACAATAGTTACAGGATCAGAGCCGGGCTCTAATCTTGAAATTGTACCCCACGCCGCGTAAGGGCCACCGGCTTCAGATACTGTCTCAGGATTTATTGCCAGGGCAACCTGGGGAATATCATTGTCGATAATCGTTATGGTTGCTGATCCTGCAATAAACCCGGTTTTCGAAGCAGTGAGTACCACATCTTTGGTTAATTCGGGAACGTTATCGTCGGTTACCGGCACCATTATACTTGCTGAGGCTTCGTTTGCCAGGATGGTTATCGTTGTGGGAAGGCCAATTTGGGTTGGACTTTGCGTAGAAAGATTTACATCTATTGCCTGATCTGTAACTAAATCACGTGTAACCGTAAGTTCAAATTGCTCGCCTTCTGTTGCTTCTGTAGCGCTTAGATTAACAAAAAGTGAAGGAAACTCATTATCCAAAACAGTGATCATTGAGGTCGTTTGGTCGTAACCATTGGCCTGAGCCAGAATCTCAACATCAAAATTACCTTCGATCAAAGCGTTGTCGATAGCTGATAAGTTGAATGTTTTGCCCGATTGATTTGCAGGAATGGTAACCGTAACAGGTACACTAATGCGTGTAGGTTCTGTAACAGCAAAGTTTACAACCAGGGCATTTGTTCGTAAACCACTCCGGTAAATCATGCATTGAAGCGGAGAAACAGCGTTCTCGTTAATGCTTGCCTGGGGTATGGAAATATGCAGCACTTTTTCGAGCGTGAAACTTTCGGCTGATAATGCAAGGTTATTGATTCCACCGTTTGGTTTTTCAACAAGTTCAGGATATGGTGTCAATAAAACTTCAATATAAACTTCTCCTTCCATGCCGGGGTATTCAGGAATGGTGAATGAAGAGCTTTGCGAAAGTATGCCTCCAGCTTCGAGTGTGTCGGTATATTGTACATGTCCCAGTATTTTTCGTTGGGTTCCGGCAATAATCGAAACACGCTGGCTCCAGCCGCCAATTGCCGCGGCATCACCTATGTTTTCTACATTCCATCCTATCGAAAGTGTTTCGCCGGGAGTAATTGTTCCCTTGGTTGACTGGACATCAAAAACTGTTAGATCAGGATAAGGCGGAAGGATAATTTCCATCGTACCATCCGAAACCAAAGTATTATTGTTCTCGTTGGTTTCCTGGATTTTATTGTTGATGTCAGTTTTTACAAATACATAGTAATCACCACCGATATAGTCAGGAATATCGAAAGTAACTGTTTTGGTATAGCTATTTCCACCCGATAGTGCTGACATATTTGTAGGCTGTGAAACACTTGTGGCTGTTACCGGATTAAAAATAGCACCGGTCGAAATATAAACATTATCCTTCCAGGGCACAAGTCCTGTTCCACCGGTTCCTATATTCGAGATGGTAAAGGAAACTTCAACATTTTCACCTGAATATCCTGAATCAGGAATCATAATTTCAGTAATCGTGAGATCGGAGAATACATTGAAAGAAAATAATCTTATTTCGCTTTCGCTGGATGAGCATTGATTTTTTGCCACAAGTTGCCAGTTGTACAGGTAGTTTTTGTTCAGATAATCGTAATAAACATAGGATAAATTGGTAATGCCTGAAACCGTTGCATCATCAGGTTTTTGCTGATTTGTTCTCCAAATGTACAAATCGTATTCCAATGCGTTTGGCACTGCATCCCATGAGAATGAAACCGGTTCTAACACACCAAAACTACTATCGGCGGGAGAAAGGGTTGTAAAATCTCCAACCGACGGAGAGTTTGTAATTGAACTGTCCAAGGTATCATTCACCGTATTTTCATCGTTGGGAAGCAAGGTGAAGATTTGCAGATCGTATGTGCCGATGCTGACCAAATTTAAAGTTTGATTAAAAGTGTATTCCACGGTTTCGCCTGATGGTAATGTCCCATTTAAAGTTTCGACTACAGCTGGCCCGTTGTTAAGTGAATATCCAAGATTAAAATTTGACTGGTCAAGTTCACCATAATTTTGGATCGTAACAGTTAAAGACTCAGCATTACTCAAACCACATCCCGACAGTGGGGATATTACATTAAAAATTGCAAGATCATGATCAGGGGGAGTACCAATCCCCGCCAAGGGCAAAGCCATCGGCCCGATGTTGGTCGAGAAAATCATTTCTGAAGAAACCAAATTGTAGTTTACCGGGGTAAACTGGACATCAAAAATTACTGATTCGCCAAATCCGAGAGATTGGGGCAATGGAAGATTGGTAGCAAAAAGATTCCCGTCCGTGAACGAAACATTATAAACTTCCAAAGTTGAACTTCCTGTATTTGATAGTTCTACACTTTCTGTTCCCGTAAGGTTAACCACAATCTCACCAAAATCAACTGCATCGGGCAATAGAACCGGTACCGGAGGAGTAACTCCTAATCCGGCCAGTGGAATCTGAACTTGTGCAACATTTGCATTCTCAAGCGAAATTGTCAGTGTTTCGTTGTATTGCTGAATAGCCGCCGGTTCGAAGACCACCAAAAGAGTCTTCTGTGAAAATGGGAAAATTTTCGTGATTTCGTTTAATGGATAGAAAGCCGATGAGCTAAACAAGGTGTTCGTAATATTGGCAGCCAAGGCCCCTGTATTTTCGATTATCAATTCCAGAGTATCAGAAAGCCCGATAAATGTATCATCAAAGTTTAAACTCAAAGGGCTTGGAGTAATGATACCACTTCCCTGGATGGTAAGCGAAAGTGCTACCAAATCCGTTGGATTCTTTACAGCGTTTCCACTCACAAGAATTTCGCGTTGATAAACCTTTGCCAGGAATCCCGTGGTATTTATTCCCACGTTGATATTCTGTGTTTGTCCGGCGGTCAATCCACCTACATAATTCGACAGATTCAGGTAATCATCAAAGGGAATTGTTGAACTTTGCCTTACCGGATTCCCGTAAAGGATACCGTTATTGCTATTTGATGATTCATCCGAAACAATGTTTCCTGTTGAATTTATCAAGGGGAAATAAAGCAGTAATTCCGGTTCGGTACCGAGCAAGGCCTGGTTAATTGTCGATTGGATTTCCGATTGGTTGCGGGCAATATCCCATAGCCTTATTTCATCAATTTTACCATTGAAAAATGCATATTGATACGATCTTCCAATCCTGAGATTGTCAGTGTTCGGCAAAATCGTGAATGAATCGAAAGATTGTTCAGCATCCAAAATACCGTCAATAAAAATCCTCATGGTTTCGCCATCGAAAGTCGCAGCGAGATGAATCCATTGATTTTTTACGGCCTGGCTTGCCGAAGTCAGCGAATAGAGGTTGTTAAGTTTAAATTCGAAGAGATGATTTTCGTTTACCCACAAGCGGTATTTACCTTCGCCAGAGTTTTCTTTCCCGGCCACAAATTCGTTGGTATTGTCGATCAGGTAAATCCATGCTTCAATAGTAAGCCCTGATGTTGGATTTAGCATATCGTTGTGAACCACATTAATGTAATCGCCTGTACCATCCAGCGCCATCACATAAGGATTTATTGATGAGGCTTCAGCCTGAAAATTAAGGGTTTCACCTCCTGTGTTTTGCACACTGATGGTTTTATTATCAATATCTCCGGACTGTAGTGTTGATGACAAGGTGAGTGGCGAAACAGCCATATTTGGCGGTTCCACACCTGTTGCTGAAATTACCACAGGTAAAGCAGATGTATTCGGGTCGTTGGATATGATGGTGATAATGGCCGAATACTGTAAGGTAGTTTCGGGGGCAAAAGAAATATACATGGGAAAAGCATCGCCCGGAGGAATAGCAAAAGAAGGATTGTTAATATAAAACACCTGGTAATTACTTTCGATGGTAGCATTGCTTACCAGCAGTGTATCGCAACCGCTATTGGCAATCAGCAATTCGCCTACAAGGGTATCTCCCACATTACCGGTTCCAAAATCAATAAAATCATTGGTTAGAATGGCAGGATCGCCGGTTACTGTAATACTATATTGGATTTCAGTTACAGGTTGATCAGGGTCGTTTGAGTTAATTAACAAGCCTGCCTGATGCTGTCCTGCAAAAAGATCGAGGGTTGAAATATTGATAAGTATCGAAACACTGTCGCCACCTGCAACAAAACCTGATGCAGGGCTTGCTGAAATCCAGGGTAAACTCCCTGCAATTTCAAATTCAAGATTTTCCTGGCCAATATTGTAAACCATCACGGAATCGTAATAAGTATCATTGCATGCATAAGTTCCTGAAAAAGATGTTTGAAAAACAAAAATCTCCGGAGGAGTAATGCCTTCGCCGGAAAGTGGCACCTTAAGTGTACCGGCATTACTGGCATTTGATATTACCAGGATCGAGTCATAGACCATTCCGGGAGAAAGTGGATTGAAGCTTAAATTAATAGCAAACAAATCTCCCGGAGGGACACTAAATGGAAATGATAATCCTGTCAAGTCTTTTGAAAAGCTACTTAATGCTCCCAATTGCAAAACAATATCATCAACAATAAGATCCTGAGTACCTATATTTTTAAAGCTCATTTCCTCCTCAGATGAGGTATTTACGATTACCTGTCCAAAATCCAAAGCCGGGGGTAAGGCTTCTATCTGTGGATTCCCGGTAACATTAAGTGTGATGGGAATTATCAGGTTGGGGTTGTTGATGGTATTGTTTGATATAATAATGTTGCTTTCGTATAATCCATCGTTTAGTCCTTCGGAATAGAATTTAATGTCGGCAATCACAGTTTGTCCGGGTGCAACCGTATTAAGATCAGGCGGAGTTTTTACCCAGCTTGCAACTTCAGGGCATCCTGGGGCGATAATACTTGCACCGCTTTGCAGCGTTCCATTATATCCGTTTCCGGAAACATCTGTGGCCGTTCCATCGTTAAAATTCCAATACGCTTTCAACCCTGTTTCACTCCCTGATAAAGAAGTATTCATCAATATATTGATTTCTGCTTCGGACTTTGCATAGTTCCACAGCCTAACTTCATCAATAAGACCCGGAAAGTTTTTATTACTGCAGCAGGCTTCACCACCAATACGAACATCGTTACTATAACCGGTATAGTTGGCCAACACGGGAGCAGAGGCAATAAATTCACCATTCACGTATAAGCTGGCAGTTGTACCATCACAGGTGGCTGCAACATGAGCCCATTGGCCTGCTGTAGCAAATCCGTTGTAGCTGCCATAAACTGTTTGGGAGCATTCCGAAGGCGGATTGATGCTAATGCCGTACCCTCCGTCCGACATCACAATGCCCCAGTCGTTGCAGGAGTTGTGTCCGCCAAATATTGCTTTTCTTCCACTTGGCGTGGATGAGGGTTTTACCCATGCTTCAGCAGTCCATAGCGATCCGGGCGATAAATTTCCCAATGCAACATAATCGTTGCTTCCGTCAAGTGATAATGATCGACCTGCCGGATCGTCATCTAAGTTTGCCCGGAAATATAAATTCTCTGTTCCGTTGTTTTGGATACTCAGCATTTTTGTTGTTGAATCCGGCTCGTTGAGCGCGGCAAATATTTCCATGGGATCAACCTCAATTTCAGGCAAGCCAAATTCAAGACTTACGATGGAAAGCTGGCCAAAGCCAAAATTTCCGTTTCCAATAGTATATGTAGGCGTAGCATCCAATTGTGTGGGGATGCCGTTAAGTTCAGTCCAAAGTTTAAATGACATTGTGTTTCCCGATGTAAAGCCGGGAAGACCATTTGCATCATCTTTTTCCCAGGCAATGATAGCCACATCCTGATTGGATAATGAATCGCCAATACTGGCCATTCCCACACAAAGTTCGCCATCAAAAACGCTCAATTCATCACCGGCTTCGATGTAGTCGTTCAGATTGGTTTCTTCAACAACAATATAATATGGCAAACCGGTTTGAGCAACAATATTAAAATGATTGTCGAATCCCACACCCAAAAGGCTCAGTTGTTTTTGAGTTGCATTTGAAGTTATTGATAATTCAGAAGTAAAAGATCCTTTGTATGGAGGTGTGAATGTAACAAAAACCTCCTTCAGGTCATTGGTATTTTGTAGTGTGAAAGATGTAGGCGACACGCTGAATGAAGCATCATTCGACACGATATTGCTAACAGATAAAGCTGTAGTTCCGGTATTGATCACAAAAAATGAAATGGTTTTTTCAGTTTCAGTTTCCACATTTCCAAAATTGATCATATCAACGGATGTGGAAATATTTGCTGCTCCGGCAGGTAAGGCAAAGCCTTCGAGCGAAACTGCTGTTGTTGGTTCATCCGGGTCGTTACTTTCAATGTTCAATACGCCGGTATAACCACCGGGTGTTGCAGGATCAAAAGTAACTTCAAATGTAAGTGAGTCATTGGCATTAATAACAGCATCAGTTACGGCTGATGAAAAGGCATCCGAGTTATCGCTGATAAAAATATGGAGGGGTGCATTCCCTATATTGTAAACCTTGATTTCGTTAATAATGGATTCGCCCACTGTAATTTGGCCTACATAAAGATTCTCGATAGGAACATCAATATCCGGCTCTAAACCTGAAGTACCATCAAGTGTAAGAACCGAAAGCTGCCCGAATCCAAAGTTCCCGTTTCCAACGGAAAAATCAGCAATCGCATCCACCTCCACCCAATTGTCGTATATTTCTGTAAAGACCTTGAATGTCATCGGGTTTCCGCTGGTAAATCCCGGTAGGCCGAGATCGTCATCCTTTTCCCAGGCGTTAAATACCAGGTTGCTGAAAATTTCGATGTATTGAGATCCACTTGTATTGGCATTGCCATTCAAATAAGATGAAGTAGCACCAGTTACTAAATTTTGATAATTATCATTGTTAAAATTCCAATAGCCAACAAGACCCTGCTCATTTCCCAACAAAACATGAGACATGTCTTCAGCAATTTCAAATTGGGTACGGGCATGATCCCAAACCCTTAGCTCATCGATGTTTCCATTAAAATAATAACTGTGACTACCGGTTCCACCGTAGGCACCAATAATTTGTCCTACCTGCCCTGTGCGCAATGTTTTAGTATATTGCTGGCTGGCTTTTAAAACTCCATCAACGTAAACGCGTTTGTAAGTACCATCGTAAGTGGCTGAAATAAAATGCCATGTATTATTGCTGATTCCGATAGATGCACTATTGATATAGAAATTATCATATCCTGAACTTCCCGCAGGATATGTTCTGAAGTTGATATTACTACCTTCAAAAAACAAAGAATATTGCGAATTAACGGGGCCTTTTTCAAAGATAAATCCGTTCTGGTTATAATTGGATGAATATACATAAGCGGAAATTGTGAGCTCCTGCACATCGAAGGCTGTTGAATTATCGTTGATCAAAAAGTCGCCACTACCATCAAGTTGGAGGCTTTTCCCCACGGAGTTTGCAACCCCGATACCAACACAAAGCTCATCGTCAAAAGCGGCTACTTCATCGCCGACTTTGGGTCTGAATCCATCAATATCAATATCTTCGGCAAGAATGGTATAAGGAAGCCCGGTGGGGGCAACACTTGTAAAATAGCCCTGTGAGGCCACGCCCCAGGCCGGCACAATGGTATTTCCTGTGCTTGCTTGTATGGTTAAATTCCCAGAATATGCTCCTGATGTGGTGGGAGAAAAAATTACGGCAACATTCCTGTTTTCGCCCTGACCCAGGGTGAAAGAAGTGGAACCAAATATACTGAATGCTCCATTTGAGGAGGTAATGTCTGTTACCTGCAAATCTCCATTGCCGGCATTAAAAATATTCAGTTTGATGGCTTTTGTAGTATTCATGGCAATCCCACCAAAATCAAGATAGGAGGGGGTTACTGAAATGTTTGGTGTAGGTTCAGGCAATCCTGTTCCATACAAAGAAACCTCAAACACAGCTGTGTCAGGGTCGTCACTTGTAAGGGTAAGCATATCGCTATAAGCAGTAACTGCGGTAGGCGTAAATGTAATCCATAAAGTATCCGTTGTTCCGGGAGCGACATACATGAAATTGTCGGATAAGACGAAATGGTTGTCATCATTATTAAATGAATCGATATGTAAAATGGCATTACCCGTATTGGAAATTACCAGTGGAAAAGAACTACTTTGGTTCACAATAACCGTATTGAAATTTATCAATTCTGTTGATAAGGTTGCATCCGGCGCCAAGTTGGTAGTGGCAGAAAGTTCAACAACACTAAATGTTCCATCACCAAAGGTGCCATTGCCCTGAAGAAAATTGGCGCTGGCATCAAAGTTTTTCACTTCCGAATACCATACGGTGTGATATTTAAAAGAGATTGTGTTTCCCGGTGTAAAACCGGCGAGATTTTGTCCCGGATCGGCTTGCCAGGCCACGAGGTTCATGCTGGGGTTGCCATCGAAAAAGGCAGTACCAACACAAAGCTCTCCATCAAAAACTCCAATCTGAGCGCCAATAGGTAAGTTCGTATCATTGATCAATACCTCGTCCAATACAATATTGTAAGGCAACCCGGTTGGTGGAACCGGTTCGAAGGGTTCGTTTCCGGGTGAGAATTGAAAAACAGGAGCTTCGGAAATGAGGTAGGATGTGTTTCCGGCAATTGAACCATTGTGACCGAATGGTGATTGATCGTAAACTGTTCCGCCGGAGCCTTCATTGAAGGTCCAGTAAGCGGCCAGTCCATCTTCCATGCCTGTAAGTTCGCTATTTTTACCTGAAGCAATTTCATAAGATGTCCTTGCCACGTTCCATACCCTCACCTCATCAATTTCACCTTTAAAATCACTAACATATCCCTGCCCAATAAAAAAAGTATTACTGCCATTTTGGGCATAAGTAAAATCGGCATCTGAACTATTTACCAGGATTCCGTTTATGTACCAATGAAGTTTCATGTTGCTTAAATCCCTTACCACAGCAATGTGCGTCCATTCGTTAGGGTTGATTTGGGAGCTGGTTCCAAAGGTTTGAAAAGGACTGTTGTTTCCGCCGCCTGTACCATAATAGTAATTTATTGTGCCATTGGTTTCGAGGGTGAGTGTTCCCTCTCCGGCATAAGCCTTGGCAAGTGGAGTTCGCCTTGCATCGAGGGCGTAGGCATAAATCCACATTTCGATGGTTTGATCCCCGGTAATCTGCAAACCCGAAGGATTTCCACAGTTTATGTAATCGTTGCTGCCATCAAATGTTAGCGCATAGTTTTGTGCCGGCAACATTTGACTTAGCCCGCAAAAAATCAGCAGAAGAAGGGCTACCGTGATTTTTCTAAAATATATATTGTAGTTTTTAGCATCCATAATACAGTTGTTTTAAATCTATTGAATAAATGGTGTGCCTGTGAAAGACAATTCTTTCACAGACACATTATCAGCATTGATTACTGCAGGATGATCACTTTTTCAGTGAAAACTTTAGCAGAGGTTTCGGCTATAATAAAATAAACGCCCGGATTAAGTTTTTGACCGGTTAGATCGGTACCATCCCAAATAATCTGATGGTAGCCTGCGTTGATTGATTCTTCGTGTAATACTTTCACAAGTCGTCCTGAACGATCAAAAACTTTAACATCAATACGGTCTTCTGCCGAAAGTTCAATTATAACTTCGGTGCTGTTTTTGAATGGATTGGGGGCCACAGTGAAAAATGCTGCTTCAGCATTCACAGAAACGATTTCAAGAATGACATGCCCGTAATTCCCATCATTATAAATTGGCAATGATCCATCAAAGTTCAATAGCTTTTGTGGAAAAAATTGCTGTTGTGTTGTGCGATAAATCTTTGCCTCTATTGGATTGCCGGGGTTGAAGCCTGGTAAGTTTTGAGCTTCATCTTGTTGCCAGGCTGTAATCATAAGCTGATCGCCACCTTCGTAAACAGCGCTACCTACACAAAGACCAGCATCAAACAAGCCTATTTCATCGCCTGGAATCAAGTTGTAAATGCTTTCGTTTGGCGATTTAATTTTTATAACCACTGCATAAGGCAAACCGGTTACTACCGGCTGAAAGTAAGATGATTCACGACTTGCCGCCGGTTTTGCTTCAGCAAATACATTTATTGAACCAGATTTTTTGGCTGCTGCCGGATAGTTAAAGGTAACGCTTGTGTCAACAGCAAGGGCAATTTTATAACCCAGGCCGGGCTGCATGTTTCCAATGGTATTTATTGCTTCTGAAGGAATCCATGAATCACCTGATGCTGCCTGTAAAATACTTACCTCATTTTCCAGTCCGGCAAATACGTCCGTAACTGCAATGGGGCTCTGGCTGAGCACTGAAATGTAATTCCATTTGGCCGGTTCAACTGTAATATCCCAATCTTCTTCATGGATAAATGTACCCTCGTAAGCGATTGATGAACTATTGTCGCCATATAGGTAAAAGCCATCGAGGAAGTTAATATCCCCAATGGTGTTGATATTATACCCGGGGATAAATACTCCACCATTATCAATATAAACAATCTCTAATCCATCGATGCCTGCAAATATTTCTGAGGCATCAGGATAGTGAGGTAGCAGGTTGAACGAAATAAGGTTGAACTGTCCTCCTGTGAAAGCAACATTTTGAATGTTGTAAACTGAGGCTTCCAGCGAAAGTGCTGAAAAAGTGCCATATCCAAAGGTGTCATCGCCAATGAAATATACTTCATCTGCCTCGTTGGTTTCAAGATCGGCAGAAGTATCATACATCTTGAAGATCATTTCGTTTCCTGCCGTAAAACCGGTAAGCCCCTGTCCCGGGTCCCCCTCCCATGCGGTAATGATGAAATTAAATGTGCCATCGAAAATACCGGCCCCGACACAAACATCGCCATCAAACACACCTATTTCGTCTCCAACATCTATGACCTGGCCATCTATTTCAGCATTCTTGATTACAATTGTGTAGGGAAGCCCGGTTTCGGGAACCGGGATAAAGTGAACAGGTGTGGAAGGGACACTTTCTCCGAATTGCAAAGCTACTTCAATTCCCACTTCCGGTTCATCAAAATCATTAGTAAACAAGGATGTTGTGAAAAATATTGAAGACATATCCTCCCGATTGTAAAAGGTCAGTGGGATTATTTCAGTAGCGTCAGGTGCCAAGGTGTATTCGGTTTGCGGAAGTGTAAACAAAACAAAAGGCGCATTACTATCATTTTCTAAATGTGTTTCGCCATAAACTGTTGCTGATACACCATACAATGATTGGTCATCAAAATCATCATGCAGGGGCCAATAGCCTATAAGCCCTTCTTCATTTCCGAAAAGGGATTGATACATATTTTCCTGAATATCTTCCTGGTTACGTGCTACATTCCATAGCCTGGCCTCGGCCATCCTGCCCTGTAAATAATTGCTGTTTTCTCCTCCCCTTCTTCCTAAATCAAATGAATAATTATGAAAATCAGGAATAGGGCCGGTTTGTGCATCTGTAGCAGTCCAAACGTGTTCTCCATTTACATACAATGTTATGGTATTCCCTTCCCATGTTATTGCCAGGTGATACCATTGGTTGGTATTGATGTGATAACCAGTACTCCAGCCTTGGTGTGAATTGCTTTGAGGGTTGCCATATCCTTTGTAGAAATATACGTTTTCGCCGCTGTTGATGGCAAACTGGTAATTCCTGTAATTTTTACCCATAAAATCAAAATATCCCTCATTTTCACGGTATAGCCAACATTCCATTGTAAGTGCGCTCATTCCATCCAAATGATCATGATCACCATAAGAAGCATAGTCGCCGTTGCCATCGAAATAAGCATAAGCTTTATTTGAATTTCTACCGGAAAAGTTAATATCCAAATCACGAGAACCATTGTTTGTTAATGTAAAATCTTCAACTATGGAATCTTCCCCGGCAGGAATAATTAGACAGTATGAACCTGGATCATAAATCATTTCCGGTACACCCGGCTGTTCACTTACTTTAGGCGCATAAATGGATTCATAATTGGGATAGGCTCCCGTAACCGTAAAATCATACAACACATTATTCGTCAGCCCTGTTACATCTATTGCTGTATCTGGTGTGCTGCCAAATAGTGTATAATCAGGTTCGGTTTCTGAAATTTTATAATAAACATTGTATTCAACAATTGAGTCGTTAGCGACTTCATCCCATGCCAGCGATACAGTTTGGTCAGCATAAGCAGTAGCATAAACCTCATGCGGACAGCCAAAATCGAAATATAATGCCCCTATATCTGAAATGGAGCCATCAGGGTCGATAACACTTTCTGAGCCACCATTAATACAGGGTGATAACTCCTGCAATGTGAAATCTAAGGTATCGGAAAACACAAAACCCGGCTCTTCAGTAATATTCCTGTAAATATCACAAATTGTATTAGTGTTGGGATTAATGGAAATAAAATTCCATGTCTCGGGTGGCAGGTTTCCTAAATTTGATATTTCTCCTGAAGTATTCGAATAAATATCATTGTTTTCACAAGCTTCAATATATGCATCCGAACGAATTCCAAAATCATTGTTGTTTGAAATTAAATTATTGTTAATGGTTTCATCACCATTGAAATTAGATCCAATCTCAATTCCATCGCCTGAATTAGCGTAAATTGTATTGTATGTAATTATCGGAATATTTAATTGAGAGCTGTAATCATTTAATGATATTCCATCATTAAAATTATATGCAATCATATTATAACTTATTATCGGATCATTGAGATAATCATAAATAAAAACCCCATAATTATTTCGTAGGATTTGATTGTTATAAATCCGAGGATTGCTATACCTAATAATATATATGCCATGAGATGAGTTATCACAAATCAAGTTATTTTCAATAAGTGGACTTCCGTAATAATGTAAGTGTATCCCTATAGTGTTATTTTTGATTACATTATTTATTATTGTTCCATTAGTATTATAACCATAATTAAAATAAATCCCGTTTTCAGCATTATTTAAAATGGTACATCCTTCGATTAACGGATTGCAATAATGATAAACATAAATACCATTTTTTGTATTATCAATAACTGATGCAAATATGTAGGGGTGAGAATAATTATCGGCATAGATACCCGAATTGCTACAATTATGTATCAAACAATTTTCAATGGTTGGAGATGCATAATCCATATCGATACCATCATAAGCATATCTAACAATGGTATAATGTAGGTAAGAATTGTTATCTGAGGCATCATAAAAATCTATCCCTTTCCACTGTCCGGCTGCCTGGTTTTGGTTGGCACGTGCCGATGTCATCAATATGGTGTCACCTTCCGCACCATTACAAGCTAAATAACCATACACATAAAAGTGGTAATCCCCCAAAAAGCGGACAATGGTTCCCTGATTAATAACTAATGTGTCGTTTTCGGGTATGGTAATATCACCTGAAACACTTATAAATTCATCCCATTCACCTGAGACATTACCGGAAACAGTGGTTCCCATATCATAAATGGTGGTTTCATCAAGGTCGGTATCTTCAATAATTGTAATAACTTCCAACACATAAGTAGTTTGATATCCCGGTTTTTCATATCTGACAGAATACACTCCCGGAATGATATCATGGGTTTCAAAATAACCGAGTGCATTGGTGTAAATGCTATCTGCGACAGCGGAAGGAGATTCGGGAATAAAATTTATCTTAATATTGGCATGGTTGTTTTGTGCTTCGAGGTAAGCATATCCCAAAACTGTGGTCTGGCCGGTATTGTTTACCAGCAATGCTTCGGACTGGCCGGAGAATGATTCATTCAGGGTGCCACTGTAATCATAATTTGCCGAAACCAGGTAGTAATAAGTATGAAAGTCTATCACAGTGTTATCAAGGTAAGTTGTATCGGAAATATTATCGGCCAATAAGTTGAACGCCCCGGGTGTAAACCCATCCTGCTCACTCCGGTAGATTGAATAATCAACAAAATTGGTAAGGTCAAGGGGTTCGTACCAATTGATTTCAACCGTACCATCGTTGTTATCTGTAACGCCCAGCCCATAAGGAGGAAAAGTAGTAACTTCGAATGCATACAACTCAGCAGGTGCATTCAGAGGCATGATATAATTATCTGTACCATCTGTTGCAGTTAAGTAATAATCTATTTCGGTATTGATGGTTTGCCCTGGAATATTTCCTGTAAACTCCTGGGTGCTTCCTATTTCAGTCATTGCAATTTCATTGAATGGCCCGCCATTGATTCTGTAAAAAAGTTTAGCTTCCGAAATTAAATCGCCTTCGTTATCTAGTGCAAGAGCCGAAACCTGGTAAGGGCCGCTAAGATCGTTTGTATTTGACAATGGGGTGTGAATGATGTTATAAAATTGCCCTTGAAAATGGTTGGGGCTAATTGTACCAGTGTTGACAAGATTATTGGTATTCAACCTGATTCGTCCTTCACCGCCGTTACCTGCATTGCCATAATTTCCAACTCCTCCATTTCCTCCGAAAGAGGAAATCGCAGTTGAGTTGTCGATGTTAACAGCTTCAAGGTAAACTGACCCACCGGCAGCACCGCCGCCGCCGCCGGAGTTTGAACCACCATTTCCACCAATTCCACCATCCGATTCAATATTCCCCTCACAGTCGATTGAATTGCAGGAGATGTAAAGCAGACCACCGCCATTTCCACCAAAGCCAGGATTGTAAGGGCTATGGCGTCCGCCACAACCACCGCCGCTGCCCAAATAAAGTTTGGCAAGGTCGGCAGAACCATAAGTTCCGCCGCCACCACCGCCACCACCTTCGCCTTTGCTTCCACCATTTCCCGATAAGTTCTCTCCTCCATCTTGTCCGTTATTAGAATTGCCATAGCTATAGCCACCAAAGCCAAAAGATCCATATCCAGCACCACCAGCACTCCCGGTATAGCCACCGCCACCGCCACCAGCACCACCAAGATTGGCAGAACCAAGTCCAACTGATCCTCCGGTAGCTCCTCCGCCACCTCCGGCGATTCCATTACCTCCATTATAGCCATTGTAGGCTGCACCGCCACCACCAGCACCAACTTTTCCATGGGGATCAGCGGTATAGTGTCCACCATCGCCACCAACACCAACAAAGCTTTCGCCGCCCTGGCCACCACCATACGTGTCACCAAACTGGATTCCACCACGGTAGCCTTTGCCTGTTGAAGTTACAATACCTGTAGCACTAATTGTTACAGTACTGTTTGACCTGAAATAAAGTATTCCACCTGTGTTACCGTCCCATCCCGGGCAGGTAAGCGTTCCTAAAATATCTACATCAGTGTACTGAGGTATCCTCACCACCTGGTGTTTCTTGCCATCTTCAGCGTTAAATTCCTGCCTCAACGCAGATTGAAGGCTTAACTCGCCGGATGAAGTTCCGGCAACGTAATGCACCTCCCATTTACCGACACGATTATCGTTCATGTCAGTTTCGGGATCCTGCATGGTGATAATTAAAACCTCATCACCAATCTGAATGCCTCCGGTACTATCTACAAGAATTGAAAAAGCTCCTGCAAAATTATTTCCACTTACCGTAGTTCGCTCGGTGTTAATTGTGAGGGTTTCTCCCTCGTTTACTGTAAGTACGCCATCTGATCCGTTGCCAAATGGATTTTGTGCCTGGGCTGAAAATGCAGTAAATACCAGGATTGCAATAAGCGTAATAAAATTTTTCATGTTACTGGTTTTTTATGTTAATAATGTTTTAAAAAATTCCTATAATAATGGATTCAACTTATAAAATCAGATTAAAGAACCCGGATATTAACACCTTTAAATTAGAAAGATAAAAATTTACGATGTAAAAGTCACAAGATTTTTTCTTAAAAAATTATAATAGTTATCTTAAAATGTTAATATGTTGTTAAATATTTTTCTTGTGAAATTGGCTTATAAACAGGGGGTATCCCGGTTGTTTTATTGTATTTACCTAAAAAAAAAGGTTGTTTATCACTTGATAAAATACCTTTTCTTATTTTCTGATTTGATTAACTTAATCCCTGTAAAAAATAAACCGTGTAATAAATATTCCGGTTCCATCACCTTCTCCGGCATCACTTTCCACACCGCTCAGTACGAATTTCAATTCCCAACCCTCCTTAATCAGTCCATTTATCTTAGAGCTAATCATAGCATCGTTCGAGGCAATGTTTTGAAAATTTATTCCTACGGCACTATAAAAGTTAAGCAATTTGGTTTCTTTAAATTTATCCACTTTGGCTTCGGAGCGGCTTACGCCCTTTTGCTTACTTTTCTTACCATCGGTTCGTTCGGTGGTAAAATTGTCCACCGCCAGGCTGTCGGTTGTTTCGATGATTCTTGATCGTCCCAATCCCATTGGCACAACTGATTCGACAGTAGTAACTACTTTGTACTCTTGCGCGGTACCACACAATGTTGCAACAATTAGCGACATCATTAACAGAAAAACATTTTTCATAAATTTTAGATTTGTTTAATGAATATTGAATTAAAAAAAAGGTTGTTATTAAATTTTGAATAGACAAATGATTTTATTCAGGCTTGCAACCGCAAAATGGAAATATTTTGCCACTATTTAGTGCTTGTTCATAAAGTCAGTACTTTTCAATAGTCCCGTCCGTCCGTCAGATGACGGACGGACGGGGAAAAATGAGATTAAAGTTATCTCTCCCGATTTGTCCCAGACCTGCGGCCTGGAGAGGAATCTCATATAGCCAACTTCTCTTTGATATTGCAGGCCTTCAGCCTGTAAGACATTCCCAGTTGAAACACTGGGTCTTTTTATTTAAGAAGTACCTTTAACGATTACACGGATAACTATTAACCCAGTAACTAATATCCAATTACCAATTACTAATAATCCGTCGGCAGGCAGACAAACTCAATGAACTTTAGCCCACTCTATGAACTTTTAACTTTTAACTCTTAATGCCGGGCTTTGCCCATGCACCCTCGAAAAATTACGAAAATTGTCCATAGGACTCCTTTGGAGAAAATTTTCTATTTTTCGGGGCTTCTCCCTTCTCCCTTCTACCTTCTCCCTTCTCCCTTCTCCCTTCTCCCTTCTCCCTTCTCCCTTCTCCCTTCTCCCTTCTCCCTTCTCCCTTCTCCCCTCTCCCTTCTATCTTCTCCCTTCTCCCTTCTCCCTTCTCCCTTCTCCCTTCTCCCTTCTCCCTTCTCCCCTCTCCCTTCTATCTTCTCCCTTCTCCCTTCTCCCTTCTCCCCTCTCCCTTC
>Ga0307990_1000007_pt1 | contig 183519 bp, 156 predicted proteins | sample EllFjometagen129_FD_203168 | JGI IMG/M metagenome (GOLD analysis project Ga0307990, IMG submission 203168) | Marine microbial communities from Ellis Fjord, Antarctic Ocean - #129 | ecosystem: Environmental > Aquatic > Marine > Unclassified | place: Southern Ocean | collected 2014-10-08 | reverse complement strand
TTTTTAATATTAACCTTTGTGAACCTTAGGCTCTTAAAAAGTCATTAATAGTAACATGTTAACGATATTTATGCTGCGGTTTTTTCCCTGAAAGGCTTTTTTCTCCCCGGGAAAAACGTAGTACCTTTTCTCTAATATTCTGCCAAAAAATGGCAGAATATTAGAGAAAAGGTACTAAAAAAACTACCAAAAAAAAATACTAATAAACCATCTCTTACTTTTTCTTCACTATTTGTTAACAATCGGGTTTCTAAATCATTCAGATTCTATATTTTTAATGCCTTTTTCTTAACAAAAATTTAAATTCATTTACAAACGATTTGATGTATTATTAACATCTTTGTCAACCAATTAAATTGATGGTTTATGAAAGCTTTTTTACCTTCTTGCACATTTACTCTATCTCTTGCACTTTCACTATTGATAAATTTTAGCTCGTTTGGTCAGGCTCCAGGCAACTGGGAAGGCGATTCGGACATTACAATATTTAAAGAATCCACACAGGTTTACCAGGGCAACCATAGCTGTGGTATTAATGTTATCACAGGCATACAGGCTAATTGCGATTTATCCAACCTTGTTGAAATTCCTGTTGTTGCTGGCGAAACCTTTAAAATGTCATTTTGGTTTTTTACAAGCGAACATGTAAGACTAAGGGCTGCCTTTGACTGGAATGACGGCAATTCAACATACTCGGCAAATTATGCCGGCCCAACCTCTACCGGCGACTGGGAAGAATTTGTGTATGAAGATGTGATTCCAGCGGGAGTTTCTGCCTTAAATTTGCGCATCCGGGCTTATGATGTAGGCGGATTTGTGGCACCCGAAACACAGTATGTTGATCAGGTAGCTTTTGAAAGCCCGGTGGGCAACCCGCTCACTGTTGCCAATGGTGATTTTGAAACCTGGCCATCTTCACTCCCCGAACCCACAAACTATCCTACTGCTTTTGAAGCGACTGCCAATGATTTGCAAATTCAACTTTCGTGGAATGATGCCACAGGGGTTCAACTTCCGGATGATTATTTAATTCTGGCCAACGATGACAACAATTTTACTCCTCCCGCTGATGGCAACTTTATCAACAATGATTTTGATTTCAGCGATGGACAAGGCGCTGCCAATGTAAGCTTTGGTGAACAAGCTTTTAACTTTTCAAATCTGAATCCCGAAACTACCTATTATTTTCAAATCTTTTCATATACCAATTCGGGCCCGGATGTTGACTACAAGGTTGATGGAACACCTCCCTCAGCTACTGCGACCACCGGGGTTTTGCAGCCTGAGATTATTGTAACAGAACCACAGGACGGGGATACCTGGTTTCGCGGAAATGAGTATGAAATTACATGGGAAGCAATAAATATATCAGGCGATGTATTGATCGAAATTACAGGCAACGCCTCTGGCGGAAATCCTGCCTGGGAAGAAATTGCCACAGTTGCTGCCGAACCCGGAAATTACACCTGGCTTATTCCAACTGACTATCCCACCGGAAATGATTTTCAGTTTCGGGTAAGTAACCTTGAAACCTCCGCCATAAGTGGCGTTTTTTCGATTATAGACCAACCCGATACCTATGATATTGTAATAAACGAAATTATGTACAACCCGCCATCTGAACTGGGTGACGATGATTATTGGGAATATCTTGAAATTTATAACAACGACAATGAAACTGTGGATTTGTCGGGATGGAGTTTTACTGATGGCTTCGATTTTATTTTTGCTGATGGTACCATGATAAATGCCGCAGAATATCTCCTGATAGCCAGAAACCCTGATACCATTGTTGAATTTTATGGCATCTCAAACCTGGTGGGTCCATTCGATGATGGAGCACTGAACAATAGCGGTGAGATGGTTGAATTGTCGGATGCATTTGGAACTGTTGTTGACTATGTTGAATACAACGATGGTGGCGACTGGCCATCCGAACCCGATGGCAACGGCCCCTCACTCTCGCTGATTGATCCGGATTTAGATAATAGCTTGCCCGAAAGTTGGGAACCAAGTGTAATAACCTTCGGAACTCCCGGAATGCCCAATAATATTACCGAACCCCTCATCCAGCTTACCTATCCTAATGGAGGTGAAAATATACAGCAAGGACTCACTTATGAAATTACCTGGAATTATGTCGAACTCACCGGCACTGTAAGTATCGAATTGCTAAAATTTTCGGGAAGTAATGAAATATTAGCATCAAATATTGATGTAACGCAATTGGCCTGGCAATGGGTGGTTTCTGAAAGTCTGCCTTTGGGAAACGATTATAAAATAAAACTTACAAGCAATAGCAATCCAACAGTAAGTGATGAAAGTGATAATGAGTTTTCGATTATTGCCCAGGTTGATGTACCATTAATTGTCATCAACGAAATTATGTACAATCCGCCAGATGTTTTAGGTTTAGATGATAACTGGGAATACCTCGAAATTTATAACAACGATGTGAATGTTGTGGATTTATCGGGCTGGGTCTTTATCGAGGGTTTTGATTATACCTTTCCCGCAGGCACAAGCCTCGAAGTTGGCGAATACCTCGTGGTTGCCCGCGTTCCCGACACCATAGCTGCTTTTTACGGAATCACCAACCTTGTTGGCCCTTTCGATGGCGGTGCGCTGAACAACTCGGGCGAAACTATAAAACTCACCGATGCGTTGGGAAGCATTGTTGATGAGGTAAGCTATCTTGATATTGAGCCCTGGCCTCTTCAACCCGATGGCGATGGCCCTTCACTCTCGCTGATCGACCCGAATTTCGACAACAATTTGCCTGAAAGCTGGGGGCCGAGCATTGTGCTTTACGGAACACCAGGCACAATCAACAACCCCGAAATTCCCTTTTTACAGCTTACTTATCCCAATGGTGGTGAAACCCTGATTAAAGGAATGAGCTATGAAATTACCTGGAATTATGCTGATCTGTCAGGAAATATTTCTATACAACTTATCAGTTTTTCCGGCGGAAGCCAAACCTTAGCTGAAAACATTAACGTATCATTAAATTCATGGGAATGGGAAATTCCATCGGGACAAACAACCGGAAGTGATTATTTAATGGAAATTTCCAGCATTGACAATCCGGATATTTGGGATGGGAGCGATGATATGTTTTCAATTATTGAAATGCCCGTAACTCCTATTCTTGTGATTACCGAAATAATGTACAACCCGCCCGAAAGCGACACCGATTCACTGGAATTTATCGAAATCTATAACAACGACATTATTGATATTGACCTTACGGGATATAGTTTTGGAAGTGGGATAGGGTTTGAATTTCCATCCATCACGCTCAATGCCGGCGATTATTTGCTCTTGGCTGTAGATTCGATGGCCATGCTCAACACCTTCGAGGTAAACGCGTGGCAATGGAGCAGCGGCGCACTAAGCAATGGCGGCGAATTGATAGAATTATTAGATAACTTTGGCAGCGTGGTTGATTATGTTGAATATGATGACCAGTTTCCCTGGGATAATTTGGCCGATGGCACGGGGTCTTCGTTGGTGCTTTGCGATCCTGAAAACGACAACAGCCTCCCCGAAAACTGGCTGGTTTCGGCTGAGCTTGCAGCCATCAACGATGATGGTGTCGAAATTTTTTGCACACCCGGCGGGCCGTGCATTACCACGAAAACCAACGAAAATTTCATCGAAAGCAAACTGATAGTTTATCCCAATCCAAACCAGGGAATCTTTTCCATAATCACACCCCAACGCGAAAATTCAACCATCGAAATTTTTTCCTTATCGGGAAAATTAATGTTTTCATCAGAAATGAGGGGCCATGAAACGATTGATGTTTCTAACAGGCTGAATTCAGGAATATATTTCGTCAAAATTATCAGTCAGTTAAATCAAACTGTTCTCAATCAAAAAATCATCATTCAAAAATAATTGTATCACTAAAATAAAACATACGTTTTGAGAAGATTATCCATTTTATGGATGGCATTATTTGCCACATTATGCATCAAAGCCCAAATGCCCGAATACTGGATTGATGACTCAGGTATTGAAATATTTCGGGAGAATGTTAATGTTTATAATGGAAATTACAGCGCGGGAATTATTGTTAACACCGATGCTCAGGCCGACTGCGATTTTATAAATGAAGTTGAAATTGCCGTGACTGAAGGCGAGAGTTTCAAAGTTTCGTTTTGGGGAGTAGCCAGCCTAAAGGTTCGTATGCGTGTCTTTTTTTACTGGGAAGGTGCAAATGCTAACTACGCTCCTGGATACCTTGGCCCTGCCAGCCAGGATTGGGAACAATTTTCTTACGAAGGCCTTGTACCCGCCGGAGCAACAGCACTCAAAATTGGGCTTCGCTTTTATGACATTACAGGTTTTACTCCTGGCGAAATCCAGTACATTGATGATGTAACTTTTGAATCCCCGGTTGGCAATCCCTTAGCTGTTGCAAATGGCGATTTTGAAAGCTGGGCCATTATAAAACCCGAACCATCGGCATACCCCACCGAATTTTCAGGAACTCAAAAAGGTTTCAGTATTCTCACGTCATGGACTGATGCTACAGGAGAGCAACTGCCCGACAGTTATTTGATACTGGGATCAAAAGACCTAATAAGCGGTATTCCGGAAGATGGTAGTTTCTATCCTGACGACCTTAATTTTACAGATGGTGAAGGTGCTATGAATATTAATTTCGGAACAGATCAATTTACCTTTTCCAACCTTGAAAGCCTGAACAGTTATCATTTTATGATATTTCCATACACCAACTCCGGAACAAATATTAATTATAAAAACGATGGCCTGCCCCCCGAATTTTTTGTTGAAATTCCTGATGTATCCATCATCTGCGAACAAAATTTTAATCAATCGTGGGGTGGGTGGGAAACCATTAGCATTATTGGCAACCAGGTGTGGAATCGGGAAAATAATTATGGAATACAGGAAACACCCTGTGCGCGTATAACAGGAAATGTTGGAGGAATCACTTACGAAAATGAGGATTGGATTATTTCGCCGGCAATGGACTTCACCTTGTATGAAAATGAATTCCTTTCATTTTACTCCTCTGTAGGATACATTTCGCCGGAGGAACAATTTAGTGTTAAAATCTCTGCCGAATATACCGGAAATGGTAATCCGGCATCAGCCACCTGGACAGACTTAATGCCCGTGTTGCCTGATGGATCTGTAAATTGGAAATGGACACATTCGGGCGAAAATGATTTATCCGGTTTCGATAATGAAAATGTGCATATTGCTTATGTGTACGAGTGTGGGACAGCAAACGCTGCCACATGGCAGCTTGATAATATTTTGATTACAGGTGAAGTTCTACCCACACCGGAACCCGACAATTATCCAACAAATTTTTCAGCTACAACTACCGATGCAAACATCCTTATTACATGGGTCGATGCCATTGGAGATGTTGTTCCGGATGCATATTTAATCCTGGGTAGTGATGAGGATAATATTTCGCTGCCTGCCGATGGAATACCCGTTCAGGATGACAGTGATTTCAGCGATGGATCTGTTTCGATGAATATTCTTAGCGGAATACAGGCCATAACTTTTGCCGGTTTAACTTCGGGAAAAACATATTATTTCAAAATTTTTCCTTACACCAATTCGGATAACCTGATAGATTTTAAAAGCGATGGAGTTCCTCCTTCAGCAAATGCTTTTATCCCGATCTCGCTTAACGTTCTTTATACCGATTTTAACAACGGCTGGGGAGGCTGGACACCTTTTAGCTTTTTGGGGAATCAGTCCTGGAAACGAAACAATACTTCCGGCCTGGAAAATACGCCATGCGTGCTGATAACCGGCTTTGAAGGCGAACCTGTTGTGAACGAGGACTGGTTGATATCACCGGCAATTGAACTGCCCGATACGGCAAATTCACAGGCTGGTTTTTACTCTGCCACCGAAAACCCCGGGCAGGCAATCCAAATTAAACTCTCAACAGATTATAATGGAACAGGAAATCCCAACAATTTTACATGGACCGATTTATCAGAACAAGTTAACTGGTCGCAGGAAGAATTTAGCTGGACTTATTCAGGAGATATTTTATTAAACGGGTACGCGGGCAATATCATTTACCTTGCTTTTGTTTATTTTTCAGATGAAAACCAGGCAGCAACCTGGGGCATTGACGATGTAAGAATTTCGCAGATTCCGGTTTTAAATGAACCCACGAATTATCCGGTCAACTTTGCAGTAAATGCAGAAATAAAAGATCTTACACTTACATGGCAGGATGCTGTTGGCGAAATTTTACCCTCGGGCTACCTGCTTCAATTCTCCAATCAGGATGATTTCACACTTCCCGAAAATGGAATCCCCCTTGAAGATGATTTGGATTTTAGTGATGGAAACGGAACGGTAAATGTGCTGCCGGGAATAGAACAATATACCTTTGGCCAACTGGCCGACAGCACCACTTATTATGCTATTATTATTCCTTATTCAAATTCTGATCAATTTATTAAATACAAAATCATTCCTGCGCCACCCAAAGATTCAGCTACCACTGCTCCCCCCGATGGGATTTTCGATTTTTCCCTTACATCCCAACTGAGTATTTATCCAAATCCGGGAAAAGGAATTTTTTACTTTGATGCAGATGTGCCGGTTCAATCCGTTCAGGTTTACTCAATCACAGGAAAAATGGTTTTTAATCATGTTTTCTTTGCCCCTAAGGGTCAACTTGATCTTAGCGGTTCTGAAAAAGGCCTTTACTTTGCCGTTTTTAAAATCAACAAAACTTATGCACTTAAACAACACATTGTAATTCAATAAAAACTAATACTATAATTTATTTAATAATTAACAAATCAAATCATGAAAAAACTATTTATTTTTTGCTTTTCACTTTTAAGTATGACACTGGCCTATGGTCAGGGCACTGAATCATTTGATAACTTTCCGGAATCCGGTAGTAGTTATGCAGATGGAATCTTTGCAGGACAGGATGGCTCCACATGGACTTATGTACAATGCAGGGGCGATTACGAAATTACCGGGAAGGCCATTATGATTGGCCGAAACCGTGAACCCCAGTCAAATTTCTACTCCGGAAGCATTGCCAATGGTGTGGGTACACTGAGTTTTGATTACATGCAGGCTTTTTCGAGCAATGTTAACCTTAACGTTTTGATAAATGATGTTGTGGTTGGAAACGTTACTTCTGATGGTGAACAGGAAATCATCAAAAATTCTGGAGATTTTGAAGTAAATGTAGCGGGTGATTTCGTAATCAAATTTATCAATGTAAATAATGGAGACGGACAAGTTGTTGTTGATAATTTGGAATGGACGGCAGCCAGTTCAAGTATCGTTGCCACCCCCGTATTTTCGCATCAGGGCGGGCAATATTTCGAAGCTATTGATGTAGAAATTACCTGTAGCACGCCCGAGTCCGAAATTTTTTATACCCTCGATGGCAGCGATCCCGATGAGACATCCACAGCTTATACCACGGCCATAAATATTAGTACGGCCACCACACTCAAAGCCAGGGCTTACGTGTGGGCCGGTGGACTCGACCCTAGCGCGATTGCCCAGGCCGATTATTCTTTTGCCACACTTACCGAAGTAGCCAACCTCACCGATCTGAGGGATTCCTTTACTGGTGGCACAGAAGTGTATAAAGTTACCGGCGAAGTAATCCTTACCTATAAGCAGGATTACAGAGGCCAAAAATACATACAGGATGCGGCTGCCGGGATTTTGATTGATGATAATGCCGGATTTATTACCACCGAATACGCCCTGGGCGATGGCATTAGCGGTATGACTGGGACACTGTCGGAATATGGAAATATGCTGCAATTTGTTCCGGCGCTCGATCCGGGTGTACCTACCTCAACTGGGAATCAGGTAACACCTGTTGAAATTACCGTAGCCGAAATGGTTTCAGGTTTTGAAGATTATGAAGCACGTTTGGTTAAAATTCAAAACGTAAGTTTTGTGGATGCGGGTATAGTTTTCGCAAATGGCACGGTGTATCAAATTAATGACGACAGCAAAGCGGAAGGCAGTTTTAGAACTACTTTTTATGATATGGATTACATTGGCACCATGATTCCTTCAGGTGCCGGAACCATTATCGGGATACTCAATTCCCGCACCGAGGGCAATTACATCAGCAGCAGGTCGCAGGCCGATTTGATGTGGGGAACCGTGGGAGAACCCACCAACTACCCAACTGATTTTGCTGCCCTTGCTTCAGGTACTTCAATTAGTTTGGCATGGACAGATGCCACAGGCGACATCCTTCCCACAGGATACCTGGTTTTAGCTAGCGATCAGGACAACATTTTACTACCTGCTGATGGCACACCTGTTTTTGATGATGTTGATTTTAGCGATGGCATGGGAGCTCTGAATATCCCGGCCGGAGGTCAGGCCGCTTCTTTTACAGGGCTTACACCTGATATCACTTATTATTTCAAAATATTCCCCTTTACCAATACCGGCAGCGCTATCGATTTTAAAACCGATGGAACACCACCCGCGGCCCAGGCAACAACGGAGCAATCAAATGAAGTGGATATCCTGTTTACTACATTTGATACCGGCTGGGAGAACTGGACATCATACAACGTTACAGGCGACCAGGTTTGGATTATTGATGATATTCACGGATTGGAGGGTACTCCATGTGCCAAGATGAGTGGGTTTGTAAATCCTACGTCCTTTGAGAATGAAGATTGGCTGATTTCTCCTTCTCTAAACCTAAGTAACTATGATAACGAAAATATGTCGTTTTTCTCTGCTGTGGGATACACAGGGCCGGCCTTACAAGTAAAAGTTTCTTCTGATTATGACGGTGTGGGAAATCCAAACGATTTTACCTGGGAAGATTTTACCGGTGCGGCACAATGGCCGGTCGAGGGATCCTTCTTTGAATATACATCTTCGGGCGTTCTTGATCTTTCAAATTACACCGATCAAAGTATAAATATTGCTTTTGTTTTTTATTCGACAATTGATGAATCGGCAACATGGGAATTAGATAACATCAGGGTTGCCGGCGAAGGCGATGTTGTAGTTACCCCGGAACCTACAAACTACCCAACAGCTTATGTAGTTACAGCAGCTAACCAAACAATATCCGCAAGCTGGACTGATGCCACCGGCGAAGTTATCCCCGAAGGCTATGTGGTGATGATTAGCGATCAAACCGAGTTTACCAATCCTGAGGATGGCACACCCGTAGCCGATGATACTGACCTGAGTGATGGCAATGGTGCCCTGAATGTAATGCCCGGCGTTGGAGCTTGTTCTTTTAGCGGATTAATGGAAAGTACAATGTATTACACTACAATTATTCCCTATACAAATTCAGGATCATTGATCGACTACAAAAATGACGGTTTTCCACCCAACGGCTCTGCAACAACCGGCGAGGCTGCCCCGGATATTCTCTTTACAACTTTTGATGAAGGTTGGGAAAACTGGACATCGTATAGCGTTACCGGCGACCAGGTTTGGGATAGAGACAATACCTATGGAATTGGTGGTACTCCTTGCGCCAGCATGAGTGGTTATGAAGGAGCTGCATTCGATAATGAAGATTGGTTAATCTCACCATCCATCGACCTAAACAATACAATCAATGAAACTCTGGAGTTTAATTCAGCATCTGCTTATACCGGCCCGGCTCTCGAAGTTTTTATTTCTACAGATTATGATGGTGCAGGAAATCCCAACGAATTTTCCTGGGATAATTTTACCAATCTGGCACAATGGCCAGCCGATACTTCATACTTCGATTGGACTTTATCAGGAACTCTTGATATTTCGACTTACACTGATCAGGCAATTTTCATTGCTTTTAAATTTACTTCCACTACCGATGGATCGGCTACCTGGGAAATAGATAATATCCGCGTTCAGGGCGAGCCCAACAGCATTGGCGAGAATCAAAATTCTTTATCCATCAGCCTGTATCCAAACCCTGGCAAGGGAATGCTCTATTTCGAGGCTAAAGAATCCGTGAATTCCATTGAGGTTTTCAATCTTATCGGAATGAAAGTGTATGAAATAAACACTAAGGGATTCAGTGGTCAAATCGACTTAACAGCCCTCCAAAACGGGATTTATATGGTGCGCGTTTCCGCTGATGAAAAAGTGGGTACAAAGCGTGTAATCATTCAGTAATTGTATTAACATTCAAAATAACAATTTCATTTAGAAACTACTATTATGAAAAAATTAACATTAATATTTCTGGCCATTTTCGGTGTATTTGCCCTTCAGGCGCAGTCGCCGCTAAACTGGGTAGCAGATACAGATATTGAGCCTTTCCAGGAATCCACAAATGTTTACGAAGGCAACTACAGTTGTGGAATCATTGTAAATACAGGCATACAGGGCAACTGCGACCTTGATAATTCCGTAGAAATTCCTGTTATCGGTGGCGACACTTATAAAATGTCCTTCTGGGGATATTCAAGCGAATTTATCCGTATTCGTGCCAAAATTATTTGGTCGAACGGAAACACCGAATATGCAACTACCTACCTGGGTCCTAATACCGGTGGATGGCTCGAATTCTCTTTCGAAGGCAATGTGCCCGATGATGCAACAGGTGCTTTTGTGGGCGTTCGTTTTTATGATGTTCAACCAAATTTTGTTCCCGGCGAAATTCAGTATGTTGATGCCTTTACTTTCGAATCTCCAACCGGAACTCCTTTAACTGTTGAAAATGGAGATTTTGAACAATGGTCGGGACTTGCCCCGGAACCCACCAACTATCCCACCGATTTTGCCGGTGAAGCAGTTGGACTGGGAGCAGCACTTTCGTGGATCGATGCTGTTGGCGACCAACTTCCGGCCGCCTATCTAATAAAAGCCAGTACCGAAGATAACATCAGCCTTCCCGAAGACGGCGTGTATGTTTCTGATGACCTCGACCTCAGTGATGGTACAGGGGCTGCAAATGTGGCTTTTGGTGAAGAAGGCTTCACTTTTCCAAACCTTGAAGCTTCAAATACTTATTATTTCAAAATTTTCCCTTACAGCAATTCAGGTGCAAACGTGGATTACAAAACTGATGGAACACCTCCGGCAACCGAGGTGCAAACCTCCGATGTAGTAAATATTCTGTTTACAACATTTGATATTGGTTGGGAAAGCTGGACATCGTATAGCGTTACAGGTGATCAGGTTTGGGGTATTGATGAAATTCACGGATTAGAAGAAACCCCATGTGCCAAGATGACCGGATATGTCGGTGGGTCTTTTGAAAATGAAGATTGGTTGATTTCTCCATCTATCGACCTGAGTGACTTTTCTAACGAAAACCTGTCATTTTTCTCTGCTGTTGGATATACCGGGCCTGCACTTCAGGTAAAAGTTTCTTCTGATTATGACGGTGTAGGAAATCCAAACGATTTTACCTGGGAGGATTTAACCGACCAGGCACAGTGGCCACCTACCGGATCTTTCTTTGAATATACAAATTCAGGCGTTCTTGATATTTCCAATTATACCGATCAAATAATAAACATTGCTTTTGTTTTTTATTCCACTGATGTGGAATCTGCAACATGGGAATTGGATAACATTCAAGTTGTTGGCGAAGGGCAATACATCCCCAACCCGGAACCCACGAACTATCCGGCCGATTTTGCAGCTACAGCACAAGGCCAAAGCATTTCAGTTAACTGGACTGATGCCACAGGTGATCAGCTTCCGGCAGGTTACCTCGTGTGGGCTTCTGATAATACTTTTGTAGAAGTACCCGTAGATGGAATACCGGTAGTAAACGATCCTGACCTGAGTGATGGCTCAGCCGTGCTCAACATCGCTTATGGCGTTGAAGCCTGTGCCTTTAATAATCTTGAAGCGCCCACAAGCTATTATTTTGCTATTTTTCCATACACAAATACAGGCGTATTTATCGACTATAAAACTGATGGTACCTTCCCTACCGCCGAGGCTACCACAGTACCGGTTTCGTATTTGTTGTTTGCCGATTTTAACGATGACTGGGGCGGATGGACGCCCGTAAGCATCGTGGGCGAACAGGTGTGGAGTCGCGACAATACTTATGGTCTCGAAGGCACACCATGTGCTTTGATGAGTGGATATGCCGGTGGAAATTTTGAAAACGAAGACTGGTTGATTTCTCCCGAACTCGATTTTTCAACGACTACCAATGAAGTGATGCGCTTTTACACGGCACGAAATTATTCAGGCCCTGATCTGCTGCTGAAAGCATCCATTGATTATGATGGTGGCGGGGATCCTACAACAGCAACCTGGACTGACATCACCGATCAGGTAAACTGGTCGAACGGTGCTTTTGTCTGGACTGAATCCGGCGCCATTTCCCTATCACAATTTTCAGGCAATACGGTTTATCTGGCGTATCAGTTTTTCTCAACCATCGAGGCCTCTTCAAACTGGGAAATAGATAACGTGGAAATTACGCAAGAGGAACTGACAGGTGAACCTACGAACTATCCCATGTCGTTTACGGCGATGGCCAGCGAACAAACCATTACCCTTTCCTGGGTTGATGCCACGGGCGATGTACTCCCGGATAATTATCTTATTAAAGCAGATAATCAAAATGCCATTGCCCTTCCAGTTGATGGCGTTCCTGAAGCCAACGATGCCAACCTTGCCGATGGCCTGGGTGCGATGAATATTGAATATGGAGTTGAAACTTACACCTTTATTGGCTTACAGGAAAGCACAACGTATTATTTCAAAATCTTTCCATACACCAACTCGGGAACATTGATCGATTACAAAACCGATGGTACGCCTCCTGCTGCAAATGCTACTACCGCAGAAGACCCTTTCGAAACCCTGCTTTTTACTACTTTTGATGAAAGCTGGGAAGATTGGGAACAGATAAGTGTTACCGGCGACCAGGTTTGGGATCGTGACAATATCTTTGGTATAGAAAATACGCCTTGTGCAAAAATGAGCGGATACAACGGACAATCCTATGCCAACGAAGACTGGTTGATTTCCCCTCAAATAGATGTTGCCAATCCAACTATTTTGGAAAGATTAATTTTCAATTCCGCGAAAGCATACACCGGCATGCCATTGCAGGTAAAAATATCAGTCGATTATGATGGCGATCCCACTACAGCTACCTGGGATGACCTGACCGATCAGGCTGTTTGGCCCGAGGATGGTTCTTTCTTCGTGTGGACAAACTCCGGCATCATTGATATTTCAAACTGGGGCAATGATAAAATAAACATAGCCTTTGTTTACCAATCAACCGATGTTGAATCGGCTACATGGGAAGTTGACAATATTTATGTAAAAGCACAAACTTATGAAAGTGTTAGCGAACTTGCAAAAAATAACATCAATATCTATCCCAACCCCGGCAATGGAATTTTCAATATCGAAAGTTCCAATACCATCAAAGTTATCGAAGTATTTTCGTTAACCGGTGCATTGATGGCGCAGCAAAATCCTGATACATCAATAACAAGAATTGATTTGTCGGATTTGAACCAGGGCATTTATTTCGCACGAATTACAGATGGTGAAGGAAACATTATCACCAATAAAATTGTAATAGAATAACTTTATAAAAGGCGTTCCGGGTAAAACCGGGATGCCTTTTTGCTTTTAAACTTTTTTTATTTATTCACATAAAAAACCTAACGTATTATGAAAAGATTTAGACAAATTTTAATGATGGTGCTATTTTCAATAGTAGCACTTAATGTTTCAGGACAGGCCAGCGACCTGTTCTTTTCGGAGTATGCCGAAGGCAGCAGTAACAACAAGTATCTGGAAGTTTACAATGGAACTGGTACTGACGTTGACTTGACTCCATATATAGTTAAACTTGCTAATAATGGTGGGGATTGGGGAAATACGGTTGATCTATCAGGCATACTTTCTGATGGGGATGTTTATGTAATCGCAAATTCTTCAGCCAGCGCAACTATTTTGGATGCCTCAGATATTACTAGTAATGTTACTTGGTATAATGGTGACGATGCGCTTGGCCTTTTTAAAGATGATGTTTTGATAGATGCAATTGGCGTTCAGGGTGAAGATCCGGGAAGTTACTGGCCCGTTGCTGGCGTGTCTAATGGCACACAAGAACACACCCTTGTAAGGAAACCTGATGTTTGTGATCCCACAGACGACTGGGCTTTATCAGCCGGTACCAATGCAGATGATTCGCAATGGGTTGTATTCCCACAAGATAATTGGGATAATCTTGGGTTTCATGTTTCCGATTGTGCCGGAGGCCAAACTGTTGCTTTGCCATCATTTTCTCCTGCTGCAGGAACTTTCACCTCTCCTATTAATGTAGAGATAAGCTGCACCACTCCTGATGCAGATATTTATTACACCACCAATGGCTCTGACCCTGACGAAACTTCAACATTGTATGAAACACCTATTCCAGTTTCTGAAACTACAACCATCAAAGCGAAAGCTTATGCTGATGATTATAATCCAAGTTTTATTGCCACCGCCGTTTATACTTTCCCTGCAACCGTAGCTACGCTTGCTGAGCTTCGCGCCGGAACCATAGGAAATACATACATTGTAACCGGAGAAGTATGGTTGACGTTCCAACAAGATTACCGTGGGAATAAATATTTCCAGGATGAAACTGCCGGAATTCTAATCGATGATGTAGCCGGAAATATTACTTCCGACTTCGAAATCGGCGATGGTGTTGTCGGATTATCCGGAGTATTGGGCGAATATGGTGGCATGATGCAGTTTGTCCCTGATAGCGATCCCGGCGATCCGGTTTCTTCAGGAAACTTCCCCGAACCACAGGTGATAACTGTGGGTGAATTGTTTTTAAATTTCGAATTGTATGAATCAGAACTGGTTCGCCTGAACGATGTAAGCTTTGCAGATGGTGGTGGTGCTTTTGCCAATGGTTTGGTTTATCCAATTTCTGACGCTTCAGATGCTGACGGTGATTTCAGAACTACTTTTTACGATATGGATTATATTGGCACAGCCATCCCCGATTTTCCGATCGATCTCGTTGGTTTACCAAATTCCAGGGTGGTGGAAGGAAATCTTTTTACCAGCCGTAACCTTAACGATTTTATCCTCGGCAACCTTGTGCCCACTCCTACATTCGACCCTCCGGGAGGCGATTATGAAGTTGCACAGGAAGTTGAAATAAGTTGTGCCAACGATGATGCAGAAATTTATTTTACCACCAATGGCAGCGATCCTGATCAAGACTCAGAATTGTATATCGACCCCATCAACATTTCCGAAACCACAATCCTCAAAGCCCGTGCTTATGCCGATGGTTTTGAACCCAGCCTTATTGCTACAGCACAATATAATTTTGCTGCTACGGTGGCTACACTTGCCGAATTAAGAGCTGGCGTGATTGGTAATACTTACACTGTTTCAGGAGAAGTATGGCTTACCTACCAGCAATCCAACCGGAATCAAAAGTTTATACAGGATGTTACCGCAGGTATTTTGATTGATGATGCCGGCGGAATTATTACCTCCGATTATGAAATAGGTGATGGTATTACAGACCTCTCCGGCGTTTTGGGAGAGTATGGCGGAATGTTGCAGTTTGTTCCGGATGTTGATCCAGGCAACATCACTTCCTCAGGGAATTTCCCCGAGCCGCAGCTTGTTACTATTGGTGAACTTTTTACCAATTTTGAAAACTATGAATCTGAGCTTGTGAAAATTGAATCGGCAATGTTTGCTGATGGCGGCTCTACATTTGCCACTAGTCAGGTATATGCAATTTCTGATGATTCGGAGGCCGAAGGTAATTTTAGAACCAGTTTTTATGATGCAAGCTATATCGACTCGATTATTCCTGTTGTTCCTACCGATATTATAGGTCTGCCAAATTCGCGTACTGATGGCGAATATATTACAGCAAGAGAGGATAGTGATCTGATTCCCGAAGTTGTTCCACCAACTATTGTGGTTACATCGCCCAATGGCGGCGAAACCTGGGAACAGGGCGAAACCTACGACATTACATGGGTAAATGTAAACTTTACCGGCAATGTTAATATTAACATCACCAAAGCTCCTTTCACCAACATTTCGCTGATAGCCAATATAGCAAATACAGGAAGCTGGAGCTGGACTATTCCCGGAGCATTTGAAACCGGCGCTTACAAAATAAAAGTTGCCGGAGTAACAGCGGGCGATCCTTTCGATTCAAGCAATGAAACCTTTGCTGTCTCTGAGCCACTCCCTGATCCCAATATTGTGATCAACGAAATTATGTACAACCCTGCGGGTTCTTTAGGACTTGATGATTATTTCGAATATCTTGAATTGTACAATAACAGTGGATTTGATGTTGATATCTCAGGCTGGAGTTTTGCACAGGGTATAACTTATGTATTTGATGAAGGAACAATACTCGCGGATGCCAACTATTTAGTGGTAGCTCGTGTTCCCGATAGTATCATAGCCTATTATGGAATTACAAATCTTGTTGGCCCATTTAGTGGTGCCCTTAGCAATGGTGGCGAAACCCTTGAGTTGGTTGATGCAAATGCTACATCAATGGATATTGTAACTTATGACGATGGTGGAGAATGGCCTTCGGATCCCGATGGAAGCGGTCCTTCACTCGAATTAATAGACCCGAACTTTGATAACAGTTTGGCCGAAAGCTGGGCAGCAAGTCTAATCGATAATGGAACTCCCGGAATACAAAACTCTGTGTCTGGTGTTGAATTGCTTACCCTTGTTGCACCCAACGGTGGCGAAACTTTCGAGCAGGGAAGCTCACAGGAAATTACCTGGACATATTCTGGCTTTGATGGCGCCCTGATGATAAAACTCATCGATGTGATTCTTGAAGATACCACAACACTTGCCACCAATGTTCCTGTTGAATATGGATTATGGGATTGGGAAGTCGCCGGTAATTTAACCCCAGGTGCAAATTATAAAATTATGATTGCCGAAATGAGCGATGTTGAGCCCATGGACGAAAGTGATGCCGTATTTAATGTGGTTGAACTGATTATTCCTGTTATTACGGTAACATCACCCAATGGTGGCGAAGTTTGGGCGCAGGGAACTGCACATCAAATTACATGGACTTCCGAGTTCTTTGAAGGAGATGTGAAAATTGAGCTTAATGATGGTGTTAGAGGACTCACGATGATTGAAGATTCTATTCCTGTTGCTGATAAGAATTATACCTGGAATATTCCTGCTGATCTTTTGGTTGGTGATACCTATACCATTATCATTTCCGGAATGGAAACTGGTGGGCCAACTGACGAAAGTGATGCTGCGTTCTCCATTATCGAACCCATGCCAATTCCCGATTTGGTGATCAACGAGCTGATGTATAACTCATCAGGTTATGATAACGAATGGTGCGAAATATACAACCGTGATGATGTTTCCATCGACCTTGAAGGTTTTTACCTCCTTGATTCTGACGATACACATATCCCCGTTGTATTCCCGGCAGGATATTCAATAGCTCCCGGACAGTATTTTACTGTTTCGCTGGAACTGTTAGCCCTTCCACTGCATTTCGTGCCTGACTTTGAGGGAAATGCAGAATGGTCTTTAGCTAATAGCAGCGATGATCTGAGGATTTTTAATCCCGCAGGTCAACTGGTTAATAATGTTAACTATGATGATGGTGCCCCATGGCCAACCGAACCCGATGGAGATGGCCCTTCACTCTCACTACTCGATCCTACGCTGGATAACAGTGTTCCCGAAAACTGGGCAGCAAGTATTCAAGACCTCGGAACTCCAGGAGCTGTTAACTTTGGTACGATGCCTGAAATTACGCTTACTGCACCAAATGGTGGTGAAACCATTAATCAGGGAACAAACTACGATATTATCTGGAACTATGCCAACTTTGAAGGAACGGTGATGATTGAGTTGATGACTTCTGAGAAAGCAAGCACAACACTGGGTTATGCCCCTGTTGCTGATATGATGTTCGACTGGGAAGTAGTTGAAGATGTAGCCGAAAATTACCTGATCAAAATTTCGGATTCAATTACCGGCGATCCAATGGATGAAAGTGATGCCGTATTCTCTATCATTCCTCCGGTAGAACTTCCTGATATCGTAATTAATGAAATCGTGTATAATACTCCCGAGTCAGACATCGATACCCTCGAATTCATCGAACTCTACAACAATGGAGACATGGCAGTAAACCTCGAAAACTGGTACTTTAGCCAGGGTGTTACTTTGGTGTTCCCAAATTATGAACTGGCACCGGGTGCGTATGTAGTTACCGCTTACAGTACAGAAATAATGCTGAATGCTTTTGGTATTGTTGCTATCGAATGGACAGACGGAGGATTAAAAAACAGTGGAGAAGACATTGAATTGCGTAATGCCACCGATCAGGTGATTGATTTTGTGGATTATGATGACGGTGGTTCCTGGACAAGTGCTCCTGATGGTTATGGTCCTTCATTAGCCCTCATCGACCCATCTTCCGACAATGAACTTCCCGAAAACTGGGGAGCAGAAACCGTTTTTGCTTTTGACCATCCGATAGGTATTCCTGTATATGCTTCTCCGGGAGCAATAAACTTTTCAACACCCGGACAAGGAATTCTCATTTCGTCAGGCTGGGAAGGTGTTTCAACCTATGTAAACCTTAACAATCCTGCCGTAGAGACCAACATGGCTGTTGTATTAAACGACCTTGTGGTAATGCAGGACTTCAGTAGCCTCTATTTCCCCGAATATGGAATCAATACCATTGGCGACTGGAACTACAACAAAGGTTATCAGTTGAAGCTAAATAACAAACGTTACCTGGTGCTTTACGGAGAAACAACAAGAAATAAAACCGTTTCACTTTCCACAGGCTGGAACAGCTTACCCGTTCTGAGTTCTTGTGATGTTGAAGCCGCAACACTTTTCGGCGGGATAAGCGAAATTATCTTTGTGAAAGAAATGGGTGGCGAGGGAATTTATTGGCCGGCAGGTGCATTGTTCAGCCTCGAATATCTCGAATCTGGTAAATCATATTTTATTAAAGTTAGCGGTGCAGTGGATATTACATTCCCTGCCTGTGTTGCAAAAGCAAATTATGAAACTTCACAAAACACCTTCACCAATAATACAAACTGGAATGATGTGAGCTATACAGCCGCTTCCCATACTTTTGGTATTGCCGAAAATGCCATGACAATGTTTAAAGAAGGCGATGTTATTGGAGTTTTTACAAATGAAGGACTTTGCGCCGGAATGATTAAAGTTTCCAACACAAGCAACGCACTCATGGCATGGGCCGATGATGTCTTCACAGACAAGTTGGATGGATTTACTGAAAATGGGGCTTTGAATTTCAAACTATTTGTTTCTTCCACGGGTGAAGTCGTTGATTTGATTCCAACTTATGATGTTGACTATGATAGCGATGGTGTTTTTGTTAGCCACGGGATTTCCCGTATTGTTGACTTTAAGGCCGGAACAACAGGGATTTCGGAAACACAAGAATCTGTATCTGTCTATCCAAATCCCACTTCAGGAGTGCTGAACATTAATGTTAATGGAAATGATTTCGATTATTTTGAAATCTATACCGCCATTGGCCAAAAAGTTTTTGAAAGCATAATGGCCGATAACATCCAACAAATTAATATTAAAAACCTTGAAAATGGTTTCTACTTTATTAAATTTGTAAGTTCTGCCTCGGGGGTCAACAAAACCATTAATTTTATTAAAAACTAAAACATTAAATAAAGGTGATTGACAGGTTGCATTACAAGCTCAGAATACTTTGATCAGATAACGATCATTAAGCTCATGGGCTTTTAATGCAACCTTTTTTTTAGTTAAGATTAAAGAGGTAAGTCTAAAAATCAGTAGTTTGGGAAAGTCCCCTTTAGGCCAGCCTCGCCGGCTAGGCGGGGGATTTAGGGGTGAGGTGGCTTTTTAGACTGGTATCATTAAACAATTCATTTATTAATTCAATAATTATTCATTAAAATTTAAACATGATGAAGAAATTTTCACTTTTAATTTTCACTGTGCTGATAAGTAGCTTTTTGGCTTTCACCTACGCACAGGTTGACGTAACCTTTCAGGTTGATATGTCCCAACAAGCAGTTAGTGGTGATGGTGTAAGTGTTGCCGGAAACTTTCAGGTAGCGGCTGGCTATCCCTCAGACTGGACACCAGGCGGAACAATGTTAACCGAAGAAACTCCTGGTATTTATTCTGTAACCGTTCAGCTCCCCGCCGGTACCTATGCTTTTAAATACATTAACGGCATTTCATGGGGGCAGGACGAATCTGTACCCGTATGTTGTGTCGTTGACAATAACCGTCAGTTGGTCGTGGGTTCTGATCCTGTTGTACTCGATGCGGTATATTTTGGCACCTGCCATACTGCAACAGCAGTAAATTACGATGTAACTTTCCAGGTAAACATGGCCGATCAATCAGTTACTGACGGCGTATTTGTTGCCGGGAATTTTCAGGGCTGGAGCGCTTCGGCCAGTGAAATGACTGTAGCGTATGATGACGTGTATGAGTTCACCGCTTCATTGCCTTTGGGTATGTGTGTTGAATACAAATTTATCCTTGGCCCCGGAAATTGGGAAACTGTTCCCGGCGGATGCAATTCCGGTGGCAACCGTGTAGTTAGCGTTCCTGATGGCGGTATAGTACTCGACCCGGTGTGCTGGGGCGAATGTGTTGATTGCGCAGCCCCTTCGGTGGATGTTACCTTCCAGGTGGATATGAGTAACGAAACTGTTGCAGGTGATGTAAATATTGTTGGTAGTTTCCAGGGATGGAACTTGGGAGCAAGCACAATGACAGATGCAGGAAGCGGGATTTATACCTTAACCGTGAATATCAATGTTGGCGAACATGTTACCTATAAATACATCAATGGAAATGACTGGGGTTTATCTGAAATTGTTCCTTCCGAATGTGGCGAAGACGATGGCTACGGCGGTTTTAACCGTTCTTTAGATGTTCTTGATGTAAACACAATCCTCGATCCTGTTTGTTTCGGAAGCTGCGAGGCTTGCGAAGGCGGGACTACCGATCTTTTCTTTTCAGAATATGCTGAAGGTGATGGTGGCAATAACAAATATGTTGAAATCTATAATGGCACCGGAGGCACAGTTGACCTTTCAAATTACCGCACACACCGCATTTCAAATGGTGGTAACTGGGATGAATATATTTATGATTTCGCTCCTGGAGCCGTTATCGAAGACGGAGCCGTTTATGTAATATCCAATAGCCAGTCTATTACTGAAATTACTGAAAAAGCAGATGAATTTACTGCGCTTTGCTATTTTAATGGTGATGATGCTGTTGGTTTATCAAAATTGGTAGGTGGCGATTGGCAAATTATAGATGTAATTGGTGCCGAAGGCCCTGATCCTGGTTCTGGTTGGGAAGTAGCCGGAGTTTCTTCTGGCACAGCAAATCATACCTTGGTAAGAAAACCTGATGTTTGTGGCCCCAATGCCGACTGGACTTCATCAGCAGGAACAGACCCCAACGATTCAGAATGGATTGTTTATGATGCCAACACCTGGGATTACCTTGGTTTCCATAATGCCGTATGTGGAGGATCAGCCCTGGTAGCTACACCTTCATTTTCGGTTTCAGGAGGAAATTATTTGGTTGCTTTCGATTTGGAAATCAGCTGCGACACTCCAGACGCAACAATATATTTCACCACTAATGGTTCAGACCCAGATCAATCATCCACACTATATAGCGGAGCTATCAACATTAGCACATCCACCGAAGTAAAGGCCAAGGCCTTTGCTATAGGATATGGAAGTAGCTTTACTGCATCAGCCAGCTATGTATTCCCCGTAGATGTAGCCAATCTTGCAGAACTGAGAACTGCCTTCGTTACCGATCCGGATGGATTGTATAAAGTTACTGGTGAAGTGGTGATCACTTATCAACAATCCTACAGAGGTCAAAAATGGCTTCAGGATACCACTGCTGGTGTAATGATTGATGATCCCAATGGCGTAATAACTACAGGATATGCAGTTTATGATGGTATTACCGATATGATCGGAAATTTAACCGAATACGGTGGAATGATAGAATTTCTCCCCGATACCGATCCCGGTGCTGCAACTTCCACAGAAAATGTTATTGTTCCCAAAATTATTACAATCAACGATTTGGTTGGTAATTTCGAAGATTATGAATCAGAATTGGTTCAAATTTTAGGTGTTTCCTTTGATGCTGCCGGTGCAACATTTGATGATGGGACACCTTATGCAATAAGCGATGTTAGCAAAGCAGATGGTTTTTTCAGAACTACATTCTATGGTGAGGATTATATCGGAACAGTAATCCCTCCTGTTGAAATTGGTGTTACGGGCATTTGCAATTCCCGCTACAATGGAGATTATATTACAGCCCGTAATCTTGCCGACCTTGATATACCGGATTACATCATTGTTACCTCTCCAAATGGTGGTGAACAAATCGAACAAGGAGCAGATTTTGATATTACCTGGAGTTCGAATGTAGAAGGCGTGTTTTTAACTGTAGCCCTTGTTCTACCAGATAAAGCCTTTGAAACTTTGGCTGAAAATGTAGCCATTGAAGATGGTGCATTTACATGGTCTGTTACTCAAGAGTATGGCGACAACTATAAAGTTGCTGTTTATGCAGAACCAATCAAAATCCTCGGAGATGAAAGTGATGCTTTCTTCTCTATTGTTCCTCCAATTGATGTTAAGATTACCGAGATTATGTACAATCCACCTGAAGCAGGAACAGACATCCTTGAATTTGTTGAGTTCTACAATAATGGCGAAGGTACTATTAACCTGTTGGATTGGGAAATGACTGAAGGTGCTGACTTTGTGTTCCCCGAGCACATCCTTAATCCGGGTGAATATGTTGTGGTGTGTGAAAATGCTGCAGCATTTATGAGCACTTTTGGAGTTGTTGCCTATGAGTGGAGCGGAAGCTTAAAAAATAGCGGTGAAGATATTGATCTTATTGATAATGCAGGATTTTTACGTGCCTATGTTAACTATGATGATTATTGGTATCCCGAAACCAGGGGAAACGGACCTTCTTTAACTTTCTGTGATCCTTCGCTGGATAACGAAGACCAGACAAATTGGGGAGCCTCAACAACGCTTGCTGCCATCAATACTGATGGAAATGGTATCTATTGCACCCCTATGGCCGGCTGTGGAGAAACTCCTGTTTTGCCAGTGTTTTACACTGATGGTTGGACAAGCATGTCGAGCAATCTTGAGCCTGCAAAAATTTCCATGGAGGAACTCTTTGCTCCTGTTGATGCAAAAATGATAATTCTTCTCAACGACATGGGTATTTACTGGCCTGTTCAAAGCATTAATACAATCGGTGAATGGGATAGCTACAAAGGCTATAAGGTTAAATTCAACTACGATGCCTATTTTGTGTTCAATGGTACTGAAATGACAAATAAAGTATTTGAATATGGTGTAGAAATGACCTTAGTTCCGGTATTGAGCAAGGAACCAATTTCTCTTTTAAGCCTGATTCCACAATTTGAAGGAAACGTTGAGTTTATGTTCGACCTGGAAACAGGAAATGTTTACTGGCCCGAAGGTGGCATTGTTCCCGGCGTAGTTGGAGCACTTGAAACTCTTATGCCCGGCCATGCCTATTTCACCAAGTTCACTGCTCCCGGCTCTATCGACTTCGACCTTGTGCCTCCAAAAGCAGGAGTTACTGCCACAACTGTTTTCGAAAATTACACAGCGTGGAGTGATGTTAACAAAACCGGCGTGCAACACATTATCTCCATTACCGAAACTGCCCTCGATGGCCTTGAAGCCAACGACATGATCGGAGCATTTAATGCACAGGGTAATTGTGTTGGTATGGCAAGTTATTCCGGAGAAGAAACTGTGCTTCCGTTGGTAGTTTATGGTGATGATATGACCACCGAAGCCATTGATGGTATGATTGAAGGAGAAAACCTAAACTTCAGGGTTTATCGCTTTGGCCAGGAAATTGAAGCTGCTGCTATTTACAACATGCAGATTCAAAATCATGATGGTTTGTTTGCTGAAAACGGCCTTTCGATGATCAATGGGTTTAAATTGGGCGCTACCGGAATTGGCGAGCAAAACAATGCATACAGCATTTATCCAAATCCGGGCAACGGACAATTAAACATTGATGTTGTTGGAAGTTTTGATGTAACAGTTTCAAATGCTCAAGGTCAACTGGTTTACAAAGGACAGATCAACGGAAATTCTGTGATCAACCTGAGCGATCAGCCCGAAGGTATTTACTTCATAAAACTCACCGGCGAAACCTCCACCATGATCGAAAAAGTGATCATTAAATAATCTGTACGATGACTATTGATACGATGACTTAAAGTCATCGTATCAATTTTTTCAAGTCATCGTATCAATTTTACCAGAATATTTCATCCGGTGGTTTTCATAATCACCGGATTTTTTTCTGATCTTAAACTTTAATACATCATCAAAAAATGGATTTTGAAAAGGGTTATATTTACCATATTTACAACCAGGGAAATAACAGACAACAAATATTCTTGCATAGGGATAACTACATGTTTTTTCTACAAAAAATCAAAACTCACATTCTACCCCATTCAGATATACTGTCCTGGTGTTTAATGCCAAATTATTTTCATCTGATGGTGTTCGTATTTGAATTGGAAGTTCCTCTTATGGAAAGTGATACGATGACTTCAAGTCATCGTATCACTCAATCCCGGACCTCACGAAGCATCAACCAATCCATATCAATAATGTTGCGGTCATATACTCGTGCTATTAACAATCAACAAAACATAACAGGATCATTGTTTAAAGCACATACCAAGGCTGAATGTGTGAATTGCCCAAATGGGATTACGCCTTCCTTTATTACAAAGGAAGGAATAACCCGGATTAATATTAAACAACCTGAAGAACAATACCCACAAATTTGTTTTGATTATATTCATCAAAATCCGGTGAAGGCAGGATTGGTTAAGAAAATAACAGATTGGGAGTTTTCTTCGGCCAGAGATTATGCAGGATTAAGAAATGGAAAATTGGTAAACAAGCAAGTTGCCAACGAATATCTGAATACCGCTTGCAAGTGATCTACTATATGACTATTGATACGATGACTTAAAGTCATCGTATCAATTTTACCAAAAAAATATTATATCCGGATTTTTTTTAAATCACCTTCAAAAATTAAAAAAACCGATAACTTTCAAATCATTTACATTCCGGAAAGGTGATGCTGCAATCTGCATTAACCTTTATCCAATAAGCTTTTCCCGGTAATAAAGTATTCAAAGTGTAAATTGATTTCTCCGGCCAAAAAACTTCAATATCTGCCACCTCGGTAACAACAACAATTTCAGAGTTTATTTGATCACTTATTTCAACAAGCTCGATTTCACAATTACTGAGAACGGGAATCAGGTTCCAGCCTTCAAGAAGCGAAATGGTATTTTGCGAGTATTGAAATCCGTTAAATTGCAGCATGGCATTTTGTGATAGTTTAATAATATACCCTGAAGAGCGATCCCAATCACCCAGCGTATTCACAGCATTTTGCGGATAATACATTCCTTCCTGGTTTTGTATAAGCACCAATTCATTCTCGATGGGAGATAAAATATCACTTACACTTGGTGTAGCTTGTATCAAATAACTTGACAGCCCGCTCCAGCCCCCGGGCAAATCAACAGATTGCTGCACCTGTGCAGGAATAACATAAACGCTTATTTCGTCCGATGCATACTGGAAAGAAGCATCCACCACATTTACCGAATAGGTAGTTGTAGTATCCGGGCTAACTGTTATTGGATTTCCAAAACCACCATTGCTCCAAACAAAAACATAAGGAGAAGAGCCACCTGTAACAGTTGCCAATAACTCTGTTTCTTCGCCCTGCAAAATAGTAACATCGAACCCGGCATCAACCGAAAGGGGCGAAATTTCTTCAGCAAGATATTGAGCCCTTGCCGGCAAAAAACCCTCTTTACTCACCACCAGCAATGGCCGGCCAAAACCGTTTCCGAGCCATTTATACTCAGTAATTTCCCGTCTTACAGGAATGCCTGTTTGCAATGAATCAATATAAATGCTATCAAAAGTTATCAGGGTTGATTTCATACGAATCGTTTGAAATGTCCCCAATGGCGTGGTCAATGTTCCCCAACCATCCACGGTATTCAAACGCTTGCGGTAAGTTTCATAGTAGCCCAAATCCGGAATATCCAAACTAAAAGAAGATTCGGAGGAATCTGCCGAACTACCTGCCGAAATCGGAAACGAATACAATAATTCAGGATTGTTATATTTAATCGGGATGGGAATATCACTAATAGTAAGTCCAAACCCCACCCTTGCATAAGATGTGTTTTGTTCCTTAAAAAAGTCATAATAATCACTTATTGCAACTCCGGGAATAAACATAATATCATCGCCGGGCGAAGCGATAGATGCGGGTGGATTCCAAAAAGGCCAGTTAAAAACAGCCTGGTAAAGCAAGGGTGTGGACGAAACAGAAACATAAACCTCTGCATTCTGTGAACCAACTCCAAGTTCTGAAAAATTCCAGGTATAATTATTCCCGGTCTCGGTGTAATCAATGCCTACAGGTGGAAGGGTTTCGGTGTAAAGCAGCGAATCTCCCACATTGGGCATATCGTTGCGGGTAATGGTGATTTGAGAAAATAAAACTTCGCAAAACAGGAAGAAAATCAGAAGCAATGGTATTATTCTTTTCATAATGTATGTTTTATGCAAATGTAATAATTCCCCTTTGACAGGGATATTTAGAACCAAAAAAAAAGCCGCCCATTGCTGAGCAGCCTTTACATATTTTATGATACGTTCATCTTATTGATGATCTTTTACAACTTCGATCAACTCGGGCAAATCCATACCCAGGTCTTTGAGATGCTCAATTTTTGGCACACCATTCATGGTCCAGCCACGGCGTTTGTAAACAGCATCAAGCAATTGTTCGTACTGGCTTTCGCGATATTTACGCATAACAGCAACTTTTTCTTCGCTGCTCTTTCCTTCCGGATCAAAACCAACGACTTCTTTAAGCTGCTTATCATATCGTTCCTGACGTGATTCGTACTCCTCGATGGTAACAGGCCCGGCAGCACGATAGGGCTGTGCATCGCTTTTACGCATCCCGTAACCACGGCGCAGGTTAAAAATGCGCTGGAAGTTATATACACGCTCCGACATGCGAATCATTTCTTTTTTGTCGAACTCTTTTCCTGTAACAGCCTTGTAAATCGTTACATAATTATCGACATGCTCGGGAACTTTTGCAGGTTCGTCAGTTTCGGCATTGTTTTCAGGTTCAACGTCATTCCACGGAAGTTTACATAATCCCATCAATCCAAACCACGTACGAAACATGGGAAAATAATGTAAGGCCTCGGCTTTATCTTCGAATGTAGGAATCTGATTGTTCACCATATCCATAAAAATCAGCCATGCTTCATCGTGTTGAGGGCCTTTGTTGGTCATGGCAAATCCGCCTTGTTGCGCCAACGACTCCTTGGAAACATATTCTGAATATTCCAGCCCTTTGTTTTCCATGCCAATATCCTGGAGGAAATTACGATCGCCCCAGCCTTTTTCAGCAAAAATATCTTTCATTTTATGAATGCCTTGTCCGGCAATCATACCAAAACCTTCGCCACGGGCCAATTGATGCATCAATTCCATTGCTACTTCGGCATTGCCAAAATTAAGTTCAAGTCCACCTGTTCTTTCTTTATTCAGGATGCCATTTTCATAACATTCCATAATAAATGCCATCAGGGTTCCCCAGGTAATGGTACAGATACCATAAGTGTCGCAGTAAAAATTGGATTCGATAACGTAATCGGGATCAAAAATTCCGCAGTTGGAACCCAGGCCGCCAACGTTTTCATACTCAGGGCCATCAACAATTACTTTTTGTCCGGCATAAGGTCCGGTTTTCAATTCAAACTCATCCACACCTTTGGCGCAAGCCATGTTACAACCAATCCAACAACCATCAGGTATGCCTTGTGTAAATTTGGATTTCCAAACTTCCGAATGAATTTTGTCAGCATCGGGATGCGAGCCATATTTGTAATTATTTACAGGAAGCAGGTCATAATCGTTCATGATGTTCACCAGGTGGGCTGTTCCTTTTGTACGCATTTCAGCCTGTGAATCATCGAGTTCACGCATTTCTTTGTTGAAGCGTTTGCCGCGTTCCATGATGGCTTTCAGGTCAACCACATTGTTCAGATTGCCTTTTACTCCCGGAATTTTACACACAATGGCTTTAATTTTTTTATCCCTGAAAACAGAACCGATTCCACCGCGTCCGGCTTGTTTCAAACGAACAAGTTTACGTTTTGGATCATAAAATGTGAAATTGAGCATCCCGATCAGCGAGTTGTCGGCAGCAGAGCCGGCAGCAACAATCCCGATGTTCTTTTTGTCCCTCTCGTCATCGGCATACATTTCGGTGAGCACCTCGCCCAATACGTGGCCGTCCTGAACATCGATGTAAGGCGCTTCAAAAATCTCCACTTTGTGGTTAACACCATCAATAAAAATAATCACATCTTTTTCGGCCTTGCCCTGGATTTCGATGGCATCGAAACCTGAAAACTTCAGGAAAGGGCCAAAAAACCCGCCTACATTGCTGTCGATCGGAATATCGGTTTGGGGTGAAATAGAAACACATATTGATTTCCCGGTTCCTGAATATTGGGTAATACCACCGATGGGGCCGGAAGCAATATTGATCTCATTTTCAGGATCGGTCCATTTAGTGTCGGGTTTGGTGGCATCCCACAGGAGTTTTAAACCATAGCCCCGGCCACCAATAAATTTTTCTTTCATCAAAGGCTCAACATCTTTTTCTTTGATTTGATTATCAGTTACATTAACATACAAAATTTTGTCGGTGTAACCTTTGTCGAGGGCTTTCCAATTGTAAGACCACTCGTTGAGCATTTTATGCATCTTTTTTAATTCTGCAATTTCCATAATTATTTTCTTTTTGTATTGTATCCTTGTGTTGTTAACGAATTCACAAAATTAGTTTTTTTCATTCTCAGCCAAAACTTTGATTATCAGTAAATCCAATATGTGTGATTGTGCATAACGTTTGCTTGCATGATAAACAGGGGTTTTTAGTGTTATTTAAAATGGGTAAATATTATGATGTAAGGAATTGAAACAGGAATAAACTATTTTTGAACTCAAATTCAGCTCATAAAAACCATGAAAAAAAAAGAGATTTTTGAAATATTAAATACAAAAACCATTGGTATTGCCGGATGCGGGGGCTTAGGCTCAAACTGTGCTGCTGCATTGACTCGATTAGGTGTCGGGAAAATTGTCTTAGCCGATTTTGATAAAGTTGACGCATCAAATCTTACCCGTCAATATTATTTTTATGAGCAGATTGGGGAAAAAAAAGTACATGCCCTAACGTACAATTTGCACCATATCAGTCCATTTATTAAAATTATACCCTATGATTTAAAAATTGGCCCTACTGAAATCACCACAATTTTCGAAGATTGCGACCTGATTATTGAGGCTTTCGACCTGGCAGAGATGAAACTTATGATAATAGAAACCTGTGCAGAAAACTTTCCTGTCAAGCCATTAATAGTTGGTAACGGCATGGCCGGATGGGGAAACAACAATGCTATCAAGACCACGAAAATAGGAGAAAACCTTTATGTTTGCGGTGATGGTGTTAGTGAAATCTCTGAGGAGCTTCCTCCGATGGCACCCCGTGTTGGGGTTGTTGCAAATATGCAGGCCAACCTCGCTGTAAGTATTTTATTGAATAATGAAAAACCAATCGAACTATGAACATCACGCTAAATAACCGACCTGATTCTTTTGAAGAAGATACGCTAACTTTTGAGGAATTGATCAAGAAAAAGAATTTCACCTTTAAACTATTAGTAACCAAACTCAACGGCAAGTTGGTAAAAAGGGATGTGCGTTCACAGGTTTCCATCCACGATGGTGATGATGTAACGGTGATGCACCTGGTGAGTGGAGGGTGATTATTACAATATATCAATATGTCAAAAGAAGCCGATCGGACACAAGCTCTTCTTCCAGTGTTTGACCTTCCATTTGAAAGCGCCTTAACATTGAACGGCCAACACTTACATATATCTCACGTTCAAAAAGACCTTCAGGGATAGGTAAATCGCAAATGTAGTTTCCTGATTTTTTGTTTCCATCAATACTGAGGGCTACTTTCACACCTTTGGTCTTAGCCTCGCTAATTTTTTCCATTAAGCGAGCAAGAGAAAAATCCTGAGCTCCATATAAAATACTTTGGCTATGACTATAGGGTGGATCGCAATAAACAAAATCATTAAATTTAGCCATATCAAAAGCATCCTGGTAATCCATTCGGGCAAATTGCACATTCCTCATTCGAATATGCCACTCCCTGACTCGCTTGGTGAAACTTTTAACTGAAATCGGAGTATGAACACCGCAAGGAGTTGACATGTATCCATCTGCTTTTCTAAACCGTACAATTCCTCCATAACAAGACCTTGACAAAAACAAAAAATCGGCTCCATTGGGATTTGAATTATATGCGCTTTTTACATCTTCATAAACCTTGACTTTTTCTTCTTTTTCAATTCTGTTCCTTCGGGTGGCGTACCAATTGATAAGCTTGTCGGGATCATCGGATAAGGTTTGCCAAATTTCGACTAAGGGAGCGAAAACATCCGAACCAAACCCGCTTCGTGGAGCAACTGTTGCAGAAATTGCTCCACTGCCTAAAAACGGTTCATAAAATCTATTGAAATCAATTGGGAAAAACTTCGCAATAGCTCCGGCAAACCGTTGTTTGTTGCCAACCCATTTCAAAAGTTGTGTCTTGGGAGGGTAGTAAGTGGCATATTTCTGATCTATTGTTAACTGCATAATTATAAACTTTTTGACAAATGTTAAATACCTAACTTGGACAAGCCAAAACCAAACAAGGTGATCATGTAAAACTTATGGTGTATTCCTGTTTTGGTTTGTCCAAGTTAGTCGGCAAAATTTATAAATGCATATTTTGCAATTAAGAGCTTTATTATTTATCTTCCTTTCATATTAACGACAATGCATTTTAAATTTTGCATGGATACCTTATCTCTAATATTCTGCCATTTTTTGGCAGAATATTAGAGATAAGTTACTAAATCAACGATTAGGATATTTTGAACGAAAAAGCAATAAAATCCCCAATCCTGATTTTGTAGTGCCAAAAATATTAACCGTAAAGTAAAGCATTTAATGGTGGATGACCATTATACCTGGTGGAAACTTGGACGATCATATTTATGCCGGATCGTTGATATGCTTCACATGGGTTATATTGATGAGGCATTATTTGGAAAAGAAGTCGTAAACCGATTACCGATGCTTGTTAAAGAGTGGATAATTGACTTAAAATAGTCTAATTTCCCCTAAAGTTTCCATCCACGATGGCGATGATGTAATGGTGATGCATTTGGTGAGTGGCGGGTAATGAATTGTGTTTTTGGAATATTTACAAAAATTCCGCATCAAAATTCCCACATCACAAAGCATTGAAAATAACGGGAAAGAAAAGTTGAGAAAAAAGCCGGGTGCAAGGCCAAAATTGCCAAACACTTTTTATCGTGGCCACGTTCTGTACCCACACAAATTGCAGTTGCAATATTTTTACTGAATACCAGCTTATCAAATAGGAGCGGCTTAATGCTTTGTATCGCTAAACCCTGCGAGTTTCCTGCCAAGCCAGGCCATAGGAATGTAGGCCAAACTTAGGTCAAGTATTGAAAACCATAGGGGAGAAGACACCGACAAAACCATTAGAATACCTCCAATTAAAAAGAAGATTCCAATAGTTAAAGCCAGGATCAACTTAAAGTTTGCCGCGAATAAACCGACAATGAATGCACCGGCCAATGTACCGAGGGCATGTGCTAAAAATGGAAAAATAAAATGACGGGCTTCGAATAAGTGCATGTTGGCTTTCAGGCTTTCCATATTCGATGGGTCAACACCTTCGGGTGGAGGGATAATGGAGCCGCTTATTGCAACAAGACCCATATTTACTATACTGCCTGCTACAACGCCGGCAATGAGTGCTAAAATGTTTTTGAAGATAGGTTTCATATTTCTTTAAATTTGATGATTATTAATTTTATTCTGATAAAGATACCTTTCGGAAAAGTCTCAATTGACCTTTAACAATCAGCTTTCCATAAAGTTTATTTGTAAAATGTTTGCAGTCAACATACCGCTCTCGATAACGGGGAGTATTATGTCACTGCCTCTTCATCAAATAAGCGGCATACAATGGCAGGTTGATGAAATTGCCATCGCGGGTGAAGTTGCGGGGCGAACATCGGAAAAGTAGTTTGGGATTGTATTTTTCGTGATAACTAACGAGGCTCTTTTTATTTTTGCTTAGTCCGCTTTTTACCTCTAAGGGATAAATTGATTCTCCGTTTTGAACTATAAAATCAACCTCGGCTTCACTTTTCGATGCCCAGTAATACAGCTCATTATAACCTGAGGCAACCAGCTCAGAGGCGACAAAGTTTTCGATAAAAGCACCGTTATACTCCGAAAAGAGCGCAGCCGGCTCAAGTATGATTGCAGATGTTAACTTTAATATGGCTCCCAGCAAGCCGCTATCCAACATAAAAACTTTAAATTTCGAGTGGTCGGCATAACCTGACAATGGGATTTTTGGTGTGTTTATCTGATATGCCAAATTAACCAATCCCGCACTTTTAAGCCATTCGATGGTTTGCTCATAAGTGGATGCCCGGGCTCCGGAACGAACATCGCTATACTTGAATTTTTTTCGTTCCCGGGCCAACTGTGCCGGTATCGATTTCCAAAGTTCGGCAGTTTTAATGGCTTGCGACTTATCAGTATATTTTGAAAAATCCCTGGTGTAAGCCTGGAGAATTTCTTCCTGAATTGCTCTCGCTGCTACAACATCCTTGTTGTCGAGATAGTTTTGTAAAACTTCGGGCATACCGCCCAAATAAAGATACATTTTATGATGGGTGATTAATTTTTGGTGCAGAACCTCGGGCAGGGGCTCCGAAACATTCATGGTGTTCAATTTATTTTCCAACAACTCTTCTCCAAAAGCTACCAGGTACTCGCTAAAATTCATGGGGTACATCATCAAAAAGTTTACCTTACCCACCGGGAAACTACTTTTTTTACCCATGTTTACACCAAGTAATGAACCAGCCGCGATAATATGGTATTCAGGCGCTAATTCCCGGAAATATTTTAGACTGGTCAATACATCCGGGTTTGATTGGATTTCATCAAAAAAAATCAATGTGTTTTCAGCCTGGATTGCTTGCCCCAGATAAAGTCCGATATTTTCGATAATTTTGGTCGGCTGCAGGTCATCTTTGAAAAAGGTTGCCAACCCCGGATTTTGTTCAAAATTCAGATACACAAAGTTTGCATATTCGGTATTGCCGAATTCATTGATGAGATAGGTTTTCCCAACCTGCCTGGCACCTTGCAATAAAAGCGGTTTCCGATTGCTGTCCCCTTTCCAGTCCAATAAATTTTTATAAAGAATCCTTTTCATATTTCCCGAATTTTATCCATTTTATTAAAAATAATACCGGGAAAAAATGAAACTATTTATAAAGTATCCCGGGAAAAGTGTAGCAAAGTTAAGATTTTATCCCGGAAAAAACGTCAATTCAATTAATTTTATCCCCCAAAAAGTGTCATATTGAGTTAATTTTATCCACCCAAAAGTGTAAATCAATTCAAATTTAGAAGATTGATAAAAGGGAAAAATGTTATAAAAATCTTTTGTGCTATCCAAACCTGAAAAAGCAATCACAGATTCCGGAATAAGTGATATAATTTCACAACTCCTTATTTAGCGAAAATAAATTGTCGCAAATATTTCACTGTGTGTATCTTAGTGAACTTAGTGCCTTCGTGGTAACTTTTCTAAAATCAACACTTAGACACGTAGCACACTCAGGGGCACTAAGAAAAAATAAATAATTTAAACATGACTATAACGACACAGTAATCTATAACTTCATCAAAAAAGGAATTAGATTATCCTCGCCCGAGAGATTCAGTTTTTTTCGCAGGCGGTAGCGGGTCGATTTAATCCCTTCCTCAGATTTATAGGTGATGGAAGCGATTTCTTTTGTGCTCAGATTTAACTTGAGTAATGCCGCGATTTTGATTTCGGAGGCCGTAAGGGTGGGGCAAATTTTTAGCAGATGATCATAAAACTCATTATGAATATTCTTAAATATTTTATCAAATTCCCGCCAGGTGTTTGTGTTGGTCTGGTTTTCAAGCTCTCGTGCTATTTCCTTTATATGTTTCGAGATTTTTTGATCGCCTGAGTGGAGGTTTTTCATCAGCTCAAGTTTATTAATCACCTCACCAATTGTTTCGTTAACCCTCAGCATTTCGATGGCCTTGGCGGCCAGATCGCGGTTTTTAGTCTCTACACTTTCCTGCAGCAGTTGCATTTCTTTTTCTTTAATTTTTTCTTCCTGCTCAAGGATGGTTTTTTGTTGTTCAAAAACTTTTAATTGCCGTGCATGCGATTTGGCTTTTAGCCTGAAAAGAATGATGATGAGTACAATGATCAATGTTAAAGCAGCAATTGAAATGCTCAATATCAGAATGTTTTTCTTTTGATTGCCGGCCTGACTTTCGAGCAAATCAATGTGGTTGTTTTTGCTTGTGAACTGGTAACGTGCCTCTAAATCCTGAATAATAATTTCTTTATTTACCCGAGCCATACTATCGCTGAGTGTTTTCATTTTCAACGAAAGTTCATAAGCTCGTTTATAGTTTTTTCCCGAAGTTGCAATTTCAGCCATTACTTTATAGCAATCACCAATTAAAGTCGGGTTATTAAATCTTTTGGCATCGATGAGCGATTGTTGAATAAGCATGTTTGCTTCCGAAGTTTTACCAGAATAATTCATTGCCAAAGCAAGGTAAGTGTTTGCAATACAAAGCCCTGTTTGTTCTTCAAGCTGAATAAAAATCGACTTTGCCCGGTCAAGGCAGGCGATAGCCTTATTATATTTTCCCATTTTTATGTACAAAATACCAAGCGGATATGTCGAGTTGGCAATGGCACGGATATCGCCCAAAGCTTCGCGCATGGCGAGCCCTTTTTCAAAAAACAGCAAAGCGGAATCATGTTTGAGTTGTTTTTCAAAGGTGCTGGCCATCAAATTATAAATATTAGCTATACCCGCTGAATCCCCAAGATTTTGACGAATTGCCAGGGTCTCGGAAAAATATGCCAGGCCTTCCTTGATTTCATTCCGGTCGATGTGCAATGCGCCAATTCCAAATAGCCCGGCGGCCAGCAAGCTCTCATTATTGGCTAACTTAGCATATTCAATAACTTTCTGGTTTTGTTTCATTGCATTAATGTAATCCCCCATCAGGTCGCTTATCGAAGCAAAGGCGAAATAGCACCAGGCCAGCCCGTAATTATCTTTTAACTCTTCAAACAGGTGAAACGACTTGTTTAAATTATTTTCGGCCAGCTTGTACTCATCTTTGTAGTAATAAACCCGGCCTAACCATAAATAGCTGTAGGCAATGCCTTTTTTGTAGTCGAGATTATTGGATACGAAAAGCGCTTCCTGCAAATAATACAAAGCTTTCTGATTGTCATTTGCGCAAAAGCTTTTTCCAAGATCAATCAAACGGTTTACTTTCGCTGTATCATTGGGCAAATTTTCAATTTCGTTTTGTGAAAAAACAAACCCGGAAGCAAGCATACTACTTAGAAATAAAACACCGGCCATAAGTCTGCCCGAGTAGAGAAATTGTATAATTGTAAATGATTTCATTTTTTTATTCCAACAAATTTAAAAAAACAAATGGATAAAATGCAGAATGGCGCTTAGGAAAGATTTTTTTTACTTTTACATGCTAAATATTATTTACCATGAAAAGACTATTCCTAATGCTTTCAGCACTTTTGCTGGTTTTTGCTGGATACTGCCAAAGCACAGATTCACTCACGATTAAAAATATTTTTGATAATGCAATGACCAGCCTGGAGGCCTACAATAACCTGAAACAATTGTGCGAAAAAGCTCCCGGGAGGCTCATTGGCTCTGATGCCTCAATCAGGGCGCAAGAAATTATGAAAAACTATTTTGAGTTTTTGGGCGCTGATAAGGTCTATTTCCAGGAGTTTAAATCAGATGCCTGGAAATGCGATTCCGTTTCTATATTTATTGTCTCGCAGAATGGAAAATTAAAATCGTTGCATTGCGATGCATTGGGGCCTTCTCCTTCAACTCCGGCTTTGGGGATAACTGCTGAAGTTGTGGAAGTAAAAAGCTTGGATGAAGTAAAGCAGATGGGCTCAGATGCTGTCCGGGGAAAAATAGTTTTTTATAACAGACCCTGGGATCCAACCATTATCAACACTTTTTATGGGTATGGAAATATGTACGACCAACGGGGACATGGCCCTGCCGTAGCAGCAGACCTCGGAGCTTCAGCTGTAATTGTAAGATCTTTGACCAACAGTTCCGACCATTTTCCACACACAGGATCTACAAGGTATGGCGAAACAAAAATTCCTGCGATGGCTATCAGCACCCTCGATGCAGATTTGCTCAGCGAAACTTTGAAAAAGAACCCGGCCACAAAAGTCAATATGTTTATTGATGCCATTGAAATGAAACAAATTACTACTTACAATCTCATTGCTGAAATTACAGGCTCTGAATATCCTGATGAATATATTTTGGTGGGTGGCCATATTGATGCATGGCACAATACACCGGGCGCACACGATGATGGGGCAGGCTGCGTAATGTCGGCGGATGTGCTGCGAACCTTCAAAGCTTTGGGATTAAAAAACAAGCGAACCATCAGGGCAGTAATGTTTATGGATGAAGAGTTGTATCAATCCGGGGGTGATGCTTACGCAAAAAGTGTAAAAGATAAAGGCGAAAAACACCTGATAGCGCTTGAATCGGATGGCGGCGCTTTTACACCCCGATATTTTACCGTTTCGGCAACTCCTGAAGTTGTGGCCGCTCTGGCAAAATTCCATCCCTTGCTTCACCCTTATGGTATCGATGAAATTAAAGCCGGCTGGGGTGGCGTGGATATTGACCCCCTAAAAGAGCAGGGGATTCCTTTGGCTGGCTACGGAACAGATTCCCAGCGTTACTTCGATATGCACCATTCGCCCAACGACAGCTTCGATAAAATTAACCTCCGCGAACTCCAATTGGGCTGTGGCAACATGGCCGCATTTATTTACCTGGTTGATAAGTACGGGATTGGGAAATGATGTTTAAGACACAGGCCATTCGTGCAGATTAATTTTTATTGCCAAAATTTTCTTTATTGACAAATGAAAATTACCCCGTGTCCAGCCATCCTCTATAAACAAAAGTTTAGCTACCTCCAATCTGTATTTTTCAAACAGTTCCTCATTAGCAAAATATTGCTTTAAGTTGAGTTTTTTATTTTCTGAATTTTTCATTTTGAATTTTGTTTTCGTGAGATTATTGGCTGCAAATATGCAATAAATTTTATTGAAATATATTCCTGATAAAGCTATCCCTCCAATTCAAACTGTCGCTTCGTTCTATTCGTTAACCGTTAATCGAAAATAACCTGCCTCGCCGTCAAGGCGGGTTAATCGTTCGTTCTCTCAAATCATTATGTTCGGGGTTTAATTCAGGGAGACAAGGCATGCCTTGTCTGTACTGAAATAATTGGAGATCCCCCCGGTCGCTCAAGTCGCTCAAGTCACTTCGTTCGCTAAAGTCGCTTAGTTCGCTAAAGTCGCTTAGTTCGCTAAAGTCGCTTAGTTCGCTAAAGTCGCTTAGTTCGCTAAAGTCGCTTAGTTCGCTAAAGTCGCCCCGTCCTCTTCATACCTCATCACCTTCACTTCTCCATCCTTCACCGAAAAAGGCACTTTCTGTTTATTCCAAATATAAAAATTCAATTGATGAATTCCTTCCGGAATCTTAACAATCAAACTATTTATAATATGGCCATCCTCACCTTCCCATTTTTTGTTTAACCATTCCAGGGGGTAATATTCATAACCTATTTGCTTATTGTTTGCATCCAGCGAGTTTGCCACAAGCCATCCCATAAAAGGTTTTGCTTTGGTATTTAGATGCATATCGAAAATTATCTGCACAAAACTTCCGGCCAGGGTATCAGCATCAATAATAAAAAATCTGAAATATTCCGGGTCAATTTCTCCTTGTGATGAAATTCCCAACTTTTCGTAAACATGTTTTTGGGAAGCCGGGTTTTTGCGTTTCAATAAATAAAAGAGTGAGGCTTCATAAAAATCCAGCGTGTCGTAATATTCACCCCATTCAGGAAAATACAGGCTGTCGGCAATCTGGTAATCTTCGATGGTGTTTGGGTAGTAGTTGCCATCAACTATTCCGAGCCGTCCGCCATTCCTGTAATTCAGAAAGCCGAAGCGTACAGATCGCCCCATATAGCCCCCAATAGTGGGAGGTACTTTGCCTGGTTCGCAAGCTGCCATAATTTTTGCATAGAACCTTTCGGGGATTTTTTGGCTTTCGAAGGAGTTGCGGGATAAATTAATATTATAAAAAAAATGGAGTGGGATAAAGAAAAAGGGAAGAATGATGAGATATGCTTTTTTAAATTGAAGCTTTTCGAAAATGAAATCGCTGATAAAGAAAACACTTCCGATAAAATAGATTACAAAATATAAACCAGTGCGGTCTTCGGGATAGTTTACACCGAGGATGTATTTCAATAAAACGACTGCAATAATATTTGCTAATAAAAAATAAAAGAAAAACAGATTTTTGCTGAACAGACGATCAACGCTAATTTTTTTAACAACGAAGTAAAGCCCAAGAACAAGAATAAAGACAAAATATAGTCCAACAAAAATTGTGATGATGGGTGAGCCGGGATTGAGCATGGTTCGTACCAGCGACTTTACAGTAACCTGCCAGAACCCGGTGCTAAGGCCATAATACAGATCCCCGAGTTCTTTTAAATGAAAAAGATAAACCACATAATAAATTGCCGGAATTATTCCCACAAAAAGAAAAATTGCCCAGTGTTTCCATGCTTTGAAAATGCTAAACTTTTGCTGGGTTATCAATCGCAGGAATAAAAATCCAATAATCAACAACACCGAATTTAGCAGTGTGAGATTGGCTGTTAATGCCAGGGCGGCAAAAAGCAAAGTCAGGAAATAATGCTTCAGGCTCACAGTGCTAAAGGTCTGTAACAAAAACCAAAGTGCTGCAAGCAAAAAAGCCGTGGATTGGCCATAACCCCGCGACATGGCAAAAAATTCGATCAGATTATGGGTCAATGCCAGCACAAGCACAAACGAAATTCTAAGGAAAGGCTGCTTAATTAATGAACCAAATTTTACAAGAAAATAAAAGAAAACCGGAAATGATAACACATTGCCCAGTCGGAGTGCCCAGGGTTCAGCACCAAAAAGCGAGTAAGCTATCCAGGCCAGAAAAGAATTGAGCAGATGGTTGGTGGCTGAAGTATCCAGCCCGTACGGCAAGAAATCGCCGGTTTGCACAAACCTGAAAAAGTTGGCAGTTTCATCGTGGGTGAGCTGCGTGAAGATTGCCCGCAGCCAGATGTAAATCCATAAAGCTACAAATAGCATCAGGTAAAAATTCCTTTCACCTGTTGCTATTAGTTGATTTCTTTGCAGTTTTTTATCCAGGTTCATGTACTCGCAATTTGCCACAAAAATACCGACAAGTTTTTAATGCACAACAAAACTACTTGGAGAGATGAATTTTTCCCGAGCTCTGAACAGGGATTTAGCTCAAGAAATGAAAGTTTTTAATGTATCAGGTGGAATAAATTTTATAAGTTCTGCAAAATCTTTTGATAAGACTCTTGAATCACTCTCTGGAATGTTCTCAGAATTTTGCCGGGATTCTTTTTGTGCTGACATTAATCTGTAATTTAAAGTAATTCATTTTGAAGCGTTACTGAAGCCTCCCTGATATCGTCACCAATTACTCCCCAATCGTTCTCTATTGCTTTTTTGTCTGATTCATTTCCGGAATTTGAATGATTAAATTCAAAATAACTTCCGGCAATATTAAAAATACTCCCAAAACCATGTAGCATTGAACTTCTCGGAAATAAGTAGCTTGTTTTATATCGTTTTAATTTTGTCATAATTCAAATTTTCAAATCATTGCAAAGATACAAACGATTCTGATATTAAAAAGTTCTCAGGTTCTTACTCTGATTTTCGTCATCATCACAACCTTTTATCCCTATCTGTCCCCAAATATTTCATCAGCCACTGGTTCCGATGATTATGCTTAAAGGCATATTTATTTTTAACTTACTATCCATTATTAGAAGATCATCCCCAAAATAATGAAAGCTAACGCAGTCAACCAGGATGTTGTTTCTATTGAAAATTTTCTTGAAATTCCCAACTCTTAACTCCCAACTTTTAACTCCCAACTTTTAACTCTTAACTCAAAAGCCCCCATAATTCCCGGCGGCTTTTTTAAGTACCCCCGCAATTTTCTTTTTTAGGCCTTCCGGCGATAAAACCACCACCCCACTGCCAAAACCCAATATTTCCCTTTCCAGCTCGAAATTCAGTTGCACTTTAATAGAAATTTCCACACCTTCCTCACTCTCTTTGATAATTCGTTGGGAATGATGCAGCGGTTTGGTCAACACGTAGGGTGCCTGTTCGTGATCGAAAAGCAAATGCACGTTCGAGGGTCTCATGCGGGTAACCGTTACCCCTATCACATTATTGTAATAGCCCTCCGCAACAAACTCCGGGTTTTCGTAATAATCGGTGTCTTTATCAATATCGATATCCTTAATCCTGTCGAGGGCCAGGTTGATAACAGGCTTTTCACCGGTTTTCGATCCCAGCACAAACCAGCGATTTCGGTATTCCTTTAGCAGGTAAGGGTGGAATTCCATTTTCCCGGGTCGCTTGGCTTTGTATGATTGGTAGTAAATCTCCAGCACTTTTTTGGTGCGGATGGCCCGGTAAATAATTTCGATATGATCCAGCCCGAGCAGGTTTTCATTTTTCTCCATGTCGATTACAGGCCGTTGTTTTGTGCGGGCCGCCGAAACCTTATCTTCCAGCTTTTGCACCATGATACCCAAATCGTGGAAATACGAGAAACCCTTAAACTGTTTCAAAATTTCGGTAACCTCCCCCAGTTTTTGCAAATCCTGGTTGGTAAGCGGAATATTGGTAATACTATAATCCGGATCCTCGTAGGTATAATATTTCTTATCAGTAACAACAATGGGCGCGTTGTAGCCCAGTTTTTCGCTGCGCATCACCTGGATGTCGGCTTGTACGGTACGCTTGCTCACCCCCTTTTCGATGCCCTCAAATTCGTAAAGTGCTTCCGAGCAGGCTTCAATCAAATCATCAAGTGTCCAGGTGCGATACCTGTTTTGCAGGCACTGGTCGATGGTTTTAAACCGGATGAGTGCATTTCTGTTTATTGGCATTGTAAGTTAATTTTGATGTATAAAATCATTAGTATCCGACAAAATAATAAAAGGATAAAAAAGATTCCTCACTTCATCCCGAAGTTTCGGGATTGCGTTCGGAATGACAAGACTTTAACTATTTGAGTGGTGGGGGGGGGGGGGGGGGGGGCGCGCCCCCCCCCCCCCCCCCCCCCCCCCCACCACTCATCTCATATCTCCAATGCCTTGTCATTCCGATGCCGCACATGCGGCAAGGAATCTATTAAATTTACCCGGACAGTAGTGATATAAAATATATGTGCCACAAAGATAAACTAAACTTCAATAAGCGCATCTTAACTGCGTAGTTAAAAATTTATTTTGAAAATAAGTACGAAAAAATTTGGTGGTTTAAAAAATGTATTTACTTTTGCAGCGTCAATTTAAAATAACAGACAAATAATGAAGCACAATCAACAAATAAATAACATGTCATATCCACTATTTAGTGGAGAAGAAAAAGCCCATGTCCGGGAGAATTTTTATTGGAACAGATAATTACACAATTACAATAAATTCAAAACCCGGTCAGCACTGTCCGGGTTTTTTTATGCTCAGAGAAATATGAAAACACAACAAATACATAATATAAAATCATTGCATTATTGCGGTGAGCAAGGACTACGTTCTTTTTTTATGGGAAAATACTATCCGCCGGGGTAGATCGCTTACAGCAAAATTGCTGTACGATTAATAACATTGAGCCCGGCATAATCACCGGGCTTTTTTTATGTCCAAATATCACGGGAGTATAGCTGAGGAGGTTTAGCGACGGCTTGTTAGGCCGGGTACGATGGTTCTGCCATAGGCATCCCTTCGGGGGAACCCATCTGCTCCCGCAGGTTTGCAAAGTTTTTAAATAATGGAAACATAGCTGAGATGGCGTAGCACCGGACTTTTAATCCGGGGAGGTTGGTTCAATTCCAACTGTTTCCACAAAAATGTTCGTTGAAATTTGAAATTAATTGGTTGTTTTTCTGACGGAGATAATTAGACAAATCTTAGATCGCAAATCATTAATCTCCAATCTTAAATCAACAAATTTCATGGTATGGTAGTGTAGCGGACAGCACGTCGGCCTTTCAAGCCGGAGACAAGGGTTCAAGTCCCTTTCATACTACTGTGTCGGTTGGAAATGTTGGCTTTTCCACCTGATTGTGGCTCAGGCCCACGGGGGTTCTCCCGAAGTTTCGGGACCCTCCGACACCCAATAGTTAATTAAAAATATTAATATGAAGTAAAATTACGATTAAGACATAAAACAGTTTTTTTAATCCAAAATCAATCGGATTTATAAAATTAAAATCTTCCAAAAATAATTTTAATTACGCATATTGACTGCGTAGTAATGAAATTACTTTGCACTGTTGTTGATGAAACAGCATATACAAGTTCATTGATAAATATGATATTGTGCCTCTTGCACTAAAGATCTTCCCCTGTGGAAGCGCGGAAAAGGTTTCGTAAGCATCGACCTGACGCGGGTTTCTGTATAGCCCCGTAGTGTTGCATCCGCTTGGATGCAATATGCTTCTGTTTGCCTCGCTGTTTTCCAATAATACGACGGATAAGGGTTCGAGACCCTTCATTGGCTTATTGCTGATGTAACTCAACTGGGTAGAGTATCGTAACCAGCCTTTCAAGCTGTATTTAGATAAACTTGAAATTTATCTGACTTTAAAACAGGGATTCGGGGTCGGCCAAGCCGGTTTACAAAACAACTAATCTGTTTTGAGAAACAGTTGGTAATAAACTTTGAAAGATTTGGGATACCTTAAGGAATAGCAGTTGTAAGCCATGAGCAAGGCAGGAATAAAATCAGGGAATCTATTTTCTGATTGTTATGAAATCCTGTTGATGAATTGGGGTTGTGCTTCCTTAATAAACAAAACTTCCGTTAGTTACCGATGGTTAGGCATGACTCCGGATTCTTTATTAGCAAAGAGTAGCATATACAAAATAAGCAAGTTGCCGCCGGGAAAGTGCTTCCGCGACAGGTTTATCTGACGCGTTTGCGGCAGGGATTGGAGCGGCACACGGGCGAGGCAGATCCACCTGACCGCCCAAAAGAGTATTGTTCATTGAAAATTATGATATTGTGCATGTTGCACTAAAGATCTTCGGCTCAAACCCGAAGTTGAGAATCGAGGGTATAAATTTGACCTGGCCGGGGTTTCTGTATAGCTCCGGTAGTATTGTTCCGGTAGGTATCAATATGCTTCGTTTATTCACTATGCTTCTCACCACACCTCCGTGGGTTCTGCCGAAGGCATCCCTTTGGGGGAATCCCACAACTACCTGTTAAGTAGTTTAGCCAAGTTGGTCAAAGGCGCCTGATTTAATATCAGTTGAGGTATGTTGTGTTTCAAAGGAAACATTGCATACGATTAAAAGGAGATTGTTGCAACAGGCAGACCGGCTTTGGATTCCTATTTTTAAAAGTGAATCCGGGGCAATCGGGCAGTTACTTCGAAAGCATCGGGATACCGTTGGCTAACGCTGTACATGGACACAAACCCGGCAGGATTGGTTTCAAGATGAAATAACTTCTGATTATTATGAATGCCCGGTGTGTGAAATTGTGCAGAAAAGGCTTACTAAACGATACTTCCGTTTCTGATGGGTGGTTTGCCTGTTTCGCAGTCTTATGAAAAGTTGAATGAAGTTCAAAGCATTGCACTATATCATTACATAGAATCAAAAAAATAATCACCATTACTAAACCTAAATACATTGAGTTATGAAACGAGTACAAATTCAAACAGGATTCGTTGGCCTGTTGTTTAAAAACGGAAACTACCAACGGACATTAACAGAAGGCAAATACTGGATCGGTTGGAAAGAAAAGGTTGAAGTATTCAACATGGCCGAAAAGTTTATTGCGCCCGTAGAACTTAAAATTTTATTGAAAGATGAAGCACTTGCCGGGATGTTGACCGTGGTAGATGTGAAAGACAATGAAATTGCAATTTGCTACACCGATGGCATTTTCCAGGAAGTACTTAGCGTTGGTAAACACGCTTACTGGAAATGGTTGAACGATACTGTTTTTGAAAACTACGATTTTGATGAGATCGAAGTACCGCAAGGCAATATCCGAAAAATCATCAACCGAAAGGAAATCATCCCGTTCATCCAGGTTCAGGTGGTAGAAAGCTACCAAAAAGGTTTGATGTTTATTGATGGCAAATTTGAAAAAGAGCTTGAAAGCGGCATCTACTTTTTCTGGAAAGGTTTGAAACCGGTTGTGGTATATAAAAGTGATACACGGCAGCAAGTAATGGAAGTATCCGGACAGGAAATCCTTACAAAGGATAAAGCAAGCATCAGGGTAAACTTACAAGCTATTTTTAAAGTTGTAGATGCCCAAAAAGCAATCCTGGAAAATAAAGATGCTGAAAAGCAACTTTACACTTTGATTCAACTTGCCTTGCGGGAAAACATTGGCCGGTTGACCATTGATGAATTGCTTGCAGAAAAAGAAGCCATGTCTGACAAAATTATGACAATAGTGGCCGAAAAAGCTGAACAGCTTGGCTTGAAAATGTTGGAATGCGGTATCCGGGATATCATTTTACCGGGCGAAATCCGGGAAATTGTGAACCGGGTTTTGGTAGCACAGAAAAATGCCGAAGCCAACATGATTACAAGACGGGAAGAAACAGCATCTACACGAAGCATGTTGAACACCGCCAAATTGATGGAAGACAACGCGATGTTGTGGAAAATCAAAGAGATGGAATACGTTGAAAAAATCGCTGAAAAAATCAGCAACATCACTTTGGGTGGAAGCGGCAACGTCGTTGAACAACTCAAAGAAATCTTCACAACCGCGAGGTAACCTGATTGGTGTGTAATCATCAATCCCTTAATAATTCTTATGGCGGCGCATTGTCGCCATAAGAATTTGTTCTCAAATAAATTTCTTAGTTTCGTAAAAGTTCGTCCAAAAAGTAATCATAAACATCCACTGACATGAATGTCCGAAGGACTCCTATGGAGAAACATCATTCAATATCATCCGTGCATCCCGCCAGCAGTCGGGCAAGCAGTGGCTAATTTTTATACAGATGAAAAAAGTAATCTCTACCGAAAAAATTCCAATCAAATTGTGGCTTGATGATGCCGATGAGGGTACTTTGGTACAAGCCAAAAATCTGGCAAATCTACCTTTTGCATTCAAACATGTCGTGCTTATGCCAGATGCACACCTTGGTTACGGAATGCCAATCGGTGGTGTGTTAGCCACAAAAGGCGTTGTTATTCCAAATGCCGTGGGTGTTGACATTGGCTGCGGCATGTGCGCCGTGCCAACAAACCTGGAAGTGATCAAAACAGAAAAGTTGAAAGATATCATGAATGGCATCCGTGCTTTAGTGCCTTTGGGTTTCGAACACCAACAAACAGCACAAGACAATACCCGTATGCCAAATACTGATGAGATTGTGAAATTCGGTGTGGTGGAAAAACAATATATCGCTGCCCTGAAACAAATTGGCACGTTAGGAGGTGGAAACCACTTCATCGAAATCCAAAAAGGTTCTGATGGCCACATCTGGATTATGATCCATTCAGGCAGCAGAAATATTGGTTTAAAAGTAGCTGAGCATTATAACCGTGTTGCCAAACATTTTAACGAGATGTGGTTTACTGCGGTAGATAGCAAACAGGATTTGGCCTTTTTGCCCATCGAAACTCATGAAGCCAAAGCCTATTTGAAAGAGATGAAATATTGTGTGGATTTTGCTTTGGCAAACCGTAAACTGATGATGGATAATATTCTCTCGGTTTTTGGTGAAGTGATAGGAAAAAAATTTGAGGCGCTCGACTTCATCAACATTGCCCACAACTACGCTCGCTGGGAAAACCATTATGGCGAAAATGTACTGGTACATCGCAAAGGCGCTACAAGTGCCCGCGATGGTGAAACCGGAATTATCCCGGGTTCGCAGGGCACCAAAAGCTACATTGTGAAAGGCCTTGGAAACCCTCAAAGCTTCGAAAGCTGCTCACATGGTGCAGGCCGTAAGTTGGGTCGAAGGCAAGCCATCCGTGAGTTGGATTTGAAAACAGAAGCCGCGATGCTGGATAAAAAAGGTGTGATTCATTCATTGCGCAGCAACTCAGATTTGGACGAAGCTCCGGGTGCTTACAAAGACATCGATGTGGTAATGGAAAACCAGAGCGACCTGGTGGAAATTGCTGTGGAGCTAACGCCACTGGCCGTGATTAAAGGGTAGAGGATAGAGATTAGAGGGGAGAAGTTAGAGTAATGGAGTGCTGGAGTAATGGAGTGCTGGAGTAATGTTGAGCGAAGTCCCGCACGTGCGGGATCCCGACCCTTCGGGGAAATCCCGCTAATGCGGGAGAGTGATGGAGTGTTGGCTTCCACCCTCAATTTTCTAACATCGGACATCTTAAATCATAAATCATAAATCTGACATCCTATATCAACGGGACTGTCTATACCCAGACACCTTGTTTCGCAAAATGCCGCCCGGAGTCCCCTCTCCGGGTTGGCATTTTTTTTATTGAATTCAGAATGTCCGAAGGACTCCTACGGAGAAGATTAACAAATGACGATTTTAAATTTTGGCCACATTTAAAATCAAGAACAAACCCGAAAAGGTGTTCATCGTTCATGGCGAGCCACATGCGAGCGATGCGCTGCGATTGAAGATAAAAGATACCTATGGCTGGGATTGTTATCTTCCAAGACTTTTTGAGGAGCTTGAACTCGTTTAGAAGTCAAAGCATTTTAACGTTTCAGTATCTGCCGGCCAGCTGACGATGGAAAGGTGTACGCAGCCCAGAATTTTTAACCTCCGCAGAACCTACTAATGACAAGTATTTTTAAGAAACTATAGTACAGGTTGCTGGACAGACCCCTCAGTCGCAAGCTCCTTCGAGGTTACACCGTTAGCGTGGTGGTTGTGGGGGGATGAGGAATCGGGCGCGTAGCGCCCGATTCCTCATCCCCCTCTGCTAGCGTGAACTTTGTCTTTTCGATCCGCCGACTGGCGGAGAGAAATCTATTCCTTTGTCATCTCACCTTGATGCATCTGCCAAATGGCGGAGGCTTGGGACTCGAAACGTTAAAAAACGAAATGTCAGTAAAAGCAAACGCCAGAAAGTTACTAGCTAATTCCGACTGTCGAACATGCACCGGCGCATAGAAGCTCATTTTTCTATCTTCAACTTATCAAGGCTTTTTATTGTTGCCCGGCGGCCAATGTCTATCATTTCGGCTGCCCGGTAAAAGTCGTAGGTGCCGCAGGATTCGCGGGAGATATTAATCATCAGATCGGGGGGGTATTTTTCGAGGGATATTTGTGTAATATGATGCCTCATTAATTCGATCGTTTTGTTCATCACATCGAAAAAACCCAACTTTTCTTCTTTTTCTTGGGGCATCAAATTATGTAATTGTTGCTGGAATTTTTTGATATTTTTCTGATAGGCTGTTTGGGCAAGTTGTTCTTTTTCATCTTTTTCTATGAGAATATCCGGCGGAATATCGGCGCTTACATTTACGGCAATCAAAAAATCATCAGGAAAACGCTCGATGCGATTAACCGGTATGTTGTTTAAAATGCCTCCATCCACAAGCAAAGCATCTCCCGTTGCCACAGGTGTTATCACCGTTGGTATGGCTACCGAAGCCCTGATGGCATCCCAAATACTTCCCGAAGTAAACACGACTTCTTTTTTATTTAACAAATCTGCAGCCACAGCTACAAAACGGATTTTAAGATCTTCAATGTTTTTGTCCTCGATAAACTCTTTCATCGTATTGAAAACCCTGTAGCCCTTAACCAGACCCTGGTTGCTAAAAGAAAAATCCACGAGGTTAAAAACCTTTATTTTATCCAGACTGCACATCCACTTTTTAAATTCGGCCATTTTGCCCAGGGCATAAACACCGCCCACCATCGCACCCATTGAAGTTCCGGCTATCGAAACGATCTCAAATCCCTGCTTTTCCAGTTCTTCGATAACACCAATGTGGGCAATGCCCCTGGCACCACCACCCGATAAAACCAACGACACCTTTTTTTTCATCTATCTAAATTTTTATTGGCCTAAAAGTACATATTTCATCAGTGGAAACGCAATCATTTTAATTCATCTGATGGTATTTCATCAAATTACGCGGATTACACGGATGGGACATATAGGGCATCTGATTCATCTGATGGTATTTCATCAAATTACACGGATTACACGGATGGGACATATAGGGCATCTGATTCATCTGATGGTATTCCATCAAATTACGCGGATTACACGGGTGGGACATATAGGGCATCTGATTCATCTGATGGTATTCCATCAAATTACGCGGATTACACGGATGGGACATATAGGGCATCTGATTCATCTGATGGTATTTCATCAAATTACACGGATTACACGGATGGGACATATAGGGCATCTGATTCATCTGATGGTGTTTCATCAAATTACGCGGATTACACGGATGGGACATATAGGGCACCTGATTCATCTGATGGTATTTCATCAAATTACACGGATTAAACGGATGGGACATATAGGGCACCTGATTCATCTGATGGTATTCCATCAAATTACACGGATTACACGGGTGGGACATATAGGGCACCTGATTCATCTGATGGTATTTCATCAAATTACGCGGATTAAACGGGTGGGACATATAGGGCACCTGATTCATCTGATGGTATTTCATCAAATTACACGGATTACACGGATGGGACATATAGGGCATCGGATTCATCTGAGGGTGTTTCATCAAATTACGCGGATTAAACGGGTGGGACATATAGGGCACCTGATTCATCTGATGGTATTTCATCAAATTACACGGATTAAACGGATGGGACATATAGGGCACCTGATTCATCTGATGGTATTCCATCAAATTACACGGATTACACGGGTGGGACATATAGGGCACCTGATTCATCTGATGGTATTTCATCAAATTACGCGGATTAAACGGGTGGGACATATAGGGCACCTGATTCATCTGATGGTATTTCATCAAATTACACGGATTACACGGATGGGACATATAGGGCATCGGATTCATCTGAGGGTGTTTCATCAAATTACGCGGATTAAACGGGTGGGACATATAGGGCATCTGATTCATCTGATGGTATTTCATCAAATTACGCGGATTAAACGGATGGGACATATAGGGCATCTGATTCATCTGATGGTATTTCATCAAATTACGCGGATTACACGGGTGGGACATATAGGGCATCTGATTCATCTGATGGTATTTCATCAAATTACACGGATTACACGGATGGGACATATAGGGCACCTGATTCATGTGATGGTATTTCATCAAATTACGCGGATTACACGGGTGGGACATATAGGGCACCTGATTCATCTGATGGTATTTCATCAAATTACACGGATTACACGGATGGGACATATAGGGCACCTGATTCATCTGATGGTATTTCATCAAATTACGCGGATTACACGGGTGGGACATATAGGGCACCTGATTCATCTGATGGTATTTCATCAAATTACACGGATTACACGGGTGGGACATATAGGGCACCTGATTCATCTGATGGTATTTCATCAAATTACGCGGATTAAACGGGTGGGACATATAGGGCACCTGATTCATCTGATGGTATTTCATCAAATTACGCGGATTACACGGGTGGGACATATAGGGCACCTGATTCATCTGATGGTATTTCATCAAATTACACGGATTACACGGATGGGACATATAGGGCATCGGATTCATCTGAGGGTGTTTCATCAAATTACGCGGATTAAACGGGTGGGACATATAGGGCATCTGATTCATCTGATGGTATTTCATCAAATTACGCGGATTAAACGGATGGGACATATAGGGCACCTGATTCATCTGATGGTATTTCATCAAATTACGCGGATTACACGGGTGGGACATATAGGGCACCTGATTCATCTGATGGTATTTCATCAAATTACACGGATTACACGGATGGGACATATAGGGCATCTGATTCATGTGATGGTATTTCATCAAATTACGCGGATTACACGGGTGGGACATATAGGGCACCTGATTCATCTGATGGTGTTTCATTAAATTACGCGGATTACACGGATGGGACATATAGGGCACCTGATTCATGTGATGGTATTTCATCAAATTACGCGGATTACACGGGTGGGACATATAGGACACCTGATTCATCTGATGGTATTTCATCAAATTACGCGGATTAAACGGATGGGACATATAGGGCACCTGATTCATCTGATGGTATTTCATCAAATTACACGGATTAAACGGGTGGGACATATAGGGCACCTGATTCATCTGATGGTATTTCATCAAATTACGCGGATTACACGGGTGGGACATATAGGGCATCTGATTCATCTGATGGTATTTCATCAAATTACACGGATTACACGGATGGGACATATAGGGCATCTGATTCATCTGATGGTATTTCATCAAATTACCCGGATTAAACGGATGGGACATATAGGGCACCTGATTCATCTGATGGTATTTCATCAAATTACACGGATTACACGGATGGGACATATAGTTCATCTGATTCATCTGTTCCACCCGATGATAGATTTAAAATCCCGACAAAATATGCTGGCTTCAATTACTTCGACACAGCATCAAAATAAGTAGTGTCGGAGGTGAACGCCGTAAAAATACCTTTGCCATTTTTGATGTTGGTGTAGGGTTCGGTGAGATTGATGGTGCTTGTGGTGGTATAAAGACTTATTTTTGCAAATTCCGGGTTTACCCGAAAAATCACCAACTCGTAGGTTCCGTAATACCTGCACATGGGAGGCATAATGTTCAGCAAATTGCTTGTTGCCGGCTGAGTTCCCACACTCAGTGGTGGGTCTTCCTCTTCTTCGGGTACTTCGTGTACTGGTGTTGGGTTTTCCTCGATGTTGGTCGCCACCATGTAAAAATAATCGTTGCCAGGGTTATCCCAGGTAACCTCGATGGGCTCAATGCCTGAGCCACCCCATCCCCCCATTGATACAGAAATGGAGGATGTTGATAATTCCAGATTTTCAGGTTTTCCGGGAATGGTGGTTTCAGATGATATTACCTTGTCGTTGTAATCAAACTCAAGCCCACAAAACATTCCGGGAACAATTTCAAGATCACTACCCGCATAATAATAATTACCGGGAATATCCAAATGTTCACTAAGCATATAGGCTACGGAATCTGCGGTAAGCTTGATTTGCAATCCACTAATAGCATTACTTTCAGAAATTGAACCGGTAAAATTACTCATCCTGAAAACCCTGATATTGTCCACGGCTTGCCCGGGTGAAAGGTAGGCTTCAACCACGGGATACTCTTCAAGTTCAAATTGGGATGCCTGATCTTCGCAGCCCATAAAAAACAGGGCGGAAAAAAGCCATGCCATCAGAAATACGATATTATTGGTTTTCATTGTTTTATTTAAGTTTAATGGTGAAGGTTACATTTGGAGTAATACTGAGCAAGGTTACATCCGTTTCGATGAGATACTCATCTACAATTTCAAATTCTTTGTACCAAACATTTTGTCGGTTGTAAACATTAAACAAGGATGCGCCGAGGCTGCCATGTAATTTACCGCCAAAATCAAAATTATATGTTGCCGAAACATCCAACCTGTGATAATCGGGAAGTCGAAGTGCGTTTTTTGCCCCAATTGTGATGAAATCTTCACTGCTTCCATCGGGAGTTATCAACTCATATCCCGCAGTGGGCGCAGTATATGGGCTACCGGTGGCGTATATAAACGTAGCAGCAAACAGCCATTTTTTATACTTAAAGGTATTCACAATGTTAAATTCATGCCTCACATCGTGTGAAGCGGGAAATGGGTCGGCGCTTAATTCAGGGAAATCATACGTAACATTTGCAAGCGTATAACTTAACCAACCATTGTAGTTTCCGATTTTTTTCTGAATTAAAAACTCAAGACCTTTAGAAGTGCCTGTACCCTGATAAAAAAATTCGTTGTATTCAAGATTTTGAAATCCACTCACCATTTGATAGCTGTATTCTGACAATCCTGACATGGGCTTGTAAAAAGCCTCGGCACTAAAAAGATAAGCAGGGGTTTCATACTCAAGCCCGGCGATATAATGTGTCGATTCACCCACTGGAATATTCTCCCCATCGGCCAACACCCAGAAATCACGTGCCCCGGATTGAAGGTCGTTACGAATAATGCGGTTTGCAAATTGATAATATTTTCCCCAGGCTCCTTTAATTCTTAACTCATCCGAAATATTAAAATTTGCCTGTAACCTCGGTTCAAAGTACATTTTCTCGGTTCCACTGTACCAGGTAGCCCTGATTCCGGGTTTCAGGTTGAGCCATGTCCCCGGAGTATATTCATCCTGAAAGTAAATCGAACTTTGCAATTGCTTATCATATCTATCCTCGATAATCAGGGTGTCGTTCATTGTAAAATCATAATCGTTCACATAGTAGGTAGTTTGCAGTCCAAAAGCCACATTGTTTTTTTGTCCAAACTTGTACTCATTATCAAGTTTTAATGAATAATCGTGCATGTAATTCACTTCGTACTGACCATTGGTAAAGTCTATGGCTTCATCATCCTGAATACGCGTACCCGAGCGGGTCATGTCGCGCTTACTGTAATACCTTGAATAGGAAAGGAGGTAATTTGAATATAGTTTTTCGTTCCATTTTCGCGACCATTTCAGGCTCGATCCCACATTCCCCCAGCTGGTAAGGTCGTTGGTTTCGCTGCTCATCGAAAAACCACCAAATGATCTGGTGTTGTCGTTTGAGTTATCCAGGTTGTCTTGTCCATTATATATACTCCACGAAATGATATCCCCGGCATTGGAACGGTAAGTCATTTTCCCATTCAAATCATAGAAATAGGTGTTTGGGCTTGTTTGTTCGGTAAATCTCCTCATCCTCCCGGCCATTTCTCCTGAAGGTTCAACCGAGTTACTGGTGTTGAACTGATCGAAAATCCCCTGGTAAAAATTACTCTGAAAAGAGCGGCGTGCCGTAAAAAATGCAGTTATCTTTTCTCCGATCGGAAAATCAGTATAAACATTAAAACTCATCAAACTAATACTCCCACCGGCATTAAAAGAGTTTTGGTCGCCATCCTTGCCGGTAATCTCCATTACACTCGAAAGCCTTCCTCCGTATTTGGCTTCAAAGCCGCCTTTACTCAGTTTCACATCTTTGATTGCGTTGGAGTTAAAAGAGCTGAACATCCCGTAAAGGTGATCGACATGATAAACCGTAAAACCATCATATAAAATAAGGTTTTGATCGGGTGTACCACCGCGTACGTACAATCCCGATGAGGCCTCATTGCTCCCCGAAATTCCCGGAAGCAACTGGAAGGATCTGAAAACGTCCTTTTCGCCAATATCAGGAAGTGATTCGATTTTTTGTGGCGACATGCTAATCTTCCCGGTATTGGAAGCCATACGCAAAAGCTCCTCGTGCTGGCCATATATTTCCACCTCATCGAGTTGAACTGAAAGAGATTTCATTTTTATAACAAGGTTTTTACCGACCAGTTTTGGCGTAAGAAATACCTTTTGAAGTTTGTAGCCAATAAACGAAACAAGCAGGGTGGAAGTGTCGGAAGGAACATTGAATAAAGTAAAGTAGCCATCGTTGTTTGATGCACCGCCAATAGTGATTCCTTCCACTATGATTTGGGAAAAAGGCAATGACTCCTGGCTTTCTTCATCCACAATTTTCCCGCTGAGGGTAAAGTCCGTTTTTCGTTCGTAGGTTTGCGCCACATAATCAATGGAAGCGCCTTTTGGCCTGATGATTATCCGATCATCAACGAATTTGTAAATCACTTTATCACCGAGAACAATTTCCAAAAAATCATTCATAGGCATATTCTCCACCGACCTGCCCGGCATCATGCCTTTGGGGATAATTTCTTTGTCAAAATCAAGGTATAGCTTGTGGTCATTTGCAATTTGATGCAATATGTTCAATCGGGTTTTACCATAGAAAAATCCCGAGATCAATACTTCATCAGTTTGCTGGGCATAGCCCCGGATAGTTGAAAAGAACAGTAATACTGTACTTAAGAAAAAAAATAGTTTCCGCATAGTCTGATTTAATTCAGTTCAATTCTTTTTATCCAGATTTTAACAGGCTTCGACAGCGATTGCATTTCGGCCATACCCTGTTGATTGCCCATCCCTGCACGATCTCCGCTTCCTTGTGGCCGGCCTCCACCACCTGGTCTGCCTCCGCTACTACCACCGGGACGCATACTCATATTTGCCGACGGACCACTTGAAGGCAAATCTATTTTTCCCGATTCAAAACCTAAGGAGATCATTTTTCCCGGGGCAAAGCCTGCACTAAAAATATACCGAAGTGGAATTTTTAATTCGTAGTACATGGTTTGATTATCATCGATATAAATCCAGGCGCAAATACCATCTCCCTGTCTTGAATTTAAAAGTGTACTGTTGGTTTGTTCCTCGTTAAATCCTATTATTTCAATTTGGTTTAAAGCAGTTTTTAATCTGTTGGTCATATCATTGTCCGGCCTTGCTCCTGCATGGAGGGCATCATTATTTTTATTCCTTTCACCGGGCCGGGGCATGTTTTGCATCCCCTGGGCAAGCGGATATTTTATTGAATATTGTGGTCCTTTCTTTCCTGATGTGTCGATGTGAATAGTAAAACCGGCTGCGAAGATTTTAGTGATTGCACTTCTGTCAGTCACCATAGTTCGGATAAGCAAATCATTTGAGTCATTAAAGCAACCATAAGAAATATTGTTTTTCGCATCGTACTGCATCCTGTCGATCCATTCGAGAGTCCCGGCTTCCGGACGTTCAGCCATGCTTTCAAGGGCTTTGCTTTTGTGCAATGGTTTTTTGCTACACGAAGAGAGGGCAATAGCAAGATAAATGAAAATGATCATCGAAAAATTTCTGTACATAAACTATAGTTTTGGTTGGTTTGACAGACACAAACCGATGATTATTCCGGCTTTGGTTAATTTTAATAGAAACCAAAAAAGAAGCATATGGGAAAAAGGAAAATACCGGAGATGGCTTAATATTTGGTAAGTTTGCCTCAAAATAAACCAAAACATAATGTTATGAAAAACTTAATTACACTCTCCATTATCACATTATTTTTATTGAATTTATCAGCTTTCGCGCAAAACACAAAATCTGATAACGATCAGATGGAATCTTTCAGGCAACTAAAAGCCAAGATGCTTTCGCAGGAGGAAGACGATAATTTTCAGCGACACCAAAATTTCAAATCGCAGGATGGCGTTTTCGGAGATTTTGGTGAAGCCCCTGAAGTGGACTGGCTGACAAAATTTGGTGGCACAGGAACCGACAAAGCACGTAAGGTAGTTGCTGATGAAACCGGGAATTTATATGTGATTGGCGACTTTGCCGGAATCATGGAATTTGCAGGCCAAACCTTAAGTAGTGTTGGAAAGCGAGACGTATTTATTGCGAAGATGGATAATTCAGGAAATGTCCTCTGGATAAAACAAGGCAATAGTGGTGAAAATAATTCATCTGCCTTGTATGAAGTGGAGATTACTGATACTGAGTTGATCATTACCGGATATTTTGATGGTTCTGGTTTTTCGATGGATGGATCAACGGTGGTATTAACCGGAACTTCTGACGCTTTACTAATGAAAGTTGCCTTTGATGGACAGATCAATTTACTTAAAAATATTGGGCAATCGGGGTTTCTGTATCAGGGATTGGCGCTGGCCATTGATAGCGATCAAAACATTTATCTTACAGGCACCCTGAATGGCAATCCAAGTTGGGCTCAATCCTCATTTTTAACAAAACTCGATCAAAGCGGAAATCCCTTATGGTGGCAGGAACACAACATTGCCTTCAACGATGTGGTCGTTTCGGGCGATGCACTTTATGTGGCGGGTACCGCACATGAAGATGCCTGGCTGGGGGATATTTTTTTAGATCCCTTCATCTATGCAGATGCCTTTGTTTCGAAGGCAGATTTTGCCGGGAATTATGAATGGGCTATCATCGGTGAACATATCCAGAGTCCTATCGGAGATAGCTATAATCCCCAAATTGAAATTGGAGAAACCGGAGATGTTTTTATGACGGGCTACTTTCGCCGTAATGTGGAATTTGGAGGGATTTTACTTGGTGTTGGTTCAACGGATGCGTTTATTGTGAGGATAAATAGCCAGGGCGAGGTGGCTTGGGCAAAGTCAACTAATGGCACACAAAAAGAACTCAACGGTTTTGCTTTGTTGGAAAATGACCAGCCTTGTATTTCGGGAGGAATGGATTCATGGGCAACATTTGATGATATTGAAGTCTATGGAAATACCGGTTTTTATGCAGCTATTTATGACAGTTCAGGTGCTGCCCAACATGCCTTTACGGTGAATCAGGAGGTTTTAGGAATTCTTTCAGGTTCAGAAAATGGTTTCATTATGGCCGGAATCACGAGTATGAATGCTTCGCTTATACAATATAATTTTGCCGGAACCTCTCAAAGCATTGTTACAAGCCAGGGCAATTCAGGCACATCTCAACTTACCGGGCTGGAAGTGAACGGAGATGGTATGACTTTCGCTCTTAGCAATATACTAGGTTACACTAACTATTTCGGATTGGAATTTACAAGTCCTAAGCAGGCCATGCTTCTTGCTGGCCAAAAGCCCGATGGTGAAGTACAGTGGATCTCGACCATCGAAGGTGGCACTGCCCGGTGGTCATATACCGAAACAAACCTGAAGATAGATGATGCCCACAAACAACTATACCTGCATGGAAGTTATGAAGACACCCTGAAAATAGGAGGCCTTGAATTAGTTGCACTGTTCAGATCATCTTTCTTAGCATCATATATTGATAATGGCGAATTTTTATGGATTGAAGAATTCCCCTATTCTAGCATTGAAATACAATCGGTGGATGTTGACCCACAAGGAAACGTTTACTGTGCCTTTACTTTTGGTGGAACCATACAAATTGGAGGCGAATCCTTTACAACTTATGGTAATAGCAGTGGTAACGCTCTCCTTGTAAAATATTCCATGGACGGTGATTTTATTTCTGCCAAACAGTTTAAAACAGAGTATTTCTTTTACCAGGTTGGAGTTGCAGTTGTACCATCAGGAGGCTATTTTGTAACCCTGGAACCTGCCGGCGACACGGTGTTTTTTAATAACGGGAACAACAACATAGGTCTCACTCCCAACGATGGGAGATGTATTGTGGCCAAATATGATGAGCAGGATAATTACCTGTGGGCAAAGTCCTTTGGTTACAGCCCCATTAATTACGGCGGATATTACTGCTGGCCCACTGCTTCCGTATCTGATGCCGAAGGAAATTTGTACCTCACCGGAACCCACGGCGACTCGGCAATGTTTGATAATATAATGCTGCGAACACCCTACAATAAATACAGCCCATTCAATGCCAAAATTGATGGCGACGGAAACACGCTTTGGGCAAACTCCATCCAATCGCACAGGTGGGGGAATAATTATGGTGAAGCAGATATCGACAGCGAAGGAAATTTTTATGTTATGGGCGATATTGTTGATACGATTCACTTTGGTGACTGGCAATACATTCCTTCCGGAGCCAGAGATATGTATGTAGCAAAATATACTAACGATGGAGAAGTAAGTTGGGTTAAAACATTCGAAAGTACTTCCTCGGGAAATCACCTTTATGGTATAAGTGTCTTTGATGAAAATAATGTTTTTGTAGGGGGAAATTTTGCCAACACAATTCAAAGCGATGATGAAAACATCCTGAAGACCTCATCCTCACGGGCAGGATTGATGTGTCATATTGGCGATTCAATTGCTTATGCCGATGTAAGGGAAAACACTGAACAATCGGTTTATGTGGTGGTTTATCCCAATCCGGCCAGCGAAGAATTATATCTGAATTTTAAGGCTCCTTTTCAAAAAACAGAAATTGAAATATTTGATTTGAATGGACGAAAAATTTTAAGCCAAAGTTTGAAAGAGGTTTCCGGTACACAAAGGATCGATTTACCCATATTGCCTGCAGGAGCTTATATGATGACAATTTCGGCAGACGGGCAAACTGCCACACGAAAAATCCTTATTAAATAAAAGCTGAGCATCTATTACGTTGACTTAAAAAATGCCCGAAATTATTTAGGTGGCATTATTGAGTACCAAATCATAATGACCCCATCCTGCCGAGCTTTGCTCGTGCATGCACGAGACTTCGTCTCGGCACCGACCCCTTCCCCGCCAGCTGGCGGAGGAGTTAGAGGGGGTCAATGGTAGTAACCATTTTACTCAGAATTTGATAAAACAGCTAAACTGTTACACATGCCCGATAAACAGTATGTTTGTCGGGCATTTTATATTTTTCTACAACATGAACAAAAAACTACTGGTTTATAATATTATGGAGTTTCCTGAGAAAATCAGGTTCTTCAACGAGGGCATTCAACGGGAAGCAAATGCCGTGGGCATGGATGCTGATTATTATGTTTTTGATAAACATAAAAAAATCGAAAGCATTGAAGCCTATTCTCACCTCATCATTTCCGGCTCCGAATCCTCGGCAATAGGCGAATCGCCCTGGACTGAGGAACTTACTAAACTGATCAGGGATTTTATTGAAGTAGATAAAAAAATCCTGGCTATATGCTACGGGCATCAGTTTTTGATTCGCGTGCTTTGTGGAAAAGAGCATCTGTATAAAATGCCCGTTCCCGAGTATGGATATTCAATAATTAACATTAAATCTTGTAAATTATTCGAGGGAATTTCCAGGCCGGTAGTTTTGGAATTGCACTATGATGCTGTGAGGGATTTACCTAAAGATTTTGAAATTATAGCCGAAAACGCAAAATCCATTCAGGCAGTTCAATACAAAGGCAAAGATATTTATGGTGTTCAATTCCACCCTGAGTTTAATCAGGAAGCCGCAAAATACTTTCTTGACGAAGCCCAAAATTCGGACCCGGAATTTTCCAATTTTTATAGTAATGAATTGAAAAAGGAGGGCAAGCTGGCACAGAATAAATTGTTTATTCAGAATTTTTTAAGGATGTAGGCGGCTTAAGACAACAAGGTTTTATAATCCAATAATAGCTTAGCTAAGGAAAGTTTTTCCAAACATGATGTTGAACAATGCCTGTTAAAAATTTGTTAAACATATAATTATTAATAGAATAGGGTAGTTTTAACAATACCTTTGCATTTAATGAAAATGAACGCTTGAAAAAAATCTTCTACATATCATTCTTAATTTTCTTTTCAATATTAACGGTTGGAATAACCATTAGCAAGCATTATTCCGGAGGGGAATTTTATTCGTTCGCGCTTTTTGGAGAAGCCGAATCTTGTTGTGATGGCCCCTGCCACTGTTGTAATGACGAAACAATTGTAATACAATTTTCAGCCGATTATTTATTTTTCACTGACAATGAATTCGAAGGTAAAATTTACATAACAGAGTTATTTTTGGGAATTTTACCCAAACTTGAATGTGTTCATGTAGAAGCTCAGGATTTTTTAAACGATTATATTCTTGTCGGAATCCCTCCGCCCGGAATAAATAAACTTCTTTCCCAAAACCAGAATTTCCGCTTATAAATGAGGATATTATGAATTTACCGAGGGCACTGAACATCTCAGTTTGCCCTCATGTGTATTCTAATTCATGAAATCACTCATTTAAATTTTTAGGAAATGTTAAATAAAATCATACGTTTTTTTCTTGAAAATAAACTGGTAACATTTTTAGTACTAATTATTTTCATCAGTTGGGGTATTATAAATTCTCCATTTGGCTGGGATACTGGTATCCTGCCATCAGACCCGGTTCCAGTTGATGCCATACCGGATATTGGCGAAAACCAACAAATCGTTTACACCGAATGGCCGGGACGTTCGCCACAGGATATCGAAGATCAGATATCCTATCCATTAACTACTTCATTGCTCGGCATTCCGGGAGTAAAAACCATACGCAGCAATTCCATTTTTGGAGTTTCAAGTATCTATCTGATATTTGATGAGGATGTAGAGTTTTACTGGAGCAGGACGCGAATATTGGAAAAATTAAATTCCCTGCCTGCGGGAACACTTCCGGCGGATGTTTCACCTGCCTTGGGACCAGATGCAACTGCTCTGGGGCAAATTTATTGGTACACACTCGAAGGTCGAGATAAAGATGGAAATCCGGCCGGCGGCTGGGACCCACATGAGTTACGCACCATTCAGGATTTTTATGTGCGCTATTCGCTTACCTCGGCTAAAGGAGTTGCTGAAGTTGCCTCTATTGGAGGTTTCGTCAAAGAATACCAGGTGGATATTGACCCAAATGCCATGAAAGCGCATGGGGTAAATATTTCTCAAATAATGGAAGCAGTTAAAAACAGTAACCTCGACATCGGTGCCAGAACCATTGAATTTAACCGTGTTGAATATTTGGTTAGGGCAATAGGATATATTAAGAATCTGGAAGATTTAGAGGAAAGCGTTGTCACGGTTCGCGAAAACATCCCCATTCGTTTAAAGGATGTAGCCAAAATTAATTTTGGACCAGCAACCCGCCGGGGAGGATTAGACAAAGGAGGAGCCGAGGCGGTTGGAGGTGTTGTAGTTGCACGTTATGGAAGTAATCCATTGCAGACAATTGAAAATTTAAAAGCTAAAATTGCAGAAATTTCTCCCGGATTACCTTCAAAAACTTTGGACGATGGAACAGTTTCAAAAGTAACCATTGTTCCCTTTTACGACCGTACCGGGTTGATAAAAGAAACATTGGGGACATTAGAAGAAGCTATTTCGCTCGAATTATTAATAAGTATTCTGGTTGTTATTGTATTGGTGTTGAACCTTAGAGCATCTTTTCTAATATCCAGTCTATTACCCATTGGCGTTCTAATAACGTTCATCACCATGAGGCAATTTGGGGTAGATGCCAATATTGTAGCACTTTCAGGAATTGCTATTGCTATTGGTGTGATGGTTGATGTTGGAGTCGTTTTTACGGAAAATATTATCCGGCATATCGAAATGGTTGAAAATATTGGAGCCAAAGGAAAGCGTTTACTTAATATCATTTACGAGGCAACTATTGAAGTAGCTGGTGCTGTAATTACAGCGCTTACAACTACAATTGTAAGTTTTCTCCCTGTTTTTGCCATGGAAGCTGCAGAGGGCAAATTATTTAAACCACTGGCTTTCACAAAAACTTTCACCATGTTATCGGCATTGCTAATTGGTTTAATTATTATTCCAACACTGGCACATTTAGTTTTCTCTATTCGTTTCGATAAAAACAAATACAAAAAAATATTAAGCATTGCTCTTATAACAGCTGGATTGGCTATTTCGATATGGACAGGTTACTACATTGCTCTTGCCCTTTCTGCTTATGGGATAAACAGTTTTTTTGAAGACAAATGGAAAGCTTCAAAAATTTCGTGGTCGAACATTTTCAATATTGTTATAACAGCTATTGTGGTGATATTCTTCCTAACCAAAGCATGGATGCCACTGGGCGCTCAAAATTCACTTTTTACCAACTTCCTGTTTGTTGTTTTAATTGTGGGAACGGTACTCGGGGCAATGTCTCTTATTGTACTGTTTTACGCCCGGATCTTAAACTGGTGTCTTGCAAATAAATGGAAATTTTTGTCCATCCCAATCTTTATTGTAGTGTTTGGGATTACTACCTGGCAGGGTTTTGATAAAATGTTTGGTTTTATGCCCGAGTTTGTAAAAACAACTGGCACCTATCAAAAAGTTGCAACAGCAGTTCCCGGAATAGGAAAAGAATTTATGCCATCGTTGGATGAAGGATCATTTTTGCTGATGCCTACAACCATGCCCCACTCTGGCATAGAAGAAAACCTGGAAGTAATTGCCATTTTAGATAAAAAAATAAATTCTATCCCTGAGGTGGAAAGTGTAGTAGGAAAATGGGGACGTGTAAACTCAGCACTCGACCCGGCTCCAACATCCATGTATGAGAATGTAATCAATTATAAACCTGAATACATTTTAAATGAATCAGGTCACCGCATGCGTTTTGAAGTAAATAAAGAAGATGCGTTTGTGTTAAAAGACGGAGGGAGTTATGACCCTGAAAATGATGGATTCCGTCTTATTGATAAAGAAAACCTTATCGTAGATAAAAATGGGAAATATTTCCGTCAGTGGCGCGATGAAATTAAATCGCCCAATGATATATGGGATGAAATTATTAGCCAGGCAGCAATCCCCGGTTTAACATCTGCTCCAAAATTACAGCCAATTCAAACCCGCTTGGTAATGTTACAAACCGGAATGAGGGCACCAATGGGAATAAAAGTATTTGGACCGACATTAGAAAGTATTGAAGGAGTGGGTTACGAATTGGAAAGATTGCTAAAAGAAGTAGATGGCGTTCAGGGAATGTCTGTATTTGCCGACAGGGTAGTTGGAAAACCTTACCTTGAAATGGAAATCAATCGCGAGGCAATTGCACGTTATGGTTTGTCGGTTAAAAACCTGCAAACGGTTATTGCAAGTGCAATTGGTGGAATGCAGTTAACAACAACTGTTGAAGGGCGCGAACGTTTCCCGGTTCGCTTGCGATATGCACGTGAATACCGTGATAATCCAGAAGATTTGAAAAAAATTCTGATACCTAATCCTACCGGAACTCAAATTCCATTGGGCGATTTGGTAACTATTCATTACACACGAGGACCTCAATTAATTAAAAGCGAAAACACTTTCTTAGTTGGGTATGTCATTTTCGATAAAAAAGAGGGTTACGCCGAAGTAGATGTAGTTGAAAATGCACAAGCCTTTTTAAATGATAAAATGGACAAAGGTGAATTCAATTTGCCAGCAGGTGTTAGTTACGTCTTTACAGGAAATTACGAAAACCAAATTAGGGCTACCAAACGCTTAATGATTGTGGTTCCAATTTCATTGATTATAATTTTCCTGATTCTTTACTTCCAGTTCAAATCTGTAACATCAACAACGCTCATTTTTACCGGAATTATCGTGGCTTTAGCAGGTGGTTTTATCATGCTATGGTTGTATGGGCAGCCTTGGTTTCTGAATGGAGAACTGGCAGGTATTCATCTTCGAAATCTGTTTCAGGTTGGTACCATTAATCTGAGTGTTGCAGTTTGGGTAGGATTCATTGCCCTGTTTGGTGTAGCCACCGACGACGGAGTTTTAATCAGTACTTACATCAAACAGTTGCAGGAAAAGAAAAGTCCAAAAACAGTAAAAGAAGTTCGTGCCTTAGTTCTTGAAGCGGGTTCAAAACGAGTCCGTCCGGCGATTATGACAACAGCCACAACTATTATTGCACTACTCCCAATTCTTACTTCAACAGGAAAGGGTTCTGACATTATGGTTCCGATGGCGATTCCATTGTTTGGCGGAATGACCATTGAGGTGCTAACCATGTTTGTAGTGCCGGTACTTTACAGTATGTGGCAGGAAGGTAGAATTAAAAGAGAATTGAAAAATCAAAAAGTATAAAATCATGAAGAATAGTAGAAATAAATCATGCTTTCTTATGACCCCTAAATCCCCTAAAGGGGACTTTAACCACGCACAAGAGTTTATGCAATTGGCTGTTTTAGCCCCCTTTAGGGGGTTGGGGGTAAAATCACTAAAATACGTCCTTTCAGTAATTTTTATTACCATTTCACTCTTTTCTTTTTCACAACAAGGGGACTTAAACAATTACTTAAAAATTGCAGCCAAGAACAATCCGGGTTTAAAAGCAAAGTTTAACGATTATATGGCAGCGTTAGAAGTTGCTCCCCAGGTAAAAGCTTTGCCCGACCCACAAGTTGCATTTGCATACTTTATCAGTCCGGTGGAAACAAGGGTGGGGCCGCAGCGTTTTAAAATCTCTGCTTCTCAAATGTTTCCGTGGTTTGGTACATTAGAAGCAAAACAAAATGTTTCTATTCAAGCTGCAAAAGCGAAATATGAATTATTTGAAGAAACGAAATCGAAGCTGTTTAATGAAGTTAAGGGAGCTTATTTCAACCTTTATTTTAATAAAAAAGCAGTTGCCATTACACTCGATAATATTGACATTTTAAATACTTTTCAAAATCTGGCAACCATAAAAGTAGAAGCAGGTTTAGTTTCAGTAGTTGATGAATATCGCATCGAGATGGAGATTAATGATTTGGAGAATCAACTGACCTTATTAAAAGACAAAGCTTATGTGCTTGAGGTGCAGTTTAAAAATCTGTTGGATTCCACAGAAATTGGAAATATATTAATTCCTGAGAATTTATGGAGAACCGATTTTGGCTTATCCAAACAGGCGGCATTAGATTCGGTTTCAACATACAACCATCAACTTTTATCCATCGATTTTCAACAGGCAGCGTTTGAATTCAAACGCGAAGTTGCTCAAAGAAATGGAAACCCAAGTTTTAAAGTTGGATTCGACTATACATTTATTGGTAAAGGAGAAAATAACCTTGCCGGAAAGGATGCCTTTGTATTTCCAACGGTTGGATTAACAATCCCCCTCTATCGGAATAAGTACAAAGCTATGGTTCAGGAGGTAATGTACCTGGAGTCGGCAAAATCTTTCGAAAAAATCAACAAAAACAATCTATTGGAAACCCTTTTTGAAAATGGGTGGAAAGATTATCAGGATGCCGATAGACGAATCGAACTTTACGAAACTCAACTTGAATTAGCTCACAAATCCATTCGAATCCTGGAAACAGAATATACAACCGGGAATACAAATTTTGAAGAGATTTTAAGGATGGAGCGTAAGGTTTTAAAATATCATTTAGAAAAAGAAAAATCAATTGCCGATAAACAAGCAGCAATTTCATTTCTCACTTATTTAATGGGTAAATAGCAGTTCGACTACGCTCACTGTGACAGTCAGACTGAGCGTAGTCCCTGTCTGCCGACAGGCAGGGAAGTCTAATAACGAATTAAAATAAATATCATGAAAAATTTAATAAAAAGTATAACAGACAATTACAAACTGGTAATAGGAGTATTAATTCTCGGAATGTTTTTAGGATGGCTGCTTTTCCATTCATCAGGAGAAGCAACTGTTGCCAAAACAGAAATTGAAAGTCACGAAGGACATAACCACGAGTCGGAAGACCCCACAACCTGGACTTGCTCGATGCACCCACAAATTAAACAGGACAAACCGGGTGATTGCCCAATTTGCGGAATGGATCTTATTCCACTTCAGCCAATGTCATCGGTTGGTGAGCTTGTCGAACCAAACGAAATAGTAATGTCGGAATCCGCAGCAAAGCTGGCAGATATTCAGTCTTTAATAGTTACAACAGGAGCACCAAAAAAATCGCTGTATTTACAGGGAAAAGTACAAGCCGATGAACGTAATATTGCAGAACTGACTGCACGTTTTGGCGGACGTATTGAGAAGCTGTTTGTCAATTTTACCGGACAGAATGTTATCAAAGGTGAAAAATTGGCTACCATTTATTCTCCCGGATTGGTAACTGCTCAAAAGGAATTGCTCGAAGCCATTGCTCTTAAAGAGTCTCGCCCTTCGCTATATACCGCAGCCAAAGGAAAACTAAAATTGTGGGACTTAACAGACGAACAAATTTCAGGAATTGAAGAAAATGGAGAGCCACAACTTTATTTCGATATTTTATCGCCAATCTCGGGAACCGTTACCATGCGGCACGTTGCATTGGGCGATTATATTAAGGGAGGTGTTGCCTTATTCCAGGTAGTTAATTTGAAAAAAGTGTGGGTAATGTTCGATGCTTACGAAAGTGACTTGCCATGGATTAAACTGGGCGATAAAATTGATTTTACTATTCAGTCGATTCCCGGGAAAAACTTTTCAGCAAAAGTTACCTACATCGACCCATTTATTAACGGAAAAACCCGTGTGGCTAAAGTACGGGTAGAGGTTTCAAATCCAAATTTATCACTAAAACCTGAAATGTTCTCAACCGGATTATTGGAGTCTAAAATTGCAGAAGCGGGCAATTCAATTCTCATACCTAAATCATCTATTTTATGGACAGGTAAGCGAGCTGTGGTTTATGTGAAAGTTCAAAATCGGGAAACGCCATCATTTATTTTCCGTGAAGTGGTTTTAGGTCCCGAAGCCGGAGCATTTTATGTAGTTGCCGAAGGATTGGAAGAAGGGGAAGAAATTGCTGTAAACGGAGTTTTTAAAATTGATGCTTCGGCACAATTACAAGGATTGCCAAGTATGATGAATCCGTCAGCTGACGGAGGGAAAAGCCTACCCGCTCACGACCATAGCACAATGGATATGAGTGGAGGTAAAACCATGCAGAAACAGGATAAGCAAACGTCATTTTTGCAGATGGAAATGATTAAAGTGTATGGCAATTGTGGCATGTGCAAAGACCGCATTGAAGAGGCTGCCTTAAGCCTCGATGGAGTTAAGGTGGCCGATTGGAGCGAGGAAATGAAAATGCTTCACCTGGAATTTAATCCTGACAAAGTAAAGAGGATTGAAATTGAAAAGGCTGTTGCAAAAGTAGGGCACGACACCGAAAATGAAACCGCCCCTGACGAAGTTTATAAAAACTTGCCTGGTTGCTGCCTGTACGACAGACCGGGAAACAAATAAATAAACAAATACATTAAACTATAATTTATGAGACCACTAACTTTAGTATTAATAATGGTGCTGACAAGTAATATTTATTTAAGCGCCCAAAACCAAATTCCCATTCCGGAAAGTATTACCGGGACTGATTTCTCACTCACATTACAGCAGGGGAGTGTTCAGTTTTATGATGGACAAGTAACAAACACCATGGGAGTAAACGGAAACATTCTTGGCCCAACCCTGATTATGCAAAAAGGGGACTTTGTAAATATTGAAGTCCTCAATCAACTCGACGAGACCACCACCATTCACTGGCATGGCATGCACGTTTCAGCAGGCAACGACGGAGGACCGCACAACACCATTGCCCCTTCTGCAACCTGGCATCCTTCATTTACAGTCAGGGATAGAGCAGCTACTTACTGGTACCACCCTCATCTGCACGAAAAAACCAACGAACACGTTTCTAAAGGAATTGCCGGTTTTATTATTGTTCGTGATGTGGACGAAGCTGTGCTGCAATTACCCCGATCCTATGGTGTGGATGATTTTCCGCTTGTAATACAAACCAAGGAGTTTGATGCAGACAACCAGATTGTTACACCCACAAATTCCGACAATGTAGTTCTGGTTAATGCAACCATCCACCCGGAGCTGGATTTGCCGGCACAGGTAGTAAGGCTCAGGCTACTCAATGGTTCTTCGCAACGCGTTTTTAATCTGGGATTAAGCAACAACACCGAATTCTACCAGATAGCTTCGGACGGTGGACTGTTGAATCAGCCCAACGCTACAACACGCCTGCAGCTTGCACCGGGCGAAAGGGCTGAGTTACTCCTGGATCTTTCCGGAATGACCGGTAGCGAAATTCAACTTATGAGCTATGCATCAGAATTTCCCAACGGAATTTACGGAGCAACCAATCCCGGCATGATGCCCATGATGACCCTAAACGCATACAATCCCAATCCGATGAATGGCAATGATTTTGAAATTCTCCAAATCCTGGTAACTGAACAGACGGTAAACCCGATAACCACCGTTCCTGCCACGCTGGTTACACTAAATTCCATCCCCGAATCGCAGGCTGATGTTACGCGTTCACTGATCTTTACGCCCGAAACCCCGGGGCCCAATGCCCTCAACGGTAAATTCCTTATCAACGGTGCGGGCTTTGATATGAACACCATCAACTACACCATTCCACTCGATCATACCGAAATCTGGAGTCTCACCAATCAATCGCCCATAGCGCATCCCTTCCACATCCATGACGTGCAGTTTTTTGTGCTGGATCGCGATGGCGTTTCACCACTGGCAAGCGAAGCTGGCCGCAAAGATGTAATACTGGTGAAGCCCATGGAAACCCTTCGCTTTATTGCGCAATTCAGCGATTATGCCGATAATGAAATTCCTTTTATGTACCATTGCCACATGCTGGTACATGAGGATGATGGTATGATGGGGCAGTTTCTGGTTGTGGACGAAACCATAGGTCTTGAGGAGACCAAAAATACCTCAACAAGAGTTTTGGTTTCACCCAATCCCGTTACCACGGATAAAAGAACCATCCAATCGACAAACCCGCCGCTTCATATAATTGAAGTTTATAGTGTAAATGGATCATTATTAGACAAAACCGTATTTCCGAACGGGACAAACCAGGCTGACCTCGATATTTCGTCAATAGCATCCGGGGTATATATTATTAATGCATCTGGTGCGAACTGGCACAATTCTCAAAAACTGATCATTAAATAATACGAGTCATGGAGATTTACATTAAAAATATGGTTTGCGACCGTTGCATTATGTCGGTGAGGCAAATTTTTGGGGAAGCCGGATTTGAAAGTGCCGACGTGGAAATGGGCAAGGTAAGGCTTAATGATCAGCCTTCAACAAAAGATATGGATGCGATACGCAACAGGCTTAACAAGGTAGGATTCGAAATTATCAGCGATGCCAAAACACGGCTCATTGAAGCAATCAAAAAAGAGATCATCAATTTCGTATATCACCATTCCGAACCGCTTCAGATAAATTTTTCAGCATACCTTACCGACAAACTCAATTTGGACTACAACTACCTGAGCGCGTTATTTTCATCGGCCACCGGCACCACCATCGAAAAATACATGATCGATTTAAAAATTGAACGGGTGAAGGAACTACTGGTGTATGACGAAAAAACACTCAGCGAAATTGCCTACGAGATGCCCAACGCTTCATACACCAACCGTTGGGGCCAATTTAACAACGCAGCCCGTAGTCGGGTGGTTCTTTGAAAAATTAACAACAAAACGGAATTAACTAACGAGATGGAAATGACCAACGAAACGGGATTGTCTAAAAAACAGTGTTCCCTGCAAAATGGAATGGCCCAACAAAGCGGAATTGACCAGCGGAACTGGATTTAGTCACGAAATGGAATTGACCAACGTCAACTGGGGCATTATATCCAGGGCATCCGTGAGCCACGCCCACAAACACGCGGTAAAATAATACGCGGGATACAGCAACTTGGGAAAAAACTTACAGCGGTTGTGTAGTTTTGTTTGACGGCTTTATTGCACATTACGCACTGTATAGTTATGCCGCTGAACTGTTATCGGATTGTAAAATCATCACCCTGTTTCAAATTTGAAAGTAGTTTCTGATAAAAATCATTATTCCACTTCCGGATCCCTGAAAACTTATACATTATCAGGTTTTCTTCATCAATAAAATAGGAGGTAGGTATTGTGGTATGGTCGATAAACAAGGGGAGTTCTTCTTTTCGGTAGCTATAATAGGGGAGCGCGATGTTTTTACTTTTTATAAAGTTTTCTATTTTCTCAACTTTTTCCTGTGAGGCAAAAATAAATTTGATATCATCAAACTGCCTGTTATGCTCGATCAGGCTTTTAAATTCAGGGAGTTCACTAACACACGGAATACACCAGGTAGCCCAATAATTAATAAAAGTGTAACTGTTTGAATCTTTTGTGATGAAGTAAGGCACGCTGCTATTCAGTTCATAAAAAGCTAAACTATCCAAAGATTCCTGAGTTAAGGGATATGCTTCCATTTCAACCTTACTGACATCGGAATTTTCGATAAACTCTTTTACAGATTTTTCTCCCTGGCTTTTAAAAACGAAAAACACAATCACCAGAGTAATTACCAAAAATAAAAACCCAGAAAGAAACCCGATAATAAAGTACTTCCTTTTCATCTTTGTGTTTTCAATTTATAAAATAAAGATTGTGATTAAATGATCAAGCAAGCTGAACAACAAAATAACCAACTACAAATAATAAACTTATTATGGCAATTATCACTACAATTGTTAAAAAAATGGCCAGCATTTTTGTGTTGTAGTTTTTAATTCTTTCAATATTCATTTTGGTTTTCATTACAAAGGGTTTTTAATTAAATAAGTGAATCATACATTGTATAAATTAAATAATTAGAGGGCAGCTTTAATGTATCACTGCCCTCTATAAATAAATGATGTTTTTTTTCTAAAACCAACTTAAGATGGCATCTGAAAGCCTGTCAGCAATACACAATAAAACACCCAGATCGCTCGGTTTATTTTCACATTCATCATATGGAGAATCAATTGTATCTGGAGTTGTGGAAATGATATCTGCGGAAGAGTCATATCCAGATACTCCAAACAAATTCGCTTCAACAATCTTTTTTTCTCCATCAAACAGGACTTCAACGTAAGCATTTTTGTTATTGGCAATGCTTAGTGACTTTTTTATGGTGATTAAACCATTTCCATCAACCAAATTTTCTTTTGATGTTGATGATTTTAATTTTAAAGGAATCTTAACGTTTTTCATAATTTCTAAGTTAAACAATTATTTTTGTAAATAAACACAATAGAAAAACGAAAAAACTTTTTGGTTTATTGTTCATTTCCACTTATTTGTTCATAAAAAAAGCACTTTTGATTTTTAAAAATTCGGATCAAAAAAAGTCACCGACAAATTATGTTGTCGTTGCTTCCTGCGGGATGGGCTGCAAGGTTTGTATGTGTTTCATGAAAACCGGGCGCATCGCCTCGAAAATTACTGCCAGCTCCTGCTGAAAATGGTTATCGTTGATGCGTATCATTTTCTTTCTTACCTCGTCAGGAATTTCCTGCCCGCTGATCATAGAGATACTTTGCAGATAATGCGACAGCACCAGAATTTGCGCACCGGAAAGGGCAGGCTGATGTATCAGCTTATAAACTTTGCCCGAAAATACGAGCAGCATACTTTCGAGTTTGAGAAACGCAGCTATCACCGCCAGTTTTTTCTGGGTCATCGGGAAATGATCGTTGTTGGCAGCAATATGAAGACCATCGAAAAGGGTGGGATCGATGAATTTTAATTTGTGATGCTCCATTTTAATTTTTTCAAACGAATCGAAGAAATGATAGCCATGCCCCTCCGGTACCAGCACGTCGTACTGAACAATCAGCGATGAGTCGAAATTGTTGTTGATGAGATGCGTGCGCACGTAGGCCTTCAGCGCTTTATCGTTGAGGTTGTAATAAGGTTCGTTGAAAGCAGCGCTCTTGAGCACCTCTTCGCAAAATGGGAAATTATTTTTCTGGAGCGTTTCGTAAAAATAATACCCGAGGTTATAAGATTTCTCTGTGCCGGCAATGATAAAGCAAATCCGTTTCAGATCGTTGTAATGCTGTAATGGCACCTCCTGCACAAGCTCCATCAATGGACGCAAAAGGTGCATGAGTTGCTCTTCAAGGTATTCGTTGTGATAACAAATACGATGCAGCAGGGATTCAACCTCCGAAAGGTGCTGATTAATCATTCAAAATATTTTGCCGGACAATAGATTAATCAATAATATTGCCATTTGCAGGAAATGCTTTTTTGAAAGATGACTTGTTCGTAAAGGATGCATGATAAGCCTTTCAATAGCAACACGGTGTATGGGGATAAAAGTCCACATGCTTACCGGCGATAATAAGTTAACTGCCAAAGCAGTTGCTGATGAGTTAGGACTTGATGGATTTCAACCGGAATGTTTGCCCGAGGATAAATACAATAAGGTAAAAGAATTGCAGGAACAAGGACATATCGTAGCCATGGCCGGCGACGGGATAAACGATGCACCGGCACTGGAGCAGGCCAATGTGGGCATTGCCATGGGAATCGGTACTGATATTGCCATGCAAAGTGCCGAAATAACATTGGTGAAAGGGGATCTGAACGGTATTGTCCGGGCCCGGGAGTTAAGCCACAAAGTCATGAGGAATATTAAGCAAAACCTGTTCTTCGCCTTTATTTACAATTCATTGGGTGTGCCGGTAGCTGCCGGTATTTTGTAACCGTTTTTCGGGATATTGCTTAGCCCCATCATCGCCGCGGCAGCCATGAGTTTTAGCTCTGTTTCGGTGATATCCAATGCCTTACGATTGAGAAAACAATAATATGTTTAACCTTTAAATATTTATAATCATGAGAAATTTAGTAAAATCATTATTAGCAATTGTAATCGTTCTGACCGGCTTCGCAAGCTTACAGGCACAGAACGAAACTTCGAAAACCGAAGAATTCAAAGTTTACGGAAACTGCGGCATGTGTGAAAAGCGCATTGAAAAAGCTGCCAAGTCGGTTGATGGTGTCACCACCGCCGATTGGGACAAGGACACTAAAATGCTTACGGTGAGCTACAATCCAGGCGAAGTGGAAATTTTGGATGTCCACAAGGCCATTGCAAAAGTAGGGCACGACACCGAAAAGGCGGAAGCCGAAGATAAGGTTTATGAAGGCCTTCCCGGCTGTTGCCAGTACGAGCGCAAGAAAGACATGGATCACGATCACGAAGGTCATCGGCATTAAGCTGATTTGATCGGAAAGAGCCTGTTAAATTAACAGGCCCTTTTTTATAAGTTTGCTGTGATCATTGTAAACAAAGTTTCAAAATATCAAAACACATTATGTGAAAACACGCATATAATTTGTATAAATTTTCAAATAATATTCAATGTATAAAAGCACCTTCAAAATTTCAAAAATGGATTGCCCCTCCGAGGAAAACATGATTCGGATGAAATTGGATGGAATTTCAGGCATCAAAAAACTTGAATTTGATATGGAGAACAGAAACTTGACGGTTTATCATTCAAATGAAAATCCTGAAATTGCTAAAAGTTTGGATGCGCTAAAGTTAGGTTCCAGCCTCAAAAATTCGGAAATTATTGAAGAAATTGAATTGCAACCGGAGAGTTCCAAAGTGCAATCAAAACTACTTTGGACGGTATTGATAATCAATTTCGCTTTTTTTATCATTGAAATCACCACAGGCCTAATTTCAAAATCTATGGGGCTGGTTGCTGATTCGTTGGATATGCTGGCCGATGCTTTGGTTTATGGACTCAGCCTCTGGGCAGTCGGTTCAACTGTAATCCGAAAGAAGAAAGTAGCCCGGTTAAGCGGCTATTTTCAATTGGCATTAGCCTTGCTTGGCCTTTTGGAAGTAATACGCAGGTTTATTAGTTTTGAAGAAGTACCCGATTTTCAAACCATGATAATAGTGTCTGTACTTGCACTGATTGCGAATTCTGTTTGTCTTTATTTGTTACAAAAATCAAAAAGCGAGGAAGCACATATAAAAGCCACCATGATATTCACATCAAACGATATCATTATCAATACAGGCGTTATTGCCGCAGGTATTTTGGTATTATTAACCAATTCAAAATATCCCGATTTAATTATTGGGGCAATCGTGTTTTTAATCGTGGTCAGGGGGGCTTTCAGGATATTAAAATTGGGAAAATAAAAAACATGGCACATTCGCACGAACATACAACTCAAAAAGGGTACGGCAAAGCCTTTGCCATTGGAATTGGTTTAAACATTGCTTTTGTAGCCGTTGAAATCTTTTACGGTTTAATAGCCAACTCCTCCGCTCTATTGGCCGATGCCGGGCATAATGCCAGCGATGTTTTGAGTTTGTTATTTGCCTGGACTGCTATCTGGCTCGCTTCTAAAAAACCAAAAGGTAAATACACATACGGTCTGCGAAAAACAACCATTTTAGTTTCAATACTAAATGCGCTTTTACTTTTTGGGGCGGTTGTCGCCATTGCTTGGGATGCCGTAGGTAAATTTAAAAATCCCGAACCCGTGGCAGGAACACAGGTTATGATTGTTGCAGGAATAGGAGTGGTAATCAATACCATTACAGCCTTGTTGTTTATGAAAGGTCAAAAAGACGACCTGAATATTAAAGGCGCATTCCTGCACATGGCAGCCGATGCAGGTGTTTCTTTGGGCGTAGTTGTTGCCGGATTATTGATTAACCTTACCGGAATCCAGTGGATTGACCCTGTTATGAGTTTTATCATTATTCTGGTAATTCTTTGGGGTACATGGCGTTTGTTTACCGATTCCATTGATTTGGCGCTGGATGCCGTGCCAGAACAAATAAAACTCGAAAAAGTAAATAACTTTCTTTTATCACAAAACGGGGTTGAAGCAATTCACGATTTGCACGTTTGGGCAATAAGTACTACACAAGTAGCTTTAACTGCCCACCTAATAATGCCGAAAGGGTTTAGCGATGAATTTATTTCAAAATTACAGAGAAAACTTAAACATGAATTCGGAATAGGGCATACCACCTTTCAAATTGAAAACGAAAGGATTGAAAAGGAATGTGAAACAGATTGTTGAAAACACAAAATATGAAGATTGAATGCAAATAAATAAATACCCTATTTTTGCACCCGTGAAAAATAAAATTTATGCCATATCGCTATTGCTATCGTTTCTGATAGTATTAAGTCATGAGATGATTCTCCATCATCATCATGAGCCCGCGGCAGATAGTTTATTAGATAATCAAAGTCTTGTTGATTCTTTTGGTGAAAATAGTAAAGAAAAGTGTTCAAACGAAGAACACAATCACCCCTTTCCACTTCATCATCATGTTTCGGCAATATGTAATTTTGTTTACGCAAGAACAAACCTACAGGAATCGAATCCTCTAAATAAAATCAGCATACTATTTTTGGTGTCAGTGGTTTTTCAAACTGATTTTTTTGAGTCACCTTGCCTTTCAACAAATCCTTCGAAGGATAAACCGTTTTTCATATCTTCTGTTTTTTACCCCGCAGCTAACGCTTTACGGGGTCCTCCTGCTATTGTTTAAATTTTATGTTTCCCGATGAATGCTGACCTGCGAAATCCAATTTTCGCATATTGTTGGCTGCATTCGAATTTCATTTTTTTAAAAATTTAAACAGTATTGATAATGAAAATCAAGATATTATTATTTGCAAGCCTTGCTTTATTCATTGCAAGTTGCACCAACAAACAATCCACCGAAACATCAGATTCACATGATGATGAAGTTAAAATTCAAATTACGGCTTACAGCGATGAATTTGAGCTATTCGCAGAAGCCGACCCATTTATAGTGGGTGAAACAGGAAATATATTGTCTCATTTCTCTCATTTACCAGATTTTACGGCACTTGAAAATGGCAGCATAACTGCCCGCCTTTTTGTGAATGGCAAAGAAACCAGTCAGACACTCGACAAACCTACACGAAAAGGTATTTACAAGTTTGAGTTGAAACCGGAAACCGAAGGAAAAGGCCAACTACTTTTCGAAATAAGAACTGAAGATGGCAAGTATCAATCAGAAGTTTCCGAGGTACATGTGTATAGCGATGAGCACGATGCGATACATGCGGCAGAAGACGTGGTGGTTTCATCAACAAACGCTACTGTATTTACGAAAGAACAATCGTGGAAAATTGATTTTGCCACCGAACACCCAAAAATTGAGCCTTTCGGCCAGCTTATAAAAGCCACGGCACAAGTACAATCGTCGCAGGACGACGAAGTTTTGATCACATCAAAAACCAATGGTATTGTAAGGTTTTCATCCGGTAATGTATTGGAAGGGCAAAGTGTATCAGATGGTCAGGTGCTTTTTTCAATTTCGGGAAAAGGCTTAGCTAACAACAATTCATCGGTAAGGTTTCTTGAAGCCCAGAACAATTTTGAAAAAGCGGAATCAGACTATAACAGGCTGAAAGAGCTTGCACAAGACAAGATTGTTTCGCAAAAAGAATTGCTCGAAGCAAAACACCGATACAACAATGCGAAAGTAATTTATGATAACCTGAACAAAAACTTCAGCTTATCAGGACAAAAAGTTGCAAGCACCATGAAAGGCTATGTGAAACAAGTGATTGTTAAAAACGGACAGTATGTTGAGACGGGTCAGCCCATTGCAATTATCTCACAAAACAAATCGCTACTTCTACGGGCAGAAGTTCAACGTAGATTCGCACCGGTTTTGGGCATGATTAATTCGGCCAACATTCACACGCTGCACGATAATCAGACCTATACGCTTGAAGAATTGAACGGGAAAGTGGTTTCCTATGGAAGAACCACTAATGGCGACAATTATTTAATCCCACTAAATATACAGGTTGACAATAATGGCACTTTCATACCTGGCGGATTTGTTGAACTATACCTGAAAACACTTACCAATACACAGGCATTGACCATCCCCAATTCGGCATTACTGGAAGAACAGGGACGTTATTTTGTTTTTGTGCAGGTACATCCTGAACTCTTCGGGAAAAGGGAAGTGAAGACAGGAGCAAGCGATGGTTTGAAAACTGAAATTTTGAAAGGACTTTCCCTGGAAGAACGAATCGTTTCAAAAGGGGCAATCCTTGTTAAGCTGGCCCAGGCAACCGGTACATTAGATGCTCATTCAGGTCATGTTCATTAAAACCTAAAACCATGTTAAATAATATCATAAAATACTCACTTAACAATAAGTATTTAATTATACTTGCTTCGATAGTTTTGGTGGTTTTCGGGCTGAGGACTGCCACAAATATGGATGTGGATGTATTTCCTGACCTCACTGCCCCAACGGTGGTTGTAATGACCGATGCCCACGGGATGGCTTCGGAAGAAGTAGAACGACTGGTTAGTTTTCCGATAGAAACAGCCGTGAACGGAGCAACCGCGATTCGCAGGGTACGTTCAGCATCATCGCAAGGCTTTTCTTTTGTGTGGGTCGAATTCGACTGGGACACCGATATTTTTAAGGCACGCCAAATTGTTAGCGAAAAACTCATTGCGGTCTCCTCTTTAATGCCTTTGGGAGTTGGCCAACCTACCCTTGCCCCGCAATCGAGTATTATGGGCGAAATATTTTTTATAGGCTTGCAGGCCGACAGTACGAGCATGATGGAACTGCGCACCATTGCCGAATGGAATGTAAAACCTTTGATTTTAGCAACTGGCGGAGTTTCGCAGGTAACCATTATCGGGGGCGATTACAAACAATATCAGGTGCTGGCAAATCCACAACTTATGAAATACTATGATGTTTCGTTGATGGAATTGGCCGATGTGTGCAAAGGGATTAGCCAAAACTCGTCGGGCAGTGCCATAAGGCAGTACGGTAACGAATTTGTAGTTCGGGGTATCGCCCGCACTTCCGACCTGGAGGCTTTGGGCAATTCATTTATAAAATCTATAAATGGAAAACCTGTCAGGGTCCGGGATGTTGCAGAAGTAAAAATTGGGGCGGCCGTAAAAATGGGACATGCCTCTGAAAATGCAAAACCTGCGATTATTATTTCAATATCAAAGCAGCCCAACACAAACACGCTTGAAGTTACCGAGCGAATTGAAAAGAATCTGGCGACCCTCCAGAAAACACTTCCGGCAGATATCCGGATGGACACGGAGATTTTTCGCCAGGCCGATTTTATCGAAACTTCGGTAAATAACGTGCAGCGGGCATTAATTGAAGGAGCTATATTTGTAGTTATCATTCTTTTCTTATTCCTGGGCAGTTTTCGCACCACCATTATTTCCCTGCTCGCAATTCCATTATCGCTACTTGGGGCTATCTTGGTTTTAAATGCCCTGGGGTTAAACATTAACACCATGAGTTTGGGTGGGATGGCCATTGCCATTGGCTCCCTGGTTGACGATGCCATTATTGATGTGGAAAATGTATATAAACGCTTGAGGCAAAATCATCAAAAACCTAAAGAAGAACGACAAACATCGTTTACCGTAGTTTTTGAAGCCTCAAAGGAAATTCGGGCATCCATTCTAAACGCCACTTTAATTATAATGGTGGCATTTTTACCCTTGTTTTTCCTTTCGGGCATGGAAGGCAGGATGTTGCAACCTCTGGGCATATCGTTTATAGTTTCCTTGTTTGTATCGCTAATCGTGGCCATGACACTCACCCCTTTGTTAACAAAGTTGCTGTTGACCAATGAAAAGTACCTTGCAAAAAACGAAAAAGAAAAATGGCTGGTACGTAAACTTTCAAGCTATTACGAGAAGACGCTCTTATGGTCGTTGAGGCATAAAAGTCTTGTCATTTTTTCCACGCTTGCTTTGTTTGTTGTTTCCCTTTTTGCATTTTCCTCGATGGGTCGGAGTTTTTTGCCCGAATTCAACGAAGGCTCCCTGACTTTGTCGGTGGTAAGCCAACCGGGAACTTCGTTGGAAGAAAGCAACCGCCTGGGCAATTTGGTAGAAAAAGAATTATTAAGCATTGATGAAATAGAAACCACTGCAAGAAGAACAGGCCGCGGAGAACTGGACGAGCATTCTCAAACGGTGAACAGTTCAGAAATAGATGCAAATTTTAGCCTGAACCAACGCAGCCGCGAAGAATTTATGGCAGACGTGAGGGAAACTATTGCACGCGTACCCGGTATTGCAGCAACGGTTGGTCAGCCTCTCGGGCACCGCATCGACCACATGTTGTCGGGCACAAGGGCAAATATTGCCATTAAAATTTTTGGTACCGATTTAAATAAAATGTTTGCACTTGGCAATCAAATTAAAAGCTCTATTATCGACATCGATGGTTTGGTGGATGTAAATGTTGACCAGCAAATTGAAATACCACAACTTCAGATAAGAGCCAATCGCGAAATGTTGGCGTATTACAGAATTACGGTTGAACAATTCAATGCGTTTATCGACATTGCTTTTGGAAGCGAAAAACGGGCAGATATTTATGAAGGCCAACGCAGGTTTGATTTGGTGTTGCGGCTAAACGATAATTATACAGAAACCATAGATGGTGTGCGTTCGGCTTTAATTGATACGCAAGATGGTAAAAAAGTGCCGCTGGAAGAAGTAGCTGATATTGTTTCCGTTTCGGGGCCTAGTTCCATAAGCAGGGAAAACGTTCAGCGCAAAGTGGTTATCGCGGCCAACGTGGCAGGCCGCGATTTACGGGGAGTTGTTGAAGAAATACAGGAAAAAGTAAATAATAACATTGAGTTCCCCGAAGGGTACAGGGTAGAATATGGCGGACAGTTTGAAAGTGAGGCCAAGGCATCAAGAACCTTGTTGTTCACTTCCATTCTGGCAATATTTATAATTTTCCTTTTACTGTTTCAGGAATTCAGGGATTTCAAACTTGCAGGAATCATCTTGCTTAACTTGCCTTTGGCCCTCATTGGCGGGGTGTTTTCAATTTATTTTACTTCGGGTATTTTAAGCATCCCTGCCATAATTGGCTTCATCACCCTGTTTGGCATTGCAACCCGTAACGGGATTCTATTAATTTCAAATTATCAGCGCTTACAGGCGCAGGGAGCCGCATTGGATGAAACCGTTATCAAAGGCTCTACCGACCGCTTGAACGCTATTTTAATGACCGCGTTAACGGCAGCCCTTGCCTTAATTCCTTTGGCTATGCAAGGCGACTTGCCGGGCAACGAAATTCAAAGCCCTATGGCACAAGTGATTTTAGGAGGTTTACTCACATCTACCTTGCTAAATATTTTTATCGTGCCAATAGTTTACAGCATTTTAAACAATCGTGGAATTATTAAAACCAGAAAAGCATGAGAAAAATAATTATAACGATAATTTGTATCGTACCATTCAGCATATCCCTTTTCGCTCAAAACAATATTGATAGTGTTTTAAATGAGATTGAAAAGAATAACACTACGCTTTCTGCTTTAAGACAAAGAGCAGAAGCCAATAAGTTGGGAAATAAAACCGGAATTTACCTGCAAAACCCTGAAATAGAATTCAACTATTTGTGGGGGAATGATGTGGTTGGTAACCGCACGGATTTTAGTGCCAAACAGACCTTTGACTTCCCAACTGCTTATGGCTATAAAAATCAAATATCGGATATTAAAAATGAACAAGTAGCCCTTGAATTTCAAAAGCAAGGTAAAGAGCTACTTTTCAATGCACGTTTGGTCTGTTACGATTTGATTTATACCAATGCCTTAACGGTAGAACTTTCAAAAAGAATTTCGAATGCCGAAAGTATTGCCAACTCCTACAAAGCAAAACTCGATGCGGGCGAAACAAATATATTGGAATACAATAAAGCTCAATTAAATTTGCTTAATCTCAGAAAGGAAATGGAATCGCTTACCATCGAAAGAGTAGCTATGCTTGGTGAATTAGCCCGGCTAAATGGAGGGATTCCCATCGAATTTACCCGGAGTGAGTTTCCCGACACAACAATTCCTTCCGATTTTGAGCAATGGTACGCACAAGCCGAGCAAAATAACCCCTTGTTGAATTGGTTGAAAAAAGAGATAGAACTCAGCCAAAAGCAAGTTAGTCTGAACCGGGCAATGAGCTTGCCTAAGATTCAGGCAGGCTACATGAGCGAAAAAGTAGTCGGCGAAGAGTTCCAGGGCGTAAGCTTTGGCTTGTCCATCCCCTTATGGGAAAACAAAAACAAGGTGAAATTTGCGAAAGCAAACGTATTGGCCGCCGAAAACCTGGCAAGCGACAATAAGGTGCAATTGTATAATCGGCTAATGATTTTACATACAAAAGCCACTGGCCTTCAAAATAACGTAAGCGATTATAAATCAAAACTGCAAACTATTGATAATTCGGGGTTGTTAATAAAAGCCCTGGATAAAGGCGAGATTTCTTTGATTAATTACATGCTTGAACGCTCCATTTATTACGAAAGTGTAAAAGCTTCGCTTGAATTGGAAAGGGATATGATCAAGGCTTTGGCAGAATTAAATCGATATTTATGATTGAAAAAAGAAACAAATACGAGAATAAAACCCTATGGGTGTTACTGCTAACAGCTATCTGCATATAATTGCCGATGAAAAGGTTTATGAAAACCTACCCGGCTGCTGCCAGTATGAGCGAAGGGATGCGTTAGAAAAAGATCATGGTCAACATGGCCAGAAACATTAATTGGATAGGATTGGTATGTCGATTTAGGCAGGCCATTCTTTTTTAAAAGTATCCTGCTATTTGTGGAATTGCCCATGAGCTTCTAACCGACAATGCCCCTACATTTCCTCACAGGAAAAATAAAGAAAATGGCAAATGGTTTTTACTGGAATACTGGTCTAAAAATTCTTTTCTTTGAATTATGAATTAAAAAGTTTCGTAATATGAATATCCTCGTGGAAGCTGAAAAACATGTAACAGCACTATTTAAAGAGCATAGCGATGACAAGTTAAGATACCATAATATTAAGCACACCAAAAATGTTGTGAAGGCTTCAAAGCTGATTGCATCCAAATGCAACGTTTCGGCTTCTGATCTTGAAAAGCTTTGTATTTCGGCATGGTTTCACGATGTGGGATATCTGGAGAAAATTAAAAATCACGAAGACATCAGCCGAAAATATGCCCGCGAATTCCTTACCAAACACGGCATAGACGAGGTCTTTATTGCCCAGGTTGAAAAGTGTATTGCCGCAACCAAAATTCCACAAACCCCTCAGGATAGTCTTTCAGCCATACTTTGTGATGCTGATTTATACCATGTTTCGCAAGGGGATTTTATGGAAGACACCCAGATATTTTGGGATGAACTTTCGGCCGTGAATGGTGAAGAATTAAATGCAGTAAAATATTTGGAGAGAACCCTCAGGTTTTTCAAAGATCACGAGTTTAAAACCGATTATGGCAAAACCATACTTGAACCCGGGAAGCTGGCCAACATGAAAAAGGTGAAAAAAGCTTTGAAAGAACGCCAAGAAGAAGATCTGTAGCCCGGAAAATTCCAATCTGTAGTTTTATTTCATCGTCTCCTGCAAATGCTTCATCTTAATTTGTTTTTGTATTTCTTCGGCAGTAAGCGAAGTTTCAACATATACCTCCACCCTCTCGCCAGGAAGCACATCGAAAAAGTTATCAGAAAAACGGCAATCATCATTTACCAAAAAAACATTCTTGGCCAGCTTATCCGATTCGAGGATAACTTTCATTACTCCATTTTCTTCGATAACATCAATGGAAATATTTACCCCGGGAAGTTTTAAATCTTTGGGCTTTGCAAAATAGTATAATGCCCTGTCGATTTCTTTTTGATTAGATTCCAGAGTAGCTACTAAAACAACAGCTTTTTTATAGGCTCTTTTCAGGATATCTCTGGTTGGAATTTCAAAGACCATTTTTGAATCATTAGCAGGAATTTCAACTTTTACTTCCTTTCCGCCCAAATTGTTCCCACTAAAATCCATAAGCTGAATTTTAAGGTTTCCTTTAAATTTATCAGGTACGTCAGAAACAATTCTAAAGGCCAGGTTCCCGTCTTTCTCATCCACAAAAACAACGGTGTTTTTATAAGCTTTTTTCACGAAATAATGCAGGGCTTTCCACTTGCCGTAATAATCAATCCCCGACCAGGAAGCCACCGGCCAGCAGTCGTTGATTTGCCAATAGAGCGAACCCATGCAATAAGACATATCGCTGCGGTGTGCCTCGATGGCCGATTTAATTCCTTCGGCTTGCAAAACCTGCCCCACATAAAGCACTTGCTCAAAATCTTTTGGAATCACGTAATCATCCTCCATATATTGACGGATGCGCAGGTTGCCAATTCCTGAACGCTGGTGTGAAGCCATCACCCCCGACTCAATGTCCCAATCTTCGGGAATGGTATATTTTTCTACGGAAGCAAATTCGGGGAAAGACTGAAAGCCATATTCACTCATAAAGCGGGCTTTATAAACCTTGAAATCACTAAACGGATGCTGTCCATGCCACACGCCCCAATAATGCATATCGCCGGAGCGGGTGTCGTAGCCGGCCAACTCGCCCATTGCTGCCGATGGTGAAGAATGCCAGTAATTTGTGGAGGAATCGTAGGCTTTTACAACTTCGGGAAGGATGCTGTGGAAAAGTGTATCATAAGCATGCCAGATTTCCTTGCGCTGTTCGGGCGTATATAACTCTTTCCAGCCCCAGCCACGGCCTTCTTCATACTCGGCCCAGGCATTTTCGATTTCGTTGTTGCCACACCATAAAGCAAGGCTTGGATGGTTTCGGATGCGTTTTACATTGTCGATGGCTTCGTGCCTTACATTCTCCAAAAAAGCATCATCGCCGGGATACATGGAGCAGGCAAACATAAAATCCTGCCACACCAAAATGCCGTATTTGTCGCATAAGTCGTAAAACAAATCATTTTCATAAATCCCTCCACCCCACACACGCAACATGTTCATGTTGGCATCGGCGGCCGATTTCACGATGTATTCGTATTTTTCGGGGCTAACCCGAGGCAGGAAAACATCGTTGGGAATGTAGTTGGCGCCTTTGGCAAAAACCGGCCTTCCGTTTACTTCAAAATAAAAACTCTTCCCATTTCCATCTGCATCTGGTTCCTGAATCAATTGAATGGTTCTGATCCCAACATTAACTTTTTCTTCATCCAGAGTTTTTCCATTCATCGAAAGAATAAAATCTAAATTATACAGCTTTTGATCGCCTAAACCATTGGGCCACCATAATTCAGGGTTTGTAATTTCAAAGTTTATGGAGTGCAGTTTTGTTTCTGCAACAAGCGATATGTTTTCAGTGGCAATTTCTTTTCCATCAGACTTTATATTTATGGAAATTTCCTGTGCTTTATCTGAGCGGATTTCGATCATAGCCTGCAATTTTGCAGATGAAAGGCTCAATGTATTTTGAACAACCTGAACATTTTCTATCTTAGCCTCATTCCATCCTTCCATTTCAATATCTCGCCATATACCTGAAGTTACCAGGCGTGGCCCCCAATCCCAGCCAAAATGATAGCCGGCCTTACGAGTAAAAACGCTCACACGGTTTTCGCCCATTTCACCATTTTCCGATTGATCGTTTGAGGCTGGATAAATATAAGGACTTGCTTCAAGTTTTTCAAGGCCAATCATGGTTGGCGATTTCAACAAAACTTTCATGTTATTCTTACCTTTCACCAAATATGTCTTACAATCCACTTTCCAGGTGCGAAACATATTATCTGCCGAAAGGATAAGTTTATCATTCAGAAAAACATCGGCATAAGTATCCAAACCATGAAAAATCATTTCAACATTGTCTTTCGCCAGCAAACCTTCCGACACCTCAAATTCCGTTTTGTATTCCCAATTCTTTTTATCGATCCATTGTTGGTCTTTTTCATTCAGGCGATAGTAGGGATCTTCGATTTTGCCGTTGGCCAACAAATCGGTATGGATTGTTCCGGGAACTTCGGCAGGCAGCCATTGACCTAAGCCAGCTTCGCTAAATTGCCAGTTTTTATTGATTTTCATAGTGGAACGTGTTTTCTTGTCCGTCCCGCTTTGGCAGGAAAGTAAAACAATGAATGAAAGAAATAAAAAGAATACATTTTTCATCTTTATAAAATTAGCCACGGATGCACGGATAATATTGAACGATGTTTCTCCATAGGAGTTCTTCGGACAGTCATGCCCCCCGAATGATCGGGGCAAGCGTGGAAGTTAACAATTACCTAAGTCCACCAAATTAAATGGTGGGAATAACTCATAAGTCGAATTTTCATGCGAAAATAATCCATTCAAATTTAACTAAGCCAATTACTTTGTTACAATTAAAAGGGTTATTTTATCAAACTTTTCAAATTGTTGATTTGATGGGTGATATCAGAACTATAAACCTCTTTTGCGCTGTCATTGCTGGGTTTTCGACAACCCGAAACAATTTTTTGAAGTTTTGATACCCCATTCCAACAAGATGGGGCATTGATTTTTTTATCGATCTTTGCGAGCAAAATTATGTAATTACAATGGAAGTATCAGGAATTGATGGTAAGGTTAAACTAAATAATTGTGTTGAAATGCCCTATTTCGGATTGGGAGTTTTTCAGGCTGACAATGACAAAGAAGTTGTAGCTGCTGTGAATTTTGCCTTAGATGCCGGCTACCGGCATATTGATACAGCAGCCATTTATAAAAATGAGATAGGGGTAGGAAAGGCAATTGCCGGAAGCCCGGTTAACCGATAGGAAATATTTATCACAACCAAAGTTTGGAATTCCGATCAGGGTTTTGATAAAACCATTGCTGCATTCAACTCAAGTTTGAAAAAACTGCAAGTTGAATACATCGATCTGTATTTGATACATTGGCCGGTAAATGGAATGTTTACCGAAACCTGGAGAGCCCTGGAATTTTTGTATTCTAAGGGATATGTTAAAGCCATTGGGGTAAGTAATTTTTTGCAACCCCATCTGGAAGAACTTATGCAAGCAGCGCAAATTACTCCCATGGTAAATCAGATGGAATTTCATCCCTGGTTGGTTCAACAACCACTGCTTGACTTCTGTAAGACTAAGCACATTCAATACGAAGCCTGGAGTCCATTGACCCGGGGAAAGATCTTTGCTGATGAAACCATTGTAATGCTTTCTGAAAAGTATGGCAAAACGCCTGCACAAATTCTGTTAAGATGGGACTTACAAAAGGGTGTAATTACCATACCTAAATCGGTGAAAAAGGACAGGATTTTTTCAAACGCACAAATTTTTGATTTTGTGATTTCACCGGAGGATATGACGACCATTGATGCACTGGATCAAAACAAGCGCACCGGCCCCGATCCTGACAATTTCGATTTTTAACACATATTTAAAGAATCTGGTTTACAAAGTTAATGGTGCCGCAATTGAAGTACATAAAGCCCTGGGTCCGGGACATCTGGAAAGTGTATATCATAAATGCATGGAAATAGAGCTCACCTTGAGGGGGATCGAATTTAAATCTGAGTTCATAATTCCCGTTGAATATAAGGATCATATTCTTGATGCAAATTTTAGATGCGACTTCTTTATTGAAGACATTTTGGTTGTGGAAATCAAAGCTGTGAAAGAAGTTCTGCCTATACATGAAGCCATACTCATCAACTACATAAACCTATTGGAAGCACCCAAAGGTTTGTTGATCAACTTCAATGTAACCAATATTTTTTACGATGGACAGAAAACCTACATCAATGAATTCTTCAGAGGTTTACCGGAATAGTTTTTTTCTTAACCACATAAGCACACATGAGTTCACATAAGGAAAACTTCATTGAACTCATGTGACTTATGTGGTTCAAATAGCCGGGGAGCATCAGGCTCAAATAATAGGCTTGAAACCACCAAAGTTTAAATAAGAAAGGCTTCAATGAGATCAAAACTTATGTGGTTCAAATAGCGTAATTAATGTGGGATAATGTAACAAAGCTTTTTGAAATGATTATTTTCCCTATATTTGTTTTCAAACAATAATTTATGAGAGCCATGAGTAAAAGCAAAATTCAATTTACCAAAACCAGCATTGCATTTTTGGCCTTATCTCTTTTAATAAGTTGCAACATGTTCAACAAGAAACCAAAAGAAAAACAAGCACGGCCATTGTTTTATGTAGGAACATACACCAATGGTGAGAGCGAAGGTATTTATTCTTTTGCATTAAATAAAAGAGGCATTATTAAACCACTTGGGCTTGCGGCAACTTCCGATAATCCATCATTTTTGGCTATGAGTGCTGATAAAAAATATTTGCTGGCTGTTAGTGAAACAAAGAAGAATAACGGAATGGGATCGGTTGAATCATACAGGGTAGCAGGTAAAAAGTTGAGACGCAAAAGCCAGAAACCCTCGGGGGGCACACATCCTTGTTTTGTAACTATTAATCCGGATGGGGATGTTCTGGTGGCCAATTACACTGGTGGAAATGTGGGCTTGCTAAAGCTGGGTAAAAACGGGAAACTTTCGGGTTTGCTGGATGTTGAGCAGCACGAAGGCAAAGGCATTACCGACCGCCAGGAAAGCCCCCACGCACATTCGGCATGGTTTGAGCCGGATGGTTCAGGGATTATCACCGCTGATTTGGGAACCAACGAACTTTGGTTTTCCGAAATTGAAAAGGGTAGTCAAAAAATAATTCCACGAAACCCTCATAAATTAGCAATGGCTTCCGGAGCCGGCCCGCGGCATCTTGCTTTTCATCCAAACCAAAAATGGATCTATGTGTTGAATGAACTCAACAACACCATCACTTTGGTCGAAAAGAACAAAACCGGAGAATATAGCACTGGCCCTTCCATTTCAACACTTCCCCCAGATTTTGATCAATTTAGCAAGTGCGCACATATTGTAATTTCGATGGATGGAAAGTTTATTTATGCATCCAATCGGGGGCACAACAGCATCGCAATATTTGGAGTAAGCCCCAACGATGGAAAATTAAACCTGCTGGGTTTTGAGGTAACACACGGTGACAGCCCTCGTCATTTTGCACTTTCGCAGGATGAAGAATTTCTTGTAGTTGCCAATCAAAACTCCAACAATTTAGTGAGTTTCAAACGGGATAAATCCACAGGACTTTTAAAATTCGTTGGTGAAGTTGAAGCCCCTGCTCCCGTTTGTGTGTTATTTAAGTGAGAAATTACCCTTCAAAAAAAGTTTGTTTTTCAACTCCGCAATTCTGTTTTTTCAATATTACCGAAAGCATTATCTTTGAATACATCAAAACGAACGAAACATGAAACCACTTACTTTTGAAATTGAAAAAGACGGAAATGAATATCATACATGGTGTCCGGAATTACCAGGTTGTCACTCGCATGGAACAACCGTAAAGCAAGCAATGGAAAACCTTAAGGATGCAATACAACTTTACCTTGAGATACTCATGGAAGATCAGATTTCAAAGAAGTCTCTGGAACTGGCATCATGAAAGCCCGGGAATTGATAAACCTTTTTGAAACCAATGGCTTTGTATTCGTACGGCAAACGGGTAGTCATGCAATCGTTAAGAAATGATACGTGGATTTTGATTTACACCCCGACAAATTCCCAAAAATTATCCGGATTAACTACATGAGTTGTTGCCTCCGGATAATTACGTGTAAAAGTTAGGGGAAAGGTAACCTTCTTAGCTGGATTCCACTTAATTTCGAAAGCGGTCAGTTTACCATCATATTCTTCCAGGTAATCAATTTCTTGCTGCTGGGTTGTTCGCCAAAAAAAATGCCTGGCAAATATTTTATTGTAGTGAAGGAATTTTATCCGTTCAGAGATGAAAAAATTTTCCCACAGTGCACCCATATCAGTTCGTGATGAAACAGGACTATAGTTTGCCAGGATAGCATTTCGCACACCATTATCGTAAAAATAGATTTTACGACTTTTCTTCAATTCATTCCTGATATTACGACTATACGAACGTAATCTGAAAATGATAAAAGCTTTTTCGAGCAGGCTGATATATCGTTGAACAGTGTGAGCGTCTGTTTTTAAAAGTTGTGCCAGTTCGTTAAACGAAACCCCTGAAGCTACCTGTAAAGCAAGCGCTTCCAGGAGTTGTTCGATAAATTCAGGCTTACGTATATCCTGGTACATAAATACATCCTTAAACAGATAACTGCTTACAAGATTGCTCAAAATTTCAGGTTCATTCCCTTTATTATTCACTACATCAGGATAGGTTCCGAAAATTAGATGTTGTGTGAGGTTCCGGTTGGTTTCGATAAAGCCTGTGTGATCAACCAGCTCTTTTATTGACAATGGGAATAGCTGGTATTCAAATTTCCTGCCGGTCAATGGTTCATTCACCAGGTTCGACAAGTCAAGTGAGGATGACCCTGTTATGATCACCTGAATTTCGGGTATTTGGTCAGTTATCAATTTCAAAGTCAAACCAATATCCAGAACCCGTTGAGCCTCATCAATCAGCACAACTTCATTTTCGCCAATCATTCTGCGAAGATCATTAATCCCGGGTTTGGTGAGTTGCTTTTTTATGTCATTATTGTCGCAATTCAGGTAGAGAATTTTTTTATCCATCCTGGTTTCAAGCATGTTCATTAAGGTTGACTTTCCCACCTGGCGAGGACCCAAAATAATGATAGCTTTTCCCTTAAAGAGTTTTTCGTTTATGGTATTTTCCAGAATCCTGTTTATCATAATATTGATGCTTGATAAAAGCCACAAACATACACAATTTGAGTTATAACTCAAAATTATTATGATATTTGTGAGTTATAACTCACGAAATATGTGGTTTTCTATTTTTCATCACATAATATGCCATTACCTTTTGCAAGGCCGTATAATCCACACCAATCAATTATTGCAGATTGCGGTAGAAAGGTCGAAAAACCTATACTTTCTCCAGCACAACAGCAATGCCTTGCCCCACACCGATACACATAGTGCAAAGGGCATATTTAGTATCGGAGTTAATCAGTTGGTAATAGGCACTTGTGGTGATACGAGCTCCACTCATTCCCAAAGGATGTCCCAGGGCAATGGCTCCTCCCAGCGGGTTAACGCGGGGATCACGATCAGCCAAACCAAGTTCGCGGGTACAGCCAAGCGATTGGGAAGCAAAAGCTTCGTTGAGTTCTATAATATCCATATCATCGAGACTGAGGCCTGTGAGCTTGAGTACTTTCCTGGTGGCCGGAACCGGACCCATCCCCATAATTCGTGGCAAAACACCCGCGGTAGCCATACCTAAAATTTTCACTTTGGGAGTAAGCTTATGTTTTTTTACGGCTTCCTCCGAAGCCAAGAGCAGAGCTGCTGCACCATCGTTTACGCCTGATGCATTTCCAGCAGTAATGCTGCCATTGGGTCCTGTTATAGATTTTAGATTTGCCAATTTTTCTAGGGATGAAAGCCGGGGATGCTCATCTTTTGAAAAGACAATAGGATCGGCCTTGCGTTGTGGAATTATAACCGGGATAATTTCGCGGGCCAGACTTCCATCTTCTTGCGCTTTACGCACTTTTTCCTGACTCCATTGGGCAAATTTATCCTGATCTTCACGGCTGATATTGAAATCGTCTGCAATGTTTTGAGCAGTAAATATCATTCCTTCTGTGCCATACATTTTATCCAGCTTTTTATTTACAAATCGCCAGCCAATGGTGGTATCTTCCAGTTTTTGAGTACGGCCAAAAGCTGTTTCGGCTTTTCCCATAACTAAAGGTGATCTCGACATGCTTTCCATACCTCCGGCAATCATCAATTCAGCTTCTCCGGCTTTAATGGCTCTTGCAGCACTTCCAATGGCATCCATACCCGAACCACACAGACGATTGATGGTAACAGCCGAAATAGACTCAGAAAAACCCGCCAAAAGAGAAGCCATACGAGCCACATTTCGGTTGTCTTCGCCCGCCTGATTGGCACAGCCTATCAATATATCATCAATAGCCTTCCAGTCCATATCCGGATTTCTATCCATCAGGGTTTTTAGAGGAATGGCGGCTAAATCATCGGCTCTAACCGAAGCTAAGGTTCCTGCATATCGTCCTACCGGTGTTCTGATGGCATCACATATAAAAACATTTTTCATCTGCATAAAAATTTGGCCACAACCTGTCCCGATTTTTTGGGAAATGCACGGATGTTCGAAGGACTCCTACGGAGAAATAAAATAAAGTTTCTCCATAGGAGTCCTTCTGACATTCATGCCTGTGGGTGTTAATAATTATAATGAGCATTTCATTCTTTGAACTTTCTTTTTATTAAAATGGAAATTTAAAGTCTGAAACCAGCAATCTATAAAACTGATTTATTATTAAAATATGGTTTTTATCTTCGAACTTCAAACATCTAATTACTTGGCAAAGCGATGAATCTCAGCTTTAAATTTTTTAAACCCTTTAAGCAACGATTGCGTAAGTCGATCTACTTCTACCTGGGTGATGGTGGTGGCCAGCATACAAGCAAAGGTATTGATCATAATCAGGTCTTCATGAAAGAATAGATAATCGAGAAAATCAACGATCAGTTTTCTTTCTTCCGGGCACTGATAAGTTTCGCGATAATTTCGCGGAGCCTTATAACGAAAATGCATGCGGAACATAGATCCGGCTCCGGTAATGATTACAGGCACATCGGCTTCCTTAATGGCTTCTCCTATTTGCTTTTTAGCAATATCTGTTATGTTATTGATATCATCTACAGCTTTCCTGTCAAAAAGCTCCATGGCTACTTTCCCGGCAGTCATAGTAATAGGGTTGGCCGAGAATGTACCCGAGTGGGGCTGTTTAATAATTTTTCGGGTAGGATCAAAAACAGACATAATTTTAGCATCTCCGGCGATGGCTCCAACGGGAAACCCACCGCCAATAATTTTCCCAAGCGCAGTCATGTCGGGCTTTACAGGATATAGATGCTGAGCGCCACTATAAGTTACACGATAGGTAACTACTTCATCAAATACCAAAAGCACTTTATTTTTTCTAGTCCAATTGTAGATGGCTATTAAATAATCATTTTCGATGGGGAACATTCCTATACGGTGAGAAACCGGATCGAGCAATACACAAGCCAGGTCTTTTTTATTGGCTTCAAGCAACTTTAAGGTACGCTCAGTGTCATTATACGGAAAAACAATCACATCATTTTTCACATCTTCCGGTGTTCCGGCAGTAACAGGAACAGAATTGGGCTTGTCAATATCTCCCCAATTATCGGGTTTGACAATTTGACTGATTTCGGCAAAATCGTAAGTGCCATGATAAGCTCCTTCGGCTTTGGCTATTTTTGGCCGTCCGGTATAGGCCCGGGCTGCTTTTATCATCGACATCACAGCCTCGGTGCCAGAGTTAACAAATCTAATTTTTTCAAAATTATGATTTCTTTCAACCAATAACTCACCAAACTCTATTTCTACCTCACTTCCCAGAGTATAAGCTGTTCCCCGGTGCAATTGCTCGGTAACAGCCTCAATAATGGCAGGATGTGCATGGCCATGAATAAGTGATGCCATATTATTCGCAAAGTCAACCCTGGTATTGGCATCGATATCGGTAACATAGCTACCTTTTGCTGTAGCTACATAAAATGGATGGGGACGACGGTAAATAGTGTTTCTACTCACCCCTCCTGTCATCACTTCTTTGGCCCTTTTGTAGAGAGCCTGGCTATACTTACGATTTACATTATAAGTATTACTCATAGGTCTTATACGTTTAAATTATTGAAATAATTGCACTTCTGTGTGCTTTTGTAAATATTCAAAATCCACATTTGGCCCCATTTCCCTCACGAAAAGTCCTTCTTTTTTTACATCGATGATGGCCAGATTAGTATAAATGGTTTCCACAACACCTTTTCCGGTGAGCGGATAGCTACACTGATTCACTATTTTAGATTTACCGTCTTTGGTATTATGCTGGGTTATAACCAAAATTCTTTTTACTCCTGCCACTAAATCCATGGCTCCTCCAACGGCAGGGATAGCATTGGCCGCTCCGGTTGACCAGTTAGCCAAATCGCCATGCTTAGATATTTGCATAGCTCCCAAAACACATACATCAATATGCCCTCCCCTTATCATGGTAAAGCTATCGGCATGATGAAAAAAACAAGCCCCCGGGATGGTTGTAACCGGTTTTTTCCCGGCATTGATTAACTCGGGGTCTTCCTGTCCGGCTTGCGGTACAGCACCCATTCCTAGCAAACCATTTTCTGTTTGATAGATCAGCTCGCGGCCTTCGGGTACAAAGGCGGCCACCATTTCGGGCATTCCAATTCCCAGGTTCACATAGGATCCGTTGGGAATATCCTGGGCTACATTTTGGGCCATTTCGGTTTTACTCCAACCGATTTTTATTTTATTTTCTACCATGGATATTTTAGTTTTTGAGCTACCAATTCCGATTCATTGGCAGGGTTTGAAATTTCAACAATATGCTTCACGAAAATTCCGGGTGTTACAACAATTTCAGGATCTATGGCTCCGGCATCCACCACTTTTTTAGCCTGAACAATGGCTGTTTTGGCGGCAGTACACATGATAGGCCCGAAATTACGGGCCGTTGCATGATAGGTTAAATTGCCATAGCAATCAGCTTGTACGCATTTCACTAATGAGAAATCAGCCTTAATGCCACGTTCCAGCACATATTCTACATCATCAAAAATCCTGGATTCTTTGCCAATGGCCAGGGGAGTATTCACGGAAGCCGGTGTGTAGAACGCCGGAATTCCGGCACCTCCGGCCCTGATCCTTTCGGCTAAGGTTCCCTGGGGAACCAGTTCCAGCTCTATTTCTCCGGCATTATAAAGTTCGGGAAATACCGTTGAGTTAGCAGTACGAGGAAACGAGCAAATCATCTTTTTCACCCTTTTCTGCTCGATTAAGGCGGCCAGTCCCACATTTCCGCTTCCTGTATTATTACTTACCACGGTGAGATTTTTTGCTCCCTGATCGATCAGCGCATGTATGAGCTCAATTGGGCTACCGGCCTCACCAAAGCCACCAATCATAATGGTGGCTCCATCATGGATGTCTTTTACTGCTTCGGCTGCCGATTTTACTATTTTATTAATCATAAAAATGATTTTAATTATAATATAAGCAATGATTTGAAAACCACTAATTTCAATATTACTATTTCTCTAAACTTTTTTCGATGGCTTCTAATTCATCTGAATAATAATACTTATCTCCTTCAAATGGCTTCAGCTTTTCGATGGTGTTTTGTTTATCATCATATTGAGCCAAATACACTTTATCCATCCATTCCATATTTCTGGCTTCGTTAAATTTGAGGGCAAAGGCTGTTTTCCCGTTCACTTCCACGGTACCCAGCATGGATGCTTTGCCGGCTGAGGAGGTCATGGAGATATATCTCGATGGACGACCAATGGACGGAAGGCTTCTGTAAATTTTGCTAAACACCTTATTGATATCGGCCAAAGGAGCGGTGAAATAGTGGTGTTCGCCAGTTGGGCGAGCATAGTACATAGAGTGGAATCCGATACCCAGCATCATTAATACATGACCCAGGTCAATCCAGTTTTGAGCAGATTTATCAATATCAATTCCACCATTTTTATCAGGGAATAGGCTGATGTGCTTCATGATTGGACTCTGACTTTTTAAATTCATACCAATGGCTCTTAAACGGCGAGCAGCAGCAATGGTGGTTAGGTTCATCAATTCTTTTGGTCCGGAGAAATGTCCCATCCAAATCATTTGAATTCCATTTTCAATTAACTCTTTGTATAGCGCTAAAGTATCATCATACCTTGACATGATAATTCTTTGAGGGTCGTAGGTTAACCCCCTGGAGGCCACACGAACATTTCTGATATGCGACAATTCAGGATCGGTAATTAGCGGCATTAAATACGCTTTCATTCTTGAATAAGGCATAAATGCACCATCGCCACCGGTGATTAAGATGTCGGTTACTTCTTTGTGTTTTCTCAAATATTTATGAACCTGATCAATATCATCCTGGATAAACATATCTTCATCGCCTCTTACTTGCGCATGGCGGAAACAATAATTGCAGAAGGCAAAACAACTTTGAGTGGTTTTATCAAAAATAAGGAAACACTGGGGGTATTTATGCTGACTACCGTTTAGGATTTCAATATCGCCGTCTTCGTTTTCAAAAAAGGCCTTGTTCAATAATTGTTTACCATCGTGGGGATTGGTTTTGCGAATATACTCATCACAGAGTTTTCGTTTTTCCTCCTCTGATTTGGCATTCATATAGCTTTTAATCAATTCCGGTTTCATCATTCCGGGTTGTGGAAATACCAGTTGGAATACTGAATCTCTTACGTAATCTTTCCAATTGATGGTATTTAAAACGTGCTTTGTAGCCAAAAAACGATACACATTAATAAAAAGCTCACGCTCCTCGATATAGCCAATATCAATGCCGTTATTGTTAAGAACTGCTATAATTTCTCTAAAACCATCGATACCTGTATAACGGTTTTTATCAGAGGTAAACATTGGTACGCTTTCCTCTTTTAAGATGGAATACTGAGGAAAACAGTGATGTAATTTATTGATGAGAGTTGCAGGTAAAAGGTTTTCTTTTTCTATTACCCGTGCTGCATCTTCACTAATTCCGTGGTGTGCGAACTGTTTGGTAAAATCAACTTTTTCTGAATGTGACATTTTAATTTGTTTTATAAATGTGTTTTTATTAATTACCTGATTTAACTATAAGGAGTAATTACCCAGATCAACTCGGCATTTCCTTCTGATATATTTTTGAATACATGGGGTTTAATGGAATCGAAATAAAAGCTGTCGCCCTCTTCCAAAAGGTGTTTTTTACGATTCACGGTGGCTTCAAAATTTCCTTTTAACACAAAACAAAATTCCTGTCCGGGAAATTTACTTGTCATTACTCCTTTTGAATCTGCATTTTCTTCAAACCTGAGCAAATAGGGTTCGATTTGTTTTGACGGAAAATGATTGGATAATAAATGTGAAGAAGTTCCCTTGTTGTTGCTTTTGGCAAAACGACGCTCCACTACTTTTAGTAAAGGGTTTTTTATTTCGTTTTCGTTTTCACCTATCAATTCTCCCACGGTAGTATGCAAGGCATCGGCCAGTTTTTTAAGTGTAACAATAGATGGGAAGGCCTTGGCGTTTTCAATTTGGCTTATCAAACTGGAAGTCATACCGATTTGCTTTGATAGGTCTTTAATCTGAAGACCTAAACCCTCTCGCTTCTTCTTAATCCTGGTTCCCATTTGATCGATCATAAGGCCGGTATAGTTTGATTAAAATAATTTATGCAAAGTAAATGACATTTAATTTCATAACGAAATTGATTCAGTATTATTTAACAAAATTAAGTGAGATTTATATTGATTCTACATAATATTGATTTTTTGTGGGTTTCAACTTCGCAATTCTGTTTTTTCAATATCACCGAAAGCATTATCTTTGAACACAATAAAACGAACGAAATATGAAACCACTTACTTTTGAAATTGAAAAAGACGGGAACGATTTTCATACATGGTGTCCGGAATTGCCGGGATGTCATTCACACGGGAAAACCATAAAAGAAGCAATGGAACACCTTAAAGATGCTATACAACTTTATATTGAGATACTCATGGAAGATCAGATTTCAAAGAAGTCTCTGGAACTGGCATCATGAAAGCCCGGGAATTAATAAAACTTCTCGAAAGCAATGGGTTTGTATTCGTAAGACAAACTGGTAGTCATGCTATCTATAAAAAAACGGGTATGCAAATAATTGTTGTACCGATACACAGTAAGGACATTCCAAAAGGCACATTGCAGGGCATTCTCAAAGATGCTAATATTTCCATATAAAGCCCTTTGTTTTTGAGTATTTTTCTAAGCATCACATAAAATACCGTTCCATCCACTCACGGAAAGGTTTTTGGTATTGCTCGCTGATGGGAATATAAACATCTTCATCAAAAACAATACGATTTCTCTCGATCGTGGTAAGCCGGCTTAAGTTGACGATAAAGGAACGATGCACCCGCATAAATTGATTACCGGGTAATTGTGCTTCCAGGGCTTTCATACTCAGCAATGTCATTACCGGTTTTGTATTTATCAGGTGAATGCGAACATACTCACGCATGCCTTCGATGTATTTGATGTCGGCGAAATTAACCCGTACAATCCTATGCTCGGACTTTATCAACAGAAAATCACCATTGCTTTTTAATTCTTCCTTTGGTGTATCTATTTTTGGAGCAAGGATTTTCAAGGCTTTATTTGCCGATTTCAAAAAATCGGAATAACCAATAGGTTTGAGAAGGTAATCAATGGCATCTACCTTAAAACCTTCCAGCGCATATTCGCTGTATGCTGTGGTGAAGATGATGCCCGGCGGATTGTCCAGCGACTTTACGAAATCCATCCCGCTCAGGTCGGGCATATTAATATCCACAAACATCAAATCCACAGAATCTTCCTGCAAAAATGCAAGTGCAATCATGGCACTCTCAAACTGCCCCACCAGTTCCAAAAATGGTGTTTTATTGATGTATCCGGCCATTTGTTTCAGGGCCAGGGGTTCGTCGTCTATGGCAATACATCTTATCATAATGGTATGGATATTATTACGGTAAAATCTTTTTCATTATCAACAATCCTGAAATCAAATTTCCCCGGATAAATTAGTTCAAGTCGTTTTCGGGTGTTTTCCAGCCCGATACCATTTTCATCATTTTCATCATTTTGTGCTGTTTTGCTATTGGCAATCATAACCTGCAATTTGTTTTCCGGGGTACTTATTTTAATATTGATAAATGATGCGCTGGAATAGCTTACGCCATGTTTAAATGCATTTTCGATAACGGAAGTAAAAAGCAGCGGGGGAATATCCTTTTCGGGGATTAAATCAGGAACTACCACGCTAATCTTTACCTTATCCGAGAAACGCAGTTTCATCAAATTCACATAGCTTTTAATAAATTCAATCTCTTTTTTAAGTGAGGTTTTTTCGCCCTGCGATTCATAAAGCAGGTGTCGCATCAACTTCGAAAGTTTAATAATTGAATCTTTGGCCTCCTCGCTGTTCACATCGATCAGCGCGTGGATGTTGTTGAGGGTGTTCATAAAAAAATGCGGGCTCACCTGTGTTCTCAAAAAAGCCAGTTGATTTTGCACATTTTCCTTTTCCAATAATGTTTTTTCCTGCTCCAGCTTCGACCATCTGAAAATCATCCGCAGTCCGGTATCAAAACCAATCACCAACATCGCAATAATAAAGGTGTTCACAAAAGGAGGAAAAGGAATGGGATTTCTACCTTGTTGACCCTGGTGTGGTGGCCGATCTGGTAATTGTTGATTTTCGATGTGAGACGGGGGCAGCTGCCGCATTCCGGGCAGTGGTTTTGGACGAAAGTCAGCATTTCCTTTTTCCATAAACCAGGTTGTAAATGTAAACCCAACTACCAAACTTAGGGCGGACAAGAAATAAAGTGCTTTGCTTTTCTTAAAAAACAAAAACGGGATCAGCAAGAAATGATTCACCAGAAACAACAGCAAAAAGGGCAGCACCCCAACCCAGGCCACAAAAACATTGGACCAATTAATTGTGTCGTTGCGCTGGAATAAAAGAACCGGCATTGCAATGATAACCAGCCAAATGGCCAGGATAACCAGTATTTCGCTATGCCTCAGTATGCCCCGCTTCGTTTTCATGTTTACAAGTATAAAAAAGATTTATTGTTTAATTATTGTGTTTAATAGTTGGGCGACCCGCTTCGCCTAAGCTACAGCGAGGCTAGCCAGGCGGGCCTGCCTCGCCATGATATTTGCCTAATTTGGGCGGCAAGGCGGGCTTTCCGTTTGTAGTTGCTTCATGCCGGCTGTTTTTTTGTAGGCGGCCGGCTGGCTTCCTTCGTCAGCCGCCACCCGCCAACAAAAAAATCTGCCGCTCCCGAAACTTCGGGACTACCACTCCAATCCCTGCCGCACCAACGCAAGGGCAACTACTTAATCAAGCCGCGTAATATTTCTACAATTTGCCAACAAATTTATAAACGAAAAACCTTATTTATAACCCACTAACCTTAGTTGAAAAATTCAACATTTTGCATCAACCTTATTTCCTTATTTAAAAATTGAATGGTAATAAGGTTACATAATTAATCATAATCAACAAGCTACTGAGGTTTTATAAAACAAAATATGGTTTTTATTTTTCAAACAAGAATCACAATTAAAAAAATAACATAACACCTATAGAATTGCACCCCATCCTGCTATTTAGTGTCTGTCCATAAAGTCAACCATTTCTATCCGAGGCCAAAGAATCTCCCGCAGATTTCGCTGATTTGCGCTGATTTTTTTCTGCGAAAATCTGCGTTATCTGCGGGATACCTGACTAAAAAGACGAACTCTACTTTGTTTTCATCAGCTTTATGGTCCGTATCTGTTCATCTGTTTTCATACTGCAAATCCATAAACCAGCAGGTAAATCAATCGTGCTAATGGTCAATTCGTGTGTTCCGGCAGGCAATCCTTCCGTGTCTTTCAAAGTTACCATTTGGCCAAAAACATTATGCGCCATAAGGCTAACACTTGATGTGTTTTCAAGCTTAATTACAAAATGCAACTGATTATTGAATGGGTTCGGATAAGCCCCTAAGGATGCCGACTCTATTTGCGCTATTTCTTCAACTGCAGTAATTTCATCAACATTTTCCCCACCAAAAGTAGGAATCATAAATTTAAACCCGCCGGTTCCGTTTGGAAATCTTCCGGTAGTGGTATCCGTTTTTTGTTGCTCAAAAGCAATCTCATCAATAATATTTAAAGTTGCATCCGAAAGTAAAATGCTTTCGCCCGATTTTGAGAGTTTGAAATTGGCGTGTAAACCATCCTGATCTTCATCATTATCAGTCCAAACAATTAAATATCCACCTGCAGCAATTGTAGTATCGGGAAATGTCCACTGATCGGGTTCGCCGGCATCATCGCTCAAGTAGAATCCCAGCAATACAATATCTTCGGTGCCATTGTTGTAAAATTCAATCCAATCGTCATATTCTCCATCCTGATCGGCCACGGCAGTTTCATTGTCGGCCATAAATTCGTTAATTACCAAATCGCTGCTTATGGCAATGGTATAAAATTCATATTCGGCATGTGTCGGCATAAACGCGGACGCATCATTATTTTCAGCATAGAAATAATACTGAATCCCGGTGTTTCCGGCCACAAGTGAAATTCCATAAACACCATCACCGGCAGCACCATCGTTATGATTACCATCGTCAAACATTTCAGATTTTTGGAATGTAGCCGTGGAGCTTTGTCGGTATAATAAATACACCTGTGTGCTATAATCAACTTCTGCGCTAAACCAAATTTCAGTGCCTGGCGAGGGTTGCTCCGGGCTAAAACTGATGTTTGAGAATTCGGGTTGCTGTGCTTCAAATTCATCCAATCCGAGCAGATAATTAACACGGGCTTCCATTAACTGTGTTATTCCTATTACCGCATTGGGGCCACCACCTACACTATTATTAATATTACTGATAAAGTTGCTGTAAGAATAAAACTTATTTGGATCGGCTTGCACATCCGCATCTATGATATCCTGAATTTCTAACGCCCTTTCTTCGTACCAGCCATTTTCAAATATTTCTTCCACCATCGTTTTAAAGTGTGCAATGTACATTTTACTGTAAGTGTCGTTGCCCAGAATTTTACTAATGATGGGATGATCGTTGCTTGTAAGATTGTTGAACGGGCTAAATTGTTGCAACTGATTTGTGTTTAAATTACCGCCACCTTGCAAACTTCTGAATACGCCAAAACTTTCGTTCAAATCCCAGGGAATAGGATTAAATCGACCCGTGCCATCTTGAAAAATATAATAATTCTGCGGATTATTAATGGGACTATCCAGGTTAACCAACAAATTTTGAAAGGCCAAAAACCACAAATGCCTGTCAATGTTTAAAACCTGGTCAACATAGCTGGTGTGATTGCTCAGGGTGTCGAGGAAATGAATCAATTCGGTCCATCCAATATTTGATTCCAGTGCGTAATAATTAAAATAATCGGTCGAATCATTACCGTAATATTTCCATACAGTGCCCGAAGGAGGGCCGCCGCCACCGCTAATTTCACCCTTGAGTCTTGCGCCTTCATCACTTCCTAAATGTGTACGCATAAAAAACTTATCCACGTCCTGCACACTGGTATATAGCCCAAGATGTGTTCCGTTAACATAAACATTGGCGTAGTTGGTTTCGCTGGCCGGGAAATATTTCCTGGCAATTTCATAGCCCAAAGCCTCGCGTACAAAACTGGGATCCTTAAACCCGTTGGCAAGTTTCAGGGTGCCATAGCCCTCAATTTCCTGATCGTTGATAATGTAGTCGAGCTTAATGTTGAGCGGGTTTTTAACCTGGTTTTGATTGTATGAACTATTGCCTTTGTAGCGCACACCCACACTGTCGAACACCTGCCCGTTGATGTTCACCGAGCCCATCAGTCGCTCTTCATCTCCGGCCGCAGCCATTTGATCGAGCAGGTAATCCCAGTTGGATTCTTCGAAAGTAACCTCGATGGTGTTAATGGTGTTCATGTCGTAAAATCCTTGGCTGAAACTAGTGTTGATCAAGCCAATGAGTAAGAAAAGTAAAAAGTTTCTTGTTTTCATGTTTTAAATGTATTTGAGTCTATTTAAATATTCAACAAAAGTGGCAACTAAAGTATAGAATAAAAAAGAAAATCAACAGATTGGGAAATTTTATCAACGAATGGGGGGGATTTGGGACACATTGAAAAACTTGAAATCGTAGATTGTACTTCCAGGCTTGTGGCATGCTCCTTCCTCGGGGCCAGCAACCCGGCGTGGGTTCGCAGCCCTGACCGCAGGGAAGGGATCGCAACCCTGGAACATAGTGATAAATTCCTGAGGGATTCTGTTTTAGGGTATTTCAGGGTTGCGATCCCCTCGTACCTCGGGGCTGCGAACCCAGGCCGGAATATCTTGGCTTGGGTTCGCAGCCTTGACCGCAGGGAAAGGATCGCAACCCTATAATTTCAATTTGCAAAAATCTGAGAAAGATAAATGCAATAATACTTGTGAGAAGGATAGAAAATATAGCTTAAAAGTTTGCATCAATCCTTTTCGGGTTGTAGGGTTGCGATCCCCTCGTGCCTCCTCCATAGGAATCCCTTCGGGAGGGGCTGCGAACCCATGAGGCTGCAACCCTGAATTTATAAATAAATATTCATACCTAATCATCCTCAAAAGTCAGTTTTCTGATAATATCTTCTTCATGAAAATAATCGTGATATTCAGCAAAATCCTTTAAATCACCGAACCAGGAGATAGCCTCGTTTCTGGCAAGACCGGTTGGTTTATCGGACAAGAAAATCTGATATGAATTAAATTTATAGGTTTTAAAGTTTTCAGTAATTCCATGTTTAACTGGATTATGGTGGATATAATAAAGCAATCTTTTCAGGTAATCCTCGTCTTCAATTTTAATCCTCCTGAATCGGGCTAAAAACAAACTGCCGTTTCTTTTCATTCGATAATTGATTTTATTGGTATAACTGAGTATGAATTTCAGGTATTGCTGACTAAATTGTGACACAGCATTATTTTCGTTTGATCGTAAAAGAAAGTGAAAATGATTTGGCAATAAAGCAAAAGCAAAAAGAGAACAATAATTTCCAAGATAGAATTTGAATTTATTCAAAAATAATAGATAGTCTTCATCATTAAAAAACACATCCTGGTAATTATTCCCACGATTGTAAATATGGTAGGTAAACCCGGATTCAACTGGTGTTAAAATTTTCTTTGATGGCATCTTTTCAAGATTTAGCGTATAAAAATAAAAAAAAATGCACATGCACTTTTCAAACATTCAGGGTTGCGATCCCCTCGTACCTCGGGGCTGCGAACCCAAAGCGGGGATAGCAAGCCTGGATAAACCAAAAAAAAGGCAAAACCGATTTCCCGATCCTACCATTAAACCTAACATTTAACTTTAACACAGTCAGGGTGTGGCTTAAAGTCACGCCCTGACTTACAATTTTCTCTGGGGATTCCTATTTTTACCGACTATTTTGTATCATCTGTACATTCGGGAAAAGTAACTGACACCGGGCCATCAAATTTTACGAGGTACGATTTTCCGGGTTCCAGAGAATACAGCGTTTGCACTACTCCAGGCCAATAAATACCTATACCGGCCACTTCTTTAATAATAGCAAGATCATCCACAACATCTTCGAATAATTCGTTTACCGACACATTACAATTACTTAATACCGGAATCAGATACCACCCGGCTTCATCAAAAGTCAGCGTTTTGTCGGCAATATATGTTCCTTCGATAACGATTTGCTGATCTCCATCTACTTTAAGCATATATCCACTCTTTGAATCCCAGCCACCATTTTGGTCGATGGTGTTCAAATTAGCAGCAGGCCAATATACCTCGAAAAAATTCTGCAAAATTATCAGGTCGTCTTCGTTGGTCAACACATCAAACATATTTTCAACCATGCCATCGAGAGGCTCAAGGCAGGATGAAATTCCACTCCAGCCATCTGGCATGGTGATGGTTTGATATGCATTTATTAAACTTTGATTTTCTGCCCCAAAAGTTGGGGGCATTATTACAAAATCGCCGGTACCGTTTGGAAACCGTCCTGTGGTACTATCTGTAATTTGCTCGACGAAGGAATATTCATCCACAATGCTCAAGGCAGGGTTGGACATGATGATGCTTTCGCCCGATTTGGAAAGTTTAAAATTGGCATGCAGACCTTCTTGTTCTTCATCGTTATCGGCCCAAACCACCAGGTAGCCCCCGGCAGCAATGGTGGTATCAGGAAATGTCCATTGTTCTGGTTCCGAAGCATCATCGCTCAAATAGTATCCACCAATCGCCAATGCCGATGCTCCGGTATTAAATATTTCCACCCAGTCGTCGTACTCACCATCCTGGTCGGCTACTGCACTTTCATTATCGGCCATAAATTCGTTGATAACCAAAGTGCTGTTGATTTCTATCGAATAAAATTCATATTCGGCATTGGGTGGAGAGAAAGCTGCTGCACTGTTATTTTCGGCATAAATATAATATTGAATATCAGAACTTCCTGCCACAATGGATGCACCATAAACGCCATCGCCGGCATTCCCATCGTTGTGGTTGCCATCATCGAGCATCTCAACTTTTTGAAAGGCAGCCGTAGAACTCTGGCGATAAGCCAAATAAACCTGGTTTGCAGAACTTACTGTTGAAGAAAACCAAAGCTCGGTGTTGGGGCTTACAACTTCCGGGCTGTAACTTATATTTGTAATTTCCGGGGCTTGCGCCTGGAATTCGGACAAACCGGATAGCCAACTGGCGCGGGTATCCATCAACTGCGTTATGCCAATTATGCCAGGAGATGGTGGCCAACCTCCACCACCGGTGCTACTATGTATATTGCTGATAAAATTAGAATAGCTATAAAATTTATTGGGGTCGTTTTGCACATCCGAATCGATGATATCCTGAATTTCCAGGGCGCGGGTTTCGTACTATCCATTAGAAATATTGTCTTCGAGCATGGTTTTTATATGTGCAACATACATAAGGCGATAGGTATCATCACTCAAAATTTTGCGAATAACAGGATATTCACTATTGGTGAGATTTACAACATGGCTAAGGTGTTGCAATTGATAGGGGTTGAGATTTCCACCACTTTGCAAAGTAGTGAACACCCCAAAACTTTCGTTCAAATCCCAGGGAATGGGATTAAACCTGCCGGTGCCATCTTCAAAAAGGTAATAGTTTTGCGGGTTGTTGATGGGACTATCGAGGTTTACCAAAAGATTTTGGAAAGCTAAAAACCATAAGTGCCTGTCGATGTTCAACACCTGATCAACATAGGTGTTGTGGTTATTGAGTGTGTCGATAAATTCTACCAGTTTTGCACATCCATGATCCGACTCCATTGCGTAGTAATCGTAATAATCTGTTGTGTCGGTACCATAATATTCCCAAACACCACCCATTTGCCCGGGCATGGCGTTACTTTCAATTTCACCTTTAACTCTTACGGTTTCATCGCCACCAAAATGCGTACGCATAAAAAATTTATCCACATCCTGAACACTGGTATAAAGCCCGAGGTGGGTTCCGTTTACATATACATTGGTGTAATTGGCCTGGCTGGCTGGCATGTATTTCCGGGCAATTTCGTAACTTAACGCTTCGCGAACAAAGCTGGGATCTTTATATACATTGGCCAGTTTCAGGGTTCCATAGCCTTCTATCTCCTGATCATCAATAATGTAATCAAGTTTGATATTCAATGGATTTTTTATTTGATTGGCCCGATAGGAACTGTTTCCTTTGTAACGTACGCCCACGCTGTCGAAAACCTGCCCGTTGATGGCAACAGAACCCATCAGGCGGTCTTTATTTCCTGCTGACACAAGCTGGTCGAGCAGGTAATCCCAATTGGATTCTTCGAAAGTGATTTTGATGGTGTTGATGGTGTTGATGTCATAAAAACCTTGGCCAAATACTGTGCTCGTAATGCCAAAGATTAAAATCAAAAAAAAGTTTCGTGTTTTCATGTTATAAATGTATTTGAGTCTTTTTAAATGTTCATCAAAAGTGGCAATTAATGTATCGACTAAAAAAGAAAATCAACAGATCGGGAAATTTCATCAACGAATCGGGGGAATTTTGGAACACATTGAAAAACTTGAAATCGCAGATTGTGATTTTAAATTTCAGGGTTGAGATTCCTTTGTACCTTATGATAGTCAGGGTTTGACTTTAAGTCAAACCCTGACTTGCAACTATCTCAGGAAGTCCATCCCTTCGTGTCTCAGAACCGTAAACCCTTTTACTTGGTGTGCAATCAGAAATCCTTCGAAATCTTAAATAAGGCTTATCTTTGTTTATTGAAGAAAAAATGAAAGAAAAAAACATCTATTCAAATCCCATGAAAGAAAAAATTAAAAAGTATTTAGCACAGATTGAAGATTTAAATTCATTTTTCAGAAAAACACTTACAAAGTCATGACCATAGACGAGATAAGAGATAAAGGATTAATCATTCTTGAATGTATAAGTGGCAGCCGGGCTTATGGATTGGAAACTCCAGGTTCGGACACGGATATTAAAGGGGTTTTTCTATTGCCCAAAAAATGCTACTATGGTCTGGACTATATGCCCCAGGTAAATAACGAAACCAACGACATTGTTTTTTATGAGTTCGGCCGATTTATGGAATTGCTTAAAATGGCAGATTCCAAAAAACATGAAATGGAAAAAGCTTTTGAAAAATCATCACTCCCCGAAAAACCCGACCCCGACTTAATAAACGACTTAACTTTCAGATTGAGAGATAAGTTTTACCAAGAGCAGGAGGAGGTTTAAAAAAGTCAGGGTGTGAATCTGGTGTTAGTCAGGGCGTGACTTAAAGTCACACCCTGACTTGCAAATATCTCGGGGGAGCCATCCCCTTCGTGCCTCTGACATTGGCATCCCTATCTTTGGGAGGGGCTGTGAACCCAGGCCGGGCTTATAACCCTCGACTGAAGGGAAGGGTTTACAACCCAAGGTTATCGAATTAAGTGTTTTCTTGGTCAGGATTAGTACCTTATCTCTAATATTCTGCCATTTTTTGGCAGAATATTAGAGATAAGATACCCAAGCAAAATTTAAAATGCATTGTCGTTATTATGAAATGAAAAGAATTAATAAAGCTCTTAATTGCAAAATATGCATTTATAAATTTTGCCGACTAACTTGGACAAACCAAAACAGGAATACACCATAAGTTTTACATGATTACCTTGTTTGGTTTTGGCTTGTCCAAGTTAGGTTTTGACACTAAATCGAAAAGTGTACCGACCTAAGAATGCTGGCTACTACCGAACCAAACAAAACGAGCCATGTAAAAAAACAATATCTGCAAATCTTCCTGTCTGTGTTGCGGGGAGCGATGACCTGATCTTTTATCTCCGGGTCGCAGTATGTGTCAACCCTGAAACGTTTATAGCATTTTGTCTTTCCTAAAATTCTGGATGCCATTGCAAAATTCTGGCTGTTTACATAAATGTTAATCAAAGGACTGCGACCTTCGAAAAATGGATTTTCAGCATCACAAATACACTCTTCCGACCAGGTTTTAATTCCGGCTTCCATCATGGTTCCACATATAAAAATCCTTTCATACGGAAACATCAATGTTGTTAAAAGTGCGTAGCTGCTTTTATTGCTTTTCATTTTATGTTTCGTTAAGTCATCGAACAAAATGTTTGGATATTTATATTTTTCATTTTAAGGCTATTTTCCTGGCAGCATTTGCTACCGTATTAAAATAAATTGCAAACGGCCTGTACGCCAGATGTGACCATTTGGAGAAAGGTACCTCAATCATCAGCATTGGGAAAAGCACCATGATGTGGAAAACATACATGTAGTAAGTTTCGTATGGCATCCCATAAATCCTAAAAATATGAACCAGGATTCCTGAGATGGTAGTAAGAAAAAGAAGCACTAAAAATGTCCAGTCGGTGATGTGGGAGTGTTTGCTTTTTTCGTTGTTTTTCTTTAATCGTTCATAAAAAAAGTAAACAACACCCAAGGTTAGTCCAATGGTTGCATAGTAACCCAAAAGTCTTTGAGGATGCCACCAGGCGTAGATGTTGTCTGTTTGAAACCAACCCAGGAAAACCACGATCAATGTAAACATCAGTACATAACTCGTCATCAACAAAAAGTGGATTACCCAGTAGGTACTTATATTAAATGATTTTTTAGTTTCAAGGCTGTCGCATTTCGAGAATTGCCATTGGGTGAAAAAATGCAGGATTATTTTCCAGAATTCTTTGAAGTAGATCTTTATTGGAATTTTTAGTGTTTTATCCTTCCAGATCATTTTTAAGTACATATTAAAAATGTTTGTAACCAGGAAAAAGGATAGTAAACCCGCCATGATCCAATCGCCTATTTCAACCTGTTTCCAGGGCGCAAAAGTGTTGAGTTTTACTCCGCCTTCGGATGTTAATTCTGTTGTCATCGGGCCATGATAAACTACGAACAGTAGCAGGATCACAGCTGCTAAAACTATAATAGTACCAAACTCCCAAACTTTTGAAGTATATAATTTTCCTGCCAAACCGGTCCAGTCGTATTTTGAGGTCAGGTATCTTCGCAGCGACATCATCAATTCTCCCGGATTAGCACCTTTCGGGCAGGATTCGCTACACTCGCCACAGTAATAGCACAGCCATGGATCTACAGAGGCCTGTATTTCATCTTCCAAACCCAAAACACTGTAGCGTATCATTTTTCTGGGAAAGGAATTGTCGCTATCCGACAGGGAACAAACTGCCGTGCAATTGCCGCAGTTGTAACAGGCATTGAAATCTAGTGCCCCGAATTCCTTAAGTTCATTTGCAAAGCCCGGATTAATTTTCGACATTATGCTTATTTCTTAGTGGTTAATTTATACGTAAAGTATTCATCCATATCATCAATCTCATCAGTTTCAAGCTCTCCAAATTTCCTCATTGTCATCAGGTAATAAGTAATTATGTCCTGGGGAAGTTCTGTTTCCTGAGCAATCTGCGGTATGGTTTTAGGCTCCTCCTTCAGTGCGTTTTTTATCGCTCTCTTAATTTTGTTTACCTCTTTAACCCTGCTTTTAAGCGCTTCGGGAACTGTCCTTTTTTCTTTGATAATATCTATTGTCTTTTCCATTTTTCCTTTCGATATGCTGTTTCAGTTAAAACAACCGATTACGATACCAATGCTTCGATCATACTTTCCATTTCGACATCGGTATAGCCAATAAGTTGTATTGCATTTTCCGGGCAAACCGGCAGACACATTCCGCATCCTTTGCAGTTTGCGCTGTTAACATCTGCTATAGCCTTACCATTTTTATCACTTTTAGTAATTGCATCGTAGGGACAGGCCGCGGCGCATTTGTCGCACCATACGCATAAACCCGGATCAATTTTAGCCATGGTTGGCTCAAGTTCAATTTTTTCCTTGCCTACCAATGAGTCGGCTTTGACTGCGGCGGATAATGCTGAGTTTACCGATTCGGTGATGTTTTTCGGTCCCTGGCATGCACCTGCAATGTGTATCCCATCAATCACTGTTTCTACGGGACGAAGTTTGGGATGGATTTCGTTATAAAACTTGTCGCGCCCAATGGGTACTTTCAGGATGTTTCCGATAGTGTCCTTCTGACGTGGAACCATTCCGGTTACCAGCACCACCAGGTCGGCTTCAGTTTCCAATTCCATTCCCTGGGTTAGGAAATCGTTAATTTTAACCCTGGTTGTGCCATTTACTTTTTCAATCGAAGGGGGATCCTCCTCAAACGACTGAAGGAAAATATCACCATTGGTTGAAGCTTGTTTGAAAAGCAGCTCCTGTTTACCATACGTCCTGATGCCCCGGTTAAAGTGGAAGTTATTTATTCCAGCATATTTTTCTTTAATCAGGATGGCTGTGTGAATGGCCGAACTACAACAATAGCGTGAGCAGTATTTATTTTCTCCTTTCGACTGACGGCTTCCTACACAATAGATGTAAGCGATGTTTTTAATTTTTTCCCCGTGGTATATCAACTCATTTTCATTCAACTCAATCATTCGTTTAAGTTGTTGAAGTGTTACCACATTGTCGATTTCATGGTATCCAAATTCGCCTTTTTTAGGCTCATAAGGATCAAAGCCTGTAGCTAAAAGATATGCGCCGGCCGTAATAGTTACAATTTCATTTTTTTGATCCAGGTCAATCTTGTCACAAATATCTACGCATTTGCCGCATCTGGTGCAATGCTCGGTATCGATAGCAGGAATTTTCGGAAACTCACTTGGGTAATTTTTGTAAATCGCCTTTTGCTTTGTGAGCCCAAAATTAAACGGGTCATCAAATTCAACCGGACAAACATCAACTGCTTTTTTAAATTTGTCCCAATCAAGCTTGCAATTTGGTTTGATATGCCTCGCTTTTATTTCTACCTGTATATCAAAATTACCCACACTTCCTTTACTCGAAATAATTTCAGCCCCGGTAAAAAGAGTGATCCTGTCGTACCCCATGATTTTGTTGTAGAGTTTGGTAATCACTTCACGTCCGGTTTCATTGGTCGTGAATAATTCGTTCCATTGTGCTGCGCGGCCACCGACAAAGTATTCCCTTTCGAGCAAATACACGTACGACCCCATATCAGCGAGTTCGATGGCGGCACGCATCCCGGCAATTCCGGCGCCTACAACTACCACTACATTTACTGCCGAAATGGTCATCTTTGTTAAAGCCTGAGAATATTTAACCCTGGCGATGCCGCTTTTGATTAGCCGAATTGCTTTTTCAGTTGCTTCAGCCGGCTTATCAGAGTGTGCCCACGAGCATTGTTCGCGTATGTTAACCTGCACATAATTGTATGGGTTTAAACCAGCCCTGATGGCTACGTTCCTGAAAGTGTCGAGGTGCAGTTTGGGTGAACATGATGCCACAACCATAGCATCAAGTTTTTTTTCCTTTATGTCGCTTACCATTTCTTGCTGTGTGGAATCGGCACACGCAAACATGGTTATTTTCGAAAGCTCCACACCCTCCAACTGCTCTACAATCTGGCTCACCTTATCCACATCTACATAATCGGAAATATTGGAACCACACTGGCAAATGTAAACGCCAATTTTACTTTTCATTTTTTACCTCCTCTTATATAGCTTGCTGTTTCAGCCGATGCTGCGCCGGCCGAGAGTATTGAATCGGGGATGTCCATTGGCCCGGATGCTGTGCCTGCAACAAAAATACCGTCTACGCTGGTTTTTGCCGGACAACATAATTCATCAATCTGTTTGATATAATTGAAATCGTCATGTTTGATAGCTTCATTTTTGAACATGCCCGAAAAATCGGTATTGGCCAAAATCCCTACCGATAATACCACAAGATCATGTTCTGCTTCTTTAACCTTACCATCTTCGAAATCCTCGTACCTCAACAGCAGATTCCCATCTTCTTTTTCATCGATTCTTCCAATTTTGGCTTTAACAAATTCAACGCCCATTCCTTTGGCCTGCTGGTAAAATTCACAAAACCCTTTCCCAAAAGCCCTGACATGCAAATAGTAAATGGTAACATCGGCCATAGGCAAGGCACCCATTAAAAGTTGAGCCTGTTTGGTTGAATACATGCAACACACCTGCGAGCAAATCGGATTCCCCACGGTTTCATCGCGGGAACCGACACAAAGCACGTAGGCGATGTTATCCGGCATCTTGCCGTCTTTGGGACGCAACACTGTATTGAAGGGCCTGGTAGGAACCAACTGTCGCTCCATCTGCATTGCAGTAAGCACATTTTTAAACTTACCAAAACCATAACGCGGAATAAGGGTAGGATCGAAAAGTTTAAAACCAGTAGCAAAAACTACAGAAGCAACGTTAATTTCAGTCACTATATCCTCCTGCGAAAAGTCGATGGCATTCGCCGGGCACACTTTCTCGCAAGCACCACACAAAATGCAGTTGTCGATATCGATGGCCGCAATCCTTGGATTAGCAATGCTAAAGGGAACGTAAACAGCTTTTCTCCCAACCAGGTCGTATTGATATTGGTCATCAACCACAACCGGGCATTTGTCCTCGCATAGCTGACACCCGGTGCAATCGCTGGTAACATACCTTGGCTTTTCAACCAGGTTGGCCGTAAAATTGTTTTCGCTGTGCTTTACAATGTTTTCGATTACTGAATGTGTGTAAATTGTAATGTTTGGGTGTCTGGATGTTTCCGAGACCTTTGGTGTGGTAATACATGCCGCACAATCGAGGGTAGGAAACACCTTGCTGAGATGTATCATTTTGCCTCCCAGCGAATAATCCTTTTCGACAAGGATCACACTGTAGCCGAGGTTAGCAAGGTTTAATGCAGCCTCCTCGCCGGCAATACCTCCTCCAATTACTAAAGCATCAAATTTGTTTGGTTTTGTCATGTTTTATTGGCCGTTTTATGTTGAGAAAATCGTTTTCCGAATAATGTCGCCAGTTTTAAGCAGATAGGGCAGTTACAAAATTTTTCATGTGTTTCACAAAAGGTTCGGAGCAGACTGAACATATTGCCGCCATTTTCAGGCGGGAAGGTTCAATGCCCTTTTTCTCCATCAATTTATGGGTGATGCCTACCAATTCCCCGGTTTTTTCGGTACAGCTTTCGCTAAATGAACAATCTGTTCCATCTGCTGCAATGAAAACTCCATCGAAACCTTTTTCGAAAGCATGGAGTATCCACCTGGGCTTAATTGCACTCGAACAAGGGACATTTACAGTAAGCACCGTAGGTGGATAATGTTGTTTCAGTAATCCCGCTAAATCAATAGCGGGGTCTGAAATCTTTTCCGTTGAAAATACAAGTATTTTGGGAGCAGAATTAGTCGTTTCCATCGCGGCTTAGCCCTTTTTGAGATAGATTTTAAAGTAGCCCGACTCCTCGACTGTTCCGAGATATTCGTGCCCTTTTTTGCCTGCCCATTTTGGGATATCGCGTTTTGTGCCTTCATCGGCTGAGAGTATTTCCATAATTTCGCCTGATGCAATGGTGCCGATGGCTTTTTTTGCTTCCAGTAGAGGTCCCGGGCATGCCGTTCCTCTTGCATCTACAATTTTAGTAACTTTAATTGCTTTTAATTCTTCTTGTGTCATGATGTTTAAATTTTAAGATTTATACAAAAATATGAATGTCTGATTCTTCGGCGGAAGTAAGGTATTCGCCAATACCACAAAGGTCATCCACCAAGTCGTTGAAGTCGTCAAGTTTTTCACCACCCCAAATTTTTCCGGCAAGACTGCAGATGTGTACCTTTACGTTGGTCATCTCTTTCGCCATCGAAAAGAATTCGTACCACGTTGATACATTCAGCTTTTCTAATGATTTGATAAATTCCTCTTTTAAATGAGTAGCTTCAGCTACATTGTCGATTTTGTTTTCGTTGCCTTTAAGAAATGCACGTGCTCCCTGGAGCAGTACAAAAACTTCAATATCCATATCATCGGCTGCTGCACCACTTAGAATAACTCCTGCAGCTGTTAATTTGTCGAGACCACCTGAGAATAGTCCCATGCATAATTTTGCCATAATTTTTTATTTTTATTGTTTGTATTGTTAAGTAGTAATTATTTAGCAACTTACTATCAAATCTAATCATGTGGCTTCTATCATTGACCCCCTCTAACTCCCCCTTGAGGGGGAGAATGCTACCACACTGGCTACTGCAGTCGTTTGTGCGGCTGGTCTCCCTTCCCCTCGAGGGGAAGGGTCGGGGATGGGGTCATAAGAATTTGGTAAATAATAGCTCCACCTAAATTATTACGTTAAGTATTTATTACATCTGCAATCATAAATCGTTAATCGTTAATCATAAATCGTCAATCAGGTTTTTGTTACTTCAATGACGAACATTAAATTATCCTCCACAGCCACCCGATTCTATAACAGGTGCTTCTTTTTTCACGGATCCATCGCCTCCTTCTTCAAAAATTTCGGGAAATGTTTTTTGCCATCCATCCCATCCGTTTTCGACCATTTTTACTTGTTTGTATTTTAATTTATGAAGCGTCTTAGCGGCAAGCGCTGAACATCCATCAATGTAACCATAGATATAGATATCATCCCTTCTGTTACTTAAGTCATCGGAAAACCCGATCATTCCGCGCGAAACATTTACAGCTCCCGGGATATGTGCTTCGATAAAGTCTTCACCCTGGCGACAATCGACAATCTTAATTTCCTTGCCTGAATCCAATAATGTTTTGAATTCTTCAACCGAAATAGAACTTACGCTTGATTTCGCATCTGCGACCATTTCATCCAGACTTTGATAGTGAATTTTCTGTTCACATCCTGTTAAAAGAAACAGGAATAATCCGATAAATAAACCCAGCTCCCGGTAGGATTTAATATAGCTTGTATGATTATTTTTCATGTTCTTATTCATTTTGTATGGATAACTATTTATCTCCACGGCTTTCAATTATTCTCCAGCTCCTTCAGTTTTTCCAATAAGCGATAGCCATTTATCATAGCCACCATCAAGATTACTAATATTTTTATATCCGAGTTGAAGCAAAGTGTTGGCTGCCAGGAGTCCACGGTCGCCGTTCTGGCTGTAAATGACAATCTCGGTTGACTCTTTTTCGGGGACATCTTCATAAAAATCCTCCCAGTAAATCGGATCATCAATTTTAAATTCCAGAATACCAAGTGGAAGGATTACCGGTTTGAAATAGGTGTTGAAATCATACTTATCGTTGATGAATCCTTCCTCATATTCAGCATTTGTCCGTACATCAATGAGGTAGAATGCTTCATCGTTTTCAAGTTTTACTTTGAGGTCTTCAACTGAAATTTGATTTACACTAAATTTCAGATCCATTGCCAACTCTTTCCCGTTTTCGTATATTCCGTTGCAAGCCATTGCCAGGATAAGGACAGGTATCAGGTATATTGGTTTTCTCATAATTCTTGATATAAATGATTTCATACAAATTAATAAGCGCTGAATTTTCCTGTTTTTTCGTTCCATTTCACAAACACATACCAGAGCATGATTATAGTCGTGATAAGCGCAAATGCGCCTGTGTATCCGATATAATCGGGTAAGTAGTTTTTGAAATCAAGCCAATGTGGAAGTGCATCCACAATGGGAGGGACGATAAAGAGCTTTGATATGGGTGAAATGAGTAGAAAACCCAAAGCTGAAGCCCATAGTTTTACTTGTCCTTCGCCAACCCTCCAAAGCGTACCAACGGCGCAACCTCCGGCTAAAGTCATTCCCAGCCCGAAAATAAATCCACCTATTGCTGCTCTGAAAAAGAAATGTGGGAACACCCAGGTCATTTCCCTGGTACGTAATGCCATGTCGCCGGCACCAATGCCAAAGTATTTAATGGCTGTAAACCCGAATAAGCCAATCATCAGGCCTGCCATTACGCCAACTGATCCGTCTGCTTCCCCGGTCATAAAGGGATCGCGAAAGGCCTTGACAATACAAAATCTGGCGCGCTGACAAATAAGACCCATCAACATTCCGATGATGATGAACCAGGCCATGGTTTGATTGCTACCCGAGTAACGGTAGGCAACAATAAAGGTAATAAGCAACGCAAACCAGCCAAGCCATTTTTGCCAGGTACCCTTTTTGCCCGAAACGGCCAGGAAGATGTAACTTTTTCCTGTGCTGAACTGTGGACGATGTTCCAGCTCCCACATCAGGTATTTCAAAGTGATAATTACACCAAGGAACAATCCAATGCTAAAAATAATTGCCCCTCCCGAGAGAGCCGGCAAACCACTAAAAAATGATCCGATAGTACAGCCTAAACCAAGTGTAGCACCAACAGCCATTAAGCTACCCCCAATGAAACCCTTAATTAATTCACCTTTGGGTGGTATCCTGAGCGCAAACTCTTTTGAAAACAGGGCGCCAATAAACGCACCTACAACCAAAAAAATACATAACATTCCATAAAGGTTAGTGCTTAACGGCGATACATGATCCAGGCCAAACCATCCAAAAATGGAGTAAACGTTTTCGCCCCAATTATTAAAACCACCGCTTGCTCCCCAGGGACTCTTGATGGCAAATAACAGGACGTTTAGAGCCCCCAGGATTATTCCTCCGACCCATACCGGCCAATGTTTGCTGAAGAAAGTGTTATACAATTGACCCAGTGCCCCTGGTTCTTGGTTTTTCTCAGGCATCGAGACCTCCTAATTTTTCTTGATTAAAAAGCGAAAAACTCCACCGGGCAATTCATTTTCTTCCAGCACCGAATTTCCAGTTTTATTGCACCAACGGGGTAAATCAGATTTGGTTCCAGGATCAGTTCCCAACATCTCCAATACATCTTCCGACTTAAGTTCTTTCATGGCTTTAGCTAATTTCATCATGGGCATAGGGCAGGACAAACCTTTGCAGTCCAATGTTTTAGTAATTGTAGGTTCCATATTATTAATTGTTAAATGTTTTATAAAAATCAATCCAACAAAAGTATTGGGGAGCTTCTTCACAAAAAAGTTTTTGGTAGTGGGGTTTTGTAAAGAAAAAAGTGGAGCTTTGCACAAGTTTTTGTGATGTTGATCACATTAATGTATTTTTAATATTATTAAGTCTGGCTTTCATGGAAAAAGAACACTGTAAATATTGTAATTTCAAGTCATCTGCAGTATCGCACCTCAGTGAAAATGAATTGAATATACTGGAGAGTGGATGTGCACAGGTTAATTTTAAAAAGGGTGAAATAATATTTAAGCAGGATGCGCTTTCTTCTAATATTATCTATCTGAAAACCGGGCTGGCTAAATTGCATATGGCAAGTAAGAAGAGAGATCAGATCATTAAAATTATTAAAGCACCTGATTTCCTGAGAATTTCCACAACGTTTGCTGATAGAGTCAACCATTATTCCTCTACTGCAGTGGAGGACTCCATTGCTTGTTTTATCGATATCAATTCCTTTAAAGAATTTATATTAAAAAATGGCGAGTTTGCTTACGAGATCATTTATAGTCTCAGCAGGGGTGAATTGGATAACTTTCGCAGATGTGTAAACCGGAATCAGAAACAAACAGTTGGCAGGGTGGCTGATGCATTGATCTATTTTTCGGAACAGATTTCTTACAATGAGGAATTTGATTTTCCGTTGTCAAGGAATGACCTTGCTGATTTAATTTGCACTTCTCGCGAAAGTGTTAGTCGCGTTCTCAGTGAATTTGACAAAGATCAGATCATCGAATTAGATAACAAAAAAATAAAGATAAAAAACAAGCATCTTCTTGAGCAAATTGGAAACAACGGTTAAACCCTTCCTGACACCCGTTTTTTACCAGCATAATATTAAAACACCTGGCAACATTATCAGGCTTCCATTTGGTGATTGTTTTTAGTACCTTTTCTCTAATATTCTGCCAAAAAATGGCAGAATATTAGAGAAAAGGTACTAAAGCAAAATTTAAAATGCATTGTCGATAATATGACAGGTAGGTGAATAATAAAGCTCTAAATTGCAAAATATGCATTTATAAATTTTGCCGACTAACTTGGACAAACCAAAACAGGAATACACCATAAGTTTTACATGATCACCTTGTTTGGTTTTGGCTTGTCCAAGTTAGGGATAAGAACACGGATCCGATAGTAGTCGGACAAGTTAACACTGATGTTGCGGATTAACACTGATCCGTGTAAATCAGTTTAATCCGTGCCTGCCCCGTTTTTTCGGGGTCATCCGTGTTCAAAAACAAGAAAAACAAATTTGGCATAAATAATAAGTAAGCAGTTGAACACCTCAATAAAATTATTTAGATAAATGCCCCCAGAGTATTTTTCTTTTAACAAACAAGGCAGAACCGTTTTGCCGATTCTGCCTTTGAAAACTAATATAAAACTTCACTGTGTTTTTACCTGGTTTACTTCACAATAAATTTCTTTGAACGCGTATTCCCATTATTTTGAATAATCACAAAGTATATCCCGGGGTTGAAGGTGCTGATGTCTATGTTCATGCTTCTGGTTATATCGTTACTTTCCACAAAAACCACTTCACCCAATAAATTCACAATTTGCAGGATGGAAGCTCCGGAGTTAAACGCCCCAACATCAACGGTGATAAAATCAGTTGCCGGGCTTGGATAAATCTCTATACTGTTTATGTCGTTCAGGTTCAATTCATTCATTCCTGTTGAAGTATCAGCATCCCTTACAAGCCTTACATAATTGTAATAACGTTCACCACCTTCGCCCAATGGGCCACCTTCATAATTTGTGTCGAACCTAACTGCTCCTGCTCCATGAAAATCAAGTCCTTCACCATTTACTGCTGTTACGAAAGCAACATACCAGGCGTAATAATAGGGTTCGCCTGTTGTAAAATGCGCGGAGGTGTTGGTCCAGTAATAGGCATAATCATCATTTCCTGACTCGTTAATAATTTGTGTACAATTGAACATGGGATTAATAGCCGGACCAATATCGTCCGGGTTGGTTGCAGTTGGTGAATAAGAATAATCCACAATACTCTGAAGTTCTTTGACATTAGGCAACCTCCAGTCATTATGGCCGGCAAATTCACTATTGTAGGCATAAGACAGAGCTGCTTCCCAGTCAATACCTTCGCCGTTGTCATCCTGTGTCCACATTAATTTGGTAGCATTATCTGATATTGTTCCATCACCATTGTCAACAAAATCATTTTCTCCATAAACATTTCCCCGAACTGCCCTTACATATTTTCCGCCAACCGGACCACCGGCATTGGCAGCGTAAGCTTTGATGTGTCCGGTAACATGGTTTACACCAAAAGCTGATTCTGAACCCCCTTCAACGGTTACGCCTACATAATAATTGCTGGTCCAGTATTGCTCATCTTTGGTAATCTGGCCGCTGGCAAGGTCAAAGTAATTAAGGTCAAGGTAAGGCCACCCTGAATTAAAATCGCTGATTGAGAATAATTCTTTTGCGCTTGGCATTCTCCAGTCATCATATCCGTTCAACACAAGATTATCACAGTAATCAACAGCTTCCTGCCATTTGAAATCATTTGAAGTAGGTACTTGCTGCCACATTAAACTGGTATTTAAATCGGTAACTGTTCCATCACCATTATCAGTATATGAAAAAATATTACTTATAAATTGTGCATCTTGTCCATAAAGTGCTTCGCCTTCAGAGGGACAGGCGATAACATTTCCGTCTCCATCATAACATTGTACCTGGCCGGTTTCTACCAATTTATAATCCTGTCCCATTACCGGGAGGTTGAAGACTGTTAAAGTTAAGAGTATTACCAGACTTGTGAGCTTAGTTAGTTTTTTCATCTGCTTAATCTTTTAAATAGGGTTATTTTTTTATGAATCTTTTTATTATGAATTGACCTTTGGATTCTGCTGACAGTAAATAGATTCCAGGTTTCAGGTCAGCAATAGCTATGGTAATATTACCAGTTGTTCCAAGGTTCTCTGAATAGACCACTTCTCCCAATAAGTTGATGATTTGGATAGTAGAGATATCTATATTGCTATCAGAAAAGTTTATTGTGATTTGTTCCGAACCCGGGTTTGGGGAAATGTTAAGGTCAAATTGATTTAACTCTAAATCGTTGTATCCGGTTGAAGAATCCGCATCTCTTACGAGTCTAACGAAATTATAAATTCTGATCACATCGCCCTGCGGGCCGTTGCCATAAGGCCAGTTGGCCGGATCGCCAACTTTGGGGTCACTTCTTTGCGAACCGGCACCGTGTACGTCCATTAAAGTATAGTTACCTGAACCCGGAGGGAAACTTTCCATCCATCCCAAAGCTTCTCCAAAGCAAACATAAGCCCCGGCTCCACCTTCATTTTCAGTCCAGTTGGCATGGGTAGTGCCGGTCCAGAAAAATGGATAATTAATATCCCCACCTTCATCTATAATTGTGTTGCAATTAAACATTGGATCAATGGCGGCTGAGTTTGTTACAGAAGGAGCACGCTCATAATCCAAAATACTTTGCAGCTCTTTTGCATTGGGAAGCCTCCAGTCATCGTAATTGGCAAAGCTAAAACCCTCAGCATAGTTCAGGGCATCTTCCCAAACCATTCCTTCGCCATCATCATCCTGCATCCATATCAGGCCGGTGGCATTGTCGGTAATGGTGCCATCGCCGTTATCCTCAAAATCGTTGATGCCATATTCAGTATTTCCGCGGACATAATACACATAAAATTGCTTATCCCCTGTTTGTCCGGGCATGGGGCCTGTTCCATATCCTTTGATTCGTCCATCGGCAAAATTTACCCCAAACATAGTTTCATCACCCATCATGGTTGTGCCCACGTAAATGTTTGTCGAAGCCATTTGGGCATCGATAATGCGTTCGCCGGCACTTTCGTCACCATAAGCAAAATCGAAATAGTCGGTGTTGATAAAAGGAATCAGGTCTTCGGTGGAGCCTTCATACCCACTGGGGTCGAGGCCGCTGAAAATGATGAGCGAGTACATTTCTTTGATAGAAGGTAAACGCCAATCAGAGTAGCCAGCCAAATCGAAAGAAGCGGCTCCGGCCAGGGCTTCTTCGTAGGACATTTTATCCTGGTAATCAATATCGCCATCGCCGTCCATGTCGGGGCTTTTCGACCACATCAATCCGGTAACCAGGTCGCTAACCGTTTCGTCACCATTGTCCTGGTAGCTGGGTTGATTGCTTGCATAGTTTGCATCCTGACCAAAAAAAGCATCTCCCTGAGCCGGCAAATCAATTTCAGTTAATGTGTCGTAGGCAATTTGTTGGTTGGTGTCAACAATGGGATAGTTTTGTGCCGTAGCATTGTTAAATTGCAATACCAACGCCATGATAACGATCACCGCCGAAATAAAGCTTTGTGTCTTTCTGGAAATCATAATTGTAAAGTTTTTCATGATAATAATTTTGTAAATAATTTTAGGATACAAACATAAGATGCGCTCTTAGCATATTATAATCAAATCAACAGAATGGGTTTCTTTCTAAACAAATGGGGTGGATTTCTCAATGGATTTGATCCGGGTTCAATTTCTTTTCAATACTTTTGGGGAGCGATTGATTAAAACCTTAACCGTTCGTCTTGATTTCATCCTACAGCTATCAAAACTGCTTGTGGGATAGAAAAAACACCAGGCCTGAAATTTTAAAACCGAGCAATGAGCTTACTAACTAATGAGAATTGGGCAAAACCTAACAAAATAGAATTGAAAACGGAGCGATTAATTCTTCGACCAGTGGGGCAAAATGATGCCATGTCTATATTTCGCTATCGCTCCGATGCTGAGACAAATAAATACCAGGGATGGATACCCAAAACAATTGATGACCTCAACTCCTTTCTAAAACGTATTTCACCCAAAATTAATATGGTTGACACTTGGTTTCAGTTTGTAATTATCCACGGGGATAGTTCTTATATCATTGGAGATTTAGGGATTCACTTTTTAGATGATGAGCAGGCTGAAATAGGATGCACTCTTGAAAAGTCACAACAGGGTAAGGGCTATGCGTCGGAATCAATAAAAGCTGTTATTAACTATTTGTTTGTCGAGTTAAATAAGCATAGAATCGTTGGCTCGATAGACCCACGCAACACAAAGTCGATAGCCATGCTTGAGCGCTTGGGGTTTAGGAGGGAAGCGCATTTTAAAGAGAGTTTGCTAATAAATGGAGCTTGGCAGGATGATGTGGTTTACGCTATGCTAAAAAAGGAATGGCTTTGATTTTTTTATCAGGAAGCACAAACGATAAACACCCCGATCCCTACTACAGAAACCGGGGTTAATCCTACACTTTTTAAACCTTAATTATCTCTTTCCACGCTGCGCCTGCTGTTTTTTTAAATACGCAACAAATTGCTTTTGTTGGTCTTTTGTGAGTTCAGCTTTCACTTCTTTTTCAAAATTACTTTCCAGCTTTTCCATTTCCTTGCGATCGGGTCTGTTGGAACTTTCCATTTTTCCTTTTACTTCTTCAAAATGCGCAAAGTATATTTCTGAAACTTTCTTTTCCTGGGCATCCGATAAAGAAAGCTCTTTGGATACATCTGTTACCATTTTCTTAATTTGTTTCGTGTTGGGAATTGGAGGTGGGCCTTGCTGGCCGCGTTGTTGTCCGCCAGGTTGTGCTTGTGCCAGCGAAACACTAAAAATTATTGCAAAAAGTGCAATGATAAATCCTTTGTTTTTCTTGAATGTTTTGTTCATGATATTTAAATTTTAAGATGAATTATTATTTACGTCAACAAAGAAACTTTCATTTGTACCTAAACCCAAAAGGAATCAATGTTTAGGTATATTTTATCAACGAATGCAGGGTTTTTGCCCCGGGACTCAAAATAGCACGACTGAAAAAAGATAAATTAGCTTTGCGAATTTATTAGAAATTAAAAACAATTGAAAAGCATTTCGACATTCAGGTTCTTGATAAGTATAGAGAATTCGAAGATGGGGATTCATTATTGCTTATCGGAAGAAAAAAATTGGCCGTTTGATAATTGGGAATTGAAAAACATCCGGATTAGGGGGAAGTTGTTTTAGATTATAGATATGCATTGGCTGGATAACAGGTAGTAAATAGGTTGTTCCATATAGAATAGAGTTTTTAATAATTAATCAATTTGAGGTTTGACTACCTGTCCCTCTGGTTTTATTAAAATTTATCGATAAAAAAACTCCTGTTAATACATCATAACCGCGGCATGAGGTTGTCAATTTTAAAAAATTGAATGTATGTTCATTGAGTACTTTTTAGCACATTATGCTTACGTGCGTTAAATTTAACGCACGAAGGTAATGACGTACGTAAAAATGTATTATATTTGCAAAAATTTTAATTATGAAAGAAATTATTCCAATTACTCCCAGTACGGGTGGTGCGGTTGCACCAAAAGATATTGTTGGCCGCGATGAAGAAATTAATTTGTTTTGGAGCATCCTCGAAAAACAGGGAATTGCACTTTTTGCTGAAAGGCGCTTTGGTAAAAGTTCAATTTTAAGGAAGATGGAGGCTGAAAGCAAAAGTGGCTTCATAACAGTTTATAAACCAGTTGAAGGTATTTCTTCTCCAGAAAACTTAGCGGTAGGTTTGTTGGACAGAGTTAAAGAGTTAAACCTGATTGATGAAGGATTATTTAAAAACTTGGAAACTTTCTATAATAAAGCAACAGAAGTTGTTGAAGAAGTGCAAGGTGTGAAACTAAAAAAGCTGGAATACACATGGCAAAAACAATTGTATTACTTGTTTACGAAACTGACCGAAAAGCATAAGGACAAGAAAATTGTAATAATTTTAGATGAGTTCTCTATTTTTTTGGATGAGATAAGTAATAATGAGGCTTCTGTAGTAATTGGATTCTTAAGGAATCTAGCCTACGTAAAAGAGTATGGAAACATTAGGTTTGTTTATTGTGGTTCAATAGGAATTGATTTGGTGCTGGACAAAATTACTAAACAGGGGCATAACATGGGTGACCCATTAAACCACATGTATAAACACGAACTTCAGCCTTTCTCGAATGATAATTCATTATATTTTGGCAAATGCCTAACCCTTGGTTGCGAGTTGAATTTATCAGATGAATTAATTGAACAGATTTGCGTTAGGACAAACCATATTCCATATTTTGTTGATGTCGTTTTTGATAAACTTTCCAAGTCAAAGAATACTGACCAGCAAGGGGTAGATAATGCTTTCGGGGAAATATTAAATGATACAATGGGTAGGGAGAGTATAAGGCATTTCTATGACAGGATTAAAGATTTTTACCCAAACATAGAAATATCCCTTTATATTTTAAACTATATAAGCAAAAACACAAGTGCTGTAACTGAAACAGAAATTGCGAACAATTTATTATCGAATACAACCGAAACAAACCGACTCGAAATCAACGAAGAAATAGAACGGCTTAAAAATGACGGATACCTCTTACGTACTGTTGAACACGGTGAAAGAGCCTTTGATTTTAAATATTCCTTATTGAAATTGTGGTGGAGCAGAAATAAAGCATTTTAAATTAATTGACATGATAAACTCACTTTTAACTTTTGGGGCAAAAAGCGTTAAGCCTGAAATACTTGAAAAAACATTAACCGAAAGAACAAAGACGGTTGATGAAATTGAGAAAAATTGCATAAGCAAAACAGAAAATTTAACTACTTATCAATCACTTATAATTGCTCCAAGAGGTAGTGGTAAAACACATATTATTAAAGTTCTGTATCACCGCTTGAAAAAGAACAGAAATATATCTAATAAATTGGTGATTGCTTATATGTCTGAAGATGAAGTTGGGATCAACAATTTTACAGACTTGATGGTAAGCATAATAAGGTCCTTTGTAAGGTATAGCGAAATAGGCAGTGAGGCCCTAGAAGCTCAGATTATTGAAGCTTCTTTAATTAAAGACATTAACACAAGAGAGATTTTTGTTAAGAACATACTATTGAATTTTGCGAAAAAACGAATAACATTCCTTTTAATCGAAAACTTTGATAAAATCTTAGCTTCACTTGGGCTTAAAGGGCAAAGAAGCCTTCGTGATTTTATCCATCAATACAATAACCTGAGTATTATTGCTACCAGCCAAAACCTTATTGCAAACCTGCAAGATAGTAAAAGTCCATTTTATAACTTCTTCAATGTTTATCAACTTAAAAAATTAGATTTTGACGAAACGGTCAGTTTCTTAAAAGCAATAGCAATAACGGAGGGTAAAGTAGAATTAGTGAATGAAATAGGTAAACAAGAATATGAGGGTAAACTAAAAGCCATTTATGAACTTACAGAAGGTAATCATCGCTTACTTGTTGCTTTTTACTCTTTTCTAAAAGCTGATTTCAAATCTGAACTTTCGGGTATTTTTATAAAAGTAATGAACGATCTGAAACCGTATTATGAACAGTTTATAAACGTCCTGCCACCGCAACAACAAAAAATTGTAAAACACCTTAGCCTGAACCGCAGGGCTATAGGAGGGAAAGAAATTGCCATTGCATGTTTTATTGAACCCAATGTTATAAGTAAACAACTTTCTTTGCTTTTTGAAAAAGGAATGATAGATAAGAATAAGTCCGGCAAAGATGTTTTTTATGAGTTGAAAGAACCATTAATGCGTATTTGTTTTGAAATTAGTGATAATCCGGATGGCATATCTAAACTATTTGTTGACTTTTTAAGTGATTATTACGACAAGCAGGTTATAAAGGTGCAGTACTTAAAGTTTAGATATGGGGCTAAGTTTCAGGATGAAGAAGAAAAAAACAAATACGAAAATGAAGCCCGGATGTACCACCTTGCTTTAAGTGAGTCCGAACAGGAGAAAATTTCTTTTGCCCATCAGATTTTTGCTAAAATCGAAAATTATATTGAATTAGATAACATAATCCATACTCCCGATACGGGTACTCTTAAACAAATAGATTTATCCTATGAAGACTTTAAAAAGGGAAGTGCATTACTAGATAGTAGTAAATATGAAGAAGCAATTAAGAACTATCAAAAGGCAATCGATAATAACCCAAAGAATGATTGGTATTATAATAGTTTAGGATTGACCTTTTTGAAAGTTGCAGAAGTTGATAGTGCCTTTAATGCCTTTAATGCAGGGCTTAAACTAAATCCTGATAATATGCATACAAACTCTAGTTTGCTAGGTACCTACATCAGGGTTAATGATCCAAATAAAAGTAAAGAATTGATCACCGTTCTGATTAAAAAGGTTGATAATAATTTACTAACGATTTCTTTAACTGAATACGTCTTTTACAACCTTTTCAGGTTTGGCTCAGATGCTTTCATTAATTCATATTTTAATTTTCTATTTAAGTTGATCTTAAAAGAGAAAAAGGGAAAACTACTATGGAAATCATTGTCTTATTCCTTAATTAACATTCTGATAAACATTGAGGATTATGAAACAGAAAGATTGCGTAGTATTGAGAAAAATTCAACTGAAATACTCGCTGAATATGAGGAAAGTATAATTCCTCTAAAAATGTTCAAGATAGGCGTATCTTATTTAAAGAATAAAGAAAAAAATGATATTTTCAAATTCAGTAAAGAAGAGCGTAAATTATTTAAAGAAGCGGTTCTTGACAAAAGAGAATCAATAAGGGAAGGTAAATAAGCACTAGGTTTGTGGATTAATAGTTTTCCTGTGGAGAATATTTCTTCAGCTTCAGAAGTTGTGTATGTCCGTTAATCAAGACCGTATTTTAATGAGATTGTAACCTTCCTTAATAATAAGGCTACAAACCCATCCTTATGTGCTGTGGTTAATGGCCAGCGAATTTTAAAACTGCATATTATGAAAAAAGCCCTCATTCTATTCATCTGCATAATTGTTTCACTTCAAATTCTTGCCCAGCAAACGAAAAAGGAAAAACAAGTCGATCAATTCATCACTGACTGGCACGACGCCGCCACAATAATCTTGCTCTGCCAGCTGGCTATTGCCACAAAACTATAAAAGTTCAGATAGTTCGTGGGGTAAAACGATTTAGGGCGTCAATAAGTGAACAATCCAATTTGTTCAACGTTTTTTAACTACTAATAAAAAAAGATAGAAAATCATGAATCTAAGCGGAAATACAATCCTAATAACTGGCGGCTCAAGCGGTATTGGCTTTGAGATGGCTAAAGAATTTAGAAAGAAAAACAATAAAGTCATTATAACCGGACGCAATGAAAAAAGGCTTCAAAAAGCACAAGATACACTGAAAGGCGTATTTACCATTAAAAGCGATATTAGCAAACCGGATGATATTAAGAGGCTGTATCAGCAAGCTAAAAAAGAATTCCCCGATCTTAATATTTTGATTAACAATGCAGGCATCATGTCCACAATCAATTTGCAAGATCATAAATTGTCAGCAAGTGAATTAACAAAAGAAATTGACATCAATGTAAAAGGAACCATTTTGATGAATGATGCTTTTCTGCCAATGCTAAAAGGAAATAAAAATTCTGCTACCGTTACAGTTAGTTCCGGGCTGGCTTATGTTCCTTTGCCAATTTCACCGGTATATTGTGCAAGCAAAGCGGCGCTCCATTCATATACCTTATCGCTGAGAGAGCAATTAAGAAACACAAGTGTCAAAGTGTTTGAATTGGCTCCTCCGGCTACTGAAACGGAGTTGCTTGCCGATGCTAATGAAGAAGATATGAAAGGCATATCAACCATGAAAGTTCAGGCTATGGTAGCAGATTTTTTAAAGGGCTTTTCAAAAGATAAATATGAAATATGCCCGGGGCAGTCCAGTCAATTGAAGTTTATGAGTCGTTATTTTCCGGGTTTTATTTTAAAGCAAATGAGTAAGACTGTGGATAGAATGCATGCCTCAATGTAGGAAGTTAATCGCCCATTAAGACGGAATTGCATTTCTTTCTTCAATAGGGTTTGGTGACACTGCTTAAAATATTTTTCATAATGACTGCATCTAACAACAAATGAATACGTGTTATACATAAATATCTACGCAATGGATAAAAATTTGATCGCCTCAAAAAGTATCGTAATCAATGCAACAACTAAAAAAGTGTGGGAAGTTTTAACGAAGCCCGAAAAAATCAAGGTTTATTTGTTTGGCACCGAAACCATCACAGACTGGAAAGTTGGTAGCCCAATATTGTTTCAGGGTGAATACAATGGACAGCAATACAAAGACAAGGGCAATGTTTTAGAATGTCTTGAAAACGAAGTGTTGAAATACAACTATTGGAGTGGTTTTTCGGGGCTCGAAGACAAAGCCGAAAACTATTCCCTGGTAAAATATTCAATCGAAGAAATTAGCGTTGATAAGGTAAAATTTACCTGGACACAGCAAGGCTTTGCAAGTGATGGGGGAAAGTGCCACACAGAAAAAGGTTTGGGTGGAATGCTCGAACAAATAAAGAAACTGGCTGAAGAAGAATAAACTGATAAAACTGTTGATTTTACGAATTCAACACCACGGTTAAAAACAGTTTCTATGATTGTGGCCAGGTACCAAAGGCCTGCTTTTCAAACCGCATTTCGCCATCCTCTCCTTTGAATATGTTGATCCAGGCCTGCCAGTTTTCGTTATCCATTTCCGGATAATCCAGGCGGTAATGACTACACCGGCTTTCTGTGCGCATGATGGAAGCTTTGAGCTTCATCTCGGCACTGATAATCATATTGGCTGTTTCGTGTGCCAGCCTGAGTTCGTGCATATCAGCAGCCCTGAGCATGGGCATATTATGATCTCTTAATTCTTCAACATAAGCCAGGGCAGCGTTGAGCATGTTTTCTTTTTTGATGTAAAGAACAAAATTTGGAATTATAATCCCTTGAAGGGTTTGCGTTACCCAAGCCGGACTGTATCCCGCTTCTCGTTTTAACGGAGCCAGAATCTCTTCCTCAATATCGTTCAGTTTTGCTTTGCTTAGGATTGGCATTTCAATACTATTGCAATATTCTGCGGCAGCTTCTGCGGCAACAGCTCCTTGCACCGCCGAACCAGCCAACGAAGACCCAATTTGTGTATAGATAGCTCCACTCATGTATGAACCCAAGGCATCGCCGGCAGCGTATAAACCCGGGATATTCGATTCGCATTTTTCGTTGATGGGAACCAATCCTTCAGATTTATGTATGGCTAAACCGGCCGAAGATCCACCTACAGAAATTCCACCCATGCCGGGAGGACCTCCGTCTTTGGGGCCTTTTCTTTTGGGCGGTGGACCTCCATCCTCTGAGCCGTGTTCCCCTTGTGGAGGTTCGGAATGACTAAATTCTTCCGGCCGGTATGGCCCTCCACTTATAGCGGTGGCATTTTCCATGCCGGGGCCCCTCATTTGAACCGGATTCCCCGAAACATAAGCCATATAATTTAAATCCATACCCAAATCGTGATGTACTTCAACTTTTGTTGTGGATGGTTTTTGTGCAAATGTACCATGCCAGCCATCATAACAATCGGCGGCATTGGTGGCCTGACCAGGATGCCCATCGTTCCACTCTTTGCCCGTTACTTTGGCTCCAATATTATAGGCCATGATAGTTCCATCGTGAGTAAGATCGCAGATGGGAAATCCGTTGGGTTTAAAACCACCTGCACCGGTACAAAGAATCACACTTTTGGCTTTGAAAAAATAAACTTTCTCTTCGTCGAGGCTAAATCCGGCAGCACCGGCAATTTTACCATTTTCTTTGATGAGATGTGTAACATGCATACGTTCAATTACCGGAATATTTCTTTCGTTGATGGGTTTGATAAAGCTATTGTGGCAGAGTGTTAAATCAAAAAATCCCCAATCCCTGAGTTCGTTTACACGGGCTAAGGAATGCTCCGCCATTTGCCGGGTATAAACACGGTTGTTCGAATTCATTGCAGAACGTGAAACGGTGTCCACAAACTCATCAAGGCTCATGTCTTCCTCGTTTGCATCGTAGGCAAACATTCCTTTTGCAAAAGGTGTTTGGCCTGAAGATCCCAGTCGTCCTTTCGAAACCATCATTACACGAGCTCCGGCATCATGCGCTTTAACACTTGCAAACAATCCGGCCATTCCGCCACCGATAACCAACACATCCGTCTCGTTTTCCTGTTTTCCAATCATATCCATATTAACTTCCGATTTGTTGGCAGCCCAACCCAGAGGAATTCCCATGGCGGTAACAGAAGCCAGGCCTGCAGCTCCCCCGGCCATTTTCACAAATTTACGTCGCGACATATTTTTCATCTTTGATGACATCTTAATTAATCCTTTTCTTTTGGTTCTTGTTTTGTAATTATTTAGATGTTTTATCAGTCCCCAATAAAATGGCCGTAATCTAAGACCCCCTCTAACTCCCCCTGAAGGTGGAGGATGCCGTCGCACTGACCGCTGCAGTGGCTTGTGCGGCTGGTCTCCCTTCTCCTATAGGGGAAGGGCCGGGGATGGGGTCATGATGATTTGGTATTCAATTCCACCACCTAAATAATTACCTTGTTTTTAAAAAAATAGGTGATAAATAACAAAATGATTCCGCTTGTTGCCAGTATTAGCAAGAACACTGAAATTGGTAAAGTGGTGTGGCACCCAAGGTCGATGGCGTGCCAGGTTGCAGTACTTATAAAAATCATCGAGAGAATGCCATGAAACATCCTCCAGGTTTTGTATTTCATGGCTAGCTTATTTCTGAAAAATGAAGTAAGTCCTAAAATAAGCAGCAAAACCCAGGAGGTAATGCCCAATAAAACCCCTGTGCTATCGGTGGTGGTGAGCATAATTGTGAAGGCTTCTACCGGATTGATACCTCCCTCAAAATATCGTGGAAGAACAATTAAAATCGGGTGAACCAGGATTACCGACACAAAAATATATCCTATAATTTTATGGATTTTGATAACCCGGATCATTTTATTACTCTTCAACATTTTCTTGTTGCTGCGAGCCAAAAAAAACTGTGCTATCAAAAGGCTAAATGAAAGGATCGTTAGCAACGAAATGGATTCCTTGAGCAAGGATCGCCGGGGGAAATCTCCCAGAGCATAAATAAGAACCGGGATTCCAACAAAGACTAAAATGGCTGCAATGATATTGTACTTTCTGATTTGATTTTCCATGATTACCCCCACGATACAATTACAGGTATTGTCTTTTCGGGCGAAATAGTAATGGCATCTACCGGACAATACATACGGCACAAGTGACATATCTGACAATCGGCAGGGTATTTTATCACTGCCTTTCCTGAATTTGGATCAAGGCGTAAAACATCGGTGGGGCATGTTTTTACACATGTCCCACAACCGATGCAACCTTTTATATATTCTATAGCCATTTTGAATAATTATTAATAAAAAATTCAAAGGTTATTTCACCAATATCATCCGTTTTGTTTGCGAAAATGAATTACTCGATAACCTGTAATAATAAATCCCACTGGGTATATCTTTGGCATTCCATTGGAATTGATGATTGCCGGCTGATAATTGTCCATTAACAAGCGAAGCAACCTGGTATCCGCTAATATTGTAAATTGTTAGCGAAACCTTGCTAACGCCTGTCAATGTAAAACTAATCGTAGTTGATTGATTAAACGGATTGGGATAGTTTTGACCCAATTCAAATTCTTGCAGCAATGGGCTCTCATTATCGCCAATACCTGATGGTGCCTCCGCATCCCTCACCAGACGTACAAAGTTGTAAATACGCTCATCATCACCGGGAGATGGGCCGTTTTCAACTTTGGTATCAAAGCGTAATCCACCCGCACCGTGGATATCCTCACCGAGAGTTGACTGTTCCTGATGCTCCACTGCATAACCAAAAGCAACATAATCGGCAAAATACTTCACTGTTTCGTTACCGGCAGAGGTGCTGGACCAGAAATAAGGATAATCGGCATTAAGCGCTTCATTGATAATCCCGGTGATATGGAAGTAGTTAGTGTCGATGGCAGGAAATACACCTGAGTAATCAGCGAGCGAATGCAGTTCCTTGATATTCGGTAGGCGCCAGTCATCATATCCGGCATAGTTAGAGTTTTCGGCATAAGCCAGGGCAGCTTCCCAATTCATCCCCCCTTCGCTGTCGAACCGAGACCACATTAATCCTGTAGCTAAATCGCTTACAAGGCTATCGCTATTATTTACAAATGCATTGATACCATATACATCGCCACGTACAGGGCGTATATATCTCGCTCCATCAAGGGCCTTGATGTGTCCGGTCCAGTCATTTACTATCCAATTCACCCCTTCCTTAGCTTCCGGAGTATCGACCAGGTAGGCGTTACAAGACCATGAATGCTGCTGGCTTTGTTCTTCTCCATCAGGGCTAACGAGATGGAAATACGTGGTGTCAACATAAGGCCAACCTGTGGATTGGTCTCTGATCGACCACAGTTCCTTTAAAGTAGGTAATCGCCAATCATCATAACCAGCTAAAACAAGATTACTACAGTAATCATCTGCTTCATCAAATACCGTAGGCTCTTCTGATTGATCCTGTGCCCACATCAAACCTGTTACATTGTCGGTAACAGTGCCATCGCCATTGTCTGTATATGAAATGGGTCCACCCTTTTGGTAATGGCCATCCTGCCCATAAAAAGGATCTCCTGCTTCCAGTCCTGTTACAACTTCACCAAAGTCATCATAAGCCTTTACCTGACCCGTAGCAACAATTGGAAAAGTGCCTTCATAGTTTGTCGTATCAACAGTCAACTCAGCTTCATCAGAAGTAACTGTTCCCAAAGCATTGCTTAATACACATAAATAGCTCCCGGCATCACTTTCAGTAAATGAGCTGATGGAATAGCTTGAACTGGTGCCATCAGGAATATCCACACCATCTTTTCGCCATTGATAAGAAATAGGATTAGTACCATAAGCCTCCACATAAAGTGAAGCGAATTGTCCGATTATAAATGCGTCAGACATTGGTTGTGTGACTATAATGGGAACTGTTTCCTCCATTTCAGTTACGGTAAACCCATCAGCTAATAAAAATGTTACAGGCTCACCCTGGCCAGGTGGAGGTACAAAAGTCACTGCAACATCTTTTGACCCTGTTTCTTCATTGTACGAGATAGTAAATATCCCTGTTACTTCAGTATTATTATGAGTAAGCGATGTTCCTTGAATTTCTCCTATTGCTGCATTATCAACAGGAGCATCTGGTGGAGGCATCACTTCAGGGTCACCACTTATTATGAAAGTAACCAGAAGATCTGAGGTTCCCTGAGCAGCAGAATTTGGACTTACCGAAGTAACTACAGGTGGACTATACACTGTTAACTCTGCTATATCAGATGTAGCTGTACCCAAATCATTTGTTACTATACATCTGTAACTGCCCACATCATTTTGGGTAAAAGAGTCTATTGTATATGTATCTGTTGTAGCTCCTTCAATATCTACCCCATCTTTTTGCCACTGATAAAATAAAGGAGTCATACCATAAGCACCAATATATAGAGAGGCAGGATCTCCAATAATTATTGCACTGGATACCGGCTGTATTGCTATAACAGGAGCGATATCTTCCATCTCAGTTATTGTGAATCCATCCGTCAAAGAGAATATTAGTGGATCACCCATGGGTGGTATAAATTTTACTGCAACATCTTTTGAGCCAAGCTCTTCATCGGCAGGGATATTAAACATGGCAGTTACTACAGTTTCACTTACGTGAACAAGTGAAGTTCCTTGAATTATTCCTATTATTACTTCATCTACAGGCAGGTCTGCCGGTGGTAATTCTGACCCTGATATTGTGTACCAGAAGGCCTAACGTTCCCTGAGCGGCAGAATTTGGCGTTACTGACGTAATAGATTGCCCAAATAAAGTTGAGCTACTACTTACTATAAATACTAAGAAAATAAGAATTACTTGTTTCAGCAAATTTTGCTTAATAAATTTTTTCATTTTCATCTGAATAGTTTTGTTGTGTTTCATAATATAAGTTTTTTTATTATTAATTTTTATCTATAATATTTTCCAACATTGTTTAACCGGATTACATTGGCGGGACAAGTTTTAACATATATCCCGTATCCGTTGTAACCGTCTATGCTATTGATATCCATTTCATTTAATTATTAAAAGTACCCAGGTAAATTATCTTTTTTGCTGCTTTTTATCCTGTTTTTTCAAATAAGCTTTGTACTTGCTTTTTTGTTCCTTTTAATGGAATTGCATCCCTCCATCCACTATTAATGTCTGTCCGGTCATATAGTTGGAATCGGGACCTGCCAGGAAAGATACTCCTGCAGCTACATCATCAGGCTCTGATAAGCGACCCAGCGTAACGTTTTTGGCGAAGGTCTGCATGCCCCATTCATCCGATTTCCCAGCTTGTTGGCCTACTTCATGGGCTATGCCAAGCATCATAGGTGTTTTAACAATTCCAGGGGCATAGGCATTGGCAGTAATTCCTTCCTTCGCTAAATCCCGCGCAGCTACCTGGGTTATTCCCCTTATTGCGAATTTAGTTCCGCAGTACAAGGCTAAGCCTGGATTACCAACTACTCCTGCCTGGGAGGTGGCATTTATGATTTTCCCTCCATGCCCTAATTCCTTAAACTTCTTATGAGCAGCCTGAATTCCCCACAAAACGCCGGCTACATTGATCCGATAAACCTTATCGAATTGCTCGGGGGTGATGCTATCAATTGGTGTTGTGGGTCCAACCCCTGCATTGTTCACTATAACATCAAAACCACTTAATCTGGTTGATGTTTCCTCCACAGCAGCGAACACGCTTTCCCGGTCTGCCACATCTACCTGAATTGCAATCGCGTTCCCACCATCCTGGTTGATGGCTTTGGCCACCTTACCGGCATTTACCCCGTTCAAATCGGCAACTGATATTGAGAATCCATCTTTTGCCAATCTTTTGCAAATGGCTTCTCCGATTCCTTGTCCGCCTCCAGTAACCATGGCAACTTTACTTGATTTTATTGTTTTCATATCTATAAAATTTTAAAAATAATATGATTAAATAAATTAATGACTATTAATTAGCATCGCGTACCAAACGCACATAATTGTAAATACGCTCTTCATCATCAGGAGATGGCCCATCTTCAACCTTAGTATCAAAACGTACTGCACCTGCACCATGTAAATCATTCCCATCCCAGTCAACCGCATAACCAAAAGCAACATAATCGGCGAAATACATGCCACTAACTGCTTCGCTGCCTGCAGATGTACTTGTCCAGAAGTAAGGATAATCATCGTTGCCAGCTTCATTAACTATTCCGGAAATAATAAACATTGTTGTATCAAGTGCAGGAAACACACCCGAGTAATCAACGATAGATTGTAGTTCCTTAACATTAGGTAAGCGCCAATCAGAATAGCCTGCATAGGTAGCGTTTTCAGCATAAGCCAGTGCATGTTCCCAATCCATTCCTTCCTGGCTGTCGTCTTGCGACCACATCAATCCGGTTGCAACATCTGTTATGGTGCTGTCGCCATTATCCGCAAATTCGTTGATACCATAAGTCTCACCACGAACGGCACGTACATACCTCATACCCTCCAGTGCTTTAATATGGCCTGTCCAGTCATTTACAATAAACGAAACATTTGTAGCAGCTTCCGGGGTATTTACCAGGTATTTGTTGCTCGACCATGAATGTTGTTGGTTTGGTTCTGAGCCATCATCACTTACCAGGTTAAAATAATCGGTATCGAGATAAGGCCAACCTGTGGATTGGTTCCTGATTGACCACAGTTCTTTTATAGTTGGTAAACGCCAATCATCATATCCATTTAAAGTAAGGTTACTGCAGTATGTAGCAGCTTGTTCCCAGTCCATACCTGCACCTGATTGGTCTTGTGCCCACATTAAACCGGTTACATTGTCGGTAATGGTACCATCACCATTATCGGTAAAAGACATCGGCTTCCCTGATAAATAATTGGCATCCTGTCCGTAAAAGGCATCTCCGCTTTGTAATCCTGTTATAACATTACCCACGGCATCGTACGTTTTTACCTGGCCAGTGGCAGGCAATACATAATTTTTTACTTCAGGTGTTTCCGTAGTAGTTGTTGTGTCATCATCCTTATCACATGCTGTAAATCCAATTACAAATACAATTAATAGTGCAAGGATCGTTTTTGCGTTTAATAATTTTTTTCTTTTCATAATATCTTGTTTTAATATTTATGAAACAAAAGTATTGCCTGATTGATGTAAATAAAAAAGGGATCAACGGATTGGGGGATTTTATCTACGAATTGAATTCCTGCAATGAAAACATCGGTGGGGCATGTTTTAACGAATGTTCCACATCCGATGCATCCGTTTATACTTTTTACCGACATACTTATTATTTGATTGGTGGTTATTAAATTATTGTAAACCTATTAAATTTCTTTTTCAATGGATTCATAAAGATTCATTAAGGTATTTACGTTTCCTACTGAATCCAAACCCAAAGTTGAGATCGAGGGATAGTAGAAGTCAAACACCAGGCATTCTCCACGGTCATCATTTACATGCTCTGACGTTGAATCTGAAGAAATCATGGGACGATCTGTTTCAAAAATTCCGGTTTTGTTTCTTCCCACCAACAAATGCAACCTTGCTCTCAAAGCTTGTTTTATCAAAGATGGCTTGTATGTTTGCCTGGTTTTCAAAATGATTATTTTAAAATCAATATCCTGGAAAGAGCATCTTGTTCATTATAAGATTATCAGAAATTATTCATCCTCCATTGTTAATTATAAAAACAGTGGTTTTTGTTGCCCTGAACCATTAATTTAAGTAGTTACTTACTGCTGTTGCTCGCTCTGTAACATGCGAGTTAAGTTTGTTTACCGCTGATTGAAAATCTGAACTTGAATTTAAAAATGTGTATCCTGAAATTTCAGAGGTCGCATAAGGCTCAATCAATGTAGAATATGTGGAATATTGAGATTGAATAAAACTTACACTGAAAGTCCCATTAACAATTTCCTGTACATAGCTATCGTACTGTGCTTTATAAACAGCATCCTGATACAAGAACCCGATTAATGGCCACCGAGATGCATTTAAACCCGAAAAATTCAATGGTAGCGAACCTCCTTGTTTTCCATCTTGCAGTGCCTCATTATTATCCCAGGGAATCCAGGTTAGCTTATTAGTCTCCGGATCATTATACAAGAAATAATTATGAGTCATTCTCCCATAGGCATCCCAATTTTGGATGACTGTATTCGCTGCCAGATATTTTAAAAACACATCGGTATCAAAAACAGTCTCTAAATTTGTTCTCCAGCTTGCTGCATCTGTTGTTCTTGAGTCATCATGTAAAATCGATAATAAACTTTCAACATCTGAGAAATCAGCTTCTTCCTCATTGGTTTTCTTCACATATTCATCTTCGTCAAAAGTACCTTCTGCAAAACTCGCTGTATCACCATCTGGTTTGTATAAATTGCCATCGTTGTCTGAAAATTGTGTATCCAAAACGGTATCATCAACTTCTTCAACCAAAGTATATACTCCAAAATAAACTGGACCGTCTCCAAAATCCACATAAAGCGTGTAAAAAGCTGTATGTGATGCTACTAAGCCAGCATTTCTAAACACGTCGCCAGCTACTTTTTCCCGCATCATCGATTTGTCTTCATAATTATTTTTCAGGCTTAATTTCTTAAAACCATAAAATCGTTGATTGTCTATTTGCGGATAATCATCTTCAAACTCATCAAAGTCTAACTTGAAAGATAGTTTTAGAATTCCACTGCTCCAAGCGGAAGCCAAACTTGAATTGCCTTTAAACCGAAGGCCTACTCTGTACCATTCGATACCTTCGTAAAAGATTTCTGCGGGTACAAAAACAGGATCTTCATCATCATTAGAAAATGTACCATGTCCTCTTCCAAAAGTTCCGTAAAGATTGGTCATGTCGTCTAACATATTTTGCCAGCGAGCTGCTGTAATAACAATATCAAGCCTTTTTACAACATTGTCCTCAAATACTTCATCAAAATTTGGATCTGCATCTTTACTATGTGTTTCCGCTGTCCAATCTGTCGCTTCAAATTCTGTATCGTCAAATACCACAGTATTATCCGCTACAATATCATCTTCATCTTTATTGCAAGCAGAAAAACTTAATGCTAATATTATGAATAAGGAAATTAAACTTAATTCTGAAAACTTACTCGTTATTGACTTCATATCGTTTTTTTTTAAACACTATGCAATGACACAGTGATGAATATTTATCTGATGTAGTTATTGAAGAAGATAAGCGCCCGATGAACCTCCCGATAGTTACCAGTACAGGGCAACAACCATGATTAATCTAAATTTTATTATTGCTTAACAAACTTCCTCGAATAATTATTTCCTTCATTCTGAAGTGTGAGAAAATAAATTCCCAAGATGACCCCCTCTAACTCCCCCTCAAGGGGGAGGATGCCAGCACACAGGCCATAGAGTGGTTAGTGCGTGGGCAGCTCCCTTCCCCTCAAGGGGAAGGGTTGGGGATGGGGTTATTATTGCTTAACAAACTTCCTCGAATAATTATTTCCTTCATTCTGAAGTGTGAGAAAATACATCCCTGGCTTTAACTCGCTGATATTTATATTCGTGTTCTGCGATAATTCTTTGGAATTAGAATAAGCCCGCCCGCCCGTCAAATCAAAAATCTGTATTGTTGATATTCCTGAAAAAGGGAGGTTCTTCCATCCAGCCCAGGGCTTCGCCAAAACAAACATAAGCCCCAAAGCCACCTTCATTTTCAGTCCAATTGGCATGTGTTGTGCCAGTCCAGTAAAACGGATAATTAATTTCTCCACCTTCATCTATAACTGTGCTGCAATTAAACAGTGGGTCGATGGCAGCAGAGTTAGTAACAGATGGCGCACGCTCATAGTCCAGAATACTTTGTAATTCTTTGGCATTGGGCAAACGCCAATCATCATAATCAGCATACTCAAAAGCTTCGGCATAGCCCAGGGCATCTCCCCAAACCATTCCTTCGCCATCATCATCCTGCATCCACATCAGGCCGGTTGCATTGTCGGTGATGGTGCCATCGCCGTTGTCCTCGAAGTCGTTTATTCCGTAATCGCTATTTCCCCGCACGTACATCACGTAAAACTTCTTAGCTTCTTGTTGCCCCGGCAAAGGATCTTTGGGATAACCTTTAATGCGGCCATCGGCAAAGTTAACTCCAAACATTGTTTCATCGCCATTCATGGTGGTTCCAACATAAAGGTTGGATGAGGCCATTTGTGCATCGATAATACGCTCGCCGGCACTTTCATCGCCATAGGCAAAATCGAAATAATCGGTGTTGATAAAAGGAATCAAATCTTCGGTTGAGCCTTGATAGCCACTGGGGTCGATGCCACTGAAAATGATGAGTGAATACATTTCTTTGATGGAGGGTAAACGCCAATCCGTGTATCCCGCCAGATCAAAAGTAGCTGCTCCGGCCATGGCTTCATCGTAGGACATTTTATCCTGGTAATCAATGTCGCCATCGCCGTCCATATCCGGGCTTTGCTGCCACATCAATCCTGTTACCAAATCTGTAACTGTGCCATCGCCATTGTCCTGGTAGCTTGGTTGGTTCCCGGAGTAATTGGCATCCTGACCATAAAAAGCATCACCGGGGGCAGGTGCCGTTATTTCATTTAGTGTATCATAAAACAAATGCTGATCGGTATCAACAATTGGGAAGTTTTGCGATAAACCAAGGTTAATTTGTAAAACCAGCACCAGGCACAGAATTGCCACTGAAGTAAACCTTTGTTCTTTCCCAAAAAAAATAGTTGTCAAGTTTTTCATGATAATAATTTTGTAAATAATTTTAGGATACAAACATAAGATGCGATCTTAGCGTAATATAATCTAATCAATAGAAAGGTGTCTTTCCTCAATAGAATAGTTGAGTTGCTCTATAATCGGATATTAATAACATCAGGTAATATGGGTTGGCTTAATCGTAAAAGAGTTATTTGATTAAAACGTCAGCCCAAGCTCTAATCGCCCCCAACTGCTACCCTTTTACAAAAATCCGGCAAGTTATCTACCCACAAAACAAAACGAAATCCTATTTTACTGTTTACCATTGTTTATTATTGTTTAATGATAATAAAAGTTGTATTACACTGTTATCTATCTAATTATTTATATAAAATGAAATCATGGAAAAAAAATCAGGAATAATGTCGGTATTTGCTGTTTTTCAAAATCGTGAAGCATATTTTGAGCAGCTCAACAACAATGAAAATACTTTTCGCTCAACGCTTTATCAAACACTCATCATATTTGTCCTTGCCTTTTTTTATGGTGTGGTGATGGGGAGTTATAACAGCCCGATGCAAGCCCTTGTTACGGGGTTGAAGGTTCCAGCCCTGTTGCTGCTGGCGCTCTCTATCTGCTTCCCGGCCTTTTATGTTATCCAGTACATGCTGGGTTCGCGGCTGTCGCTGGGGCAAATGGTAAGCACCATCTTGTCGGGATTTGTGGTACTTACCACCATCATGGCCTCATTTGCGCCCATTGTTATTTTCTTTATGATCACCGGCAACAATTACGCTTTTCTTAAACTTTTGCATGTGGGCATTTTTGTTTTTTCGGGCATTTTCGGGATGTTTACCATTATTGAAGCCTTGAAGTTTTCGTGCGAAAAGAAAAGTGTTTATCCCAAAATAGGGATCAATATTTTTAAATTCTGGATATTTATTTTTGCTTTTGTTGGGATGCAATTGGCATGGAACCTCAGGCCTTTTGTTGGGGATAAAAACCTGCCCATGGAAATTTTCAGGGAAAAAGAGGGTAATTTTTATCTTGCCGTAATTCAGAGTATGGGCGATTTAATGGGCTGGCGCGATGGGGTAAAACCCGTAAAGAAGTTACAGATTGAAGAACCTGTTGGTGAAAATCCGGTAAGCGATACCATAACCTCAAAACCAAGAGCTGATGAGCCTGCCAGAGAATGAGATTATGAATATTGAGGAGGTGGCCGCGTATCTTCGGTTGAAGCCCCAAACCATTTACACATGGGCTCAGGAAAAGAAAATTCCTGCAGCAAAGCTGGGAAAGGAGTGGCGCTTTCGGCGGTCGGTAATCATCAAGTGGTTTAACCAGCACATCGATGAGAAGTTCAACGAGTTTCTGGAGGATTAGCTGCTGCGAAGCGGTGTTGCCGGTTTTGGTGTTGTAGTGTCCTACGAATCACTTCAAGTCTCGATGGAATAATTTTTGACAACGAAATGGCTATTTTTGACAAATAAGTTTGAACCAAAAGAAACTTACGGGGTGCAGCCCCGAATTGGTCAGCGATTTTTTACTGCTTGTTTGCAATAGCAATGTAGTTGTTTTAATAGTGGTATTCAGGCACTTTGTCAGTGTTTCTCTAAAATCAATTTTGGCGGAAGCACTAAATGATGTGGTTTATACCCCCGATAGCTATCGGGGCAATGATTACCTTTATCAAATGCCGAAAGCTATTGAGTTTTTTTCATTCATATAGCGCAACCACTACGTGGTAGTTTTTCTTTAGGGATATTGATTTACTACAATACCTAAACTCATACTGAGTTTTTAGCAACCCGGCACAGCCTGTCCCGCCCATGCGGGAGGTTGAGGTATAGTAGCTCATAAAATCACCATGATTCAAAAAAACCCGGTACAGCCTGCCCCGATTTTTCGGGAGGTTTCGCTATTTGAATTTCACTTCCGCCATATCTAATTTTCAAAACATTCATCTTTATGTGATGTTTAAATTTCTATTTACTAAATCAAAGAGGTTTAATAAAATCGCTGAATTGGTCGGGACAGGCGCAACGATATTATTCAAAGCACGGGGTTTTTTAAATGACAATTTTGCATTAAAGACAACATTTGTTTGTTATAAATGACAAATCGTTGTACTTTTGTGGAAGTGTCATTTATAAAACTTATTGGATGAAACCATTTATTGTACGAAAAACATACAAAAATCAAATTGAAAAATACATTGGCAAGGATCTTATCAAGGTATTTATTGGCCAAAGGAGGGTTGGGAAAAGTTATTTGCTTTATCAAACCATGGATAGCATAAAACGACTTCTTCCCGAGGTAAATATCATTTATCTTAACTTAGAATTAATAGAATATGAGTCGCTTACGGATTTTAAGCTCCTATATGAACATGTAAAGTCAAAGTCTGTTGATGATCGCTTAAATGTTTTGATGATTGATGAAATACAAGAAGTTTCTCAATTCGAAAAAGCCCTAAAAAGCCTGCTTGCCGAAGGTGGGTTTGATATTTATTGCACCGGAAGCAATGCACATCTTTTGTCGGGAGAACTGGCAACTTACCTTGGGGGAAGATATGTTGAAATACCTGTTTATGCTTTAAGCTACCCCGAGTTTTTATTGTTTCATAAATTAAACCATAATCAGGACAGCATTGATAAGTATTTAAAATTTGGGGGCTTACCTTACTTAATACATTTAAAACTGGATGATGATACTGTTTTTGATTATTTGAAGAATATAAATCAATCCATACTTTTTCGTGATGTTGTATCGCGCTTTCAGGTAAGGAATGTTGAGTTCCTTGTTCGATTGATACGATACCTTGCCGGAGAAATCGGAAATATAGTTTCGGCACGAAATATCGTTAAGTTTTTAAAATCTCAAAACATCAGGATTTCAATTAATGTGGTGCTCAATTATATAGATTATCTTACTACTGCCATGCTGATTGCAAAAGTAAGGAGGGCCGACATTCAAGGTAAAAAGGTATTTGAACTTGGCGAAAAATATTATTTCAATGATATTGGAATTAGAAATGCAGTTGTAGGGTTTTCCCCTTTTGATTTGGGACAAATATTGGAGAATGTCGTTTACCTGCATTTAAAGTTCCTGGGATATTCTGTTTTAATTGGGAAACAAAATGACAAAGAAGTGGATTTTATCGCGGAAAGAAATGGCGAGAAAATTTACATCCAGGTGGCCCTGCGCATTGTCGAAATGCAAACTATGGAAAGGGAATTTGGTAATTTAAAAGCCATTAAAGATAACTATCCAAAATATGTAATTACGCTGGACGAATATACTGGCGCGAGCCACGAAGGGATCGCTCATCTCCCGCTAAATAAGTTTCTTTATGAATTTGAATAATTACAAAGTATATCCCGGGGGGTACGATGGATTCACACTTTCGTGCTGTGCGTTTTATTTGTAAGTAATATCCCGACAAGGAGTGTAATCAGCGCCGAAAGAAACCCGGGAATAAATGAAGCTTTGGCTTCAAATTGTTCGGGAGCTGCAATTCCCCAAATAAAAAATGACAGGTTTACAACAAAACCTACGATGATGCTCCACAGTGCGGCAGTTCGGTAATTATGCACATCCTGTTTGATTAATGCAAGGAAAGTTACCGGCACAAAAATTACTATCGTGGCAAGTCCTACCACCATTAAATCAACAATTTTCGGGAAAGACAGCGCCATAAAAAGGGCGATGAAACCAAAAACGATAGTAGTAAACCTGACACTTTTTTGGGTTTTGTTTGAAGTGATGTCCGGCGTTTTCTGTTTCCATCCCACGAAGTCCTTTACAGCAGAAATGGAGATCAGGTTAAGAAAGCTGTCGCCCGAAGACATCAATGCAGAAAGCAAACCCACCACTGCAAAACCCAGGATAAACTGGTTGCTGTGACGCTCAAGGAAAATATAGGCCACATCACGCGGGGCAATCTCATCGGCAACAACCAGCCGGATGGCCATGCCCACGAGCGGGAACAAAATATAAAACGGCAACATCCCGAAGCCTGAAATAATGCTCACCCGTTTGGCGACTTTTGGACTTCTCGCTGCCAGAATTCGCTGCCAGATATCCATCCGAACCATCACCGAGGGCGCCAGAAATAGTGGAAGGCCCACCAAAAAGAGGATGCCATATTTTGTGCCGTTTAGCATTTCGCCAGGAAGTTCCGAAAGTTTTGTGAGGCCAAGTGTATCCGACCAAATTCCGGGGATAAAAATGGAAACAATCATCAGTAGGATCACAACAAATTGAATCATGTCGGTGATGATTACCCCCGACAATCCCGCCAGAGCGGTATAAAAAATTACAATGAGACACGAAATGATGGCTGCCGATTGAAACCCAATGTCAAAGGAAAACTTGAGCAACGAGGCCATCCCCACAAATTGAGCCGCCAGCAGAAAGAAAAAAATAAAAATATTAACGCCACTTACCACCGATGAAAACATGCGCGAGTAGCCGGGGTGTTTTTGGTCGGTATAACTTTTATTAAGAAAGCCGGGCAAGGAGTAGATTTTTCTTTTCACACCATCGGCATTGATTTTTCCTGCATAACGCGATAAAATGAAAAACCCGATCACATAGGCAACGCCAATCCCGACTGCAGCAAACCCCGACTCATAACCCATGGCCATCAAGCCAATGGAAGTACCACCTCCCACGAATGTGGCCAGCGTAGTAAACACCAAAGGTAGCGTTGGGGTATTCCGGTTGTTTACAAGGTAGGCCTCAAGGTCGGTGGTTTTTACATGGCGTAAGGTAAAAAATATAATTACCACAAGGTAGATTACTATCCAGAAAATCAGCCACTCCATAGTTTAGAATTTTTCCAAAAATAGTCATATTTACTTTTGTGAATTAATCAGGTTAAGAAAGTTTAAAAGCAATTGCCCTCACAGGCTTTTTTGTTAAAATTGCAAATGTTTGTTCAACAATAAAAATGTAGAGCAATACATTTATTGATGTAGAATAAACATTCGATCAATAATAGTGTTACTAAATAGAAACTTAAACATAAAATAAAATGATTTCAAAAAATTTAGAAAAAGCAATTAACGAACAAATAGAGCTTGAAGAGCAATCATCGCGGATTTACATGGCAATGGCATCATGGTGCGAGTTAAATGGATTTTCAGGTGCGGCAGAATTTCTTTATACCCACAGCGACGAAGAGCGTTCGCACATGCTAAAGTTTGTTCATTTTTTGAACGACCGTGGCGGACATGCACAACTTGCAGCTTTGGAACAGCCTTCATCCAAGTTCAATTCGTTAGAAGAGTTGTTTAATGATGTGCTGAACCACGAAAGGTACGTAAGCAAAAAAATTAATGAGTTGGTTGACATCTGTCTTACCGAAAAAGACCATACCACCAATAGCTTTTTGCAGTGGTTTGTAACAGAGCAAATAGAGGAGGAGAGTCTTGCTCAGGAAATTGTTGATAAAATCAAGCTTGTTGGTGATTCCAAAGGTGGAAACTTCCACCTCGATATGTTTCTTTCGGGCAAGGCTGCTGCTGAAGCAGCCGCTGGTGCATAACAAATTTTATAGTAAGCAAAGCATAAAAGACAAGGTTATATGGCCTTGTCTTTTTTGTTTTTGATTGTTTTTGGCAAGTTGAGACGCATGGCTCCCGTAGTGCCGGGACAGGCCGTGCGTCTTTACTTTCCGATTATTCCTTTTTTTGAAAATGGATGAGACAGGTTTTTAAAGATTTTTTCTATCTGCGAGTATCTGTCCAATCCGAGCCTGCCCCGTTTTTTCGGGGTCATCTGTGTTCTTTTCCATTTGATTATTTTTTTAATTTCAGATTGAAGATTAACGATTTTAGATTTAAGATGTGGTAAAAAATCTATAACCTCCAATCAATTATTCTACTCCATAAATATTTTCCTGCAATTTCAACCAAGCCATTTTCAGCAAAAATTTCCAGGGAGTTTGATGAAAGAAAAAAGGCGCGACTAAAAAGTCGCGCCCGTCCCCAAGCAGGAGGCAACCTTTTTGGGGGAGATCGCCACCTGATGTTTGTTATTCGATGATAAGTTTGCCCGAATATTGTGGCTTTGTATTGCTGAGTATTTTATAGAAATATATTCCGGAATTGAGTTTTTGACCTTGATTTCCGTGTGCATCCCAACCAAATTGTTTTAGGCCGGGAGATTGTACACCCAGTTTGTTAGAATATACCTGGTGGCCGTTCATGTTGTAAACTTCAAACCGGACAATGCCCTTAGATTGAAGCGTGTATGAAATGTTTGTGCTCTCCCTGAAAGGATTTGGGAAAACATTTACGAATCCATTAGTTGAGTTTTCAGGTTCAAATATCGCGGTTGTACTGTCGGGGTTAGAGTGGATGTATGATTGGGCTGATATTGAAAAATCGCCGGAAGATAAACTAACAGTAAGCGTATCAGTTTGGGAAAACGCACCTTCGGGGATAGTGTAATTTATCAAAATGCTATCTTTTTGAAAAGGTGTCAAAGTTTGAGTACTGCCCGATGTTTCGATAGCCCAGCCATTTATTGAAGAAATGCTGTAATCAAAAGCCCTGCTGCCTGTGCCCAAGTTTTTCAAATGCACATAAAATGCCCCGGAATGCCCTGCATCATCATATACATATTCGCTCGATATTGAAGCCTGAATAATGGTAGTATCTGCCGGATGAACATTAGCCGGAACATCGCAAATGTAATTCATGCCCTGTGCAGGCGGAATGATATTGTTGCAGTAAAAATGGATGCCATTGTAGTTTCCACAGCTCATAATGTACTGGCCAAGTCCTTCCGAGAGGTCGAGTACGCCATTTTCGGTAGCAAGAAATTCTATCCAAACATCCGCGTAAAGCGAGCCATATTCAGTAATATCCGAAAGTTTCATATAATCAAAAACGAAGCGCATGGTGTCGGCTTCGATTTTTACGGAGTCCCCTTCCATAAAAATTGAATCAGCATACATCGCAACCTCGTTAAAATAGGTTTCGAATCTATCTTTGTATCCGGAACTATAACCCGCTTTTATAATGCCTTTGTTATCAATGCGCTCACAGTTTAAAATTACTTTTCCGTTTTTGTCAGGGGTTTCGCCATTTCCAGAAACAATGTATTTACCTTTATTGTTAAAAAGTTTATCTGCAGTAATTTCAATACTTCCGCCATTCATACCTTCTGAATCTCCCGTTTTAATAATCCCGTCATTGGTAACAGTATTAGCTTCAATTTTCACACTCCCCACAGAGGTTGGGTCCTCTGCTGTAAAAATTGTACCATTGTTGTAGAGCGAGCCTGTAGTTATATTCAGACCATTATCTCCGGCAAGAATATCTCCGGTATTGTTGATGTTATTCCCAATCATTTGGCAGCCATCGATGTTTAGTTGACCTGAGTTATTAATTTGGTTAAATTGATGAATATTAAGGTCGCTATCTTGGGTTGACCCATCTATGTTGCCTTGATTGTTAAAAACACCACCTTCGCTGTTGTTAAAGATTGTTGCTTCACCATTAACGTTTATTTGATTGGTGTTGTGTAGTTTGTCAATTTCCATTCTCACGTTGTTCAGGGTTAATTCTCCAAAATTGTGTAATTCACTCAAGCCAGCACCAAAGAAAGTGGGCCCAATTACACATTCCGATGTTCCACTTGGAATTACAACAACATCATTATACCCTGGTTCTCCTGATGGATCCCAGTTGGCATCATTGTAATAATTGTTATCCCCTGCAGCACCTGTCCAGGTTTTGGTGTATTGCTGGGCTACTGATACTTGTAGCACTAATGTTAGAAAACTGATAAGTAAGATTAAATTTTTCATGTTGCCTCCTGTGTTTTTGTTTGTAAATTAATGAAACAAAGATATATCACCGGGATACCCTAATGCAAGTTTTTGCAGTGCGGTTTGATAAAACCGCACTGCAAAAATTAACTATAAAGTACATGCATTAAGACTGATACAACTATTATACATCAAAATGAGTAAAGGCATCAGAATGATGGATATCAAACTTCTTCATAGACCCAAACGATACTTTTATTAAGCCTGAATAATTCAATTTGTAAAGTCAGAATTCCAGACCCCATCGTAAATACATTGTCGTCAAATAAGAATTTCCTTCGTAGATACTACCAATAAATCTTCAACCTGAGTTTACTCAAATCCTGGGTTCAAGAAATAAGGTAATAAGGTTGGTGAACCTTAGGTGCATATCAAGGTTACTAAGGTTAATAAGCAGGAAATAAGGTTTTTATTTTTAAACAGCAATTTCTTAAAAATCTTACGACACGAAGTTAGACCGTACGACCGCAGGGCATCCGTATGGATGAATCTCTTTCCCCAACCTTAGTACAGAGACAATATGCCAATATTTCACAAACCTTATTGCCTTATTAGGCGACATCTTTTAATGCCTCTTCAAAAATATCAACATTAGAAGGTCTTAGCGTTTCGCTGGAAAACGGAAGGGGTAATGCCGGTTTCGCGCTTAAAAATCTCGTTAAAAACCGATTTCGAGCCAAAGCCCACCTCGGTAGCAATGGCCTCGATGGTGTGATTTTCGAACGAAGGGTTTACCAACAAGCGCCTTGCCTCGCTAATGCGGTAGCTATTGATGAAACTCCTGTAGTTGGTTTTGAAATGACTGTTGATGATTTGCGAAAGATAGCTGCGGTTGGTATTGAGTTTGGTGGCCAGATCGTCGATGGTGATTTTGGTTTTCGTGTAAATTTTATCTTGCTTCATCAATTCGAGGTTCTTCAGGGTAAGGCTACGGTTGACTTTTTTGGTTTTGATGTATTGAAAAATAATCAGCAATAAGATAATCAGCAACAGGGCCATACCTGCAACAAAAAAGTTAGCCTTCTGCTTATGCCTTGAAGGTTTCAGCAACATGCAGGCGGTTTTCTACATTCAGCAATTTGATTTCCTTTTGCTGTTCGCGAAAGTTAAATTTTGTTTCGAGCCGTGCAATTTTCGATTGTTGCTCTACAGAGTGTACGCTATCTTCAAGGTTTGAATGTTTTTTTTGGTAAACGAGGGTCTGCCTAAAATCACCTTTTTCCTCCAGATACACAGCCCACGATTTATACACACCTGATAACTTATCGATGGAGCCTAATTCGTCGGCCAACTTTTCAGCTTCTTCCAGGTTTGTTTTGGCTTTCGCGAACAAGCCCTTTTTTGCATATACTTCGCCCAGCACACTTAAATCAGGTATCAGGAAAGTTGCTTTATTGAGGTCGGTAAGCATGGGGATGGCTTTTTCGATGTAATACGCTGCACTATCGTATTGATTGAGGTAATGAAATGCCAGGCCGGTATTTCCATAAGCCAGGGCAACATCTTCATCCATTCCAAGATTTAACGCTTCGGGAATTACTTCATGGTACATCGAAATAGCCTTCTTGTATTGTTTCATGTCGGCATAAACAGTAGCAATATTGGTTTGAAACTGCAGTATCATGTAAGGATTACCTGTGTTTTTAGCCCCTTCAAGCCCGCGGTTAAAATACTCGAGACCCTTTTCAAAATTAAACATCTCGTTTTGTATATTGCCCATGTTTCCAAGTATGGGGCTGGCATCCTTGCCCCGTTCAATCATGTTGTCGTAGGAATTTTTGATAATATTCAAGGGCTTTGTCGTATTCGGCCACGGCCTGGTAGGCTATGCCGTAAGCATTATAAGCAGGGTCGAAAACTATTTTTTCATCGGTCTGGTTATAAAATTCCAATGCTTCATCCAGGTACTTAATGCATTTGGGATAGTTATCCTGTGTTATTTCATAATAGCCATAACCAATCAGGGTGCGGGCAATACCAGTTATGTATTTCTTTTCATTAGCAAGCTCAAAGGCAAGGTCGAGGGCAATTTTGGCTGAATCACTATCGATATTAAAATACACAAAGGCAAGGTCATTCCACACATGAACTATTTCTTTGTACCGGTCAGAATTTTCGATTTTTTTAAGCTTTTCGGCTGTTGGTGACTGGGAATATGGGGTATGCGAAATCGATATAAATATTACAATAACTGTGAGTAAAAGAAAGTTTTTCATCTGCCTATTGTTTTTGTTGCTCACAAAAATCGTTAAAATCAATCAGTTAAACAAATTTACCTTTAATGTTTTTGGAAAAGGTAATACCAGTAGAATGTGGAATTTATAAGCAATACCAAAAAAAAAGCTAGCCCAATTCAAAAGTGCTAATCCCAAAAATTTTATCTAACGGAAGTTTTGTTGGCATACCGTAATACATTCTTGCACATTCGAAAACATAGGATGCTTCATATTTTTTCACTAGGGCTTGGGCAGCTTTATTAATAACAGGGATATCAAGAAAAACGTCTTCGCCCGGGACAGCATTAAGACAAGCCTGGTAAAGCGCTTCTGCTACCAAAGCATCATCAGCAAAAAGTGGCCCGATTTTATATCCGCTTGTAGCTTTCCTCAAAACACAAAATCCTGCAATTTTATCATTCATAGTATATTTAAACGCCTTGCTTAACGGCATCTTAAGCCACGGCTTCATAAATTGCGGGCGAGGATAGCCGAAACATTGTTTGTCATATTCCAGAATAGATGAAATGTCCTGACCTTCAATGAATGAAATATTCAGATCAGGGTCAAATTTCTCGCCTTTCCTGGCAAAGCGCTCATCCCTGAAAGCAATTTTAAATCCTCCATTATTGTAAAAGGATTGCATTGCCACCACGCCATCCATACCGATGGGTACGCCGGGATTAAGTCTCGATAGGAGCAAATTCCTGCGCTCTGCCCATAATTTTCGGCCAATGCCTTGCGAGCGCAATCCAGGTTCCACAATAAAAAAACCCATGAAACCGAAATTTCCATTGTATGAAACCACCGATCCTCCTGCAATCAGTTTGTCGTTGTAGTAACATCCATAAAATCCATAGGGATCTGTTTCCCAAAAAACATCAGCATCATAAGGCCCCGGATTCCATCCTTCTGATTTCGCCCAGTCAACCAGGATATTCAAACCTTGTTTGTCGAGTTTTGTAAACTTTAGTTGATTTATATTTACCATTTCGTATATGTATTATTATCCTGCTCTAATCGAGAACAAATATAAATGTAAACACAAAATGATGCAGCGTGGTTTAAAGTGAGGTGAGAATCTTTACTTTATGATTTTTTTATGAACACGGATAACACGGATAACACGGATAACACGAATGAGACGGATCATACGGATTTTCACGGATAAGTAAAATCTGTGAGCATCCGTCTAATCCGTCCAATCCGTGTTCTTATTTTATGTGAATTGTCATCTTAAAAAGACCTTCCTACAAATGATTGCCTTTTCCGTTTGAATGGATATGAGGTAAATCCCGGCAGCTTGGTTTATCGAAAATTCTTGTTCTTCGCTACCACTTATTTTTATTCTTTCCAACACCTGTCCCGAAATATTTACCAGACTTATTGTTCCTTGTTCCTTGTCGGGATTATAGATTACAATTTTCCCTTCCAGGAAACTGAATGAAATTTTTGTTTCAGGTATGATTTCCCTAATGGCGGTAGCATCTTTAAAATGCAGATAAAACCTTCCTGTTCCGCTTTCGCTGATGGTGGCAAAATAGCTGTCCCAGCGCAGATTGGTAAAAGTGTTTTGCTGCCGGTCTTCGAGTACAATGTTGTAATTTTCCAGGAGTTCCTGGTAAATGGAAAATTCAAACACCCCTGTTTCGGCCACATCGATCCCCACGGGAATTACAAAGCTTTCGATATCATTATCAGGTAAAGCCTGGATGGCGAAATCTTTCCCGTTGTCGTCCACAAGTTTTGTGTATAAGGCAAGGTTTGGATTTCCTTTAAACTTGGCAGCATCGTAGGAAGGATCGAGGCCATCTGTCATTTCTGCATTAAAACATAAGGTCGTAGAATTGGAGTTTCCGTTGCCGGTGATGGTGAGTTCGACCGATGGGCATGCTTCTTTATTTTTGTAAGCTGCTGCCGTGTTGTGCGCCTGCATGTTGGTGTTGAAAAGCAAATTATCACTTGAAGCTACTTTCACCATAAAAGCCTGCCCGGGCGCAATAAAATCCTGATCGATGGTAGTAGGCTTCTCAACATTCCTTCGGTGATATTGTTGGTAGCACAAAATTGATATACTTCACCAAGCAGTCGCTGGCTTTCGGAATAATTTCCGGATCGGGATTTGGCCTTCGCCAGGTTGAATGTTGCCACGATTTCGCCAAAAGCATAATTACTTTGCCGCGAAATACGGATGGATTCATCGTAAAGGTAAAATGCTGAGTCATATTGATGGTGGTCGACCAGCACCGTTCCCAATATCGGCATAGTATGCGGCCATCTGGCTCTGATCATTTTGGAGTGTATTCTTTTTTAATGCCTCAATCGTATCTTTTTGCTCCAATGACAGCTGGCCTGCTTTTTGGCAACTGCCAAAACCGAAAAACCAAATCGCCATTCTCATTTCTTACAATTGATCCCCTATTCTTATTATCAACTGCCTGGGCACCTAATCTCCGGCATTCATAATATCCGTTTGTTTGCTGATGGATTCTTCGTGGATGGCCCTTAGGAGTTTGTCGATAAACCTGTGGCTCAAGTCGCGCTCTTCTCCTTTTTTGAGGTTACTCAAAATAATATCTTCCCACCTTTTGGGTTGGAGGATGGTCATGTTGTTTTCCTTTTTGAAACGGCCAATGGTTTTGGCTACTTCCATACGTTTTTGCATGATGTCGAGCATTTCATCATCCAGAAAGCTGATCTGGCTGCGCAATTCTTCCAGTGTTTCTCCGGGTGCTCCTTCGGGGGCAACCTGCCTGATGACAAGGTTATCAAGTAGTATTTTAAGGTCGGCGGGGGTAAGCTGTTGTTGTTTGTCGCTCCAGGCCTCTTCGGGCTTGCAGTGCGATTCTATCATCAGGCCATCGTAGTTCAAGTCCATGGACTTTTGTGAAATGCTTTGCAAAAGCTTACGGTTTCCGGCAATATGACTGGGGTCGCAGAGCAGGGGCAAATCAGGCATTCTTCGTTTAAGTTCGATGGGAACCTGCCACATGGGCGGGTTGCGATAGATGCTGTGTTCATAAGCTGAAAACCCGCGGTGGATAGCGCCAACCCTTACCGCGCCAACTTTCTGAAGCCGCTCTATGGCACCCGTCCAAAGTTCTGCATCAGGGTTTATGGGGTTTTTTACAAAAATGGGTATGTCCACACCACGCAGAGCTTCAGCAATTTCCTGCATTGCAAATGGGTTTGCCGAGGTGCGGGCACCAATCCACAAAATATCGATACCTGCTTTCAGGGCAGCCTCCACATGCCTAACATTGGCTACTTCTGTTGAAACCTTCATGCCTGTTTCGCTTTTAACGTGCTGCATCCAGCGTAAACCTTTAGATCCTACACCTTCGAAAGACCCCGGCCTTGTGCGGGGTTTCCATATTCCGGCACGAAAAATCGCAATACCCAAATCCTTAACATCATTGGCAGTTGTCATCATTTGTTGGGATGTTTCCGCGCTGCATGGCCCCGAGATAATCAATGGCCTCACACCGTTTCCCAAACCCCACTGTTCGAGTATTTTTATTGTCTTTATCATTATTTCAAGATTTTTTTAATGTTATTTGATTTTTTAATTAATTCGTCAATCTTCTCCCTGTTTCCATCCTTGATGGCATCTTTAAAGTTTTCCAACTTGTTGATGTAAATTTCTAACACTTCAACAACGTTTTCGGCATTTTGCTCAAATATTGGCGACCACATTTCTGCTGAACTTTTTGCAAGCCGCACGGTTGAATCAAAACCTCCACTGGCCAAATCGAAAATATGTTTCTGGGTTCGCTCCTGATCGAGCACAGTAAGTGCAAGGGCAAAGGAACTGATATGTGAGAGATGCGACACATAGGCTGCGTGACGGTCGTGGCTAATGGAATTCATGAATGTTACACGCATATTCAGCGCTTCATACATTCTGCGAATAGCCGCCAAAGCCCTGATATCGGATTCTTCGGCATCACAAAAGATTACTGCTTTTCCATCAAACAAACCCGACATTGCCGCCCAGGGTCCCGAAAACTCAGTTCCGGCCATGGGGTGCGCGGCCACATAATTTTTGCGTTTAGGGTGATATTTCACAAGCCGACAGATCATTTCTTTGGTCGAACACATATCGGTGACCATTTGGCTCTTCACCTGATCGAGAATTTTGGGAATCAGTTTCACGGCACCGTCCACCGGTACTGCCACCAGAACCAGGTCACTTTTATTGATGGCTTCTTCAAGGGAAGCAATTTCGTCAACAATACCAACATGCAAAGCTGTTTCAGCATGGAGCTTATTGTTATCCACACCTGTTATTTTACCTGCAAAGCCCCGTTTTTTCAGGTCGATGGCTGCCGAACCTCCCATTAATCCAAGTCCAATAATTGCGATGTTCATATTTTCTGTTTTGTATTAAAATCAATTACAATTTAGATAATTAATAAGTTTCTGTTCATAAAGTCAATATTTTTTTTGCCATTTTTATTGATTTAAATAACTACGATTATTGTAAACAGATTTCTCCCTTCGATACCAATGACAAGTTCTTTAAGAAAACAATCTTTATCATCGAATAGACCTCTCAGTCCCCGAATGGTCGGGGCAGGCTGCAAGCTCCATCGAGGTGACAAGGCTTCCGTTTGGATAGTGGGAAGATGGGAATCGGACGCGAAGCGTCCGATTCCCCTCCTCCCAAATCAACCCGTGGACGGGGTCATTTCGATGCCGCACATGCGGCAAGAAATCTATTCCATAATGTCATCTCCTCATTATGCCCAAAAACTTTGGGTGAACTCTCAACTCCCCTGGATTAAAACTCCAGCCAGATCATTTCGAAGAAGCGAAGCAGCGTGTCCCGACCCTTCGGGAACTGAGAAATCTATTGACAAATTTTCATCACTGTTATTTATCACCAAACATCTTAAATCTTATATCTAAAATCCATAAGCTTAAATCTTATATTTTTTTAATTTTACTCTATTTACCGGAACTAATCATTTCCCAGCCTCCTTAGTACTTCCCGAAAAACCTCTTGCGTGCTGCAAAGCGATACCCTCACATACTTTTCTCCGTTCTTCCCAAAAATAGCCCCGGGTGTAATAAACACAGCCTTGCTGTTGAGATAGTGATCGGAAAAGGCATAAGAATCTTTAAATTCATCCGGTATTTTACCCCATACAAACATCCCCGATTGAGCCTTAACATATTTCACTTTCAGCCCATCAAAAATTTCCATCGCCATTAACTGGCGCACTGCATATTCATCATTGATGGCTCTGTACCAGTTGCGATCTTTGGCCAAAGCCTTTACTGCCGCCAATTGCATGGGTTTAAACATCCCCGAATCCATATTGCTTTTTATGGCAAGGATACATTTTAAATAATCGCCATTTCCGGCAACACATCCAATGCGCCACCCCGCCATATTGTGGGATTTGCTTAAAGAGTTAAGTTCGATGACTACTTCCTTTGCCCCTGGAATCGATAGAATGCTCATGGGTTCTTCATTTAAAATAAAGCTGTATGGATTGTCATTCACCACCAGAATTTTATATTTCCTTGCAAAACTGATAAGCTCTTCAAACATTGCTTTAGTAGCTTTTGTTCCGGTGGGCATGTGTGGATAGTTTAACCACAAAATTTTAACTTTCTCCGATGCCAGGGTTTCAAGTTCATCAAAATCCGGCAGCCAGTTGTTTTCTTCACGAAGGTTGTATTTTATTACCCCGGCACCAACAATATTGGCCACAGCATTGTAGGCAGGATAGCCCGGATCGGGAACCAGCACTTTATCGCCGGGATTTAGAAATGCCAGCGAAATATGCATGATCCCCTCTTTTGAGCCCATCAGGGGCAGGATTTCTGATTCGGGGTTTAGCCTTACACCAAAGTACTCCTCATACCATCCGGCGAAAGCCTGGCGGAGTTGTGGAATACCCGTGTAGCTTTGATAGCCGTGAGATTCGGCATTTTTGCTTTGCTTCATCAGTTCATCAATACCAGCATAAGGTGGCATCAAATCGGGGCTGCCAATGCCCAGGTTGATGATGTCCTCGCCTGTAGCCTTTCGCTTTGCAATTTCACGTAGCTTGGTGGCAAAATAGTATTCCTCGGTGGTGTTGAGCCTGTTGGCTTTTTCGATTATCATGAGGGTAGAGGTTATTGGGTTATTCGTTAATTGTTATTGGTTAATTGTTATTCGTTATTAGGTTAAAAAGTCATTGGCTTCGCGTCATTTATTGTTATTAATTTTCTTACTGTTTACTCCTTAATGAAGACTGCCAATCCCGAAAAATAGAAAATCTTCGATTTTCGTAATTTTTCGAGGATGCACGGGCGAAGCCCGGCACTGTGGACTGCCCACCCGCCTGCGGCGAGGCAAGCTGTGGACTGCCAACTCCTTTCTATAACTTATGAAGCCCTTCCATTGAGGAAGCTCCGAATTTGTATTCTCCGAGAATCTCAAAGTCAACCGTTAATGGTTCTATTGCCGACAGGCATTGCTTGTATCTTTCGTAATCGTCGAACATTACATCTACATAAAAATGATAGCTCCACAATTCTCCCATAATGGGCGAACTTTCGATTTTACTTAGATTGATTTCGTAAAATGCGATGATGCTCAAAACCTTCGACAGGCTTCCCGTTTGGTGTGGTAAGGCAAAACAGATGGAAGCTTTATTGAAGAAGTCGTGGTGCTTTATGCCGTTGTTTTGGTGCGACAGGATTAAAAAACGGGTATAATTTTCCTTATTGGTTTCGATACCGGCGGCAACATTTTCCAAACCATAAATTTCGGCGGCAAGCACACTGCCAATGGCTCCCCATCGTTCAATTTTATTATCGGCAATTTCTTTTGCACTCAGGGCTGTATCGATGGAATTGATGAGCCTAATGTGGGGATAAGCCTTAAAAAATTCCTTGCATTGCTCGATGGCCATAGGATGAGAATGTACTTCGTGAATATCGCTAATTGTTTGCCCGGGCAGCGCCAGCAGGTTTTGCCTTATCCGCAGGTACTCCTCTCCGATGATTTTTACCGGATTTTTACGGAGTAAGTTATAGTTGCGCAGAATACTTCCTACCAAAGAGTTTTCGATGGCAAGGCATCCATAGTTGGATTTGTGCAGTGCCAGGCTTTCGGTAAGGTCTTCAAAAGTATCGCAGGGCAACAGCTCCACATCCTCATGAAAATAATTGCGGGTGGCAATCTCATGAAACGACCCAATGGTTCCCTGTATGGCTATCTTCATATTTTTCGGCATAAAAAAAGCCTCGCAGTATGCGGGGCTTCCTTGTGTTAAACATTTTATTTTTTATGCAAACATATCAGTCCCCGCTATTTCCTGCTAAAGAAATAAAAGTAAAACCAATAATATGTTGCAGCAAATTTTATCATAATCGGTGGCAAATATAGTTTTTTTTGAAAACTACAAATTTTTTATTAGTCCTGCCAAAATACTTGTCAAACTTACTAGCATATTTTTATTTACCATATTTATTACTAAATAGTGCATGTCCATAAAGTCAACTATCTCGATCCGAGGCCAAAGAATCTCCCGCTGATTTCGCTGATAAGCGCAGAATAAATCTGCGCTTATCAGCGAAATCAGCGGGAGACATTACTAAAAAGACAGACTCTAATTAGTGTGCAACGTGATGGGTAAGGTTACAGGCATTTTTCACCGCTTCGGCCACCTTGCCGGTAATGGTCATGTCAAGCGATGAGAGGATAATTACTTCGCGTGTCGGGTTTGTAACATAATCGGCAATGGCATAGGCTGCAGCCAGTTTCATTTGTGGTGTTATTTGTTTTGCTCTATTTTCGAGTGTTCCTTTGAAAATTCCGGGAAAGGCAAGGATGTTATGTTCCTGGGGGTTTTCAATAACTATGCTTCCGGACTTAGCTACTACTACCTGCTGGCTAACCTCATTACTTTTGCACAGATGCATTTGATCAGGAAAACAATCGATGAGGACAAAATTATGAAGCAAATCCAGTGTGAAAGTTTATGAATTATTTTTCATTATTCATAGGATCCAACTTTCCACCAAACTGATACGATTCCTTAATATCCAAAAAATATTCTTCATTACCTCAATTTCCATAATTATTGAAATCATCAATCCAGAACACACCTCACCGAGAAGCCATAATTTTTTTCGCGCTGTGTACTGTAAACTTCCGAATCGTTTTTAAGGATGGTGCGGTCAAGCGCAAGGCTGCCGTTTACTTCGCTGGAAGACCAGAAAAAAGCGCCCTGCCCAACATTGCCAAAAGGGTAGGAGGTGAACAGGTTGCGTTGTCCGCCCCAAAGTACTTCAAATCCCGAACTGCCCCCTTCAATAAGATTTTCACCGGCATTGTTCACGCCGCCTGTTGCATTAATCAATGCATTCCAATCTGCATCAGAAGGGATGTGCCAGTTTTCGGGGCAAATACCGCGGGCTCCTTCACTTTGGCTGTATTGCATCATTTCATGCCATTGGTACAATGCACCGTAGGAGTTGTCGCACAAATAAGTGTTGTTCTGGTAACAATACTTTTCCACCACGCCATTGTCGCTTTGTTCTTCCAGGCCGTTAATCATCGTGCCGTGATTCAGGTTTTCTGCCATCCAGCATTTGCCACCTAATTCAACAGTGTTGTAGTAGGTTCCATCGCGGGCATCCAGCATTGGGTTTCCGCAATCAAAACTGGCTTGCCTCACTCCGTTTATCTCGAGCCAGCCATAGCCATCGAAATAATTTATTTTACGCGTGTCTGTATTAAATATTTGTATGCCGATATAGGGGTCTTCAAGGGCATCTCGTTGATCATCTGTCATCGTTACCAGTCGCGGCTTCGTTGGCGTGGAGGCTGTAGGGCACATTCAGCAGTTGCGTAGTGCCCATCGAACTGTAGTTACTTCCTCCATTAGGATCAACCTGTATTTCGATGAATTTCGCTCCCACACCCCAGTTTATTTCACTAAAGCTACCTATTGTAGCACTACCCTGCCCGATGGCTATTTGAATAAGTCCAAACTGGTTAGTTGTGGCATTTTGTGTCTCCTGGTATATAACAGCGCCGGATGCTGTTAAGTTGTGAATGTTTAATCTCAGGCCAATTTCGTGGTTTACCAGTAAAGCCCCACCATTATCACGGATTACAGATTGGTAGCTGATGGATTGTGGCCCCTGGGCAAAAGATGTGTGCAAAAAGAAGATGGAAAGGATACTTAGAAGAATGTAATTTTTCATAACGCATTTTTAAGCAAAGATATGAAATAGTTTTTAAAAATGTTTCACTGCTGTTCGACAAGAAAATAAAATAGACTCTTCCTCACTGCGATCGTTGGTGGGGTATTGGATAAGGGCAAAAAGGGGCTGTCTAAAAAAAGGTGAAATTATTTCTATTTACTTTAATTTGAAAGTCACGAGATATCGGTAAAAGTTTTTATTTAAGTATCTCCTACCACTACTGTCCACTTAAAACAAGTTGAGTGACAGTTGATTACAATTAAGTTCATTAACATCATTGTAATCTAATTTCGTAAGAAGCTCTTTTACAGAGTTTTTATCACAAAAGTTCTTCAAATAATACATTGCAGCAATAAATTTTGTGCTGAAACCAAGGGTAGATTCTACCATTCCTAAAAACATCCCACCTCAAAAGCTACCTTTTCCAAATGAAAACACATAGATGTTCCTGGGAGCGGGTTAAAATCCAATCCGCCAGCTGGCTGACAAGATTAATGCGGCTACGCCGAATAATCCGCCTATTTGTTGTGGTGTGTTGCTTTTAGAAACTATTTAAAAATATTTTCCCATTATCATCTTTGTCATTGAGTCTTAAGCAAATATCTTTATCTTCAATTAGATCAGGCATGTCTTTTGGTAAATCAGAATCAATTAAAGTAACAATGTATTGCAAATCATATTTTTCACAGAACTCTTTTACGATTTTGATATATCTAATTTTAATTCTATCATCCAACCCTTCCAATACTCCATCGTGGTATACAAATTTATAGAATGATTTATCTGAAAAATTAACTAGCAGTGATAAGTCAAATGCAACACAAAGCAATTTTTTATATGTTGTACCTTGTGATTCAGAAGTTTTTAATAAATCTGTTTTGTTTTGATAATCAGCGTTAAATTCAACATTTCCTTGATTGTTTAATTTCAATGAAATTAAAGCATTAGTATCTATTATTTCTTTTATAATTGAATTAAAAATTTTATTGATACTTGAATGCTTTCTTTCAGATAGTGACTCTTTTAACCTTGAAATATTATCTTTTATTAATTCTTGCTTTTCCTTAATGTCATCTTCTATAATTAAAGAACTATCAATTGCTTTAAGTTTATCTTTAATTCGTTCAATCCCAACTTCTAATCCAATTATTTTTCTTTGATATTTTTTAAACTTATAGTAACTATCTTTTTGAGTTAGTAATGACAATAAATCACCTTTTTGATATTCAATTTCTTTAATGTGTAAGTTTAAATCCGAATATTCAATTTTTAACTGATTGAGAGTTTCCAAAAGATATTTTTTACGCTCAATGGTTAATGATTTTTGGAAATTAATTAAATCATTATATTCTTTTTTTAATTGTTGAGGATAATACAAATTTACTTCTTCGAACAAACTATTAATTGCTTTATCATCAACATCATCATTTATATCAGATAATGATGATTCTATTTTGTTGATTTCATAAGAGATTCTATATCTATCAGTATTAAATGCTTGAAGTTTTGCGTCTATTTCTTCAACAAGTTCCTTGTTTGTTTGAATGTCTTCTTTGAAAAAATTGAATTTATCTATTTGATTTTTAATTTCAGAAAGTTCATTTTTTTTAATTTCCAAAAGTCCCTCTATCCTATCTTTTTCGGAGGTGTCTATTTGTGCTTCTAATCTTAAAGTTTGTATTTTTTTCTTTAAGTCATCTATTTCTCCCTCAACTTCAAATTTTTCTAAAATCAGTTTCCCATTAAATCCGAGTAAATCAAAAACAAAAGGTTTCCAATCTTTATGCTTTCCCTTAAATTTATTTAATTTAAAAACGTCTAAATAGTCTTGTTGACTTCTTAAAAAATAGGTTATTGATTTTCTATAATCCCAATTTGGTAAAACATTAAAGTCTAAGTATTCATTTAATCTTGTTTTTGCTTTTTTTAAGGTTAGTTCTTCGTCCCAATCAATATCGAATTTAAAATCATCTAGTTTTGAATCGTTTAGTTTAAAAGATATTTTAGTTGGAGTGTTTATGGAACGTTTTATTATCAAATATTTGCCCTTATTTAATTTTAGTTCCCCATAAAATTCTTGACCAATAAAAATATTATTCCCGAGTAATTTATCTGTGTTTTTGTCAAAACCTGATAAGAGTAAAAAATCAATAACTCTTATTAAAGAAGTTTTGCCTAAATTATGGGTATCGTCTTTTTTATCGCTTTCTATGAATGCAACAATTGCATTGAATTTGTCATTAAACTCAATGTTCTTAAAATTTTTATTAGAATAAATTTTACTAATTTTCATTCTTGTTGCTTAATAGTTTTACAGCATCAATATTTTTTAAATATTCAACCTTACCAATTGCAAATAAAAAAGTTAGAGCAAAATCAACATTGTTTTTTGCCTTAACTCCGATTTCGTGGACCAACATTTCTTTTAAATCGTCATATTTAATTATTGTTTCTTTTGTCAGAAACGATAATATCTTTCCAGAAATATATATGACAGAAAATTTAATGTTAGTATGTTTTGTTGGTGTTAGCATATATTATTCGTTAATCCCAATATCACAATTGTAATACATATAATGAAGAAAAAGGTGAACCAAACTACGATTGCTTTTTAATCCTGGGTTGTTTTCAATTATAAACTTGTATAAATAGTTAAATATAAAATCAAACTTATCGAATTCGTTTCTATGTATGATAATTTCTTCATTTATATCATCAATGGTGTTTTCATATTTGTTCAAATACTTTAAATTTATTGGGTCCATTAGAAAACCCCTAATTTGATCTAAATAAATAAGATTCTTTTTAATGGCATTGTCAAAATACCCTTTACTTAAATTATTTAATTCATTTTTCTTCTCAATATCTCTTTTTGGGATTTTTGGCAAATCCCCCTTTTTCTTATCTATTTTACTAAATGAATTATTTATTTATTTTAAGTCATTTTCATCAAAACTAAGAGGAAGTAGAAGTTTATTAAGATTTAAAGTTTTTGCAATAAATGGATACTGTTTTAGCCAAAGTTCAATTGTTTCTAATCCAATTAATCTATTCTCAATTTCAGTTTTTGCATCAAAAATATCTTCAATTTTTGCATCTTGAATTCCACTAAGTTTTCTATTTGTAAAAAGTAAATAATTATCTATTTCGTTATTGCCTTTTAGTTTGTTTATAAAGCACCACAACATTTCGATGTAATTATTCACTATATTTCTCTTTTAGGTAAAAAAACCCCAAGGCATAGAAAATCAGCAATAAAAACGTTTTTAAGTATTTGTAAGCGTTTACAAATAATTAAAATCGGATATTTTGCCTGACTAATGTTGTTGTTCATTCCTTGAGCGTGTTTATGATGTAAGGACAAAATTAAGAAATAATTCACACAAATGGGTGAGTACGATTATAATTTTTTTTGGTGTAAATTCTTACCAATATTAAAGTATGCATTTCATTGGGCAGAGATTAATCGCCGGCTGTTCTTCTCCGCTAGATCAATACGATGAATCTAACTCAGTTGTTGCGACAGTGTCGCAAGTATTTTGGCACAGTAGGCTAATCGTTGTTCTTCTTTAATTCGGTGTTAATGTAATTACCAATCGACCAATAAAGCGAGGTAGCTTCTCTATTGAGAAAAATTGCCACTTTCTTGCTTGCCTCAACAATTAACAGATCAATACCCTGAAATAGTCTGTTGCTCTCACGTGAAATAACAGGAGTGTCAATTGGCTGCGCCGACATTGGGCTTCGCTGTCATTTGCCCTACGGGCGACATTTATTGGGAAACTAAACTACCAATGACTATTAATGCCGACCATTGAGTTCCGAAAATCTGAAAATGGGTTTAAAATTCATATCTGTTTGTTTTTAAATCAAGAAAAATCTCCTGCCAATTTTAGGGGTATTTATAAAAAAAGAGGGAAACACCGTTCCCTCTTTTTGGATATCATCGTGATGTATAAAGTTTGCTTGTTTTAATAAATCCACTTCCGCATTTTAACATCGTTAATGTTTTTTTTAGTTTACCAGAACCTTCTTAACTATAACATTCTTGTTGGTCAATAGGTTCACAAAATACAAACCCTTGCTTAATCCGGAAACGTCTATTGCAGTGGATGCATTACTGTTAAAGCCAGATGAATAAACATTTTGACCCTGTGAGTTTAGGATATTAATCTGATTGATGTTTTTATCGCTGAAGTTTGAAATATTCAACATGCCGTGGGCCGGATTGGGATAAACGCTGATTGAACTTTCGTTAACCGCATCAATTCCAGTAGTTCCGGTTTTAAAATCGTTAATTTTTGAAGTACCATTAGGAACATAAGTGCCGTTGTTGAAATCGAAGTCATAAGTAGCTTCAATGCTTGTTGAGGTATTGTTGGAAAACCTATAAAGTTTTAAGGCTATGTTTTCATTCTCCAAAAAGCCATCAATTGCCCCGGTAGTATTATCATCGCCATAAACCACCAATGAAAGATTTTTAGAGGCATCAGTATATTCAGTCATCCCAACATTTAAACCATTGGCATTGAAAGCCCCAATTACATCTCCAGGTTGAAGATTTGCGAGTGCATTTTTATCGATGGAAATAATATGTACCTCTCCGGTTTTATTCACATCATCCCAAGGCGTATTATTCACAAACAAAGAAGCTTGCTGTTCTTCTACTGAATTTTTAGTGTTTTCCGGGAAAACAACTGTAGCTGCATTGTTTAAGTTTAACAGATAACCTTTTCCCGGCTCAAGAGAAGTAAGCGTATAGAGTCCTCCCTCAGGCCAAAATACATTTCCACTCTGCAAATCGAAAGCATAATTAAGTGCGTTACCCAATTCAAATAATACACTATTATCCACAGCGTTTTCGCTCAAGACGGGCAAAAAGTTTATACCTGCAAGCAAGTTTACCGAGTTACCGGATTTCAGTCCCTCGAAATTAATTACTGCATTATCATTCGATTTGATTTTATATCCGGTGTAAACATCCCAGTTGCCAAGGGTATTAATAGTTTGTGATGGCCAATAAATACCATTGTTTGCAAACATAAATGTAACCGCGCTACTATTTTCACCAAATACATTTTCGAGGGCAGGAGAATATGGCTGCACAAAGCTGGAAATAATTGTCCAACCGGGCTGGAGGCTAAGCTGCTGTTCATAAGTGGTTAAATCCATGGTTGCTTCTGTTGCAAAAACAGGAGGTAAGGGGTCTGCGTTGTCAAGAATAAAAGGCACGCCGTCTCCATCTGAATCGTTGCCTGTTTCACCGGTCATGTCAAATTCGGCAAGTTGCATTAGGTTGGCCACCATTTTAAAAAAGCGGGTATAAATTGCAGCGGCATCGCTGTGCCCGCCAACGAGAGAAGCTTCACGTAATCCTCCGGCAATTACGGCAAAGTTGAACGGTGTAAAAACAGCCTGATTATTATCCTGTTCTGTTTTAAAGGCCATTTGGCCGGCTACATAAAAGTTTTCAATCAGGAAAGCATAAGCTTCATCGGCAGCATTTAAATAGTCGGTGTTATTGGTAAGTGCATAAGCGGCGTATAATCCGCGTGCGGCAGCAGCTTGGGCTACGGCAGTTTTGGCTGAATTGTCTGCACTTACATTTAAGGTATATCCATTATAAAATCCTCCGTTGGGATCTTTTAAGGAATTAACAATAAACGAACTCTGCATATTCAGTGCATTCAAAGCCATTTGTTCGAGGGGCGTTCCTGAAAATTCTTCTTTCATCAAAGCAAGCACCATGGTAATATATCCGGCATTCAGCGTACTGATCTCGTTGCCGGGTTGGGGCATTCCGCCTTCAAGATCAGAAGTATTTACAAAAGTTCCGTTAAGCATGTCGTAGTGCATGGCCATCAGGTTCATAAAAATAACCTTGCTGGTTCCCATCATCAGGTCGAAAGGACCGGGCATTCCGGTTTGTACCATTGGTGCAGGGAAAGGATTGCCATCAAAAACTTCGTGAAAAGCAAGATGAGCCGCATCACTGTTGTTGTTTGGATCCATCATATTTTTATAACTCAAGGTTCCCCATAAATAGGATAGCTGGTCGAAAAGATCGCTGGAAGCATCTGTTACCTCTAAAGCAGAGGCCTCTGGTGGCAACATGGGTGCAACCGGACTTTCGGTTACCGCAATGCCGTGTGGGAAATATTTAATCCCTTCAGATGGATTATAAGTAGCAGGATTAACCATGCCGAGATCGGTGCCATCATAAGCCAATGAATTTATCAGAAATAGTGTTTTATTAATGGCTTCGGCAGTGAGCACCTGACCGATAAAACCATCGGTATTATCGCCACCATAATAAATATTATTGTCAGGGTCGAAATCCGGACTGTCAGGAAAGTCGGGTGAATTTGTACCATCGGGAACAACCTCATCCTCGTTTTCATCATGGAATGACCCCAGCATATCCTGGGCCCAAAGGTATTGTTTCATGAGTGTTTGACCCATGGCACCGGGGTTCAGGGTTTTATCCATTAAGCTTCTGTCCCAGCGTAAGGACGAAAAGTTCATTCTAAAATCCGGTTCAATAGCTTGTGGCAAATGCGGGTTTCCACTTTGAAATTCGGCAAATTGAGGCCAGGGGCTCATTGGTGCTATCCCGTTGGCAAGCATGGCGAAGTGCATGATGTTTTTCATCAACTCATCGTCTTCCTTAAATCCATTGGGGGTTCCACCGGTGTACATTCCATCAAAATCTTCGGATTCCATGGCAGCCATCTGCTTGATCATTGGCGCCCACATCATGTGCAGACCAATTCCTGAGCGGGAAATTACTGTTCCGAGTTGGTATCTTGAGTACTCATAATTTTCGATACCCAAAGTATATGAAATAGAATCGGGCTGGTTTTTAACCATCGGGTCGAGGTCGTCGAGGTTGTACCCGAGTGCCTCGGCAAAGGGTTCACCACTTTCGTTAATTTCGTTGGCGAGTAACATTTGGTCGCGGGTATTGAAATAGTTTGTTGAGGTAATTGTAAGCTGAGCCTGGGCTACAATGCTTGTTAGAAAAAAGCTGAGTAGAAATGTGAAAAATACTTTCATAATCTTAAGAGTTTATATTTATTAATTTATTTGAACTATATAAACAGTCGTGGAAGGGGGCGAATCCTGACAAAAGTTTTGAAAGTTTTTTTATTTGTTGTGTTTATTGGTTTGATTTTAAAGGAGTTGTTTGAAAATATTTCTTTTGATTCTTTTGGGAGAAGAGCAGGGTTTTATAACTTTTCTTCGCAAGGTGTTGCATATAAAACTTTTAATAATTATCCTTACCGTTCTGGAGTTAAACAGAAAAAAATCTAAGCTTTGGGGTGTGGATATGATGGGTGGAAATTTGTATTAAAAAGAACAATTGCAACCATCGAACACACAATTGTTGGCGTTGCCGATTTGAAAAGATAAAAAAACACAGAGCAACAATCAGAACTAAACGGACAAGGCGAAAGTAAACTGTAAAATGTTAAAGTGAGGCCATCCATAAAAGTGCCTCAGGCTAAACCATCCATTTAAAAAGAAAACTCCAGGGATTATTGGAGGGCTTCAGGCCATAAACAGCCCTGTTTATCGCCGGTAGTCTTTATTCGTCCATCAAAGTCTCTTCAATTTGCCTGGCTTGTTCCAAATCAAATACTCGATTGGCCTTGTAATGTTTTATGGATTCAGCTATTGCTTTTAAACCGGCTTCTTTTTCAATGCTGTTTTCAGAAGCTATTTTCCCAATCATATAATTGAGAAATAGCGCTTGATCCGGATGGTTTATTATTAATTGCTGAGCGTACTCAATCGCTCTTTTGGGTTCATCCATTTTTTTATACAGAAGCTCGATGGGTCTTCTGTAATAAAAGAAATTTTGGTTATGCTCATAATTGCCTTCTAAATTTATATTCCAATATTCCAATGCCTTTTCATAGCTCTTGGCATACTCATAAAATTGCGCATAGCTTGCATAAAAATGATCGCTTTTGCCCAAGTGTTCTATTTCAAAATCCTGTATTGCTCGAATGTCTTCGTCTGTTTCGGTTAACGATTGCATTAAGCTTAAATCATCTTGATTAACTTTGAATTCTACTCCATAAATTTCCTTAATCGTTTCTGCGTGATGATTAATAAAGTCGAGAGCATTAATGTTGTTTGCAGAAAGGGAATCAATGAGTTTATCATCCCAATCGTTATAATGTATGAAGTCAGAAAAAATAAATGAAATACCATTGTTTAATCCTTTCGCGGCAATGCCTATATGGTCAGCATTGTAAAGTATCTGACTGGCCTTAAGTTTGGGATTTTTGTTGATTTTAAAAAGACTGTCTAATTTCATTCCCGATTCCAGCCTTGGAGTCGCATCTCTGGTTCCGGAAGCCACAAAGTAGTAGATTTGATTTGTGAAAGAACGCCCACTACTATAGATTTAGGGATAACATCAAATTCTGATAATATTGTGGTTTCCGCCATCGTAGGCATAAATATCCAGTCGGCATCTAAAACATAAATCACAGGATATTTCTCATTCACATCATATCCTTCGGGTAAATAGATTTTTATTGCTCTATCATCCTGAAGGTTTGTTGAATAAAATGAGTCGTTGATGATAGCATACTTTAGTTCTTCAGGCTTTTTTATCTGCTGTGAAAACCCGTAAAAGCTAAAAATTAGAAATATGATTTGTAAGGTATATCTCATTTCTGTTGTAAGTTGAAGTTTCTACTAATCAATTGGTTTTTCTTGATATTTCACAAACCCAAAAACTTCGATCGTATTATCAATTATTCGAAAAACAATGGTATATCCTTTAAAAATCAAATCTCTGATTGAAGTGTCATCAAAATAAATAATATTCATGAAGTGATTCAAATAATTTGGTCTAATCTACTTTCTAATTCGCTTTGATTAATAAATTTCACCTTACCTGATTCAATTTCATCAAGCTCTGTTTGAAGGTAATTTTTGATCGAAATAAAATCTTGATCTTCATTTATAATTTCCACTTCTTCTGTATTAAATTTACTCAATAACTGAAGGAATTTATGGTAAACTTTGTTATTTATTTTCAGATGTATAGTATGCATAACAATCTATTTTTTACAAAAATACAAAAAAGGATTTTAAACAGATTAATGGATGATTATTAATTTCATGGAACCACAATGCATTTTAAATTTTGCTTGAGTACCTTTTCTCTAATATTCTGCCATTTTTTGGCAGAATATTAGAGAAAAGGTACTAGGCTAATCGCTGTTCTTCTTTTAATTCGGTGTTTATGAAATTGCCAATAGACCAACAAAGCAAGTTGCTTTCGCTATTCAGAAAAATCGCCATTTTATTGCTTGCCTCAGCAATCAAAAGGTCAATGCCCTGAAAAAGTCTGTTGCTCTCATGTGAAATATCAGGAGTGTCACTTTTTATCATTAGTCAAGTATTTTTTTTGGTTTCCAATACCGACTTTTCCAAAGCCAAAATTAAAAAAATATTCCAACAAATGTATGAACCGGATTTTGATTTTAGATAATGTACGTTATCCCGTTATCAGTAAAGAAAAACTTTCATGGCATCAGTTAATAAATATAACTCTATCACCGGCTTTTAAAGTACTTTTGTCAGTTGTTGTATTTGCAGCATCCGGTGTAAACTAACTGGGGGTGCAATAAATGAAAAACTTGACGTACTATTTTTATCTGGCAAAAAACTTATGCGATTCCCTATTCTTCTCTTGATTTTTTTCTTGGTGTTTTCGGTAAAAGGGCAAAACGGTGAGGGTAGTTTCCCTGCCTTAAAAACCGGTGATTCATTGTACTCCGGCCAATATTATGCTGAAGCGCTTGAATTTTATAAAGGGGAACTTGTGCGTAATCAATCACAAAATGACACCTTGCTACGGGCTGAAATTTATCGCCGGTTATCCCTATCCGCTGAAAAGCTTAATCTTTTTGCTGAAGCCATTGCTTATCATCTGGAAATGCGCAAACTCATGCCCTTGCAGCACCAAATTGAAAACCCTCAGTATCTCGATAAGGTAACACTACTATTGCCAAAGGCCACCGACAGCCTGGGTTTAACGCGCTTGTATTATCGATATGGATTGTTGCTTTCGCACGAAGATGATCCGGCAAGAGCCTTAAGCTACTATTTAATGTCGCTTAAACTGGCCAATGGCATTGGGAATTATGCCGCCATTTCGACCATTGCCAACGATGTGGCCGGCGAATACCATGATGGCGGTTTATTTGACGTGTCGATAGACATGTACAAACAATCGTTGCAAGCAGCAACCGCACTGAAAGACACCCACCGCATGTCGGCGGTTTACGTGAACATTGCCGGCTGTTTCATCGAAAAGGGTGATTTCAAATCAGGAATCCAAATGCATCTGGATGCTTTGAAACTCAAAGAATCCATCAGTGATAAATCAAACCTTAGCTATTACTACTTACAAACGGCTATTGTGTATTACAAGGCACGTAATTTTGAAAAATGGGAAGCATATATTGCAAAAGCAAACAAAATAAGAAACTGCGAAGTTTGCACCCCCCCACGTGAAAAGGCCATGCTTTACGTTGAGCTTGGAGGTGTTGCCGAATACAAAAACCAACATCAGCGAGCCATTCAATATTACGATACACTGCTGACACTGAGTACCGAAATCGGTTACCGGAACGGGCAAAAAGTTGCCCTCGACAATATGGCTTTAATCTATAAGGATATGGGCAACTACCAGAAAGCCCTTGACTTAACAACACAAGCGGAAACATTTTTAACCGATAATCCTTTCCAGCATATCAGCCACAACAATGCCAAAGCTGAACTGTTGCAGCAATTGGGGAAACAGCAAGAAGCACTGGCCTTGCTGAATCAAAACATCCAAAATCCGGCATTTCCAAATTATGCATCCGAAAAGCTAAGCACGCTCAGGTTATTGTATGAAATCAATATCCAATTGCTGAACTATAAGGAAGCTTTCCGCTGGAACGACTCGGCCCGAGCCCTGGAGAATTTGCTGCGCGATACAGATGTACGCAAAGAAATGGCCCGGCTTGAAACTAAATATCAGAACGAAAAAAAAGAGCAGCAAATTAATCTGCTTACCGCCGAAAATAAAATTACAAATCAACGCATCCGTTTGTCGTGGCTGTTTATTGGATTTCTCGTTCTATTGATAGCACTCGTGTTGGCCTTGCTTTTTTTTAGGCGTAAGCAAGCCGAATTTAAACAAAGCGAATTGCAGCAACAACTACTTCTTTCGCAAATGAATCCTCATTTTATTTTTAATGTGATGGGATCGATACAGGGCTATTTGTACAAGAATGAAGCGGTAAAAGCCGCTGATTATTTAAGCCGTTTTGCATCGTTAAGCAGATCGGTGCTGGAGTTTTCATCGCAGGAGTGCATCAGCCTGAGCGAGGAAATTGAGATGCTTCAAAATTACATCGAACTGGAAAGAGCCGGAAAGGAAAAACCCTTTGAGGCAACCCTCACCATCGACCCGGAAATGGAAACCGAGTTTATCGAAATCCCCCCCATGCTCCTGCAACCTTTTGTAGAAAACGCCATAAAACATGGGCTACGAGATTTAAAATATCCGGGCAAATTGAGTTTACAATTTGATGAAAAAGAAAATTACATCGAAGTGGAAATTTTAGACAACGGCAAAGGACTTTCCGAAAATGAAGATGGCCAGCACAAGAGCAAAGCACTTGAAATATTCAGGCAACGCAAAAAGGTGATCCAACGCAGGTGTAAAAAGGATCTTACGTTTGAATTTCAAAATTTGTACGACCACGACAAAACAAAACACGGGGTAAGGGTGTTCTTACAAATTCCAATTTTGAATAATGATTAAAGCAGCAATAATAGACGACAACCCCGGGATAAGGGCTACAAACAAACGATTACTCGCGGAGTATTTTATTAAAGTGGAATTAGTGGGCGAAGCCGACTCGGTTGAAAGTGGCTACGAGCTTATTCGGAAAACCCGTCCCCATTTGGTATTGCTGGACATAGAGCTTAACGGGGGTACTGGTTTTCAGTTGCTGCAACGGCTTAAACCCTACAGTTTTAAAGTTATCTTTATTACCGGCCACGATCAATATGCCCTGAAAGCCATAAAGTTTCATGCCATCGACTACATCCTGAAACCCGTGAATGCCACCGAATTTCAGACAGCCGTGCAAAGTACTTTAGATTTGATAAAAGCCAATTTCCCGACAAACGGACAAAACGACCACTTTCTCCAAAACATCAATCAAAATAATGGGCCTAACAAAATTATGTTGCGCACCTCCAGCGCCCTGTATTTGGTGAACGTTGCAGATATTCTTTTTTGTAAAAACGACAACAGCTACACCACCTTTTATCTTTCCACCGGCGAAAAAATTATGGTTTCGAAGGGCATCGTTTTTTACGATGAAATCCTTTCCGAATCAGGATTTTTCAGGCCGCATCAATCTTATCTTGTAAACCTCAACCACATTCGCAGGGTTGACAAAGCAGATGGTGGTTTTGTGATTCTCGATTCCGATGATGAAATTCCTGTTTCATCAAGAAGGAAAAAAGCATTGATGCAACTTCTCGACAATTTGTAGCACATTCAAGTTCCCTTCCGGCGGATTCAAGTTCAGTGCCCGAAAGTAGTTTACGCGCTCTACTTTCGCCGCATAGAATTTGAAAATGATGAATAAACGCATTACGATACACACCGAAAACAGCATCTACGTATTAGATCCCGATGATGTGTTGTATTGCCAATGCCACGATATTTCAACCACCATCCATTTGAAAAACAACGAAACCCTGGAGATTTCTAAGAAAATGGATGCTGTTGAAAAACTACTTGAAGGTAACGGATTTATCAGTCCACACCATGCTTTTCTGGTAAACAGAAATTATATTTTGCGTGTGGATATGACCGATGACTACACCCTGGTTTTAGCAAATCAGGTTAAAATTCCCATCGAAGGAAAGACCCAGGCCGAAATTCTTGAATTTATTAAGATAGATAATTAATACTCCTGATACCATTTTTCGGGCGGGTGTATATTTAGAAATGAATCAACATATCATTCACAAATAAATCAAATTTAAAATGATGAAAAATTTAAAAGTTTTAGTAATGCTTTTCTTAGCAGCAACTATGCTAAGTACCGCTTGTAAAAAAGACGACGATGACGATGACAATGGTCCATCAGGCTCATTTAAAGGTAGTGCAAGTTTAACCATCGACGGAACAACTTACAGCACTTTAAATAGTGATGTTGCTGAAATTGACGAAGGTGTAATTTTCTTATTGGAAGATGCTAATGGAGTTTCCTTTACAATATCCCTTGCCAACGTTCCTGCCGTTGGTGTAACGGCTATACTCGAATTAAATGGTGATGAAGATTTACCCATAATATTATGCGCCAATGGCCCCATACCCAATGTTATTGCATTGATTAGTGGAAGCGGAACGCTTAAGCGTACTTCGGATAAAAATTACGAGATTGATGCTGTTTTATATGGTGGCATGAACTTTACTGACGAGTACCCCATAGTTGGAACCGTTACAGTTGGTGTGATTGACACAAAATAATCTCCCCCACGGGATTTTCCCCATCCCCAATAGTGCAAGTATCAAATCTTGAAAAAAGGAGGATTACAGTTTAGTTTTTCAAGTACTCAAAAAAGGGTTATGGTAAGTTTGCCATTAACCCTTTTTTTATTCTACGGAAAAAGTGTTCTTTTACCAGACATAACAAAAAAGATGAAAAAATTTACAATCGTTTTATTGCTGATGGTATTTGCCGTAGCCGGGAGTACCCAAACAGTTGAAGGTAGTTGGTTGCTTACAAAAGCCGAAATTGAGGGTCAGGTACAGGAGCCCTGGCAAATTACTGAATTTAGGGAGGATGGGAAAATGGTGATTTTTGGAATGGAATTAGGCACATGGAAATACAATAAAAAAAAGCAAACCATCGATATGACTTCCGGGTTCGACAAGGATTTTGCCGGCGAAAACAAGGTGCTTACCCTTAACGAAAATGAAATGGTGCTGGATAAAGATGGTGCCAAACTTTTTTACAGCCGATACCTCCCTGAACAAACGGCCATGATGAACAAATTTTCTGATCTGGCCGGCACCTGGCAAATTCAGATTTCTAATGATGTATTGGGCACGCTTAAGTTTGAATTGCCAGATAGTTTTGTTTTTATAGAATCGCAGGAAGGAATGACTACGACAAATCGAGGTACCTGGATTTATAACCCGGCGGATGAAAGCTTGTTAATTATAGGCTTACGGAGCTTTATTACTGGCAAGAGTATTATCATTGAGCAATCGGAAGATGAATTGTTGCTGGAGAAAAATGGAGAGCCCATTCTTGCTACAAAAGCAAAGACAGAATCCAGCGATACCGGGCGCTTAGAATTCACGGAAGCAGATTTTTTTGATGAGAATGGTGATTATAAATATTATGAAGACGAAGAAAACCTGCCCTGGCTCAACCCTTATGAAATGATTATGGGCTTGCTGGATGTGCATCAACTTGTTTACAGCTATTCCACACTGATAGATGAAACAGACGCTTTTAAAAGCAAAATGCTTACTGCCGATGTTGTGGCTGTTGATGAAGAACAAACATTGAGCATCGATTTTATTTTTTATGGATACGACCGCTACAACCTGCCCGAGGATACCGAGCTGCCGCCAAACAATAATTATACAGAGCCATTGTTCCCGTTGAAGGATGTTTCGTTTAGGGTGGCAGGGCAGGAACAAATTACTACTCCCGCCGGAATCTTCGATTGCACGGTGGTGGAAGCTGCCGGCGATTTTGATGAAGTACTGAAACTTTGGATGATCGACAACAAACCGGGAATTTATGCTAAGATAATTGCAGACCAACCCGGCAGTTTTGGGCACTATCACGTTTATGAATTGCAGGAGATAAAGTAAATATCCAATGGTTTCCGGCAAAATATGATAGATTATTCTCCGCCGATTTGAGGATTAGAATGACCAGCGATTATGATGGGGGCGGCCATTTAATTTTGATCTTTTCGTGATTTAATGCGCCGCTAATTCCATTATTATTCAATCTTTTTACTTTGTGCTTCTTTGTGTCTTCTGTGTCTTAGTGGTAACATTATAAATTTCACCACTTAGACACTGAGGACACAAAGGTTCACTGAGATGCATTATTCACGACAATTGATTTACATAAAGCAAGGAGTTCTAAATATATTTTTTCTTCCATTAAAACAGGTATTCTTTATTTAGTTCTTGTTGTAAATTCAATGTCCCTTCCTTCTGCCCTCTCATTTCTAACCATTTGTTGCAAATCTTCAGGTATCGATGATAATGGAACAATAAACCCGTCAACCATCACCATATCGTTAAATGGATTGTTTTGGGTCGTATGTTGAGTAGAAAATTCCGGGCTAAAAATATCCATTTTAAACATGTCCTTTATTTGACTTGCTTTATTGGATACTGATGAGTTTTTTGTTCCAAAATATTCACTTATCTGCCCTGCCGACAGGTAAGGTTCAAATGAATTATCAAACAAAAAATTTATTGAACCTATCGCGTAAACCACTGCTGCTGCCCATATCTCAAGCTTGCCTCTCTGAAAAGGGACATCTCTTTTTCTCCCAAGTTTCTTGATAAGCTTTTCACACAATTGAAAATAATCATCATTAAGTTTTTCAGCGCAAAATGCGCCTGTCAATTCTAATAATTGCTTCTCTCTAATTTTAATTTCTTCTTTAGTCATAAGTCCTGTTTTCGATTGATGTTTTCTTTACTTCAACAATATTATCAAAAATTTTTGACAAGGCGATATGAAAATCTTTCATTTTTTGAGGTGTTCAGTTGCTTACTTATTTGTACCAAATTTTGAAAATTATTTTACATTGAATTAGCTACTAGATGATTAAATAAAGTATTTAGTTGAAACCTCAAACCATTTATAAATTTGTTGTATTGTTTATTGTGGAAGCATTAATTATTCCCACGAACAATAATACAAATATTATTTCCAGGGGCCTTCCTTTGTAACACTGAAAAAAGTTTTCCCGTCATATCGAAAGAGGCCGCCCCAACCACCAAGCCAAAAACGTCCTTCTCTATCTTTAAGGATGCTTAGTATTCCATTGGTGTTGAGTCCGTCATTTGTGTAGTAATTGGTAAATGATTTTCCATCATAGCGATACACGCCATAGTTTTCGGCAGCAAACCAGATGTTTCCGGTTTTGTCTTCAAAAAAACCACCCACTTCAATGCCATCAACAACACCGTCTTGGGTAAAGTTGGTAAAAGTCTCGCCATCGTATCGGCTCACCCCCCCAAACATTGTCCCTATCCAGATGTTCCCCTTTGAATCTTGCATAAGGCTGCCAATATTATTATCGGGCAAACCATCTTTCTTTGTAACGAGCGTAAACCCTGCCTTACCATCCGGCTGGGTTTTCCCATCCGGCCTGGGCGAAGCCGAAGGGTTGTATTTGCAAATGCCAAATCCATCGGTGCCAAACCAAAGCGTCCCGTTTTTGTCTTCCAGGATGCACGTAATCCGATTGTATGAATAAGTTGTTGTTGTATCCTTTACTTCTGCTTTTGGAATGGGAAAAGTGGTAAACTCTTTTCCATCGAATCGGCTTAGTCCTTCGTTGGTGCCGATCCAGAATATCCCATTGCTGTCGATGATCAAACTCCAAATTTCATTATTTAGCAGGCCGTCTTCCTCGGAGAAATTGGTAAATGTTTTTCCATCCAGCCTGAGCGAAGCCGAAGGGTCATATTTGGTAAGTCCTCCATAAGTACCAAACCAAATATTACCCCTTGCATCTTCCACAATTCCGGTTATCCTGCCACCGCCAAGTCCGTCTTTTTCATCGAAATACTCAAGTGTATCACCCTGGGCATTGTAGCGCATAAGCCCGTAAACATTTGTACCGAACCATAGGTTTCCGTTTTTATCCTGAAATATCCTGCGCACATGCTGACATAGCTGTCCCTCGATGTAGAAAAGAGGATCAACATAAGTTTGCCTGGTAGTTTGATTTCCTTTTACTGATGTGTAGTTACGATTTTTATTGGCACTGTCTTGTGGCGCATTTGTTTTGTTTTGCCAATTACAGGAGGTGATAAAAATAAATGCGAAGAAAAGGGGATAGATTCGGATGTAAGCGGATTTCTTATTCATGTTTTTAAATGGTTTATCAGTTTATTTTAAGTTGGTCAATTCATATTTTAACAATCAAGCTAAGTATGACACGAAACGGATTTGTATATGAAATGTAGCCGATTGTGTGGCGATTCGCTATCAGGTTACTTAAAAACCGAAGTGGTAAACAACCCTTGACATTATTGCTATCTCGTCTGATTTTCAAATACATTGTTGTACTATCGTTTTTTCACTCCGGTTTTTATTATATCTATGCAAATTTCTTTTGTAAATAATTCAGCTCCGTTTTTATTAAGATGTTGAGAATTATAAAAATACTGTTTTGACCGGAACAATTCATTTTCTGAATAATTTAAAAATGGAATTCGGTGTTTATTCGCTATTGATTCATACAATGAAATTATTTCATCTCTATTTTTAATATACCTGTGAGATTCATAGTAAGTTGGGGGGTAAATCAAAATAATATTTATATTATCTTTCAAACAAGACTCGATATAATTATTGAATAAAGAGACTAAAGAATTGTCGATCTCAATAAGCTGACCATCTGGATAAATTTCTTTAAAACGCTCAAATGAATTATCCCACTTTTTATCATACGAAATATAACCTTTATATTTATTGCTCTTGTCCGTAGGTAGTTTTACACCAAAATAATTTGAAACACCATTAATTATTTCTACTGTAAAACCAGAGTACCTAATAAATGGCAAATAGTAATCTGCAAAAGAAAATCCATTAAGTTTACTTGTAACTCGTTTTACCAAAGTATCATTTATATATGGAGCAAACCTTTTATATTCGTGCAGATTTTCATTTAACTCCAGCGTTTCACCGCCAACTACCTGTATTATATACTCTGGCTTAGAATTATAAATCCTGTAAAGTTGGTAAACTAAATTTTGAATTTCAAAGTTTGCCCCATTCATTCCAAAATTGTACGAATTAAAGTTGAGCATCGTGTCAATAATGTATGGCGATACTTGTACAAGTGCCTTTGAACTTCCATTAATAATTAAATTTGAATTTATTTCACCCTTATAAATCCTCGTTAAATTCTCAAAAACAAATGCATCACTATTTCTTAATCCTACAGTAACCATCTTATCTATAACCAGGAAAGTTGTATAGCCCAATAAACTAAAAATAAGTATATTTAAAATAAACTTTTTCATTTGTTTTAAAATTGAAAATAAATAAACCCTTGCTTTGAACCTTGGAAAACAAACAATAATATTAAGATTAACAAGTATGCAAACCACCTGATATATTTAGGGAAAATTGTAATATTTTCAAAGGCATATTTATGTGTTCTTCCAAACCATTCAATAATTATGAAAACAACTATTAATACCAACACCTTAATAAATTTTACGTCAGAAAGGAATTCGGATTTAAGTAGGAGGGATTTAGAAAAAATTTTAGCAATGTAATCGAATGCATCACCAACATTCTCAGCCCTAAAAAATATCCATGCAAATACTGTCAGGCTAAAAGTTAAAAGAATTAAGCCAAACTCTTTAAAAGATGGGAGAAGCTTCCCTTTTGCGAATATATCTAAATGGTTCCTGTTGTTTTTGGTAAGTAATAATGGTAAAAAATAAATTGCGTTTAAAACCCCCCAAATAATAAAAGTCCAATTTGCCCCATGCCAAAACCCACTAACAATGAAAATAATAAAAGTATTACGGACTTTCATCCAGGTGCCACCCCGACTTCCACCTAATGGAATATAAAGATAATCCCTAAACCATGTTGAAAGAGAAATGTGCCAACGTCGCCAAAACTCAGCAATATCGCGCGAAAAATAAGGGAAATTAAAATTTTGCTTTAAGTTAAAACCAAAAAGACGTGAAGTTCCAATGGCAATATCCGAATAGCCAGAGAAGTCTCCATATATTTGGAATGTAAATAACAGAGCGCCTAAAACCAATGTGCTGCCAGTATAGTCAGCCGAATTGTTAAAAATCAAATTGGCATATTCTGCACAGTTGTCGGCAATTACAATCTTTTTAAATAATCCCCATAAAATTTGTCGCATTCCATCAACTGCTTTGCTATAATCAAAATTTCGTTTCGTGTAGAATTGTGGAAGTAAATGAGTTGCTCTTTCAATTGGCCCTGCGACTAATTGAGGAAAAAAACTTACAAAAGCTGCAAATGCCATGAAATCTTTGGTTGGTTCCAGTTTTCGCTTATACACATCTATTGTGTAACTCAATGTTTGAAAGGTGTAGAAACTAATTCCAACGGGAAGAATTATGTTTAATGAATTTGCTTTAATTTCTGTTCCAAAGAAGGAAAAGGCAGAAATAAAATTATCAAGGAAAAAATTATAGTATTTGAAAAACCCAAGAAACCCAAGATTTACCAAAATACTTATCCAAAGTAAAATTTTTCTGTTAGTTTGATTTTCTTCTACCCTGAGTTTTCGACCAACCGAATAGTCAACAAGTGTACTGAATAATATTAAAGACAGAAACCGCCAGTCCCACCAGCCATAGAAAAAATAGCTTGCCGCGACTATTAAAAAATTTTGCAATTTCAAGTTTTTGCTTGTCACAAACCAATAAAGTATAAAAACTACCGGTAGAAAAATTGCAAAGTCAATTGAGTTAAAAAGCATAAATTCTATCTATTCTTTTTATGTTTATAAAAAGCACTGTCTTTTTCTTAGCACGACGTACAACGATTGTACAAACGTACCATTACCTTTTTTTTCTCCTTTATCAAAATCACACCCAAGCTTTTGAAATAATGGCAAGCATTTACAAATGCTTAAAAACGGGTAATTTACAATGCTTAATTTACTATTCATTCTCGGAGCATATTTTTATTTCCGGCTAAAGTAAAAATTATTAAATATCCAACACTTCTCTATTTGTTTTCCCGGGATATTTTAAGATGGCTGCCACCGGTTTCTATTTCCAAAATCAATTCCTTTTCCTTGAAGCCCAAAACCAAAAACCCCTTAACTTTGTTGTTTTGGTTCTACTACCATTTTTGGGGATGTAAATAATGGCTATCATTGTAAACAGATTTCTCAGCCGCAAATGCGGCATCGAAATGACAAGGCTTTGGCTTTACACGGGGTGGATGTAGGCGGGCGCGAAGCGCCCGCCTACATCCACCCCAACAAACCCACCAAAGCCTTGTCACCTCGAAGGATCCGCCAGCTGGCGGAGACTGAGAGGTCTGTCTAATAGTAAGGTTTTCTGTACTTTACACAAATACGTCATTGATAGGAGTGCAGTCCCGCACGTGCGGAATCCCGACCCTTCGGGGACTGAGAACTGCCTCGCCAACACCATTGCTTGCAATAACGGCAAGGCGGGAATCTATTGACTAATTTTTATCACCAACAACTATAAAATCATTAATATTTTACTTTCCACTAAATTCGCAGTAGTACCGTTTTTTAAATGATCTAAACAGGAAATTTCGATTACACAATTAACGATTAAACAATTAATCCGCCGGCGGGCGGACAAGCTCAATAACGAATACACTATTAACTAATAACGATTACACCATTAACTATTAACTCAAACACCATGAAAAACATAACTTTACTCTCCTTGCTCATCCTGTTCTGCCTAAGCGCAGCGCAGTCCCAAGTCTCCTTTGCCGACATGCAAAACATCTCCAGCGAGTACGGCCCGTCCGATGAACATGATATTGCAAACATTAGCGACAATTATTTCCTGGTGTGGAATCAGTGGGGTGATATCATGTTTCGGAAAAGCGAAAATGGAGACGAAAACTGGGGGCAAAAACTCACACTTTACACAGCCTTCGATTACGGCGCTAATTATCCTGTTATTGCTGCCACAGGCGAAAATGTGTATGTGGCTTATTATAGAAATACTACGGGCAACAGCGAAATATTCCTGGTAAAATCAGAAAATGGCGGGCAGTTGTTTGGCAACGAAATACAAATCACCAACTCCATCCATCTGGCACAGGTGCCGCAAATCGTGGCTTCGGGCGATACCATAGTGATTGCTTATGAAGATCGCGATGCGGACTGGGATTACCAGATTTATCTCACCACCTCCACCGATGCGGGGCAAACCTGGTCGGAACCTGCAAACTTATCTGCCACCACAGGCAATGCCCGCTGGTGTAATCTGGCCAGACAAGGCGACAAAATGGTGGTGGTGTGGAACGAACAAACCGGGGCGACCTACAACGAGCTGGATTTATTTTTTACAAAAACAAACGATTTTGGGCAAAGCTGGACTGCTCCCGTAAACATCACCAACGATGGGGCATACAATGCAAGGCTCAACACAAAGATTCTCGGGAACAGTGTTTACGTGATTGTTTCTGCAAAAGTGGATGGACTGCAAAGTGATATTATGTTTTACCGTTCGGATGATTTTGGGGAGAACTGGCAAACGCCTGTTAACCTATCCGATAACAGCAGCGCATCGTCCCGCCCCGATATTTGGCTTACGCCAAATTACCCGGGCAACCACCGCATTTATGCTGTTTGGAGCGACGAAACTTACACCGGCAACGAGCGGGCTTATCTCAAATATTCCATCGACAATGGCTCTATCTGGTCGGAGATGATGGAATTTAGCAATACCACCGAAGATGCTGCCTGGGTGCAAATTGTGGGCGAAGCCACCGGGCCGGTGGACGATTTGTACATGGCCTGGTATCGCCCGGATGACGGGACTTTCAACTACGAAATTTGGGGCCGTGCCGCTGAGAATCAGGTGGCTTCGGATGTGAACCTCAGTGGTATTATCAGCGACGAGGATGAAAACCCCATCGAAAATGCCACGGTTGCCCTGGGTACTTACCTGGTTTTTAGTCTACAGGACGGCTCCTATAGCATGGATGTTCCTGCCGGCACTTACGATTTTTCTGTGTCAGCGGTAGGATATCAAAACTACCAGCAGCAAGCTTTGGATCTGAATGAAAACACGGTTTTGGATGTAACGCTCACACCGCTGATTCCGGGTAATTATCCTCCACACAATTTAAAGGTGGAGCAGCAGGGCGTGAATGATATTTTCGTAACCTGGGAAGCCCCGATTGGTTTTGGCTCCATCGAACTGGCCTACGATGACGGGGAGGCCAACGGACTCTACTGGGTGGGAACAGCTACGGGTAACGAATTTATGGCCAATGCTTTTGAGTACAACGAATCGTGTTACCTCAGGCAGGTAAAATTATTTACCAGTCCCGGAGTTTCCGGCGAACAGATGAAGGTTTGGATTTTGGGTGATGATGGTGGATCACCTTCCCTGAATACTGTTTTTGGAGGCCCCTATCTCGTGGATATTGCTTCGCCCTGGACAATCGCCAACTTCGATATTCCCATTCCTGCCAATGTGCGTTTTTATGCTACCTGCCAGTGGGAAACCGGGAATTTATACAAAGTTGGGGGCGACCTCAACCAACCTGACGGATTTTCGTATTCCACCGCCGATGGCGGCGAAACCTGGTTCATAAATGATGAGATGGATTTTATGATCCGTGCAGGAATTGCTTTTGATGAAAAGGGAATTCCGCAAGCACTTGAACCAATTGGAAACCAAAAGACTTTGCTCGGATATAATCTTTACCTCGATGGAATCCTTTTGGCAGCGAACATTCAGGAAATGTACGTTTCCATGGATGTATTACCAGGGCTGGATTACACGGTTGGAGTAAGCGCAGTTTACGATGGTGGTGAATCACCGGCGGTTTTCAAAAGTATATTTATCCCCGAACCCTTGCTTTTTCCTCCGTTAAATCTGGAAGCTACCGAACAAACCGAGCCGGATCTTGCGATCAACCTCACTTGGGATGAGCCAGCTTCGGAAGGAGAATGGCTGTACTGGGATGATGGCCAGAACAGCGATGCCGTTGGTGGCGAAAACATAGAAATATTCGATGCGGCCATCCGCTTTACCACCGATGATCTTGCTGAATTTGACGGCCAGTACCTCACCAAAATATCAATTTTTATTGCCGATGCCAACGCGCAGTTTTTTATCCGCGTATGGCAAGGTGGCAATCAGAATTATGCCGGTGAGCTGATTCGGGAGCAGTTTATTGTTTATCCCATCCCCAACGAATGGAATACTTATGATTTGTGGACCCCGGTTTTGATTGATGCATCGCAGGAATTGTGGATGGGTTACCGCGTGATCAATACCGAAGGTGTTTATCCTGCCGGAACCGACGATGGCCCTGCTGTTCCATTCAAGGGTGATATGTTGCTTTATGGCTCCGATTGGGTGAGCATGTCCACCTATTTTGGTTGGGACATTAATTGGAACATCCAGGGTTTTGTGGTTGATGCAGGCGATGGAATTGCCCAATTTCAGGATCATGGAGATTTTAACAATCTGGATCCCGAAAATATTGGCCTTCCCCAAAAAATAACATCGTCAGAACCGTCAAGGTCTTTCCTTTGGGAATATTCACATTTTAATGTTTATAATCAGGATCAGATCATCGGAACGATTCCGGCCGGAACTTATGAGTTCCTGGATCAGGAAATCCAGATGTATAATGTTTATAAAGTTACCACTGCCTGGGATACTTTTGAATCGAATCCTTCAAACGAAGTGATTGTTAGTTATGTTGGAATGGATGAAAAAACCAAGCTTATGGATGAATTGAGGGTTTGGCCAAATCCCACCAGGGAATTTGTACATCTGCAATTTAATGCTGATGTTGCTGAACAAATAATAGTTTCGGTTTTTGATTTGGATGGCAATAAAGTTGGGACAATTCATGATTACATTCTGACAAAAGGCAGCAATGAACTGGAAATTGATTTTTCAGAAATGGGTTTAGTTCCGGGGGTTTATATTCTGAAAATTCAGCAGGGAGAAAAAGAAATGTTCACAAAAATTGTTTTTGCCCCCTAATCCCAATTTGCAATTTATAAAACATGACAGTGATTCTTCAATTTGAGATTTTATAAATAGATGCGTGAATTTCTAATTTTCGGTTTTATAATTCTTTTTGTTTTACAGAACACAAGCCATTTGTATGCTCAAACAGCTACCAGATGGCTTATTCCGGTATATGCGAATAATCGACAATCATTTGAAGAAATTAACCTGACAGCAATCGGGCAATTTGGAGAACCCAGAATAGCGAGGCCAAATATTCCTGCACATTTACATACCGGAATAGACATCGTTCGGCCGGGAGCTAACTATGACTACGAACCTGTTTATTCCGTTGGACAAGGAAGTGTTATCAGCATAAGAGATGATGGTCCGTTTGCACAAATAATCATCGAACATCTGTGTGATGACGGTAAATTAATCTGGACGGTGTATGAACATCTGGCCGGGATTCGTGTAAAATTGGGGCAATCTGTTGACCCTTTTTCACCGATTGCCAGGTTTATGAACCGGAAGGAGTTAGATGAATATGGATGGCAATTTGATCACTTACACTTTGAAATATTGAAGATCAAACCCCGACCCCTAATTCCTGACGAAAGAAAGCCTTTTTGTTATTTTGGAACTTATTGTCTGGAATGCTATAATGCCCGGGATTTGCAGGAAAAATATATTGACCCTTTGGCTTTTTTTAAATAGCAATTGATGATTTGAATATAGTAGGAATTAGGAAAATTGAGTTTAGTCTAAAAAACCCAATACTACTGATTTTTAGTCCTTTTTACCCCAATCCGTCAGATGACGGAAGAAGTACTAAATATCAGTAGTTTGGGAAAGTCCCCTTCAGGGGATTTAGGGGTTTTATAGCTTTTTAGACTGGTCTCAAATTTTTTTTCAAACAATTTGAGGATTAATATTATTTGTCAATTCATTAACGTTTGTGACGCCAATTTGATAAAGGTACTCAGGAGCGAAGTCGGCTCCATTTTCCCATTCAATGGTATTGAATTTTATGTAAAAATTTTTAAAGAATTCTCTTTTCTTTAGGGGTTCAAATACCTTTCCATTCAGTTCGTCTTTTAAATCAACGGCCTTTGAAATACCATCATTAAAATCCAACAATATTTTGTAATCGCCTAAATATTTTGCTTTAACTATTTCTAAAAACATAATCTGTTATTTTAATGGTTCAATTCTATTTAATGGTTCTCCGTTTTGAGCTAATTCCCAATCTTTCAACAACTCAGTTTGGCGAATTTCTAACCATTCAAAAATCATCTTAAGCGCTCTTTTCGGCATTTCTCCCTTAACTATCCCATCCTGAATTGTTACAATAGCTTTAAAATCGCCAAACCAAACATGAAAGTGCGGTGGGTCATGATCCTTAAAGTTCATGTATATAATCAGTCCATAAAATCTTGAAATCTCCGGCATACTTCTTTTTTGACAAAAATACAAAACTTTTCAAGTTGAAAGATCTATTCGTTTTAACCATTTGCAAATTCTTTTATTTCTTTAGCAGGAAATAGTGGGGACTATTATGTTTGCATAAAAACTAAAATTTATGGCTCTAATCTAAAATATGGTTGATAGTTCAAAAAATGTTATCTTTGGCTTCAAAATTAGAAGATATGGAGGTTCAAGATCAAATAAAGGAATTATTTAAAACGCTTGATACATTTGACCAAG